>BNJV01000997.1_pt1 | contig 392060 bp, 690 predicted proteins | sample 8540591 | NCBI WGS metagenome assembly BNJV01 (sample SAMD00202457, study PRJDB9452) | human saliva metagenome | host: Homo sapiens
ATTCAGAAAACCGAACTGAGGTCCATTGAGAGCTATCCTCCACGATGCCGACGCATGCTTATTCCCGGCGGGTTCGGAAACCGCGGGTATCGAGGGAAGATTCTGGCCGTTCAACCTGCCCCGGAGGCGGGTTCTCATCTCGGCATTTCGCCTGTATGCAGGTTGCGCGTGATTGAATGCCTGCTCCGCGCGCACTACGCAGGATGCGTCCAGTACGGAATTCAGCAAAGAGAGCCGTACCCCGTGATTCACCTGATGGAAGAGCAGGAAGGGTGGGAAATAGACGAGCGCACTACGCGCCTTGGCGCTTATCCTTGTACGTTGAAGGCAGGTACCTCGCGGAACGTCTCTATGGAAAGAGGGACATTCGGAACGGCTGCCAGAGCTCGCTACAGGAAGTAAACGACGACTACCGAGCGACTTTGAGGCAGGGCAGATTGCTCTCCGGCAAGTCTCCGGACGGCAGAGAATCGTGCAGAGATGGTGGAGCTCTTGAATCATCCTTTCTTTATCGCATACCCAGGCGCACTCGAATTTGAGTCCCGCTGACGTTCCGCATCTCTTTAAAGGACTTTGTGGAAGCCGCGCTCCGGCATCAGGAGGAGAGAGGTAGAGAGAAAAGAAATAATATAATAAAAAGAGAGGGTATGAGATGTACCGGCTCCAAAATCGTTAGATGAGCTTTAACTTTGTTGAGCAGGTACATAGGCGTCTCTCTCTTGTTTCGAGTTGATTGAAGTGCAAGCTGAATTTTCAATAAAATCAATATAATTGTTTCAAAATGAGACACTCGTCATGTGCCATTAGTGTATATTATGATAATTATCCAAAATATATCCATATATAAGTAATAACAAACTTGGTGATTATGCATTAAAGATGTAGAGTTTTCCTTGTTTCAAGAACAAACTATAGGTATCAAAAGAAGAAATAGAAGAATCTCACAAAACGAGCAATTCTCAGGAGGTGTATAGGAATGAGAATTTTGTTATGTGGCTTGCTTGGTATGGCGTTTAGTGCCTGCTTGGCGGGGCAAAAGTCTCGAAAAGTGAGTGATGCAAAAGCAAGTGGAGATAAGATTCAGATTGCTGTTTGCGGACCGATGACACGGAGATCATTCGAGTATGGAATCGGATTTTATAACGCGGCGACTAAAGGGCTAAGGAATGGAATGATAAAGGCGGCGTTTTAGGAAAGCAGATTGAAGATTGTACAGTATGATGATAAAAATACTGCTGAAGAGGCAACGACTCATCGCACAGAAGATTATTTCCGATATGTCGGGTGATTAGATTTCTCTTCCGGAGTTTGCAGTGACAGCGGCTCCTATTTATCAGGAAAAACAAGGTCATTGAAATTTCTCCGTCCGCGATCTCACGGATTATTCCCGGAATTGGAGACTATATTTTTCAGAAATAATCACCATTTCCAAAGAGGCGGCAGCAAGTATCGAGTATATGCTGGAAAATGATCTGAGGAAAGAAAAGGTAGGGATTATCAGCACTTATGACGGACTGGGGCACGAAAATACTTCTTCCATCATTAAAGAAATTAATCGCAAAAGACGGACGCAAAGGTTGTTGCGCATGAGGAAAGTATGGAAGTTCACGTATTATACACGGCAGTACACAAGCTTAACGAGGCGGTGCAGATGTGGTCATCTGCTGTGGAATGTACAATTTGTTGCTCCCGTAGCAAAGCAGTACTATAAGCAGATTAATCCTGATATCAGTATAGTTGGATTCTCCAATGCCTATAGTCAACAGTTGATTGAACTCGGCGGACAGGCTGTGGAAGGAGTTTGTTTCCCGGGTTATTTTCTTTCTCCGAGTCAGATGATCCGAGATTAAAATCTATGTTGAAGCATATAAGGCGAGCTATGGAAATGCACCTTCTGCGCTAACATCACAGGCTTATGACTCTGTTGGTATTTTATTAACGGCAATTAAGGATGCCAAATACAGATTCTCGGAGAAAGGTGAAAGACCAACTTTATAAAGAAAAGTATACAGGAAAGTGTAGCAAATCAAATTTGATGAGAAAACGTGATGTAGATAAGCAATTTAGTTAAAGCACCAAAGATGTAAAGTTTGTGAAAAGATGGATAAGTAAACCTAAAAGTACTAAAAATCAGTTTATGCTACTTGCCTGGACTGAGAATATCATGGCTGAAAATACAGGTTGATATTGAAAAGGATGGGAAGAGATGGTTCCTTTCCCATCATGGTAAAAGTATTTGATAGTAAATTAGCTGGGAGTAGCATATGGTCACACAGCAAGTAATTAATGGTTTAGCACTGGGCATGGGGTATGCACTTATTGCTGTAGGATATTCCTTTGGTTTTCGGAATTCTCCGATTGGTTAATTTCTCTCACAGGTGCATATCTTTTGGTGGCGGAATGGCGTGCTACTATGGAATGCACTGGCGTAGTTCCCGGGATTATAGCGGCAATGTTGTTAGCAATGTGCTGGGAATGTCATTGATAAAGTGGCGCTGGAGCCACTGAGAAAGAAAAATCACCGCCAATTGCATCCTCTTATCACCACAAATCGGTATTTCCAACATCATCACGAACCTCTTAATTATCTTTCTTAGGATCGGAAAAAGAAACTTTCCTCCGTATTTGGAGATGGAACCATGTAATGATTGGGAAATTTCCCCATTTCGCATCACCCAGATTATGATGTTCCTTGTCTCCGTTCTTCTTATGGCGATTCTGATGATTATCGTCTTTAAGACGAAAATTGGATTAGCAGGAGAGTCATGTGAACAGAAACCCGAAGGCGTGCCAAATCTTATGGGGGTGAATGTGAAATTTTATTATTTCTTACGTCCTGGCGGGAGTTTCCGCAACTATAGCGGGGGCGTTTGGTCAGTGGCTATTATCAGATTGTTTATCCCGAATATGGGATTTATGGCTGGGATCAGGCCTTCGCGGCAGCAGTTTTAGGAGGAATCGGAAGTTTGCCCGGGTGCTTTACTCGGAGGGCTTTTGTAGGGTTTCTGAAAGTATGGCAGCGACTTTCTAGGGTCAACCTATACGAGATTCCATCGCGTTCATTATTTTTAATTCTTGTGCTTTTACTAAGACCGCAGGGATTATTCGGACGGAAAGGAATAACGAAGGTGTAAGGTATGGCAGAGAATAAAGATATCAAACAGTCTAGCAGCAAAAGAAGAAAGAAGAACTTTGCCATTTTGGAGAAGATGGGCTCTAATTTGCATCAGCTTGAAAAATGGACACATGAGAAGAAGCGGATTTTGCTTCCGCTTTCTATTTCTTTTCTTACTGGCTTTTCCCGTTTATTTTATCTAATCAGTATTTACTGACCGTTACTATAAAATCGGAATTTACAGTATTTTTGGCTATGGGACTTAAATGTCTAACTGATATACCGACTCGTTTCCCTGGGGACATGCAGGATTCTGTAGCTATTGGGAGCTTACAGCAGTGCATTCTTTAACGATGAAAGCGGGAATGCCTTTTTTCCCATCCGTTCTTTTGGGAATGCTTTTTAGCTGTGTAATCGGTGTAGTTTCTGGGGCTTCCCAGCCTTCAGTGTAACAGGAACCTATCTCTCATTATTACCTTTGGGATTCGGAGAGATTATGAAAATGATTCTGATGAACTGGCAAAGTGTTACAGTGGAACTTTAGGAATAAAGAATATTCCTAAACTAGACTTTTTGGAATGAGAACTTACAGTGCAGAACATATGGGATCTACTATCTATGCTCTGTCTTTCTGATTCTGGTCGTCCATCTTTCTGTTTTTCCTGGTACGCTCTAAGACAGGCAGAGCACTAAGAGGGAATCAAAGGGATGAGCTCGCATCGCGATGATGGGGTAGTAAATGTTAATTTTTATAAAGATACTGGCTATGGTCATTTCAGCAATGATATGTGCTCTGGGAGGAGCTTTCTATATTCCAGATTGATTGGATATGTAGATCCGAATACCTTAACTTTTGATGTATCAACCATGACACTGAGTGTTGTCATTTTAGGTGGAATGGGAACACTTAGAGGATATGTATATCGGTGCGATATTGCTTATTGCCTTTCCGGAAGTTTCTCGGTTTCTCATGGAATACCGTTTTGTACTAGTATGGCGTGATTTTAGTGCTGATGATGCGTTTTCGCCCGAAGGTTTATTGGGATGGAAATTCAGACTTCCTATCCGCTTTGTCTCGGCAAGCTAGGAGGATTGGCAAAAGAGACGTAAGGAGCTAGTATGAGTACGGAAGAAATGCTGTTAGAGGTAAAAAAATCTGTCCAAGCAATTCGGTGGTATTAAGCTGTCGATAATGTGAATCTACAGATAGAAAGCAAGGAGAAATTATCAGTTATCGGTCCCAACGGGAGCAGGAAAAACAACTGTTTTCAATCTGTTGACAGGAATTTATAAACCGGATCATGGAGAAATTTATTTCAGAGGAGAAGCAATTCACCATCTTCCGCCGATTGAAATTGTGCATAGGGGGATAGCCAGAACTATTCCAGAATATTCGACTTTTTTTCATGACATGAGGGTGATTGAAAATGTTCTTGTAGGGAACCCATCACAGAACAAAATATACATTTTTGAGATTCTAGCTTACGAACGAAACGCTTTAGAAAAGAAGAAGATGAGAGAGTAGTACAGGCGATTAGACTTTTGCAACTTTTAAAGCTGGATCACAGAAGAGATGAGTATGCGGCAAACCTTCCTTATGGAGACCAACGAAAGGTGGAAATTGCAAGAGCAATCGCAACGGGAGCAAAGTTGATTTCTACTGGATGAGCCTGCAGCAGGGATGAAACCCGCAGGAGTCCTTGGAGCTAATGGGATTTTATCCGTGAACTTCGAGACATGGGCTATACCATTTTGATGATCGAGCATGATATGAGCGTGGTAATGAACATTTCCGACAGAATCTATGTAATCGATCATGGAAAGCCTATTGCAGATGGTTTGCCTAAGGAAATTGCAAACAATAAAGAGGTAATAGAGGCGTATTTGGGAGGGTTGCAAAAATGCTGAAAATTCAGGGACTTAATACGCATTATGGGGCAATTCACGCCTTAAAGGGAATAGATTTGGAAATTCATAAGGGAGAGGTTGTTTCTCTGATAGGAAGTAACGGTGCGGGAAAGAGTACCTTGCTAAGCACTGTAACGGGAATTCAGAAGGCCAGTAGCGGAAAAGTCATGCTCTATGATGAGGATATTACCAATATTGCTCCCTACCAGTTAAGCAAGAAGAAAATCAGTATTTCTCCGGAGGGAAGAGAAGTTTTCCCGGATTTGACGGTGCTTGAAAAATTTAAGGATTGGAGCCTTTTTCCATCAGCAATAAAGGGAGATTGAGAAGAACTACGATAGAGTATTCACTTTGCTTCCAAGATTAAAAGAAAGAATCAAGCAACAGGCCGGAACCCTTTCCGGCGGCGAGCAGCAGATGCTTGCTGTTGGACGTGCACTGATGTCTTCTCCGGAACTCTTGTTCTTAGATGAGCCGTCTCTGGGCCTCGCACCCAATATTGTTTTATTGATTTTTGACATGATTAAAGAAATACAGAAGCAGGGAGTAACCATACTTTTGTAGAACAGAATGCAAATCTGGCATTGCAGACTTCGATCGTGCCTATGTTTTGGAAAATGGGACTAATTACCATGCAGGGAGATGCAAAGGAAATTGCAAACAACCCCAAAGGTAAAAAGAAGCATATTTAGGAATAGGATAAAGAAAGGATAAAGCATGAAAAAGATTATTAACAAGCCGGAAGACGTAGTAAAAGAGTGCCTTATGGGCTTACAGATGGCAAACAGCGATACCTTGGAGTATATTCCGGAAAAGGAAGTGATATATCGCAAAAATATGGATAAGAAGGTTGCGGTTATCTCCGGGGGCGGAGCAGGCCATGAACCTCTTCATGCCGGCTTTGTAGGAAAAGGAATGCTGGATGCCGCAGTTTCCGGAAATGTGTTCTCCTCTCCGAGTCCGGATCGTATTGAAGCCGCTATTGAGAAGGTGGAAAGGGCAGGGTGTACTGTTTGTAATAAAGAACTATTCCGGTGATATCATGAACTTCGGTATGGCACAGGATATGGCGGAAATGGAAGGAATCCAGGTAGAAAGTGTTGTTGTAAAAGATGATGTGGCAGTACCGGACAGCACATATTCTACAGGTAGAAGAGGAATCGCCGGCACCATGTTTGTTCATAAAATTGCCGGTGCCATGGCTGAGACAGGCGCTCCTCTTAGTGAAGTGGCAGGAGTAGCCAGAGAGGTGGTGGAAAACCTTAGAAGTATGGGCATGGCGATGAGCCCTGTATTTTTACCTGCAGTGGGAAGACCCTGGATTTACCCTTTGGGGAGAAATGAAATCGAAATCGGAATGGGAATTCATGGAGAGCCCGGAGTAGAAAAGACTACGATGAAGACCGCGAAAGAGATTGCGGCCATTCTGCTTCAGAAAATTTTGGATGACTATGACTATGCAGGCAGTGAAGTAGCGGTACTGGTCAAATGGTCTTAGGGGAACTCCATTGATGGAACTGTATATCTTTGAAACTATGAAGTACAGAAACTTTTTGAAAGAAAAGAATATTACTGCTATAAAACTTTGGTTGAAATTACACAACATCTTTTGGAAATGACCGTATGTTCGCTTTCGTTGCTGAAACTTGATGACAAGTTGAAGAAAGCTTTTTGGATGCATCCTGCGACACACCGGCTACAAAGTGGATTAAGAGGAGGAAAAATGGATTTACATTGAATAGTAAAGACTATATGGATTATATTGCTGCCGTAAATCAAGAATTGAATGAACAGGAAGAGTACATTACAAATCTGGATTTAGCAACAGGAGACAGACCACTGGGCAAAACCTGCACATGGATTTACCAAACTGACAGAAGAAAAGTCACGGCTTGAAGCTCTTGATATTAAGCTCGGAGTTGAAAAGGAAATCGGTAAAATTATGATGGCGGTTATAGGCGGATCGTCCGGTGTTCTGTATGGAAGTGCATACTTGCAGGCTGCGGTGGCGATGAAAGGAAAGATGCCATCCAGAGGAAGAACTCTTTGAAATCTTAATGCAATGCTGAATGCGATTATGGATAGAGGACAGGCTAAGCCCGGATAAAACAATGATTGATAGTTTGCATTTCTCGGCAGTGATGGAATATAAAGCAGCATTTGGAAGAGGGAAACCGATGTAGAAGAGCTTATGTAAAGAGAAAGCTGCTGAAGCGTTGAGAAAGGGTGCAGAAGACACCAGAGAATATGGAATCCATTAAAAGGAGAGCAACATATCAGAGCTAATAAAGGGGTTGACATTTGGATCCCGGTGCGGTTACCATGGCGCTCCAGATTAATCATCATGAATAAAGCATTAGAAAAAGAGGAGCATAGATGCAGGAAGCAAAAGGAAATCTGGTAAAGATGGCATTTTCAGGGAGAAAAATGCTGGAAGTTCCGGCAGGATTCTGCATCATTTTCTTCCGAAAAAGAACAGTTCGCAAAGCCGGGAAATAGATGGCTGCGGAAGAAATCATATAGAAGGACATAGGAGATTCTTTGAGGAAGTGCAACCGATATCATGAAGATTATGAACGATGGCTTTATTGGTCATCCTTCTGTAATGGATAATCCATCTACAGCGATGGAAAAAGACCTTATGGCTATCCGGAGACTTCCCGAAAATCATCCATGGATAAAGGAGCAAGTTGAACATTTACGTAAGATGACAGAACTCCTTTCGCGGATAAAAAGTAATGTGCTTCTATAATATTTTTTCACCTGTGCAATGGATTCGTATCCGTTTGGAATTTTTATGACTTGGACTTCGAGCGATTTGTTTATCTTGCAGAGAATTATCCAAAAGAATTGAAGCTGCAGGGAAGAAATCGGAAAAAGATATACAGACTCTGGTAAAGAGGCTTTACGGAGACGAAGTTGGATGGATTTATTATGTTCAGAATGTACAGAGCACTGAAATATGATAAAGCTTTTGTATCAGGAAGTAGTAGGACAAGCGGAGCTTGCTGTTTTAGACTTTGGCAAATCAATTGAGTCCATAATATTCTCCATATTTGCGGGTATGCGTACATCATCAAAAACAATTTAAGTTTCTACAAAAATTATGAGGCAGGTGCTTATAACTGGGCAGTGCATACTGAAGGAAATCAGCTCAGGAAGGAAGAAAAGCTATATCCCGGAAAGTGTATACTGGGCGGATTTGATAACAATGCGAAGACAGTAATTACAGAGGGAAGTAGAGAGGAAGTCGAACATTTCGCCGGTGAGTGTATAGGAAAGCGGATATCAATCCTTTATTCTGGAGCGGACTGTTCTGTGCCAAATGAAATGAATGATGAAAGATTGCGATGGATTACCTACTATGCGCAAAATAAAAGATCAGAAGGGTGTAAAAGCACGGGAAAATAGAAAAGATTGATGGATGCATTTTTATCAACAGTCGGAGAGAGACCTATTGCCGGATTTGGGCATCATTTTGTTTTTTCATAATCATTATGGTTGGGAAGATAAGAGTATTTGAAAAACCGTTGTGGAAGCACATGGGTTGAAGAAATATATATTGATGAAACGAAACCGGATTTTGTAAAGATTATGTCTCGATCGGATGGATATCCATCTCATGTCAGGAAACAATCACCACAGTTGAACAGCCAAGTTCCTGCCCAGTCTATCGGAAAAGATCATCCTTGGACCAGGCACAGGTCAGACTATGTGAAGGAAATTTGCAGTCATGCAGGAAAGGGAGTTTATAAGTATTATAACACATCTTTTCTCCGCTGCAGCATATTCGGTCTTCGATCTCGAAGAGTACGATGAGGGATTTCGGCCAAAATTTACTAGGCTATTTAAAGAAAACCCCGAGGGTTATGCATACCGTTGCAAAGCGCATCGCGGAGGATACCAAAGCATTAATTCAGAAGTTATTTACCGAAACGGAAGTGGACGGTATTTATTATAGCGTGCAGTGCGTACAGGATAAGAGTTTTTTACAGAAGTTGTGCATAAAGAGAGAGTGGGAGCCGCTTGACCTTGACGTGCTGAATTATATCCTTCAATATACCGATAATGTACTTTTTACATATTTGCGGATATGGTAAGTATACTGAATCATTTGAATGGTATAAAGACTATCCGGTAAAGGCTTTTAATTGGGCGATTTATTCTGAAAATATTCCTTGCTGAAGGGAAAAAGATTCTGAATAATGTCGGTCTTTTGGAGGATTTGATAACGCTGAGGGAAGCCTTTCTTTATACCGGAACAAAAGAGGAAATTAGAAAGAAATATATCGTATTCTGATGAGAGTGGAATACAGGAGTAGGATTAGGGGCAGATTGCACATTATTCATGAAGATATCTGATATCGAAAGATTACAGTGGATTAAAAGATATTGCTACAGAGTATGTAAAAAGAAAAAGAAATAAATCTAGACAGTCATGGGAAGCTCTTTTAAAATCTTTTAGAAGGGCTTTCTGTTTTGTAAGCACCATGTGCTTTTTATGATGTTTCTCTTAGAGAAGGGTAGGAGATATGGCAGTGAAATCCTACTGGATCAGTTTGCAAAAAGTAATATCAGATATATTAAATATTGATGTACTGATCGTGGATTCAAATCTGAATGTATTAGGACAAAAACCTTGTTTATTATGACATGTACCAGAAAATCAATTTTGTTCTCTGCTCTATACAGGATAGAAGAGGAGAACATTTATCTGTAAAAGCAGAGAATCTGTCCCTTGGCGCAAGAACTGCAAAAGTTAGATGCAGTAAAATTGACGGTTTTGTTGGCGTGCCGATTTATGCGATAAAAACCGAGGTTATTGGCATTAGGTTAATGGTAAGTAAAAAGAGAGGGAAAATGATAAAATTGATTCCACCCTTCCAATTTATGGATAATATGGCGGAGCTTATAGCAAAACGAATTGTAGGAGCATAGGTCGTACGATTAAGGAAAGCATGACAAGAGTGGAGTCTATTATTGCGTCTTTTGCCGGAAGCGTTGTTATATTGTGACACATTCGGAAATGTAATATATCAGAATTCATCTTTGCGTTCTACTTTTCCTTTGGGGAAAGAGGTAAGTAATCAGAGAGATTTCTGAAGACTTGGTGAAGTACTGAAAAAGAGAAAATATATTGAGGAAGTAAAGATTACGATTGAAAAATCGACTTTTCACTTTTTTATGGAACTGTTATGATTGTTCCAATTATTGTATGAAGATAAGAGAGAGTATTATGTAAATTCAAATCTTATAGCCAAATACAGAAAGAATCCATGGCAAATAGTACGATGGTGACGTTTTCCTGGCTTTCTAAGTATTTGGGCAGGGAAACTGTAGAAGATGTAAGGTTTCGGCGGAGTCCGAAGATTGTATATTTATCCAAAGTGAAGACAACGCTTTTAAAATGAATTGGTAGGAAAAGGCAATTTTAATTATTCTAATAGGCGATTGCAGGAACTTGAGTCATTTATATGCAAATGTGCACAGAGATTTAATGAATACATTTTTGTTTGACGAACATGGTGTGCTCTGGCAGATGCAAGGCGGAAGTATTATTATCGCAACCGGAGAAGATGCTTTCGGTGCAGGAAAACTCATAAATATTTAGAGAAGGAGCGGAGAGAATTCAGAATCGAGGCAGGAAAAACGTTCAATTCAGCTTTATCTTCTGTTCAACGGAAAATCTGGGAGAACTGGTTCAAAAATTATTTTCCCTACAAGCTTTATATACGATAATTACGCAGCACTGTATTAGCGGTTTTCAAAGTGCTTATAATAATCGTGCTGTTTTTGAACGGTTTTTAAGAGCGGTGTTTTATATTACAGTAAAATATATGGGAATAGAGAAGAAAGAGACTTGAAGCACTATATCGAAAAGCATGGAGAGCATTGGAGATTTAAGTAGTATTGAAACATGTCTGGAAAGTTATTTTTAAAAATGATTGTGCTACTGAAATTGAACCGATTACATTGCAGAAGGTACTGTACAGGATATAGAAAGAACTCGTTTAGACAATTGATAAAGCAAGATTATACGGTACAGCAGATTTGTGACAAAAATGGGTTTTTCACGAAGCGGATTTTATAGAAAGATAGCAAAAATATCAGCTGCATTATAAGAAGCGTCGATATACAAAAATAAGATTACTTACTGCTTATGAGAGGAGACAGTTGAAGCAGTAGAGAGAGATAGATGAAATCTGGGCATCGCAAGACGAAGCATATAATTTAATGAGGGCTTATTGCGATGATATACCTCATAATTATGGAGAGTATAGCCTTTTTCAAGTTGAAGGCGAGTTTATAGATATAATCGGAGAAAACCATGGATAACCATGACGGAAATTGCAGAATATTGGGAAAAACACCAGTGCATGTTCGCAGATTGTGCGAAAACTGCGGAAGAAAGAGATGGTAGTACAAGATGCGAGATGAGTTAATAATAGGGAGATTCAGGTTGCTTTCTTACTGAGCTAAGGAGAAAGTATATGAAGGACATCAACTATTTACGAAAGAATGTAAGGATTATTTTACGGAATGCCTGAGGAGTTCTCCGAAGAAACATTAGAACATTTCTTGGATGTGCAGAGGAAAATTAATCAGTGCATACGAGCGTGATATCAAGAAGGGAAGTGTGGTGTTCCTCTGTTCCGGGGTTTTATCAGATCTCGAAAAAGAAGCAGAGCGAGCTATACTTTTTTGTGCAAGTAGGTATTGTTTCACTTATTATACAGGCTGGTGTAAATTTAGCCCAATATAACGAATAAAAATTAAATTGCACATATTACTTTTAATTCATTTTATGTGTCTAAATATACTATATTCACTTGTACAAAAAGTAGAATAGCATACAATATTAATTAAGCTACTTAATAATAAAGCGCCTAAAACATCTTTTTCTTTGGTCGGGATTATTGAATAGAAAGGAGGGAATCTCAAGAAGGCAGCGCACAAAGAGACATTATGGTATTTTCTTCCTTAGGGAAGGAGTGACAATGGCTTATGGAAGAGAAGGGGAAAAACTTTGGTCTTTGGAATATTGTCTGGCTTAGGGTTTAGGAGGTGATAGGCACAGAATATTTGTTTTATTGGCTTCGAATCAGATACACCGGCCGTCTATCGTTCCCGTAGTCATAATCGGTTGCTTTTTATGCTTCTTGCGTATTGGTATAATTTGGCAATGCCGTTCTTGTTTGTGCTGAAGGCGGGGATTACAGCATGAAGGCAATGCTCTTTAATCCAATAATGACCGGTGTAGGAGGTTGATGGTTATTGTAAATGCTTTTGCCATTTCCAGCTACGCAATTGCGATAACAGACTACTTATGTGTTATTTTTCCGGCATTAGAAGTACACCTGAACATTGAGTTCTTGATTTTGACAATTTTCTTTCTATCGACGATTAGAGGTTCGCGGTTTGTGACGATATTAGAAAATCTGGTAACTCTGATTCTTATTGCTGCATTGACCTTTATTTGTCGCTTTTGGCATTCAAGGCAGCAGATCCTGTTGCATTTTTAATCCATCTGCAGATGGCGGATTTTAGAGGCGGTTTTCTGGGATTTTTCAGTGCTATTGCAGTGATGGATGGAGCCTCGTCAAGGACCACCATGGCACCGGCTTCCATGGCGGCTGTTACAAAAAGATCCTAAGAAAAACAATTCTATTGGAATTATTATCATTACTGTTTTTACTCTGCCATTGTTTATGGTCTTATGGCGTATGTTGCAGCCGGAGTATACCTTATGGAGAAATTGCGGGGAGCAAAATCTCAGTGTGACTGCGGAAGCGATTTTCCTACAAGCTTGTATACCTTTTCTTTGTAGTTGAGGGGGCATCGGTGCCATTGCATCATCCATGCTTGGAGGGCTGGCGATGTTCCGATATCCATTGCTTCACATTGCCGAGGACGGATGGTTAAGCCGGCTGTCTTTAAAAAGACGACAAAGTCCGGCTATCCTTATCTTTCCTATCTTGTTTTTACGTTGTCGGCGTAATCCCATATTAACCGGCATGAAGCTGATTCAGCAGTTTCGCTCGTGATGATACTATGCTTATTAATCTTAGCGTGAATTTAGCTTGTTTGAAGCTTCTCGACGAAATATCCGATGCAATGGGGAAAAGCGTTCGATTAAGATGAGCAAGTGGATTTTATTCATTGTGTTGTGTGCTGGGAGCGCTTTGTGCAGGTGTTGTAGCGTTTAACTCTATTTAAAGACTTATATATTCGATGCTATAATGTGTCTTGTTATATTAGCTTATGTTATTTGGTTTCTCTTATTGGAGATTACGAATTGGTGCAGGAAGAAAGAGGATTTGGAGAAAAGAAAAGAGGAAATAGTACAAGCGGCTTTAGCGGCAGAGGGCTAGGAAAGGAGTTGTTTTTATGAAAATATGATTTTACCTCTATAATGGACAGACACGGTAAAGATGCAATTGTGGTAGATGGTTTAGCACATGGTTCGGCTTTGCTCCGGAGAAACCGGAGCCGGGGTTTGACATTATTCCGATGTGGGTAGTGGATATGAACTTTCCGACAGCACCCAGCATACAGGAGGCGATTATAGAGAGAGTGAAGCATCCGGCATTTGGGTATTTTGCTCCATCGGATGAATATTTTAACAGTATCATAAATTGGCAGGAGAAGAGAAATGGAGTAAAAGGACTTTCTAAAGAGCATATTGGTTATGAGAATGGTGTCTTAGGCGGTGTGATTTCTACACTTACCTCGTATGCTTCGCCGGGAGACGGAGTATTAGTACATAGTCCAACTTATATTGGCTTCACTATGAGTTTATCAAACAATGGCTTTAAAATTGTGCACAGCCCATTATATAAGGACGAAAAATATTTGGCGTATGGATTACGCGGATATGGAAAAGAAGATAAAAGAAAACAATATCCATGTTGCTATTTTCTGCTCACCTCATAATCCTTGTGGAAGAGTTTGGACGAAAGAGGAAATTATCAAAGCGATGGAAGTTTATGAGAAGTATGATGTGACCGTTATTGCTGACGAAATCTGGTCGGATATTATCTTGGAAGGGTATAAACATAGTTCCAATCAGTCTGTAAATGATTGGGGCATTACGAACATGTGGTTTCTTTATATGCGCCGAGCAAGACTTTTCACTTGCTGCTGGGCTTGTGGATCTTATCATATAATCTATAACAAGACCTTGCGGGACAGAGTTTGTGCTAAATCTTCGAAGCCGCATTATAATGATATGAATGTTCTTTCCATGCATGCTTTAATTGGCGCATATAAACAAGAAGGAATGGACTGGCTGGAAGAATTGCGCAATGTAATCACCGAAAATATCAATTATGCGGTGTTATATTGAAGAGCACTTTTGAAGGGGTAGAAGTTTTAAGCCGGAAGGTACTTTATATGTTGTTTATCGATTGTAGCAAAATGGTGTGAAAAGCATGGAAAAACAATCGAAGAGGTGGAAAAGCAGGCTGGAATGTTGGTGTAGCAGCGGCAGGACGGTCGTATGTTTCACGGAGAATTGTGATTCGTTTAAAACCTGCTCTGCCGTTGTCAAGGATTAAGGAAGCTTTTTAAAACGATGGATCAATATGTGTTTCATCGGGAAGTAGAAAATTTTATGAAATCAGATAGATAGCGGATTTTTCCGAGGGCGGTAATTACCGCCTTTTTCCCTCGTTCATTTTGCATAAAAATTCCGGTATTCTTGTCGGGATTCTCCGAAAATCTTTTGGCGCTAATTGACTTTTTGACTGTTGCGAATAAAGTATCCATGAAATAAATATTAATGTATATTTATTTTATGAAACAAATATACAAGAGAAAGGATCGTAGTGATTGTGCGACAATCTGTGATTACAGAAATTAAGTCATTATATCCCCAGATGAATGAAGCAATGCAGAAGATTGCGGATTATCTGATTTGATACGGATGAAATAGAAGGCGTCGAAAGGGCGAGTGAGTTACGCAGAGAAGCGGCGTTAGTACAGCATCGGTAAGCCGATTTGTGAAGCTGATGGGCTATAAAGAGTTTCGCTGATTTTCGATTGCCGATTGTATTAGAGAAGCAAGGAGAAGAGAAGAGGCAGGCTAAGAGTGAACTGAATTATAATGGAGAAACGATTAGCGGAGATGCCTATTCGATTTGCAAAGACGATCTTTTCAAAGAGTGTGAGGAACTGGAGGAGACCTGGGGAATTTTGGATTTATGCTACTTTGGAGAAAGTGTGAATTTAATTCATAAAGCAAGACGGATTGTATTGATTGGAGTAGGAAGATCGAAGATTACAGATGGAAGCCCTTTTTCAAGGCTCTCACCGAATTGGTTATCCCATTATGAAGTTTCAGTGACTCGCATGAAATTGTGAATATAACATCGATTTTGGAAGAAAAAGACTTTACTGATTTGTGTGAGTAATTTTGGCTTTACAGTAAGTCTGTGGTAGAAGGCGCGAGAAAGGGCGAAAAAGAGGAATCAAAGGTAGTAGGGAATTAGTAGCATCAAGGAGTCGCCACTGTCAAAGGTGTCGGATTATACTTTGTTCAGTGCATATGACTATAATGCCCAGGATGGGAATCTGTTTGATCCGTCGAGTGAAAATCTTGCACAGCTTGTCATGGTGGATTGTATATACATGCTGGTGGCAAGGAAAAATGAGAAGAAAATATCAGTTATTTTAAAAACTTTTCCAATGAAATTCATGCTGAGCATGTGAAATAAAAAGAAAAGCAGGAGGAAGGAAATGAATCGTATACATAATGGAACCGATCAAGCCGTTGAAGATATGATTAACGGGTATATGGAAACTTATCCGACGCTTTTCGAACGTCTGGAAGGGCAAAAAGTACATTCTCACAAAGGGAAGAAAAGCAGGCGTTTCTATTTTTGATAGGGGCAGGAGCAGGGAATGAACCTGGCCGATTGGCTACGTAGGAGAAGGACTGGCAGATGCCTGTGTTTTTAGGGAGACGTTTTTACTGCACCCGCAGCGGGAAGTATTTTTGAAAGACGATTCGTGCGCTTCCCCATGAGAAAGGCGTTCTGTGTATCGCAAACGAATCATGCCGGAGATGTATTGAATTTGAATTGAAGTTAGTGAACTTGCAGAATTGGAAGGAATAAAAACGAGACAGATTTATGTTTCAGATGATGTAGACTCTGCTGCTGATAGAGAAGAAAGACGAGGAATTGCCGGAGTTACCATTGTTTTAAAGGTTCTTTTCCGCTGCGAGGAATGCAGGACTTAGTCTGGATGAACTGGTTTTCTGGGGAAGAGTTAAACCGGAATCTGGCGACAGCAAGTGTCACAACATCACCTGCGTTTGTCTTTTGAAAACAGGAAAAAGAAGCCTATGATTTACCGGATGGTTTTGTAGAATACGGCATGGGATTTAACGGAGAGATGGAAAAAGAAAGGACAGAGCTTCCCCATGCAGATGTGAGATGATAGAAAAGTTGGTAGAACCTCTCCTTTGTGACTTACAGGTAGAAGCTGGAAGTGAAATTGCAGTTTTTGTGAATCCCTTTCAGGCGACTACTGTTTTAGAGGAGTGCATCTTACTACATAGCTTGCAGGAGTTGTTACGGGATAAAAAGATTAAAGGTGTTTGATACTTTTTGTACAGTCTTTTTCCAACTCAAGGAGCAGGGAGGATTATCCATCACTTTCTTTGAAAAATGCAGGAGCAATATAGAGATTTTTATCGGAAAGAGGCATATTCTCCACTGTTCTATAAAAGAAAGATATGAAAAATTCGGATTACTTTGAGCGGTTGTAGGGTAGATAAACCATGAAAGAATTGAATAAAGAACAACTAAAAAGAAATGATGAAGTCCGTAGCGAAGAGAATTGTGGAAGCGGAGCCTTATCTTACGGAAATAGATTTAAAGATTGGAGATGGTGACCATGGTACGGGTATGAAGCGAGGGTTTCTTGCCGTGGAACGGATGTTGAAACCTTCATGCCCACGGTCTTGTGAAGAGGTGTTCCAGCCGTAGGGACTTGTTTATTAGATACTATGGGAGGTGCTTCCGGGTGTACTTTTTGGAACGGTGTTTATCTCGGGCATTGTGAAACGAGAGGAAAGAGATACATCTCTTTGAAGGATTTTTGTAGAAGTATTCTTCACTTCCTTTGCTTTCTCTAAAAGAAAAGAGGAAAAGCGAAAGTGGGAGACAAGACCATGGTGGATGCGCTGGAGCCGGCTGTGCTTGCTTTTGAAAGAAGGAAGTGAAGAGGGTACTGAATTTGACAGAAGGCTTTAGAGAAGGCGGCTGAAGCAGCAGAAAGAAAGGCATGGAATATACCAAGACCATTAAGGCGCGTTTTTGAAGGGCGAAGTATTTTTGGGGAAAAGGCAATTGGCTTGCAGGATGCCGGTGCAACTTCCGTGTATATTATCTTTCAGGCCATGGCTGATTTTTGTAAAGGGGGAAGAGCAGTGATTCTGATAGTAACGTTAAAACCCTTTGCGTTGATCGCACCATTGAAATTGAAAAATTTCTATATGGAGGAACAAACAAAGTTTTAAGAACGCAAGAGGATATTTCCGGAAAAAGGAATCAACGTTAGTCTTGCACTACAGAATCTGGGAATTCAGAATAAGGCGGCGGGTTTTTCTTATCAGGAGGATAAAGAAAAATTAGAACGATTTTTCAAGGAAATTCATTGCTCGCATACTTTATATTCTGTTCCGGGAGCGTTGCGTGTCAATGTGAAGATTTTTGACACGGAAAAAGAGTGATGAGTGAGTTTAATGATAAAGGGAGAGAAGTTACTGAACAAGATGTAGCTGGATTTCTTGCTCTATTGGACAAAAGAGGGATGAAAACGGATATTCTTGTCGTAGATGGGTCCGTCCCGCCCGGAGTGCCGCGAAGTATTTATCGGGATTTAATCCAAAAGGCCAATGAAAAAGGAGTGAAAAACAATTTTTGATGCCAGTGGGGACTTACTTTCTTTTGGCGCTTCCGGCAAAGCCGTTTTTTGTGAAGCCGAACAGAGGGAGAGTTGGAAATCCCTATATGGGAAAAGCTTTCCGAGATAAGGAGGAGATGCTTTCTTTTGGAAAAGACTTTGATTCAGGGAGGAATCCATTACCTTTGCATTTCAGCTGGAGAAGAAGGCGCTGTGTTCCCTGACGGAAAGTAAGGTGTATCAGGCGAAACCGGTGAAGGTTTTGGTGCAAGGTGTACAAGGCGCGGGGGATTCTATGGTTGCAGGGTGCTTGTCTTGCTATGATGGAAGGGCTTCCGGACGAAAGAGGTATTTTCGTTATGCGGTAGCTTGTGCAACGGGATCTCTTCACCCCGGGAACGGAGCTATGTGAAAGGCAGGGATTTGGAAGAGATGCTCTGAAAGTGGAAATTCGAGGAGCTAAAAGTAAGATTTGCATCATAGAGAGAGAGAAAGGGGAACAGAAATGAGTTTAGTCAGTTCAAAAAGATATTTTGTTAAAAGCACAAAAGAGGGATATGCAGTAGGCGCTTTTTAATGCAGAGAACATGGAGATGGTGCAGGCAATTGTGTCGGCAGCAGAAGACTCGTCCTCTCCGGTGATTATTCAAACAACTCCGGGAAGTCTACAGTATGCGGATACAGACCCGTATCGGAATCGTGAAATGCGGTAGCAGGGAAAGCAAAGGTCCCTGTAGCATTACACCTGGATCACGGGAAACAGTGCGGAACTTTGTGCGAAGGCGCTTCGTTCCGGCTATACCTCTATCATGATTGACGGTTCGAAACTTCCTTTTGCAGAAAATGTGGAACTTACAAAGAAGGCTGTGGAGTTTACGCACGCTATGGGCAGTTCCGTTGAGGGAGAGCTTGGAACCGTCGGAGGTAAAGAAGACACGCATGAGGTGAAAAGATAGTGAGAAAGGCTTACACCGATCCGAAGGAGCGAAAGAGTTTGCAGAGCAGACGGGGGTGGATTTTCTGGCAGTTGGGATTGAAACGCACATGGTTTTTATCAAGGAGTTCCAAAAGCTACGTTTTGATATCTTGGAGAAAACGAAAGGGTTTGGTAGTATTCCTATCGTATTGCACGGGAGCATCCGGAATACCGGATGAGGATGTGAAGAAATCTACCGGACTCGGAATTTGTAAGGTGAATTTTTGCAACTGAGTTAAGAGATGCATTTACAAAAGGGGTGAAAGCCTTTATAGCGGAGAATCCGGAAGCTTTCGATCCCAAGAAATATAATGGCGCAGGTAGAGAAAAAGTGAAAGAGCTGGTTATGCATAAGATGCAGGTTCTGAATAGTGTAAATAAGGCGTAGTATTTCCTATTTGTATCAAAACGGAAAGGGCAAATATGTCGCGTCCGTTCTGAATATTACTAATCTATTTTAAAGAGGAGGAAAAATTGATGAAAAAGGTATTTCATTTTGCACTCGCAGCATTAATGGCAGTGTCCCTTATGGCTTGCGGTGGCGGTGCTGCAAAGAGCACAACAGCAGCAGGAACAGAGAAGCAAACAGAGAAAGCCAGTGAGACAGAAGCGGCAAAAGAGCAGAGCAAAGGAGAGGCAAAGACCATCGGTGTGAGCCTTCTGAACAGTACGCATGTGTTCTATAACAGCATTGAATCTGCTATGGAAGAGCAGGCGAAAGAGTATGGTTGGACCTTGATGTACAGGATGCAGCAGGAGATGCAAACAAGCAGCTTGGTCAGGTACAGGACTTTCATCACCAAGAAGGTAGATGCTATCGTGATTGCTCCCGACAAACTCTGCCGGATCCAAGTCCATGATTGATTTGGCTGATAAGGCAGGCATTCCGGTATTTACCATGGATATCGCTTCGATGGAAAGCCGGTTACTCATGTTGCTACAGATAACAAGAAGGGTGGACAGCTTGCTGCCGAGTATGTAGTGAACAATATCCTTACCGATAAGAAAGGAACTGCAGCAGTCATCACTACTCTGAAATCGAGAGCTGCGTAGATAGAGAAAAAGGATTTACGGATTATCTGAAAGAAAATGCTCCGGACATCAAGATTGTAGATGTGCAGAACTACTCCGGAGACCAGCAGAAAGGCTGCGGATGTTATGCAGAATATGCTTTTAAAGAATGACAATATTGATGTTGTTTTCTGCGTAGGTGATCCTGCGGCAACAGTGAGCACTTTTCCTCCATTACTGCTGCCGGCGCAAAGACAAAGATTATCGGCTATGATGGCAATCCGGAGGGTGTTGCTGAAATCAAGAAGGGTGGAAACTGGGTTGCTGATGTGGCACAGGATCCCTGCCGGAATCGGAAAAGTCCACACTGGAAGCAATCAAGAAGCATCTGGAAGGAGAGCAAAGTAGATTCCGAGATTTTGATTGCACCGTATATCATTGATGCGAAGAATGCAAAAGTAATAAAAAGACTGTTTACGAGGAGGCGTCCTTCTGAAGGGCGCCTTTTTCAAAGAGTATGGAGTAAACGATGATGGATGAGAAAAGAGAGGCTTTTAGTAGAGCTGAAACATATTCATAAAGAGTTTCCCGGCGTGAAAGTTCTGGAGGATATCTCCATTGCCTTTTATCCTGGGAGAAGTGCATGTGCTTTTAGGGAGAAAATGGTGCAGGAAAGTCTACAATCATTAAGATTATTTCGGGCATTTATCAGCCGGATAAAGGTGAAGTGCTGATAGAAGGAGCACCCGGAGCGAAAAATATTCGTGAAGCCCAGCATCGCGGTATCAGTGTTATTCACCAGGAGTTAAGTGTCATCCCTGATTTGAAAGTTTACGAGAATGTTTTCCTGGGAAGGGAAAGAGAAAAATCCGGTTTTTTTGGATAAAGGGAAGATGATTGCAGAATGTAAGAAGATTCTGGATGGAATGGACGTGGCAATTGATCCGACCACACCGGTCTATAAACTGAGCAACGGTGAGAAACAGATGGTGGAAATTGCCAGAGCCGTTTCGCAGAATAGTAAAATGGTTATCATGGATGAGCCTACGAGTTCCCTATCAGATCATGAAGTGCAGTCTCTTTTTCGCGTCATCCGTCAGTTGAAGAAAGACAATGTAGCAGTAATCTACATTTCCCATCGTTTAAAAGAAATTCTAGAGATGGGAGATACCCTTACAGTTCTTAGAGATGGTACAAAGATTGCAACGGTACCTGTTTCAACAGTAACAGAACAGAAAATGGTTGAAATGATGGTGGGTAGAGAAATTTCTCAATTCTATTATAAAGGCGGAAGTGCCAGGAAAAGAGAAGTTGTTTTAGAAGTAAAAGAAATATCTTCTGCTCATCGCTTTAAAAATGTTTCGTTCCAATTATATAAAGGTGAAGTTCTTGGTGTTGCAGGTTTAATTGGTGCAGGAAGAACAGAGATAATGCGTGCTATTTTTGGTGCAGACACTTATGAGCATGGTGACGTGCTATTGTATGGAGAAAGTATTAAAGGGAAGAGTCCTAAAGAGATTATCCGAAGGGGAATTGGACTCATTCGGAAGATAGAAGAGGACAGGGGCTATTACTGGAGAAAACAGTTCGTGAGAATACCAGTTTAGCTTCCTTAAAAGAGAATAGTCATAACGGTTTTATTGACTTTTTGTGGGAAAAGCAGGAAGCCGTATCTTATATAGAAAAGTTGAGAATCAAAAACACCTTCCGATTTGGCGGTCACTAAAGAATCTTTCAGGTGGAAATCAGCAAAAGGTGGTTATTGCAAAGTGGCTTTTTGCAAAGTCTAAAAATTTTGATTATGGATGAGCCGACGAGAGGAATTGATGTCAATGCGAAAGCGGAAATATATGAACTTATGAAGAATTTCGTGGAAGGCGTGGAAGTATATATCTTTAGTCTCTTCGGAGTTACCGGAAGTGCTCGGTTGCTCGAATCGTATCATGGTGATGCGTGAAGGGTATGTAACAGGATTTTTAGACAGTGCAGAGGCAACGGAAGAAAATGTCATGCTCTTTGCCAGCAAAGGGAAATGAGGAGGTAGCTTATGAATAAGACAGAAAAATGGTATTGCAGGAGTCTTTAAAAGGGGAAAATACCATGCTCCTCTTGCTGTTGCGCTTTTTGCAGTTTGTTTGATTTTTAGTTCCCCGTTTTTGCGACAGGTGGCAATATTAAAAATATTCTGATTCAGATTTCCATCAATGCTTTAATTGCTTGTGGAATGACTTTACCATTCTTGTCGGATGGTATTGATCTCTCAGTAGGGCTCTGTTGCTGCCATTGCCGGTGTAGCGGAGCCTCTCTTGTAAAAACCATGCCGAAATGCATCAGTGCCGATGTCCATTATAATTATTATTTTAACTTCCCTTGTGATTGGTACGATTTGCGGAGCAATCAATGGATTTTTGCATTGCAAAGTTAAATGTTCCTCGTTCATTGCAACAATGGCAATGATGAACGTGGCAAGAGGTTTAGCATATGTCTTTACTGACGCAAAGCCGGTATTTGGACTCCGGAAAGCTTTGATTCATCGGATTAAAGGAAATATGGCATCATTCCGGTTTGTGTTATCTTGATGGTTCTGATTATCGTACTGAGCTATGTCATTTTGACAAAAGACTTGCTATGGTAGATATGTTCTATGCAGTCGGGGAGTAATAAAGAAGTTGCGAAGTTAACCGGAATCAACGTGGATCAGATTCGCTTTTTCCGTATATGTAATATCCGGCATTTTGTCTGCGCTTGCCGGGTCTGGTCCTTGCCTCCAGCTACAGAACGGACAGGCTACTGCTGCATGTCGGTTACGAATTAAATGCAATTGCGGCCGTTGCCATGGGTGGAACGAGTATGTCCGGAGGGCGTGGAGGAATTTCCACAAACCGTGATTGGGACTTATTGTAATCGGTATCATCAAATAATGCTTTAAGTTTGCTAGAGTTTCTGCTCACTGGCAGACAGTTGCCATGGGTGTAATTATTCTGATTGCGGTAGTGATTGACCAGGTAAGAAAGTAAGGTTTTATACGATTGTTCTATTACGAATACGAATAAGTCTGGTGATATCTGAAAATTCAATATATTTTGCACATATAAAACGCTTAAAAATATGATAAAATAAGCGAGTTTCAAGATAATATTTGAATTTCCGGAGGTCAACAAACATGAAATCGACTAAACTAACCCCCATTTTATCCATTCTCTTGTTACTTGTGCTTCTTGTATCAAGTACAGCAGACGCAGTGAAGCAGGCACAGAGCACAGAGACGGCTGCGAAGAAGGAGAGTCAGAAGAGAACAGAGAAGGCAGCGGAAACCGCGAAAGAAACGGAAGCTGCGACGGAAGCGGAGGCTTCTTCCGGTAAGGCGAAGAAAGCGTGCCTGATTACGACTTCCTCTGGAAATGAATTCACAAACCTGATCTGGTCCGGATTTGAAGAATTAAAAGAGGATGGGAGGTCAAGTGTATTGAGGTTTCAGAGGCCGCAGAGTATCCGGATCAGATTCGTGTTATGGCGAAAGAAGGCTACACGGCAATGTTCACGATGTTTGATGAACTGAGCGAAGTAGCACTGAGTCTTGCAGATGAATTAAAGGAGAATTACCCGGATCTTCATGTCTTCATGCTGGATACGTATATGGAACATGACAAAGCACCTTACCAGGTGTGTCCGTGGATCCCTGAGTCGTCTTTTGTGGCAGGGGTACATTGCGGCAAATATGACGAAGAAGAAAGAAGTTGGTTGGATTGACATAAAAGAGATATCTTGAAGATTCAGCGTTTTCGTGACGGATATACTGCCGGTGTAAATTACGCAACAATGGAGTAAAGGTACTCCGCTTTTACAGGCGATCCCCTTTTGACTGATTAAAGCGTGAGACTGCGAGCGATGATTCAGAACAATGACATAGACATCATATACCAGACAGATTATCTGGGAGGACCGGGTTATTTCTGCTTGTGCGGGAAACGGGAATTAAATGCATCGGCGTAGATGACTGGCAGGGGTATATCGATCCGTGTGTATTCTGGTCCGCAGTGAAGCCGATGAATGTGGCGGTTGTGTCCCTGGCCCACGATACCTGAAGAACCGTCGCTCTCAAACCGCGCTTGATTTTAACTTTAAGTTCCGGTGGTGCAGTTTATGACAAGAGAGATGAGAAGAATATTCCGCCCTGAATTACTGGAGAAGGTAAAGAATTTGATTAGTGAAATCAAAGAAGGAAAGATTGACGTATTTAAGGGGTACGACAATTATCGCTTAAAAGTATTAATGATAAAAGTTAGTGAAAGGGTCAGCGAAAAAGCATGCGCATTGTACTTTCTTTTGGCTCTTTTCTAGGATTCAGCAGAGGTTTCACATGGAAAAAGCTTCCTATTTACTCGAATTAAAGGGATAAGCGGTACTTTCCGGAGTAATCGCAAACGACCATATTGATTTACGAATAAAAGGTGGACGTGCCATGCGATTATCGGAGAAAAATGGTGCGGGAAAAGTACATTGATGAACATGATTGCTGAGTTATTTTCCGGATACGGGAGAAATTTTTCCTAAACGGTGGGAAGATTGAGCTCCATAGTCCCGGGGATGCTGTAAAGCATGGCATTGGTATGGTGTTTCAGGACCTATGCTCTTTCGGGTTAAGTATTCTGGAAAATATCTTATGGGGGCTGAACCGCAAAAGGATGTTTTTGTTGATCAAAAGAAAGCAAGAGAAAGCATTCTTTCTGTCTGTGAGGCTTATCAGTTTCAGTTACCGCTGGACGATAAAGGTGGAAACGGTTCCGTAGCAGTGCTCAACAAGTAGAGATTGTGAAGCTGCTTTATAAAATGCAAATATCATTGTCCTGGATGAGCCGACCAGTGTACTGACTCCACAAAGTGTTGCAGGACTTTTGCTGCAATCGGAGATTGATTGCACGCGGAAAAACAGTGCTGTTGATTACGCACAAACTACAGGAAGTTATGGAAATTGCGGAGGATATCACCGTCTTAAAAAGTGGAAAAGTATCGGGGAATATTCGTAAAATCGAGGCAAGTGAAGAATTGCTTTCCAAAATGATGTTCGGTTCCGAGATTTCGTTGCAGGTCAAAAAGGAAGCAGCGTGAAGAAAAGAGAGTTCTAACTGTGAAGAATTTAAATCTGTTCTCGAAGTTTCATGTGCCCATTGTGAAAGAAGTACAATTCTCTGTTCGGGAAGGAGATTGTCGGCATTGCAGGTATAGCTGGTCGGGACAGAAAGAATTGATGGATGCTTTGATGGGACTACACCTCTGAAACAAAGTGGAAAAATATGTTTGGAAAAGGAAGAGATTACACATGCTTCGTAGGAAAGAGGAGGAAATTAGCACTAGCTTATGTAGCGGAGAACCGAAAAACGGTGGGAACCTGTAGAAGTCATCCATTTGGAAAATGTTTTCATGGGCTTTTCTGAAACAGAAGGAAAATCGGGGACGCCTTTTTCCTTCATAAAAAAGAGAGAGAACAGTGTCATGACATTGTTGAAGACTTTTCCGTGAAAAACAGCGGATATCCATGCGTAGTTTCTACCTTATCGGAGGAAATATACAGAAATTACTCGTAGGGCGGGAGTTTACACAAGGAAAGAAACTCATGATTATAGAAGATCCCACAAGAGGAATTGACATTCTCGCTGTTTCATATCTGGAAGAGAATCCTGCGTCTTGCGGAATCCGGAATTGCCATCGCTTCTTATCAGTCATGAACTCAGCGAATTGAAAGAATTATCGGATAGAATCTTGGCTGCGCATGACGGACGTTTACTGGAACCGGAGAATAGCACCGCGCTTTCAGAAGAAGAACTGGGGCTTTGGATGACCGGTGGAAAAGCCAAGGGAGAAGGGAAGGGTGAGCAGTAGAGTGAAGAAAGAGATACAAGAGGGAAAAAGACTTACTTTTCATAAAGAAATGAAGCTTATCATACAATACGGTATTGCGATGCTGCTCACCCTCTTTTGTGGTGCTTTATTGGTTCTTCTGCAAGGAGAAAGACCGCTATATGCATTGAAGGAAATTTTTTATGGCGCATTTGGAAATGAAGTAAATATCGGAACGAGTCTGCGATGGATGACGCCATCATTACTTGTTGGAGCAGCAGGGGTTATTTCGTTTCGTGCGGGAGTGATGAATATGGGAATGGAAGGGCAGATGTATCTTGAGCATTATCTTCTGCGATACTGGGGTATTCTCTGCATTTGCCGATGTTCTGCCATATTTTTCTTTGTCTTCTTGTGAGGAGGACAGGCGCGCTCTATGCACCTATCGGGACTGATTCGATTGTATTTTTCACATACATGAGTTAATCACCACGCTTCTATTGAATTTTTGGCGGCACTTTTTACGGAATATATTGTGATGTGGGTGATTCTTGGAGGAAAGCAGGCAGAGAACGGATCGCAGTCGATTGCAACGCCGGAGATTGTAAAAACTGCTGTTTTACAACCGATTATCAGAGATACTATGGCGAGCACAGGATTCTTTTATTGCTATTTTTGGTGCTGCTTCTATGGGCTCTTTTTCGATTTACCATCTTCGGATATGAACTGAATCAAATGGGACGAAATACTGCCTTATGCGAGGCAGGGCGGTAACTATCGAAAAATTATCTTGCGGTTCTGATGATTTTCGGCGGGATTGCCGGACTATGCGGAGCGATTGAGGTGATGGGCTCCTATCATCGTTTTATACCCTATTTCAGTGATATGAGTTGGGATGGCATTATGATTACTCGAATTGCGATGAATAATCCGCCAGCAGTCTTTCCGGTTTCCTTCATTTGAGACGCACTAAAAGGCGGGGGCCTTTAAATATGGAACGCGTAACGAAGTTGAATCGCTTTGGTAGTGAATTTGATTCAGATGTTTTTGTTCTTTTTATTGCGGTGAGACTATGCTTCTATCTGGAGAACGCTAAAACGGAAGTTTTTCGGGAAGATGGGAAAGTGAGTGCAGGGGAGATGAAGCTCTAACGCAAGTGTAGAGCGATAGAATGGAAGTTGGATGGAAAAACGAAGTTTGTGGAGGATTTCGGATGAAAGAGTTCATCAGTTTATTTTTAGGAAGTGTTACTTTGGCAGCAACTGTAGCGTATGGCAACACCCATATTGTTTACCGCACTCGGCGGCTGTTTTTAGTCAGGAAAGGGAACTTTTTGTATTGCATTTGAGTGTTTTATGCTTTCAGCCGCTTTTTGCAGCGTATGGATCGTATCTCACGGGAAGCCCGTAGCGTCGGCACTCTGTCTCGCTATTGCCACAGGGTCTGCTGGCAGGATTTTATGGACTTTTGTCTATACTTTTCATGCAAATGCCGTCATTGTCAGTATCGCTTTTAATTTTGGGGCATGGGCGGGACAACCTTACTTTCCTCACGAAACCTTTTGGCGTCCGGGGATATTTTTCAGTCCGAAAATCAAAGGATTCTTTCATTTTCGTCCCTTTATTGTCTCTTATTCCCTATCTTCGATATTTTCAATCGACAGTCCTTGCTTGTTTATCTGGTTTATCTCTTCATTCCATTATGTTTTATTCTCCTGTATAAAACGCCTTTCAGACTTTCGCGTGCGAGGGTAGGAACAGCTGCAAACGCGGCGCGTACAGTGGGGTGGACGTACTGCATTATAAAATGGATGAGTCTTATGATTATGGGAGTCTTATCCGGATGGGGCGCATACATCACGCCTCTCCGGGATGAATATTTTTCTCGGAAAATATGACCGCGAAGAGGATTTCTTTGCCTTTGCCGCAATTTTTAGTGGGGAAGCAAATCCAATTCAAGTTGCGCTGGTTTGTCTTCTTTTCGCTTATACCGATGCACTCAATTTAAAGCTTACAGAAAGTGGATTTCCGGTACAGATTTTGAAAATGCTTCCCTATGCGGTAGTAATTCTGGTTATGCTGATTTCCAAGTGGAAGGAATTTGACAGGATTCCGCGTTTACAGGAAGAAATTGAATTATAGGAGGAGAATTATGGCGAAGTTTCTAATCGAGACAGCATTGCTTACACATGGACTTGTGTCTATCGATGAAGCGGAACTTATATCGCAATGCTACTTTCAGGAAGAAAATTTAGTTTTGGGTGGAAGAAGGAAGATTCGAATCGGAACACTGAATGACTATCTTCCAATTCGAAGAAGGGCGGAAAAATCATACGTGTTGACCGCGACATTCTGCAAAGGAGTTTGGAGAATAAAGAGGACGGCTGTCTTACAGCATCAGGTACGATGGCCGTTGCTGAGAGATTAGGCATTCCGCTGGCTGTTACTGCCGGAATGGGAGGAATCAGTAATTATATCAAAGGAGGAAGAACTCTGTCCGGATCTTCCGGCACTTGTTGAATCGAAGACAGCCCTGATTGCGACTTCTCAAAGGATGTCGTGGATATTCCAGCAACGATTCAGTGGATACTCAATCATGGTGTAAAAAGTTTTTGGTGCACGAGAATCTATTGCTCAGGTTTTATGTTTTCCGGAGAGAAGATTCCACTGACCGGGCAATTTCCAATTGAAAATGCGATTCATTCGGAACCTTGATTTTACAGGGTATCGGAAGAAGAACGTATTCCTAGGGAGATATTTTGGAAAAAGCTTTGGAAGCCAGGGCTCCAGCACAGGAGAAGGGGCGTATCATCCCGCTGCAAATGCAATGATAGACCAACTTTCAAAGGAAAATCATCCCGCTTACAGCTACATTCTTGATTGAAAAATGCGGTTCTGGCAGCAAAGTTGTAAGGAAAAATCCAATCCTTCCCTACCATTCTCCTCTTTTGCAGTAGTGCTTTCTGCCGCAGTTTCCTTGTCACTTGCCGCCGCAGTGGTGGAAGCCGAAGCTTCCCTTTGCACCGCAGGCTACCAGAGAAGAAGCCAGAAGAAGGCCACCGAGTAATAAAGATAGTTGTTTTTCATCATTTTCCTCCCATGGAATTGCATAAATGCATCTTCTCTACACGAATCAGAAGTGTTCATGCTTTTCGTATCAAAGAAGACATCGTAGAAACAGTCCTATTATGGGGAAGAATAAGGAGCGGGTCAAAAGGAAAAAGCTTGACCGGAATAAGAGTAGGATTGACTGCAACTAAGGTAAGCACGGAATACAAGTCATGGAATAATGGAAAAACATTCGGCAATATGGTACCATGGAGCCATCTTTAACGGAGGAGGCACAGCATGCGAGTCAATATCAATATATCTGAAAATATTCTTGATTGGGTAATGAAAAGAGTTAATCCGTCTGTGCTTTCTTCAAAGCAGGGAGAACTGCTGTATGCCTGGAAAGAAGGCAGTAAGGTACCAAAGACTTACAATCAAATAGAAAAATGAGTAAGGTAACAGGCATTCCATTAGGGTACTGGATAAACCGCCTATTGAGGATTCTTCTTTTGTGGAATACAGGACGGTGGATAGCAAAGAGCTTGAACATCCCAGCAGGAATCTTGTTGATACCTTGCATGATATGGAATTCGTGCAGGAATGGATAAGAAATGAATTACAAAGCAACCGGATGTGATGATTTAAGTTTTGTTGGAGTCGTTAAAAAACATGTCTAGACCAAGGATTTTCGCTACTTTGTAAGGAAATGCCTTCAAATTGAAATAAACTGGTATGAAAGCTGTAAAACCGTTGAAGAGAGCTTTAAATTGCTTCGAATTATATCAGTGACCTGGGTGTTGTAGTAATGATGAACGGAATTAGGGAACAATACTCATCGAGCATTAGACACGAATGAATTCCGTGCCTTTTGCTTTTAGTGGATAAGAAAGCACCGCTGATTTTTATTAATGCTAACGATTCTTTTAGCGGAAGCTATTTTCTTTGTTACATGAATTCGCTCACATTTGCTTGGGTGAGAATAGCCTGTTTAACGACCGTTACGGAAGTATAGAGAAAGTATCTGCATACGGAGAAAATATGTAATGCATTGGTGGGCAGAAATTTGGTTCCTGAACATATTTTTGGAAAAAGTGGAAAAACAAATCCGGAGAAAAAGATGAAGAAGCAACAATTGAGAGAATTAGCAAAGTATTTTTAAATGTGGTTATGCGGTTATTGGTGAGAAGAGCCTATGATCGTAAATTCATTGATTTTCAGAGCTATCAAAGTTTTGCGAGAAAAGCCGTTCAGCAGTACTTAGAAAAAAAACAAAGGCACCGGCGGAGGGGATTATTACAATACTGCTGCCAGCAGGGTAGATAGAAGATTTTTGATTTACTCCTTGGAAGCGTATCTGAGGGGAGAACATTATATTCTGACGCTTTTCGATTGACCAATACAAATCGAAGCACTTTTTCGAATGTGGCTGAGAAGATGAGGGTGTTGGATGATGGAGAGGAATTATTTTAATTGATGCGAACCCCTGATCACCCTTATCTCACATATTATCCCTTTGATTTGGAAAAACTTTTGGAATCAAAATGGAAGTGCATATTAAAAATGGAGATATTGCTATCTTGGATCTGGTGAACTCGAAGTCCTCAAAGGAGACAGTTCTAAAAGAGATGGATGAAAATATAGAAGTAGGACGATTAATTGACCATCGAGAACCGGCGATACTAGTCAAGTACGGAGAGGTTCTTCGATACATCAGATAATCTCGCCTATAAGCCTGCAGCATTAACTCGAGTGGTCGCGTGGAGGAAGTGGCTGATCCGTGGCTTTATAGCTGCAGCAGCTGTTGGAAACTATACTATAGTATCTTTTGAAAAATGAAAAACAAAGGATTAAATACTGAAACCCCAGCAAAATGCTAAAATCCCTTGATGTGGCTAAGGTGTTTAACGTGGAAGTGCAAAATCTTTATTACATGATGCGAGTTTTTAAAATTTAGCTTATGATTTTTCTTGAATTTTCTCGGAAAAGCTATATTCTATATGGTTTTTCAAAGTGGTATTTATTTTATGCAGAGTAGCTTGGCTAGAATGAAAAGGAACTTCATATTGGCTGAAAAACAAAAATCTTTGTCGAAAAGAGAAAAACCAGCACTGTAGGGAAGGGTGGATATTAGTCCGACAATGAAGGAGGAATTCACATGTCTAAGGTTAAAAAGACTCGATTGAAGCAAAGGGTTTTGTTATTCAAATTTATACGGAAGACTTTAAAATGACTATATCAGTCTAACGGATATTGCTAAGTATAAAAATACTGATGATCCGAGGTTTGTTATTCAGAACTGGATGAGAAAACAGAACATCGTTGAATTTATCGGCTATGGGAAGTTCTGAATATGAAAATTTCTAACCGTGCAATTGACACGTTTAGAAATGAGGCAGGACTGAATAGATTTACATGACACCACAAAAATGGATTGATTCTACAAATGCTATTGGAATAATTTCTAAGTCCGGAAGATATGGCGGAACATATGCACATTATGATCTTGTGATGAATTTGCTTCATGGATTTCACCAGAATTTGCTTTTACATTATTCAAGACTATAGAGACTTAAGTCAGATGAAAAACTCAAAAATTATCATTAGGTTGGAATTTAATCGAGAAATTCTAAAATTAACTATAAAATTCATACAGATGCAATAAAAGAATATCTCAAAGGATCTTACCAATGAGCAGTTATCTTATCAATACGCAAGTGAAGCGGATATGCTCAATGTTGCCTTATTTAACAAAAAAGAGCAAAAACGAGTGGCGTGAAGAAAATCCGGACCTAAAAGGGAATATGAGAGACTATGCGAGCTTTAAATGAATTATTGGTACTTGGCAATATGGAAAGCTATAATGCAATTCTTATTGGAAAAGGCATGATCCAAAAAGAAAGAATGATAGAGCTAAGAAAGCTTGCAAGAACTCAGCTGATGTCAATTGAAAAGTTGAACAACACAGAATTCAGAGTTTAGAGGCTAAGTCAAAGAAATAGAGCGCTGTGTTTTTCAAAGTGAAATTGATTTTTATGCAGAGGAGCTTCAGTAGAATGGAAAGAGACTCTATTTTGCTGAAGCTGTGTATTGTCTAAAATACAAACTTTCGGCTAATATGGAATGGGATTACAAATTAGCCGAATAGGACAAAGAAGAATGAAGCAGATAGCCGTAAAAATGCGATGAATCTATCGTTTTACGATTCGAAATAGGAGACAGATATGTCCTACATTAGAAGAAGTTTAGAAAAAGATTGTTTTGCAGGTAACAAAAAGAATATCCGGTGGTACTTCTTCAGGGTCGCGTCAAGTGGGGAAAAACCACAATGCTTAAGAAAATTGATGGAAGGGACGGAACGAAGCTATGTCTCTCTGGATGATTTACAGGAAAGAGAGCTTGCGAGGACGGATCCGGAACTGTTCTTACAGCTCCATAAACCGCCTATTCTCATTGATGAAGTACAATATGCTCCCGAACTTTTCCCCTATATTAAGCTGATTGTGGATAAAGAACAAACAAAGGGAGACTTTTGGTTAACGGGTTCACAGGTTTTTCGCTTATGCGAGGTGTACAAGAATCCTTAGCAGGGAGAGTTGCTCTTACTTTCTCTGTCGTCGCTCTCGCAGACAGAGGCTTATGGCGGACAAGAGCAAACGTTCACTCTTACTCCGGAAAGCCTGCTTTCCAGAAAAAAGGGGAGAAAGCTTGCGGATGCGGAAGGATCTTTAAACGTATTTTTAAAGGCTCCATGCTGGCTATTGTGAGGGGATATAAGCAGTCCCGGTATTTTCTATAACAGCTATTTAAGTACGTATATTGAGCGAGATGAGAGTAGCCTGTCGGATGCGATAGATTCCCAAAATTTTTTACGCTTTATTACGGCACTTGCTGCAAGATGCAGTCAGATGCTGAATATCAGTGAACTTGCAAGAGATGCGGAGCTGAATCAAAAACAGGTGAAAGACTGGCTGGATATTGGAAACCTTGGGGATTCTGTTTACTTATATCCGTATTCCAATAATTTATTAAAGCGTCTTGTTAAAACACCGAAAGTATATTTTATGATACGGGACTTGTAGGCTATCTGACCAAGTGGAGCAGTCCAGAAACACTTACAAGCGGAGCAATGAGTGGGGCTATTTTTGGAGAATTATGTGGTTTCGAAAATACGAAAAACCTATTTGAATAATGGGAAAGAAGCTTTTATGTATTACTATCGGGATAAAGATGCCAAAGAAATCGACCTTGTTCTGGAGCAGGACGGAGAGCTCCATCCTATAGAAATTAAAAAGTCTGCCAATCCGGCATCGGAAATTCTTCGTGTCTTCCCAGTCTTAGACAAGCTCATCTTTAAAAGGGGAAATGGAGCGGTCATCTGCTTAAAGACAGAGTTGTCTCGCATTTTAATAAGGAAAACTACATTGTTCCGGTCTGGATGATATAAAGTTCTGCAATATAAAAGGATGGATGCGTTACAGGAGTCCTACAGGGATTAAGGAAGTGTAACGTGTAGAAAAAGACTCCATGATGCAATGCATCTTAGGAGGTCTTTTTCATCTTCAACTTTACAATTTTATTTATAAAAATCTAGGCAGATTGTTGAAAAATGTGCATGGCAGTGCATTATTCGTTGACAATGTTTATTACTGTGCTTATAACTGGTAAAAGAACATAAAGCAACATAATATGTTAAAAATAAACTGAAATAAACAAATAAATAACAATTTGAATGGAACAAAGGAAATGACAAGCCGGATGATACGGATGCAGCATGGGAAGAAAAAGAAGCGTCCAGTGTAAAGATAACCGAATCGCTTTTATGTAACGGAGGAAGATGATGCCAAAATGTGTTGTTATAGGCAGATGATTTGACGGGAGCAAATGCTACCGAGTATTACTGCAAAAATGAATTACAGTGCGTATACCGTACTGAATACGGAACGACTGGAACTCTCCCTCTCTCGGACTGTGACTCGGTTTTGTATCCGACAGATAGTCGGGGAATTGATAAAGGAGCTGGCGTACAGAAGAGTGTTTAATGTATGCAACTTATTGAAGAATCCGGAACGGAGGTCTGCGGAGCGCATTGACAGCACACTTCGAGGGAATCTCGGCGCAGAAACGGATGCGATGCTGGATGCCTCGAAACGAGTATATCGCCATTGTTGCAGCCTGTTTTCCGAGTTCTTCCCGAATTGTTCTCGGGGCTATATGTTGGTAGAGGGACTTCCGCTTCACAAGACGGATATTGCGATTGACCCGAAGACACCGGTCAATAATCCGGAGGTTGCAGAGCTTTTTCGTAAAGAAAGCAAATATCCGGTAGCCAGCGTGTTTTGATGAAGGATCTCTGCATGGGAAGCATTATCTTGCGGATTGCATGAAGAAGCTTGCATCGGAGGGCAATCGGATTCTTGTAGTGGATTGTGTGACACAGGAAGATATAGACCATCGCAGATGCGGTAGAAACTTCTAAATTGAAAGTGGTTTCCGTGATCCGGGCGTATTTACCGCAGCTCTTGTACGGAAAAAGATTTCAGCCTAAGGAAAAAGAAGGAGAAGAATCGCATTCTGGCTGTGGTCGGCAGTGTAAATCCGCATACGAGGATTCAGCTGAGGAACTCTGGCTCTCCCAGCGTAATAAAAATGTATTTGTAGAGACGGAGGCGTTACCCGAGTAAGGCGGATTGGGAGGCGGAAGTAGAGAGAGTCAGTGAGGAAATTCTGAAGGATGTGGATAAGGATCGGGTTTTTCCGTGACGGGAGACGGCATTTATCCGGAGAAGCGGGTGGATTTGGAGAAAAATCGCGCAAAAGGAACATTGTGCAGTAGAAGAAATTACGGACAGAATCAACCTGGCTTTTGCGGAGATTGCCCATCGGATTTGCAGTGAGAGAAGAGTTTCAAAGGGCTCTACAGTAGTGGCGGAGATGTGACGGTTGCTATTTGTAAGCGCTTTCAGACCGCAGGATTAAACTTGAAGGAGGAGGTCCTTCCGCTTGCTGCGCATGGAGAAATGTTGATGGGAGACTTTTCCGGGGATGCACATGGTGACTAAGGGAGGAAGTCAGGGAGGAAGAGATGCGATTATCCGTTGCATTTCCTTCCTGAAAGAAAAAGTTATTCGTATAAAATGGAACGCTAAGCTTTAGAAAAATAGAGCAAGAGATTACTGAAGGAGGTAAGGAATGAGGAAAGTGTTGATTGCAGTGCCGATGGGGGATCCGGCAGGAATCGGTCCGGAAATTGTCGTAAAGGCTGTTTCCAAAAAGGAAATACAGGATATTGCGAGGGTTTTGGTGGTTGGAGACGGACAGATTCTAGAGAAAGCGAAGGAGATTTGTAAGCTTCCGCTGAAGCTGAAAAAGGATAGAAAAGGCGGAGGATTGCGTGAGAAGAAAAAGATACGCTCTATTACCTGCAGGAAGGGAAGATTCCTATGGAAGAGTTTTCTTATGGAAAGGTCAGTGCGATGTGCGGAGCGGCAGCATTTTCCTATATTAAGAAGGCTATTGAGCTGGCGAATCATAAGAAGTGGATGGAGTGGCAACGACACCGATTAATAAGGAGTCGTTGAAGGCGGCAGGAGTACCGTATATCGGTCACACGGAAATCTTTTTGGAGCACTGACGGGGACGGATGATCCGCTCACGATGTCTCGAGTGTAACGGATGCGGGTATTTTTCTTAACAAGGCATGTTTCTTTTACGGAAGATGCTGGATATGATTACGAAGGAGAGAATCAAGGATTGTGTAAAGCGTTGCCTCGAGGGCTTTTGAAAAAGCTGGGAGGAGTGAAGGAACCATGGCAATAGCCGGTTTGAATCGCACCGCGGCGAGCATGGACTTTTTGGAGACGAAGAGGTACGGGAAATCATTCTGCGGTGGAAGAATTGCAGAAGGAAGGCTATCCGGTCAGTAGGACCAATCGGTGCCGATTCGGTCTTCCATCAAGCAGCACCAGGACGCTTCAATTCGGTACTATCCTCTACCATGACCAGGGGCATATTGCAACGAAGACACTGACTTTGACCGGACGATTGCCATCACAAACGGAATGCCGATTCTTCGGACTTCGGGATCATGGAACGGCTTTTTGACATCGCAGGTACCGGAGTTGCAGGAAGTATCAGCATGGAAGAAGCGATCCGTCTTGCGGCGAAGTATGCCGATGCATTTCAGAAATAAGAGAAAAAACAAAGTAATGGGGAGATTAAACGTTCGCGGAAACCAATTTTTATCGTATGAAGGAGGATGCCATGGTAAATGGTTTGAATGGGCAGCAGATGCTCATCGGTTTGTTAATCGGTATCGTTTTCACCGATTTTCATGGTTTTAAAGACAAAGATTCAGGCTTTTTGGCGCTGATTATCACGACGGTGGTAATCGGAGTCATTGGCGGAATGCTGCTCAACACAATCACGCTGGACAATGGAACAAAAGTTCGGCATTTTACAGTCCATTACGGAGCGGATTTGGTAACACTCTGTCCAGTATCGGTATCATCATCGGCTTCGGCGTTATGCTTGAGCAATCTTTGAGGAGACCGGGTGCGGCGAAACGGATGGCGCTTTGCTTTTTGAAGGTTTTCGGAAAGAATAAAGAAGAAGAGGCGATGAGCTTTACCGGATTTTTGGTGTCGATTCCCTATTTTCTGTGATTCCGGTTTTATCATCCTTTCTCCGATTGCGAAAGCGATTTTCAAAGGTGACAAAGAACCCTGATTTCCCTTGGCGTAGCACTGGCAGCAGGTCTCGTGATTACCCATACCATGGTGCCGCCTACACCGGGTCCCCTGGGTGTCTGTGGAATCTCGGCATTGATGTTGGAGAGTTTATCCTCTGGCTTTGGTGCTGTCCATCCCGATGACCATTGTAGCCATATATCTATGCGAGAAAGTATATTGCGAAGAAGTTAAACTGGATTGTCAATGAGAAGGACGAGATTGTTCCGGCACCGGTGGGGACAGTCGCTTCTGATGATGCGATTAATCTGGATGAAAAGGATTTACCGTCTACCTTTTCTTCCTTCCTCCCGATTTTACTCCCCGGTTGTACTCATTTTAATTAACACGGTTTCTACGGCAACGAAAATGACCGGAGGAATTTCTACAATCCCTGATTTTTCCTGGACAGCCGATTGTAGCGGTAGGAATCGGACTCTGACAGCGATTTTTGTTCTGGGGCGGAAAAATGAGTCGGAAAGAGATTCTCTCCTTTATGGAGCAGGGGGGTACGATGTCCGCCGGGATTATCATGTTGGTCAACCGGCGGTGGCGGAGCACTGGGACAGATTATCAAAGATTCCCGGTCTGGGTACCTATATGGCAGAGGGAATTACGGCAATGCATGTTCCCATTATCCTGCTTCCATCCTGATTTCTGCAGTAATGCGTTTTATCCAGGGTTCCGGTACTGTAGCGATGACTACGGCAGCCAGCATTTCCGCGCCGATTATCCTCTGCTTCAGGAGCAAATCCGGTTCTCTCCGCTCTGGCTTGTTGCGTAGGATCCTGCTTCTTCAGCTACTTTAACGATAGCTACTTCTGCAGTAAACCGTACGTTAGGTGTCAGTGAGGCGAAAGATCAGATTCGCGTATGGTCGATTACTACGACCATTATCTGGGCAGTCGGTTGTCTGGAAGTTTTGCTCTGAGTCTTGTGATGCATTAAGACTGTATCTGAAAAACGGTCTTGAAGAACTTTTTAGTAATAAGAAAAGGGTTGGTTTCGTTAGGCGCGGTTTGACAGGATGGAAAGCGTTTGATAGCATGAACGGGAGAAGAAAAATTTGTGACTGACGGATGGTTTTTATGGAGGGGAAAATGAGTCACAGTAAAGTGTTACTGGGAGAGCGGCAGCAGAATATTTTTAAAAATTCTGGAAAAGGACGGTTCCGTTTCCGTTGAGGAGCTGGCGAAGATGTTTTCCGTCAGTGGAATGACCATCCGAAGGGACCCGATATATCCTGGAAGCGAAAAACCGAATCGAACGCTTTCATGGCGGCGCTGTTTTACGGGATGAGGTGCAGTACCGCGAGAAGGGAAGTACAGAATATTATTGGAAAGAAGCGCATAGCAGAGAAGGCTCTTGCGCTTCTTCTTGATGAAAAAGTGATTTTTCTGGATGCAGGGACCACGACCAGAGAACTGGCTCTTCTTCGAAAGAGAGGGAAGAACTGTATATCGTTACGACAGATTTGATGATTGCCGGAATCTTGCAAAATGGAAAAAGCCGGACTGTTCTTCTGTGGGGAGAGATACAGAAAAAAGTACCGGTTCTTCGCTTGGCAGTCTTACGGTGGATGAAATCAGGGACTTCTCCTTTGACATTGCTTTTTATCGGGACTTCGCCATCAATTCGCGTCTTGAGCTAAGCACACCGACGGTGGAGAAGGTTTCTCTAAAAGAACGGTACTGCAAAAGGCAAAGAAAGCAGTGCTTCTTGCGGATGAAAAGTAAGTTCGATAAGCAGGCAATGATGAGAATCTGTAGCATGGAAGAGTTTGATGTGCTCGTGACGGATAAAGCGTTGAGTGATAAAGAGGAAAAAGAGTTGAAAAAGAGGGGTAGAGTTCTACTCGCTTAGAGTAGAGCATTTTACGCCGTACAGAGAAGTCTAATGAAGAGATAGTGAGCGGTTTCTATACCCCCTATCTCTTTCTTACTGCATTTCTCTATAACAGATGAATTCTATTTAATAGTACAATTAGATTTTTGCTCTAATATTATAGTGATACAGGCATTTTTAACAGGATTGCAGTTCGGAAACGCCTAAAAACAGGAAAAAGGAAATCCCATTTTTGTGGCATTTGCATGTGATTTTTGTTAGAGAGCGGTAGCAGGAAGGATAGCTTAGAGGGAAAAATGAGGAAGAAGCTTTGGGTGGCAGTAGCGGCATTGTCCATAGCGGCGGCTTTATCCGCTTGTGGAGGAAAGAACGGGAAGACAGAGGAGAGCAGCGCGGCAGCAAAAAGTACTGAGGCGGCTACGGAGAAAGCTGACGAGAAAGCGAAGCGAAGAGCACGGAAAGCGGAAAAAGAATCTGAAGGAAAGCTTGTACTGGAGACAGGAGCTTATCCGGGAGAGTACACAGCATTTAAAGACCGGAGAGAAGCCGGAGAGTCCGACCGTGACCTGGGCGCAGGGGGCGAGTGGAAAATGTGCTTGTCAGCATTGCAAAAGGCGCAGGGGTATTTTGAGGAAGTGGGTCTTACGGCAATGAGATTCCGCTGGATGAGAACCAGATTCAGGCAGTCTCTACCGGACAGGTGGATATTGCATCGAATACCGGAAACCTGGGTGCCCTTGAAGAATATCGTGCAGGGGGACGATATTGCGATTATCGGCGGAAATATGCTGACAGGTTGTATGCCGATTATTGCGAAGGAAGGGGCGGAATGGAAGGTGCCGAGTCTCTTCTTGGGAAGAAATTCGGCGAGTCCGTAGCCTCTTATGCTACTTTAAACGGTTTGGTAAAAGAAGGATACGATGTAACGAAGGAAATCACCTTCGTTGACGGATGGCAGATGCGGATAAGATTCAGGCAATTTTAAAGGGAGAACTGGATTATGCGACGGTAGGAACAGGCAGAATGTACCAGGTTCTAAAACACGAAGGGCATTCAAATCGTGAGCTACTGTTCGATATTACACCGAACTATTCTTGCTGTAGAATGATTGCAAGAAACAGCTGGGTACAGAAAAATCCGACGACCGTGAAGCTTTTTTAAATGAGGCGCTTATTCGGGCACAGGCGTATTTTCAGAAGCACAAGCAGGAGACGGTAGACTTGATGGCAAAGCAGTTGAATGCGAACAAGGAATATGTTGAGGCTTACCTTCTGAATGAGCACTATCGGATTAACCCAGATACGCTAAAGAATACCGTTTTCGATAACTATCGCTATGATGATGGCAGTCCATGAGTAGACAATGTCGATAAAAGTGTAAAGCTGGAAGACAGAATCTATAATGAACTGTACAAGGAAGCGCTGGATGAGGCACAGAAGAAGTGGGGGTCAGAGGATCCTTCCTTCTACGAAGAAGCGCAGAAGTTCTATACAGAGCACAATACGAATCAGTAAGTGTAAAAGAGTCTGCAATACGGGAGCGCTTTTCAGTCTCCCGTACTTTTGAACAAAACTACCTGTCACACATTAGGAAAGAGCTCTTCCAGAGGAAGAAGGAGGAGCTCTTTCCTTTTTATATTCTGCATGGACAGCTTCTTCAAAGCCACTTCTACTGATAAAACCGTAGCGGTAACAGCGGAGCCCCGTGGCTTCTACTTGCGCAATTTCTTTTTCTATCTGCTTTAAACTGAGCGGTTTTGCTCTGGAATTTTACTCATAAAAATATACCCCTTGGGATCAAGCGTTACGATATCGAATTCCCCATTCCGCTTTTTCTTTTGGGAGGTTATAGTAATATTTTTCCACCTCTCTCGAATGCTTCTTCCATTTTTCCTCTACGGTTTTGTAGGAGAAGATATTGTTTTGCAATTCTTTCGAAGCGCTTAGAAACATAGGCATTTTCAAAAATCATCCTGAATAAAACGCGTAAAAAGACTTCCGGAGGAAGAATGTTCATCTGGGAACTGTAGCGGAAGATATATCGGTAATAGAATAAGGACATATTATCCGGAGATAAAGTAGCCTGCTTTTTTCGATTGTCTTCTTCGTTAATCGGCGCTTCTTTTTCAATGAGTTCCATGCGAATCAGCTTTATCTAAAGTATCCACCAGGCTGGGACCGCTGGATACATGGGATTGGGAGAGAATATCATTGAAGCGGGAAAAATCCCTTTGCCATCGTTTCAAAAACTTCATTTGCATTGATGATTTTCGAAAATCTCCGACTTTAAATACATCAGAACTTCATTTTCCAACCTGGCACCGGGAGAGGCGATAAGGGAAAGGATATTTTTCCCGTACCGTCTTGTGTTCATCGATCAGACGATTGTAATAAGGAATACCGCCGAAAACACTGTAAAGACGAACCTTGTCTTCGTTTGAGAATGTCGGATAGAATTGCCGAGAATCGTAGTAGTTCATCTCTTGGAGTTTTCATAATATAACTGAAGCGCCCGAATAACGGGTTCTCTTTTTCGATGAGTTTTTGCATTGTATCGACGTAGGAGCCGCAGAGAATCAGTTTCAGTCGGCTTTTTTCTTTAAACTCGTCAATTATGCTTTGTAAAATGCTGTCCATTCCTTTAAGCACATCACCAGATAGGAGTATTCGTCTATGACAAGCAAAATGTCTTCCTTTTCGGCTCTTCGGAATAAAAATCGAAGGATTTCCTCGAAGCTCTGAAAGGAGATGGGAGGGAAATCGAACGCATCGGATAGAGAGAAGAAAGACTTTCAACATTATCAGAGGTTTGCTTACATTCGTAGTAGATTTTTTCCCTTTGAAATATTGCAGGAATGTTTGATAAGTTCACTTTTTCCTATTCTTCTTTTCTTCCATAGAGAAGCAGAGCTCAAAAAGCTGCACTTTTATACATCTCTTTTATTTTCTTTATTTCTTCATCTCTTCCAATAAATTTCATTTTATTCGGTCTCCTCCGAGTCGGTTATTTCCGAATAAACATAGCACGTTTTAAAAAGACTTGTAAAGGTAGACGAGAGCACATTCTGTTCATTTACGTAGGAAATAAAAGCGGGGTATCTATAAAAATGCAATTGATTTCCGCTCTTCCACGTCCTATAGTTATCCGGTATTCGGGAAGGGGGAAAAATGGAAATCATACCGTATCGCTTTGGTGCCGGTCGTTTTTATATTTGCGGAAAATGCGCTTTCTTCTTTGCAAGAGGAAATAAGACGCTATGGGACAAATGCCTTTTTTCTGATGGGGAGAAAAAGGCATTTTCTCTTATGGAGCAATTTGGTCTTTTTGAACAGGAGACAGGACTTGTTTCGGAAAGGGAGATTTACGAAGGCTTTCCGACAGAAGAAGAACTTACGGAATGTAAGGACAAGCTTTATGGCATTGAAGAAGAGAGCAGTGGGCACAAGCTCTGACGGTCCTCATCGGTATCGGCGGGGAAGAATCATGGACCTGCGAAGGCGGTAGCTGCGAGAGCGCGGTGCCCCTCATTCTGATTCCGACTTCCGCAGCAACCTGTGCAGCCTATAGTCCGCTCTCCGTATTGTATTCTGATGAAGGAAAAGTGGAGAAGGTACTGCACTTTTGAGAAGGAAATCGACTCGGTTATCGTAGACGGGCGTGTTCTAACTACGGAGTCGGCAAGGCTACTCAAGGCGGGAATCCTCGATGCGATGGCAAAATACGTGAGATTCTGCATGGAGGAGAGGAAATTACGGCGGAGAACAGCAGGATTGAGAAGTACTTTGCAAAGAAGATGGCGGAGGATCTGTTTCTTTTTAGAGGAAAAAGGGGAAGGATGCGGTCTATGCACTGGAAAGAGGAGAATACAGCAAGACGCTTTCCGATGTCTTCTTTTCCAATATTGCGTATACCGGACCCATCAGCGGTCTCATGCGGGAAGGGGACAGGCGGCGCTCGCCCATGTTTTCTACAATTTCCTTCGAGGGCATTACCCGGAGACGAAAGACTTCTATCATGGCGAGATGGTCGGCGTGGGACTTCTCCTGGAGGCGAGATGGAACCGGATAGAAGGCTGGAAGAGCGTTTGCAACAGTTTTTTAATGGAAAATGGATATGGGCGAAGAGCCTTTATGATTTAGGCCTGAGAGAGAAGAAGAGGTCTTCGAAGCTTTTTATCGCTACTGTGTGGAAAAAGAAGTCGATTTCCGGAGGAGGGGAAGACAAGGAAAAGCTTCGGGATGCTTTTTCCGCTTTGTCTTAGCCGGATAGAGAAGAAGAGAGAAGAAGTAGAGAGAAGAAGTAGAGGGAAGAAATAGACGGAAGAAGTAGAGGGAGTGCGGAGGAATGCTATCGGAACGGGTTCGGAAAAAGTCTCATCAAGGGTTCAGCCATTCGGCGTGCTTTGAGGAGGGACAGCGCCTTGCCGCTTTATACGGGGCGGATAAGGTCTATGACTTGAGTATCGGAAATCCTGCGGCGCCGGCGCCGGAGGAGATTCGGCGCGCTATGTGGGAGATTGCGGAGGAAGATGCCCTTTCTTCATAGTTATATGGAGGACGCCGGATTTTTGGGAAGTGCGGGAGGCGATTTCCGAGAATCTGAATAAGAGACTCCGAAAGGGAGAGTTTCTTCTGGTACGAAGGGACGATTACGCTGCGAGAGAGGAAGGCGGGAAAAGCAGGGAGGAACAGGGGAAGGAACGGGAAAAAGCAGGGTCGTACCCGATAAAGAAGAAAGTCGGCTGCCATTTACGGCGGAAAATGTCGTCATGAGCCACGGCGCGGCGGGGGCAATGAATATTTTCTTCCGCACCGTACTGGATCCGAACGATGAGGTTCTAGTGCTGAAACCCTACTATCCGGGATATACGAGTTTTATAGGAAACTGCTATGCGAAGAAGGTGGAAGTGGATTGTCAGGGGGAGATTTTCAGATTGATTTTCAGGATCTGAACGGAAAGTTACGGTAAGAACCAAGCTGTTGATCCTGAACTCGCCGAACAATCCCTCCGGTACCGTCTACACGGCAGAAACGCTCCGGACTTTGGCAGAGATTCTTCGAAAGAAAGAGCGGGAAATCGGGCACAGCATCTATCTGCTTTCGGATGAGCCGTATCGGGAGTTATGTTACACGAGAGAGAGGCTTCCCTTTATTCCTCTTTTATGAAAAATACTGTGATTGCCTATTCTTTCAGTAAATCGCTATCCATTCCGGGAGAACGAATCGGCTATCTTTTGATTCCGGCTGAGCGGAAGAGTCCGGAGAGCTGCTTCGGGAGCGCGGAATTCCACCGGTGCACTCGGTTTTGTCAATGCCAATGCTTTTTTTCAGAAGGTCGCACGCCTCTTTACAGGCGAAGGCACCACTTGCGTATTATTGGGATAACCTGGAACTTCTGTATCAGGCGCTACTGGAATCCGGCTTCGCGTAGAAAACCCGAAGGCGCGTTCTATCTCTTCCTGCGTGTTCCGGACGGGGAGGAAGAACTGTTTTTGAGCGTGCAAAGGCGCATCGCCTCATCCTCGTAGGGAGGAAGTTCCTTCGGTATGCCGGGGTTTGTACGGGTTTCCTTCTGTGGGAAGAAGGAGACGATAGAGGGGCGCTTCCCGTGTTCCGGCGCCTTGCTCTCGAGTATGGGTTACGGAAAGAAGCTTCCGGAACTTATTGATAAAAACTCTATTAATTTCAATTATAATCGTGTTTTTTTCAATTAGATTTTTAAGAAAATGAGTTGTATATTCATCGTCGTTGGCGAGCGTTTCGCTATACAGTAGAGTGATTTGCAAAGGGCGAATCAACATCCGGTAGGGAGGCAGAATGAGAAAACGGGTTTTAATTGCTATGGCTACCCTGGCTATGGCAGCAAGCCTTGCAGCTTGCGGAAGTAAGGGTGATGCAGCGAAGGGAAGTACAAAGGCGGGGAAGTGAAGCGGCCGAAACAAAGGCTTCGGAAGGAATCAGCGGCATCTTCCGAGAAAGCGGAAGAGAAGGCGGACGGAAAAATTGTCGTAGAGACCGGTGCCTATCCGGAAGGAAACAACAAGATGGAGACGGGGGACAAGCCGGAAAGCCCGACTGTGACCCTGGGCACAGGAGCCAGCGGAAATGTTTTTGGTCAGCATTGCGAAGGCACAGGATATTTTCAGGAAGTCGGCCTTACCGTAAATGAGATTCCTCTGGATGATAATCAGGTGCAGGCGGCATCTACGGGACAGGCTGATATCGCATCGAATACCGGAACCCTGGCAGCCGTTAAAGAGTATCATGGCGGGAGATGACATCGCAAATCATCGGCGGACATATGCTGACAGGTTGTACGCCGGTTATTGCGAAAGAGGACACAGAGTGGAAGGGACCGAGTCTCTCCTGGGAAAGAAATTCGGAGATTCCATTTCCGTTATGCTATTCTTCACCCGCTGGTCGATGAAGGACATGATATCAAGAAGGAAATCACGTTCGTAGACATTGACAATGATGCCGATAAGATTCAGGCGGTTTTGAAGGGAGAGCTCGATTTTGCCACCCTCGGCACAGGAAGAATGTATCAGGCATTAAACACGAAGGGAATCAAGATTGTAACGTATTGTTCCGATGTTACCCCGAACTATTCCTGCTGTAGAATGATTGCAAGAGACAGCTGGGTAAAGAAGAATCCGACTACGGTCAAGCTCTTAAATGAAGCACTCATTCGTGCACAGGCGTATTTCCGGGATCATAAACAGGAAACCGTGGATCTCATGGTGAAGCAGTTGAATGCGAACAAAGAATATGTTGAGGCTTACCTCTTAAATGAGCATTACAGAATCAATCCGGATACCCTGAAGAATACGGTTTTTGATAACTATCGTTATATGAAAGCTGTGGGCGGTATTGAAAATGAGAAAGCCAATGTAAAGCTCGAGGATCGCATCTATAACGACCTGTATAAGCAGGCGCTCGATGAAGCACAGAAGAAGTGGGGTTCCGAGAATCCGTCCTTCTATGAGGAAGCGCAGAAGTTCTACACAGAGCATAATACCAATCAGTAAGCGAAAAGAAAATCCTTTCAAGGAGAGGATGAAGAAATATGACTTTTAGAAGAAAAAGACCGAGAGGCGGAAGCCTTCCGGTCTTTTTCTTGTCGTAGTTAAAAGACGAAATATAAATGATCCATCGCTCTTTTTATTGCTGTACAGGTGCATTGCGGGGTAATCTGAGCCCGTGGGTACTTGCGAAAAACAAAGGAAATGCAGTTTTTCGCTTAGTATCCCCTACGTAAGGACAAACTTTTCATCAGAAAAAGTTGTCCTGTACGAGACCAACTTCCGAAGGAAGTTGCTTTGCGAAGCAAAGTGAGCAGTGGTTAACAAGACTACTGCTCAGTCAGGCGAAGATAGAGAGCGTGCCCCGCGATGAAACTGCACAGCGATAAAGAGTTCTTGATTTTTCTGTTCTTTTTTACATCGTCCAGCGCAGAATCCGGTTCTTCAAATGATCGAATACACTCATCACGGCAATCAAGATGAAAACCATGAAGAGGAAGCCGCCCCACACATTTTCATAAATGCCCAGGGTGGAGTACCGCTTCACATAGAAGCCGAGTCCATACTCGTGCACCGTACATTTCGGCGTAGACGAGCATGACGAAGGAGCTGCGGAGCGAATTGATAAAGCCGGGAAATGATGGAAGGACTTGCTGCCGGAAGCACGACTTTGAAGAAACGTTTGAGTCCTTTCAGTTCGAGCGTGTCCGCATTGTCCAAATAGCGTTTGTCAATGGTCTGAATTCCGGTGATCGTCGCAAAGAGCGTTGCCCAGACGCAGCCGTAAACGATGATGATGACACTCGCCCACCACATTGTCGGAGAGAGGAGAACGACGAAGGGGAGAGAAGGATGGAAGGCACGCAACTGAAACCGTAGACAATCGGATAAAGAACCTTTTCGCTTTCTCGTGGAGACCCATTAGGAGACCGATACCGAGCGCGAGAATCAGGGTAATCAGTACGGAAGCGAACAAGGAGCAGGAAGGAGGATGCCACATTTTGAAGCTGCATCCCGCGATTGTCGTAGAATGCCTTCGCAATGAGTCCCACTTTCGGGAACATCAGGGCGCTGATCCAACCGTGGTCCGAGATCACGATGTAGCCGAGAACCATAGCAAGGAGGATCAGATAAGTAATCCAGTAATCTTTCAAGTGTTGTATTATCATGACTGCCTTTTCTTCGGATGCTTGGGATAGAGTGAGGCGGGAGATGCTTTCTTCTCCCGTTTTTCCGTCCTATTCCTTTTAAAAGGGAAGTTTACTCTACCCGGCTTGCCACATCCTTATTGATGGTGCGAACCACTCTGCACGACGTTTCAAAAATCTCCGGGTCTTCAAACATGGTATCCCGATTTCCTCTTTTCGTCCGGAATTTTTTCGTCGTAAATAATTTTACTGGGCGCTGTCCGAGGACAATGATTCGCGTAGAAAGAAGAAGCGCTTCGTCGACATCGTGCGTAACGAAGAAGACGGTTTTCTTTCACTTCTTCCTCTTGCCAGAGCTGCAATACAAGATCCTGGAGCCTTGCACGGGTGACTGCATCCAGTGCGCCGAAAGGCTCATCCATCAGGAGAATCGGCGGATTCACGCTGAGGGAACGGGCAATAGCGCAGCGCTGTTTCATTCCGCCGGAGAGATCTCTCGGCAGTTTCCGGAAAACTTCTTCCGGAAGACCGACCTTTTTCAGCGTTTCTTTCGCGATACTGACGCGTTCCTCTTTTGTCTTTTTCGGATATTTCTGCTCTAAGGCGAGGGGTGATATTTTCCCCGGCAGTCATCCAGGGAAAGAGACCATAATCCTGGAAGACGACAGAACGGTCGAGACTGGCACCGGAGATAGGGGTACCGTCGAGGGTCATCTCTCACTCTGTTTTTCCAGTCTGGCAAGAAGCCGGAGAAGGGTGCTTTTTCCACAGCCGGATTGGCCCAGAATGCACACAAATTCTCCGGATTCGACTTCCAGAGTGAGATTCTCCAGAATCTTCTTCTCCGGCTCATCTTTATAGGCAAAACTTAGATTTTGGATGCGGATGTTTTTCATAGATTATCCTCAAGAGTCGCAAAGGCTTGCCGGAAGTCTTCTACGAGATCTTCGGTATTTTCCAGACCGCAGGACACACGAATCAGTTCATTGCTGATGCCCGCTTTCTTCCGTTCTTCTTCCGGCACATTGTTGTGTGTCATGCTGGCGGCGTGTTCTACGAGAGTCTCCGGATCACCGAGACTACCGCGATAGAGGCGATACGGAAGGCATTGACCACTTTTTGCAGGCGGTGAAGGCATCCATTCCTTTGATCCCGTCTTTCCAGGTGAAGGAGAGGATTCCACCGTAGTTCCCGTGCATGAGCTTCTCTGCCAAAGCATGCTGCGGGCTGCTCTTCAGTCCCGGAAGTTTACGGTTTCCACATAGGGAGAGCTCTCCAGAAATTCCGCCACAGCAAGACCGTTTGCACAGTGTCTCGCCATACGAAGCTCCATGGTTTGCATACCGCGGAGAACCAGGAAAGAATCAAAGGGACTGGGCGTCGTTCCCTGTACCTTGGAAGTGATGCTCTCTTGATAGGCAGAAGGTCGGCTTCTTTCCGATGATGCATCCGCAGATGACATCGCCGTGCCCGTTGATATACTTTTGTCGCGCTGTGCACCACGATATCTGCGCCAAGAGAAAGCGGCTTGATTTCGGGTGGCGGGGAAAGGTGTTATCCACCACGACTTTCACGCCGCTTTCATGCCCGATTTTGGCAATTTCTTTGAATGTCCGAGAGTTCCATCGTCGGGTTTGTCATGCGCTCGAAATAAATGACTTTTGGTGTTCGGGCGGATCGCCTCTTTACGGCAGAGAGGTCTGTCGTGTCTACAGAACTCACTTCCACGCCGAATTTGTGCAGGGTTTCACGGAGTACCACATCCGTACAGCCGTAAACGCATTTTCCCGGAATGAGTGTGGTCGCCACTGGAAAGCAGTCTGAGAAGGACGCCGCCGATGGCGCCCATACCGGAAGCCGTTGCAATCGCCATCTCTCCACCCTCTAAAAAGCGGCATATTTCTTCTCCAGTGCGCTAATCGTGATTACCGCCTCTCGTGTAGGCGAAGCCCGCCTTTTCCGGAGAATATCGCACTGCCTTCTTCCACCGTATCAAAGCAGAAGGTGGAGGTTCGGTAAATCGGCGTGGCCAGCGCGCCGTATGCCGGATCTTTCTCCTGCCCTGCATGAATCATCTTTGTGCCGAATCCGAGTTTTTGAAACCATTTTCTCCCACACAGCCTCCTTCGTCCTTTTCCTTATTTTAAAAAGAGTAATAACCGCCATTAAATACTTCAAAATGGTAGTGTATTACCTTTTGAACTGTCTAATTGAGATAATGCATAGGAGAATGCACTATTCGGAAAATCATATAAATAGGAAGAAAGCTCCGTATGGTAAAGCCGTATAAGCGGAAAGATTCTATATTAAAACACAGAACGATAGGAAGAGTTTCGTACCGTACGTCGTCTAGAGCGCCTTACGTTTTCTTACGACATCCATCACGCTTCCGTCCCGGGCTTCGATGAGCGCAACTACGCGCTCTTCATAGGGGAGCTTTGCAGGAGCGCCTGCCATAGCATAGGCGATATCGCGAAGCTCTTCGATTGTCTTGATGGGCGTTTTGTGCCCTGTACGGCAGAGAGCAGGTCTGTTCGTTTCGGGTTGATTGCAATTCCGTAATCGGTGACAATCGCATCCACATCTTCTCCGGGGGTGGTGACGGTCGTTACTTCGTCTCGAATAGTCGGGATTCTTCCCTGGAGAAGGGGGCACGACAATCGTGCATTTTTGCCCCGCACGCCGTATCGGGGTGCCCGCCCTGTGCTCCCATGAGCTCCTTCGAGCTCACGACAACATTACAATTAAAGTGCAGGTCCGCTTCCAACGTGCCGAGGATCACGAAATCCAGTTTGTTGACGACGCCTGCACCTTTACAGAAGGGGTCGGCATATCTTTGTTGTAATCGAAAAATGCTTCGGATTGGAAATCAGATTCTCGATTGCCGGAATATCAAAAATCCCTGGGTATCCAGGGAGACAGGAGACGAGACCTTCATCCAAGAGGTCGCACATCTGTGCCTGACATACCGCCTGCGCCGAATCCTACATGCGAATGTTTTTCTCCCGCATTTTGTCTGCAAGACAGGCCGCGGTCGCGATGGCAGCGCCGCCGATACCGGTCTGGAAGGTGAAGCCTTCTTGAAAATAGGGTAGCAGCAATCAGCTCTGCGGCGGATTCCGCCATCATGAGCTTCCGACGGTCTCGTTACCGGGCGGGCCGCGCCGGTTAGCAATGAGATCGGGGTTACCGATTTGTTCTACTTTCACGACAAAGTCTACATTTGTCATGCTGATATCAGCCGGGAAGTTGGGAAAGGGAACCAGCGATCCGTGAGGACAACCACATATTCCGCGTATTCCGCGTCGATTGCCGCATAGGGAAAGTACGCCGCAGTTACTCTTTCCGCTGACACCGCGGCAGTTACCGTATGCGTCGCAGCTGGGGCACTTTCGATGAAGCGCGATATCGATTTTTGTCTCCCCGCTTTCAATGGCACGTACTCTTCCTCCGTGGGAACGGAGAATCGCGATTCCCTGTAGTGCGCCGCGACTGATGGCATCCCCGATTTTTCCGCGTACACCGGAAGTTTCTATCCCGCTTACGGTGCCAGTCTTCTATCATGGGAACGAGGTCATCCTGCGCTTTTACTGAGGGGAGCTGGCGGAAATACGGATATTTTTAAGACCCAGGTCATGGATTGCGTGCATAACCTGCATGGCAACCAGGTCTCCTTCCCGAAAATGATGGTGAAAACTGATGGTCATCCCGTCGTGTGCATTGCATTTTGGAGGACTTCGGTGAGGTTTACTTCTACTTTACTGCCGGAGCCGCCGATACGTGCATGGGACGGGACAGAGGCTTTCTTGTATTCTGCACCGTTCAAACGTTTACCGCCCAGAAATACCGCTTTTCCGGTTTCTTTCAGTACTTCTTCCGGGATATCCCGACCTACCGCGTTAAGCATTTTTCCTCCTCCTGATATAAGCCGGCAGCTTCTGCGAGCGCCAGTGTCCTTTTCGCTCCTTCATAGAAAGCGATGTCTATCATCTTTCCGTCGACCGTGAAGACGCCGATTCCCAGCTTTCGTTTCTCGTCGATTTCTTTTACAACTTTTTCGGAAAAGCGGATTTCGGAAAGACTGGGCGTAAATATTTTGTGGACGATGGGAATCTGTCTCGGATTAATGACGGACTTTCCATCGAAGCCCATGCTGTGAATGAGTTCGGTTTCCTGAGCAAAGCCGGCTTCATTTTTCCAAATCGGTATAGACCGTGTCAAAGCACTGGATACCGGCAGCACGGGCATGGATCAGTATGAGTTGTCTTGCGCCTTCGAGCTCCACGCCGGTACCGCTGATTTTCGTGTGCAAGTCCTTGGTATAGTCGCCTGCGGACAGTGCCACACCGAAGAGCCGTGAGGAGGCGGTACAGATTTCCGGAAGATGGAGGACCCCTTTTGCGGATTCTATTGCCGCCATGAGAAGCGTAGTGCCCGTTTCTACGGAGGCTTCTTCCTCAGCTTTTCGGACTTCTTTTTCGACGAGCAGGATATCTTCTCCGGATTCGGTCTTTGAATACGGATACCGTCACCAACCCGCAAAAACGGCAACACGGATGTCTTCTTTCCAGAAGGGCGTATCGATGCCGTTGATACGGACGACCTTCTCCGCTCCGCGGAAGTTCTCCTTTTTTAAAGTATGAAAGAGGGTGAAACGGGCGGCATCCTTCTCGGGAAGGGCGACGGCGTCTTCCAGATCGAAAATCAGAGAGTCCGCCCCGAAGATAAAGGGGTCTTTTAAAAGATTCGGTTTCTGGGCGTTCAGAAACATCATGCTGCGCCGAAAACGATTTTTCTTATTCATAGTAAAGCGTCCCCATGGAATCGCTTCTGTCTGTCCGAGACTCCGGTAAAGTGCAGCTTTGCAGACGGGCAAGCAGGATATGGTCGAAAGCACCCATGTCCTGTGACTTCGATACGGGCATTTTGTACATCCATTTTTCCGAAGACAATCCGTCAATAACGAATGAATGTGCTCTCCGTATTCATAAAAAGACCTTGATTCGAGATGAAGGATAGACTGCCTCTCCCTTAGACACGGTGACCAGACAGTCACACTTGTCGACAGTTCCGGCACTTGCCGTATTGAGAATCTCCATTTCAGTGCTCCCCTTTCTATTTAGCGCATTAAAATAGCATAGAAAAATGCTCTTGAAAAGGGTACTCTTAGGAAGAGAAAAATTTTGCAGGATAAAAAGTTTGGAGAGTTCCCGTACTTGCTTTCGGATTTTTCTATTTTTATGGTAAAATTCTTTCCAACTCTTTCGGAGAGAGGTGGCAAAGCGACGGAGGAAGTGTCGGGCTTACAGAAGACGATAGAGGGTTAGGATGGAAGAAGAGAATAAGATTAAAGGTAGAGGGCAATCCCCAGTTATGGCGATGTGATTATTGGCGGATGACGTGATTGCCATTATTGCCGGCATTGCCGCAACGGAAGTGGAGGGTGTACACTGATGGATGGCGGCTGGTCCGGGCAGTTTGTCTCGAAACTGGGCATCAAAGATCTCGCGAGAGGCGTGAAAGTACAGATTAAGGACGGGAAGTGAAGGTAGACCTGAGCCTCAATATGGAGTACGGCTATGCCATTCCCGAAGTATCGAAGGCTGTGCAGGACAAGGTTTCTGCAAGTATCAACAACATGACGGACTTGTCGTTTCCGAGGTGAATATCCGCATTTCGAGTGGTAAATAAAGAGAATGAATAGAGAGAAGAAAAGAGCCCATAAGTTTAAACTTCTTTTTCCACCTCTTTTATGAAGGAGAGGAAGAGAGAGAAAGAATCAGTCACTATTCTTTCGAGAAAGAAGAAGAGGAGGACAGCGCGATTTGTTTTTGAGACCCTGCCCGAAGAAGGAAAGCGTACCTCGAGGGGAGGTTTTGAAAGTGTTGGAACAGGTGGATGAGCTGGACAGGATGATTAACAAAAGAGACGGAAGGCTGGACGACAGAAGAGAATGAGTAAGACAGACCTTACGGTTCTTCGGCTTCTCTTTATGAACTCCTCCATCAGAAAGAGATTCCGGAGAAAGTCGTACTGAACGAGGCGGTGGAGATTGCGAAGAAGTATGGGGAGCCGATTCCGGTTCTTTTGTAAACGGTGTGATGCTTGCACGCATTTTACCGAAGCTTCTGCGTCGGATTCTTCGGAAGAGAGAGAAGGAAAAAGAGAAGGATGCAGCGCATTCGACGGAGGACGCGGGAAAGCGGAAGAAGAACGGGCGGAAGAATCCTTCTTTCCATATCGTGTTGAATAAGAGAAAGATTAAAGGATGGAGCAAATTTCCAGAAAAGAATATACCGTTTCAGGTAAAACCGACTATCTCTCGAGGATGATACAGGAGGATTTTTCTTCTATCCCGCTGACGGTGGCAGGAGAGATTTCCAACCTGAAAATGCATCCTTCCGGACATATTTATTTTACGCTGAAGGATCAAGCTTTCGCAGCTTTCAAGCATCTGTTTGCCGGAAAGAGGGCGGGGCTTTCGTTTCGTTTGGAAAATGGCATGAAGGTGCTGGTTACGAAGGGCGAATCGGTTTGTATGAAGCGGGAGGAAGTTATCAGATTTATGCGGATTCTTTTCAGCTAGCAGGGCAGGAGAACTCTACCTCGCTTTGAGGCACTGAAGAAGGAACTCATGGAAATGGGGCTTTTTGACCCGATGTACAAGAAGCCGATTCCGAAGTATGCACGGAGGATTGGGGTTGTAACGGCGAGTTCCGGCGCAGCGGTGCGACATCGTTCAAATTGCGAGAAGACGAAACCCCTTTGTGGAGATTACGCTTTTCCCGGCTCTTGTGCAGGGAGAGGGCGCTGTTCCTTCCATCGTGAAGGGATTCTGAACGCTGGACAGGATGGGACCTCGATGCGCTGATTGTCGGTCGGGGGCGGAGGTTCTATCGAGGATTTATGGGCGTTCAATGAGGGAAGCGGTCGCGAAAGCGATCTTTGATGCGGAAACGCCGATTATCTCCGCGGTCGGGCATGAGACCGACGCAACTATGCGTGATTTTGTGGCGGATCTTCAGTGCGCCGACGCCTTCCGCCGCGGCGGAACTGGCTGTCTTTTGACTATATGCAGTTTGTCGATGATCTTGCGTCTTTTACTTATAGTTTCCATGAGCGGATAGAAAAAAAGATATTATCGTACAGGCAGAAGGTAAAGGAAAGAGAATTGCAGTTCTCGGCATTGCATCCGAGGTCCATTTTGCAGGGAAAGCAGCATCGACTCCTGGATCTGGAGAATCGTTTTCAGAACGCAATACGGGGAAGCCATACAGGAGCAGAAAAGACCGTTTGCAGTCCCTATACCGCTTTTTCGAGGAATATGGAGCGGAGTCTGCTGCGGGAAAGACGAAACTGAGCGAGTACCGGAAGTTTTCCCCGCTGATGGAGGAGAGGCTTTTGAAAACGAAGCATAGCGTGCTGGAGTCATCAGGGCATTTTCCGAGAGAATCAAAGAAAAAGTACAGAATACCAAGCATCGCCTGGAACTCTTTTCGAACAGTTTGATGCCCTGTCTCCGCTTCGGCTTCTTTTCTAAAGGCTATTCTTATGTGCGAAACGAGGAGTGCACATGGGTAAGCAGCATCAAGCAGCTTACAGAGGGGAGAACGGATAGCCTTGCAGTTTTTCGGACGTGCGGCAGCTGCCAGAATCGAAGAAATAAAAAGCTAAGAAATGCTATCGGATAAAATAAGAATAAAAGGAGAAGTTTCCATTATGATAGAGGAAGAGAAAAGAGAAGGATAGAAGAAACAAGAGAAGCGATAAAGAAAGAGGGAACAAAAGCAGGAAAAGCAGCAAAACAGCAAGAGGATAAGGAAGCGAATGCGGACACGGCAAAAGAAAAGAAGAAGGACTCTAAGCGAGATTTTCACCGACCTGGATACGCTTCTCGTGAAAAATGGAGGGAGAGGAAAGCCTGGAGAAGAGTTTTCTGCTATCTATGAGAAGGCAGATCTCTCTTCTGAAAGAAGCGAACAGCAGATCGACCGGATTGAAAAGCAGGTTAGAATTCTCGACAGTGAGAAGGAAGAAGCATAGATAAGGCGGAAAATGGATATCAAACAGGCTTTACAAAAGAAAAAGAAGAGGTGGACCGGATCTCGAGCATTTTCTTCTGGAAGAGAAGGGACAGGATCGGATAGGAAGGGCGTAGCCATGAACTACATAGTTTCATGGCTCCCCGGAAAGGGATTCGTCCGATTCTTTCTGAATCGGCATTTTATCTTTTTTGCTAAAGAGGAAGAAGAGCGTGTCGTTCTCCGATTCTCCATGCTTTCATGGCATCCATAGAAATGATGCACAGTTTTTCTCTTTGCCATGACGACCTTCCCGCCATGGACAACGACCGTTTGCGGAGGGACAGGATCTCTACCTGGGCGCATTTTGACGAGGCGCAGGGCATTCTTGCAGGAGACGCGCTTCTATGCTTTTTCAAAGTGTTTTAGAAGCGTATCGTACGGTAAAGTGCAGTGGGGCGTTGGAGCAGAATACACGCTTAGAGAAGAAGATGGAGGAACGCGCATTTTCTTTCCGCTCTTTCTTCTTTCGAAAGAGGCCGGACATCGACGGTATGGTCGGAGGACAGGTAGTGGATATTCTGAAAGAGGGACAGGCGCTTTCGGAAGAGGAGCTCTTCTCTTTATCATGCGAGAAGACAGCGGCGCTCCTGAAAAGCTTCCTTCTTATGGGAGCGGTTCTTGCCGGCGCGGGAGAGAAGAGCAGGAGGCGCTTTTCCGCGTATGGAGAGGATCTTGGACTTGCGTTCCAGATTCAGGACGATATTCTGGATGAGATTTCCACTACGGAGGAACTGGGTAAGCCGGTGCATTCCGACAAGGAGGAAGGGAAAACGACGGCATACACTCTCTATGGAAGAGAAGCGCGCGGAGAAGAAGGTGCGGGAGTATACGGAGAAGGCGGTTCAAGCTTTGGACGGACTAAATGACGGGGAGTACAGAGTCGTGCCGGCTCCTTCCGAATGTCCCTACGGAGAAGGCAGGGGGCACGGAGAGCTTAGAGCATCCGGAAAGTTTGGAGCATCCGGAGAGGGCGGAGAGAATATCTTTTCCTGCAGGAACTCACGGCGTACCTTTCTGCCGGAAGAAGAAGAAAGTAGAAATACGCATTCGCCAGAAACAATGGGTGAAAAAGAAACTATGATACTGGAAAAATATTGACGGGGCGGAGGATGTCCGAAACTTTCCCTCGAGAGAACAGAAGATTCTTGCAGAAGGAACTGCGTCGCTTTATCATTGAAAAATGGCGGAAAACGGGGGCATCTCGCCTCAATCTTGGTGTGGTGGAGTTGACCGTGGCGCTTTTTCATGCGCTTAATCTTCCCAAAGACAAGATTGTCTGGGATGTAGGGCACCAGTGTTATACCCATAAGATTCTTTCCGGAAGAAGAGATGACTTTGAATTTCTCCCGGAAGTTCAAGGGAATCAGTGGATTTCCAAAGAGAGAAGAAGTCTACGACTGCTTCAATACCGGTCATAGCTCCACTTCTATATCTGCGGCACTCGGGATAGCGGAAGGGAGAGACTTATTGCAGGAGGACTATACGGTCCTTGCGGTAATCGGAGATGGCGCATTGACCGGCGGGATGGCGTATGAAGGCCTGAATAACGCTTCCAAGATGAAGAAGAAATTTCGACTATCATCTTAAACGATAACGAAATGTCCATTGCGCGGAACGTCGGAGGCATTTTCACTTATTTGAACGGAATTCGTTCCCATAAAGGCTATACGCGGTTCAAGGAGAACCTCGCGTCAGGACTGGAGCAGAATTCCGGTACTGGGAGACCGTATCGTGGAACGCTTGAAGAATACGAAGAATTCCATTAAGCAGCTCTTTGTTCCGGGAATGTTTTTTGAAAATATGGGGATTACCTATCTCGGCCCCGTAGATGGGCACAATCTGCCGCTTTAGAGCAGGTCATTCATGCGAGGCAAAAGCGGATAGACCACGCCGTACTTGTCCATGTGGTGACGAAAAAGGGAAAGGATACGTTCCGGCAGAGAAGAATCCGAGTCTCTTTTTCATGGCGTCGGGCCTTTTTGATACTGGCAAGCGGGAAGAGCAAAGCGGAAGCTTCAGGAAAGAGCTATACCGCGGTCTTTTTCCGACGCGCTACTGAAAGAGCGAAAGAAAATGAAAAGATTGTTGCCATAACGGCAGCCATGCCGGACGGAACGGGGCCCGCTTTCGAGAAGGCCTATCCCAAGCGTTTCTCTTTGATGTAGGGATTGCGGAGGCGCACGCCGTGACTTTCCGCGGCAGGACTCGCCAGTGTCGGACTTCGTCCGGTTTTGCCGTGATTCCAGTTTCCGCAAAGAGGGTATGATCGAGCTTGTCATGACGTCTGCCCTCCAGAAGCTTCCGGTTGTATTCGCTATCGACAGAGCTGGCCTTGTCGGTGCCGACGGAGAGACGCACCAGGGCATTTTCGATATTTCTTACCTACGGAGTATTCCGAACATGACCGTGATGGCGCCGGAAAAATGGCAGGGAACTCACGGATATGCTGCGCACTTGCTTTTCAATTTCCGGGGCCTGTTGCCATCCGTTACCGGAGAGGATCTACTATCAGGGCTTCTCGGACAAGGAAGCGAAGGTAGAGCTCGGATGCGTCGGAGACTTTAATAGAAGGAAAAGGGCAGACGAAAATCGCGCTTCTTGCGCTCGGCTCCATGGTCTCCACCCGCAGCGCATATCGTAGAAAAGATGGAGAAGAAAGGCGTGTCTTTTAAGCCTTGTGAATGCGCGCTTTGCAAAAAGCCGATTGATGAGAAGCTCCTAGACCGTCTTTCAGAGGAAGGCTACAGGAAGATTCTTACCCTGGAAGAAGGGGTCTTGTCCGGCGGCTTCGGAGAGGCTGATAGCTCGTTATATGGCGCCCATCATCAGGGCGTTTTGTGGAAAATGTCACCCTTCCCGATCTGCTATGTGGAGCATGGGGATGTGTCGCTCTTCGGAAGATGCTTAAAAATGGATTCCGACAGTATCATCTGAGCGGTCTGGAAGAGGAAGGGTTCCTCGATTAGGAAAATAAGAAGAAAATCCTCTGACGAAGAGATGCAGGGAAGAAATAAAAGGGAAAGAAATAAAAAGAAAGAAATAAAAGGAAAGAGATGAAGGAGAAAGAGATGAAGGAAAAGAAAGAACGGCTGGATGTCCTTTTAGTAGATAACGGTTTCTTTGACAGCAGGGAGAAAGCAAAGCGTGCCATCACTGGCGAGGCCTTGTTTTTGTGAATGGAGAAAGAAGACAAGGCAGGAAGCAGCTTCCGCTTACCGCGGACATCGTCGTGAAAGGGAACCCTCTTCCGTATGTCTCGCGGGGAGGTTTGAAACTGGAAAAAGCCTTGAGGACTTTTTCCCATCGACTTAAAAGGAGCGCATCTGTATGGATATCGGTGCGTCTACCGGCGGTTTCATCGGATTGTATGCTGCAAAATGGGGCAAAAGAGGTGTACAGCGTGGATGTGGGGCACGGACAGTTAGACTGGAGTTACGAAACGATGCACGGGTGCACGTTATGGAGAAGTGTAATATCCGCTACGTGGAAGAGAAGGATCTGGGAGAAAAGCCGAGCTTTTTCTATTGGATGTCTCTTTTATCAGCTTGAAAATTGGTACTTCCTGTCGTGAAGAGATTGGCTTTCTTCCGGCAGAACTGGTCTGTCTCTATTAAACCGCAGTTCGAAGCGGGAAGAGAGCAGGTCGGAAAGAAGGGGTGGTTCGTGACCCGAAGGTGCATGAAGAAGTGATAGGCGCAGTTTTAGAATTTGCGCTTCAACTCGGCTTTTCCGTAGAGGGACTGAGCTTCGCCTATTAAAGGACCGGAGGGAAATATCGAGCATCTTGCCTATCTTCGTTATGAAGGAGAGGAGAAATCCATCGAAAGCGGAGAAGAGAAATCTGCCGAAGCCGCTTTACTGTCAGACGAGCTTTTTGCACACGATAGAACAGGTCACCGAGGGAATCGTATAGGCTTTGTAAAGACCCCTTGTCATTCATTTTCGCTATGCTATAGTACTGGAAATATCCGGTACTATGCACCTTTTTCCATTGAGGAAAGAGGAGAGCAGTTAATCGTCGTGCGTCGCATAGGAAAAGGGAGAGAAGAAATGGCAAGAATTATTGGGGAAGGGATTACATTTGATGACGTTTTGTTGGTGCCGCATTATTCTGAAGTCGTTCCGAATGCAGTGGACTTGAGTACGAATCTGACGAATACCATTCGTTTGAATATTCCGTTTATTTCCGCAGGGATGGATACCGTAACGGAGCTACAACATGGCGATTGCGATGGCACGCTGTGGCGGTATCGGCATTATCCATAAGAATATGACCATTGAGGAACAGGCGGAAGAAGTGGATATGGTAAAACGTTCGGAAAATGGTGTCATTACCGATCCCTTTTTCTTATCGAAAGAACATAGTCTGAAAGATGCTAATGACCTCATGGCAAAGTTCCGCATCTCCGGTGTGCTGATTACGGAGGGAAAGAAACTGATCGGCATCATCACGAACCGGGATTTGGTTTTTGAAGAGGATTACAGCCGTCCGATTTCGGAGTGTATGACTTCGAGAATCTCGTTACGGCGAAAGAAGGAACGACCCTGGAAGAAGCGAAGGCGATTCTTGCACGGGCAAAGGTGGAGAAGCTTGATTGTAGATGAGGAAGGCAATCTCAAAAGGCTTAATCACCATCAAGGACATTGAGAAGCAGATGAAGTATCCGAATGCGGCGAAAGACAAGCAGGGGCGTCTCCTCTGCGGTGCGGCACTGGGTATCACCACGGATGTCGTGGAGAGAGCGGAGGCCTCCTGAAAGCACACGTGGATGTGGTCGTACTGGATTCCGCACGGACACTCGAAGAATGTGATTTCCTGTGTGCGTCTTCTGAAAGAAAAGTTCCCGGATCTTCCGGTGATTGCCGGAAATGTGGCGACGAAGGAAGCCACAAAGGCATTAATCGAAGCGGGAGCCGGTGCGTGAAGATTGAGTATCGGTCCCTGGTCGATTTGTACCACAAGAGTCGTTGCCGGAATCGGTGTGCCGCAGATTTCCGCGGGTGATGGATGCCTATTCGGTGGCGAAAAGAGTACAATATACCGATTATCGCAGACGGCGGAATCCAGTATTCCGGCGATGTGGTGAAGGCGCTTGCAGCAGGCGGATCTCACGGTCATGATGGGTTCCGTATTTGCAGGATGCGACGAGGCACCGGGAGAGTTTGAACTGTATCAGGGAAGAAAATATAAGGTATACCGCGGTATGGGATCTATCGGCGCAATGAAAGCGAAGAACGGCTCTTCCGACAGATACTTCCAGGCAGGCGCGAAGAAGCTTGTTCCGGAAGGCGTAGAGGGAAGAGTGGCTTATAAAGGGCAAGGTGGAGGATACCATTTTCCAGTTTATCGGAGGACTCCGTGCCGGTATGGGATACTGCGGGCGAAGGATATCTCGGACCTTGCAGGATACTTCCGAATTCGTGAAGATTTCCGCAGCTTCCTTAAAAGAGTCTCATCCGCATGACATTCATATCACGAAAGAGGCGCCGAACTATTCTTCAGATTCAATTTAAGTCTTGCGCGTTTTTTGAATTTATGCTAGTGTACTAAGGCTAGTCCTTTGTTGGAAGCGTTTCGGACGCTTCTACGGAGGAAGGAAGCGACAAGAGAAGTGGAGTATAAGCATTTCAGAGATGCAAACCAAGGAATCCGCATCTTGCGGATAGACGAATGCGCATGGTTGGAAATCATGCAGAAAGAGGGAATTATGAGAGAAGGAATTCATCCAAGCTATTATCAGGCAACGGTAACCTGCAACTGCGGGAACACCTTTGTAACCGGTTCAACAAAGCCGGAGATTCACGTGGAAATCTGTTCCAAGTGCCATCCGTTCTACACCGGAAACCAGAAGGCTGCTGCCGCAAAGGGTAGAATTGATAAGTTCAATAAGAAGTTTGGAATGCAGTAAGAAGAAGGAAAGGCAGAGCCGCGGCTCTGCTTTTTGTTCACTTCTTTTTCATAAAAGAGCGGTAGGATTCCCTTACACTGCTGTGGAACAGAAGAAGGACAGGCAGGATATAAGGCATAAAGAGAAGGCTCAGTCCGAGCGGAAGAGGAGAGAGAAAAGATTGCGTAAACAGGTATATAGCGGGATTGGCGGGCAGGCCGTCATCGAAGGAATCATGATGAAGAATGGGAGAAATACTCCGTTGCGGTACGGAAGCCGAACGGAGAAATCGATGTGATGGAAAGTGCATATCTTTCCTTGACGGATAAAGTATCCTTTTTGAAGCTTCCTTTAAGAGGATTATTTCTATGATTCCATGGTGCTCGGCATGAAGTGCTTAACGACAGTGCAAGCTTTTATGAGGATGATGAGGAGTCGGAACCCGGTGCAATAGAAAGCGATGAATAAAATTTTGGGAACAAGGTGGAGCAGGTCTTGTCGGCTCTGGTGATGGCCTTTTCTTTCGCCCTGGCTCTTTTTATTTTTGTGGCGCTCCCTACCATTCTCTTGAATTTTTGAAAACGAAGCTATCGATTTCCCCTTCTCTGCTGGCGTTTTTAGAGGGGCTTCTTCGTATCCTGATTTTTGTTCTGTACATCAAGTTGATTTCCGGACGAAGGATATCCGAAGGACTTTCGAGTATCATGGAGCGGAGCATAAGTGCATAAACTGTGTAGAGCACGGTCTGGATTTAACCGTGGAAAATGTTCTTCTTTCCTCAAAGGAGCATAAACGTTGTGGAACCAGTTTTATTGTTTATGTCATGGTAATTTCCATTTTTCCTCTTTATGTTTCTACAATTTTGACAGTCTGTGGTTGAAAGTGCTTTCCCGCCTTCTTCTGATTCCGGTCATTGCGGGCATCAGTTATGAAGTTCTGCGTCTCGTGGGGCTCTTTGACAATCCGCTACAAAGATCCTTTTTATTCCGGGAATGTGGATGCAGGGCTTAACAACAAAAGAGCCGGATGCCGAGGAAGTGGAAGTCGCCATTTGTGCAGTCGAGAAGGTATTTGACTGGAGAGCCTTTCAGAAAGAACATTTTTCAAAGGAAAGACTGGGAAAGGAAGAAAAATTGAGAGAGGAGAGAGAAGAGAGAAAAGAAGGCAAATCGTCTGAAAGAGGCGTTTTTAAGGAGCTGCTTGGATAAGAAGAGTCCGTCTTTTTCTCTTTTTGGACTTGGAAAAATTCTCTCTGCCGCAGTTGGAAGAGGCCGGTGTAGCGGAGGCGGAGCTGGATTTACGCCTTCTTATACAAGAGGCCTTTTTCTTTGGATACGAAAGACTATCTTTTAAGGAAGAGAGAATCCCTTTTCCGCTTTCTATCAGAAGATAGAAGCATATTCTGTTTTCAGTCAGAAAAATCGCTCCGGGGAGTCGGCGGATTCTCTACTTTGCTTTTCGGAAGCATTGGATTCTGCGCTTACTCGTTTTTCTTCTTTTTGGCACTGCGTCTTCAGCGCATTCCTCTTTCTCAAATTCTCGGAAGACAGGAATTTTCGGTCTTTCTTTTTGGTGAATGAAAATGTATTAAGCCCCAGGCAGGATACGGAATGTATCGTGGAGCGGATTCTTCAGGGGAGAGAGAGAAGGAGAGAGGAAACACAAACGAAAAAGCAGATTTCCGTTTTAGACCTCTGTACCGGTTCAGGCTGTATCGGGCTCGCTTTTGGCAAAAGCATCTGCCCTGTCCCAAACTGCTTCTTCTCGATCAGTCGAAAAAGGCTTTGGAAGTCGCTAAGGAGAATTACAGGCGACTCTTCTTAGAGCAGGAAGATACTGCAAAAGTCCGGAGGAAGAGGACTTTACAGAACAGAGTAAAAGGCGCTTCCGTGTATAGAATCGGATCTTTTCGCCGCGCTCTCTTCCTTTATGGAAGAAAAGGCTATTTCGGCTTCGATATTCTGGTTTCAAACCCGCCTTTATATCAGGCGGGATGTGATCCCACGTTGGACGATGAGGGTGGCTCTTCACGAGCCGAGGACAGCTCTGGACGGCGGGTGGACGGACTTGATTTCTAGAGGAGAATCGCGAAGGAGGGAAAGACTATCTTCTTCCGGGAGGAAGAATCTATCTGGAAATCGGCTATGACCAGGGAGAAAGTGTGAAAACATTTTTCAAAAGGAAGGTTTACAGATATGAAAGTTTTTCAGGATTATGAGGGAAGAGATAGAGGCGTGCAGGACTTTTCTGCCTTGACACAGAAAAAGACAATCCATTAGTATAAGGACTGTTATTTGAGGAAATAAAACAAAGTTTATGCAGGGCATTTCATAAGAAAGAGAGGGTAAGATGAGCTACTTAGAGATTGAGAAGGTCATTGGAAGAGAGATTATTGACTCAGAGGAAATCCGACCGTAGAGGCGGAGGTTACTTTGTCGGATGGTACTGTAGGAAGAGGTACCAGCACCTTCCGGTGCATCTACCGGTGAGTTTGAGGCACTGGAGCTTCGTGATGGCGATAAGTCCCGTTTTGGCGGAAAGGGCGTATCGAAGGCAGTAGAGAATGTCAACACGGTAATCAATGATGTGTTGATTGGTTTTGGATCCGACGGATATTTACGCAGTAGATAAGGCAATGCTGGAGGCTGACGGAACGAAGGATAAGTCCAAGCTCGGTGCAAATGCCATTCTTGCCGTTTCTATCGCAACTTGCAAAGGCAGCCGCTGCTGCACTGAAAATCCCTCTTTATCGTTTCCTCGGCGGTGTAAACGGAAATCGTCTTCCGGTTCCGATGATGAACATCTTAAACGGCGGTGCACGCTACGAACTCCGTTGATACACAGGAATTCATGATTATGCCTGCCGGCGCTCCTTCCTTCCGTGAGGGTCTTCGCTGGTGTACTGAGGTATTCCATGCACTCCAGAAGATTTTGAAGGATGAAGGCAATACTACTGCAGTAGGGAGATGAGGGTGGTTTCGCACCGAACTTGGCTTCCGATGAGGATACCATTGAGCACATCTTAAAGGCGATCAAGGCAGCAGGGGTATGAGCCGGGTAAGGACTTTGTTCTTGCTATGGATGCCGCTTCCTCCGAGTGGAAGAGCGAGAAAGGAAAGGGCTTCTATCATCAGCCGAAGTCCGGTAAGGATTTCACCTCCGATGAGCTTATTGCACACTGGAAGTCTTTGATTGAAGTATCCGATTTACTCTATCGAGGATGGACTCGATGAGGAAGACTGGGAAGGTTGGGAGAAGATGACTAAGGAGCTTGGCGATAAGGTACAGCTCGTTGGAGATGACCTCTTCGTGACCAATACCGAGCGTCTTTCCAAGGGAATCAAGCTGGGATGCGGAAACTCTATTCTCATTAAGTTAGAACCAGATCGGTTCCGTTTCGAGACCTTAGAGGCCATCAAGATGGCACACAAGGCCGGTTATACAGCAGTCGCATCCCATCGTTCCGGTGAGACGGAGGATACCACGATTGCCGACCTGGCTGTCGCTTTAAATACCTGCCAGATTAAGACCGGTGCTCCTTCCCGCTCCGAGAGAGTGGCAAAAGTACAACCAGCTTCTTCGCATTGAGGAAGAGCTTGCGAGGGTGCTTACTACCCGGGATTTGCCGCATTCAACAGAAAGTAATTTACGGTAGCGTGCATTGGAAGGATTGTCTTCGACAGTTCCCTTCGCTGCGCTAGACGGAAAATGAATTTAAAAAGATAAGAAAAGGAAAAGCCTGTATGGAGTTGAAGCTAAACTCTGTGCAGGCTTTTTATGATTCATAACGAGTATCGTTTGCAAAGTGTGCAACATCTCATTCTTAACAAGGGACGCAGGCGCATCCGGAGACATTCTGTTATTAAATATTTAATATTTTTTCATGCCCTTAATAAAATATGGCGTAAAAGATAAAGATAGATTAAAAATAACGAAAGACAGTATTTTACAGACTTGCAGGAGGTGTAGATGAAAAAGAAGCGGAATAGGTTTTGCGCTGTGTATGGGCATTGTGCTCTCTTTCATGGCAGGAAAGATGAGCGCTTATGCGGGAGAAGAAGGTAGGGAACTTCAAACCAGTTCTTCCAATATTGCGTCAACGCACGGAACTCAATTTTTTCTGCCGGAGCTGACTATGGATATTTTGGTGAGACTCCGCCTACAGGAAAGATTGTCATTGACAGGATTCAACTTCGTGAACAGATAAAAAGATTTGATGCCCTAATACACCGAGAGATGGGATGCGGGTACAAGAGCTTGATCTCAGAGGAAAGAACTTGAAGCTGAAGATTCATCGGAAGGGGGATGCCCTGAATCAGTTCATCAATGTAGACGATATCTACATTTCCTCTCCTATCTATTATAACAAGATGACCGGGGAAAGTGATTATGAGCGGTACACGGAAAGAACATTTACTCCCGGAGACTATTTTTACGGGATTGAACTGACTACAACAAACAAGAATTACTGGTTCGAGAATGATTTACGGAATAGTTTTTCTCTGGAAACCGTTTATGGGCAAGCAACAATTAGAGTCCATCATACCTATTCTTTCTATTTTGCGGGAGAAGAAGAGAGTGCAAACAAACTCGTTCTTTATTTTTCTGAAGGGTCTATGAGTAAAGTAGAAGAGGATTATCCGTTTAAAGAAATCAGGATGTTTCTTCCGGAGAAAGATTTACAGTATGGAAAAATTGGGAGACGAGGTACCTATACCATGGAGTAAGATGGGAGATGGACTGCTCGATGTAAATGGAGAGGAAACGGAGACGGAAGTCTCCATTCCGCATAAGAGGGCGAAAATAAAGTAAACTGTGAATATGCACTAGAGGACGTTTCAAGGGGCGGATACTACGGAAGCGGATCGAAAAATCACAAGGCCGGGGAACCCTATCGCCGTGTGCTTCGGAATTTTTACACTCAAGATGAATTCTATCAGCCATTATCGTCTTAGCTTCGGCGGAGTGGATGGCGGTCTCGTGACTAAGTTTTACATCAATGATAAAGAATGGCAGATTGATCCGAGAACAAGTTCTTTGGATACAATTGATCCGGTGACGGGAAGCCTGAGAGTGACCTTGTATGACCCGGACTACATCACTTTAACGGGCGCAGGGGGAAGTACGGGCGGCTCTTCTCATAGCGGCGGATCATACAGCGGCGGCAGTTCCTCGGGCGGCGGATCCTATAGTGGCGGCGGATCCGGCGGGAGCGGCGGCTCCGGAGGAGGAGGCTCTTCCGCGATCTTTAGCGGAAATCCTGCCGGACAGGTATTGGGTGCAGACCGTTCTCTTTCCAATGGGGAATGGGTGAAGGATGAAAAAGGCTGGTGGTATAAGAGACAAGACGGAAGTTATCCGAAGAGTACCTGGGGTTATGAAGCCTACAATGGAAAGTCCTATTGGTATTATTTCTTGGATAGCGGCTATATGGCAACAGGATGGGTAGACTTGAACGGCAGTAAGTACTATCTCTTCCCTGGCTCCGACGGTTGGATGGGGAAGAATGCTGACCGGATGGCAGTGGATTGACGGCTATTGCTATTACTTCGGAACGGACAGCGGAAACAACGAGGGGCATCTCTATCGAAATGAAAAGACGCCGGATGGCTACCAAGTGGATAACGAAAGGCAGATGGATAGAGAACGTGTGTTGCAGATTAAAAGTAGGAAGGAGAGAATGGAAGAAAGAACATTAACAGAGGAAGAAGTAGAGAAATTAAAGGAACTGAAGAACAGCGCTGAGTTTCAGAAAACATACAAGTTGATGCAGGACGAGGTCATGAAGAAAGAAAAGCAGAGGCGAAATATCGCCATGAAGGGATTCCTTTGCCTTCTGGTTTTTGTTCTTCTGCCTCGTGCAGGATTTTATCTTTCCTTAATTATGGGATTCGCTACCATCCTCATCCCTTTTTATTTGAGTAAGATAAAGGGAGCAATCTGAATAAATCTATAAGGAACAGCTTCGAACCTGATCCTGGACTCGGGTATTTCCGGAGGCTAAAATTGTTCCGTCAGGAGTTGCTCCGATAGAGGACGTACAATATGCTGTTCCCAAATCCGAAAAAGTATAATCAATTCAATATGCTGAAGCTTAAGGATGAACGAAATCTTAGTGTTTGTAATATGTATGCGTGGCATGAGGAAAAATACGGGACGGAAAATAAAAAGACGGACGAAAGAAGTGACGGATTTCCGGGCATTTTGTATTCCTTGACCTTGTCCGAAGCGGTTCAGGGCTATTTACGGGTGGTTCCTCACAAAACAGTCAGCTTATACGAACAGAGAAACACAGGGAGGATATTTCGGTACATTAGAAGGGAACGGAAGATTGATGTAGAGGATATTGTGATAATGAGAATTACAACATTTATTGCACAGAGGAAATTTCCGCCAGAAAGTTTCTGAGCCCAACGGTCCTCACGTGGTTTGATAAGCATATTCAGAGCAGGGATTATGTTTATATCTCAAGGAAATCAGCTTTACATTTCAATACACAAACGCTTTATCTGTTTCGGTGCCGGACACGAAAGAAAAGCTGCATCTATGGTCAGTAGAAAATGCAGCGCTTATCTGAAAGAGTTGATACAAGAAACAAAGGATATGGTAGCAGTTTTTAGGAATAGAATTGTGACGGCAATAAAATGGCAGAATAGAAAAACATTGTAAAAGGAGGCAGATTATGGGATTTTGATGAATTGGGAAAGAAGATTTCGATGCAAGTCAGGACATGATGCAGAAGGGAAAGGATTTTGCAGACACCACGAAATTAAATTCGCAGATTCATGACGAAGAAAGAAAGATCAGCGCTGTTTATACGAAGATTGGAAAGAAGCACTTTGAGGAGTTCCATCAGGCGGCAGGCGCAGGTTATCAGGACTTGGTAGATGAGATTCATGCTTCACAGGCGAAGATTTCGGAGTATCAGGAAAAGTTGAATGCGCTGAAGCGCCGGTGTGGAGGCGCAAGTAGACAAAGTAAAGGCAGAGGCTGAAGAAGTAGCTGCCAAGGCGGAAGAAGTGAAAGACGAGGCAGTGAAGAAAGCGGAGAGTGTGAAGAACGATGTAGTGGAAGGCGCAGAGAACATCAAGAACGATGTTCTGGAGAATCAGAACGAGCAGTAACGCATTAAGAAAAAGCAGCTAATCGACAAGAAAGACGACTTACATAGAGGGAGAATGAGAATGAAAACAAAGTTGGGAATTTCTGTGGCATTGTTCGGTGCCGGCATTTGTGCGCTTGCGGCGGTTGGGAATTACACGGCAGTACTGCTTGCCGCGGATATATCTTTTGGCGGAAGACAGCAATTGGTTGAAGAAGACGGCATTGAAAGCACTGGCAACCCTGCTCTTTTTCGGCTTTCTTCTTACCCTTGTCGGTATTCTTCCGGAAGTGACCGGGTGTTTTGATTCGTTTTTCTCTCTTTTGGACGTGGATTTCCGGTTCCGTGCTTTTAGTTCTTTTTATGTCGATTATTACGCAGGCTATCGAGATTTTCAGAACCCGCCTGCTTCTTGCTCTTGCCGTGAAGGCATTGAATGAGTCGACCATTTCCGTTCCGGTAGTGGATGATTTACTGAATAAACATTTTGCAGAGTAAAGTACTGTAAAGAGAAGGACGAAAGGGCGGAGTCGACGTAGTCGGACCCTGCTCTTTTTCTTTGTCTATCGTTGACTAGAAGAAAAATCTATGCTAGACTAGGAATGTTCTTATTCGTAAAGAGTATCGTGCGTGGAGTGCAATCTCTTTTGTGTCGGCGGATGCGACATTCCGAAATTCGACACGGGAAAGCGAATACTTTCGATTGTTCGTTAAGCAGGAGAGTCCATGGAAAAGAAGCTTATTATATCACCACCGCAATTGCCTATGCTTCCGGAAAACCGCATATCGGTAATACTTATGAAATCATTCTGGCGGATGCGATGGCACGCTTTAAACGCTATGAGGGGTATGATGTATTCTTTATGACGGGAACCGACGAGCATGGACAGAAGATAGAGGGAAGGCGAAGGAAGCCGGAAAGACACCGAAGCAGTCTCGTGGATGAAGTCGTGGGAGAGATTCGTAGGAATATTTGACCTGATGAATACTTCCTATGATAAGTTTATGCGTACGACAGAGCCTTATCATGAGAAACAGGTACAGAAGATGTTTCGCAAGATGTACGGAAAAAGGAGAGCATCTATAAAGGAAAGTATGAAGGATGGTATTGTACTCCTGTGAGTCCTTCTGGACGGATACGCAGCTGGTAGACGGCAAGTGCCCGGATTGGTGGACGCCCTGTGGAGAGAGCAGAGTGAGGATGCCTATTTCTTTAAGATGTCAAAGCATGCGGACCGCTTGATTGACTATATTGAGAACCATCCGAGTTTATTCAACCGGTTTCAGGAAGAATGAGATGATTAATAATTTCTGAAGCCCGGCTTACAGGATCTGTGTTTCTCGCTCTTCCTTCACCGGGGAATTCCGGTTGATTTTGATGAGAAGAATGTTGTCTGCGTCTGGCTTGATGCGCTGGACGAACTATATTACGGAATCGGCTATGATGCGGACGGCAATCACGAAAGATATCAGAAGTACTGGCCTGCGGATCTACACTGATTGGAAAGGATATTGTGCGTTTCCATACGATATATTGCCGATTTTCCTTATGAGTCTCGATATTCCCCTTCCCAAGCAGGTATTCGGTCATCCCTGGCTACTACGGCAGCGGAAGGCGGAGGAAGGCACGAAGATGTCGAACCAGAGGGAATGTGATTTATGCGGATGATCTCGTCCGTCTCTTCGGCGTGGATGCGGTTCGTCTTTGTTCTCCATGAGATGCCCCTTTGAAAATGACGGTGTGATTTCCTGGAACTCATGGTAGAGCGTTACATCTCTCAGCTTGCCAATATCCTCGAAATCTTGTGAAGCGTACCATTGCCATGAGCAACAAGTATTTCGACGGTGTTGTAGAGGATAGCGGCGTAAAGGAAGCGGTCGATGAGGATCTGAAGAAGACGGTACTCATCAGGCGGGCCTTGTATCGGAGAAGATGAAGGAGCATCATGTTGCGGATGCTTGACGGCGATTTTTGAAATTTTCCGTCGTTCCAACAAATATATTGATGACTGAACCATGGGTGCTTGCGAAGGAAGAAGAGATGCGGACGCCTGAGGGACGGTTCTCTATAACCTCACGGAGTCGATCGTGATTGGTGCTTCTCTCTTGAAGAGTTTTATGCCGGATACTGCGGATACGATTTTGAAGGAACTTTCCACGAAGGAGAGGGCGTTTGAAGAACTGGATCGTTTTGGACTGTATCCGTCCGGAACGAAGGTGACGGAGGCGCCATCCACGCTTTTTGACAGAAAAGATTGGAAAGAAGTCGAGAAAAGAAGTGGAAAAGATACCGAGGAGCAGATCCGGAAGGCGGAGGAAGTAGCAAAGAAGCGAAGTCGTAAGAGAGATGCTACCTCGCTGTCTTCGGAAGGCAGCGGCAAGTGGAACGGATGCGCCGTTACAGGGCGACGCGGAGAAAGATAAGAATCCGGTGATTCTTCCCTATAAAGAGGAGATCAGCTATGAAGATTTCGAAAAGCTGGATTTCCGTATCGGAAAGATTTTACATGCAGAGGAAGTGAAGAAATCCAAGAAGCTCCTTCTTTCCAGGGTACAGATCGGAGAGGAAGTACGGCAGATTCTTTCGGGAATCAAGTCTGCTCTATGCCGGAAGAACTGTGGTCGGAAAGAAAGTCATGGTACTGAGCTAACCTGGAAGCCGAGGATGATTGCCAGCTATGAGTCCAGGCATGCTGCTTTCTGCGGCTTTGAGAAAAGACGGGAGGAGTTCTGTCTTTGATGACTTCCTTACGAGATATGCCGAGCGGGGCAGATATTGCATAATATGACCGGACCGAGTGCACTGGATACGAAGAAGAAAAGGGGGAGGAGTTCTTACAGACTTGCTGAAGCTTGCACGTTTCTATGACTTTCGATCACTACGCGGCTATTGTAATCTATAATGGGAATCTGGTACGGCTTTTGAACCGTGAGTATCATGAGATGGCTATCGCCACTGGTGTGGAAGGAGCGCATCTGATGCGCTTATATCGTATTTTCCGCACTCGTCGGGCAGACCTGCCTTCCGATATTCGCCTTTTCTCCCTTACGGAGGGTTTCATTCATACGAAGGATGGGAAGAAAATATCTGCAGAGTTCTTTCGACGGCCTTTTTGTGCGAAGTTCCTTTGATCTTTGTCTTTAATCACTGGATTGATTTTCAGCACAGAATATCGGTTTCGCCGCTCGCCGTAGGGATTCTGGCAGATGGCGTGTATGAAGAAGTACTCGAAGAAAGATTGCTTTTAAATGGACTTTGTGTATGCAGCCTGCCTTTCCGAACTTCTCCATTTCTGGACTATGGTGCATCTCGGTATCTTCCGATTGCCCTGTTATATAATTTTCATGAGAAAAGAATCTTCTGCGTGGCTTTCGGGCATCTCCATCCTTCTATCCCTTCAGACTTTGGGTCTTCGCTGCACTCAGTTTTCTGCCGATATACTTATAATGGAGTAAAAGGAAGCATTGCCACTCGGAAGATCTAGGTTTCTATTTTTATTACGTATCCTCGCGTCTATCTGGCTTATCGTTTTGCAAAGTGATTACGGCGTAGAGAGACGGCATTTTAGAGAGGACGTGGAGTCGAAAAGAGTAGAAAAGAAAGGAGATCTGCATGAAGGGATAAGGATATTTGACACTCACCGTCATTATACTTGAATGAAAGTTTTGACAAAGATAGGCGGAAAGTTCTTGGCAAAGTCTTCCTCTGAAGGAGCAGCGAAGGACCCGTGAGATCGGCTATGACATCGAAAAGTTCTCGAAAGTGCAGAACTCGTTCGCAAGTTACCCGGTGAGGAACTCCGCATCCACGCGGTAGTGAGTTCATCCGGAAACACGCGGACGAGTGGAATGAAGAGGCTTTCTACTGGAAGAGCTTTTATGCGGGAAAAGGAAGTTCCTTGCTGTAGGGGAATCGATCTGGATTATTTATCCGGATGAAACGGGAGTGTGCAGGAAAAGAAACAGGATGAAGAGACGGAAGTTGAGGGCTGAGGACATGCGCCTTCAGTTTAATCCTGAACTCGCTGTCAGAAAGAGGCTGTACGCAGCTGGACTCGCAAGAAGAGGAATCTGCCCATTGTAGTCCATTCTCGGATGCCGCACTGAATTTTTGTATGGTACGGACCATAAGCAGGTAAACGGAGGTACTATTCACTGCTTTTCCTATCCTTTGAAGTGGCGAAAGACTTCTCGTCTGCTGATGATGTTTGGTATCGGCGGAGCGCTGACTTTACAAACGTGGAAGAAGTACGAGAGTTGTGAAGAGATTCTGAAAAATATTGTTTTGGAGATGGATTGCTCTTATATGGCACCGGTTCCGGTACGGGGAACCAGGAACATTCGGGAAATCAAATATGTGGGCAAAAGTTTTTGCGGAAATCAAAGGCATTCCGTAGAAGAAGTGATCCGAAAAACGGCGGAGAACGGAAAGAAAGTCTATCGGATTCAATAAAAGCAAAAAGCTTCGAAACCCACCCAGGATTACCCACGGCATACGAAAAGGGTTACCTTTTAGTGCTGCTGTGTTCCCATCCTGACACGGTTCGGTATCTTCCATTGCGTGGGGCCCAAGCTTCATCGCCCCAGCAGTAAGAGCATAACGGATTTTAAGAGTGTGCAAGTTTCGATGTTGCGATATAAGGGAGAGCAATGCAAGTTTCAGATAGTGATATATGGAGAACGATGCCCGTTTCTGTAGTGTGAAGTAAGGGAGAGGTGCACTTTTCTGATATGCTGTTTGTGGGAGGTTTTTCCCCTGTTTTTGTCCTTCATACAGAAAGAAATAGAGAGGAAAGAATCATTTTTTCTGTCTCTTGTTTTCTCCTGTTTCAGGGGCCCTTTCTTCTTCGTCTTGAGCCTTCCGCCCTCCTCAGCTTTTTATTTAGGAAAACAAGGAGAAAGCAAGGAAAGAACTTCTTCTTTCTCTTCTTTTGCTTTGTCCCGCTTCTTTATTGCAAATATAGCAGTCATCTTACTTTTTCTTCCCGTATTTGTCAGAGGGTAATGCCTTGGAATCTCGTTTTATACGTTTCGTTTTTGAGCTATCTTGCGGATTGCAGGAAGGAAGGGAAGCGGAGGAGAATGTACTTTCCTCATGCTTACGTGCCTTTCCGCTTCTTTCCGAAGGGCTGATTCTTAGGTATACGAGGAGATGCGCGAAGAAATCCGGCAGAGAAGCATCACGATGGACAAGCTGTCGCAGGCTTGTTTCGTTTTTCTTACGGCCTTTTTAAAAAGCTGATTTTTAGCGGATGCTTTAGAAAACTTGCGGCTTGTTCCTTACTGGAGAAGGGAATGCTTTCGTCGAGGGGAGATTCTCCTTCCTGGCGGTTTTCTCATCCTTTATGTTAGATTTACTTTGGACTTTTCAGTACACGGATATGGCAATCGGAATAGAAAAATGGCAGGATTTTCCATACCGGAGAACTTTGTTTCTCCTTATGAAGCACAGTCTATTCGAGCATTTTGCTGACGCTGGCATATTTCTTTTTATCGCTGTTTTTCCGGATTATGCTCCATATCCCGCTGAAATCGGTGAGGAGAATCGGGAATCTTCTTGTGGTGTGGGTGTCACTGAATGTGCACGGTGCAGGTTTTAACTTTATCCCTCTGGGACTGTATTTCTTTCTTTTGATTGTTTTTGAACTGGTTTTCACAGAAATGGATGCCCGTTTTAAGCGAAAAGTACATCGTTTTACCGAAGGGTGCAAAAGGACCTTTGGAGATGCTTTCAGTTTCTTAGGCATCTCATACCTGATTGCCATATATTTTTCGATTCTTTTTCCGCTACAGTGATTTTTCCGCTTAAAAGGTTCTTCTTGCGCATTTCTTTTGTGGGTGTTCGGACATTTGCAGATGAAAACGATTGCTTTTTCGAAACCATATTTTCCTCTCTTCTTTTCTATGGTTTTTCAAGCAGTGTATTTATGAAAATGGATGCGATTGCAGTGATCTTACCGCTCCGCGGAGCTTCGGAAGGAAAGAAGAGAGCGCCGGAAAGAAAGGGGAGCTTTACGGTATAGAGGACGAACCGAGGCGGTGGAGGAGAAAGAGCGGGAAGAAAGAAGAAATGCAGAGGAAGGGCTGCAAGAAGGAATCGTACAAGGAAAGAAATCGTACCAGAGGAACAGTCGGCGACGGAGCCGGGAGAAGAGGATGCGACATCAGTTAGGCTTTCTCCGGAGGATCTCAGAGAAAGACGAGGTGGAGGATTTTCTTCTGGATTATGGGAGAGGGTGCTGCAATATACGGTGAAGCTTATTCTCGCGGCAGGATGGCCATCCGCTTTGCTTTTTCCAAGGCTATGGCAGGACAGAGTTATAAATCGTTTTGCACAATCAGCTTTAGTAAGATGAGAGGAGATAGTGGAAGTTGCAGCTCTGAAAGAAAGAATGGAAGATGTGGAAGACAGCACGAAAAGAGAGAATGGACGATGTGGGAAGCACAGCGTAAAAACAGAGTGGAAGATGTGGAAGACAGCGTGGATGATAGCGTGAAAAAGTGCGTAGAGCAACAGAATCAGCGCGCGCGAAACAGGGAAAGAGCGGAATCTTCCGGAGAAGAATCCACCGCAAGGCTTTCACTGTAGCGGTGTTGCCAGCTGTGCCTTTTTGTACTCTTTTTCAGCAGTGCCTGCTCCGAAAAAGAAATATCTGCGTGAAGAAAAGTAGAGCGTCTCAGGATCTTTCCGGAGCTCAGCTGGAAAGGCTTTGTCAGCGGTGCTATTTTCAGGATATTTCGTCGTGGTATCAGGATCGTTATCCCGGAAAAGAGCATTTGCTCAGTCTGGATGAAAAAGTGGAGAGTCTGTATGGTTTGCAGGGGAAAGGGCACTCTATGGAGGAGAGCGAAACAATGACACGGTGAAGGAGAGTATTCCGGTGACGGGGAGAGATAGCGGAGGACATTTTCTGACGAAAGAATGCGGGAGAAGAACAGCGGAGAGCGGAGAGGCAGTCGGATCAAGGAGGAGGAACAGAAAGAGAAGACAAAAGAAGAGGAGACGGGGAAGGCAACCAAAAGCAGATACGGATAAGGCACAAAGGAAGATAAGGAGGAGGAACCGAACGTGACAAATGCTTTCGGAAACGGGATGCGGCAGGCAATCTGGTTCTTCCCGAGTTGTCGGAGGGAAATGTAGCTTTACAGGGGAGACGGTCGGAAGTCTCTATCTGGACGGGAGGCGTGAGCTGACACTATTTTAGTGAAAGCGGTACGAAGTTTTCATGCTTCTTTGTTGAATACCGTGCAGAGTATGTATCCGAACTTGACCGTGACGGCGATGGTTGCACCGAACTCTTCGGCGTGCTCTGGATGCGAAGACGCAGGAGAAGCTGGCTTCGTCCGGTGCGGATACAGGTCATTTCCTATCTGTATAGTTTGATGGATAAGAGAGTGCATACAGTTGATGCCTTTTCTGCTTTGACGTCCCACAAGAAAGAGTACATTTATTTTCGGAACCGATCACTCACTGGGTCACAACTTCCGTCTATTACGCTTATCTTGGCCTTCTCGCGAAACATCGTTTTTCGGCGCCTCCTCTCCCATTTCACCAAGGCGATATAGCGGATTTTACGGTACATTTTATTTTCCATGAATCGGCCGGAGGCATTGAAAGCGAATCCGGACACGGTGGTGGCCTATAGCGAGAAGTCACCGGGATGCATTTGTTTCAGATACGGGAAAGAGGGGGATGCCTGGTGATCGATGCGTCCGCCATGCTTCCCGGTTACAACACAATTGTTTTATGATGGGGATCACCCCTCACGCGGAAATTCATAACGAGAAGGGACAGAAGAATCTGCTGGTCAATCACAGGATTCTCGTACGCCAATGCCTTTTTGCCTTTCCTGCCGAGCATTACAAGAAGCATCTATACATCGGATTATCGTTACTATGAGAAGAAACCGCCGGAGTTGATCCGGAGAAGGGGCATCGAGGAGATTCTTTCGTCTGGTCAATGTGATGGGCATCGGCAGTAGTTGTCCGGGCAAGATGCTTTCTCTTTCAGTAAAGGATGGAGACCATGGTTCTTTCGGAGAGTTCTTTAAAAATCGGGGTCTCAAATATGGGAATTCTGCAAAGCTGTTGACACAAGTTTTCCGATACCTTAGAATGAATACGTTAAAATGATGAATATGGAATCTGAAATTTCGTAAGAAAACAATTAAGCTTCGCATATTTGTGGCTATTGTCATTGTGCTGAATATTCGAGGGAGGCATAAACAGTGAACCCGTTAGAATAGCCATTTTATGTGTGTTGTATATGGTTGTTGTGGGCGTGATCATGTTTATCCTGGACAGAATAAAGAGCGGTCTATTTTATGCAAAACGGTAGCGCTGAGCAAAAGTCCAGAGAGATTATTGATGATGCCATTCGAACAGCGGAAAACAAGAAAAAGAGAGTCCTCACTGGAAGCGGTAGAGGAGGCTTTAAAAAGCTCAAAACGATCTGGATAAGGAGATGAAAGACAGAAGAAAAGAAGTTAGTGAGCTGGAAAGAAGAGTTTTAAAGAGGGAAGAGAGTTCCGAGGAGGCGGCAAGCCTGGAACGGAAAGAAGCGGAACTCATACGGAAAGAAGAAATTTTACAGGAGAAAAGAAGGAGAGTCGAGGCGCTGCACGCGCGAAGGTTGTAAATTGGAAAGAGTTTTCCGGTCTGACCAAAGAGCAGGCAAGGCAGGAACTTTTGCATTCCGTTGAGGACAGTATCAAGTACTGATACGGCGCTCATTATTCGGGAATACGATGCCAGAGCGAAGGAAGAAGCGGAGAAGACGGCAAGAGAGTATATCGTGGAAGCGATTCAGCGCTGTGCGGCAGACCAGGTGATTGAGTCCACCGTCCCGGTAGTACAGCTTCCGAACGATGAAATGAAGGGAGAATCATCGGCCGAGGGACGAAATATCCGGACACTGGAGCAGCTTACCGGTGGAACTGATTATTGATGATACACCGGAGGCGGTCGTTCTTTCCGGGTTTCGACCCGATTCGGAGAGAAGTTGCAAGGATTGCCCTGGAAAAGCTCATTGTAGACGGACGTATTCATCCGGCACGGATTGAAGAAGTGGTGGAGAAGAGCAGGAAAGAAGTCAATGACACCATCAAGGAAGAGGGAGAGTCTGCGACCCCTGGAACTCGGCATTCACGGGATTCATCCGAACTCGTTTTCTTCTGGGAAGAATGAAGTTCCGTACCTTTTTCGGGCAGAGATGCTTTGACATTCCATGGAAGTTGCTGCAGATTTCCGGTTTACGCCCAGAGCTCGCTTTTGGATACGCGTCTTGCGAAGCGCAGGCTTGCTGCATGACATTGGAAAGGCGATTGACCATGAGGTGGAAGGTAGCCACGTGGATCTCGGAATTTGAGCTTTGTCAGAAGTATCATGAGCCCGATGTGGTAATCAATGCAGTGGCGTCGCATCACGGCGGAATGAGGCCGACCTCGATGATTTCCTTCATCGTTGCGGGCGGCGGATGCGATTTCCGCGGCGAGACCGGAGCGAGAAGAAAATCGCTCGAGACCCATACTGTGAACCGCCTGAAGGAGTTGGAGGAGATTGCGAACTCCTATCAGGGAGTCGAAAAAGTCTTTTGCCGTACAGACCGGTCGTGAAGTGCGTATTATGGTTGTTCCGGAAGAAGTCAGTGATGACGATATGACGATTATGGCACGGAATATTTCCCAGCAGATTCAGGATCAGATGCAGTATCCCGGCGTCATTAAAGTAAATATTATCCGTGAATCCAGAGCGGTGGATTACGCAAAATAAGGCAGCGGCACAGAGTCAGTCAAGGCTTTGGTGCCGAAGTTTCTAAGGACATATAAGGAGAGGAACAGAGTGGAAAAATAAGAGTGAGGAAGGAGAAAACGGAAGTCCATACTGTGCGACGGTTTTCGCCTCTTTTAGTACCGTCTTACTGGTGCTGTTGACTCTTGTCGGGTACTTTGTCTTTATTCGACCCGAATTAAACCGGCTCCGTACCGGTGCGTATGCGAAACTGGCAAGCAGTAATCTGAAAGATATGACGAAGCGCTCGGATACAGTGGTTCTGGACTATCAGGAAATACCCTGGGAACCATTAATGCGGGGCATTTTGTTTATGCGACTGACGAATTTCTCCGAATTTACAAAATGCCTATATTGCACAGGAAGACCGGAAGTTTCGGACGCATCATGGCGTAGATTATATGGCGACGCTTCGTGCTGTTTTAAAGCTCGTGAAAAACAGAGAAGAATCACGCAGGGCGGTTCTACGATTACGCAGCAGGTAGTGAAGAATACCTAGCCCACATCGGAGCGGAACCTATACCCGAAGATTGTAGAGATGATTCTTGCGCAGGAGCTCGAGAAGCGTTACACCAAAAGCGGATATCATGGAGATTTATTGCAATACGAATTTCTCATGGAAATAATCGCTATGGAGTGAAGCGAAATCACTCTCACGACACAAATCCGCAAAAGGACCTCACGGTGGAGGAAGCGGCGACGCTGTGCCGGATTTCCAATGCGCTTTGGTCGTTATGAGACCGGTTAGGACACCCGGAGCTTGCACTCGAAAAAGAGAAACCAGGTCTCTGAAGTCAATGGAGACCGTAGGCTATCTACGTGAGCAGGATTATCAGACGGCGTGAATACGCCGCTCACCTTATCCAGAAACAGCCAGAAGACGACGGATGAGGACTATTTGAATGCGTATGCTGATATGCCGCAACGATTCGTCTCATGGAGTGAATCAATTCCTTTTACCTATCATTTTGCAAAATGCGGAGGAAAAAGAAAAATTATCGGGATCAGTATGAAGAGACGTATGCCTATTACAACAGAGAACTTCGTGCCGGAGGGTATACGATTCATACGGCGTTGAATCCGGAAGTGCAGGCTAAAGCACAGGAAATTTTGGATAAGAGCCTTTCGAAGTTCAAAGAAGTACAGGAAAACGGGAAGTTTTCCATGCAGGGTGCGGCAGTGATTGTGGACAATAAAAGCGGCTATGTGGTTGCGACCATTGGCGGACGGAGACGGAAGATAAGTACAATCGTGCATACCTAGCTTTCGTCAGCCCGGTTCCCGGCCATCAAGCCTCTCCTGGGATTATGCGCCGGCACTGGATCTCGGTGTATTTAATGCAGCAGTCTGATTGATGATCACTGGCGGGACGACGGACCGTCCAACTCCGGAGACCATTACTATGGTCAGGTAACGCTTCGAGAAGCGACGAATCGTTCTTGAATACGGTCGCTTGGCAGGGTCTTGGACAATGTCGGGATTGCCGATGGTCTTTCTTATCTTGAGAAAATGCATTTTCTGGGTATCAGTGTAAAGGATTATAATGCGCTTGCCGTTTCCATCGGCGGATTTACGAACGGTCTTCGTATCGTGGATATGGCGAGGATATTCCACACTTGCAAATGGCGGAATGTACGATGGAAAAAGCTGCATTGTGAAAGATTGAATCGGAGAAAGACGGTGTGGTAGCGGATGAAAGTACGCTGAAGAAAAAGTCGGGTGTATTCCGAGGATACCGCTTTTATTATGACGGATATCCTAAAAGGAACGATGAACGCGAGTGACTGGTACCGAAGAGGCTTACAGTTAAAGAACAAGATGCCCGCTGCCGGAAAGACGAACAAGTAACGGCTCCAAGGATACCTGGTTCTGCGGATACACGAAATACTACAGTATGGCGGTTTTGGGTCGGACATGATATTCGGTCGAGATGCCGGGAGCATACGGTGCAACCTATGCCGGAAGATCTGGAAGAATGTAATGGACAGTCTCACGAAGGTTTAAGTCCGAAGACTGGGAAGCACCGAACACGGTAAAAAGAAGCGGACGAGAAGTCGGGGATTACGGATTATGTCTCTTACAGCAGCAAAGGAGAAGAGCTGAAGAAGAAAGAAGAGAAGGACAAGAAAGATACCGTCGTAAAGAATTTACAGAAGTATCAAGCGCTGAAAAATCAATAAGATAGAGGATATCTTTACGGCAAGAACCCTTTTCGGCACACACGGGATCTTCTAAACGATATTCAGGACGAGAAGTCAAGGAGGAATACCAGAACAAACTTTTGACGAAGCAGAAGGATTTCCTGAAGATTGAAGAAGAACGTAAAGATGAGATCGATGCTCACATCAAGAAAGAAAGAAGAGGAGTCAAGGGTAGCGGAGTCGATTGCGGAAAGCAAGGCGAAGGAAGAAGAGGAGAAAAGTTGTCGGGAAATGCGAAGAAAGAGGCATTTCTGTCTTCCCTTACTGCACTGCAAAGCCTGGAAGTACGGGATGGAGACACCGAAGGACTGATTAGTGATGCAATCGAGCGTTTACAGGAATTACAGGGGACGGAGGAGTATCATGCTCTGAGTCAGCAGTTGGAGAAAGCCATTGCAAGAGTAAGAAAGTTGCCCGCAAAGGCGGAGAGTTCGACGAAGAACAGTAATATAGGCCCGGCGGCAGTGTGAATCCGGACAACGGACCGGATGTGCCGGATTACGCGGGAGACGAGGAGATAGGGAAAACGGTCCCGGCATGACGCCGTAAGACAAGGATAAAAGGCATTTGCGGGATATCCCGAATATGGGATGAAAGGGCCTTTTACTTTGGTCTTAATGGATAGGGATGTAGGCTTTACAAAGCGGGAAAGGAGTAAGATTAGGGCGTATACAAGCTGGAACCTGCCTGAAGGATTATCTCTGGGAGGCAATCGATTAAGAGAGAACTTCATATTCAGGATGAGAAGAATCCCTTTAGCTGGAAGCCTGGGTACCGTCCTGTCATAAAGATGGAGAGAGTATGCTTGTTCTCTCGCCTTCCGAAAGGGTTTCACTACCTGCATTTCTTCGGAAGAACCCCTCGGTTTCCGGGAGTCTGGCGGAGAAATTTCCCGTCTTTCCGGTCCTAATTAAACTGATTGATGCGAAGCTTCCTTTGTCTGTTCAGGTGCATCCCGGATGACTTCTACGCCGAAAAGCGGGAAGGAGGACTCGGAAAAGACGGAGATGTGGCTCATTCTTGAGAGAGAAGAAGGGCCTTCCTTTACTATGGCTTCAAAAAGGAATATACGAAAGAAGAAGTCCGGGCAGCGATTGAAGGACAGTATCTAACGGATTATTTGGAGAAGGTTCCGGTGAAAAAGGGGATGTTTTCTTCATTCCGCAGGAACGGTTCGTGCCATTGCAGGTGAATTGTCATTGCGGAAATTCAGGAAAATTCAAACCCTCACTCACCGTGTCTGCGATTATGGAAGGAAAGATAAGAACGGGAAGGAGAGAGAACTGCATATTGCGAAGGCCCTTTGATGTCATGCACTGCAAGCCGGCAGGAAGAGGGAAGGCAGTGGATGAAGAGATAAGCGGAGGATGTAGCAGCCTCGCGAGCTGTCCTCACTTCTACAGTGGACAGGGCTTTCTGAGGAGGGAGAGAAGCTTATAAAAAGTGTCGGAAAAGAAAGTTTTCTCGGCGATTCTCTTAAACGGACAAGGAAAAAGGTGCAGGAGGAAGCAGGAGGGCGGGGAACCTCTGCTGAAAAGGGAAATAGTTTTCATTCCGGCAGGAAGCGAGATGTTTCCTTCTTCGGGGAAGGAGAGTGGCTATTTGCCTATCTTTCCGAGAATGCGAGAAGGAGAGTTTCGCATAAAAGATAGAGGGAAGAACAGAAAAAGGCAAGAAATTTAGAAGAAGATAAGAAGAACGGAAGAAAGGCCAATAGAAGTACAGAAGAAAGAGGCAATAGAAGTACGGAAGAAAGACAATGAAGAACGGAAGAAGGATAAGAATAGTAGAAAAGGGAGAGTAAAATGAAGATGCAAACGAAGGAAATTGTGGTGATGGCTCTTATGACGGCGGTTTTGTCTGTCTTATCTCCTCTTTCATTCCCCATCGGTCCGGTACCGGTTACCACTACGTTTGCGTTTGTCTTACCGTTACGGTACTTGGAGGAAAAACGGGGACGATTTCGTATCTTGTTTATCTCGTCCTCGGTCTCGTCGGGCTTCCATCTTTCCAAGTTTGAAGGAGGAATAGGAAGTTACTAGTCTCGACCGGCGGCTATCTTATCGGTATGATTTTTCTCTGCGGATAGGAGGCTCTGTAGCATCCCGTTTTGCAAAAATATTGTTTTAGAGCATCTTTTCTTTTGCTGGGGATTGCGCTTTGTTACCTCTTCGGAACCGTGAGTATTATGCGAAAGTCCTGTCTTTGATTTTCAGAAAGCACTTTCTGTCGGTGTCTCTACTCTTTATTCTTCCTGATTGCATCAAGGTCTTTTCTTGCTTTACTTCTTGAAGAAGAATCAGAGCTGTTTTAGACAGACAGAGTTCAGGAGAATAGCAGGTCGGTTTTCAGAAATGCCGGAGAAATGGAGTAGGGATGTTGATCAGTTTTTCGAGAACGGAGCTCCTGTTAGGCAGGATGCAACGGAGAAACTCAGAAAGAAGAAAGGTGATTGTCTTCGGAATAGGCGGAGTGAGCGGCTACGCGGTGGAAGCGCTTGCCCGTTCCGGAGTGGGAGAATCGATCTGCGACGATGATGTCGTGCCTTACCAATCTGAATAGGCAGCTGATTGCAACGAGAGAGACCATCGGTAAGCCGAAAGTAGAGATTATGAGAGAACGGATTCACAGTATCAATCCCCATTGCGAGGTACAGGTTTCTCGTTCATTTTATCTCCCGGAGACGGCTTCACAGTTTGATTTTTCAATCTATGATTATGTCATCGATGCGGTAGACACGGTAACGGCAAAGCTCTCTTTGATATCGGAGGCGAATGCCTCGTGGTGCCGATTATCAGTCAATGGGAGCGGGAAATAAGTTGGATCCCGGCGCATTAAAGTTTCGATATCTATAAAACCGCTGTCTGTCCTCTGGCGAAGGTCATGAGAAGAGAGTGTAAGAAGAGGGGGATTTCGAAGTTAAAAGTCGTGTATTCTGAAGAAAAGCCCTTAAAACCTTTAGAAATACCGGGAAGTAGTTGTCGGGAACATTGTATCTGTCCGAAAGGTTCCGTACATAAGTGTACGGAAAAGCGGGCGATTCCCGGTTCGGTTCCGTTTGTACCGCCGGTAGTGATTTCTGGCTGCGGAAGTTGTGAAAGATATGCGCTTATCTCCAACGCGCAGCTGATAGAAAAAGAGGAGAAGTGAAAGAGACAGGGATGGAGTCATTACAGGACAAGGAACAGAGAGAGGAATTCGCAAATTCTCCTGGACCACAGCAGTGCAGAGTCGATCTTTCTCGTCTTGAGTTAGAGAAGCATATCGAAGAGCACATCAATGAAGCAATCACATGGATAAAAGTCTATTTGCAGGTCAATGTCCGCGGACTATCGGACGGGTTTGCGGTGCGGAGGCCCTTGCAAGATGGAGCTGACCCTAAGTATGGTTTGATTTATCCGGGAGATTTCATTCTGTTTTGGAAACGCATTAATAAAATACATCTTTTGGATCTCTACGTATTTGAAGAGGTCTGTAAGCGCTCTTCAAGAAAAGAGGGTAAAAAGGGAAGAAGTCTTCCCTGTATCCTTGAATTTTTCACGTTTAGATTTTGATTCGGAAAAATCTGATAGAAATACTGGATGAGATTGTGAATCATTACGGTGTTTCCCAAGTCCAACCTGCATATCGAGATTACGGAATCCGTAGTAATGCAGCAATGAGGAATACATGAAGTTTATGATCTGCTCTGCATGATGCGGGATATCAGGTCTCGATGGATGATTTCGGTTCGATATTCTTTCCTGAATCTTTTAAAGGACTTTGAGTTTGATACCTTTTAAAATTGATATGCGTTTTTGAGTGATATGGGAAGAAACCCTCGATTATCATTTCTTCCATCCCTCTATATGGCAAAGGAAATCGGGATTCATACGGTTGCCGAAGGGTGGAGACAGAGGAACAGTATCGTTTTCTAAAACTTGCAGGATGTGAACGAATGCAAGGGTATTATTTTGGCAGACCCGAGCCGATGGAGAACTGGCTTTCTTCCATGGTGCGGAAAAATGGAGTGGAAACAAGCGAAGAAACGTATCTTTATGACAAGGTGGGTTTGGTCAATATCGTCAGCCCGACTCCTTTTGTCCTCGGATCGATTGGATGAGACGCCGGCAATTTATGGTTTCGAAACCTCACTGCCGATGGCTTTGCTTTTTAGAGGAAGAAGGGAAGTCCGCCATCTGAACTTTACAAAGCCTTATATTCAGGTGCTTTCCGCCCTGGGGTATGAGAAAGTATCCGCTTTTCAGGATGTTTTAAACAGTCGAAAAAATGCGTTGGTTGTTACGATAAGAGAAGCAATGGATGCAGCCAAAGATTCACTGAGTATTGAGACGATGGATTTCATCTATAAGGGAAACTACTGTCAAGTACAAGCGAGAAGGGCAAAGGGAAAGAAAGACAGTACGATTTTTATTCTCCGGATTGATATCCTTCTGATGCGTTCTCTCCGGAAACTCAATGATTTGGATGAGCACTTCGTCCTATTTATTCTGTGTATGATGCGGGTACTGTATCTGGATTTAAAGAATCATTCTTTCCGTTCCGTCTATAAAACCGGTAAAGATAGAGTGTTGGAAAGTGACCGGCTCGTAGAGGATATTCTTTCTTATGTGCAGAAGAATTGTATTCGGAAGATATTGCCTGTTGCACGGATTTTTAGATCCGGACAAATGTGGGAAAGGCTTGAAAAGTCGGAAGAAGGCTGTCTGCTTTCCTACTTTCAGAGTGAAGGGGAAAAGGGAAGTATGTATGGAAACGCTTTACTCTGATTCGTTCTTGTGAAGGGGATGAAGAGCAGAGTTGTTTTTCGGAATCCATACCCTGAATATGGAGAAGCTTGCGCAGATAAAAGAGGAAACCGAGGTATCTTTTACAAAAGGAAGAGGAGGAAAATTCGGATGAAGCGGATTTCTTTAAGCTAAAGATATCCAAAAAGCCCGTAAAGTAGAATTGCCGCTCTGATGAGAATCACGAAGGGAAGATAGTCTATCAGCACGGCCCCTTTCCAGGCGTACAGGATTGTAGGAAATAGAATCATAAGGATAAGGCAGAGAAAGAGTTTCTTTTTCCGGCACTTATCCTTTTTTATTCCGGAGAAGTCGATTTCAGAAAAGAAAGCTTAGAGAGGGCTTCTTTCTGCTTATTTCTTTTCGGGAAGAGGAGAAAGAGTGGGGAATCCGCCTTTTTCTCTTGCTCATCCTCTATCTTTTTGTTTGCTTCAGTAGTCGTCGTATTTTGCCGGATGAGTCAAATTCAGTCCCCTACCGAGAAGGGCTCAGGGATGCGTTCTTCGGTTTTAGGGAAAAGGCAATTCTCCTCCGTGATTTGTGGGGAGAACTTCTTCCATAACTTTCCTTTTTCCGTATCAGGAGGAAGTCCGCTTTCGTACGGCTTTTAGCCCTGGGGTTAATAGAGGATTCCCTTTTGACGGAAGAGCTTGTGTCCGCTTCTGTCTTTTATGTCGTGAAGATGACATAAGAATTCGATTTAGTTGTATCTGCTCTTCTCTTGCTGCAAGAAGAAGGCGGCAAGGATGGCGGATTCGTCGCTCGTATCGACGTGGTCAAAGATAAAGTCCGCGATGTCTCCGATGGCGTGTTCCACTGCATCTTCCTGGAAGGAATCAGGAAGAGGAAGCGACAATTCTCCGGATCGTATATGATTTCTTCTGGTTTGCAGTCCCAGAAGGGAGGAGAAAGTGATATTCCTCTAAGTTCAGGAAGGTATCTCGAATTGACTCGAAAAGGGCGAGAATATGCCGGAGATGCATTCGCTTATCGGAAAAGTAATCCACCATTCTTTCTAAAAAGGGAGAAGTTGTATTTGGAAGATATTTTCCTCTCCTCCCTGAATCAGACGGAAGGTAGAGTTCCGGAATCTGACACTGTTGCATGATCCTTTTGCTCATGGCTTTTCTTCTTTCCAAATTCCTTTTATGCAGTGTAGAGATAGCTGTGTGATACGGTTTTCGACGTTAAGAAGATGCTGTCTCCATCACTGTTCTTTCTCGGGGAGGTCTTCTACAACGGAAAACAGTCGTGCATAGAATTCCGCTTTATAGATTTCTTTTATTTTTCCCAGACGATGGCTGTCGAGTCTCTATTCGGTAGGCAGCTTCGCTTCTCTCCTTTACCGTATTGTGCAGGAACAGAGTGGTTTGCAGAAGCAAGACAATGCATACAAAACTGACAAACAGTACAATCGTAGTTTTCAATACTGGTGCATGGTATTCCTTTCTATTTTTGCCAGAGGGCATAATTGCCATAAAAATAGAGTCCGCCGAGAAAACAGGGAAGAAACGGGAAAGTAATGTTCCGCCGCCTTTTCTTTTTCCTGATGAGGAAGAGGCAGAACAAGATGGATACAAGGGCCGAAACAGAAGAGACCGCTTAGAAAAAGAAGAAAAAGCTGTGATAATTCAGATAGAGAGAAGTGGAGAGAAGGAAGAGACTGTCTCCCATGCCGAGAGCGTTTTCCGTGCGCTTGGAGAAATAGCAGAGAAACAAAGAGAGAAGGAGAGGATAGAACGTATATAGGAAGGAAAGAGTGAACTGAAAAGGAGTATGAAAGAAATGTCTCATAGAGAGAAGAGAAAAAGGGAATACCGCTAAGGAGAAAAAGAAGCAGGAAACGCCCGGAAAGCGCTTTGTTTCGGATATCCCGGAAGATGGCGAGGAAAAAGAAAATAAAATAGACTATGGTTTTTGTAGTTTCTATGAGTAGAACGGGACGCATTTACCTCCATCATTTTTGAACTCTGCTTTCTTTTCGTAATGCAAGTGACACAATTGATACTGCAATCGGTGTTAGTTTCCGCAACGCGACAGGGTGTCTCCCTTCTTCCAGTGCTTGGCTAAGAGGGATTTCATGGACGGAAGCCACGGCTAGGGCAGTCCGTGCTGCTATGATAACGTCTTCCGGATTCCGTAGTAGCAGACGGAATCATTTATACCGGGTTACAGGCTTTGCAGGGCTAAACTTTCCTCCGTACTTTCGCCGTACTTCCATCGATTCTTCGCGGAGTGGAACGGATAAATTCGTTGGAGATGTAGGGCAATATCCTGCTCTTATGGTAGACTTTGGACGGGCCATCCACGACGAATACTTTCTTCTTCCTCCCCTTCCTTTTCGTCCGCATCTTTCTCCCAACGCGCACCGGTACGCCAATCCAGGCTCTTCGGTGGGCAATCATTTCCTGATAAATGGACTTTTTATTCAGTATGGAGAGGGAATACATTCTTCGTATTCCAGGTCCAGAAGGATGTCGTCTTTTTGTGACATGGGATTTCCATGCTCGCGTGTTGCACATTCCGTCTCTGTCCAGTTCTGCGGGAAGAACGAGATCTTCCAGTACGGTTTCTCCAACCGTTAAAACGGTTTCAATCTGAGGAACGTCGTTTAGTTCTGTTTTGGAAATGCCATAATGCTCGAGATATTTATACATACTGAGGGTATCTTGCGTTCTTCTCCAGAAGACAGGAGATCTTTTATGCTTCTGTTCAGAATCAGAAGAGGGTCATCAGCATAATCATAGAAAGCAGAAACAGGCTTAGAGAGAAGGAGGCTTCCACAGTGATAGAAGCGGAATGGGATTTCATAGAAACTCCTTTAATGAGAGAGATTCTTGTATTTGTAGTCGGAGTGAAGCAGGTTTTCATAACGAGCCTTTCCGGGATTGATGCCCAGCATTTCCAGAAAGCCCCGGTGATAGAGACTGTGGCGGGAGGCTATCTTTGCGTCGTCAGAAAGAAAGTAGGGTACAATTTTTGATTTGGAAGGCAGACTCTTTCTTCTATCGTTGTTCGGATGTTTTTCTCCATTAGAAACAGCATGCCACTGTTGATTTTGTCTTGGGAAAGGATTCCTCTGTGAACAAGGCGCTGCGCAGATAATCAGGTATAAGATAAACCGCTTTGCACTTCCCTCTTTGCACCGCTGCTCAGTTGTTCCAGAAAATTAAGAAGATGGTCGACGGAAAGTTCCAGGAGGAGAGAGAGTATGCATTAAAAGGTACACGCTCGTCATTTAAGAGGTGTTTTACATCCAGAAGAGACTGGGCAAATGCCCAAATGCCGATGACAAAGCTGCAAAAACGGCAATCACAACGGGATTAGCACTGATGGTAGGAAGCTTGTAGACAAATTCGACAACGGCTTGCCGTTTTTCCGTACTGCTCATGATATGGATAAAGTTCAGGGCTTCTCGAAAGGCTAGAAGAGAGGAGACTTGCGCCGACAGGTTTTTCGTAATCACTCCCGTGAAGAAGATATTCCACTTCCAGTCCGCGGGCGTTGCTGTAGGGAATCGCATCTCCTGTTTCCGTTTTATGATAGGAATGAGTAGCGTAGACTGTATTCTCCCAAAAATCCGATCTGTACTGGGATTGCGGAAGTACCAGGGAAAAAGCGGAGAGCTTGCAGGCTTTCCATATATCGGGGCATTCTTTTCCTTCGGGAAGCAGGGAGCTCGAGAAGCTTCTTTTTCCCGAGGTGTACGGAATTGTTCGAGGATGCGCTTGTTCTTTTGTTAATGCTGGTTGTGCCTTCTCCATAGACGGCTACAGAGAAAGACTGCCAGGAGCTACGTGTAGATGGCATAAAGGCTGCAATTTCTTCTTGTAATCCATCTTCTTCATCATGAGATCCTCCGGTATGATCTTCTTTATCCTTTCTAGCGACGGGCACGCTCTTTTTTGAACATACTCGTTAAACTCTTTACAATCTCTTCTATGGCGGTAATGGTCGGAATGAGACTTTCACATTGCGCGGGAAAGGCATCTATCGAATCTTACCGCCGTGCTAGATAGTCGTCATAACTTTTAGTTGTGCTTCGATTGCTGCTATGCCGTCCTCTTCCAGATTTGGCTTCTCCGCTTCGAATGCGAACGGAGTTCTTCCACCTTTCTTTTAAAAGCTCTGCACGTTTGTCATAGCACTCCACTCTTGTGTTTTAACTGTTGTAGTTTTCCTTTAAAGCGGAGAAAAGTGGAGAAACAGGTTTGCGTCGTCGTTGTTCCAGTCGCTCGAGCGCTCTACGGTGGAAAGAAACGGCATCTCACAGGAACGGCCCTATATCGTTCAGGCAGTCTTCCAGGTATTCTACTTCTTTATGGTTTAAAGCATACTTTTCCTGTAGTCTTGCATGCTCTCCCTTTTTCTGGATACTCGGATAAAAGGGTGGGGATATCCGTTCCGTTTTCTTTTCACCGAAGTATCTCGATACTGTCTTTTCGCAAGAAGAGACGGCATATATCCAGAATCTCTCTCAAGATGATTATTTTCTCAAGTGAGTCCTTTCTTCGAAAAAGGAAAAATCGTCTTTGTCTACCTGCATGGGAGAACAGATTCTCAGCCCTTTTGTAAGGGCGTATGTAATTTTCCAGTTCCTCTTTCAGCAGAGCTTCGTCTCTATATTCCAGTGCATAAACTACGGTGTTTTCCCAAAGAGGCCCGAAAACCCGAAAAGAGGGATTCCACGGCGCTGTTTAAGGCGGTTTGCATATAATACTTTGTGCGGATGTTCTTGCAGCTTCCGTAATCGTGAGGATCATTGCGGCAATCAGCACAAAGCTAAGGGAAAGGAATACCGCGTAATGGAAGTGGGCTTGATGTCATGATTTTTCCTTTTTCGCAGAAGTTCAGGTGGAAAAGCAGTATCGCTTTGTGATATGGAACCGTATCGGACACGCGATAGGAAACGGAAAAGACTTAGATATCAGCGTTGGTTTCGATCTTCTTTAGAATATCGTTTAAGACCCTTTGAATTCTGTCTTTAAAGATGACGACGAGAGAGATTAGAACGACGATAATCAGTACCATCTCGATAGTTCCCAGGGCATCATTTTGTGTGAGCAAGCTTTTCTCTTTCTTGCAGTTTTCAGACGGGTAAAGAGAAACGCGTCGAACTGATACTGTAGTGACGAGAGTTTTGTTTGTAACATAAGAACCTCCTTTTTGAGTTGTGTTTAGAAAACGGATTTATTACAAGATGGGGAGAAGAATCGTTGTTTTCGTCTTTACCCATCGTAATAACGAAATAGTAAAAAGAATGAAAAACAAGATAGAAAAGAGAAAGCAGGAAACGAAACGGGAATGAAACGGGAAGTCGATATTCTAGGACAGGGATTGCATGGCGGGATAAAGAATCCATTAACATGATGATGGAAAGTCGCATGAAGAGGGAAGGAGGAGTTTGTTCGGGCTTCTTCTCGAGCTCTTTTGCAGTGGCTTCATCGTTTCAAAGGCTTCCTCCATCTCGACTTGCAGTTGTGTCCTGAGGTGCTTATTTCCGTCGGTTTTTGTTCTATGACACTAATCAGTTTATTATAGGGACGCAGCGATTCTTCTTTGAAAAAGCCAGATAGGCTTCACCTTCAGAAACATTGCTTTTCAGCTGATTCAAGAGGTACCGAGTTCGTGCAGAGAGAGGTGATTTTTCTATGCCGCGAGTGTGCAAGGAGATAGCTGTATTGCTTGCTGATTTCGAGAAGGCATTGCGAAGAGAGAGCCTGCACCGAGATAGACAACCAATTTCGAAACCAATTCGGAATAGTCCAGTGTCAAGGAAATTTCTCTTCGCTTTGCAAGTTCTTTCTTTTCTTCTTTTTCTTTTAAGGGAAGCAGAAAAGCAATCAAGAGACCGAGAAAGGGGATATAGAGATACTTACTGCTTTTTCTCCGCTGAATCGAATCTGATGACCGCGAATTTCTGGGAGACAGAGTTCTTCCGCGCTTCGATTATCTTGATTCAGAAGGAAGATGCTGCAGAGTGTCCCTAAGGCTTTCCAAAGAAGTCTTTTCTTCAGGAAGGATGCGGATGGGGAAAGTATAAGTGGGAGAGCTGTAGAGATAGTCGTCTGTTGTGCCGAAATAGTTTTCCAAATCGGCATCCTCCTTGTTTTTCTTTTCTGTATGAATATAGGTGCAAAGCTTTTAACTCCAGCTCACCTTCCAAGATTTGCTTTTCATTCAGCATTTCATGGTGGATTTTTCCCCTATCCAGGATGGCACGATAAGAGAGAGTTTTGTTCAGATGATCCTCTACGCTCCATTTTTCTTTGCCGTTAAAAGAGAGGCGGTAGGAGAAAAAGACCAGGAAGCTTTTATATTTTCCTTCTGAAAGTATGTGGGAAGATGTGGAAGTTTTAACGGCGTCCTAAACTTTTCTTCTTCGGAGAGAATGATACTTTCCACTTGTTCGTGTGAGTTTTGAGAAAAGGGCATCCGCTTCGGATTTACTGTAAAAGGCGGGAGAAACGGTCACTTCTAGCGTTTCTTTTTCTTCGAGATAGGCCTTCTACCTGTATCGGAAGAGTATTCCGCTCCGCCGATGTCTTCTCTCTTTAGGATATAGCCTTTCTGAATATGGCTTTTCTTCTGTGCATTCAGAGACACAGGGCGGCAAGGCATAAAGAGAGAATTACAATCCTACTTGTCAGAGTGATTTTTCCGTATTCTGAAAAGAAATGACGGATGTTTGTGGAAATAAAGGGAAAAGAGAGAGTTTTTCATAGGGATACCTGAAAGAGAAAACGGAAATTCCTGGAAGCTAGATGGGATGGCGATGATTTTTCGGGCAAGATAGATGGCGAGAAGGTAAATCAGTAATGCGAAGCTCATGATGCATCTCCCCGGAATCGTGTCGTAGAGATATGGAAAAATTCGGAGAGGAAGCATTCAGGTACAGAATGATAGGATGCAGTTCATAATCTGCTGCTCGAAGCGTTTTGCCGCACTTGAAAGTGAGAATCTCCTCCCGTATACTTAACTTATCGTGAATGATGGAACTGCTATGTTGGATGATGGAAGAGAGTTCACCTCCGGAACGTTTTGCGACCAGAAATATTTCCGAGAAATTATGGATGTCGTCCAGCCCGGAGCGGTTAGCGAAGTCGGAAAAGGGATTCTTCCAGGGTCTGTTCATAGTAAAGGCTTCGTTGAATCTGCATCAGTTCCTCTACCATATAGCTTTTTAGCGCCAATCAGTTGCGAAAGGTCAGGAATACTTGCGGTTAAAGCATTTTTCGATAGAGTAGCCCGCACTCAAAAGGAACTTAGAATGGAAAGCATCTCCTTGAACTGAAAGAGCAAGAGATCTTGCCGCTTTTTCTGCAATGTTTTTGTGCGAAAAAGGCACAATGAGACTTAGCGGTATGCAGAAAAGGAATAGGAGAAAGGAACGGTAGAAAGCAAAACAGAGGGCAAAAAGGAGGACGAGCGTTTTTCCGAGTTCTAAAAGTATTCCTGCCATGTGAGACGTATAGCTTCATCAATCTACGGAGGAGTTTTTCCTCTCAGACAGATCCGACAGCTTTTTCCAGAACTTCCCCATTGTATTGATACAATTTTAAGCTGTATTTCTCCATTTTCGACTCTATCACCTCGCTGATTTCCATTACGCGTCGTTTGTGGTCTTTGCTTCTTCCGAGATGCACCATGATTTCGATGGCAGAGGGCAATCATGTTCCGAATGGAACTGAGGCGGGAGTTCCGCCCCTGCAGAACCATAGTTTCCATTCTTCTAAAGCATATCGTGAGCGGTGTTTCCATGTCCCGTGGAGATACTGCCGTCATGCCAGTGTTCATGGCGATTCAGCATATCTAAGCATTCTTTTTCCGCGCACCTCTCCGACGATAATCCGGTTCGGGCTCATTCTTAGAGAGGCTTTTAATGAGGGTCGGAGATGGTGGCCAGCGCCTTCTCTTCCGCATTTGCATTTCTGGTTTCCAGAGAGACTAAATTATTTTACTCCCCTGTATCTGAGTTCTGCACTGTCTTCAATCGTGATGATTCGTTCCGCCTTGGAGAATGTACTGGGAAAGGGCATTGAGAAAGGTTGTTTTACCGCTGTTGGTTCCACGGAGATAAAAGATGTTATAGGAGGCTTGCACCAGGGATTCCAGAAAAGCTGCAGCCTCTTCCGTAAGACTTCCCAGTTGGATGAGCTTCGCATCGTGATGGGCTCGGGAAATTTTCGAGATGGTTACCGTAGGGCCTTTCAGTGCGATTGGAGGAAGGGACAACGTGTACACGGGAGCCGTCCTCAAGCCTTGCATCTACAATCGGACTTTTCGTAGTGACAGCACGATTAATGCGGGAAACAATTTGCTGAATCAAATCGTAAAGCTGTTCGATCACTTTGAAAAAGAGCGGTTCCAGCGTTCCATCTTCCCTTTTTCTCGACAAAAATTTCTTTAGGACTGTTGATCATAATCTCCGTGACATTTTTGTCGTCCAATAGCTCGGAGAGAAGGTCGAGGCGACGGAAACTGTCAAATACGGCAGAGCGTAAATAGAGTTTCTCTTTCAGACCGATGTCTCTTCGGTGGAGAAAGGGTACTATCGATTTCGTGGTAAAAGATGGGAGTCCGACATCTGCTTTTCTTCCAGGTCACTAAGCAGCTCTTTTTGATTTCTTGCTTAATATTGTCTAAAGCCAACCTACAATCCTCCCTATAGAACCATTTTACGGTATTGTTCTTTTTCTTTCTGTTCTTCCCTCATAGATATAGCGGAGAAAGGGAGAGATTCTGTATATTCTTTAAGAGAAGGAGAAGAGAGAGTTTTGTTATGGAATTCGTCTTCCTGAGATGGGGCTATCGCGGTTCCGGAAAAAGGAACAGTGCACTCTACGAACTTTTCCAAGATCTCTTCGGATAGATTCTTTTTGATGTACTCGCGGAAAAAGGATAGTTTCTTGCGAGACTCTTTTGTCGGGAAGAGTCGGCAGGAAGACTTTTCTGCTTTCGGAAAAACAGTCCAGATATCTTGTAACACTGCTGTCCGTATCAATAACCACAGCGGAAGCACCGCAATACTCCGTGAGTTTATCCAGGAAGAGCGCGAGTTCTCTCGAACTCAGACTTTGGAGATCGTCCGGAGAACGGGCAGGAAGGATGGTGCTGAATTCATTTCTCTCATACGTTATGGCGTTTAGAACCATGGGCGTTAAGGTATTTTTCTTTAAAGTGATAGAGTGCTTCCGTAAGACACTCTTTTTCTCTGCATTGCTTTTTCCGCACCGGCAGTTTCAGAGAGAAAGAAATAAAAGTTTTTCTGCTTTTTAGCCAGTATCTGTGCAATGGAAAGAGCAAGAGTTGTTTTTCGGATCTTCCAAGCGGACTGTATACCAGAAAAGAGTTCGGCACGACCTTGCCCGCTGCCTTCCAGGAGGCTAAGTTCTCCGTACTTCAGTAGAATTTCCCGCATAATACGGTCGGCGGACTGGTATTTATAAATCGAACTTTCTCCCTTCGCCTTTGCACAGTTGTTCTCTTCCGTCAGCAGAAAGGTTTTTGGATTTCAGGGGAAAAGGGAAGTGTTTTTGCATTTTTTCGGAGAGAAGCAGGAGGTCAGCTTCTTTCTTTTTTTCTGAAATTGGAGCAATGCATCGGGCGTAGTCAAAGGATAGATTTGGAAGGAAGCTTTGTATTTTCACGAAGATAAAAACCCCAGTCTTTTACAGTAGAGTTGGTCTTCGTCATAAATCGTCATTATTTTTCCATAGGACATCCTTTCATCCAAAAAGAGTGAGGACAGGGACAGCAGCAAGAAAGAGAGAGAAAGCGAAAGGAATCTCTTCTTTTAAGAGGAAGAAGAGGAGAAGAGAGAAAAGGAGTAGATAAGAAAAAAGAAATATACTCTTTTCAAGAGGTAAGAGAGAAAGAAGAAGGAGAACAGTTTCCAATCTCCGCCTCCTCCGCCTGTAAAATAAAAGAGGGATAGCTCAGTGTCAGACTGAGAAAGAATAAAACCGGAAACAGGAGGGAAGGGGAGAACGCCCTTTCTCCGTTTAAAGAATGGATAAAGAGGAAGAAAAACAGAAAGCTGAGTAGAAAATAGGAATGGGATATCTTTCGATATACGAGATCTTCCAGAGCAGCATAGAGTAGAAAAGAGTAAGAGGATTTCATAGTGTGCATAGAGCATATCCGCCTCCGTCCGGGGAGAAAGTGATGCAATCTCCTGTGTTGCCATCAGTATGACAGGGATGACTTGCCTGCCTATACTCGATATTCGGATATTATCGGGACATGGATATTATCCGAAAGAGAATGATGTGGAAAGAGAAATTGCACCGCGCTTTCGGGAATGCGAGACGGAAGCCTCGGAGATTCCCAGACTTTCCTTACGATTCACTCTTCTTTTCTGCGCTTGGAAAAGGGAAGAATACTGTTTATTGCCAAGAAATGTTAGAAAAAGCATAATAATGTACAAGTTTTTATAAAATCAAAGTAAAAACTTTGTGTAGAATTTTGACAAGATGCCTTGCTATAATTCTTGTTTTAACGTTGAGTGGTCATTACTTTATACAGCAAATAACTACAGAAGTCCAGGAGCCTTATGTTTATTTTTAAAGAGTATCATGCTGGGCGTAGGCCTATCCATGGATGCTGTTGCCGTATCCATGACAAATGACTTTGCAACGTCCGAAGATGAGCGAGAGAAAGAAAGTTTTTATCGCTTTTCACTTTCGGTTTATTTCAGTTTTTATGCCATTAATCGGATTTTTGTGGTCATGAGTTTTGCGCGTCTTGCTCCGATTTTTGATGCGGTACGTAGCGGTGATATCCAATATCATCTTGCTTTACCTTTCGGCGAAGATGCTTATCGGCGGTCTTCGGGAGAAGAAAGAGGAAAGGACGGAGGAAAAGAAGGAAAGCCTTCTTCTTCAGGCGGTGGGGACTTCTATCGATGCGCTTTCTTTGGGATTTACCTTTTTCCCATGATCCGACACCGGAGGTTTTTGTTTCTACCCTGATTATCGGGGTTGTAACCTTTTCCTTATCCCTATATTGCCCTCATTTGTGGGGAAAAAGTTCAGGACAATTTATGCGGGAAAGGCGGATGTTGTAGGGGGCGTGGTTCTGGCCCTTGTGGCAATATTTTTTATAGAATGTAAATGATGCAGGAAGAAAAAGGAAGAGAAAAAGACGGAAAACGAAGGCGCTTTTCCGACGCTCTTTACAATGGTTTTACAAAGAAGGAAGGACTTGCCCTGGCGAAGAGAAAAACGCTTACTACACCTGGATTTCGGAGATTATGTTACAGCAGACGAGGGTGGAGGCGGTTAAAGCATATTTTTCTTCGCTTTATTTCCCGTTTTCCGGATGTTAAAGCGCTTGCGGATGCCGAGGAAGAAGAAGTATTAAAAAGTTCTGGGAGGGGCTGGGATACTATTCCAGAGCGCGGAATCTGCATAAAGGGGCGAAAGTTCTTATGGAGAAGTTTTCCGGGAAAATGCCTTCGAACTATGCGGAAATTCGTTCTCTTCCCGGAATTGGAGAGTATACTGCGGCAGCGATTTCTTCGATTATTTTTCAGAGAAGAGACCGGCAATAGACGGAAATTTACTGCGCGTTTTTCAAGGTGTACGACTTGCGGGAAAAGCTATCGAAGAGAAAGCGGTGAAAAGAAGCCGCCTATTTTTATTTTTCAGGGAGAAAATGAGAGGATACGTCGCCCGGAGATTTTAATCAGGCGCTGATGGATCTGGGTTCTATGGTCTCGTGTTCCGAAGGGAGAAATCGCCTGTGCATCCTGTCCCATTTCTCCCTTTTGTCGAGCGTATAAAGAGGGGTGTCCGGAGCAGTATCCGAAAAGGAAAGAGAAAAGGCGCGAAAAAGGAAAAACTATACCATCCTGCTCCTTTGTCAGGGGAGCGGATTGCTCTTTGAAACGACCGAATAGAGGATTACTGCGGGACTTTACAGTTTTTATCAGCTTCCCGGGCATTTGTCTCAAAGGGAAGTTTTGCAAGCGGTAAAGGAGCTCGCTTATCGCCGCTTAGAGGTGCGAGAACTCGGCGGCGCGAAACACATTTTTCACCCACAAAGAATGGGATATGATAGGATATAGAGTTGAACTGGGAGATTTTTCCGAAAGAAAGAGAAGCGGAAGAGGTGAAATTCTTTTTATTCCGTGGAGGAAATAAACGGAAAAACTCAGCATTCCTTCGGCCTACGCTTACTATAAACAGTATTTGGACAGCTTTGTATGATGCAAAAAGAGGAGAGTATGGAGCATTCCTTTAAGTACATCAATCTGTATAAGACGGTTCGGAAAGACAGTGTAGACGGACGGTATCGTTATCAGGAAAAGATGCCTTCCAAGCGCCTTTTGTCCGGTGCAATGGGCGTTTCCGTTCTTACGGTGAGACACTGTTATGCCCTCATTGGAGGAGGAAGGCTAGTATGAGGGCAGAGAGAGAGCGGCTATTATGTGATCTATCGGGATGGACTATTATTTCCTATAGAAGAAAAACAGGATACTCTCCGGTATTTACCCCATACGCCTCGAAAAATGGAGAAGGATGGGATTTTTCCATCATCGCGAAGACCTTTCGAAAGGTGACTTTCCAAATATGGAGAGGAGATTCTCGTTCCGTCAGAACAACAGGGAAAATTGTTTCTTAGGACCGCTTTGAAAGAATATCTCAGAAGAGCGCGGGGCATATTTGTTACGGAAGACGATTGTCATCGGATCGGGTGCTGAGCAGCTTTATACTTTACTTTCCCAGATCCTGAAGGAGGAAGGGAGTTTGCGGTAGAGAACCCGTCTTATGAGAGAATGCAGAAGATTTATCGTGCCAACAGGATTCGTCTTGCTCTCTTCTGGAAATGGGGAGGAATTCACAGTGCAGCGTTGCAAAAGAGCCGAAAAGCAAAGTTTTGCACGACGCTTTCCACAGTTATCCCAGCGGAATCACCGCTCCGGCATCGAAGAGGCTGGGAGTACTTGGAATATGCGGAGAAACGGGACGGCTTTATTATTGAGGATGATTATGATTCCGAGTTTTCCGCGCTGGGAAAACCGGAAGACAGTCTGTTCGCCATGGATACGCAAGAGACCGTGTATATTATCTGAACAGCTTCTTTCGAAACGATAGGCCTGCTTTTTTCGTATGGCGTATCTGCTTCTTCCGAAAACGCGTGCGGAGGCGGACAGCAGGAAGATTTCTCTATAGCTGCTCTGTTCCCCGTTCTGGAGCAGTGTCTGCTTACGGAACTGTTACAAAGCGGAGAATTTGAGAGACATATTAACCGGATCAGAAGAAAGAGGAGGAGTCATGTCACAAGCGGAGACACAAAAATAAAAAGTGGAAAAGGGCTTTTCGCCTGGTTTTTCTTGCCACCGGAATCTTTTGGATCAACATTGGAAGAAAAAGGTAAATCGGGAGAAAGATACGAGATTTCCCGTAAAGTGCCGGGAACAAAAAGGAATTGTAGAGAGTCGAAAAGCGCATAATCCCGGTTTTTCCATGGGAAGACTCTCTCGTTTTCCTTTTTCTTGTCCGTTTTCTTCCGTATTTTGCTACTTTTTCTCTTTTTCAGTTTATCGTATTTCACGTATCTTACGGGCGACAGTTTCTTTTTGCAAGAACTCGGGCACCGTCTTGTGCTTAGCGGAGCGGCTTCCAACACCCTGGACAGGGTAAGAGACGGCGAAGTAACGGATTATCTCTACATTCGAAAGGCTTTTCTCCGTAAAATGATCTGTTAATCTGGCCGACATCGCCCTTGTTTTCGGCGAGTATGTTTATTTTTCAGCCTCCTTTTCCGCTTGTGGAAGAGAAGAAAGAAGGATGGAGAGGCAGCAGGATAGGGACGGGTTTTTCATAGTCTATTTTTATGCATATCGGTACAAAGACGGAATTGTGCATTTTTATGATTGAAATGGAGAGAAATAAGTGGAGAATTTATTGAATTAAAACAAAAAGAAATTTCTTTTTAAAATAAATAGTAGAAAAATACATTCATTTTGCTATTATGGGGAACAACAGGAGAAGTGACCGCTGTCAAATGATTGGGGGATAGTAGTATTTGTCGTAGTGCCTAGTCTTGGGTGTTTTGGGACTTTTTGTTCGTGCTTATTTCAGGGACAGAAGATTCTGAAAGAGGATTCCGGAAGTGAAAAATGAAAGAGATTGCATCGGCCATTACAGAAGGCGCGGAAGCTATCTTTTGCAGAATATCGGATTCTTCTGTTTGCAGCTTATTTATATGCATAGGCTTCGGAACAAGAAGCTGGCTTAGTGCCGTTGCATTTGTATTTGCGCAATTTTGTCCACTTTTGGTGAGGTTACTCGGGATGCGTTCCGCAACCATGCGAATGTTCGTACAGCGGAGGCGGCAAGAGGCTTCGGGATGAAGAAAGCGCTTTCCACTGCTTTCTCCGGAGGCTCCGTAATGGGAATGTGTGTTTCCGGTTTCGGTATCTTCGGCGTGGGACTTTTCTCTACCTGCTTACGAAAGATGTCGGTGTTCTTTCCGGATTCTCTCTCGGTGCGTCCAGCATTGCTCTTTTGCCCGTGTAGGAGGAGGAATCTATACGAAGGCGGCTGACGTCGGAGCAGACCTGGTTGGAAAGGTCGAGGCGGGGATTCGGAGGATGATCGGAGAAATCCCGCGGTAGTGCCGATAACGTAGGAGATAATGTCGGCGACGTTGCCGGTATGGGAGCGGACCTTTTCGAGTCCTATGTCGGCGCCCTGGTTTCCGCAATGACACTCGGCGTGCTTCTGGATGGAAAGTCCAGGAAGGCGTTGCTTTTCCGCTCTTACTGTGGGGCTTTCCCTTCGGCGTGTGTTCTCGGAAGTGTACTGGTACTAATGCTCGGAGGAGAAAATCCGAGTAAGGTTTTTGAAGCGCATGGCGTATTCTTCTGCGGTAGCGGTATTGGTTTTGCCTTATTTTAGCGAATTGCTTCTTCGGGAACTTCAACGCCGCCTTTGCCGTGACGGCGGGGCTTCTTGCCGGACTTGCGATAGGTGCCATCACGAGTATTACACTTCTGCTTCTTATAATCCGGTAAAAAGATATTGCAAAAAGCAGTCGGAGACAGGCCCTGCTACGAATATTATTTTCGCATGCGATAGGAATGGGTTCCACTGCAGTGCCGATTCTTCTTATCTGTGTCGCCATTTTTATTTCTTATCAGCTCCTGGGGCTTTATGGCATCGCGCTTGCCGCTGTCGGTATGCTTTCCACTACAGCCATTACGGTAGCGGTCGATGCGTACGGACCGATTGCGGACAATGCCGGCGGCATTGCCGAGATGGCGGGACTGCCGGACAACGTCCGCAGTATCACGGACCAGCTCGATGCGGTCGGAAATACGACGGCGGCGATGGGAAAAGGGTTTGCCATCGGGTCGGCAGCACTGACTGCTCTGGCGCTTTTTGCATCTTACGCGCAGGCTGTACAATTACAGAATATCAATGTCTTGGATAGTCGTGTGTGCATCGGACTCTTCGTAGGGGCTATGCTTCCTTTCCTCTTCTCCGCGTTTACCATGAGTTCAGTAAGTAAAGCGGCCTTTTCGATGATTTCGGAAGCGAGAAGACAATCCAGAGAGAAACCGGGCACTCATGGCAGGGACGGAGAAGCCGGATTATAAAACTTGTGTGAAAGTATTTCTACGCATGCCGCATTGCGGGAAATGATTGTGCCGGGCGTTCTTGCCGCATCTGGCTCCGCTGGCAATCGGGATTCTCCTCGGCGCGGAGGCTCGGCGGACTCCTTGCTGGGGCATTGCTTTCCGGCGTTATGATGGCCATCTTTATGTCGAACTCAGGCGGTGCCTGGGATAATGCCAAGAAGTACATTGAAGAGGGACATCACGGCGGAAAGGGTCGGATACCATAGAGGCGGCTGTGAGTGGGCGATACCGTGGGAGATCGCTGTCGAGGATACTTCGGGACCGTCCATCAATATCCTGATTAAGTTGATGACCGTCATTGCTCTTGTATTTGCTCCGCTTATCCTATCCATTGGAGGTATTTTATAATGAAATCCTTCACAAAAGCTAATTATAGGTTATCAATTTTATATCGATAAGAAGCTTTTATAGAATTTTTCAACAAAAAGAAGCTGTAAAAATAGAGGATATATTTAGAAGCTTGGGTCTGCAATGCGGGGCTTTCTCCACGTTGCAGACCTGTTCTAACAAAAGAAAGTTCTTTTTCACAGTTTTCTTTTACCCGCGCTGTGTGGACAGGAGCCGTAACAGCCGTGAAGAAGGAGGAAAAATGAAGATGAAACTTGGCCTGGTGCCGAAATTGATCATTGCCATCATTCTCGGTATTTTTGATTGGACAGTATGCTCCGCTCGGATTCTGCGAGTTGATTGTGACGCTGTCCGGATTTTTAGTAATTTCCTGAAGTTTGTTATTCCCTTGATGATTTTGGCGTATGTCAGCATGGGTATGCGGACCTTTCTCAGGGAGCCGGAAAGTTGCTGCTTGTGACGGTGGTTTTGGCATACGGGTCCACTCTGATTGGCGGAACAAATTTCTTACTTTGTTTCGATCAATCTTTTTCCCCAGAACTTTATGTCTGCCGATGCCATGGCACAGATTCAGGCTACAGCGGATCAGTCCGTAGCCTCTTTCTTTCTCCATCAGCATTCCGCCGATGTTCGATACTTTGTCCGCGGTTGTACTTGCCTTTATCCTGGGACTTTGCCTTTCTACCATGAGAGGAAAGACCATCGGCACGACGCTGTATGAAGCGCTGAAGGATTTCTCCGGCATCATCGATAAGGTATTGCACACGGCAATCATTCCTTTACTTCCGCTTTACATCCTGGGAACTTTTTGTAGATATGACCCGTTCCGGGAAGACTTTCGCGATTCTTTCCATCCTTTGAAAGTATTCATCGTAGTGATTATCATGCACTTATGCTACCTTTTGGCACAGTTCCTTGTTGCTGGCACGATTTCGAAGAAGAATCCGTTTACCTTGATGAAGAATCAGATTCCGGATATACCACAGCACTGGGAACACAGTCCTCGGCAGCAACGATTCCGGTCAATCTGGAATGCGCAAAAAGAATGACGGGATTTCGAGCAGATTCGTAATTTCGTGGTTCCTCTGTGCAAATATCCACATGTGCGGTTCGATGATTACGATTACGGCTTGTGCGACGGCAGTATGCCTTATGAATCAGGATTCCTATCAGCCTGTCTACGGTAGTTCCGTTCATTATGACTCTGGGAATTGCCATGGTAGCTTCTCCGGGTGCACCGGGCGGCTCCATCATGACGGCTCTTCCGTTCCCTGTATATGATTTTCGAAGGAGCTCGGCGATCCGAACGGACCGATTTGCGCCATCATGGTGGCACTTTTACATCACACGGGATTCCTTCGGAACGGCTTTGCAATGTCTCCGGAGACAATGCCATCGGTGTCATTGTGAATGAGTTCTACAATCGCATGATTGTGAAAGAAGGAAAAAGCATAAAAATGGACAGCGGAGTAGAGCCGGATAGCCGGAAGAATGGATTATGAAGGACGTATCGTAAAAGAAGTGTTCATAAAAATCATAGGAGAAACAGGAACGTTCGGTTGGCTTGAAAAGCAATAAAAGGAGTTGTGAAAAATAATCGATTTCTGGAATTTCGACTTATTCTTTTCCGACTCCTTTTTAATCTTTTTAGAAAGTCTTCGTTTTGATTTCTATTGGCAAAGGCAGCCTTTCTTTTTGTAAAATAAGCAGTATCGAAGTGTTTTACGGAACGAAGGCATGGAGGAGGGAATTCTCTTCGAAAGAAATAGAGGTCGGAAAGAGACTTTCAGAACAGAGATTCTATGGGAAAAGAGGTAGAACAGTGAATGTTTTAATATTATCGGACCGATTATGATTGGACCATCCAGCTCCGCATACAGCGGAGCGGTAAGGCTCGGGAGAGTAGTGAATAAAGCTTGCGGAAGGAACCTTTAGAAAGTGGATATTGAACTTTCCGGCTCCTTTTGCAAGAACGTATCGCGGACACGGGACGGATCGAGCTCTTTCTTGCCGGCATCATGGGCTATCACAGTTACAATGAAGAGATACGGAATGCCCTTCAAATCGCGAAAGATCGGGGAATTGATTATCGTTTTATTGAGGAAGATATTCCGGAGCGCATCCGAATACGGCGAGAATTCATTATGTTCTGGAAAATGGGCAGAAGGGGTAATGGAAGGCGCCAGTATCGGCGGCGGGAATATTCGCGTGATTCAGTCAACGGAATGCGTGTTGATTTTACCGGTGAAAACAATACGGTGCTTGTTCTGCACAAGGATAAGCCGGGGGCAATCATGCAGGTAACACAGATCATGTATGAGAAGTATAAAGATTTAAATATCGGAAACTTCCGTTTGAGCCGTCCGGGAAAAAGGGGTACTGGCACCAATGACGATAGAAATCGACCAGTTACCGCCTAAAGAGCTTTTTAGAAGATATCAATGCCCCTTCCGTTGTGGAAAAATGCCATTTTTGATTCGTGCCATCTAAGGATGAGAGAGGGAGAGAATCGAAATTTGATGCGAACTAGCAGCAGAAGAATGGTTGTTCTTTTGTAGTGTGCGGCAGGGAAACGGGTGTACTATGCAGTGTACAGCAGAATAGAAAATCAGGTGAACAGAATGAAATATTTAAGCATAAAAAGAAATATGCGATGCGGCAGAGAAAGAAGCATCAAAATCAGTGAGCTCTGCTTGAGAGATCAGGCGAGACAGATGCAGAGAGCGAAGAGGAAATTTATGCCATCATGGAGAAAAACTTTGATGTGATGATGGTCGATGCGGTAAAAAGGGAAATGACCCCGATCTTCGTTCGACGTCCGGACTTACCGGAGGAGAAGGCAATAAGATGCTGCAATATCGCCGAAAAACAGGCGGAGGACTCTCGAGGGATGTTTTTAACGAAAGCCATCGGCAGAGCGATGTGTGTGTCCAACTGTAATGCGGCGATGGGAAGGATTGTGGCGACACCGACGGCCGGTTCCTGCGGAATTCTTCCGGGCTGTTTGGTCTCCATGTATGAGGATAAAGGACTTCCGAAAAGGGATATCGTGATGTCCATCTTTACTGCGGGAGCCTTCGGCATGGTGATTGCCCAGACTGCTTCTATTGCGGGTGCGGAAGGGGGATGCCAGGCGGAGTGCGGTTCTGCGTCAGGAATGGCGGCGGCGGCTCTTGTAGAGTTGATGGGAGGCAGTCCGCAGCTTCCGGAGATGCGCTTCGGGATGGCCATCATTAACCAAATGGGACTTGTTTGTGACCCGGTGGCAGGCCTTGTAGAAATTCCCTGTGTAAAGAGAAATGTTTCCGGAGTCATGATTGCATTCTCCAGTGCGGATATGGCGCTCGCAGGAATCGACCTGAAGATTCCGGTAGATGAGTGCATCGCTGCCATGAAGTCTGTAGGAGACACGATGTCTGTAAACTTAAAGGAGACTTCACAGGGCGGACTCGCCGCCACACCGACGGGAATTGCATTACGGAAAAAAGTATTTGGGGAGTAAAGAAAGCCTTTATAGAGCGAAATTTCGTTTTCGGACTACTCAGAAAAAGGGGTGTAGAATAAGGGCGAGACTGGCATGGGAGGATGATGATGAAGAGACTTTTAATCGTAGCTGGGGATGGTATGTGCTTACTCTTACCTCTACGCGCTTATGCATTGGACCGCTTTTGTAATGGGGACTTATGGAGACAGAATTCCGCTCTCCGGTATGACAGTGGAGGAAGCGAAGACCTATCTGGAAGGAAAGTACAGTAAGGATTATGTTCTCTATATAAAAGGGCGGGAGATAAGACGGAGGAAATCAAAGGCGCGGAGATAGGATATCAGTTGTCTGCACCGGACCAACCTTCCTTCCCTCTTGCAGGAAGAGGAAAAGCAGGGACTGAAAGGCGGCCCCGAGGCAAGATATGATTTTTCCCTGGATGGCATGCAAGGCTGTTTATGATGAAGCGAAATTAAAGAAAAAGCTTGCCGGACTATCTTTTCTGAAAAGATGCGAAAACGCGGAATGCCTATATTGTCAAAAAGAAGAGGGATACAGCATCGTGCCTGAGGAAGAAGGAAATTCCCTTAATGAGACGAAGTTTTATGAAAATGTGTATTCCGCTCTGCAAAGAGGAGAGAATACCATCGATCTCGCACAAAGAGGAATCTATGATACAGGTTTACGGTGCGAAAGAGCGACTTTGGAACCGGAAACTTGCCGCTTTAAATCATCTGCAATCGGTACAGATTGTGACCAATGTTTTGGGCAATAAAGAAGTTCTGTCCGGAGAGCAGCTGGCGGAGATGGTACGGGGTATCAATGCGAACGGGGTAGAATTTGATGATGCTAAAGTTTTGGCTATGCAAACTATCTTGAAGGAAAGTATGGCAATCGGGAAACACGGTTTCTTTCCATTCTGCTAGCGGGAAGGACATTGCCATGCAATCTCCCTATGCCCTCCATATCAATGTAGAAGCGGAAAAGGAAGCGCTGAAGAAGGCGATTTCTTCCTTTACGTCGATGGAGAGAGAACCGGTTTACCGTTATCGGCCGGCGCAGTATGCACAGCCACAGTTCGGAACGACTTTTCTGGAGGTCGACTTGGAGCTACAGCACGTTTACTACTATGAAGGCGGAAATCTTGTTTGGGAGAGTCCGACAGTGACCGGCATGCTGAGTGACGATCGGGCGACGCCGGCAGGCGTATTTTTCTTAAACGGGAAAGAAACCAATCGTACTCTGCGCGGGAAAATCGTAAACGGAAAGCCGGAGTATGAGGCACTACGTGGATTATTGGATGCCGTTTAACGGAAACATCGGTCTTCATGATGCGTCCTGGCGCGGCAAGTTTGGCGGAAATATTTATGCAGAGGCGGCTCGCACGGCTGCATCAATCTGCCGAAGAATAAAGCAAGGGAACTCTTTCAGCGAATTCAGCGATGTCCGGTTGTAGTGCATCCATAAGGATTCCTGTATTTTCGTGCTTTCCGCTCAGCGGCTAGTTTTTCGAAAGCAATGGGAAGGAAGAGAGAGAGGGTAAGATGGGAAAAAGGGGATAGGATAAGATGGGAAAAAGAACATCCTTTTAAGGCGGTATATTGCGATGGTCCTGGGCGTGCTGATTATTTCCATCGGCATTGCCTTAAAGAGTCTCATCTTGGAAATGATCCGATGTCCGCGTTCAGTATGCGCCTCGGAGATCTTCGGAATACCCTCGGTACGCAGAACCTGATTTTCAATGCGCTTTTTCTGCTTCTGCAATTTTTCTTTCGGGAAGAAATATATCGGTGCAGGAACTTTTGTGAATGGAATCATTCTGGGCTGATATTGTCAGTTTTTTCTATGCGATCTTCGTACGGCACTTCGGCTATGCCGAAACGCAGGGATTAGGGTACAGCTCCTCTGGGCAGCCGCCGCAGTGGTGATTACTTCCCTCAGGGTTTCCCTGTATCAGACGGCAGATCTCGGTATTGCCCCTATGATTATCTGTCTCTGGGACTTCGTGACAAAAACAGAAGAAACCGTACTTGCCTGTAGGATGTTTACGGACGGAGTTAGGCGCTTGCCGCTTTTCTTAACCGGCGGTTTAGTGGGGATCGGCACTCTGATTAGTGCGTTTGGACTCGGACCGTTTGTTCATGATGTGCACTTTTCAGAAAAATGGATCGGCTATACCCCACAGGAGAAAAGGCGGAGGAGAAGCGAGACGAAAATCCGAAAGAAGCGGCAAACGACGAAACATAAAATCAAGGAATCTAAGCCGGAGGCGGGAGAATAGAACGAAATCCGACAAAAAGTCTAAAAATGTCATAAAAACGTAAAAACGTAGCATGAAACCGTTAGAAATGGCGGCACTTTCGTAAGAAAACGTCAGTGAATCTTCATACTGCGTTTTTATTTTCGCCATAACTGCTCTCTAGAATAGCCGATATAGTAACCGTAGTCTATATTTTCAGTTTTTCTCTTGTTGAACGGTTTTTCTTCAAAAAGAAAACTGCTCCGGGCGGTCACTTATGCTTGCGCCGGTCCGGGGAAGGAGTTGAAGGAGATTTTATGCAGAAGGCAGAGGCTATTTATCTTGTGTCGGGAGAAGAACGAAAGAACATTGAAAAAGCGAATCGGTTCTTATATAGAAAAAGACAAGAAAAAGATTCTTGGTTTCAGGATTGCGCTGTTTTGCACTTTCCGCAGTTTGCAGTGTAAACAGTTTTGCCGGACCGCAAAGTTCGGATGAAATTCTGGTCTTCACGGAAGAGGGAGGAATGGTTCCCCAGGAAGACCAGACCGTAAAGAGCTTTACGGAGGATGCATTGATAGGGGATACCCGCACAAAAGGACAGCAGGTGGTGGATTATGCGATGCAGTTTGTGGGAAGACCTTATCGTTATGGCGGATTGAGTCTGTTACACGGATCGGATTGTTCCGGCTTCCTGATGGGCGTTTTCGGGCACTTTGGGGTGTCTCTTCCCCATTCTTCCGGAGCCATTCGCTCTTTAGGAGTCAATGTCGGCTCCCTGGAGAATGCCATACCCGGGGATGTTCTTGCTTACAACGGTCATGTGGGAATCTATCTGGGAACGGAAGAATGTTATCCAGCACTGAATGCGAAATCCGGTGTTACGGTAGAATCAGCGACCTATAAGCTTTATAAAAATCCATTCGCAGAATGAGACAAATTCATAAGAAATAAGGCGAAATTGTTATTAAAAATGATTTTTGACGAAATATAATGTATACTGATTGAGTATCATCGAGAGGAAAATTTATTTTTCTTCTAAGATGGAAATGTGTGAGAAGAAATAGAAGATTGTGCAGAAAACATTTGTACGATACTTTTAAAAACGACGAAAAACCGGCATCTCTCGCGATACCGGTTTTTCGTTCTGAGCGGAAGAGAAGGAAAGACGGGAATATCGTGATAGTCCTTACTCTTTTCTGAACTTCTCTTACAGTTCGATTTTCTCTATTGCTATTTTGTCTTTCCGTCGATAGTCTTAGTGAGACAATGATAGAAGGAAGCAGGAGGATGAGGTATAAAAGCAGGGAAAGTTCTTCCAGGAAGAACTTTGTGAAAAAGAAAAAGAAACTGGAGTTTCTGGGTGGATGTCCGTTTTTCGTTCCGTTCGTGTTCTTACGTTTTTGTCTGCCATGGTTTTTCAGCGGAATCATGACTGCGATGACGGCTTATGCAATCGGACCCGGAGACAGTGTCGGGAAAGGTGAAACGGCAGCCGCTACGTGGATGCCGACCATGCAGGATGGTATGGGTACACGAAAGAGGACGGTTCGGACCCGAAATACCTGGAGAAGGGAACGGAGGTCTCCCGTTATCAAAACGAGATCCGGCGCGATTGACTGGGCGCAAGCCAGAAGGACGGCCTGGATTTTGCATGGTAGCGCCTTGCGTATGGAACGAAAAGAGGATGCTTATTTTGGATGCCAATGTGAAGGGGAGCGCAGAAAGCAGGAATTAAGGTTGTGCGTCATCTCTGCTCCACGGCGAAGAATATGGACGACGCCATGGCGGAAGCGGATCTGACTTTAAAGAGAGTTACAGCCCTACAGCTTGCAATATCCGGTGGCGTATGATTTGGAAGTAGCTTCCATGCTTTCCGACGGTCTTAGTAGGATGATCTCACTGCGATCAATGCCTACTGTAAGAGAGTGCAGGATGCCGGATTTATTCCGATGGTCTGGGCGCGAACCGCACCCGGCACGAAACACATGAATCTTTCCAAGATATCGTATGACGTGTGGTTTGCCGCTTATCCGGAGAATCGGGTTTATGTACCGGTAGACGGAAGGTCGGACGACGATATAGCAGTCCAGTGAAAAAGGCTTTGTCAAGGGCATTAAAGGACTGGTTACAACGGAATTTTCCTGGAAAGCCTATGGCGGAGGAAATCCCTGGCGAAGAACGCCGGAAAGGTAAGCATCGCCGGAGACAGTACGAAGAGCACGACGGGAGGGCGGAAACAGCTCGAACGGAGCGGACGGCACGGTGATTTCCACGGAAGGTCCGAAATGAGAAGGTCGTTCGCGACAACGGCTGGGTGCAGGGAACACCCGGACAGTGGAAATATATGGAAAACGGCAAAGCGGTCACCGGTTGGAAGAAAGTTAAAAATGTCTGGTATTTTATGGACAACAACGCCCTCATGAAGACGGGGTGGATATATGATAATAACCGTTGGTACTTCTTGCAGGATTCCGGAGCCATGGCGACGAACTGGCAACTGTCAACGGAAAATGGTACTGGTTAAATCAGGACGGTGCGATGCGGACCGGCTGGAAACAGATCAGCAATGCATGGTATTATATGGAAGACTCGGGCGCGATGCTTTCGAACACAACGAGAAATATCAATGGGGTCGATTATCGACTTTGATGCGAGTGGTGCTTGGTTACCATAAGGAACAATCCATTTTAAAATGGAAGGAGAGAAATGAAGAAAAGGATCGTGCTTTTAACGGCACTTTTAGAGAGCGTTTTCGCCCTTCCTGCCTTTGCGGAGCAACTTGTAGGAAGGGTTCAGGTGGACATCAGTCCGAATGAGGACACGGAACTGGAGCCGGGAGCGACCTATTCAAACCGAGTGCAGTTGCGATGGATAGCGGCTACACGGTCGGTGACTATTCTGTGAGACGGAAGATACAATACACCGAAGAAAACCCTATACGTATTCTATTACGGTCAGGGCGGACGAAGGACAGTTCTTTGATTCCTCGACCGTGGTAGAGGTTCAGGGTGCCTATGAAATGGCAGTGACGGAAAAAGGGTAAAAATACGATTCGCATCAAGGCAAAATGCGTATCATACTACGTTTTACAGGGAGCCGACGAATTTTCGCTCCGATGAGAACAGCTACTCCTGGGATAAAGTAAAATTATGCAACAGGCTATGATATTTTAGTCTTCTATAACACGAAAAACGGAGACGACAAGATTGCAAAGAAACACAGCAATACGCCGCGTTTTAATTTCAGTTCGTTTAACCGGAGCGGAAAGGAATTCGATCATATCGCTGTTCGTGCCGTGTACGACAAGAAGGACGATATGGCACAGTATTTCTCGGATTCTCTTTATGTGGATACGAGCGGAAGTGTCGAGGATCCGGATGGAGACAGCGGAGAGTATTATTTCAACCTGATTACCTTAAAAGCGACCGGACTTAGCAAAGGAAGCTTCAAAGAGTACAGTGCCAAGAAAAAGAAAAAGAGCAAAGCAGGGAAAGAAAAAGACGACGGAAGAAGAGAGCTTCCGAGAAATATAACGGAAACCAGAATAAGGACAATCCCGATGCAAACGGACCGGGAGAGGTTGTTGCAGGCTGGAGACAGAACGGTTCCGACTGGTACTGAAAATGACGGTAAACTTGCTAAAGGATGGGCTCTGATTAAAGACCACTGGTTCTATTTTGACGACGGAGGAAGGATGCTCACCGACTGGCAGAAGGTTGGGGAGGACTGGTACTATATGAATTCCGACGGGGTCATGCTTAGCGGCTGGCAGCTTGTGAACGGCAAGTGGTACTATTTTGACACGGAAGGTGCAGCAGGGAAGATGGCGAACGGATGGAGACAGCTGAACGGGACAGTGGTATTTTCTGGATCAGACAAACGGCGACATGAAGACCGGCTGGCAAAATATTGACGGCAAGTGGTATTTCTTCAATTTGGAAGATGCCGGTTTCCCGCAGGGAGCGATGGAGAAAAATACCGTGAGAGACGGTTATGTTATTGATGCAAATGGAGTTAGGACGAGCCGGAGAAATAAGATAGATTCGGCGGAAAAAGAGCAAGGAGCAGAAAGAATTATGGGAAAGAGATTCAGAGGGTTCACGGTCGTTCTCGGGATGAGCATTTTGCTGAGCGTGCCGGTCTTTGCAGAGGAAAGCAGCAGCGGAGCAGTCTATGGCAATGCCAATACGACGGCAAGTCTCACAGAAGACAAGACCAGCAGCGGAAATGCACCAATCTATGTCAGAAACGGAGACAGTCACGCCGACGTATACGGATTCCACAATCGGTCTTGGCGGTGCGAAGATTACCATGCTGAAAAGGCAATGAGACGGACAACAGATCAGTATCGTCATCGAGACAAAATGACGGACAGCTGATTGTTGTGGATGGCGGTTTAAAAACCAATGCACCTTATCTTTGTAAATACATCAAGGCAAAAAGGAGGCAAGGTCGCAGCCTGGCTCCTCACGCATCCACATGTGGACCATGTCGGTGCCCTGGCTGTGATTCTGGAGCAGCAGAAGGTAGCAGGGACATCCGGATTATTACAATATTGACCCGGGGCAGATTTATTATAGTTTCGCACCCTATTCCCTATTATGAGCAGTATGAGCAGAAATATAGACTTCCGGTTATTTCCGAAATTATGGAAGACCTTTCTCAGTATCCGGCAGAGAAGAAACATGAGAATTCTCCGCGAGGAACTACATTTTCCTATGGAAATGTCACTGTGGAAATCTTGAATACAGCGTATTCCATTCCGATTGATACCGGAAATAACAGTTCCATCTGTTACCGTATCACCATCAACGGAAAAACCCTGCTCATTACGGGGGATTTGCCTTACGAAGCTGCCGGAAAGCTTCTGGAAGAACTTCCGCCGGAGAAACTGAAGGCGGATATTGTACAGATGGCGCATCACGGACAGCATGGGGAAGCTTTGCTTTCTATAGCGCCGTGCAGCCGAAGTATGCACTCTGGCCCAGTTCTTAAAGAACTCTGGGATCGGAAGGACAGCTTTACGGAAGATCAGCGAGGTCTATACGGTAGCCTTGACAAAATACTGGACCAATAAGCTCGGTGTAGAGAAGAATTTTGTAATGGCGGATGGAAACTGGGTACTCAGTAATTGTCGTTTTTCGTTGCAATTTCAGAAAAAGACCGATATACTGGTGCAAAACCGAAGTGAAAAATGAGATGAGGGTTTTCATAAGGATTTGAAAGGAAGAAAGTATGGATCAGTGGTCAATGAAAGCTTAAAAAGGACAGAGCAAGGAAATGTTGCCATGACGCAAGAAATTTAAGCGCCGATTTTTCCAGTATGCATTGCGTCGTAGAGAGAAACCGGAGGAGGATGACGTGAAGAAGAAAGCGTTGACGGTTCTTGCCATCGTTGCAGCAGTTGTTGCATTTTGCGGTTTAGCCTATGGTGTGTTCCGACTTCTGTCTCCGGATTATCTGGACGAGTATGATGATTACGATGAGGATGCCGAGGATTCGGGAGAGTAAGATAAATCGATATCAGGGAGAGGAGGCAGGCTTGCCTCCTTTTCTTTATGCATAACGAGTATTGTGCAGAAAGCGTGCGATATCTGTTTTTGTATTCCTGTCGTAAAAATTGTGGGCTATTTATCGATCAGGAATGGACTTTATTGAGCAGAAGAGTGGGTTTTTAAGCAGGAGAATGGGATTTTTTAGCAGGAGAAGATATGGATTGGTGTAAGAATCAGGGAACGCTGTGGGGGTTGCTTTTATCAGGAGATTCCGATGAAGAGGAACTGGATAAAAGAAGAGGAGATACAGCAGCTCTTTTTCTCCCGTTATCAGGGGAGACTATCTTTTTGAGGATCCTTCCGTCCCCAAAGAAAGAAGCATACCGGAACAAAATGGAATTCTCTTTCGGTGACCAGGAGAAGGACGGACCGCTTTGCCTGGGACTCTCATCAGAAAAAGAAGTTTTTAATATTCTGAATACCGAGGATTGCCGCTTACCGTATGCCGATATGGGAAAGATTCTTCTTGTTACGAGAGATCGGAGAGAGGGATTCATATTTTCATAAGAAGAGACATGAAGGCTATCTCCGTCACTTATTGATTCGAAAGAGCGGAAAGACCGGGGAGATTCTGGTCTCTTTGATTCATGCCGCTTGGGATGGGACTTCCGCTCCCTTATGGAATGAGGGGAAGAGAAGCTTCTTTCGGACTGGTGTACTGCCCTCCTGAAACTCAGGAGGAAGGGAGATTCGCGGACGGTTTGCAGGCATCTTAGATGCGAGAAATGACAGCCTTGCCGATGCGGTCATTAATCAGGGGACAGAAATTCTTTTTCGGAAAAAGACTGTTTTTATGAAGAACTTCTGGGGCTTCGCTTTAAAATTACCCCTTTTCTTTCTTCCAGACGAATACGCTTGGCGGAGAAGCTCTACAGTAAGATTCGGGAATATGCGGATTTATCGGACAGCGCAGCGAAAAGCCGCTCAATTTTTGACTTATACTCCGGAACGGGAACAATTACGCAGCTGATGAGCAGGGTTGCAAGGAAGCCTACAGGGGTGGAAATCATCGAGGAGGCAGTCGAATCCGCGAAGGAAAATGCGAAAGCAACGGCATTACAAACTGCCATTTTATCGCCGGTGATGTTTTGAAGGTTTTGGAAGAGAGTGCAAAGCGGGAGGAAGCGAAAGAGAAAAGCTGCAAAAAGAGGTTCAGCATGGAGAGGAGAACTTAGAAACGAACGTTCTTCCGCATCCGGATTTTATTATGTGGATCCTCCGAGACGGCATGCATAAAAAAGCGCTGGAGCTCATCATCCGCTACGGCGTGAAGAGACTTATTTATGTGGCGTGTAAGCCGAAGAGTTTAGCAAAGGGATTTGGAAGCGTTGCAAAATGCAGGATACCGAGTAAAGAAGCTCTGTGCATGTGGATATGTTCCCGAGAACCAACAATGTGGAGTGCGTAGCGTTGCTGGAGAAGGAGGAATCGTAGAAATCAGGTAATCGAGTAAAATGCAGCAATACGCAAAAATTTTACGAGTATAATTGATTTGATCCTTGAACAGGAGTACAATTAACTCGTTATAAAAATGCGTATTGCTGCATTTCTAAATATAGAGGCGCGAGATGATTATTGAACGTAAGATTTACCTGGATAAACTTATATCTAAACGAGAAAAATGGTCTTATCAAAGTTATTACAGGTATCCGTCGATGCGGAAAAATCCTTCTTGTTGTTTGAACTTTATCATGAGTACTTGGCATCTACCGGAGGTGTCGGAAGATAATATAGTGGAGCTGGTATTGGATGAAATTAGTTATGCAAAATATAGAAATCCAATGGAACTTGATCAATATATTCGAGCTGCTGTTTCTGATAAAAAGCAGAAGTACTATGTGTTCATTGATGAGATTCAAAAGGTATCAGAGATTCAGAATCCGTATGTAGATGACAAAGAGGCTAAAAATCGGATTTGTTGATGTGCTTTTAGGACTCATGAAGCTGAAAAATGTGGATTTATATGTAACAGGTAGCAATTCAAAGATGTTGTCTTCAGATATCTTAACTGAGTTTAGAGGACGTGGAGATGAGATTCGTATGAATCCCCTTACTTTTGCAGAGTTCTATTCTGCATACACGAGAGGATAAGAGAAATGCGTGGAGAGAATACTATACCTATGGGGAATGCCATTTGTATTGTCTTTAAAGACGCATGAAGAAAGAAGTAAGTATCTAAAGGATCTATTTTCAAAGACCTATATTTCTGATGTGCTGGAGCATAATAAGATTGAAAATAATCAGGATGTTTTGGAGGAATTATTAAATATTGTGTCATCTGCCATTGGATCGCTTACGAATCCAAACAAGTTGTGCAATACATTCCGGTCCATGCGACAAGTACGAGTCGCACCTGCGACCATCAGTAAATATCTTGATTACTTTATTGATGCGTTCCTTTTAAATAAGGTATATCGCTATGATATTAAAGGGAAGAAGTATATCGACACTCCACTGAAGTATTATTTCAGTGATGTTGGATTAAGAAATGCCAGACTGAATTTTTAGACAACAGGAAGAAAACCACATCATGGAAAATGTGATTTATAATGAGCTATTTGCCAGGGACTTTGATATTGATGTTGGTGTTGTGGAATACAACTATCGAGACGAAGATAAAAAATCAAGAAGAGTTCAGTTAGAAGTTGATTTCGTAGCGAATAAAGGAAGTAAGCGATACTATGTGCAATCAGCACTTAGTGTTGAGGATGAATCTAAGAGACTACAAGAAATCAATTCGCTTGTTCGAGTATCAGATTCATTCAAAAGATTGTTGTCGTAAGAGACAATATTATGCCTTGGCGCATGACGAAAATGGAATTCTGTATATTGGAATAGAAGATTTCTTATTAGATCCGGAATCGTTAGAAAAATAAGAAAATAAAAGGGAAGACGCTGATGGAGGAAGAGATGCGGAAGTATACGCTCGAGGACATTCATTCGGGGCTATCTTCCGATGATCGGGCTTGTTACGCTGCTCTTGTTTCACTGAGATCATTTGATTCAAAGATAATACTACCGGGGCGTATCCCGGAGAGAGGGGAGGAAACACATGTTAAAGTATTTGATCATCGGCGCAGGGCGGGGTCGGCGGCACACTCGGCGCCTATCTGCTTCGCGCAGGACTTTCGGTGAGTTTTCTGGCACACGGCAAGACCCTGGAGGCACTTAAAAAGAAGGACTCGCGCTGGTAAAGGGACAGCGGTGAGGAGACTTTTTCGCCGGTCGCTGCGTTTGATGAGACAAGTTACAGCGAGACGCGGATGTCATTTTCATCGCGCTGAAGTCCTATTCGATTGACAGTGTCCTGCCGTTTCTTGAGCGCGTCGCCACGGAGCACACGGTCATCATCCCGCTCTGCAATGTCTTCGGGACGGGAGAGAAGGTACAGAAAAAGTTGGAGAAGCCGCTGGTCACGGACGGCTGTATTTATGTGATGGGCAATGTCGAGGAGCGGGCAGAATCCGTCAGCTCGGCAGCTTAATGCGCGTGGTTTACGGCGTCCGGAAACCGGAGGAGGCGCGCCCTGTCCTCGAGGAAGTGAAGGCGGATCTCCGCGGGCGGGTGTCGAAGCGGTGCTGAGTGACAACATCCGCCGCGACTGCATGAAGAAATTTGCCTACCTCTCGCCGCACGGTGCGGTCGGCACTTACTTCTATATCACGGCGGCGCATTTGCAGCGCGAGGGCGAGTACCGGAACTTTATCGCGGCCTGGTACGCGAAGTGCTCGCGATTGCGGAGAAAAATGGGCATCGCCATCGGACGGTTACAGTGAGGCGGACAGCCTGAAGGTGGTGGACGGACTTGCGCCCGAGATGACCACCTCGTTTCAGAAGGATGTCGCGGACATGAGAAAGTCCGAGGTCGACGGGCTTATTTATGAAGTGCAACGCCTCGGGAAGAGCTACGGATCGAGACGCCCTATTACGATGAGGTGATTGAGTCCCTGCAGTCGCGCGGCGTGGAGTGAGCCATGGGAAACTGGGAAAAGCAGGGCGGTGCCTGGCGGTACCGTGAGAGCGGCGTGCTGAGCACCGGCTGGACCTTGATTGACGGCAAGTGGTACTACTTCGGCGGTGAGATTTATTCGAGATCTCGAATAAGTCTCATACACGCAGAAAAATTTGTAGAGATCGTAAAGACGACCCGAAAAGGGTAAAGCCCTGACTCCGACGCAAGCACTGGCAGCCGAAGCAATCCGCATGATTGACATGATTTATCATCGGGACAATAGCTTTAAAGAGTCATCTACAGAGAGAGACCAACGAGACAGGCAACAGACTGTAGCGCCACTGGTAGATGCTTTAATCCCTCTGGATAATAATGACGCAGAGAAGCATAAAGCTTCTGCGTTGGAAAGCATTCATGGCACATCATCGATTCCGTACGAGAAGCCTCTGCCAGTGCCCTTCTATACAGCATTGCGGAAAGCGCAAAGGCAAACCAACTAAAGCCCTACGAATACTTTACATACCCTACTAAAAGAACTCTCCAAATATCCAAGAGAAAAATGTTCCTGAGGAGGAGCTGAAAAACTGATGCTTTTGGTCGGAGGCACTACCGGATAGCTGTGATAGAATAAAAAGAAGGTAAAGAAAAATCTGCCATCCTGAGAGCAGGCAGACGGACAGGTTATTTACCATTTACGAGACATCCGGTTCGGAGGGTGTATCATGAACAAAATGTTGAAGGGATTATTATGGAGAGATGAAAAACATGAAAACAGTTGATGAAATACATAATAAATTGTATCCTCAATCAAGCAACGAGGTTGAAACTTTGTGTTCCCATACTAGCGACAACACATGTGGAGTGCGTAGCGTTGCTACAAAAAGAGGAATCGTGAAAATCCTCCATTTTAGGCATTTTTACAAGCATTTCGTCTTCGTAGAAGATGCTGATGGAGGAAGAAAAAGATTCTAAAACTTTCATATAGATGGTGGCAAAAAGGCGATGGTAACAACTGTCGTCTTTTTATCTTGTAAACTTTAGAAAGGCTAAGTTCTCATTTGATTTTTACTTTTTCGTGACACACTATTCGGAGAACGAAAAGGAGAGGGAAAACCATGATTGACACAAAGAAAGAGCAGGAGCGTGACGAACTGCACCGTGCGATATGGGCAATTGCTGATGAGCTTCGTGGTGCTGTAGACGGCTGGGATTTTAAGAACTATGTCCTCGGAACCATGTTTTACCGCTATATTTCCGAAAAATCTGACAAACTATATTAATTCCGGTGAACAGGAAGCCGGAAACGAGGATTTTGACTATGCCAAAATGTCTCGATGCCGATGCAGAAGAAGCTCGTGAGGATTGGTAGAAGAAAAAGGATTTTTCATTCTTCCATCGGAGCTTTTTCTGTAATGAAAATAAGGAATCCGACAATGATGAAAAATTTGAATGAAACCTTGGAACGTGTATTTAACCATATCAAAGCTCTGCAAAAGGATCATCTTCCGAAAGCAGCTTTTGCCGGATTGTTTGATGATTTTGATGTGAACAGCAACAAAGCTCAGCTCTACCGTGCAAAGAGAAATGGACGCCTTGCAAAACTTCTGCATGGTGTAGCAAATATGAATCTTGGGGATGTGAAGGAACATGATATTGATGCCTTTGGTGATGCGTATGAATATCTGATGACCATGTACGCATCCGGCGCAGGAGAAAATCCGGTGGCGAGTTTTTACTCCTGCTGATGTTTCCGAATTGCTGACCAGACTTGGTACGGTGGGCAAGACAGAAATCAATAAAGTCTATGATCCTGCCTGTGGCTCTGGATCTCTGCTTCTGAAAGCGGAAAAGATTTTTGGGCAGAGATGCCGTCAGAAACGGCTTTTATGGACAGGAAATCAATATCACCACATATAACCTCTGCCGTATCAATATGTTTCTGCACGATATTGGTTTTGATCAGTTTGATATTGCCTGTGAGGATACTTTGACCGTACCGCAGCATTGGGACGATGAACCCTTTGAGCTGATTGTCTCCAATCCTCCCTATTCCATCAAGTGGGTCGGTGATGATAACCCGCTTCTGATTAATGACCCTCGTTTCTCTCCGGCCGGCGTCCTTGCACCGAAATCGAAAGCTGACCTTGCCTTTATCATGCACTCTCTTTCATGGCTCGCAACAGGCGGTACGGCAGCAGTCGTATGCTTCCCCGGCATAATGTACCGTGGCGGTGCGGAGCAGAAGATCAGAAAGTATCTGATTGACAATAACTTTATCGATTGCATTATCCAGTTGCCGAGCAATCTGTTCTTCGGAACTTCTATTGCGACCTGCATTATGGTGCTGAAGAAGGGTAAAGTAGACAACAAAACGCTGTTCATCGATGCCTCCGCAGAGTGCGTCAAGGTAACGAACAACAATAAACTGACACAGGAGAACATCGAAAGAATCGTAGATTCCTTTGCAAAGCGAAGCGAGGAAGCACCACTTCTCTCATCTGGCAAGCTATGAGGAAATCGAGAGTAATGACTATAATCTTTCCGTTTCTACCTGTGTGGAGGCCGAAGATACCAGAGAGAAAATCGACATTGTAAAGCTCAATGCTGAAATCGAGCAAATCGTTGCCCGTGAACAGGTTCTTCAGGATGAGATAGCAAAGATTATCGCGGAAATCGAGGTGGAATGATGGCAAATGAGCTTACGATTTACCAAGCGGTTATGATGATGATGTAAAGGGCATTATTTCCACCGGTCTGGAAAGTGCATACAATGCCACAAGTCGTGCAATGGTACTGACCTATTGGAATGTGGGCAGACGTATTGTAGAGCAGGAGCAGCGCGGTAATCAGCGAGCCGAATACGGCGCAGCCATGATGGATGCACTGTCGACAGAGCTGACTAAAGAATATGGAAAAAGTTATTCCAAAAGAAACCTTCAGTATTTCCGTAAATTTTATCAGTGTTTTCGGATATTGAGATTGTGAACTCGTGCGTTCACAATCTGACTGAATACATTTTCGCAGTCTTTACGAGTCTCGGATGAGGGATGCCAGAGTTTGGTACATGAGCGAGGCAGCTCATGAAAACTGGAATGTGAGAATGCTTGACCGAAATATCAGTACGCAGTATTATCACCGCCTGTTGCAGTCTCCCAAAAAAGAAGCTGTCATTGCAGAAATGAAGCGGAAAAATGACCAACTTCCCAAAACACATTTTGAGCTTGTGAAAAGCCCTGTTGTTGCAGAGTTCCTTGGCTTTAAGAATGAAGGAAGTTATTTGGAAAGTGATTTGGAGTCTGCAATTTTGTCCCATATCCGCGATTTCCTTATGGAAATGGGAAGAGGATTTGCCTTCGTGGCAAGACAGCAGCATATTGTGACAGAAACTGAAGATTATTTTTATCGATCTTGTTTTCTACAATATTAATTGAAAATGTTATGTGCTGGTGGATTTGAAGATGGGCAAAATTACCCATCAGGATGTGGGACAGATTGATATGTATGTCCGTATGTATGACGCTTTGAAGCGTACCGCCGGAGATAATCCGACAATGGGTATTTTGCTGTGTTCGGAAACGGATGAAGATATTGCCCGATATTCTGTTTTGCACGATAACGACAGGCTGTTCATGTCGAAATATCTGACTTATCTACCTACCGAGGAACAGCTGAAGCAGGAAATAGAACGGCAGAAAGCGGTTTTCTATATACAGCATCCGCTTCAAATAGAGGAAGACGAGTAAAAACAATGAGCGATGAGAGAAAAACAGAGCAAACTGGATGAACTAGATTCAGAGTACTGCCCGGAGGGGAGTAGAGTATGAGGAACTTCAATCAGTTCTAAAGATAAAAATGGCAGTGATTATAAAGCGTTTGATACAGGAGATATTCCTGTATATGGTTCGAGCGGAATAATGACCTATATTGATCGGTATATGTATGATAAGCCGTCTGTTTTAATTCCCAGAAAAGGCTCTATTGATAAGCTGTATTATGTAGATACACCGTTTTGGAACGTTGACACTATTTTCTATACAGAAATCAATACTGACCTTGTTATTCCTCGATATGTATATCACTGCTTATTACGAGAGCACCTTGAACAATATAATACGGCTGGCGGCGTTCCAAGCCTTACGCAAAAAGTGTTGAATAAAATCCGAATCCCCGTCCCTCCCTCTCTGCCGAGTTCAGGGTGAAATTGTCCGTATTCTGGACAATTTCACAGAGCTATCAACAGAGCTTACAGCAGAGCTTACAGCAAGAAAGAAACAGTATGAGTATTACCAGGGATGCGTTGTTGACATTTGATGGTGTCCGAAATGGGGTATCAAGCGATGTCAAATGGAGGACCCTTGGTGAGGTTTGCAGTCTTCAATCTGGAAAAGCAATTTCTTCATATCTGATTTCTGATGTTCAGACAGCAGAAAATCATATTCCGTAGCTATGGGGCAAACGGTCTAAGAGGCTATGTAAGTACATTCAATGAATCAAGCGATAAAGCCAATCGTTGGGCGGCAAAGAGCCTTATGCGGAAATGTTTGTTTTGCAACTGGCTTATATTATGCCACAGAGCACGCAGTGGTAGTTACAGATAAAGGATTTTTCAACAACAGATTTCTGTATCACTTGCTTGTTAATGCGGTTTGAATCAATACAAAACTGCGGGTGCTCAACCAGGTTTATCTGTTAAAAAGATTAAATGAAGTGAAAGTACCAGTCCCAACAAGAAAGATACAGGATAAAATTGCAAACGTCCTTGACAACTTTGATGCTATCTGCTCCGATCTCGAACATAGGTCTCCCTGCTGAGATTGAAGCAAGGCAAAGCAGTACGAATACTATCGAGATGCTCTCTTGACTTATGCCGCAACCGGCAAGACAATCTTGACAGACAGACAGACAGACAGACAGAGACAGACAGACAGACAGACAGGCAGACAGACAGACGAGTATAGTGCGCTGATTCGGCTATGCCAATTTGTTTTTGGGTATGTTTTTCTACCGCTTGAAGAGATTTTTGATATTCGGAATGGTTATACGCCGTCAAAGGCGAATCCTGAATATTGGACAAACGGAACGGTAGATTGGTTCCGCATGGAGGACATTCGTATAAACGGACATGTTCTTTCAGGTGCGTTACAAAAAGTTTCCGAAGCAGCTGTAAAGGGCGGAAGAAAGATTCCCGCAAATTCGATTTGCGCTCTCCACCTCTGCGACAATCGGCGAACACGCTTTGGTTACGATTGAGTGCCTTGGCAATCAGAGATTTTCATTCTTTACGCCGAAAACCGCTTTTGTTGACATGATTAATATGAAGTTTATGAATTACTACTTCTACAAGGTAGATGAATGGTGTAAAGGACATTTGTTTCAGGGAATTTTAACAGTGTAGACATGAGCGCACTAAAACAGCTGTGTGTACCTATCCCCGACACAGGAGTACAGGAACACATCGTTTCTATTCTCGACCGCTTCGATGCTCTTTGCAACGACCTGACTTCCGGCTTGCCTGCCGAAATGGAAGCACGAACAAAGCAATACGAATATTATCGAGATAAGCTGCTGACTTTTCAGCAAAAATAAAGACACAAGGAGGACGCCGCATGAGCACTTACAACATCATTGCCGCAAGCAATGAGAGTACTGTGGTTGCGGAATATACACCGGAAAGCTCGCGCTCTGACAGCTTTCAGAGCGAAGAGGCTCTGGAAAAGGAATTCATCCGTTTGCTGACCATGCAAGGGTATGAGTACCTTACGATTCATGATGAGAACGGTCTGATTTGTAACCTTAGAAGACAGTTGGAGATTTTTGAATGACTATGCTTTTACCGATCAGCGAGTGGAAGCGGTTCTTTACAGAAACGCTTGCTAACACGAACGAGGGTATCGTAGAAAAAGCCGCACTATGCAGACAGATTATGTGAAGGTGCTTCGCAGGGATGATGGAAGTTCCAAGAATATTCAGCTTATTGACAAAAAGAATATTCACAATAACCGTCTTCGAGGTTATCAGCAGTATGAAGAATCCGAAAGGCAGACACGACACACGCTATGACGTGACAATTTTGGTCAACGGCCTGCCTCTTGTCCATGTCGAACTGAAACGCCGAGGGTGTTGCCATCCGGGAAGCTGCTAATCAAATCAAACGTTATCAGAGAGACAGCTTCTTTGCGGCAAGCGGTTTATATGAGTATGTGCAGATTTTTATCATCTCTAATGGAACGCACACCAAGTATTACTCCAATACCACCCGGAACAGCCATATCATGGAGATGGGTGAATCGGCAAAGCAGAAATCGAAGAAAACCAGCAATAGCTTTGAGTTTACTTCCTTCTGGGCAGACGGCAACAATAAGGTGATTGCCGATTTGATTGACTTTACAAAAACCTTTCTTGCCAAGCATACGATTCTGAATGTACTGACCAAGTATTGTGTTTTTACGACAGAGGAGATCTTGATGGTGATGCGTCCCTATCAGATTGCGGCGACCGAGCGTATCTTGAACCGCATAGAGGTATCCACCAACTACAAGAAGATGGGAACTCCGGATGCAGGGAGGATATATCTGGCACACCACGGGAAGCGGAAAAACGCTGACCTCCTTCAAGATAGCTTTGCAACACCTCAGCGCTTCCTTATGTGGACAAGGTCTTGTTCGTAGTTGATAGAAAAGACTTGGACTATCAGACCATGAAAGAATATGACCGTTTTGAAAAAGGCTCTGCGAACAGCAATGCTTCTACCAGGATATTGCAAAGACAGCTTGAAGACAGAGATGAAAAAGGTGGCTATCACCAGTATAAAATTATCATCACGACCATCCAGAAGCTGGACAACTTTATCACGAAGAACAAGGGACATGAGGTATTTGGAAAGCACGCGGTTATTATCTTTGATGAGTGTCACCGCAGCCAATTCGAGAGATGCATACTAAAAATCATCAAGGCATTCAAGAATTATCACCTGTTTGGATTTACCGGCACGCCGATTTTCGCCGCTAATGCAGGAAAAGGAAAAGCACATGGAATTGCTGACTACGCCGCAGACCTTTGGCGATCAGCTCCACACCCTACACCCATCGTGGATGCCATCAATGATGAGAATGTGCTTCCGTTCGTATTGATTATGTGAATACGGTCAAGGAAAAAGAGAATATCAAGGACAAAAATGTTTCAGCAATCGACATTGAACGGGCGATGGGCTCACCGAGACGTATTCGAGAAATTGTAAAATACATTCTGGAGCATTTTGATCAGAAAACCAAACGAAACAGCTTCTACTCCCTGAAGGGGAAACGTATGCGCAGGCTTCAATGCAATATTCGCTGTTAGTACCATTCCTATGGCCATGAAGTATTATACAGAGTTTAAAAAGCAGATTACCGCAAAGCCACCGCCAATTTACGATAGCAACGATTTTCAGTTATTCTGCAAAAGTGAAGAGGATCCGGAAGATGTTCTGCAAGAGGAAGGTTTTGATATCGATGCCCTGGACCAAACTTCTCGTGACTTTCTTGATGCTGCAATTAAGGATTATAATGCTGCGTTCAATACGAACTTTGATACCTCTTCCGACAAGTTTCAGAACTACTACAAAGATTTGTCTATGCGAGTAAAGAATCGGGAAGTGGAGTTTGCTGATTGTTGTAAATATGTTCCTCACGGGTTTTGATGCCACAACGCTGAATACGCTGTGGGTGGACAAGAACCTCAAAATGCATGGACTGATTCAAAGCCTATTCCAGAACAAACCGTATCTTAAATTCCGTTAAGACCTACGGTAACATTATCTGCTTCCGGGATTTACAGAAGGCTACGGATGACGCAATCGCTCTCTTTGGTGATAAGAATGCAAGCGGTATTGTTCTACCGAAGAGCTTCAACGATTACTGGAACGGCTACGAGGATAACCACGGGAAATACCATCCAGGCTATGTTGACTTTGCTTGAAAAGCTGGAAACAGAATTCCCTCTTGGCGCGCAGATTGTTGGGGAACAGGCAGAAAAGGACTTTATCAAGCTGTTCGGGTGCCATCCTCAGCATGAGAAACATTCTTTCTCGTCCTTTTGACCAGTTTATCGAAATGGACAGTGTTGCCGAACGGGATTTACAGGATTATCAGGTATCTACCTTGACCTCTACGACAAGTACCGTAGAAAAGAAGATGCTGAAAAAGAGGATATAACGGATGATATTGAATTTGAAATCGAGGCTAATCAAGCAAGTGGAAATCAATATCGACTACATCTTGATGCTGGTTGAAAAATATCACGACGGTAACTGTGAAGATAAAGGAAATCTCTCTTCTATCCGTAGAGCAGTTGACGCAAGTAGCAACTACTGTAGCAAAGAAGGAGCTTATCGAAGCATTTATCAGTCATGTCAATGTGGATACGCAGGTTACGACAGACTGGCGACGCTTTTGTTCTGAAGCAGGAAGAGAATGATTTGACGAGATATTATCACAAGTGAAAAGCTAAAGAGGAAGAAACCAGAAGATTGGTTGATAACGCATTCCGTGACGAGGGTGTTCAAAAACGACAGGAACGGAAATCGACAAGCTCATGCCTCCGGTTTCCCGTTTCGGCGGTGGCGGCAGAACGCAGAAAAGAAAGGTGTAATCGAAAAACTGAAAGCTTTTTCGAGAAGTACTTCGCATGGCATTTGCTGAATACAGAGCAGAGAAGCAGGATAAAATTGTCGTTTATGAGACGGAGGCGAGTTATAAATTGACCGCAGCAGAGGGATTCTGCACCGTTTGGAGTAAAGACGATTAAATCATTCCTGAGTCAAAGGCGATTGACCGTAAAAAGTTGGTCGCTTTTTGTTTATAACAAGTGGTGGAGACGAAGCCGGAGACATCCAGTTCGGAGGGTGTATCATGAACAAAGTGTTGAAGGGATTATCATGGGAAAAGATGAAAAACATGAAAACGGTTGATGAAATACATAATAAATTGTATCCTCAATCAATCAAGCAACGAGGCTGAAGTTTTGTGTTCCGATGCGAATGACAATAAATTGGGAGCCCATCCTAAAGGATGGAAATCTCTTGATAGAGAAAATACGAAAACGAAAGAGAGCAATGGAAGAAAGAGAACGAGAGAAAAAACACGGAGGAAAAGCGGACGAGAAAACGGTAGAGAGTAGAAAAAGAAGACAGGAGGAATTCTTCATTTTCTGATTCCTACCTTCCTTTTTATCTCCATGCTGGTCTTTGGCGGCTTATTCCTTCAGGACTTTTTGGAATATAAGGCTGCCGATGACGAGTATGCCCAGCTGGATAAGCATGTTGTGGTTGTGCAGGAAACGAAGAAAGAGACCGAAGAGAAGAAAGAAGAGAGCGTTGCGGGAAAGCGGCAGCGCAGAAGAGACGGAAGCTCGGAGCCGGTGGATATTGCGCATCCGACTTTCCATATTGATTATGATGCATTGAAGAAGATTAACGGAGATTTCACAGCCGTAATCTACGTTCCGGCTATCCATATCAGTTATCCGGTGGTAAACAGTGAAAGACAACGACGATTATTTGCATAAGACCTTTGAAGGAAAAAGCAATTTCGCCGGTTCCATTTTTCTGGATGCGAATGCAAAGGGCTCTTGATCATAAAAATACTTTTTGTCTTCGGACACAATATGAAGAACGGTTCCATGTTCGGGAAACTCAAGAATTTTCTTCGGGATGACAGTCTTGCCAATACGAATCCGTACATCTTCTTATGTAAATCGGATGGGATCTATCGGTATCGGATCTTTTTCCTACTACCTGACGGATACCTCGAGTCCTATCTACAATGATTTTGAAGGAGACGCAGGGTATGACAGTTATGTTAAGCTGATTACCCGGATGTCTTCCTATCGGAATTATCCTAAGGACGCAGTGAATTTTTGCCAATCGACCGAATCTGCTCACACTGTCGACTTGTTCGGGTCCTGCCGGAGGGCAGCAGCGCTTCATCGTACGGGGAGCACTGGAAGAAGTGTATGCTTCATAGTAGAAGACTTTGCAATATGCCTTGCTATAGTTTAAAGCTATAACAAGGCATATTATTTTTGATTAGACAAAAGAAGAGGAAAACTATAATTGCACTCTGTTCACAGAATAAAAACTTCTTGAGAAAAACCGGAGGAATAAACAATGGGAATCATTGTCTTAAAGAATATTGTGAAAAACCTTTCCTTCGGGGAAGGAAGGAGAAGCGTACACGCCGTAAGAAATGTGAGTGTCAACATCGAGGAAGGCGACATCTTCGGTATCATCGGGTATTCCGGAGCCGGAAAAATCCACCCTGGTGCGCTGTATCAATCTTCTGGAGAGACCGACCGGCGGAGAAGTTTTCATCCATGGACAGAATATCACGAATTTTTCAGAGAAGGAGCTTCGGGCGGTTCGTCGGAAAATGGGGATGATTTTTCCAACATTTTAATCTCTTAAACTCTGCTACTGTTTTTTGAAAAATGTAGCGGCACCTCTGAAAAATCATGTAGAGCCGACTGATGAAGAAGTGCGGGAAAGAGCCAGAGAGACAGTAAAGACTTCGATTCCCTGCCGGAAGACGAGAAGAAGAAAAAAAGAAGCGGAGCTTCGGAAGAAGACGAAGTATTTAACGGCGAAAGAAATCCGGAAGAGTGGAAGAAATGCTGGAACTTACGAGGCTTTCGGAGAAAGGAAACGCATATCCTCTCAGCTTTCCGGAGGACAGAAACAAAGAGTGGCCATTGCGAGAGTCCCTTGTCGGCAAGCCGACGATTCTTCTCTGCGATGAAGCGACTTCCGCACTCGACCCGAACACGACGACACAGATTATCGACCCTGCTTCGTTCCTTACAGAAGAAGCTGAAACTTACCGTGGTGATGATTACCCATCAGATGGAAGTGGTGAAGAGTATCTGTAACAAAGTGGCGGTGATGGAGGAAGGGAGATTGTAGAGGAAGGAAGTCTTGTCGAAGTCTTCTCAGACCCGCACTCCAGTATCACGAAGGAATTCCGGAGAAGACCCTTTACAGAAAAAAGAAGCGGTAAAGCTTGCAGAGAAGAATCAGAGAAATCTCTATGAGCTCACCTTTATCGGGGAGAAGGCAAATGATCAGCTATTATGGATCTTGTTCGAAAGTTTCCAGTGGAGGTATCCATTCTCTTCGGAAACATCGAAATCCTTTCCGGAACCCCTTCGGAACCCTTACGGTGGATATTAAAGGGAAAGCGCAGGATATCGAAGAAGCGCTCCGCTATCTGAGAGGAAGGGATATCCGCGTAGAGGCACTCGGTGTCTTAGGAAAACAGATTTGTCGAGGTGCTGAAAAAGCCGGACGATGCGGACAGTGAACGAGGCGAAGGAACATTTGGCGAGACAGAGAGAGAAGGAAAAGGAGGACGGAAATGGAGTGGTTGAATAGTTTATTCCCCAATGTGGTGAAGCTTGGACCTTACATTCTGAAATCCCTGAACGAGACGCTGATTATGGTCAGCATATCGGGTGTCTTTGCAGCAGTTCTCGGCGTTCCTCTCGGGGTCGTCCTTGCCGTAACGAAGAAAGGACAGATTCTTTCCAGTCCGACGGTCTATTCCATTCTGTCGAAGATTGTGAATACGGTGCGTTCCATCCCTTTGTCATTCTTATTGCATCGATTCCCTGGCTGGTTCGGGCAATTGTAGGGACGACCATCGGGTTAAAAGGAGCCATTGTTCCTCTGATTATAGCCTGTATTCCTTTTATGGCGAAGCAGACGGAACTTGCTCTTCAGAGCATTGACCAGGGCGTGATAGAGGCGTATCGCGCAATGGGATTTTCGAAATCGCAATCATTTTCAAGGTCATGTTGAAAGAAGGCTTTTCCGCCATTATCCAGGCGGTGACCATCATGTTGGTCGGTCTCATCAGCTACTCCGCAGTAGCCGGTTCCGTCGGCGGCGGCGGACTTGGAGATTTTGCTATTCGCTACGGCTACGGACAGAATAAGACGGATGTGATGGTACTGACCATTATCATCATGCTCGTCATGGTCTTCTTTGTACAGTGGGTTGGCGATAGTTTAAGTAAGAAGGTTAGTCATCAGTAGAGAAGTTTCATCTACAGCCCTGACGCAGTGGATGAGATTCTTATATAAAGTTTTAAAAGGTAGAGGAGAAGAGTATTATGAAGAAGAAAATTTTGGCACTGGGTCTTGCGGCAGTATTTGCAGCGATTTCCCTTTCCGCATGCGGCGGCAGTAAGACTGCTACAACAAAGGCAAGCGAGGCAGGTTCGGAGAAGAGCACGGAAAAAGGAAGTGAGAAGGCTTCCGAGTCCGCAAAGGAGACCGAAAAGGCAGATAGCGGAAAAGAACGGGTTTATAAGGTCGGCGTGAACGGTTCCGATCATGAAGAGTGGGAGAAGGTAAATGAGCTCCTGAAGAAGGATAACATTAAGGTGGATCTCGTAGAGTTCAGCGATTATGTAAAGCCGAACGAAGCGCTGGAGGATGGCGAAATCGATCTGAATGCATTTCCAGACAGAGATTTATTTCAACAACTTTAACAAGGAGAGAGGATACACGGATTTGGGCATTCTCGCCTATACGCAGGTTGCCCCGATGGGAATCTACTCTTCCAAGTACAAGAAGCTCGATGAAGCAACAGGACATCTTACCATTGCGATTCCGAACGATGTGACCAATGGAGGAAGAGCATTGCGTTTCCTCGAGAAGAACGGATTCCTTACCTTAAAGAAGGATGCCGGTCTTACACCGACTGTTATGGATGTGGAGAAGTACAACAAAGATGTAGAGCTTGTGGAAATGGTAGCAAACGCAGATTCCGAAGTCTCTTCCGGACCTTTCCTTCGCCTGCATCAACAACGGTGTAGCAAAGGATGCGGGACTTACCTTAAAGAAGGATGCCATTGTTTATGAGGACTATAAAGACCCGGATATGAAGAACTACTGGAATATCATTGCCTGCAAGAAGGATAAGATTGAATCCGATGACTTCCAGAAGATTAAGAAAGCCTATAACTCCGATGAGGTGAAGAAGGTTATTGAAGAGCATTATGACGGACAGTCGATTCCGGTTTAGGGATTAAGACGGAGAAAGAGGAGGCGGGGCTTAGTGTTCGCCTCCTTTTTGTTCAAAGAGAGTGTAGGATCCTGCACGAAGCGTGCGACAACTTGTTTATCGCAAGGGTTTTCCCGCCGGGCAGAAAGTAGGAGGAAAGATGGGAGAAAAATAGAGTGGAAAATGGCGGATTTTCAAAAGAAGAAGAAAAATCCTCAGGAAGGTAGAAAAGAGGGAAAAACGCTTTCAGGATTTGGCGCTCGCTATTCATGCGAAGCCGGAAGTGAGCAATTATGAATTCTTTGCATCGGAAGAGCTTTCCAAGACGCTTGCGTCTTACGGTTTTACGATAGAGATGCCGAGCAGCGGACACTAGAACCGGTTTTGTTGCCTCCTATAAGAGTAAAAAGAAAGGACCGGTTGCCGTTTTTTCTTGCGGAGTTTGATGCGCTGGAAGGACTGGGACACGGTTGCGGACACAATCTCTTCGGGACAACTTCTTCCCTTGCGGCAGTCGCTCTGCAAGAAGTGATTGAGGAAGTCGGTGGAGAAATCCGTGTTTATGGAACACCGGGAGAGGAAGGTGGAGAAGAGGGATCCGCGAAAGGCTCCTTTGTACGAGAGGGATACTTCAAAGATGTGGACTTTGCCCTTTGTGCCCATCCCGGTTCCGAGCATAAGAGAACCGGAAGAAATCTGGGCTGTGTTCCGGTGGATATTGAGTTCTGGGGAAAGTCCGCGCATGCGTGGGGAAAACCGGAGGATGGTATCAATGCGTTGGACGCCCTGATTCAGACTTACAATTCCATCAATGCGCTTCGGCAGCATCTCACGGATGACACCCGTATTCATGGGGTGATTCTTTCGGGCGGGACAGCGCCGAATGTGGTACCGGACTATGCTCATGCCAAGTTCTATTTAAGAACCAGTGCCAAGCCGACACTGGAAGCCTTGTATCAGAAGGTGGAGAAGGTGGTGGAAGGTTCCGCCTTGCGATGGGCGCAAAAAGGAAAAATGCACGCCCTATCAGAACTGGGTGGAAAAATATGGTGCCGACGCCGTCTTTCGATGATTTGTATGAAAAAGAATTGAATCGCTTCGAGAGCATTTTGCTCCCTGCGATTGGAAAGAATTGCAGATGGGCTCATCCGATGTCGGAAACGTCTCTCAGGTGGTACCGACGATTCAGCCGAGCATTACCATCAGTGAAAAGAAAATACCCGGTCATAGCATCGAATTTGTAAAAGCCGCTTGCTCTTCTCTGGGCCTTTCTTCTATACTATTGGGAGCAAAAGTGCTGGCGCTTACCGCTCTGGATCTTTTGGAGCACCCGGATACGTTACAGAAGATTCAGAAAGAGCACAAAGGAGCAGGTTCTGCATCAGTTAGACTTTTGATGCAGGAGGAAAACAAAGGAGGCGGAAGATGACGAAAGAAGCTGTAAAAGCAGGAAGTAGAGAAGCTCTTGAAGGCGGAGAGTCTCTGTCCGGAAGGACAGGAGGCGGTAAAAGCATACTTAAAGGCGTTTGGAACCGCTGAAGAGAAGAGCAAGGCGGAAGCTTTGGTGAAGGAACTCAAAGAGGATATCTGCGGAATTGATGATTTAATTCATTTAGCCGGTACCGACCTTGGGAAGCAAATCTTCGGAGAAGAAGGAGCGAAGAAAACCTTGAAGGCGGCAAAGGAAGCGAAGGAAAAGGGAGAGGATACCTGTCTTTGTGCCGCTTGCCAGGGAGCAAAAGTGATTTTGGAAAATGAGAAAGCTCTACTTTCTTAAAGGAATTGCCGTATACGCTGTCTAAAGGGGAGCTGCCGTATACGCTGTCTAAGAAATCGTCTGATACAGGGGTTTCATATAAAGTCCGATATTCTTTCCCGGGAAGGAAGGATGCCGGGCTTTTTACAACGTTTTATGCACCGGCTGTCCGATATACTTCCTTTGAAAACAAAACGGAAGGAGAAGGAGGGAGCGGTAACGGGGCTATGAAAAAAAGTACTTGAGAAAAATAGGAATTCCTGCTATATTGTGCTGGCAGCTAAGAAGAGACACAAGATTTTTGTATTTTCTTCTTCCTTTTTACTGGATAGCGGAGAAATACAAAGGATGAAAAACACGTAAGCAGAAAAAGAAATGAGAGAGCATGAAAACGATTATTAAGCGAGGACTCGGAGAAGAAGAGTACAAGGGGAAAAGATTTGTCGGGCGATGGAAAAAGGCCTTTCAGTCGGAAGGAATCAATGTAGGAGGAGAACTCCATTTTCTTCTAAAGAAGGTAGAGGCAGCCCTGGACGATAAATTTCGTGTATCCGTGGAAGAGATACAGGAATGCCGTAGAAGAAGCCCTGATGCAGAATGGAGACTATAAGGTGGCAAGAGCCTATATTCTGTATCGGGAAAAGCGCACTTTGCTTCGTCATCTCCGGCAGCGTATTCGGGAAGAAATCGGTGAAGAGGGCATTGACGAGGTGCTCAGGAAGGTGCAGAAGGATTTTCCGGACTACGACCTCTCCCGCCTTTCGGCAAAGTACCTTTCTCTCAGTAAGGAGAACAGGAGATTCCGAAGCGGCTTTCCCTTCTCACAAGAGCCGCGGCAGAACTCACTACACAGGAAGAGCCGGACTGGGAGAGAATCGCCGGCCGTCTTCTTTCTTATGCTTTTCATAAAGAACTGAAAAGAACCGAAGAGAGTCGGGCGCTGAACGGATTCTATGAGAAACTTTCCTATCTCACGGAGCAGGGACTTTATGGAGCATATATTCTGGAAGCGTATTCGAGGGAAGAGGTAGAAGAAGTTGCGCAGTTTATGGACGTAAGCAGAAACGACCTCTTCACCTATTCCGGTTTGGACCTTCTTCTTTCCCTGCTATATCATTCGGGACAGGCAGCATATCGCGCTCTGAGTCCCCGCAGGAGATGTATCTCGGCATTGCCATGCATCTTGCCATGAAGGGAGAAGAAAAACCGTGCGTTTTATGTGAAAGAGTTTTATGACATGATGAGTCTCCATCAGGTGACGATGGCGACACCGACCCAGTCCAATGCCAGGAAGCCTCACCATCAGCTCAGTTCCTGCTTTATTGATACGGTGGCGGACTCACTGGACGGCATCTATCAGAGTATTTCCCGCTTTTGCCGATGTTTCGAAATATGGCGGAGGCATGGGAATGTACTTCGGAAAAAGTGCGTTCCCGCGGCGGAAAAGATTCGCGGTTTCGAAGGGGCGAGCGGAGGGTGATCCGTTGGATTCGTCGTGGTAAATGATACTGCCGTTGCAGTAGACCAGCTCAGTATGCGCCAGGGGAGCCGTTGCGGTGTATCTTGATGCCTGGCATAAGGATCTGCCGGAGTTTCTCCAGCTCAGAACCAACAACGGAGACGACCGGATGAAGGCGCATGATGTGTTCCCGGCGGTTTGTTATCCGGATCTGTTCTGGAAGAAGGTGAAAGAAGATCTGAATCAAAAACTGGTATTTGATGGACCCCCATGACATTTTCCTCGTCAAAGGCTACTGTCTGGAAGACTCTTACGGGGAAGAATGGGAAAAAGCGCTATGAGGATTGCGTGCGAGATAATCGAATCAGCAAGCGTGTCTATGTGCTGAAGGATCTTGTACGACTGATTTTGAAATCCGCGGTAGAGACGGGGACGCCTTTCGCTTTCTATCGGGATACCGTGAACCGCATGAATCCGAACAAGCATAAGGGCATCATTTACTGCTCGAATCTTTGTACGGAAATTGCCCAGAATATGAAGGAAGCGGAGATTCTGGAGCGGAAGGTGGTGACGGAAGAAGGCGACGAAGTCATCGTCAGCACGGTGAAACCGGGAGATTTCGTGGTTTGTAATCTGGCATCCCTCTGCCTTGGCAATATGGATGTGGAAAAATAAAGAAGAATTGCAGAGAATCACGAAGACGGTTGTTCAGGGCGCTCGACAATGTTATTGACCCTAAACTTCTATCCGGTGAAAGAAGCGGAGCTGACGAACAAGAAGTATCGTGCGGTGGGCCTCGGTGTTTCAGGGCTATCACCACATGACTTGCCAAACACCACATCGCGTGGGAATCGGAAGAGCACCTTCGCTTTGTGGATACCGTTTTTGAAAATATTAACTTCGCGGCGATTAAGGCGAGTGCAGAGCTTGCCAAGGAGCGCGGAAGCTACCGGGAATTTGCTGGTTCGGAGTGGGAATCAGAGTATTTTCAGAAGAAACTATACTTCTCGGAATGGAAGGCACTGGAAAAGGAAGTGCACGAAGGAATCCGGAATGCCTGGATTCTGGCAACCGCTCCAACCAGCTCGACCTCGATTCTCATCGGCACAACGGCGGGACTGGATCCCATCATGAATCGATTCTTCCTGGAAGAAAAAGAAGGGCGCTATCCTTCCGAGAGTTGCCCCGGAACTTTCGATGGAAACGTACTGGTACTATAAGTCTGCGCATCAGATAGACCAGACTTGGTCCGTTCGCGCTGCGGGGCTCAGGCAGAGACACATTGACCAGGCGCAGAGTGTAAACCTCTGGATTACCAATGAATATAAGATGAGTGAACTGTTGAATCTCTATACTTTGGCTTGGGAGTCCGGTGTGAAGACGATTTACTATGTAAGGTCGAAGGCGCTGGATCCGGAGGAATGTGAGTCCTGCTCCGCATAAGGGTGCGTGAGTTCATTCATAGTGAGACAGTTGAAACTGCCCCTCATTGCCTCTCTGTGAAAAGGCGCTCTCGCTCGACTCAGACGTAGCGGCACTAAGCACCAAACTACGCTAAGGCTCGTTTTCTGCAAGTGCCGACGTCTTCCCTACGCTTTTTGCAGAGAGGCGATAGGGGCAGTTTCTTTAGCTTCCTGACTACTATGGAATGCCAAGTTTCTTATGGAATTGCCTTTTCACGGATATACAATAGGAGACGTCATCAATCGCCTCTTTTATGTGGAGAACGGTTCCGGGGGCATTTGGCGGAAAAATTGTGCTATAGTTCGTAAGGACTTAAAGAGAGGATCAACAGAACTACTGTGTTCAAGCAGCAGGAAAGGAAATAGGAATGGAAGAGATTAAGCGTAAGCCTTTATTTAACCCGGAAGGGGATATTGATGTTCGAAACCGTAGGATGATCAATTTCAACACGACAAATATCAATGATTTTAACAATATGAAGTACGAGTGGGTTTCAGACTGGTACAGACAGGCCATGAACAATTTCTGGGTGCCGGAAGAAATCAACTTAAATCAGGATAAGAGTGATTATCCGAACTTATCCGTGCCTCGAGCGGACAGCTTATGACAAGATTTTGAGTTTTCTGGTTTATCTGGATTCTTTACAGTCGGCGAATCTTCCGAATATTGCACAGTTCGTTACTGCAAATGAAGTTAATCTCTGCCTTTCGATTCAAACTTTCCAGGAATGTATTCACAGCCAGAGCTATAGCTATATGCTGGATACCATTTGCAATCCGACCGAAAGAAATGAAATTTCTATCAGTGGAAGACAGACGAGCATCTCTTACGGAGAAATGAGTTTATCGGAAATCTCTACAATGAATTCGTAGAAAAGCAAACGAAGGACAGTTTTCTGAAGGTTTGTATTGCAAACTTTATCTTGGAGGGAATCTATTTCTATTCCGGTTTTATGTTCTTCTATAATCTGGGTAGAAACGGAAAGATGCCCGGTTCCGTACAGGAGATTCGTTATATTAACTGGATGAAAAATACCCATCTCTGGCTGTTCCGCAATATCCTTTTTGGAGCTGAAAAAGAAGAGCCCGCACTTTTTGATGAGAAGCATATTGCGGAAAATGACCGAAATGATCAAAGAGGGTGTGCAGCAGGAAATCGCCTGGGGACAATATGTGATAGGAGAGAATATCCCCGGCTTAAACGGGAAGATGGTCGAGGACTATATCCGCTATCTTGGAAATCTTCGTTACAGCTCCCTCGGCTTCGGAACCCTTTACGAAGGGTATGAGAAAGAACCCGAGACCATGAAGTGGGTTTCCCAGTATGCCGATGCCAACATGGTCAAGACCGATTTCTTCGAAGCCCGTTCCACCGCGTATGCCAAAAGCACCGCTGTTGAGGACGACTTGAAAACAAGCCAGAAAACGATAAAAATCTCGCTTCAAGCTTGCTTGAAAGCAGATTTTGTGATTTTTGGCGCAAACGCATGAAGAACGAGCGAAGCGAGTTCTGAGATGTGTTTGCAGGACAGGGAGCGAAAGCGGTCGTCCGCTTGTTTTACAAAATGAAAAACGGCATGAAGAACGAGCGGAGCGAGTTCTGAATGTGTTTGCAGAGACGAAGTCCTGTTTTACAAGGAAAAACGCATGAAGAACGAGCGAAGCGAGTTCTGAATGTGTTTGCAGGACGGAGCAAGCGGTCGTCCGCTTGTTTTACAAATGAAAAACGCATGAAGAACGAGCGGAGCGAGTTCTGAATGTGTTTGCAGGACGAAGTCCTTGTTTTTTACAAGGAAAACGCATGAGCAGCGAGCAAAGCGAGGTGCGAATGCAGTTTGCAGGATTTCGAAGCGAAGCGGAAGTCCGCTTTGTTTTACGGATGAAGAACGAGCAGAGCGAGTTCTGAATGTGCTTGTAGGACGAAGTCCTTGTTTTACAAGGAAAAATGCATGAGCAGCGAGCGGAGCGAGTTCTGAATGTGTTTGCAGGACGCGCGAAGCGGTCGTAAAGTGTAGGGAGGAAAAATGATTAATTTTAATGAAACAAAAGGTTTTATCTCCGATATGGACGGTGTGATTTATCATGGAAACACACTGCTTCCGGGAGGAAAGAGTTTGTGGAGTGGTTACAGGAAGAGGAGAAGGAGTATCTCTTTCTGACGAACAATTCCGGCCTTACGAGAGAGAACTAAAACAAAAAGCTGGAGAGACTGGGACTGGCATGTGCTGAAGAGCGATTTTTATACCAGTGCGCTCGCGACGGCTTCTTTTCTTAAAAGAGCAGAGTCCGGATGTTCTGTTTATGCGATTGGAGAAGCAGGTCTTTTAAATGCTCTTTATGATGCCGGAATTACGATGAATGATGTGAACCCTGACTATGTTGTTGTCGGGGAAGGACGAACCTATTCTTTGGAAAACCGTTACAAAAGCGACAAATCTTGTTTTAGGCGGTGCCAAACTGATTGGTGCGAACACGGATGTGTCCGGGCCGACAGAAAACGGAATATCTCCGGCGTGTGGAGCATTAATTGCTCCTATCGAGATGGCAACCGGGCAGAAAGCCTACTTCTGTGGAAAGCCCAACCGCTTATGATGCGCACCCGGACTGCGAAAAGTTGGGATGCCATTCTGGCGGAGGCTGTGATGATTGGTGACCGAATGGACACGGATGTCATTTCCGGATTGAAAGCGGGATGTCTACCGTACTGGTGGATTGTCCGGGATTTGGATGAAGAAACCGTAAAAGCAATATGCTTATCGTCCGTCCGTTGTATTGGGTGGCGTTGGCGACATTGTAAAGGAAGCAAAGAAAAGTAAAAGGACAGTAGAGTTCATTCTAAATTTCCCTTCCTCCCACTTTTTGCTCTTTTTATACTTCACTAACCTTATAGAAACCGTACTCTTTAGACGATATAGATTGATTACTGTGATAACAGGCTGGAGAAGAGATGGTGACACGGAGTACGTAGATAAGGCAAATTGTGAGGAATATGGAAGAGAAGGTATTTGTCCAAAGAGATAAAAATTACGGTAGGGATGCAGTCGATGAGAGCATCAGAGACCTCATGGAAGAGTAATGATTGAAAATGGGGTTTATTTGATGAGTATCAGATCTCGCTACATCAAAGAGAAGATGTACCCCGGAATTTATACTTCATCGTTTTGTGGATGACAAGCAAAGATTTTCATTCCGGAATCGACGAAGAAGGTAATCCGGAAGAATCGTAAACCGGACCGCGCGAAGATTCAGCTTTCCGTGGATATGAAACATCAGTTGGAAGAACGGATGAATCATATCTTTGAAAACACGGAAGATGAGGACTTTACCTCGAACTCGCTGGATATCTCGGACAGCTGAAGCTGCTATTTTTAAGAATGATGCTGTGGCAATCGATGTGAAACTTAATCAAAAATCAGCGAGTGAGTACACCTTTAAACACAGTGTGGACGTGGCAGCCATCTCCATGATGATTGGAAGAGAGTGACGGTCTGTCCAGAGATGAGCTGTATCAGCTCGGCATCACCGGACTTCTTCATGATGTAGGAAAGTCCCGCATCCTGAATGAAATTCTGAACAAACCCGGAAAGCTCACGGATGAAGAGTTTGAAGTCATAAAGAATCATAGCCTCTACGGTTTTGAGATTCTGCGGGAAAAAGAATAATTTCTCCGCGATTATCCTGGACGGCGTCCTGCATCATCATGAGAAAATGAATGGAATGGGATATCCGGACAAGTTGCTCGAAAAGACATTTCCTCTTCTCCCGTATCCCGTCCGTGGCGGATATTTTCGATGCGCTGGGTGACGAAACGACCCTATAAAAAGGACCGATTAGCGGAAGAGAAGCGATGGAAATGATTCTGGCTTTGGGTTCCGAACTGGATAATAAAAGGATCTCAGAGCTTTATTGAGAGCGTGATTCTTTATCCGGTGGATTCCATTATGGAACTGTCGAACGGAGAAATGGCAAAGGTAGTGGAGAATAATAAGCGTTATCCGACGAGACCGAAAGTGGTTGAAATCAAAAACGGGTACGGTTTATGACCTCTGCTATGATTCGAAGTGCAACAATCTGGTGGTGCTGTAAAATGCCGTTCTTCTGCTGTTGACCCTGAAAAACAGTACCCCGGAACAGCCGCTTTCGTTTTCCGGAAGAGAGACCGTCCGTGCGTCCTTTACACTTTGCCTCGCGCCCCATCTATTGTAGAATGTTGCAATAGATGGTTTCAAGGTTTTTGATGGAAAAGGGGACTTTGCAAAATAGGCGAGGTCCCGTGCTATAGGAGTTGGGGTTGGAAAGTATACAAGTAAAGGATGTATCCTATCAATATACAAGACGGAATGGAAAATGATGAGGTCATCGAGACCTTATCTGCGCTTTCCGATGTCAGTTTTTCCATTGAGCAGGGAAGTTTCGTCTGCATTTTAGGGCATAACGGTTCGGGAAAAAGTCCACTCTGGCAAAAGCTTTTCAATGCCTGTTAGCGGTGAAGGAACGGTTCTGGTTTCAGGGATGGACAGTCGGGAGGAGAAGAACATTTTCCCCATCAGAAGAGAAGTGGGGATGGTCTTCCAGAATCCCGATAATCAGATTATAGCATCTGTGGTGGAAGAGACGTTGGATTCGGTCTGAGAACATCGGTCTTCTCGACCGACGAGATATGGAAAAGGGTAAAAGCGATGCCCCGTGCTGCAGTACACATGGAGGCCCATCGCCCGAAATCGCCGGAATCACTTGTCCGGCGGACAGAAACAGCGCGTTGCTATTGCCGGAACCCTTTCGCGATGGAGCCGAAGGTCATCGTGCTCGATGAGCCGACCGCCATGCTTGATCCGGAGCGGAAGAAAAGAAGTGCTGGAATCGTGCTGGAGTCGGCAAAAAGAACGAAAAGGCATCAGCGTGTTTCGATTACCCACTATATGGAAGAAACGGTGATGCGGATCGCATCTCCTGATGGATGCGGGAAAACTGGTACTGGACGGCAGTCCCCGCGAAGTATTTTTTCCGACGTGGCACGGTTAAAGTCCTATCGGATGGATGTGCCGTTGATTACGGAGCTTTCCGACAAGTTGAGGCTGTCGGCTTTCCGATGAGAAGACGGTTCTACGGAAGGAAGAGCTGGAAGAAGAGCTTCTTCACCTGTTTCGGAAGGCTTCGCCTGGAGAAAAGGGGAAAGAGGAAGGAGTCCGAAGAGGAGAGTGCCGAATCGAAAGCGTTAACCGCCGCCGGGAAGAGCAAAATAGAGGAAGAACTTGACAATATCGTGGAAGTCAAGAATCTCACGGCGATCAGGAAGGGACCTGCAATGGAGAGCACTGCCCTGAAGACGTCAGATTTACATATCCGAAGAGGAGCCTCACCGCCCTGATTGGGCATACCGGTTCCGGAAAGTCCACGCTTCTCCAACACTTAAACGGGCCTGATGAAGAGCGAGCCGGGGAGATATGGGTCTTTCGGGAGAACTCGCTCGTCATCCAGGAGAAGGGTCTCTTTTCCGGAAGGAAAAGATAAAGAGGCAGAAAGAGGGGAGACTGTCCTCTCCGAGGAAGGCTTGATCTTCGTGCGCTCGCTTGTAGGTCGGGCTCGTTTTTCAGCATCCGGAATACCAGCTTTTTGAGGAAACGGTTCTGGAAGACGTTGTTTTGGACCCCTTGAACCAGGGAAAAAGCAGAGGAGGCGGAGAAACTGCGAAAGAGGTGCTCGAAAGCCTGGAATCGGAGAAGAATCTTATGGCAAGTCTCCTTTGAACTTTCCGGAGGGCAGAAGAGAGGTGGCCATTAGTAGGGTTCTGCGAGTGCAGCCGGAGCTTCGTACTGGATGAGCCGACAGCGGACTCGGATCCGGCAGGAAGGGATGAACTTTTCAGAAATTGCGGGACTCAGGGAGAAGTATGCGATGACGATTCTGCTCGTTTCCCATTCGATGGATGATGTGGCACGTTATGCGGAAGAAGCTAGTTATCGTACCGCATCAAGGGAAAAAGGGAAGATGGAAGGAAGCGTGGAGGAAGTTTTCGGGCGAGAAAGCTGCTGGAAGAGATGGGGCTCGGCCTTCCGACGATTCGTGCGTTTTATAGCACTGGCAGGAAAAGGGATTGCCTTTTACGGAAAATACTGTGGACCGCGGCACTTGCATAGCGCGATGCTCCGAAGAAACGGGAGAAAGAGAAGGAGGAAGTCGTGCTTAGAGAAATTACCCTGTGCGTACTATCCAGTGACCTTTTATCCATAAATTAGATCCTGCGGCAAAACTGGCAGGCACTTTTCTGTTTTTTGATTTCTTTGTTTGTAGTCAAGTCCTGGACAGCGATGCGGTTTTGGCTTTTCTTTATGCTTTTGATCCGCCTCGCGCGTGCCGTTCTTCTTTATGGTACGCGGTTTAAAAGAGTGTCTTGTTCCTGTCCTCTTTCCGAGCTTTAAACCTGTTTTTAACGTCCGGAAAAGTCATTTTCCATCTCGCTTTTTGAAAAATGACAGAGAGGGACTGCATATAGCGGCAATGATGGCGGTGCGTCTCATCGCTGGTGCTATCCAGTTCGATCTGACCTTGACCACTACGCCGAATGCGTTGACCGACAGGGGATGGAAAAAGGGGCTTTCCGTTTTAAGATTTTTCATTTTCCGGTGCATGAGATTGCCATGATGATGTCCATTGCACTTCGCCATCCCGATTCTGGTAGAAGAGACGGATAAGATTGTGAAAGCGCAGATGGCAAGCGGATTTTGAATCACGGCCTGTTCCCGGCGGGCAAAGGCGATGGTGCCGATTCTGGTACCGCTTTTGTATCCGCTTTCCGGCGAGCCTCACGATCTCGCACTTGCGATGGAAGCGCGTTGTCTACCATGGTGGGGAAGGCAGGACGAGCGAAAGCCGCTGCACCATAGAAGGGCGGACTATCTGTCCTACCTCTTTCTTTCTTGTTTTACTGCTGCTTCCGTGGAAGTCGCTTCGTTGCACTCCTGCAGAATCGTAGAGAAAGGGCGTGGCGGATGCATCGCTGTATTAAAACTCGCTTATGAAGGAACGCGTATCATCGGCTTTCAGAAGCAGGAAGGCTGCAAACGATAGCCGGGAGGTAGAGTCGGTTTTGAAAAAGCTTTTTCCGGAGAATGCGGGAATTTTATCGGTGCCAGTCGCGACGGATCGGGGAGTACGCGCTCAGGAAACACTCTCCTGATACGGAGATGCCCCGCAAGGCGGAAAACTACGAGAGGGCGTTAAACAGTTTTCTTCCGGGAGATATTCGTGTGCTGCTTGTTAAAGAGAAGTCGAAGCCTTTCATCCCGCTTCCACGGGCAGCAGCAAAGAATATCGCTACAGCGTAGACCGAGCAAGGGTACAGAATCCGCCCACACGGAGGCTGTATTACCATTACACCTATCCGCTTGATCTTCTGAAGATGCGGGACGCCGACATCGCGTCTTGCGAGAGCATGATTTCTTCTTTTGCCAATCCCAGCGCAAAAGTCTCTTGTGAGTATCGGCAGTTCGGACAGTGCAGTCTTTTCCATCGAGGAAGAAGGGGAGCACTCTTTATTTTACTAGTAAAAGGACGGCTTTTTGATCACACATGGTGATTCTTTCCGGAACGCTTCTAGAAGTTGAAGGGCAGGAGCAGAAGACATAGCGAGACTCACGGGGAAGGATAGAAGGCTGCCGACTGCCCTCCCGAGGGACTTTGTCTATTGCATCTGGATTATGGGGATGCCTTATAAAGGAAAAGATTCTTTTTAGGAAAATGGGACATAATGGCAAAGGCTTTTTCGAAGGAGACGCAGAAGATTTCCCGTGAAGAGGCGGTGAATAGAAACAGATAAGCAGAGTGAGGATGGCGAAGAGAAATGGAGCAAGAGGCAGAGGATTTTCTTTTGACTTGGCAGGAGGAATGGGTATTCCCGCTGGAGATCAGGAAAATTGTGTCTTTGCCCATGAGGAGAAAAAGCGGGAAGCCGTCTTCCGGCAGGCTAGAGATTTGGAGGCGGGTCGATTTCTCCGTACGGTCTTCATTTCTTTGATGAAGCGTCGTTCCATTTTCTTACAAAGTCTGAAGAACTCAAAGAAGATTTTGTACCTTCTCTGACCATCAGGCGGATTTAAAGAAGGAGGGAGATGGGCTGGTCATCGTTCCCGCTCGAAGTCATGCTCGCGTTCCGCACTGTAAAGGCATCCTGCTCCTCGGAACGCCGGAAAAGGCGAAGGCAGGTCAATGATGCGCCCATGAGTCTGAGTGAAGAGTGAAGAAGTGCCGGACGCGGAAAGAGCTACTGGATCCGATTTTTAAATACTTCTCTGTACTGCTTTACGGATATGGATTTTCAGACAGGCAGGACAGGCACACATTCCGAGACTTCTAAAGCTCTTAAACCTTCCCTATATACTGCGTCTATGGATAAAAGAGATTTCGGTGGAACGTCACGGAAAAGGAATTTGATGAGGGCATTTTCCTTCATCTTGAAGTCCGAATGCAGATTCTCGGCATGGATATCTTTTGAAGAAGAAGGGCAAAGGATGAGGAGAAGAACTGGCTTTTTAACGAAAAGTTAATCACCAATTATTATAAAAATCACCATAGCTTATTCTTAAAGAGAAAGGATTAGAAAATGAGAGTGGCGGACTACATTGCAGACAGGCTCGTGGAGGCAGGCATTTGTCGTCTTTTCCGTGGTAGGCGGCGGGGCGATGCACCCTGAACGATGCGCTTGGACATAAGAAAGGGATGAAGACTCTGTATCCAGCATCATGAGCAGGCGTGCGCGATGGCGGCGAGAGTTACAGCAGAATCCACAATGTGCCGGCAGTGCTGTGTGTGACTTCGGGACCCGGCGGAACGAGATACCATTACCGGTGTTCTCAGGGCATACCTTGACTCCTGCCGATGCTGATTCTCTCCGGACAGGTTCGCCATGACAATACGGCTCGGTGGTCGGGAAGAGCACTTCGGGCGATGGGCGACCAGGAATTTGATATCTTACAGTCTGTATCCTGTATGTGTAAGTATAGTGAAATGCTGATTGACCTCTATCGTGTTCGCTATGCGATTGAGAAAGCCATTTATCTTTCTGAGACAGGACGTCCCGGCCCCTGCTGGTTGGATATTCCGTGGATGTCCAGGGAACCATAGTGAGAGACGGAAGATTTGCTGGGATTCGATGCTTCCGATTTTGAAAAATGGGGAGACGGCTGGGAAAAAAGAGCGATCTCCGACACCCATGCCGAGTTTGCAACGGTTCTCCGCCGACATTTTCAGGAGGAGGAAGAGCGGAAAATGTTGCTTCTATCTACAAAAAGAAGGAGAATCCGCATGTCTTGCAGGAGGATTGTGAAGGACAGGAAGACCACGGATTCACAAACTGGCAGGATTTCCTTCCTTTAGCGAGAAAAGTGCTGGATAAGATCAGGGAAAGTAAGCGTCCGATTTTTCTATACAGGAAACGGCATACGGATTGCCGGCGCGGAATCCCTCTTCCTTACCCTGGCAAAACAGCGGCATTCTAGTTGTTCTCGGATGGAACGCACCGGACATTTTCCCGACAAAGGATCCTCTGAATACAGGACGTCCGGGAGGAAGAGGGACAGACCGGAAACCTTGCCGTACAGAATGCGGATTGTATCTCAGCATCGGTTCCCGCTTTAAAATATCCGGCAGGTCGGTTACAGTTTCAAAGACTGGGCACCGGATGCCTATGTGATGCAGAATGATATCGATAAAGAAGAGATTGCGAAACCTTCCGTCCACTGTGATTTACAGTTGCATGGCGATGCAGAAGGCACTGATTCGGGCTCTCCTGGAACTTCTGAAAGAAGAAAGAGTCTTCCGCTCTTTAAGGGCGGGGAAGGCATCAGACGGAAAGAGGCTGCCGGCTTCGTTCATGAGGAAGAGGCGCGGAAGATTCTTTCGGAGGAAGGAAGACGAGGTACTGAGCTGGCTGGATACCGTTCGTTTCTACCAGGCAAACTATCCGACGATCCTTCCGTCATACCGGAAGGAAGACGGGGCGGAGTGCAATGTCTATGCACTGGTGGAGAAGCTCTCGGAGTACGCTCTCGAAGACCAGATTACCGTGGTGGAAATGGTTCCCCTGCGTTGCGGGCAGGCAGAGCTATATCATAAAGAAAGGGAACCCGCTTCATCAGTCAGGACGGGGTTGCTTCCATGGGATACGGACTTCCTGCCGGAATCGGTGCTTTGTACGGCGTACTGGACTTCACTCCGGACGAAGAGGAGAAACTGAAGAAGAGTGCGTTATGGCAGGGAAAAGAAGGGCAGTATCCTTCTTATGGCGGAAAGGATATCATCGTCCTCACGGGAGACGGTTCGATTCAGATGAATCTTCAGGAGTTACAGACCATCATCCATCATCGTATGCCGTTAAAGATTTTTGTGGTCAATAACGGCGGCTATCACTCAATCCGGCAGACCCAGAACAGTTTCTTCGGGAAGCCTTTGGTGGGAATCGGGTGGATTCCGGAGTGGACGGGAAGGAACAGATCTTTCCTTCCCCGAGTTTGCAGAAACTGGCTGATGCGTATGGCTATCCTTATGTGGCGATTCACAGCAATCGGGAACTTTCGAAAGGATTGAAGAGACTTTTTCCAAAGAAGGACCGGTACTGCGAGGTCTTTGTGAGTCTGACCCAGCAATTCTGCCGAAATCCGCCGCAAAGCAGGATGAAGAAGGAAATCTTTTCAGCCCGCCGCTGGAAGACATGGCACCGTTCCTTCCGGAAGAGGAGATGAAGATGTTGATGGTCTCCGGGCGGAAGAAGTCCTAAGTAAGGTTTGGACGGAGGATTTCGAAGGAGAAAAGGATGCGGATACTCATCAGCGGTGTTACGAGTTTTCTGGGCCTCAGTGTAGCAAAGCGTCTTGTTGCATCCGGGCACACAGTGTACGGTATTATACGGGAAAACAGCAAAAATAGAGAGAAAGTGGAGGGAGAGAAGGGTATTACACTTCTCTCCCTTGACGTGGGTGAAATGGAGAAGGAAGAGAAGGTGAAGGCTTTGTCTTCCATCGCTTTCGATATGGTCTTTCATTTTGCCTGGGATGGAGTAGGTTCTGCCGGCCGAAGCGATGCCGTGATGCAGGAGAAGAATCTCAGGATGAGCAAGGCATTTTTCCACTGGGCGAAAAGCACACGCCGTGAAGACGTTCTTCTTTTCCGGCTCGCAAGCCGAAGTGGGGAGGGGAACGAGAGAAGAACCCCTTCCGGCGAGCCCGTACGGTGAGAAGAAACTGGCCTTTTCTTCTTATGGTTTAGAGCATCATGGAGAGATGCGCTGAGGATCTCCGCATTTATTCCATCTATGGAAGAGACGACCATGAGGGAGTCTCGTGAAGACGATTGTACGAAACACGCTGGAAGAGAAAGAAACGGTGCTGGGAGACGGAAAAAAGATGGAATTTTATGGCGGAAGAAGACTTTTTCCCGGGCCCCTGTTTTCCTCGCGGACAGTATAGAAGATATCCAAAAGAAAGAGTCCGGGCAGAGCATTTCAGAAACGCCGGAAAGAGCCCTCTCTTATAAAGAAAGCTTTCCAAGAGGAATGTTCGCCCCTTTATGCTCGCACTGAGAGAGAGAGGAGAGTGAGCGTGGATATTTGCAGTGGAGAGCCGTCCCCTTTCAGACTACTGCAAAGAAATAGAAGAGGTCGGACGCGACTTTCTTAAAAAGAGGAAAGCCGTGCTGGACAGAGCCTCTCTCTTTTGGTGTGCGTCCGCCCAACGTGGAAGGGGATTATGATTTTCGCCCGAGAGTAGAGGAACTCTATGACAGCGGATTTTCTGAGGCCCTTTCTTTTCGGGAAGGAATCGAAAGGCTTTACGAAGAAATGGAGAAGGGCGGACATGGAGCAAAGGAAAAGCAGTTAGAGAGAAGGCATCGGGAAGGGAGAAGATATGGCGAAGTGTATGGCGTGTGTGTGCGGAGCTTACGGAGCTCGCTTTGTTCTCACAACATGCCGGCATCCGCACAGGATTTTCCGGAGGAAGACAGACTGTGAAGGATGACAAAGCAGTAGTTTACCCCTTTGTCAGTGTCTTTGCTGCGGACTTGTACAGTTCGATACGGTTCCGGTTCCGTACTATAAAGATGTCATCCGGGCAGGAGGCGGAACTTCCACGATGCGGCATCTTCGGGAGGAAGAGTACCGAAGCTTCTCTCCTATCTGGAGAAAAAGCGAGAGGCGTCCCCTTATTCTGGAACTGGGAGCGGGGCAGGGAGAATCTTTCGATGTGGCAGGGAGCTGGAGTCCGGAAACCTCACCCCTTGTGTTCGGCAGCAGAACATAAAGAGAGTCTGGTCGAAAAGGGAAGAGCGGCAGGTCTTGCCCTGTTTCCTGCTTTTCCGGAAGAGGGTCTTTTCCTTACAGTCGTTTTTATGCGCTTTCTCCGGACGGAAAAAGAAAGCGAAAAGAGACACAGGAAGAACTGGATGCCGTGGTGCAGTTTAATTTTCTGGAACACCAGAAAGATCCGAAAGGAATGCTGGACTTCGCCTATCGGAAGCTGAAAATGGGCGGGATTTTCCTGCTTACCGTGCCGAGTTTCCACTACATTCTGGACAATAAAAGCTATATGAACTGTTACGGGATCACATCAGCAATTTTACCGAAGAAAGCCTGCAATCGCTGACACAGGAGGCTGGATTTTTCGCTTCTCGAGAGTCGTACCGTGAATCGGGACACCATCGAGTTCGTTTTACAGAAAGAGAAAAAAGAAGATCTGAGTGTTTTCCGCTATACCGGAGGGAAAATCGATGTTTCTCCGCTTCTGGAGAATGAGAGGGCGATACAGGATGATGTAAAGCGGCATATTGCGGAGTTAAAAGAGCGCGGGAGAAGATCGCGCTTTTGGGGAGCCAGGTCATCAGGGACTGACGCTTCTTTCCACGACCGATTTACAGTATGCCGTTTCTTATATTATCGATTCCGCGCCCTTTAAGCAGGGGCGTTTCAGCCCTGCTTCCCATATTCGGATTGTTTCTCCGGAGCATTTTCGGGAAGAGCCGGTGGAAGAGGTTCTGATTGTAGCGCCGGGATATACGGAAGAGATTGCGGGCATTATCCGAAGGGATTTTCAGCCCAAACCAAGGATTCTTGCGCTAAGGGGAGAACGGATAACGGAACTCGACTAAAGAAAGAGAGGAGAAGGAGAAGCCGTGAAAGCATTTGTACTGGAAGGAAGAGGAAAGGTCAGCTGGGTCGAGAAGGAACCTCCGGTTCTGGAAGAGGAACACGGGGTATTGATTGAGCCGTTGCTTCTCGCACCCTGTACCAGTGATGTTCACACCATCTGGCAGGGTTCTCCGAAGAAGAAAAATCTGACGCTCGGGCATGAGTGCGTGGGGAAAATCGTTAAAACAGGCTCGGCTGTAAAGGACTTTCTTTCCGTCGGAGAAGTGGTTGCCGTCTCTGCGATTACTCCGAACTGGGATGATCCGGAAGTCCGGGAAAAATGAGGCGCACGCCGGATATCCTTTTCTCCGGGCATCTGCTTGGAAAGTCGATAGACGGGCTTTCCAAGACTGTTTTCTACCTTCCTCACGGGGATAAGAATTGCGGAAAGATACCGGAAGGACTCTCCTTAGAAGACGCCCTCCTTTGCACGGATGTCTTGCAAACCGGCTTTACGGCGGCGGAAGAAGGGGAAGTGAAGGCCGAAAATACCGTTTGTGTCCTCGGTATCGGCGCAATCGGGCTTGCCGCGATCTTTGCGGCGCAGTGCCTCGGCGCACGGCATATCTTCGCCGTGGGGAGTAGGGAAGAGAACAAGAGACTGGCGGAGTCCTTCGGAACGAAGGATTGTCCGGTGGAAGTTCTGGATTATAAGGAGCTGAAAGCGGAGCTCCGGAAGGAAAGCATCCCCTTGCGAATTCTCACGAACTCTTCCGTTGTGAATAGAGTGTTGAGAGAACGGGAGGAAAGGGAGTTGACCAGGTGCTTGTCTGCGGCGGAGATGAGTATGCGCTTTGCATGGCGTCGGATATGGTACGGTATGGCACAGGGGATTGTGAGCAATGTAGCGTACTTTGCCGCGGAGGAAGGGATGGTCGAAGAGGAGCTTTTCGGACAGCCTTTCTACTACAGAGTAGGGAGGAAAGGAAGTGGAGAAGAAAGCAATCGACGGTATCCTTCGCCAAAGTTCTCTCTGGGAAAGGGGATGGCAGAAAGCGCTTTGTCTTTTTCTTTGTCAAGAGGAGGAAGGACACATCTTGAGAAGGTGATGCAGACCTCGTTTTGCAGAAGCATTTTCATCCGAGAGGATGTTTACGAAAAGCTATCACGGTCTGGAAAAATATCGAAGCGGCACTGTATGATATGAAGTCGAGACGGTCAATCAAGGTACTTGTGTATACCGATTTAGCATAAAAGAGAGGGTCTATTTTGAAGAAAAACCATCAGTATTGTGATTCCCTGTTATAACGAAGAGGAAAAATGTTCTTCCGCTTGCCGATGCTTTACGCAGCTGTTTTTCGGGAGAAGCTTACAGACTATGATTATGAGCTCTTGTTCATTGACAATGATTCACAGGATAAAAACCAGAGAGAGGTTAAGGAACCTGTAAAGAGGACAAAGGGGTAAAAGCGATTTTTAACGCAAAGAACTTCGGTCAGTTTAATTTCCCCTATTATGGCATGCTGAAAAGCACGGGAGACGCAACCATTCTTATGGCGGCGGATTTTCAGGACCCGGTGGAGATGATTCCGCGTTTCGTGGAGGCGTGGAAGAAGGCTATCGCATAGTCATCGGGGTGAAAACGCGGCAAAGAGTCGAAAACTCATGTATGCCTTACGGGGCATCTATAGTTGATTCGGAAGATGTCTCGGTGGATCAGATCATGCCAGTTTACGGGATTCGGTTTGTGTGACCACAGTTTTATCGGAAGTCATGCGTTCTCTGGATGATCCGACCCCCGTTTCTTCGCGGGATTGTTGCGGAGCTCGGGTATCGGAGAAAAGAGATTCCTTATACGCAGCCGAAGAGAAGAGCGGAAGTACCCACAACAATTTTATACTTTATATGATGCGGCGATGCTCAGCTTTACCAGCTATACCGTCGGCCTGCGCCTTGCCGTTTTCTTCGGCGCTGTTTTGCCGCCCTCAGTATGCTGGTCGGACTCCTTTATCTCGTGATGAAACTCATCTGGTGGGATCGTTTTCCGGCAGGGATGGCACCGATGCTGATCGGGATGTTGTTCCTCGGCTCCGTTCAGATCTTCTTTGTCGGTCTTCTCCGGAGAATATATCCTCTCGATTAACCAGCGAGTAATGAAAAAGACCCCTGGTAGTGGAGGGAAGAGCGGCTGAACTCTTCTCGGAAGAGAAGAAAGAGGAAGAGCGAAAGAACAGAAACAGAGCGGAAAGAAACAGAACAAAAAGAGAAACAGAACAAAAGAGAAACAGAACAAAAAGAAACAGAACAAAAGAGAAACAGAACAAAAAGAGAAATAGAACAAAAAGGAGATAGAACAAAAATAGAACAGAAAAATAGAACAGAAAAATAAAGGAAGAGTATGAGAGCAAAGATAGATATCGCCTTAGTACGAGAGGGAAAGTTACACATTCAGGGGTGGGCGTTCGGGAAAGACCCGGAGAGTCCGGTGAAGATAGAGGCGTTCGGGAAAGACAAGGAGAGAGATTTTCATTGAAGAAGTGGAACGGGAAACGGTGATTGAGACGTATTTCTCGAACTATGAAAGAAAGAGCACGGAAAGGGAATTTCGAGACGGCCTCGGCTTTGCTGTTAATAGTCTCTATGCCTCGGAGAGCAGGAGGAAGTAGTCCTTACACTGGAGACGGAGGGACAGAGAGAACCTCCTCTTGATGATGTGAAGATTGAGCGCTTTAACTCCCGTTCTGCAAGAAATGGGATAAGCTTCGTGCGCTTTTCCAGTGGGAAACAGTGAAGCTATCAAAGACACTGCACGACAGGAGGTCTTTCCGCCCTCTTCCATAAGACGGTACGTAAGTTAAGGAGTATAGAGGAAGAGTACGATTATAACGAGTGGCAGAGAAGGTTCGTCCGACAGAAGAGGAGCTGGAAAGACAGCGGGAAATCAGCAGGGAAACCGCTTTCTGCAAGCCCCGTCTTTTTCCTTTTGTAATTCCGGTGTATCGCCCCAAAGAGGAGCTTTTTACGAAGGCTGCTGGACAGCATTCTGTCTCAGACCTATCCGCATTTTGAGGTCTGCCCTCGCCGATGCTTCCGATTACCGGACTTTTCATAAAGAAATCGGGAAGAAGAGCCCGAAGGAAGTGCTGGAAGAGTATAGTCAGCGCGATCATCGGATCCGTTTTTCAGGTCTTAGAGGAAAATGAGGGCATCTCCGGCAACACAAACCGGGCGATTCGTATGGCGGAAGGAGATTTCATCGTTTTCCGACCACGATGATGAGCTCGCGCCGAATGCGCTTTTATGAGGTTGTAACTGCGATCGATGCCCATCCCGAAGCGGAGCTCCTTTACAGTGATGAGGATAAGATCGATTTTGCGTCTGCGTATTACTTCGAACCGAGACTTTAAGCCGGACTACAGTCCGGAGTTTCTGACGGTAAATTACATCTGTCATCTCCTTATTGCAAAACGAAGTCTCCTGAAAGCGTCGCCGAAGTGGATGAAACGGGGGAGAAGTGCTATGAGCGGAAGGAATATGACGGTGCGCAGGATTATGACCTCATCCTTCGCCTTTCTGAAGAAGCGGAGAAGATAGAAAGAAGAGGGGCTTTCGAAAGAGGCGGAGAAGGAGCGGAAGAGGCGCTGTTTACCTCTTCTACTATCGTTCATATCCCGAAGGTGCTTTATCACTGGCGTTCCCATCAGCTTTCCACTGCACAGAATCCGGAAGCGAAGCTCTGTGCTTTCGCGGCAGGAGAGCGTGCGGTCTTTGACCACTATAAGCGGATTGGACGGCCGATTCAGAAAAAGTGGAACGCGGGATTACCTATGGATACTATCATCCGCATTTTTAGGATAGAAGAGCAGGGAGAGCTTCCGCTCGTTTCCGTGATTATTCCGAACAAAGATCATGTGAAGGACCTGGACCAGGCCATTCGGTCTCTGTTTAAGGGAAGCTATCCCTATCTGGAAGTGATTGTGGTGGAGAACAATTCCGAGGAAAAGGAGACCTTTTCTTACTATGAGGAAATACAAAAAGAGTTTCCTGCCCGTTACGGAGATTTCAAGAAGAAAGCCGTCCGTGTGGTGAACTGGGAGAGAGTTCAACTATTCCGCCATCAATAATTTCGGAGTAGGTTTCAGCCATGGAGACTATCTCCTCTTTATGAATAACGATATCGAGATGCTTGGAGAGCATTCCGTGGAAGAAATGTTGCAATATGTTGAGGATCCGGAAATCGGTATCTGCGGGGCGAGACTGCTCATCCGGATCATTTGATTCAGCATGGCGGAGTCGTGATGGGCTTTGGCGGGATTGCCGGGGCAAGCTTTATCGGTCTTCATGAGACGGAACAGACTTATATGCATAGAGCGGAATGCATTCAGAATTACTCCGCTGTTACGGCAGCGGTTCTTCTTACGAAACGAAAGTGCTTTCAGGAAGTTGGCGGGTTCCGGGAAGAACTTGCGGTAGCTCTTTTAATGATGTGGACTTCTGCCTGAAAAGTGCGCGCCCTCGGGAAAAAGAGTTGTCTATACACCGTATGCGCTCTTTACGCACTATGAATCGAAGTCCAGAGGACTGGAGGACAATCCGGAAAAAGGTGAAGCGCTTTAATTCGGAGATTGTTACCTGGGAAAAGAGCTGGCACATGATTTTTACGAAAGGGAGATCCGTATTATAATCCGGCGCTCACGCTCAGAAAGGCAAACTTTAGGCTCCGCGACTTGGAGAAAGAACCGGTAGGGGAGCCGTTTCCTTTGGGTATCTTAAAGGGAATTGTGTAAGAGAAAGGAAAAGAGATGAAATTAAGCGAATTTCCCTACGAGAGTGGATTTTAAAAGGTAGAAGAAGGCTGGCGGCGCTTCTGAAAGCACAGGAGAAAGCAGAACTTTGAGGAGGCTTCTTCATCAGAAATATTACAAGATTCTGAACGATGTGAGAACGGCGGAAGTGCTTTCCGCTTTCGAAATGATATCGATATGACGGACCCCTTCTATGAGAAAGAGAAGGCTATTATGATGAAAATATGCCGATTTTCTCAAATGCGGTTGTAGAGTACCAGAAGATGTGTTTACACTCCCTTTCCGAAAAGGAACTCGAAAAGAGAGATTGGTAAAGTAGCTTTAAGAACATCGAACTTGATGGAAAAAGCATGAATGAAAAGCTGATTCTCTCATGCAGAAGGAAAATGAGCTTACAACGACATACGGAAAATTACTTGCCACGGCGAAGATTTTTCTGGGAGGGACAGGAACGGAACCTTTTCTCTTATGCGCCCGTTCCTGATTTCGAAGGATAGAGAGACCAGGAAGAAGGCGTGGGAAAAAGTATAGTGATTCTTTCAAGAGCATAGAGAGGAGTTGAATTTCTATGATGCTCTGGTGAAAAACCGAACGAGCAGGGAAAACTTTAGGCTATCCGGATTTTACCGAACTTGGCTATGCCAGAATGATTCGCAATTGTTACGATGAGAAGGATATTGCGAATTTTCGCCTCCAGGTGAAACAGGATCTGGTTCCCTGTGGAAGAACTCCAGGAGAAAGAGACGGAAGAGACTCGGTCTGTCCCATCTCTACTACTATGATGAGGACGTCTTCTTCCCGGAAGGAAACCCTGAGCTAAGCGGAACGCCGGAGGAGATTATGGAGGCTGGCGAAGATGTATGATGCCCCTCTCCGAAACGGCAGAGTTTATGCGGAAGATGCGGGAAATGGAGCTCTTTGATGTGCTTTGGAAGAAAGAATAAGAGCGCGGAGGCTATATGGATATGCTCCCCGAATTATCGGATGCCTCTTATTTTCGCGAATTTCAACGGAACGGCAGGGGATATTGATGGATTACACACGAATGCGAGGCACGCTTTTCAGGGTATCTTACGGCGGAGTATCCGATTCTCGAGCATAATGACCCGATTCCGAGACGGCGGAGACCATTCCATGGCGCGATGGAGTACGGAGCCGTGGATGTCGCTTTTCTGGAGAGCGGGCAGAAGAGTACAGGGGAGATGCATTTGGGAGTCGACGCTCATGTTTATCCCGTACGGTACGATGGTCGATGAGTTTCAGAATATCGTATATAAGAATCCGGCTATGAATATAGAAGAGAGAAATGCCCTCTGAAAAACTCGAAAGAGTATAGACCGCATCTCGATTATGGAGACAATCCTTCTAAACGAAGGAAGACTCTGGCGAAGCAGAGCCACATCTATGAAGATCCATATTATTATATTGATTACTGTATTGCCGCGGTGAATGCGTTGCAGTACAAGGTATGGATGGATCGGGATTTTCAGGCGGCATGGAAGAGTTATATGCATTTTGCCAAATGCTCGGCTTCCCTCTTCTTCACGGACTTGGAGAAAGAAGCCGGACTGATGAATCCCTTCTCGGAGGAAGCAAAAGCAACTGGTTGAAAAGCTGAGGCGTAAGGATAGCCTGAAGAAAGTGGTCGAAAAGCTCGCGGCACGTAAGCGTTTAGTCTCCGCCGAAGAAGCCCATGATGACAATGCCGATCACGGCTAAAAGGACAGCGAAGTACTGCGGCTTGGAAAGACGTTCTTTTAAGAAGATGTGTGCCCAGAGCCGGAAAAAGATAATAGCTGGAAATGAGCGGTGCACTGGCCACCGCATTTGCCGCAAGAGCCACGATGTAAGCGGCCTGTCCCGCAGTTTCACTTGCCGCACCGAGAAATTTTTGCACCCTCAGCGAGCGAAGAATTTCGTTTTCTTTACAAAAGAAGGTAGAGGAGGGTGAGGGATACCGACCGCAAGGGAAGGTGTATTCATAGCGGTATTCGCCGATTCTCCGGAAGCTTCTGGAGTACAACGGCATCCATAAAGGTGCCCAGACCGTCCAGAATACAATAGCCGATGGAGTAGAAGATGGCGAGGAAGGTATTGAGGTGTTTTCTGCCCCGGTTCTGCTCCGTTCTCCCTGATTTCCTGCTCTTCCTTTTTCTTTTGCAGATAGGAGAGAAGGACGATGGCGATAATGATGATCACGGTAGCAAAAAGCTGCGGGGCGGAAGCGCCCGTCTCCATGAACAGGAAGGACAGGAAAGCGGCGACTGCCCCGGAAGTATTGCATATCGGAGAAGTAATGGACAGTTCAATATAGCGGAGACCGATATAGCCGAGAAGCATGGAGCTGATATACAGAAAGGATACCGGAAGGTATACCAGAGGACAGTGCGCAGGTCGAAAGAAACCCTTTCACAAAGACCTGATAGCTCGCATGGGCACCCATGACGATTCCTACCGAACAAGACGTTTAAGTGACTGTCTTATCTTTTTCGGAGACCCGAGCTTCGAGAAGAAGTCGGAACCCGACCAGAAGAAACGGCAACAGAGAGAGAATGAACCATAAAAACTCCTTTTCAAGGTGAAATCATAGTAATTATATATTTAAGAAAAATACGCTGATAAATATACATGATGGAGAATATCCTGACAGGAGAATCTCCGGAGAGGCAGGGGAAAAGAAGCTATTTATGGAATGGAAAAGAGAGGGAGTTCTTGTAGAGTTTGGAGCTGGTAGAGGCCCGGCCTTACGAAGGGAACAGGCGGGAATTTGAATATTTTTGACCGGGAAAACGGGCGCGTAGCCATTACCCCGTCAGGAATCGACTTTTTCGCCATAACGCCGAAGGACATTGTGTTGATGGATTTGGAAGGAAAGGTTTTGAAGGAGAAAGAGTGTTCTTCCTCCGAGTGGGCAATGCTGAGTATTCTACAAGAATCGCGGATATCGATGCGGTGATTCATGCGCACACGATGTATGCGACCGTGCTGGCTTGTCTTCGAGAGGGACTGCCTGCCACGCACTATATGGTGGCGGTAGCCGGAAAAGACGTCAGAGTGGCGGAATACGCGACCTTCGGAACGATGACGCTTGCGGAGAATCGCTGAAAGCGATGGAGGGAGAAAGGCGGTTCTCCTGCGAACCATGGAATTCTCGCAGGAGCGGGAGACCTTCTGAATGCCTTTAATATTATAGGAAGAAGTAGAATATTGTGCGGAAGTTTATACGTACAGCACGGGCTGCCCGGTACACCGGTGATTTTGGACGACGAAGAAGAAATGGAGCGGATGCTCGAGGAAGTTTCGAGACGATATGGACAGCGGAAGTAGGGAAAAATATGCTAAAATAAAAGGTATCTGCCACTACGTTTGCTGGGAGGAAAAATGAAAGAGCTATGATGTTGCTATTAGCAGGAGCAGGTCCGGGGAAATTTAGCGGGCGTATGAGCTGGTGAAGAAGGCGCCCTCGCTTTCGGTTTTGGTCTTGGAAGCGGGACACAGTTGGAAAAACGAAATTGTCCATCGACGGGAAGAAGGTGAAGTCCTGTATTTCCTGTGAGAGTTGTTCGATTATGAGCAGCTTCGGCGGAGAGCAGGTGCCTTTTCCGACGGAAAGGTACAATGTACGAACGATTTCGGCGGCACATTGTATGCGAGTATATCGGAAAAGAAGAGGCGCTCAGTCTCATGCACTATGTGGATGAAATCAATATGTCCCATGGAGGCGAGGGCACAAGGCTGTTCTCCACCGCCGGAACGAAGTTTAAGAAACTCTGTATGCAGAATCGGCTGAAGCTTCTGGATGCTTCGGTTCGGCACCTCGGGACGGACATCAATTATGTTGTGCTCGAGAATCTGTATCGGGAATTAAAAGATAAAGTTGCATTTCACTTCGATACTGCGGTAGAGAAGATTGAGGTCATCGGGAAGAAGGAAGAAAAAGCGACGAAGCAAAAATCGATTGCATGACGGCTATCTTCTCCACACGAAGAAAGAGGACTTTCAGGCAAAAGCACTGTATTGTTTCCGTGGGGAGATCAGGAGTAAGTGGATGGAGTCGGTTTGCAGCGACTTAGAGATTCCGACCAAGTCGAATCGTGTGGATATTGGCGTTCGTGTGGAACTGCTGCCGTCATTTTCTCGCACTTAACCGACGAGGCTCTATGGAGAGTAAGATTGTGCACCGAACCGCCCTTTTTGAGGATAATGTACAGAACCTTCTGTATGAATCCGAACGGGATTGTGGTCAATGAAAATACCAACGGCATCGTTACTGTGAACGGACACAGCTAAGTGAGGGCGAGGACAAACACACGGAAAACACGAATTTTGCCCTGCTGGTGGCAAAGCATTTTTCCGAGCCTTTTAAGGATAGTAACGGCTACGGAGAAAGCATTGCCCGCCTTTCGAATATGCTCGGAGGCGGCGTTATTGTACAGCGTTTCGGCGATTTGGTACGGGGAAGAAGAAGTAATCAGAAGCGTATCGAGGAAGGTCTGGTACAGCCGACTTTGAAGGCGACCAGGGAGACCTGAGTCTTGTGCTCCCGAAGAGGATTCTGGACGGAATCATGGAGATGATTTACGCTTTGGATAAGATTGCACCGGGTACGGCAAATGAAGACACCCTGCTTTACGGGGTGGAGGGTGAAGTTCTATAACATGGAGGTCGGGCTGGACAAGCATTTGGAGTCGCGCTACAAGGGGCTCTATGTCATCGGAGACGGTTCAGGGGTTACCCATTCGCTTTCGCACGCGTCCGCTTCCGGCATTTTTGTTGCAAGAGAAATTGCGCAGGACGGGAAGGAAGCCGATTTTCATTAAGTACACAGTAGAGGAAGAGGGTGAGACAGGGTGAGCATCTTTACTGGCAAGACATGGAGAAACGGACTGGAATGTGGAACGGCGAATCCAGGGCAATACGGATATTCCGCTGAATGAAAATGGAATCCGGCAGGCGCATTCCTGAGCAGTTATCTGGAGAGGGAACAGAGAGAGAAGGGCGTTCCGCTGTCGCTTTTGTCTTCACCAGTCCCTAAAGCGTGCAGAGGAACGGCGAAATTGTAGGAAAAAGACTTGCCGTTCCGGTAGAAGTTATCCTGGGACTGGAGGAGATGGACTTCGGTGTCTGTGAGGGCAAGAGCTGGCTGCAAGCGAAAAGCGGAGTATGCGAAAAGAAATAGAGGAGTGGGAAGAAAAATAAGCGCCATCATCAAGATTCCCAGCGGAGAATCCTATCAGGATGTGCTGGAGCGATTCTTCTCGGCATGGTCTCTAATTAAGAAGAAACTGAAGGAACAGCCTGCCTTTTCTTTACAAGAGAAGGATATCCTGCTGGTCACACATGGGGCGCTGATTATGCTGCTCCTTGCCATGCGGGACGGACAAGCTTTTAGCGGACAGCTTTGTGCGGGTTAAGGTGGAGAATGCGCGAGCCTCACTCTTTCGAGGAAGAGGAGCTGGATGCCATTTTATGAAATTGTAAAAACAGCTGATTAAATTGGAGAACGGCGAATCGGGAAAATGTGGTTTGCGGTGCATTCGGGCGGGAAATAGAACTGAAAAAGGATGCATTCGGAAGCAGGAAATATAGCTGTGAAAAGGAGAAGGCAAGATGAATAAGAAGAAAATGATGGAAGAAATACTGGAGGAGAATCGGCAGATGAATCGGAATTTACTGCATCTTGGAAATATGAGCGGGATTCTGATATTACTGGAATGTTTGAAAGAAGCAAAAAGCAAAAAGAGACCGGAGTGCGCTGAAGCTTGCCAAGATAGGCTTACTTTTGACAGCGATTACCGAAATGCTTTTTCTGCTCACGAATCTATCCGCCTTTTTTTGAAAAAAATATAAAGAAGCGGGAGAGGAAGAGGCGGACGAACTGTAGTGGAGTTCCTCCTTTTCAACCGTTTTCTACTATCTGATAGGAATCAATCTCTTTACTTTTTGTTCTCTACGGACTGGATAAATATAAAGCGGTGCATGGTCTGTGGAGAGTTTCCGAGAGGGTTCTTCTCCTCGCCGCCCTTCTTGGCGGTGCATTTTTCCGCGCTTTTTCGATGTTCTTTTTCACCATAAGACGAGGAAGGCACGCTTTCTCTTTTCATTCCCCTTTGTACGTTGATCTGGGGCATTCTTATTCTCCGCATTTATTTAAAATGGTCATGAGATAAAACATTAAAAACTGCACAAGAATTCTTCTGCTTTTTATCAATATATAGTAAATAGATATAATTAAATGACTTGATTTTAGGGGAGCAAAACCCTATACTGTACCTGTTGCTTATTTTGCCGAAACAAGCGTATAGTGCATTTCGGCAAGAAAAAGAAGTTGCTAGAGAGTGAGGGAAGTACATTGAGCGTATCCATTTCTATTCGCCATGCCGTAAAGAAGTATGGAGAGAACGTGATTATTCCCGACCTGAGTCTGGAGATTCGGGAAGGAGAGTTTACTTTATTAGGGCCGTCCGGTTGTGGAAAGACGACCTTACTTCGTATGATTGCTGGGTTCAATTCGATTGAGGGCGGAGATTTCTATTTCAATGAAAAGCGCATCAACGACCTGGATCCGGCAAAGAGAAATATCGGTATGGTGTTCCAGAACTATGCGATTTTTTCCGCACTACACGGTAAGACAGAATGTAGAGTTTCGGTTTGAAAAATAAGGGCGTTCCCGCAAAGGAGCGGAAAGAGAAAAAGCGACGAATTTCTGCGTTTAATGCAGATTGAGAATCTGGCGGAGAGAAAGCCGGACAGAATGTCCGGAGGACAGCAGCAGAGAGTTGCCCTTGCCCGTGCGCTTGTAATCGAGCCGGACGTACTTTTGATGGATGAGCCGTTATCGAATCTGGATGCCAAGCTCCGTGTCGACATGCGCAGTGCAATCAGAAGAACGCAGCATCAGGTCGGCATTACCACCGTGTATGTTACCCACGACCAGGAAGAGGCTATGGCGATTTCCGACCGCATTGCCGTAATGAAGGCGGGCGTATTGCAGCAGGTCGGGACGCCCAAGAGCATTTATCAGAGACCGGCGAATCTCTTTGTCAGCAGTTTTATCGGTCGCTCCAATGTGGTTCCCGCAGAGCTAAAGATGGAGGGCGATGCATCGTTCCTCGTCTCTCAAACGGGAAGAAAGCGGAGATACGGAACGTGGACGGTGCGTTCAGAGAGAACCGGAAGGTGAAGCTCTGAGCGTTCGTCCGGAAGAGTTTCTTCTTTGCGGTAAAGAAGAGGAACTCCCTTCATGCGCGGATTACGAGAGCATTTTCCTTGGCTTAAATACACACTATACGGTGGAACCGGAGACCGGAGACCGTGCGGAAATCATCCAGGAATCTACCATCAGCAATATCTTGACAGTGGGAGAGAGATTTCTGAAAATCAATACGGAAAGGTCAATGTCTTCACGGAGGACGGGGAGAAAAATATCCTGAGCGGTGTGACATCTTCTGAAGGAGCGAAGGTATGAAAAACAGAAAAATGGGAAATCTGGACCTTCTTCAGTTTCGTGCTTTTCCTCTTCTTACTGTTTCTGATTTATCCGCTTTTCGGCGTATTACAACAGTCGGTTATAGATGAAAACGGGCATTTTACCCTGGTTCAGTTTCATAAGTTTTTTACGAATCCCTATTACAGCAGTACCATCTGGAACAGCTTTACGGTAACCATTGGTGATTACTTTGAGTACCTTGGTGCTGGGCATCCCTTTGCCTATTTTTATTCCTTTTATCAGTTAAAAGGTGCGAAGTTCCTCTTTGTGGTTAGCATTCTCTGCTGTATGTCCGCGCCCTTTATCGGCGCCTATGCCTGGATTATGCTTCTGGGAAGGTCAGTGATGCAGAATCTGGAGAAGATCGGGATTCATATCGGCAGTATTTACGGTTTTAACGGCATCTTATTTGTACAGGCGCTGAAGCTCTATCCGCTCGTTTTCATTTATATGAACGGGGCGTTTAAGAACATTGACAACTCCCCGATAGAAGCGTCCACGAGCCTGGGCTGCAAGGGGATTAACCGCTTCTTTAAAATCATTCTGAGTTTAACGATGCCGACGATTCTTGCCGCATCTTTACTGGTCTTTATGCGTTCCTTTGCGGACTTTGGAACGCCGCTTATCATCGGAGAGGGTTTCCGAACCTTCCCGGTCGAAATCTATAAGCAGTATATCGGAGAAAAACGGAACGAACCATGCTTTGCGGCGACGATTTCCGTTGTGGCCATTTTTGGTAACGGCTCTGGTTTTCCTGATTCAGAAGTGGGTCGGCAGAAAGTTTACCTTTTCCATCAATGCCCTGCATCCGGTGGAGAAGAAGAAAACCGAAGGGCATTCTCGGATTCTTTATCTACTTATATACATACGGACTGAGCGGAATTGCGATACTACCGAACATTTATATCATTTACCTTTCCTTCCGGAATTGTGACCGTTCGGTATTTAAGCCGGGATATTCTCTGATTAACTACACGCAGGCGGCGAAGAAGCTCCTTGTGCGTTCTATAGAGAATACCTTTCTTTTGGGATTCCTCTCGCTTGCCCTGATTATCGTAGTCGCCATCATTATCGCGTACCTTGTGGTGCGGAGAGGCAATCTTTTAAACAACGCGATAGATACCCTTTCCATGCTTCCCTACATCATTCCGGGTTCGGTCATCGGTATTGCTCTTGCAGTATCTTTCTCGAAACCGCCGATTGTGCTCGTCGGAACGCTTTTGGATTATGGTGCTTTCTCTTGTGATTCGTCGTATGCCGTATACGATCTCGTTCTGCGACGGCGACGCTTGTACAGATTCCCTATTCGATAGAGGAGGCGGCATTGAGCCTTGGTTCTTCAAAATTAAAGACCTTTTTGAAGATTACGGTTCCGATGATGGCAAACGGGATTCTCTCCGGCGCAATTTTGAGCTGGGTGGCGATTGTGACGGAGCTGTCCAGTGCCATTATCCTATACAACAATAAAAACGATTACCCTTACGATGTCTGCCTATGTTGCCATATCCCGGGGAAAACTACGGCATTGCGGCGGCATTTTTCTGCGGTACTGACCGTACTGACTGCGATTTTCTTGATTGTTTACCTCGCAGTAAGTAAGTCGGAGGATGTCAAGGTATAGGAGAGCGCCGGGATACGCGGCAATATGTATAAAGTCATAAAGCGCTATGTAAAGAGTCGTGTTTTGAATTCAAAAAGAGCTGCATAGACAGCAAAGATGGATTCATATCAACATACAGCTGCATAAGCAGCAAAGATGGATTCATGCAATATACGGGTGCATAAACAGTAATGTTTTAGCAATCATAAAGGAGGAGACAATGAAAAAGAAACTGGATGAAGTGGCTGAGGCTTGGTGCTCCTTAGCTTGAGCCTTGTGGCTTGCGGTGGCGCGAAGAGCGGAACGGAGACGACAAAGGCCGGAACGAACACGGAAACGAAGGCGGAGCAGGGAGAAACGAAGGCTGAGAAAAAGGAAGAGACAGCGGATGCGAAAGGAGTTGGGAGACAAGCTGACCCTGTACTGCTCGATGACCGATGACGATATCGATACGGTACTCGACGGTTTTCACGAGCTGTACCCGGATATTGATGTGGAAGTGGTGAACGGTTCCGCGGGAGAACTTTTTGCCCGTCTTAAGGCTGAGTCGGCAAATCCGCAGGGAGATGTTATGCTGGGCGGTCTGAATCAGGCGGATGGCGACAAGAATAAGGATATCTTTGAGCCGTTTATCTCCGTACATGAGGATGAGCTTCCGGATAAGTATAAGAGCAATAACGGCTTTTATAACTACGACCACCTTTCTTCCGTTGTATTCTGTGTGAATACGGACCTGGAGAAAGAGCTGGGACTCGATATCAAAGATTATAAGGATCTTCTGGATCCGAAGCTTTTCGGAAAGATTGTGTTCTCCGATCCGAACGAGTCTTCCGCAGCTTGGAAACAACCTTTTCCAATATCATGGCAGTTTACGGAAATGACAGTGATGAGCATGGAACATGATTGAAGGGCTGATGAAGAACAAGATGGTGATTCAGGAGTTCTTCCGCTTGCTTCAAGAACGTTGCGGATGGAGAATATGTTGTCGGCCTGACTTACGAGGATGGCGCAGCTACACTCTTAAAGAGTGGAGCGAAGAACATTAAGCTTGTCTCATCCGGCATCCGCAGTTCGAACTTTGCTTTCGGTTGTGCCGTTGTAAAGGGTGCACCGCACATGGCTGCCGCAAAAGCAATGGTAAATTTCCTGATGTCCGCAGAAAGCCAGACGGAGAGAGGAAATGCCCTCGGTACCATTCGTCTCACAAACCCGAATGCGAAGATCGATTATAAGTACATCCCGAAGGATTCTGATGTGAAGTGGTGGACGAGATGTAGACTGGCTCATCAAGAACAAAGATGAAGTGCTGAGCACTGGAATAAGTTGTATACCCAGTACTAGTAAGTAAAGTACTATGAGAAAGGGAGCTGCTCGATTTTTCGAGCAGCTCCTCTTGTTCTGCCTTTTCTTCTTGAGGAATCTCTTTTCTTCTTGAGAAAGCCCTTTTCTTCTTTTTTAAAAACTCTCGTGTTGTTATGCTTCTTTTTTTCTTATGACTACATAGCCTGCAAGGAAAGGAGAGAGGGCGGAAAAGATCTAGCCCAGAGTCCTGCAAAATGCGCATCTCCGGTAGAAACCGCGGATCTCTTATTTAAAAGCCTTTCCGTTTCTTTCTCGCTCGGCACCGAGTACGGCGCCCTTTCTTCTTGTCCGCTCAGCACCAAGTACTGCACCATCTTTTTCTTCCTGTACCGGGGTAGCTTTCCCTTCGGTAGAAGAAGCTTTTTCTACCGGGCACGGGACGGTCTTCACCGAGCACAGAACCCGGATTCGTCGGAGTGGAGGGAGCGGAAGGATTGGGGTTTACCGGAGTTCTATCCGTAATCCCGTTTCCGCCATTGTTTCCTCCATTTCCGCTGTTTCCGCCGGGATTTCCGTTCTGTCCTGGATTTACCGGCTGATTCTTCTTCACCAGATTCGTAAACTGTACGGTGAGGAGGATCTTGTCATTTTCTATTCCGCTATGGGCATCTTTTCCGGAAACGAAGTCCCGTCCGCTGTCACTTTGGATAGCACCCCACTGAAAGGCATTGTGTAAATCGTAGGAATCTCCCTTCCACGGAATCGTCTGACTGTTTATGTCTTCCTCGAATGATCCCGATACAGATACGTAGAAGTACTGTTCATATAGCCGACCAGAGTATTTTGAACGGTTCCCTCCACGCTTCTTCTTGTTTCCTCAGCTGTATCCGTTACGGTTCTTCGTCCGCTGGCGTTGTCCAGGCGAAGTCCTTTCGCAATAATCTGAATTTTCTTTTGCGGAATTTTCAAGAGATTCTGTAAAGCTTTGCAGCGTACCGGCACTATGCTCTACGCCGTCCTGTACATCGAAATCCATCTGTAAAGAAACCTTATCTCACTAAAGCTGGACTTCGCATAGTTAATGCGGTACAGCAGCGTATTCCCGTCTGCGCTATTAAGGGTATAATGGGCTTTCACGTCCTCACTGCTGCTCGGAAGATAGAAGCTTCCGTTTAAATCCGCCCCGAGAGAAAGAGGTGGAGCGGAATCCCAGCTCTGCCTTCGCAGTCTTTATCGCCGGACTGTCATTCGAGACATTTTTCCACGCCGTAGGGGGAAAAACCTTTCCGAAAGTCTCCCTGACTGTTTGCAACCGCAGAGACATCATACCCGCTTTTTAAGATATAACTCTCTTCCGGTTTTACCGTGTGTGGCGCTGTATCCGTGCTGTCCATTCCTTCAGTAGAATCTTCCTTCGCAATGGAGAGATCTCCTTTTATCACAAAAATCTTTGTTTTTTTCGTGTACGGAGGTCATCAGCAACGTCACGGGAGGGATGATTGTCAGCTGTGTCCGGATAAAAGAAAGCGGAACCAAACGTAGGAGAGAGTGTCTCTTCTCCCTTACTTTCTTCCGAGAAATGTTTACTTTGATTTCCGTTTCGGCAGCTCCGATGGGTGCGGTCTCCGGAATCCCTAAAAAAGGGGTCGTATTCGATATGCTGTCCCCAAATAGAGGAGTTGATTTCCGTGCCTTTTGTTTCATCATCGGGAATCACCGAGTCTACGTTGTTCGGGAGTGTGGTCGAAGGATCGACGGGCGCCTCCTGAACGAGTTACGACGGTGCCGCCTGTTCCCTGTTGCGGCGGCACTAGGGGCTGTGGTACTGCCTGTTCCCGTTGTGCTTTCTGAAGCGTTAGCGGTACTGCCTGTTCCTGTTGTGCTTTTCCGGAAGCGGTAGCAGTGATGCTCGTTCCTTCTGTGCTTTCTGAAGTACCCGTACTGCTTGTTGTGCTGTTATTTCCGGCTTCTTCCGCACTGCTGACCATCGGTGCAGCCAGCAGTGTTCCGCTCATAACGAGTGTGACCAGTTTTGGGATATTTTCTTCTTTTTCATGCGTTCTCCTTTATTCGTTTTCCTTTATGCCTTTATCATGCGATGAAAGGAATCTCTTCCGGCTCCATGCTCGCGTCACTTATTATGGAAAATGCAGCGACAGAAATACAGAGCAAGCTGAATGGTTAAATATAATTAAATATTAGAAGTCTTTTGCAATAACTTGCTCATTTTAATAATAAGAATAAAAATTAATCTACATATTTCATTAAAAATCTTTTTGAAATGTATTGTTAAAATTTAAGAATATTCTTACAATTTTCTAACAACGGAAAAATAGGACAAAAGAACCATTTCCTGTTTTTTTGGGAATGGTTCTTTTTGTTCTTCATAAGTGGCGCAGGCGAAGCCTGAGACATCTTGTTTATAACGAGTATCGCTTGTAAAGCGTGCGCTATCTCGTTTAGTCTTCCGCCTTGTATTTACTCTTCCGCCTTGTAGCGGATGACGTATTTGTTTTCCACGACTTCCACAATCTGTTCGATTTCTCCGTGCGGATCCTCCACCGGATAAGCTAGAGGAGAAGTTCCGGATTCTTCGCGGTCTTCTTCAAAGAAATGAACGGCTGTTCCGCAGGAAGAACTCAGTGTTCGAGGAACGGGCTGTAGGTTCGCGGAATTCCCGCTTTTGTTTTTCTCTATGAAAGCGAATCGCACCGAAATGGCTGTGGAAGGTGGCATAGTATTCTCTTTGCATCTTATTTCTTCGTGAGGGTGACCAGAAAGTCCTCCTCATTCTCTTTCTTATAGGATGCTTCATATCCGGCACTCTTTGCATAACGACAAACATTTTTCCACGCAGGGCATGTTGTCGGTAAGAAGGGTGTACTGTGCTTCGTGTGTTTTTCTACAGAACTTTTAATCAGTACTACAGGCTGCGGACAGGAAAGACCTCTGCGTCAATCATCCTAACTCCTTTCTGTCCTGAGGGACTCTTTTCTTTCCAAAAGTGTTTAAGTAGGCAATGCAAAGCAGGACAAGAAGACCGACGAGAACCGCTATTTTTCCGTTCGGTGTCGGGCCTTTACCGGAAGCAGCAAGATTGAAGTTGTGACAGAATGCGGCTCCAACGAGAAGACCGAGATAGCAGACTGCGGAATCGGCATTTCCTTCTCCTGCCATCACCATCTGGCGAAGCGGGCATCCACCGAGAAGTGTACAACCCAGTCCGGCAAGTACCATGCCCAAAAAGTTCCAAAGAGAGTCGGCGTGCGCAATCGGCTGATCGGTAAAGCCGAGGTGGAACTTTCCGAAGAGTACGTTTCCGATGAGTGCCGTCAGGAAAAATCATGCAGAAACCGATGAGAAGTTTCGGCTCACGGAACAGAATCATATCACGGAATCCGCCAACCATGCAGAGTCTGGTGTATTGTGCAAGAGCACCGACGAGAAGACCGGCACCGAGAGAGTAGAGCACAGCCGCTGCTTTGCGCCGGGACCTTCCTTCGTGAAGAAAAATAAAGGCGGGAGCGGCAAGCAGAAGAAGCAGAAACGTGAGCTGTATAATCGAAGCCCGAAACCTTCTATTTTCGTCTGCTTATAGGTTCTCTTTTAAACTGTACCCGTTCTTTAAGAAGAAGATACCGGCGAGGATGCCGACCACGAATCTGACCAGCCCCACTACGGCGTTCAGGTCGCCGCCTGCCAGACGGAGTACCATACGGAAGGGGCAGCCGAGGAACATCGTGCGCCGACCATGACAAAAAGAAATGATGAAACGAGTGATGGGTGAAGAGCCTCCGAGGAGAAAAACTCACCACGAACGAGGGACAGAATCATCGCACCGAGAACAAGACCGATGACCTCCGGGCGAATATACTGTACCGCTTCAGTGCGGTGTAATCCGAGACCGCCGGCGGTGTCTCGAATAAAACATGCCAGACAAAATCCCATATTTGCAGGATTTCCCAGCAACACCAATGCCACGGAGATGATTCCGATGATCCCGCCGGCAATGGTGATGTGGACGCGTTCCGCTTTGAAATTCATACTTCCTCCTTCATCCGTTAGAGAAACGGATATTAAAATTTTATAAAACTTATCCTATTATAGCATGAAATTTTGTGCAGTTTTTATTGAGAAGCCGGAAGAATGAAAGGATTTATTAAAAAAATAAAAATAACAAATTCCATAATAAGTCCAAGAAAAAGAGCAATGCGGAACAGCTAAGACGGTTTGTTGGTAAGAAAAAAAGAGAATCCGATGATTCTCTTTCTAAGACTTTTCTATTGTAAAAAGGAAGTCCGGTTTTAATTCGCAAAAAGTGTGAGAAGCCTTCCATTTCCGGAGAGCGACTTCCACCCATGCGCTGTAAAGAAAGACTACAATGACAAAAACGAAGTAAGCTGCCAGGGCGGATATGGTAAAAACGGAAGTTCTATACAAATTGTCAAAAACTGGAAAAAGCACCGGTTCCTGCGATGAGCGCATCCTTCCACAACGCAGAAAAATCGTAATCATACCTATAGCAACCAGGAGCCAGACAATCCATTTTTCCGAACAACTGAAGGGCGGAACCGTCAAAACGGAGCTTTTCTTCCTTCAATATAGGTATGATTTGCTTCCCCAGCGGTAAATCATGGTAAATGCCCAGGGGGTACAGAGTCCGAGGGTGATGAGGGAAACCAGGGAGCCCAGGAAACGCCAACCGATGAGCTGTGAGGTTGTTCCGTCGAAATAGGACTTTCCGTCCTTCTCCGTCCGGTATGCCGTGGCTACGGGCGGAACATTACGAACCGGGGAAGGTTGCTGCTTTCCGCTGCCTTCACGGAGGCTTCGTGGATGGGTCCGCCGTCCTGCTCCTTTGCCGTGTTATCCTTTTCTGTATCTCTTGTTCTATTCTCCTCCATGCCGCTTTCCGCGTTGTTGTTTTGCAATTGATTTTTCGTCCATTTGCCCTCCTCTATGCTTCTTTTCAAACGTTCCGCAATCGTGTCGCATCTAGGAGGATTTAAACATAATTTTATAGGAACGGCAAGCGATATTTAAGAATGTCCTTTTGCTGTGAAGCGGGAGGGAAACGACAAACAGGGAAAGGCATCCCTTGCAAAAGGCGGGAACTTCCAGATACCGTTCTACATCCTTTGCAAGATATAGAATCATCCCTCACAGAGGCGGGAACTTCCGTCTTTTATAATATAGACCCTTCGGGTGTGATGCGAATCTCGGGCAGGGTGGGAGAGGAGAGGTAGCGAAGGGCATCAACGGATCCATATTTAAGCTGATTCCCCATTTCATGGAGCTTTTTCTTTCATTTCCCGCAGTTCTGTTTCCAATGTAGCTTCTCATTTTCCGTAATCATTCCCATGACAGGAAGCGGTAAGCGCTTTACAACGGTGCCGCGGGAAACGAGGGCAATGCCGCCCTGCATTTTCAGAAGTTCATTTACGGCAAGGCACATATCCCGGTCGGAGTCTCCGATGACCAGAATCCCGTCACAGTCCCGGGAAAGAGAACTTGCGATGGCACCCTGCCGAATCGTATATCCGTGACAGATGGAAAGCGTCATTTTTTTGTTTTCCTTTGTGCCGGGAGAGGGAGGCTACTTTTCGATAGGAGGAGAATCGACTGGGGTCGAAATTGCCGCATCGTTTGAAGTTGACCTGCATGTGGGAAGTCTCTACGGCATTCTCCTGAATCCCGAGAACCATCGTATTTCGTTTTTAAAATGGAAGAAGAAAAATCCTCTTCTTCCACTGCGGAAAAATGCAATGTTTTCGGAGTTCCTTCGGATAGTGGAGAGAAGTCGGCTTCCTGTCTTTTCGATACGCTTTCCTTTGTGATGAGACGGCTTCACAAGCACTTCTTTCGGGTCGGAAAGAAGGAGGAGGTCCGCCTGCTTCCCCGGGGCAATGGCGCCGAGGAGCGGAAGATGATAACACTCCGCTGCATTGATGGTTTGCCATCTGGTACGCTTTTTCCCATAGGGAAGACCGAGCGCAATGGCTTTCTTTACGGAGTGATTGATGTGTCCCTCTCGAAGTATCGCGTCGATCGTCTTGTCGTCGGCACAGAAAGAGAAGCTTCTGCTGTCGATTTTCTCCGAGAGAATGCCTCAATCAGAGTGTCCAGGTTTCTTGCGATGGCGCCTTCCTTGATGTGGATATGCATGCCGGAATGGACTTCATTTAGCGTGTAGGAAAAAGTCCTTCGGAAGCTCGTCTGTCTGTAAGCGAATCAGTGAGGAATCTTCCCTCTCTTCGGACAGAAAGGCGTTGTGTCCGCCGGGGAACTTGCTTTCCGTCCCTTCCCTGGTTTTCCAAAGCACGGGGTTCGAGTGAATCACGCCTTTTGTATCCATGATTTCTTCCAGTCCGAGGATGCGGGATTCCGAAGATAGGAGAAAATGTCCCTGCCGTCAAAGCGGGCTTCCTGCTCTTCCGTGGATGCGCGAAGGGAGAGATAGGGGAGCATAAAGAATACATTGGCAGGGCATTTCTCACTTTGCGAAAAGGAGATAGTCGAGCCCGGCTTTACCGGAGACCAGAACCGCCTCTTTTCGGATTCACGATAAAGGTTGTTGTACCGTAGAGCACGGCAGTGGAGAGCAGAGAATGCGGAGAAACCATCGTGGCCTCCGGATGGCAATGCGCGTCGATAAAGGCGGGAACGAGGGACTTTCCCCTGCAATCTATTACATTCGTGCCGAGAAAGTCGCGCCCGATCCCTGCGATATGTCCCTGCTTGATAGCGACATCTCCCGGATAGAAGGTGGCGGTGTAAGCATCAAAGATGGAGGCGTTTTTAAAAATGCAATCTGCAGGGGCTCTCTTTCCTGCATACTTTGGCAAGTTTACTATAGAGGCTTCTGTTCATTTTCTTCTCCTGAAAGGCACGAAAAATCAAGCAATTTTTCCTGTTTCTTCTTATTATTACATAGGAAAAACGGCATTATCCAGAAGAGTTCCTTCCGAGCTACAATAGTTTTTAGAGAAAAATAGAAATTTTTATGCAAGAATTGGAAAATAAAATAGTGAAATAGCACATAAAACGATGGTCTTTTTACTTTGATGTACAATGACTTTGTTTTTGCATTTTTATGCAGGACAGAGCAGGGAATCCCGGTATGAACATGTCGTGAAGTCTTTACCGGTATTCTGATACAAACCAAAAACAGATAGGGGAGACGACAAATGGAAAAATTTTTCAAACTGAAAAGAACATCAAACGGATGTCAAAACGGAGTTGATTGCAGGAATCACCAGTTTTATGACGATGGCGTATATTCTTGCGGTGAATCCGAAAGTGCTTTCCGCAGCGGGCATGGATGCCGGTTCGGTTTTACGGCAACTGCGATTGCTTCGGCTATTGCCTGTATCGCGATGGCGCTTCTCGCCAATCTGCCTTTCGTGCTTTCGGCAGGAATGGGACTGAATGCGTACTTTGCCTATACGGTGGTTCTGAATATGGGCTACAGTTGGGAAATGGCGTTGGCTGCGGTTTTTATCGAAGGTATTATTTTTCATCCTCTTATCACTTACCAGTGTCCGGGAAGCGATCTTCAATGCGATTCCGCCGACCTTGAAACTCGGGGTGTCCGTGGGATTCGGCTTGTTTATTACGTTTATCGGTTTACAGAATGCACACGTCGTTGTGGACGGGGCAACGCTGGTTACTCTTTTTTCCTTTAAAAATTCGGTTCTGAAAGGAACCTTCTCTTCGGAGGGAATCACGGTTCTTCTTGCCCTCGTCGGCGTGCTGATTACGGCTTGTCTTGTTATTAAAAATGTGAAAGGAAAATATTCTTCTTGGGATCCCTCATTACCTGGGGACTCGGGATTCTCTGCCAGCTTTTCGGACTCTATCAGCCGAATCCGGAGACGAGGGTTCTACAGTCTGATTCCGAGCGGCGTTATCTCCATGCCGGCTTCCGTTGCACCGACTTTTTATGAAAATGGATCTGTCGCGTGTAGCGAGCCTGGAATTTGTCATGGTTGTTTTTGCCTTTTATTTGTGGATGTTTTTCGATACTTTGGGAACCCTCATCGGTTGCGCCTCCAAGGCGAGATGCTCGATAAGGACGGAAAGCTTCCCGGGATTAAGGGAGCCCTTCTCGCCGATGCCATCGGTACGACGGTTGGCGCGATTTTTCGGAACTTCGACCATCACGACCTTCGGGGAATCTGCCTCGGGCATTGCGGAAGGGGAAAAACCGGCTTAACGGCGATTGTAGTAGGCATCCTCTTCCTTGTTGCCCTTTTTCTTCTCTCCGCTTTTTCTCGCCATTCCGTCTTTTGCAGCAGCGCCGGCACTCATTGTGGTGGGATTTTTCATGATGCAGCAGGTGGCAAAGATTGACTGGAGCGATATGCTCACGGCGATACCGGTATTTATCTGCATTATCGCCATGGCGTTTACCTATTCCATTTCGGAGGAATTGCCTTCGGTATCATGAGCCACACCATTCTTCATCTTCTCTGCGGAAAGGGAAGAAGGTGAGTGTCTTGATGTATGTCCTAACCATCATCTTTTATCTTAAAGTATATTTTTGATTTAGGAGGGAAAATGGAATACTTGCTTCATGGAGACCTGTGCTTCAGTAAAGACAGAACGCGGATAGAAACGATGGAAAACGGGTATATGCATATCCGTGACGGAAAAATCATCGAACTCTATGAGACGGTTCCGGCAAACCTCTCCTCTTTGGAACGGAAGGATTATCACGGGAAAATCGTGCTTCCCGGGATGGTGGATCTGCACTTGCACGCGCCCCTAGTATGCCTATCGGGGGACGAAGATGGATCTTCCTCTTCTGGAGTGGCTGAATATCAATACCTTTCCGGAAGAAGCGAAGTATGAGGATGCGTCTTATGCCAGAGCGGCTTATACGAATTTCGTAGAAGATCTGAAAGAGAGTCCGACCACCAGGGCAGTGATTTTTGCGACTTTACATAAAGAGGCGACCCTGGAACTCATGGCTCTTTTGGAAGAGAGCGGTCTTTCCACAATGGTGGGGAAGGTCAATATGGACCGCAATTCGCCGGACTATCTTACGGAACACAGTGCGGAGGAGTCTTTGGAGAATACGAAGGCATGGCTTCGGGAAATCCCTGAAAACCCTATAGGCACTGCCGTCCGATCCTCACACCGCGCTTTACCCCCACCTGCTCCGACCGGCTTCTGGAAGGACTCTGGGAGACTCATGGCGGAAGAGGCTGCCCCTCCAGTCCCACCTTTCCGAGAATAAGCGGAGATTGCCTGGGTGAAGGAACTTTGTCCGGATACGAAGAACTATGGGAAAGTTATGATCGCTATGGTCTTCTCGGAATACGGTAATGGCACACTGTGTGCACACGGAAGAAGACGAGCTTGGTCTTCTTATGCAGCGGGGAACAACGATTGTGCATTGTCCGCAGTCCAACACGAACCTGCAATCCGGTGTCGCGCCGATCAAGCATTTTTCTGAATAAGGGGCTAAAGTCGGACTCGGAACGGATGTGGCAGGCGGTGCAAATCTCTCGATGTTTCGGGCGATTACGGATGCGATTCACGCGTCGAAGCTGAGAAACTGTCTTCTCAGGGAGGAAGACAGCGCCTTAACGCTTTCCGAAGCCTTTTTATATGGCGACCCTTTCCGGAGGGCGGTTCTTCGGAAAGGTCGGCAGTTTCTTCTCCGGGGTATGAAGCGGATTTTTCTGGTCTTTTCCGGAAAGAGAAAGAGTGTGCGGGAAGAAAGCCTCCTGGAAAGGCTTGAAATGCTGCTTTATACGGAAAAAGAGCTTTTTCCGGATGGATGCAAAGTTTGTACAAGGCAGACAGATTCTATGATACAATGATGAGACAAAAAGCGAAATAGGGAAAAAGCTTTTTGTGACGCATTGTTTCGGAGTAGAGGAGTGGAAAACGTATGGACAAAGAGATGCAAGAAGAACTGGTTTTGGATTTACCCGAGCTCTTCGCCTTGTATTTACGAAAAAGGGATTTGGATTATTTTGTTCAGCCTTCTTTTGGTCTGGCCTTTGCAGGAATGCGAACGGTAAAGCGGAGCGGAGCGGGAGTGAGTTCGGCAGTAAGCGAGAAGGAAGGAGAAAAACAAAAATTTAGAAAAAGACGCTGAGAGAGATCGCGCGGAATATCTCAAGACGGAGATTGCAAAACAGAAAGAGCTCCTTTCTGAAGAAGAGCGAATCGAGAAGGCGGCTCTCTTTCGCCTGACCCCGGACAAAGCGGTGGAGCGGCAGATGAACCTCTATATTCGTATGCCGGGGACTGCTCCCGAACTGGCAGGGACGCTTTCTACTACGGCAGAGAGGAAGGCTCTCGTAGAGAGTTATCTCTCCTTTTCCAGTCGGGAGAGTTTTTATGATAAGCTGGCTTCTTCTGTAGACGGTTTTAGAGGCTCGGGATATTCCGGATCTCCTTTTTCTGAATGCGGACAAGAGTGCGGGAACCATCAGCCTCATTTTCACCGGAGAGAACGAAGAGGAAGTGCGGAAAATGGGAGAGAACGCAAGAGCCTATTGGGAAAGTAAGGCACAAGGGCTTTAGGTGAACAGATTTCCATGCACACGCTTACCGTTCTTTCGGATGAAACGACGAAGGAATGTACAGTCATCTGGTTCTCGCCGGAGAAAGCGCAAGTGGCGGAGACAGTGTAAAGGCGGAGGAGCGGAGTTCCATTCTTTCCAGACAGGATGTCAAGAAGACGACGATGGAGAATCGCATCAAGGCAATCAGTGATATGGAGAAGGAAGAGAAAGAACTTCCGGCAGAGGAAGAAAGCGGCAGTACTGGTTTCAGTAAGAGGAACTTTGCAAAGCAAGCGATTCTCGGCATTCTTCTGGGCGGTTTCCTTTCCGTTTTCTTTGTTACGCTGCCCTATCTCTTCCGAAAGAGGCTTCCGAGAGAAGAGGAACTGGAAAGCTTGTATGGGCTTACGGTACTGGGCAGTAAGAAACGTTTTCCGGAAAAAGGTCTTTTTCCGCGCTGGTCTTCCCGCCTTTCGGGCGATGCGGACCGGGAAGCAGGGGAGGATGCATTGCTTTCCTTAACGAAGAGTAATTTAAGCCTTCTTATGCGGGATAAAGGAATAGAGGAGGAGATTCTTTTTGCAGGAGAGGACAAAGCACTTCTGGAAAAGACCGTACAGTTTATGAATGATGATGTCCCGTATCTCCATTCCGGCTATGCGTAAGGATATCTTTAAGAATGAAGAAAGTATCGCGAAACTCGGGAAATATAAGACGCTGGTCTTTGAAGCAAAGGGGAGCAGCGACCTTCGTACCCTGCTCAATATGAAGCGGAAGTGTGAACTTCTGGGAAAGACGGTATTAGGCGTCGTACTTTTCTAACAAGATGTCTTAGGCTCTGCCTGTGCCACTTGTTGAGAATAAAAATGCCGGAGAGGCGGACTGAATATCCGCGTCTCCGGTATTTTTTTATTCTGCTAAAATCTCGCCTAGTTGGCATGCTCTCTTGCAAAGTCCGCTGCGTTAACCTCGCCCGCTCTTTCGGCGTAGCGCCGTTCCCCTGTACCGCTCTCGGCTTATAATTCTTCATGACACCGTTCTTTTTCTCCGGCACCACAACCTTTGCTTTTTCTCTTTTCGCATCCAGTTCCGCCTGCTCGTACTGAATCTCTACCCTTTTATCTGACGGTTTTCGATGGGATCTCCGATATACCAAGCCCCTGTCTTCATCGACCGTGTAGCCGTCCGGTGGTGGTGCTTGTTAAAAAGCCAGCCGGCATCGTCAAAAGTAATAGCACTCCGCAATACCGTCACGGTTTCCGTCCAGCCAGAACCAGCCGGACTTGGCATAAGTTCCAGTCTCCGTATCCGTACCACCAGCGATTGCTGTTCTCCCCTGTCCCTTATTCCAGTTAGCCATTGCGGGAATAGCGGAGAGTACGCTCATCGTAAGGGCAAGTGTACAAAAATAATTTCATTTTTCTTCATATTCAAACCTCGACTCTATTTATGGATGATTGTTGGTGAGCGAATTACCCGAGAAAAGGGGAAAAAGCGCTGAACCAATAAACTTTCTCTATTTTTACTCGAGGCATAAAATAAAAACAATAAAGAAAAATCTTAAGGATAGTTTGCTGTTTCGTTGCAACTTTACCTTGACGGGAAGAAATAGTATAATGGCAAGGATTCTCCGAAACGCGGTCGAATTTCCGCTTTCTCGCATAAAAATGCGGGTGCCGGCAGGATTCTCCGGGCTGCGGAGCATGGAAAATGTTTAATAAGGAAGGAAAGAGAAAGATGAAAAAGAAATGCAATGCCGGGGACGATAGATTTCTATCTTCGACTCCCCTGTGGCTCTTTTGTTTTGGCTTCCGGTTCTGTTTCTTGCCTTTTTATAAAGTGGAAGTATGCTGTCGTATTCTTTTTATTGCGGCGCTCTACGTTGCTTGTGCAGCTTTTTATTTATCAGAGCAGAAAGAATATCCTTCTCTCTGCCCTTTTAGATTTTCTCTTCGTGCCAATGAAAACAAGGCAGATGCTTTTTGAAGAGATGCCGACCGCTTACTGTATCGTAGGGGAAAATGGAAACATTCTCTGGCAGAACAGGGCATTACAGCGGATTTTACAGAGTGGAGAGAGTAAGGAGAAAAATATTTTCAACATTTTCCCGAATATAGGAGGGAGATGTTGAAGGAAACGAAGCGGTACTGGAGTTACACCTTCTTTGCCGAAAGAAAGTATTGTATCGATTTAATCTGTTTGGACAGTCTCAGGGAAGAGGGAGAGCAAACCGTTTACGGGCTTTCCGAAGAAGAGAACTCGTGGCAGTCTATCTTCGGGATGAAACGGAAGAAGTGGAACTGCAACAGAAGTTGGATGAAGAGCGTGTCGTCCTCGGACTCGCGTATATCGACAACTACGAAGATGTGATGGAGCAGATTGAAGAAGTGCGGAGATCGCTCCTTACTGCTCTGGTAGACCGAAAAATTAACCGCTATATCACCTCTTCCGGAGGCGTGATTAAGAAGATTGAAAAGGATAAGTATTTCTTCCTTTTGAAACAATCCGCCCTGGAGAAAATGATGGATGACCGCTTCTCTATCCTGGAAGAGGTAAAGGAAGTGGATATGGGAAATGAAGTCGCCGTGACCCTGAGCCTTGGAGTAGGCTACGGCGCAGGGCGATGATGCACAGAATTACGAGTATGCCAGAACCGCGATGGATATGGCACTGGGTAGAGGCGGCGATCAGGTTATCGTGAAGAACCCGGAGAAGTTGAGCTTCTTCGGCGGGAAAGAGTCAGAGTACGGAACGTGTGACGCGAGTGAAAGCGCGAGTGAAGGCGCAGGCTTTTGAGGAACTTCTCGAGTCCAAGGATAAAGTGCTGATTATGGGGCACAGGAATGGAGACATGGATTGTCTCGGTTCTTCCGTAGGCGTGTACCGCATGGTTACCGCGATGGATAAGCGTGCCTATATCGTGCAAAACAAGTGACTTCCACGATTCTTCCCTGAAGGAACGTTTTCTGAACAATACGGATTATCCGGATGATATGTTTATTAACGGAGAGACGGCGAAGAGTCTCGTGGATAATAACACGATGCTGGTCGTGGTGGACTGTGACCGGCCTTCGATTATGATGAGCCGGATCTGCTCACGATGGTGAAGACGATTGTGGTTTTCGACCATCATAGACAGAGCTCGGAGACCATTCAGGAGCGGTACTCAGTTATTGTGAGCCCTATGCATCCTCTGCATCCGAGCTGATTGCGGAGATGATGCAGTACATTCGGGAGGGCATCAAGGCGAAACCGATAGAAGCGGACTGTATGTGCGCGGAATTGTCATCGACACGAGAGGTTCACGAACCAGACCGGCGTGCGTACTTTCGAAGCGGCGGCGTATCTCAGACGTTGCGGAGCGGACATCGTCCGTATCCGGAAGATTTTCCGCGAAGATTTTCAGCGACTATCAGGCGAAAAGCCCATGCCATCAGTGCGGCGGATATTTATCGCAATGCTTTTTGCACTCAGTTCCGTGGAACGGGCCGGTTCGGAGAGCCCGACCGTGCTCTGTGCAAAGCGGCAAACGAACTCTTGAATATTCGCGGTATTAAGGCCAGTGTGGTGCTTACGAAGGTAGAGGATACCGTTTTTCCTTTCCGCCCGTTCCATTGACGAAGTGAATGTACAGGTTTTGATGGAGAAGCTCGGCGGCGGACACCGCACGGTTGCGGGAGCACAGATACAGAACAGCACGGTGGAAGAATGTATTCAGAAAGTAAAGGCAGCGATTGACGAAATGATAGAAGAAGGAGAAGTGGAATAATGAAAGTCATTTTTATTAAAAGGATGTAAAGAGTCTTGGAAAAAGAGAGAGATTGTAGAAGTCAGTGAGGGATACGGCAGAAATTTCATTATCCCGACAAAGGCAGGAGAGCTAACGCCGATGCAAAGAATCGAAATACTTTGAAGTTACAGCTTCAAAATGCGGAGAAGCTTGCCGAGGAAAAAAACTTGCGGAAGCGGAAGAAATGAAGAAGAAGCTCGAAGAGCTGAAGCTCGTTTTTCAAGATGAAGGCGGGGAAGGACGGCAGAGCCTTCGGTTCCATTTCCACAAAGGAAGTACAGGAAGAGTTAAAGAAACAGTATGCGCTTACCGTCGATAAAGAAGAAGATGGAGCTCGATGTGCCGATGAAGAATTTCGGCGGATATGACATCAAAGTAAAGCTGCATAAGGATGTGGAAGCGACCCCTGCATGTCAGCGTACAACCGGAGTAAGCTATGGCAGAAGACGAAAGTTTGCTGATTCGCACGATTCCGCATTCCAAGGAGGCGGAGGCCAGTGTGATCGGAGCGATGATCCGGGACGGCGATGCCGTGATACAGGCCTTAGAGATTTTGCAGCCGGAAGATTTCTACAGCAGACAGTTTCAAGTCCTTTTTCCACGATGAAAGAGATGACGAGAGACGGTGTGCGATTGATTTTGTGAGTTTGCAGGACAAGTTAAAGAGCAAGAAGGATGTTCCTCCCGAGTTTTTCTTTGGAGACACTGAAAAACTTTAGCTATGGATGTACCGACCGTTGCGAATATCCGTATTTACTGTGAAATGGTCCGCTCCAAGGCTATTCTTCGTGCACTGATTCGGAACCAATGAAGAAATAGCTGATATGTGCTACAAGGGAGAAGAGGATCTGGAGAGCATACTGAAAGCACGGAAAAGAAGATTTTTAATCTTCTTTTAGAGCGAAACAGCAGAGAATTTGTGCCGATTGCGGAAGTCGCCATGAATGTACTGCACAGGGTGGAAGAGGCCTCCAAAGCAGAAAAATGCCATTACGGGGGTTGCTTCGGGCTTTATCGACCTGGACTATCGGACTGCGGGCTTTCAGAAGTCGGATTTGATTCTCATTGCGGCAAGACCCTCCATGGGAAAAACCGCTTTGTCCCGAATATCCTGGACTACGTGGCGGTGAGAGCAGGAACCGGTGATGATCTTCTCCTGGAGATGTCGAAGGAGCAGCTGCGAATCGTCTGCTCTCTTTGGAAACGAAGATTGAGGCGGATAAGTTACGAAAGGAACACTTACGGATGAAGAGTGGGGAGATCTCGATTGGAAGGGTCGACCGCCTCTCCCGTTCCAATGTCTTTATTGATGACACCGGGGATTTCGGTGAGTGAACTCAGGGAAAGTGCAGAAAGCGGAAATTGGAGACCGGACTTTCCCTTATCATGATTGATTATCTGCAACTGATGAGCGGGGAAAAGGGGAAGCGGAACGCAGAGAGCCGGCAGCAGGAGATTTCGGATATTTCCCGTTCCCTGAAAGCACTTGCCAGAGATGGACTGCCCGGTTATTGCGCTCTCCCAGTTATCGCGTGCCGTGGAGCAACGACGATCATCGCCCGATGCTTTCGGATCTTCGTGAGTCCGGTGCCATCGAGCAGGATGCGGATATTGTGATGTTTTTATATCGTGATGATTATTACAATAAAGATACGGAGCACCCGAACGAAGCGGAGCTCATCATAGCGAAAGCGGAGAAACGGCCCCATCGGAACCGTACGACTTCTCCTGGCAGCCGCAGTATACTCGCTTTTAAGAACGCGGAGAAAGAACGGTAAGACGTAAGAATCCGGGGACACGAAAGAAGCGCGGATAGCGGAGAAGGAAAAGAGAAGAAGAGAGAAGAAGCGCGGATAGCGGAAAGAAGAAGAAAGAAGCGCGAATAGACCGGGCGGAACAGAACGGTACAAAGTAGAGAAAGGCTAAAACAAAAATTTTTATTGATAATCAAAAAGAATAAAAATAATTTATAAAAACTGTATAACAATTGTATTTATTCTATACATAAGCTTAAAATAGTATAAAAATCGATATTAGAAATTGCAAAGCAAGCGATAAATAGTATGATACAGACAATCGATAAATATTTTTAAAAGGGAAAGTCTATCGATAGTAAAGGAGGAGCCATGAAAAATCGAGAGAATCGATGACAACTCCATCAAGTGTGCTTTATCCAGCACGGATTTGTCGGCGAGAGACTTAAATCTGCGGGATATGACCTATGGCTCTCAAGCTGCTAAAAGGCTATTTAATGAAATGATGCAAAAGGCGAAGGAAGAGGTCGGGTTTTCCATTGAGAATACCCCGCTCATGATTGAAGCGATTCCTTTGCAAGGTGGTGCGGTACAACTCATTATTTCTAAGGTGGATGACCCGGAAGAGTTAGATACACGCTTTTCAAAGTTTTCCGCCTCCGGCAGCGGACAGAGCGGCTGGATTTCCGAACTTGCCACCCAACTCCTGGAAGGTGCGCAAGGCTTGATGAAGCAATTAAAGGAGAACGAAGAAGACAGCAGCGTTACAGAAGAAAAGAAGGAAGGGAAGGAAGAAGGAATTCGGCTATACCGTTTCCGGACTCTGGACCGTGTGATTGATGCGGCTAAAGCGGTTTCTTCCTGTGCATTGGGAGAAAACAGTCTGTACAAGGCAGAAGACAAGCAGGGGTATTTTCTCAGTCTGCATAGTAAGGGGATGACCTGGACAGCTTGAATCGTGCTGCAATCTTTTACTGGAATATGGGAGAGAGTGAATGGTGATTCAACCAGTGAAGCGTTTTATCAGGAACATGGAGGCGCTGATTCCTTCTCAGGCATTACAGAAACTGCAAAAGGTATAGAAAGAACGAGTAAAAAGGGAAAAGGATACAGCCTTGCTGTATTCCGGATTGAGATAAGGAGGCGGGTGTGGCTGAAATTACCAAAAACATGAAAATAAGTGATATTTTGGCGCTGAATGAACTGATGGCCCCCTTTCTTATGCAGAATGGGTTAGATTGCGTGACTTGCGGCTTCGCAGGCGGAGTCTTTGGAAGAGGCTTGTAAGTACATGGAATCAATGTCGAGGATTTGACGGAAGACTTGAATGATGTCTTACGAGTACATGGAAGCGCAGGAAGAAGCGGCGAAAAGCTAAGGATGGAAAAGAGCGGAGCGGCGGGAATGCCTCTCCGCTTTTTGTGTTTCGGAGAAGGTTTTTATCCAATCAAAAGTTGTTCTTTCTAAGCAAGGGAAAAGCGGAGTGAAGCGAGAGAAAAGCAGCGGTAAGGAAGAGAAAAACAGCGGAGAAAAAATTTTTCATATCCTTGACAGAGAAAATCAGTTGAGTGTATTATAACCACAGTTAGATAAAACTAACCGTTGTGAAAAAGAAAAGGTGTTTGTGAGTTTGATAAAGACCCAAGGCATTGCTTCCGAATTCATAACAAAGCCCTTTGTCGTGTCCTCCTGACCATAAGCACGATAAAGAGGTATCTCCCTGAAATAAATAGACTCAACTTAAGTGTCCGCCGTTCGGTGGAGAAAAAGCAGAAGTATGCTCAGCTTCTGCTTTTTGCTGTGTGGAACGGACTTTCAAGCGATATCCGTTCCGGCTTTTTAAAACCGGGTTTTCAAATTCGGTAATTTTATAAATATATCTTATATTTTGTCAAAAATTTGTTATATTCTTATGAAAAAAACAGTCGATAATACTTTGTCAATTTTGTATATTTCAACATATTTAATCAAAAAGATAAATGGAATCACACAATCGATTTACATGGCGTATAGCCCGGGCGTATTATGAACTAAGGATGGGACAAAAATGAAGAGAGTATTTTCCTTGTTTTTAGCGATGTTGATTGTACTACAGAGCATGATTGCAGTCGGGAAGAACAGGTCCCGGCACTCATGGTCTCGACGGAGGAATCCCTTTCCGCCATGCCCTCTACTAGAGGAACAGGGGAAGGGGAGAGCTTCACAGGGGAGAGCGAGAGCAGGGACAAGATTTCTCTTTCGAATGTTTCGGAAAACACGAGTGGCGAGGGAGAACAGTTCTCATCCGGGATTTTCTCCGGAATCGACGCGAAAAAGAGAAAAAGTTTGAAAGACGGGAAAAACCCCTGAAGGGCAGCTTCAGAAAACGGAATCCGGCAAGTACTTCCTATCTGGAAGCGAATAAGAGGAAAGAATTCCAGTATAAAGATGAGAATATCACGGTAAACGCCGTACTCTCCGTTCCGGAGAGTCTTCCGAAGGAGCGTTGTTTTTGGTGCGCCTGATTACGGAGGAAGAAAGACCGGAGCAGTACAGTGCTTTTTAAGGATGCCCTTACGGACTATAAAAAGAGGAAGAAGAGAAAGAAAAAGACCTTTGCGCCGAAGGAACTTCGACTCTATGATGTCGGCTTTTTCCGTGTGGAAGAAAAGACAGGGAGTATGGAAGTGGAGCCCAAGCAGGGCTCGGTAGACATCCGCTTTTTCTTTTCGGAAACCGCTGGAAGGAGAGGGAAACTGCAAGCGGCACACCTTCCTTTGAAGGAGGAGAAGAAAGAGGACGGCATGAGTACACTGGATGTCCCGGATGTACAGAAGGAAGATGTCCATGTAGAAGAGCTCTCTGTCAAAGAGGAAAGAAGGTTCTCGGAGAGAAGAGAGAAGTTGGAGTTTAGTTTAAAGAGCTTTTCTCCTGTTGCTATCTGGAAGGAATACCACGGAAGGGGAACGGATTAAGAACGATGTAGACTTTTCTCTTTCCGGCTTTAAAAAGGGATCTTTTTGAGAAAACGGCGACGCATGAGGGTGGAAGAAGATTTTACGCAGGGGCCGTGTCCGGCAATACAACGAACTGGACCATTGCAAAAACTATTCTCCTATGGAACTCGATAAGATTCGTCTGAGCTTCAGTATGAAGATTCATGACGGTCAGAGAAGAGACGATGGCGGGAGATAAGATTCATTTTGTCTTCCCGGAACTTTTTCCGATATTACGGACGGTGGAACGAACACGGGAGACGGAGGTTGACGGACATAAGCTCTATAAGTACCGCATCTTTAAAAATACGGATGGAAAATGGGAACTGGAAATCACCTTTTTGGAGCGCTATGGTAGACGAAGGGTTAAGCCCTTCTTCGGCGAGAATCATATGCTCCTTACCATTGATCAGAGTAAGTGGAAGGAAGGCGGAGGAGGAACAGGCGGAGTTTGTTCTTCCGAAAGCGATTCACCGTCTCGATTTCCTCCCTGTCCCGGAGAAAATATCCGGAATAGAGAAGACGGCGACGGAAGACCTCCAAAATGGAAAAATCAAGTGGGAGATCAAGGTCGGTACGAATAGTAAGGGCGTAAACCTGAACGGTCTTACCTTAATCGATTCTTTTGATGAAAGCAGCCTGAAGTATGCTTCGGCGGTTTGGAAAAATCCGGAGACCGGTTTAGAAGAGCCGATTGAATTCACGGAAGTCGGTAGAGACGGAGGAAAGATACAGTACGCCTATACCTTCCCGAACCACCCGGGAAAGGTGATTCGTGCGCCGCAGACCGTCATTGTCACGACAAATGTAAAGAAAAGCGGTGTTCAAGGATCCGAATCCTTCCGTCGAGAAATCGGAGATTGTGCTCAGCCACTCGAATCTCGCGCGTCTCGATACGGATCCGAATAAGCGAAAAAGCGGAAGCGGAGCTACGATTCGAAGGTGGAACTGAAAAGAACGGACAGCAGTTAAGCGGAAACAGAGTGCGCTGGACGATTGATTTTAATAAGAACCATGCCTGGGTTTATGATGCGACGGTGGTGGATGAACTGAGCGAAGGGCTCGAGATTGATGAAACGAAGGAATCACCGTACAGAACCTGGATAGCGCGTCCAAAGAGGCCATCACGCTGGACAGCGCCCATGCGATGAAGAACTTCACGGATTTGACGGCAGGGAAGTGCACAGAGCCTAAAGTATGCGGTAGAACACCGTGCCTCGGGAAGCAATCTTCGTCTGGACTTCGGCTTGAGCTTTAAACAGGCGTATCGTATCAGCTTTGAAACGACGGTGAAGCCGAACTTTACGATGTCGAACCTGGATGACGGAAGCGGAAAGCAGGGGTAAAGAACGTCGCGAAGGTTATCGCGCGTTATCCCACGGGAGATGGAGAACTGGGAGAACCGCCCGAGCTTCCGTCCGTAGTGAATGTGCCCTTTGAGGATGCGTTTATTAGGAAATCCGCCGGGAATGCACCGGATAAAAAAAGAATGCGCTTCTCAGCTGGAACATCGAGTGCTCCACAAGGGAGAAGGTTATGATGAAGCGGCGATTCTCGATACCATCGGGGAGACAGTGCCTCTATGATTTGAGCCTTTCCCTACAATGGAAAGACCGGACTTAGCTCTCTGGGAGAATAAAGAAGCCGGATTTTTCGGAGCGAAGAGAACCCGAATCCTGCAAGGCGAGGACGGGGAGACATGGCGGAGATTTCTATGCAGTATTCTCCGGAAAGCGCGCCATATAAGGCGGGAGGCGAGCTGAAACTCCATGTGAAGCGTCTCGCGAGCAGCAGTGAAATCTTTTAATATTGCCAAGATGCATTTCTCCTATCGGACGAAAGCATTGCACTATATCGGGCACAACAGGAGAACCATGCCTATGTAAATCATGCCTCTTTGAAGATTTCGGAAGAAGGGTAGAACTGCACAGCATGGATTCCGGAGAAGTTAGTGCAGACCATGGAAAACAGGCTCCTTTCGAAAGAAATCAAGAGCTTTTTATGATGATGCAAATAAAAAGTCCTATTTCCACTTTAAGATTCTGGCGAATGAGGACAGTTATCAGGGATTGAAGGACGTCCATATTGAGGATTCGCTCGCGAACGTATTCTTCTATAAAGACAGCAGTGGAGTCCATTCGCTGGACGCAAAGTATTTTCATATTACGTCTTCTTCGGATTTGCAATACCCGACGAAAGCGGTTCTGCGGGATAACGGGGTGGAAAGTGCAGTGTCTTCTTCCAATCTGACGATTGACAATACTATGCACAGTGTGGATGTGCGTCTTACGGATCCGTTGAATGAAGTCCTGAACTGAAACATCTATGCCTATTTAACACCGCAAGGGAACAGCTTCTCTTTCATAATACGACGGCGGGAACCCCGAACTTACAGGATACGGAGATTTTTCGCGAGGAACACGGTGAAGATGGAGTCCTCCTCTTTCCCGGAGAGCCAGAGAATGAATCCGACACCGACAGTCCTTCCGCTGGACACGACGGTTCGCGTTACTTCCGAAGGTAGAGGCGCAACAGAGAACTTACTGAACGACATTCTGAAGAAGAAAGGAGAACAGCAGAAAAACGGATATTTCCCGACCGAGACGGTGAGCTGGAAAGTTCTGATCAATCCGCTCGGAGCCAATCTCTATAATCAGGGTATCCTTACGGACAAGATTCCGGAAGGCCTGTTTCTTGACCGTGCATCTATCCGACTCTATGAGACGGAGCATCAGCCGGGGACAGCGGAACTCATCGAAGATACGAGTAATCCGGCAGTGGTTCCCGTTCCGGATAGCGGGGTCGGCTCCTATAAAGCGGAAGTTCTGAGAGACTTCAATGCAGTAGGTGCAGTAGAAACCACACTGAAAGTGACTTTGCCCGAGAACAGCAGTAAGAGCTATCTTCTGTGCTATAACACCATCATTAATACGGAGAAAGAGGATTTTAAGTCGGTGGAAAATACCATTTCCGTCGATAGTCGAAAGCCAAAGTAAGACGATTGTAAAGTTGGATGATTTCAGTTTCAGCAGAGGCAGTGTGAGAGTGCGCTTTAAAATCAAGAGAGGTCGATGCGCTTTCCAGAGAAGTTGCACTTTCGGAGCACTCTTCGGACTGTTTAAAGAGAGTGATTACGGACAGCTGAGCTTCGGCAAGTTACACACAGCTTCTGGGACTCGTGGAGGACTTCCAGGTAACGGATGCCAAGGGAGAACTTCGTTTCATCGGAAAGCGTGGGGAGAAGTACTATATTAGGAAATCAAGGCGCCTGTCGGGTACCAACCGATGAAACGATTTACGGCCCTATGAAATCAAGACGGGAGAGCCGGGGACGAAGAAGCTTGCCCCTTTGTTTCCGGTGTGCAGGAAGGGGACGATTTCCCGAACTATCGTGAGCAGAAGAAGCTGAAAACAGGTAGAGTGGAAATCAAGAATATTTTTGAAGGGGACAATGCGACGCTTTCTTCACTCGCTTTATCGAGGAAAAATGCGGGAAATCGCGATGGGTATACCTCCTCCTTTAAGCTCTTTATCTTCCCGGATAAGACGAAGGATAAGGTCGTACAGGTGAAGCTGGATGCGGATCCCGCGCGTCCGGGCGTTTACTTCTATAAAGGGAAAGGCCGTTAAGGAAGAAGATAAAGAAACTGATGGTAACCTCCCCTCCAGTCTTGCTGTGGCAGGATTACAGGTGGAGAATCTCCCTGGGGAAAATACAGACTGGTCGAGGAAAACACGGAAGACGGCTATCTTATGCCGAATATGTTCTGGAGCAGGGAAAACACATCGGCGCTGTTGTAGAGTTTGAAGTACAGCAGGAAGTGGATGCCAGCGGGGTAGGTAGGAGAGCGACAGACCTTCTCTACGATGGAGAGAAGGACGTACAGAATAAGATTGTGGTACGGAATGCACCGACGATCTTCAGCTTCGAAAAACCGATGAGAAAAACCCTGCCGGGAAGCTCACGGACGGTCTTTTTCCACCTGATTGGAAAGAAAGAAGACTTCTTAAGCGGAACGACTCCTTCGCCTTACACACTAAAGGATCTTCCGGACGGGAAGGCTTGCATAGAGATTACAGGAGCAGACCTCGCGGGTGGCTTCTCGCTGTCCGGCGTGTTAAAGACGGATACGGTTTATAGCCTGCAAGAGCTGGATGCCCCGGCAGGTTATCAGATAGGGGCAGTAAACGGCGGCAGTTTCAAATTACAAAAAGACGGTAAAGGAATCGTGATACAAACGAACGAAGGCAATCTCTTTTTCCGTAAAGAACCAGAATACCCTTAGCTAAAGAATCTGCCAACCAGTTTCAGCTTTTAAAAGAAATCGACTCCAATTTCGGGGAAAATGAGGCGAGCGGGAAAGTCCTGTATACAGGGATTTGCCCTCTATCCTGCAAAAGGAAAACAGGGGACAGAGAGCCCGGAAGAACCGCGGTAGAAAGCTGGGAAAACAACAGCGACAACAAAAAGACGGTAAGCAAGTTGAAAGCGGACCATTACTATCGTCTGGAACGGGAGAAACAGTCGATTCTCTATGAGCAGAGTAAGAATGACAGCGAAAATAACAACGATTTCTTCCTCTTTAAACTGAGCCATGACGGAAAGCAGATGGAAGAGGTTTCAGGCATCAGCGGAAAGAAGGGGCTCATCGGCGGCATTGGAAGCAATGGAAAAAGAACTGACGGTAAAAGCAAAGCGTATCCTTGCGGAAGCAAGTCTCAAGAAGGAAGACAGAGAACCCGTTACGCCGGGCGGGACAGACTTTACTGCATGAAAGGCGCCGTATTTACTCTTTATATGGTAAAGGACTCCAATACAGTGGAGAAAGCGACGGCACTGGACAACGGGGGAAATCATCTCGGTACGGCAGGAACACGCTATAACTATACGGGACTAATCTCAAGGGCGGAGTCGGATGACATCAAACTTGGCGATTATAAGACGGATGAAAAACGGTGTTCTTTCCACGAAGAACCCCATGGAGACCGGAAATAATGCACCGAAGTTGCCTTTTCTACGGAAACCGGCTTGTGAAAGACGGTCTTCCGCTCGAGATATCTATTTTGTGGAGAAACAGACGGTTCCCGGCTACAGCATCGAAGTGGAGAAACAGACGGTTCACGGCTACAGCATCGAAAAAAACAAAAAGTATGTTTTCGTTGTTACAAAGCAGGATCTGGAGCAGGGCGGTGTCAAGAAAGTCTTGAAACCGCAGTCTTTCTTCTCCCTTGTGCAGGAGGAAAACAGGGGTAAGTCCCGGAGCCCCTTCCCGACCAGGCGGGCATTGCGAAAAATAGCCGTATTCCGGGAAGCTTGAAGCTTCTGAAAGGTGGATTCCCATGATCACACGAAGAAGCTCGCCGGCGCAAAGTACGGCATCTACACCGATAAAGACGGTACGGTTCCGCTTATGCAGGGGCAGTGTTCCGCTGGAAGGCGTGACCGCCGGAGGAGCGCATACGGGAGAACTCATCTTTGACAAGCTCTCCTGGTATCAGGATTACTATGTGAAAGAACGCTGGAGCCGCACGGGTATCTCTTGGACCTGAATGAAGAAGCAATGCCAATGTCTATGGTCCCTTCCGTTTCTCTGCGAGAAGACGGAAATCAACGAGACGAGACGATGCGGTAAACGGCGTCATGATTACCCGTTTTGGGATTGACCCGCTCCTTTCTTACAGTGCGGAGGATAAGAAGAAAGCGCATTGGGAGAATGAAGAGAGACTCCGGCTTGCAGTTTAGTATCACCAGGGGTCTTCAATGACGGAACGAATGCGGAAAGCACGAGAAACTACGACGGATGCCCATGGATCGGTCTTTATTTCGGAGAATTTCTGGCAGGACAGGTCTATACTTTAAAGGAAGGCACAAACCTTTCCCTGTCTTACCGTACTACGCCGGACCTACAGTTTAAGATCAACAATAAGAATCAGATCAGTCTGGTTGATCCGGAGAACGCCGTCATCGCGCACCCTGGACAAAAACTATCTGGACCTTGCGGTGGAAGAACACAGTTTTTCTCTCCTGGCGGAAGTCGAGCACCATGAGCGGGTAGGAAGACGGAAATTTTGCCGCTCTACGGTTTGTCCTATCTTCTTACGGAGGACGCGGACGGAACGCAGCCTATCCCCTCCGGGCTGGAACTCAGTGTGAACGGAAAGAGAATCACGACTGTGACTCCGGCTTCTCCTTCCACTTTCGTTACGATGAAAATCGATTCCGATGTGAAGGCGGGCGAGGTTCGGTCGGAAAAGAGAAACGGCTACCGTGCCTATAAGGAAGGAAGTTTAAGCATCTTCGGGCTGGAAAGAGGAAAGACCTACTATCTTCGCGCAAGCGGAAAGTAATCTCGCTGAAGATTCCGCTGCACGAAAGAATCTCGTGCTTTCTCCGAGTGAACTCGGGCTCTATAAGATTGTCGTGGCAACGGACAGCAACATTTCCGTTACGAAAGTAAGAGCGGGACAGGCGGAAGCCTATAGCGGAGGAAATGCACCGGTATTTACGTACCGGACTGAAGAAGGGAAGCCTTTTTCCTGCATACCACAGACTTTGAGACAAGAAAAAGAATGTCGGAGAGCAGAGTATGCGCTTTATGTCAAGAAGGACTGGAGTTTGGGAAGACTCTTCTCGAGGGAAAAAGGGAAAAGCGGAAGACAGCATAGAGAAAGGAACGGAGTATCGGGAACGGGCAGTAAAGGAGACGATCGAATATCAGGAGAGCCTTATATTTTGCAGGAGATTTTTGAAAATGACAGTGCCGGAAATCTTCAGATTCCGAACCTCACTCTGGCACAGGACTATCTGCTTCTCAATGTTACGGAAGAAAGAGAGTATGACAATCCGAAAATGGAGATGGCTTTCCGCCTTCAGGAAAAACAAAGAGGAAAAACAGGAACTTTCCGTGCTTTCTTATGGAAGAGACGCGGAATCCTGCCCAGTCCCGCGTTATCAGACGGCTTTTTCTCCTCGGTGAGAATCTCTATATTCGAAGACCGAACGAGACTGCGCCGTCGCCCTCTATCATCTCATGAATAAGGAAGGCATCCTCGGTGAAGCGGAAGCCTTACAGGAGGAGCCGGTGCTGAACTGGTTACTCTATCAGAGAGAATCGGAAGGCGGCGGAGGTCCCCATATCAGTAAAAAGGGAAGAATCCCGGGAAATAACGGCACGAACCCGCAGTTTACGGAGAGAGGAAGAGAAGGGACCGTACGTTCCGGAAGTGCTCGGAAGAGACAATCTGGTCTTTATCGGTCTGGATCCGGATGGGAATCCCATCTATTTTCCGAAGCATCTGATTCCGCCTGAAGTCCTTCGTTATATTCAGGGAACACGGTTTACCGCGCCCGAACGGAACGGTTTCGAAGAAGGCGAGAATCAAGAAGAAAAAGAAGGGAGAAATCGGAGGAGGATATACCAGAGGAGGATACACCAGGAAGATATTGACGAGCGTTTGGGGAAATCCTCGGGCAAAACAGAACTTTAACGAAAGAGGATATTGAGGAATTACAGGCTATCGGAGAACTTCTTGCCGCTATGCGGAAGGGGCAGGTCGACCGCTATGGAAGAGTGTTCCGACCGGAGACAGTGAGTGCCATGCCCTACTACCTTGGTCTTTTTCGTTTTATCGACGCTGCTCCTGGAAGAAAGTCTGCGGAGAAGAAAAACAGAAGATAAAGTAAAGAGGATTCTTTATAAAAGAGCAACAGCGGGAAAGAGACCCTTTCCTCTGTTGCTTTTTATCTTTCTTTATCTATCGTTTAGTCTATCCTTTTATCCCTTTTTATCCTTTTTAATTCCTTATAAACCTCTCGCTTTCCGAGTCCCCGATCATAGCGACAAGCTTGATCGCTTCTTTTTCCGTGTAGCCTTCCTGCACATAGTTTTGGAAATGTTCCGAAAAGACTTACGGAAAGCCATTTCTCCTGTGCTGCTCTTTCTCTCTTTTTCCCGGAATGCCCTTCCAGCACTAAGACGTACTCACCCGCGGCTCCTCTTCCCGGTACTTCCGGATGGCTTCCTCAAGTCCGTATAGAGGACTTCTTCATGTTTTCTTCGTCAGTTCTCTTGCGAGGCTCAACACGATTCTCCCCGAAAGCATCGAAGATCTTCAAGCGTTTTCAAGAGGTGATGCGGCGCTTCATAAAGAAGGATGGTTCGTTCTTCCCAGCAAGACTTTTGCAGGATGGCGGTTCGTTCTTTCTTATTGCTTTTCTCTGTCGGAAGAAAAGCCTCAAAAGACAAATCGTCTTGTGGGAAGGGCGGAGAGCGTAAGCGCCGTGACGAAGGCAGCAGGACCCAGTATGCTTTTCCACGCGGATGCCCGCGTCGACCGCCTGTCGCACCAGTTCCTCCCCGGGTCACTGATACAGGGGGTTCCGGCATCCGTAATCAGGGCGATATTTTTCCCCTCTTTGCGGGCGGGAAACCAAGTCTCTGGCTTTCTCCACTTTGTTGAATTCATGGTACGCCGTCATCGGTGTTTGAATGGCAAAAGTGATTCAAAACTTGATGGAATTTCGGGTATCTTCCGCAGCAATGCAATCCGCTTCTTTTAACGTGCGAAGAACACGGAAACTGATGTCTTCCAGATTGCCGATAGGGGTTGCACAGAGGCTTAATTTTCCGGGGACCATAGCGTGAACGCGCTCTTTCTGTTTTCAAATGAGAAACAGAAAGAATAGTACTGCAGATAGAGAAATTGCCCAGACACTTCTCCTAGAAAAAAATAAGGTCGGGCAGGGAAGTTAGAAAGTACTTGACAGAACAAAAATATTGTATATAATCAAATTGTAAACAATTGAAATAGAAAAGAGATGGAACAGCATAGTCCATACAGAGTAGAGCAATGCACCGATTACCGAGCTTTACCGGAATCCGCGGCATAGCAGTTTCGTAAGGAAAGACAAGGAGGTTTGTAATGGGTGTTTATGATTATTCCGTACCGGAAGTAGGGGAGGAGAGTTCTCTCTTGCAGAGAACAAAGGCAAGGTCATGCTGATCGTGAACACAGCAACCGGATGCGGCTTTACACCGCAGTATGAAGACCTGGAGAGAATTGCATGAGGCTTATCATGACAAGGGATTGGAAATCATCGACATTCCCTATAATCAGTTTGCCGGACAGACACCGGGAACGGATGAAGAGATTCATGCGTTCTGTACGCTCCGATACAACACGAAGTTCCCGCAGCGGAAGAAGTCGGATGTGAATGGCGAGAATGCGCTTCCGCTGTATCGCTTTCTTAAAAGGAGCAGAAGGGATTCTCCGGTTTCGGGCACAGTCCGAAAGGGCTTGCCATGGCAGCCATGTGTCTTGCAAGAGATGTGAATTATAAGAAGAATCCGGATATCAAGTGGAATTTCACCAAATTCCTGATTGATAGAGAAGGAAATGTCGTAGAGCGTTTCGAGACCGACGGAAGACATGAAAGTGGTAGAAGAGAGGTTTCCGCCCTGCTCTGAGTCGATACAGACTCCACTCCGGTCGGCACGATTCTCTAGATAAAGCCCTTTGACTATGCTAAAATAGGAACTGCGTTTAGTGTGAAAGGGTTTTTCCTACGGGATGATGCATGGTCTGGGCAGGAAAGGAGAGAGAAGTGAGGAGGGAAGAAAGCGGACTGACTTCTCCCGGAAAAAGCATTTTCCTTTTCTGTACAGCAGTGTGAGCGGCAGAAAAAGAGCGGCTGGCAGTGGAGGCGGACTGGCACGATTATGATGAGCTGATTTATTTTCAGGAAGGCGAGTTTCAGCTCTACTTGAATCTAAAGGAGAAACTGATTAAAGAGGAATGTCTCTACTTTATTCCGAGAGGGTGTTTTTCATCGTTTGTATGCCACTTCGGATAAGGCTGTAGAGCATTCTTTTTGTTTTCGTTTGGAGGACTTGTCTTTTATAACGGGAGACTTTTTGGAGGATGCCCTTTTTCCCCTTCGGGGAAAAAGCGATTCTATCCGGAGGAAATCAGCTAAATGATATGGGATTTATTGACACCGTACAGTGCTTTTCCCGTTTGGTGCAGTATTTTCATAAACATGGAAGCTGTGACAAGGTATCGAGTCGAGTAAAGGAATATCGTGTTCGCGGGGTGGCGGAAATCTTGTATGTCCGCGCGGAACTTCTATCTTTTCCATTCTGGAAGGAATGGGGCTCATTCAGGGATAAATGTCCCTTAGAAGAGGAGAAGAAGGCGGAGCTTCTGAAAGCCTGCATTCTGTATATGGAGGAACATTATACGGAAAAGCTCTACATTCGCGATTTATCTTCGATTTGTCAGCTGAATGAGCAGTATTTTACCCGTTTTTGGAAATCACGTCGGCGTGTCTCCGCTGGAGTACCTGAACCGCTATCGGGTAAAGAAGGCGACCGCCATGATCTGTTCTTCGGAAGAAAATCATCGATATTGCCAAGAAAACCGGCTTTCATAACCAGGGAAATTTTATTAAGACCTTTAAGACAGTGATGGAAACACCCATGCAGTATAGAAAGAGAGGAAAATGACGTATTACTATCCGGCAATTATTCGGAAGAAAAACAATCGGTACAGAGTCGATGTAATCGACCTCGCAGAGCTGTTACGGAGAAGGGAAGGACAAGGCGGATGCCTTGGAGGATGCCAGAGGCAGGGGAGTGAACTGGCTCCTCGTGGAGTCCGAAGACGGAATGGACTTTCCGAAACAGACGCATCTTGATGATATCTCTTTGGAAGAGGGAGAAGAGAAGACCATGCTCGCCTTCCTGATGCCGAAAGAAGGATGGGAGGAATAGGAAAGCGGGATTTCGTATGAGACAGTAGAACGAATTTTTAAAAGAAAAGGAAAGTTATATTTGGTGAAAAATTCACCTCTTGTCACCCTATCCGATTTTTGCTATACTCTTTTCGGAAAATTGAGCAGGATAGGGAGGGAATGTGAGTAAGGTACTTCTGCAAAACGGTTACTTGTATACCAGAGAAGGGATTGAGAAAGCGGATGTATTGCTTTCCGATGGAAGACTTTTTCTTCATTTTTCTAAAAATAATATTGGCGACGTTCCCATTTTTGACATGAATGGGAAGTTGATTGTTCGGGCTTTGTAGATGTTCACGTACATCTCAGAGAGCCAGTTTTTGCATATAAGGAAACGATAAAAACAGGGACGGCGGCGGCTGCCCATGGCGGATATACGGCGATTTGCGCCATGCCGAATCTGAACCCGCCGCCTTCGAGTCCGGAGAATCTTGCCGTTGAACTGGATGCCATAAAAAGGACGCCTGCATCAAGGTGTATCCCTATGGAACCATAACGAGGGAGCAGAAGGGAAGAGGAAGTCTTTCCGATATGGTCGGACTCGCGTCGTATGTGATTGCCTTCTCCGATGACGGAAAAGGAATGCAGGATGAGGGGCTTATGCTGGAAGCGATGGTTCAGGCGGAGGCGCTGGGAAAAGCGATTGTAGCGCACTGCGAAGACGAAGCGGAGCTCCGTCCGGGCAGCTGTATTCACGATGGCGCTTTTTGCCAAGGCGCACGGGTACACGGGGATTAACTCCGCTTCCGAGTGGAAGCAGGTGAAGCGGGACATACGTCTTGCCGAAGAAAGCGGTGCACAGTACCATATCTGCCATATCTCTACGAAGGAATCCGTACAGCTCCTTCGCGAAGGGAAAAGAGCGAGAGTGAAGGTGACCGGAGAAACCGGACCGCACTATCTGATGTTTACCGATCAGGATCTGGAAGAGGACGGGAAGTGGAAGATGAATCCGCCGATTCGGGGGAGGCGGATAGAGAAGCCTTAATTCGAGGCAGTACAGGACGGCACCATAGATTGTTTGATTACGGATCATGCCCCGCATAGTGCGGAGGAGAAAAGCAAGGGTCTTTCCGGGTCCTCTTTCAGGGATTGTCGGCTTGGAGACGGCTTTTTGCTTCGATGTTTCACAATATGGTACCCGGAATCCTCTGGATAAGGATTCGTTACGGGTGGACAGGAGAAAAAGAGAGTGCACGGCGGCGGAAGCCTTGTCTGAAAAGGGAAAGGCGGAATATGGCGCGATTTCTCTTTACCGCCTTCTGGAACTGATGTGTACAAGACCGAGGGAGATATTCCCGATACGCGGACCGAAGTATATCGAGGATGGCGTAGATGCGGATATTACCGTCTTGGATTTGGACGCGTGCTATCCGGTAGATCCCGCACAGTTTTATTCGAAGGGAAAGAGTACCCTCTTCTCCGGACAGGAAGTGCAGGGGAAGGTCTTAAAGACCTATTATCAGGGAGAAGAGGTCTATGATAGTGAGAAAAGGCATTCTGTTTCAGCAGTAAGAGAAAGATATTCTGCTGAAACGGTAAGAAGAAAGTATAGCGATTAAGCAGGAGAGAAAACGGCAGAGTTTTGTTTTGGAGCGAGACAAAATCCTGCAAGGAAGTATAGAGAAACGAGGAGAAATGGCGGCAAAAGAGTGTGAGTTTAAGATTCTGGAGAATCGATTGATTGCAAGGATGTTTTCCTTCTTCGTCTGGATGGAGACTGTTCTTCCCTTTTCCAGAGCAGGACAGTTTTGTGAGATACGGATTCCGGGAAAATATCTTCGTAGACCGATTTCGGTTTGCGATATTACGGAGAATACCTTGACCTTAATCTATAAAAGTACTGGGAGAAGGGACGGAAGAACTTTCTTTTATGGAGGAAGGAGAGTATCTTCCCGTCCTGACCGGTTTGGGTAACGGCTATGACCTTTCGGCGTGCCCGAATAATCCGGTACTTGCCGGAGGAGGAGTCGGCGTTCCTCCCCTGTATTTTTCTATGCAAAAAACTGATCGAAGCGGGAAAGCATCCTATGTGGCGCTGGGCTTCCGCTCGAAAGAGGATGTCTTCTTTCTGGAAGAGTTTCGCGCTCTGGGGGTTCCGGTGAATCTGGTTACGGAGGACGGCAGTGCCGGACAGAAGGGCTTTGTAACCTCTATCCTGGGAGACCATCGTTATGCCTTTTCCTGCGGACCGGAAGCGATGCTCCGCGCGGTGTATGAGATGGTGGAGGACGGACAGTTCAGCTTTGAAGAACGGATGGGTTGCGGATTTGGCGCCTGCATGGGCTGCTCCCGGAAGATGCGCTCCGGAATGAAACGCATCTGTACAGATGGTCCGGTATTTCCATGGAAGGAGATTGTATGGTAAGCATCAAGACAAGACTTTCCGGAATCGAATTGGACAATCCGGTTATACCGGCTTCGGGTACCTTTGCTTTCGGAGAAGAGTTTCAGCAGTTTTATGACTTGAATATTCTGGGATCGATTTCCTCAAAGGCACGACGGTGGAAGAACGTCCCGGGAAATGCCCCTTCCGCGCATTGCGGAGTGCCCCTGCCGGAATGTTGAATTCTGTCGGCTTACAGAATCCCGGCGTGAAGAAGGTCGTGGAAGAAGAACTTCCGCGACTCGGGAAGATTTTTCATAAGCCGTTGATTGCCAATATATCCGGCTTTTCCATAGAGGATTTCTCCCTCCTTTCCGAAGCGATGGATCAGGTGGAAAATGTTGGGATTCTCGAAGTGAATATCTCCTGCCCGAATGTATCGCATGGCGGAATGGCGTTCGGCACGGATCCGAAATCCGTGGAGGCGGTATGTCGGGCGGTGAAGGAAAAACGAAAAAGCCGGTATACATGAAGTTGAGCCCGAATGTAACGGATATTACGGAGATGGCGAGGGCGGCGAGAGTGCCGGCGCGGACGGTATCGCCCTGATCAACACGGTGCTCGGAATGCGGATTGATATTCGAAAAAGAAAAGGCCGTCACTTGCAAACAAGGTAGGGGGTATTCCGGTCCGGGCATCTTCCCGATTGCGGTTCGTGCCGTGTATCAGGTACATCAGGCAGTGAAGCTTCCGCTGATTGGGATGGGAGGAATCCGCAACGCCGGTGATGTAATAGAGATGATGATGGCGGGGGGCGAGTGCCGTGGAAATCGGTGCGAGAATCTCGTGCATCCCCATGTATGTGAAGAAATCATAGAAGAGCTTCCGTTACTTTGCGAGGGAACTCGGAATAGAGGATATGCAGGATATTATCGGAATCATTTAGAAAGGGCAGGGAAAGAAGATGGGAAAAGGATGTTATGGTGGCACTCGATTTTTCCGAGTGGAGAAGAGGCGCTTCACTTTTTGGACTTGTTTCAAAAGGAGGAGAAAGCCTTATGTGAAGGTCGGGATGGAACTCTTCTATAGCGAAGGGCCGGAAATCGTTCGAAAAATCAAGAAAAAGAGGACATTCGATTTTTCTGGATCTGAAACTGCACGACATTCCGAATACGGTAAAAGGCGGCATGCGTTCTCTTCGGGACCTCAGGGGTGGATATGACGAACCTGCACGCTTCCGGCGGAATAGAAATGATGAGAGAGGGGATGGAAGGCCTTCCGGAGAAGGACAGGGGGAGCGTCCGCTTCTCATTGCAGTTACGCAGCTGACTTCACAGACCAGAGAACCCTGGAGGAAGAACTTCTTATTCGAGAAGAAATGAAGAAGGTCGTTCTGCATTACGGAGAAAATGCAAAGAAAGGCGGGGCTGGACGGCGTGGTTTTGTTCTCCATGGGAGGCAAAGGGAGATTCATGAGGAACTCGGAAAAGACTTTCTCACGATTACCCCGGGAGTCCGCTTTAAAGGAGGAACGGTAGGAGACCAGAAGCGGGTAATGAGTCCGGAAGAAGCGAAAGAAGCCGGTTCGGATTACATCGTGATGGGGCGTCCCATTACGAAGGCGGAGAATCCGGTAGAAAGCGTATCGGGAAGCAGTAAGACAGTTCTGTGACTAGGCTTTTTATTCGGCGACTTAGAGATAGGATAGGAGGAAAAGATGAGTAGAAAAGAAGAAATTGCAGAGGCGCTGTTATCCATTCAGGCGGTGTTTTTACGGCCGAAGGATCCCTTTACCTGGGCGTCAGAGTTCATTCCCATTTATTGTGACAATCGCCTGACCCTCTTTTTCCGGAGGTCAGAAGGAAGATTGAGAAAGGACTTGCCGAATTGGTACGGGAACATTTTTCCGGAAGCAAGCGCCCTTTTCGGGACATCCACGGCGGGAATTGCCCATGCGGCACTCACTGCGGAGATTCTGGATCTTCCGATGGGCTATGTCAGAGGTTCTGCAAAGGATCACGGCAGACAGAATCAGATCGAGGGCGCACTCAGTGAAGGACAGCCGGTCGTAGTTGTGGAAGATCTCATTTCTACGGGCGGTTCCGTTATCGATTGTGTGGAAGTGCTTCGGAAAAATGGAGCCAAGGTGCTCAGGGTGGTCAGCATTTTCACCTACGGCATGGAGAAGGGAAAGAAACGTCTGAAAGAGGCCGATGTAGAGAATTATTCCCTCTGTGACCTGGATTCTCTTCTTCCCGTTGCGGCAGGAAAGGGCTATATCGAGGAGAAGGAAATGGCGAAACTCCTTCGCTTCGGGACAATCCTTCCGACGAGTCCTGGATGCAGGAATAGGGGATAATGCAAGAAAAGAGGAAAGACAGAGCAGCCAAGGCTATGCAAGAAGAAAAGAATAAAGACAGAGCAGCCAAAGGCTATGCAAAAGGGTAGTTGGTCCGGTTTGCCGGATTATCTATATAACGTAAAGGATGATAAGAAAGGACAAAAGGATGGAGAAAAATGCAGTATCATTAACATTTTGGACTTGAGTGTGGAGGAACTGGATGAAACTCATGGCACTTGCAGACAAGATTGAAGCAAAGCCGGAGAATTACTGGGAACGTTGTAAGCATAAAGCTTGCGACCCTCTTCTTTGAACCGTCTACCAGAACCAGACTGTCCTTTGAGGCGGCAATGCTGGAACTCGGCGGCTCCGTCCTCGGATTTGCCGGAGCGGCAAGCTCTTCCGCTGCAAAGGGAGAAAGTGTAGCGGACACCATCGCAACGGTTTCCAACTATGTGGACATTATCGCGATGCGTCATCCGAAAGAGGTGCACCGGTTGTTGCAGCAAATCACACCACCATGCCCTTTATCAATGCGGGGAGACGGCGGACATTTTCATCCGACACAGACCACGGCAGACCTTCTTACCATCCATAGAACATTAGGAAAGTTGAGGCGGCTTGACCATCGGTGTTTGTGGAGACCTGAAGTTCGGTCGTACCGTACACTCCTTAATCGACGCGATGCTCCGTTACCCGAATAACCGCTATATCTTAATCTCTCCGGAAGAACTGAGACTGCCGGAATACGAAATCGAGAGTTGAAAGAAGCCGGAGCGGAGTTTAAAGGAAACGAAGGATTTGGAGGCATCGATTCCGGAACTGGATATCCTCTATATGACAAGAGTGCAGAAAGAGCGTTTCTTCAGCGAAGAGGATTATCTTCGTCTGAAAGACATCATGTGCTGACACCGGAGAAGTTGAAGAATGCGAAGGAAAGCCTGGGCATTCTCCATCCGCTTCCCCGTGTCAACGAGATTTCGATACAGGTGGATCAGGATAAGAGAGCAAAATACTTCTACCAGACGCTTTGCGGAAAGCAGATGCGTATGGCTTTGATTTTGAAACTGCTGGGATTGGATAAGGATTAGTTTTCGGAAGATAGAGGGTGAAGGAAGCCTTTACTAAGAAAGAGTCGTTAAGAAAGAATCGCAAAGAGGAGAAGCAATTATGAAGATAGACGGTATTGAAAAATGGAATCGTTTTTAGATCATATTAAGGCCGGAAAGAGCATGCTGGTGTACCATTATCTGGGACTGGAAAAGTTGCAAAGCCGGTTGCCCTGATTCAGAACTGTTCTTCCGGGAAAAATGGGAAAGAAGGATATCGTAAAGATTGCGGAAAAATATTGACTTGGATCTGAATGTTCTCAGCTATATTGACCCGGGATTACAGTCAACTATATTAAAAGACGGAAAGAGAGTGGATAAAACAAAGCTTATCCCTTCCGAAACCTTGAAAGATGTCCTGCATTGTAAGAATCCGCGTTGCATCACTTCTACGGAGCAGGAGTTGCCCCATATTTTCAAGAGAATCGAGGGAAAAAACAGACAGTATCGTTGCATCTATTGTGATACAATAGCGAAGAACGATGAGTTGGAATAAAGCAGTATAAGGTTTTTGTCCGCTCCTGAAATTCAGATTTTGGGAGCGGATTTTTTAGAAACAGGAAAAGAGTGCGGTATGCGGACTCGTTTTCAGAAAGAGGAACAGTATGGAGAACTACAGTTTACACGAGCGGAGAGCCGGAATTTTGATGCCGATTTTTCCTTGCCGGGAAAATACGGCATTGGAAGACCTTTTCAAAGAGGCGCGAGAGTTTGTTCATTTTCTAAAGAAAGCGGGGCAGAGCTACTGGCAGATTTTGCCGATGGGACCGACCGGCTATGGAGACTCGCCCTATCAGAGCTTTTCGACTTTCGCCGGGAATCCTTATTTTATTGATTTGGATACGTTGCTTTCCGAAGGACTCTTAAAAGAAAGAGGAATTGGAAGGCCTCTGTTCTCCGATCTGGAAGACCGTGTAGACTACGGAAGCTCTATACCTTGCGGTTTCCGGTGCTGGATAAAAGCGGTGCGTCGTTTTTAGAGCGTATAGAGAAGGCGGAAGGAAAGAAAAGAAGAGGAATATCAACTTTTCCTGGAAGAAAATGCGCATTGGCTTCCGTCTTATGCCGCGTTTATGGCAAAGAAGATGCCCTATTCTTCCGTATTTCATGAGGTCTGTCAGTTCCTCTTCTTCCGGCAGTGGATGGCGCTGAAAGCGTATGCCAATGCCGAGGAATCCATGTCATCGGGGATATTCCGATCTATGTGTCGATGGATTCCTCGGATGTACTGGACCATCCGGACTTATTCCAGCTGGAGGCTGTCGATTCTTCCGGAAAGGAGCGGAGTGCGGGAGAAGCGAGATGTATCTTCCGGGAAGAAGGAGGCGGCATATCGCCCGAAAGCGGTGGCAGGATGTCCGCCGGATGCCTTTGCGGAAAATGGACAACTCTGGGGGAATCCCCTTTATGACTGGGAAAAACAGGAAGAAACAGGCTACCGTTGGTGGATTTCACGACTCAGGCACTGCTTCACCCTTTATGATATTGTGCGGGTAGACCATTTTCGCGGCTTTGATGAATATTATTCCATACCGTACGGTGATGAAAATGCGAAGCGCGGGCACTGGGAGAAAGGGCCGGGGATGAAGCTCTTTCATGCGGTGCAGGAAGCGCTCAGGAAGAAAGAGGTCATTGCGGAGGATCTTGGCTATGTGACCGAGTCTGTCAAAGAGTTGGTTAAGGACAGCAGCTATCCCGGAATGAAACTCCTGGAATTTGCTTTTGATTCGAGGAAAGCGGAGATTACCGCCCGAACACCTGGACAGAGAATACGGTCTGCTATACCGGTACGCATGACAATCAGGTCTTGAAGGACTGGTTTCTGGAAATTCTTCCGGAAGACAGGCAGATGGCGGCAGAGTATACGGGAAAAACGGTAGAGGAACTCCTGTCCATGGACTATGTGGATTATTTTATTGCAATGACCCTGGAGGCGAAGTCCAATACGGCAATTATCCCTTTACAGGACTATTTGCATAAGGGAAAAGAAGCGAGAATCAATACTCCGTCGGTGCTCGGAAACAACTGGAGCTACCGGTTTTTGAAAGAGGACTTTACGGAGGCGCTCGCAGAGAAGATTCGGAAAATGACAGAGGAGAGCGGAAGACTTTCAGATAAAGCGCGATAGACAGGCAGAGCGGAAGGTTTTCAGATAAAGCGCGATAGACGAGCAGAGTGGAAGGTTTTCAGCTAAAAGATAGGAAGCGAAAACATAAAGTTTTAGAGCGTGCAAACGATAGGAATGGGAAATGTTTAAAAATGCATTGTATTACCGAGAAGAGCGGGAGGGTACCTTGCGCGGGTACTTTCTTCCGTGGAACTGCCCGGCAAGGAAAAAGCAATATGGGAGAAGAGAGTAGGGCGTAAGTTTCCTGCTCTTTTTCTTCTTACTCTTTCAGAGAATCCCTTCTATCCCGAAGGGGGAGGACAGGCTCCGGACAGAGGAACCGTCGACGGGGAAGAAGTTCTTTTCGTGAAAGAAAGAGAGGGAACGGAGAAGAAGGAAAGCGCGGAGGATCCGTATGCGGAGAGGAAAGCGGAGCAGCAGGAAGAAATAGAGATTCTGATAGGGAAGGACTTTCCGCTAGGGAAGGAAGTGCTGCAAGGTGGATTTTGCTTTCCGCAGACATCAGTCCGAGAACCATAGTGGAGAGCATCTTCTCGCCGGCCTGATTCATTCCCGTTTTGGCTACAATAATGTAGGATTTCACATGGAACTTGGCGGGGAGAATCCGCATGTTACGGTGGATTTTAACGGGGCGCTTTCCGAACAGGAGATCGAAGAACTGGAAAGAGAAGTGAGATGCGGTCATCCGGCGGAATATTCCGGTAGAAGAGCGATATGTAGAGGAAGAGAAAGAAAAGAGGAAGAAAAAGAGGAAGAGAAAGAAAAAGAAGAAAAAGGGAAAGGAAGAGGAAAAGGGAGGAGAAAGGAAAGAGGGCGAATTTCGACAAAAGAAAGCGCTGTCCGGCGTCGTGCGTGTCATTTCTTTCCCTGGTGTGGACAGTTGTGCCTGCTGTGGAACCCATGTGAAGCGGACAGGGGAAATCGGGCTTTTCAAAGTTCTCTCTCATAGAAAAACACAGGAAGGCACCAGACTCTTTCTTCTTTCCGGAGAATTGGCCTTTCTTGATACGGAGAAGAAGGAGAAAGCGCTTCTTTCCGTGAGTCAAAGCCTGAGTACGGATTATGCAAGCTCTCTTCTCGAATCGATAAGCTTTAAGCGCAGGGAGAAGAGGAAAAGCAAAGACGAATCCGTCTTGCCCTTGCTGCGGCGGAAAGCTTGGGAAGGCGTACCGGGGAGGTGTGGTTCTATCCTGGGAAGCCCGTTGGAGAGCGCTTCCCTATGGTTTTATGGAAGACAAGACCTGGTTTTCTTTCATTTTCCGGATTATGAGATGATTCTTTTAAATAAAGTCTGTGAACTTTTAAAGCGCTATGTGCATACGGACTTTTTCTGCTTTTTCTTCTCGAACAGAAGAGGAATGGCAGTTTGCGGGAACAGGAACGGAAGGTTTTTGGAACGCTTCGCCGCATGGAAACAGGCGGGAAAGCTAAGCGGCGGCGGAAAGGAAGAGATGGTACAGGGGCGCTTTCAGGAACTGCGGCGATGCTGAACCAATGGATAGAAGAGAGGCTGGCGTTTTTCTTCAGAAAAAAACGCAGCTCATGGAAGACTCAGCTCTCGAAGAGAGCTGTCCGTCGCAACGGATGCGCAAGCGTTCTACCAGAACGCGCGCAGTCAAGAGATAGAGTTTTCTTCAGAAAAACGCAACTCGGGAAGGACATTTCTCTCATTTGTTCAGTGAAAAAGAACACAAACTTTCAAAAATGCTTGTGAAACTTTACAAAAATTGTATAATTATTAAAAGCAAATTAGGTGAAAGTGCTAAAAATTTATCAAAGAAAATAGCACGATAGTAAAGACACAAGAATGATGCAGAAAAGCACACTTGTGCAGGAGGGTTTATGAAGAGAAAGGCTTTATCGCTGTTGTTGGCTCTAAGTATGAGCGCTTCTTTATTGGCCTGCGGGAATAAAAGTGCAGGAAAAGAAGAAAAGACGACATCCGGAGCGGAGAAGACGGGAGAGAACAAAGCTTCCGCCGGAGGAAGTGGAGATTTTGCAGGGCAGAAGTTGACTGTGCTTTATATGTCCGGTGTGTATGCGGATGCTGCGAAGTCGATGGTGAAAGAGTTCGAGGATAAAACAGGAGCAACGGTTGACGTGATTGATATGCCTTATACGGAACTGCATCAGAAAATGCTTTTGGATTTTACGAGTGGAGCGGGAACCTATGATGTGGTTGACGTAGCGAGTCAGTGGGATGGAGAGTTTGCACCGTATCTTACGGACTTACAGCCGAACATGGAGAAGGACGGTGTAAAAAGCGGATGATTTTTATCGACAATGTGATTGCGAATTCCGGAAAGTGGCAGGACAAGTACGTTGGTATTCCGAACGCCTCCACTCCGCAGCTTTTTGCCCACAGAACCGATATTTTTCCCGAACGGTTTACCGGATACTTGGGAGAAGTACAGAGAAGAACTGAAGAAAGTTACGAAGAAGGATGAAGGATTTTACGGCGCATCCATTTCCGGAATCACAGGACAGCTTGGCGGAGTCTTCGATTATGTCCTTTGGTCTATGGGAGGTGCATGGGCTACAGAGGATTGGAAAGTGAGCATTGATTCTCCGGAAACAAGGAAAGCATTGGAGCACTCAAACAGTTTGCAGGAATCTCTGGATCCGAACTGGTTAAACTGGGGAACAGATCAGTCTATTCAGGCTTTCCTGAATGGAGATGCCGCAGTTTGTGAGACTTGGCCCGACTTTGGGACTGGTGCAGGATGCGGATAATCCCGATAAGTCTAAAGTTGTTGGAAAATGGGCGCTCTCCGTTATTCCGAAGGAGAAAACCGGCATTACCTTACTCAGTGCGTGGGATTGTGCTATTCCGGAAGGCTCTAAGAACAAAGAACTGGCATGGGAATGGATTAAGATGTACACGAGCTTGGAGAAGCAGGATAGTTTTTACAAGGACTACAGGATTCTCTCTCCGAGAAAGGCTTTCTGGGAAGAAGACGGCATCAAGGGTACCTACATGGATACCGTAAGAGAAGCATTGGATACGGCAAATATGTGGTGGAGAGTCGCCGCTTCCACAGGTTGATACGAGCTTCAATACTTTGATTTCGCTTATCTCTCCGGACAGACGGACCTGAGACGACTGTAAAGGAGATGAAAAGCCTGCAGTCGAAGAAGCTTTGCAGCAGGCTCCGCCGGAAGAAGGCACCAAAAACTATAATCATTAGAGACCAACTCTCCACCGGAGGTTGTCCGTCGAAGACGGATGCGCGTACGTTCTACAAGAACGAGCGCAGTCAGAAGTGGAGGAACTTTCATGAAGAAGGTCCGGAGAGACCAACTCTCCACGGAGAGTTGTCCGTCGAGACGGATGCGCGTACGTTCTACAAGAACGAGCGCAGTCAGAAGTGGAGGAACTTTCATGAAGAAAGGTCCGGAAGGACCAACTCTCCACCGGAGAGTTGTCCGTCGAACGGATGCGCGTACGTTCTGCAAGAACGAGCGCAGTCAGAAGTGGAGGAGCTTTCATGAAGAAAGGTCCGGAAGAGACCAACTCTCCTAAGAAGAGTTGCTTCTCGAGCATCATGTAAAGGGGATCTGTGGAATCCCCTTTTTCAAAGAATTATGGTATAGAAAAAGGTTGAATAAGATGGACTATCAAGTAAAAATAAAGAGTAGAGAAATGGAGATAGAGTATGGTCCTGGATTTTTGGTTCCTACCATCATATTTCTGGGGTTTACAGCACTTCTTCCTTTGCTGTATTCTCTGTATCTCAGTTTATTTCAGTATAAAATTAACCTCCCGAATGCGATACCGAAGTTTATCGGTTTAGAAATTATATTCGTCTGTTTCATGATAAAAATCTTGCAGTCAGTGTCGGAAATACGGTTCTCTTTGCCTTTATTTCTGTGAGCCTTGAACTGGTTCTTGGCGTAGTAGCGGCAATGATGCTTTGCGGAACGGAGAAAATCTATCGTATTTTTACTTCCCTTCTGCTGATACCGATGATTATGGCACCGGTAGCAATTGGTACTTTGTTCCGGATGATGCTGGACGGAAGTACCGGAATTATCAATTACTTTTGCATTTCCTGTCCGTGCCCCGCATTAACTGGCTGAGCAATCCGAAGACGGCAATGCCGGCGGTAATATTTGTCAATGTTTGGCAGTTAATTCCCTGGGTTTGTATCATTACCATGGCGGGACTGAAATCTCTGCCGCAGGATGCCTTAGAGGCGGCAAGAGTGGATGGAGCGAAGAATCATCATATTTTCTTCTCCATCGTACTGCCGATGATTAGTCCCTTACTGATGATTGTCTTTATGCTCCGCTTCGTGGATGCATTTTAAAAGTTTTGACACGATTTATACGATGACGAACGGCGGTCCGGGCAATGCGACCGAAATGCTCCCGAACTACATTTATAAACAAGGATTAAAATTCTTTGATGCGGATACACCGCTTGTCTTGCGATAGCATTTGTATTGGTTATGACCGTTTTTAGCGTGATTTTTCCTACATTGAGAAAAGAAAGTGGAGGAGAAAGTATATGATGAAAAAGAAAACAGGCCTCCATGGTTCATGATGTTTTTAGGAAATATTGCAGGACGACCATTCCGCTATATCTTTACGACTTGTCTGATGCTGACTGTGCTTTTTCCTTTATATTGGTTACTAAGCAGTTCTTTTAAGATTCGCGCAGAATATTTGGCAAATCCGCCTATTTTTGTTTCCGCACGTCTTTACCTTGGAAAAACTTTTAAAACTGTTTTTTCTATGAATGGGCTGGGCAAGCAGTTCATGAATTCTCTGATTGTGAGTCTTGTGTCTACGGTGATTTCCGTGCTGGTTCCATGGCTGCGTATAGTCTTGTTCGAGGGAAAGTTTTCCAATATCACAGACAGGCATTCGGAATCTGGTTTATGATTCAGAAGATGTATCCGGCGATTGCCACCGCTATTCCCATTTATCTGGTTATGCGGAAGTTGCAGCTAATTGATACTTTACCAGCACTCATTATCATGAATACCAGTTTCAATCTGCCACTGGTCATTTGGCTCATGATGGGATTCTTTTCTCAGGTTCCGGTAGAAATGGAAGAGTCGGCACGAATTGACGGATGTAGTTTTCTGACTCGGTTTTTCTATGTTGTTTTTCCGGTAACGAAGTCGGGTATCGTGGCATCTGCCATTCTTGCGTTTGTGGGGGCATGGAATGAATTCCTTTTGCTGTAATTTTAAGTATCAATAAGGCGAAAACCTTACCGGTAGTGATTGCCGGCTTCATTACAGATAAAGGACTGGATTGGGGACCGATGGCGGCGACTTCTTTGGTCAGCCTCCTTCCCGTCTTGGTGCTCGTTTACCTCTGCCAGAAACAATTCGTCAGAAGGCCTCGCAATGGGTGCTGTGAGGGCTAGCGTTTTTCTTCAGAAAAACGCAGCCCGTGAAGACTCAGCTCTCAGAAGAGGCTGTCCGTCGCAGAACGGATGCGCAAGCGTTCTACGAGAACGCGCGCAGTCAAGGGATAGAGTTATCTTCAGAAAAACGCAGCCCGTGGAAGACCAGCTCTCAGAAAGAGGCTGTCCGGCGAACGGATGCGCAAGCGTTCTACAAGAACGCGCGCAGTCAAGGATAGGGTTTTCTTCAGAAAAACGCTAGCCCGTGGAAGACCAGCTCTCAGAAAGAGACTTCGTACAGGTAGATAATAATGGGTCATCTATGCTATATTGCATCATAGATAGGCCTAAAATAATAACTTGGAACGAGAAGGCTAGAGCATCCCGCTTAGAGAGAGACGATGAGCAAAACGACGACCAAAATGGCGATTGCCTTTGCATTTAAAGAACTGCTTTCGGAGAAGGCACTGGACAAAGTTACGGTGCAGGAGATTGCGGAAAAGTGTGAAATGAACCGCAAGACCGTTTTCATTATCATTTTTCACGATATACTGGAACTGTGTGAGTGGATTTGTGAGAGCGATGCGCAGAAGGCGTTGCAGGAAAAACCGACTTATGAGACTTGGCAGGAAGGTTACCTGACCATCTTTCTGATGATTCAAAAGGATCGCTCTTTTATTCTGAATATCTATCGACACATGCCGAGAGAGTATCTGTATCGCTATCTGTATAAGGTGACTTTTCGTCTGATTTATGATGTTTTTGGAGAAAAGGCGGAGGGATGCTGATTCGGGAGGAAGATAAGAAATTTATTGCGGACTTTTATAAATACGCTTTTGTCGGTCTCCTTCTCGAGTGGATTGATACAGGGATGAAGAAGGAACCGGAAAAAATCGTGACAAGGCTCAACTCTTTAATGGAGGGAACCTTTGAGAAAGCACTCGAAATGCCAAGATTGGGAGATAAGGAAATAGGAGAGAATACGGCACTTTTTTAGCGTGGAGGAAGTATTGCATTCGTGCTGCGTTTACCTGCATTGCATTTTAGACATTTCTCGCTTTTGTCCTAAAATAGCACAGTTCAATCGACTTGTCGTAGAGACACGACAGGCCTTTATTTTCACCCGTAGAAATGTTGGAAGGAGAGAAATACAATAGCATCCGAAAAAGCTGGAGTTTATATCTTGAAAATATTCGAAAAACTTACATTTTCTTTTTGCTATTTCAATATATTGAAGTATAGTATAGAGATAGAAAACGAGAAGAAAGACTACAGAAGAAGAGCAAGACTACAGCATCAGCAAAACAGAGCAACAGAGGAACACACAGGAGTATCGAAAGAGTAGAGAAAGCATTGTTGAACAAGGAGAGAGGAGAAGAACCATGTATTACGGAGCGGGAAATTGTGAAGCATTTGCAAAACCGGAGAAGCCGGAAGGTGCGGACAGGAAGTCAGCGTATATTATCGGAACAGGCCTTGCAGGACTTTCCGCAGCATTTTATCTCGTGCGGGACGGGCAGGTAAAGGGAGAGCGCATTCATCTTCTGGAGAAGCTGGAACTTGCCGGAGGCAGCTGTGACGGACGAAAGGATGTGACAAAAAGGCTTTTATATGCGTGGCGGAAGAGATGGATAACCACTTCGAGTGTATGTGGGATATGTACAGGATGTGCCTTCCATTGAGACGCCGAATGTTACCGTACTGGACGAGTATTATTGGTTGAACAAGCATGACCCGAACTATTCGCTTTGCCGTGCCACGGTGAACTGCGGAAAAATGCACATACGGACGGGCAGTTTAAGTTGGATAAGAAGTCTGCGCTTGCTCTCGCTAAACTTTTCATGACCAAAGAGCAGGATCTGGAGGATAAGAAAAATCAGTGACGTTCTTCCGGCTTCCTTCTGGGATACCAATTTCTAGCTTTTATTGGCAGACGATGTTTGCTTTCCAGAAATGGTCTTCCGCTCTGGAGATGAAGCGCTATCTCTGCCGCTTTTTGCCACCATATCGACGGTCTTCGGACTTTACCGCTCTTCGTTTTACAAGATATAACCAGTACGAGAGTATGATTTTACCGCTCGTAAAAATATCTGGAAAGCCATGGTGTTTCCGTAGAATTCGGCATGGATGTGAAGAACGTGGTGATTCAGGAGGAAAACGGGAAAAAGGTAGCCAAGCAGATTGTCTATAAGAAGGATGGAAAATGGGATAGCATTGACCTGATTCCGGATGATCTTGTTTTCATTACGAACGGTTGCTGTACGGATACTTCCTGCTACGGAACACAGGATAGTGCGCCGGATTTATCGCAGATTGAAAACGGTTCCGGCGAGTCCTGGGACTTATGGAAAAATATTGCGAAGCAGGCGACACACAGAGTACGGCAATCCGGATAAGTTCTGCACGGATACCGCTAAAACAAACTGGATGAGTGCTACGGTAGAAACCAGGGACGAGGAAATCATCAGAAGATTATGGATATCTGTAAGAGAGATCCGAGAAAAGGAAAGGTTACGACCGGCGGAATCGTTACGGTAAAGGATAGCGTGAATAACTGGTATCTGTCCTGGACGATTAACAGACAGCCCCAGTTCAGAGCACAGGAGAAGGACACGGTCCTGATCTGGGTGTATGCGCTAAAGTACCGATAAGGGAAGGAAACTTCGTGAAGAAGCCGATGCAGGGGTGCAGCGGCTCTGAGGTTACGAAGGTGGCTCTACGCATATTGGACTGGATAAGAACAAGATAGAAGACTATGCGAAGAATCGTTGCAATACCACCACCTGTTTTTATGCCATACATCAATGCCTTCTTCCAGCCGAGAAAAGAGAAGGACAGACCGAAAATTGTGCCGAAGAATGCGGTCAATTTTGCCTTTATCGGACAGTTTGCGGAAACACCGCGCGACACCATTTTCACAACAGAATATTCTATCCGTACCGGTATGGAAGCGGTGTATACGCTGATGAATGTGGATCGTGCCGTTCCGGAGGTTTGGGCTTCCAAGTACGATATTCGGGAACTTCTCCGCTCTGCCTATTATGCGATTGATAAGAAAAGCCGCTCAGTAAGATGCCGCTTAGCTGGAAGGAAAAATAGCCTGGAACCTTGCCCGGAAATTCACGAAGGGTACCGATTTTGAAATCCTTCTGAAGAGAGCGGACTCTAGTGAGACGGATTCCGCATCAGGAAGAACCCTATGAAGGGACTGTAGAGAAGCGTTATTTTTACAGTCCCTTTTTGTTCTTCTTAAAAACTTGACAGGGAAAAAGACGAGGTGTTAGAATCTGAAAATCCCAGTAATGTTCTAGGAATTGAAGGAGAAAATCATGCATATCTTTTTGGAAAAACACCGTTATGATGAACTGCTGTTGCTCTATGAATGCGTATTCGTGGGGCTTTTTGCAGTGTGTTTTTTCCGTTTCGAGGGAGTGGCTGCAGAAGCCACTCCTTTTTTATGTTTAACGGGTATCGGGCGTGATGCCGGGAAATCTCGTTTGTCTTCTTCTGAAAAAGAAAGTTGCGTAAGAGAGAGGAGCTAAGGTTTGGATTTTCAGTTTATCGAAAAATATGTACCGCTTTATGTCGCTGCGGGAAAACTGACTTTGTTTTTAGCGTGCATCGGCATCGTACTATCCATTTTGATTGGGATTCTTGCCAGTGCGGTACTGTATTACAGAATCCCGTTTTTAAAGAGATTGGTCTCTGTTTATGTGGAGCTCAGTAGAAATACACCGCTTTTGGTCCAGCTCTTTTTCTGTATTTTTGGCTTACCGAAGATGGGAATCCGCTGGAGTTCGGAAGTCTGCGGTATCGTCGGGCTCTCTTTTCTCGGCGGTGCCTATATGACGGAAAGTTTTCGGGCGGCACTGAGTACGGTGGAAAAGGGCAGTTGGAATCAGCAAAAGTCTCTTGGACTGAATCCCATACAGATTTTTGCGATATGTGCTTCTTCCGGAAGCGACCACAGTTACCATTCCTTCGATTGTTGCGAATATGATTTTTCCTGATCAAAAGGACCTCGGTTTTTAGCGGCATTGCACTGAAGGATCTGATGTATGAAGCCAAGGACTTAATCGGTCTTTACTATAAGACGGAAGAATCGCTCAGTCATGCTGGTTGTCGCCTATCTCATTTTTACTTCTTCCGGTTTCCATGCAGGAACCGTCTTGGAAAAGGAGAGTAAAGAATGTTCGAACATAATGCGATTTCTATTCTTTTCAGGAAATAACTTCCTGCGACTCTTGAAAGGACTTGGCGTTACCCTGAAATCAGCCTGTTCTCCGCTCTTTTCTCGATTCCTCTGGGTGTTCTCTTTGGGATGTTCATGAGAAGAAAGGAATGCTTTCCCAGGGTGCTATCCCGTCTATATCTTGATTTTTATCGGATTATGCCGCAGCTCGTTCTTCTTTTATTGTTTACTTCGGCAGCGCCAGAGCTTTTTGCCGTGAATTTCTCCGGAGAAGTGGCTTCCGTCTTCGTTTTCGTCCTTTGGGGAACGGCGGAAATGGGAGACCTTGTGCGCGGAGCCATTGACAGCATTCCGGGGCATCAGTGGGAATCGGCGAAAAGCTCTGGGACTGAGTAGGGGGCAGACGGAACGCTATATCATTTTGCCCCAGACGGTACGAAGGCTGATTCCGCTGTCCATGAACTTGTGACCAGAATGGTGAAGACCACTTCCCTCGTCGTATTAATCAGGGGTGGTAGAAGTTCTGAAAGTCGGGCAGCAAAATTATTGATACCAATCGTTTTCAATATCCGACGGCTGCACTTCCGATTTACGGCGTGATTTTTCTTCCTCTATTTTCTGGTCTGCTGGCCTATTTCCATTGCGGCAAGAAAGTTGGAGAGAAATGGCAGTAAAGAAAGAAAGCAGGCAATCAGGGGTGAAGAAGAGGCAAAAGGTAGAACAGTTTTTAGAAGATAGGAGAAAAAGGTGTCAGCAGAAAGTACATATTTATTAACCGTAGAAAATCTCACAAAATCTTTCGAGGGACAGAAAGTCCTGCATGACCTGTCTTTTTCGGTGAAGAAGGAAAGTTGTTGTGGTACTCAGCCCGTCAGGGCTCTGGAAAAGTCTACTCACTGCCGCAGTATCGACGGTTTGGAAGAAATGTGACGCAGAGAGATTTTTGCTGAATGGAATGGCTGTCTCACGGAAAAAGGAGAGAGATACGAACTTTCAGAATCGGAAGAAAATGGGCATAGTATTCCAAAGTTATGAACTCTTTCCGCATCTCTCGATTCTGGAAAATATCACACTGGCTATGACGAAGGTGCAGAAAGGAACAAAAGGAGGCGGAAAAAGAGGCGAGAGAGCTTCTAAAAGCAGGGTGGACTTCTGGATAAGGAGAAAGCCTATCCTCGGATGCTTTCCGGCGGGCAGAAGCAAAAGAGTTGCCATCGTCCGTGCCCTCGCCATGCATCCCGGAATTTATGCTTTTTGATAGAGGTTACCGCGACGCTGGACCCGGAGATGGTGCAGGAGAGTTCTGGATGTTATCATGGAGCTTTCTTCTGAAGGGACAAACGATGCTCATCGTCACCCATGAGATGGCATTTGCACGGGCTGTTTCCGACCGCATCCTATGGATCAGGGAAAATCGTGGAGAGAGTACGCCGGACGTCTTTTTGAAAGCCCGAAGACGGAGAGGCGAAGACTTTTTGAGAATTTTGCCTTTGTATCCCGGAAACGGAAGAAGGAAACAGAGTAGAAAAGCGCTACGAAAACAGAAAAGCAAAAACTAGGAAATACGCCCAGGCGTTTCCATATAAAACGTAAACAATGGACAGTAAGGAGAGAAAAATGAAGAAGACTTGGATTGTTGCAGCAACGGTTTTATCTATGGCGGTACTCAGCATCCTGCGGCGGAAAGCAGGCGACGGAAAAACGGGTAAAGGGAACAGAAGCGCAGGCGGAGAAGCAGGGGATAGTAAAGCAGAGAAGCAGGAGAAGACACGAAGTCGATTTTCCGGACAGTAGAGGAAATCAAGAAGTCCGGTGTGATTCAGATCGGCGTGTTCACGGATAAAAGCCCCTTCGGTTATGTGGACGAGAAGGGAAAATAAAGGCTATGATGTCGTCTATGCCAAAAAGAATCGCGGAGGATCTCGGCGTGAAGGTAGAGTTTACCTCTCTGGATCCTGCGGCAAGAGTAGAGTATGTGCAAAGCGGAAAAGGTGGATATCACTCTTGCGAACTTTACTGTAACAGAAAGAAAGGGCGGAAAAAGTCGATTTGCTCTTCCGTATATGAAGGTGGCACTCGGTGTGAGTTTCTCCGGAAGGAAAATCAAAGTCTGTAGAGGAGTTGAAGGAAAGACCCTGATTATAGCAAAGGAACTACGGCGGAGACGTATTTTGAGAAAAATTATCCGGATATCAAGTTGCAGAAGTATGATGCCTATGCGGATGCCCTACAATGCACTCCTGGATGGAAGAGGCGATGCTTTTTCGACCGATAATACAGGAAGTGATTGCTTGGGCCAAAGCAAATCCGAGGCTATGTTGTGGGAATCGATTCTTTAGGAGACTACGATACCATTGCCGCCGCTGTTGCGAAGGGCAATACGACGCTTCTGGATTTCCTGAATAAGGAGATTGAAACGCTCGGACAGAGAGCAGTTCTTCCATAAGGACTATCAGGAGACCCTGGAGCCGGTTTTCAGAGCGGAACAGAATCCGGACAGTATTGTTGTGGAAGGCGGAAAAGTAGAATAGAGAAAGGAAATAGAAAGAAAAAGAAGGATGAAAAAGCGAAAAAGGAAGCCTTTTTATTCCTTCTTTTAGTGCACAAAATCAATGTAAAACAGCTAAAAATTTTCAAGTATTTTTAATCTATTGTATCTCCGGACTTCCACTATAATGGGGGCGTACCGAAAAGAAAAATAATTTTTATCTACTGATAAAAAGAAATTTCCTGCGACGTTATGGAAGTATGGAGGGAGCAGGGAAATGGAGAAGGAGTACACGGTGAACGAGACGGATTAAGAGTTTACACGGAAAGTTGATTGTGTCTTGTCAGGCGCTTCCGGAGGAACCGCTTCATTCTTCTTTTATTATGGGAAGAATGGCGAGAGCGGCGAAGATGGCGGGAGCCGGAGGCATTCGAGCGAACACGAAAGAAGATATCACGGAGATTCAGAAGGAAGTGAGATCTGCCGATTATCGGTATCGTGAAGAGAGACTACCCCGACTGCACAGTGTATATCACACCGACGATGAGAGGAAGTGGACGAGCTGATGGAAACCGGGTGGACATCATCGCGCTGGACGCGACGGGAAGAAAAACGACCGGGCGGAAAAACACTGGAAAGTTTTTTCAAGGAAGTAAAAGAGAAGTATCCGGAACAGCTTTTTATGGCGGACTGCTCTACCGTAGAGGAAGCCATTACGGCGGACAGACTGGGATTTGACTTTATCGGCTCTACGATGGTCAGGGTATACGGAGGAGTCCAAGGAGACCATATCGAAGCGGATGACTTTCGATTCTTCGGAAAATGATCGAAGGCGTTAGCATCCGGTGATTGCGGAAGGGAATATCAATCACCCCGGAAAAGGCGAAGCGCGTCATGGAACTGGGCGCATTTTCCGTGGTTGTCGGTTCAATCATTTCAGGGCCGCAGCTGATTGCTGTGCCTTTTGTGAAAGCGATAAAAGAATGGGAGGAAGAACAATGAAAAAGACAGATTGCCTTGGAATGGCAGCCCTTCTCTTCGCATCCGGCTTAGCTGCCTGCGGTGCGAAGAAAGAGGAGACGAAGGAAAGCGCGAGAGGAGTCGATGAAAAGAGACCGAGGCAAAAAGCCGATGCGGGTGAAGAAAAGGCGGAGGGACCTGAAAGCGGACTTAAAGCTTTTTCACTTATCCGATTGGACAGTGGGGGAAGAGGTGAATCGGTCGATGCGCTCTGGAAAAACTTCAATAAGAAGTATCCGAATGTGCACGTTTCGGTAGAATACCTGGATTATACGAACGGAGACGATCAGGTCAATACGGCGATTGAAGGAAAAGCGCACCGGACCTCATCATGGAAGGCGGAAAGACTCGTGGCAAACTGGGGCGCAAAAAGGACTTATGGTAGACCTGAAAGATATTTTTGAAGATGAGGCGTCGCAGGACATTTATAAGAATGTAAAAGATGCCTGTGCTTCTTCGGACGGAAAGTACTAGAGTATCCCTGCTGTAGTTGCGCACTGCATGGCAATCAATAAGACCATGTTCGAGAAGGCGGATGCCCTCCAGTATATTGATGCAGAAAAGCATACTTGGACGACAGAGAATTTCTTCAAAGCGGTAGAGGCAATCAACAAGAGCGGACAGAATGATGTTCTTGCCGTATATTGCGGCGGTCAGGGCGGCGATCAGGGAACACGTGCACTGGTGAATAACCTCTATGGCGGAACGTTTACCAATAAAGAGCATACCGAGTACACGGTAGATTCTCCGGAGAATATCAAAGCACTGGAAGAATTGGAAGAAGGCAAAGGGCGTGAACTTTGACCCGGCGCTGGTTGGCGGAGATGAGATCAATCTTTTCCGTAACGGAACGCTTGCGATGTCTCTTTGCTGGAATTCCGCACAGCAGAACAACAAGGATAACGGAGAAGCCGGAAAGACCAACAACGGAGATGAAATCATTCCGATGATGTTCCCGACCGACAAGGGTGACCCGCAGCTTGCGGCGGTATCTGGGGAATTCAGTATCTTCGATAACGGAGATGAGAACAAAGATTAAAGCGGCAAAGGCTTTCATCCGTTTTATGTGTAACGATCCGGAGCAGGCAAAAAGCTCGTACAAAACCACAGGTTACTTCCGACCCATGAGAAGATGACCGGCGTATACGACGGAACGGAAATTACCGATACGATGAAGATGTTTACAGAGCAGTTTATGCCTCATTTCGGAGACTACTATCAGGTTGTTCCGGGCTGGGCACAGAGCAAGAACAAGTGGTGGAATATGTTGCAGAAAAGTGGACAGGGCGGAGACGAAGACGGAACTCGCTGCCTTCCAGGAGAAAGCAAATGCCGCTGCAAAGTCATAATGGAGCATATTGCTCTTTTGGATAGGCGATAAATAGCACTTTTCAATACCTTTTCGATTGAAAGGAAGTTCCGGAAGAGAGATAGAAGACTTTTTCGGAACTTTTTCATAAATAAAGCAGAGGGGTTGAAGTGGACTTTTCCGGATGAAGGAGATGGAAGTGATGGATGGCGTGCAAAGTAATGAAGTAAGATTCTGGTGCAGAGAGAAACGCGCTCTGCTTACCTGTTCCTGCTTCCCAGTTTAATTTTCTTTTTAGGATTTGTCATTTTTCCGATGATTTTATGTGTATACACCAGTTTTTTCGATGCGACGATGGGAAAAATGTGGCGGATCAGTTCATCGGTTTAAAAAAACTATATGGAGTTGTTTGGAGACAAGGTTTTCCAAAAGCCTTGCTGAATACCCTGATTATTGTGCTGGTTTCCGTACCGTTTGTGGCGGTGTTTTCCTTATGGGTTTCTTCTCTCATTTATAAGATGAGCGGGCCGGTGCTCTCCGCCTTCCGTTGTATCTTTTATTTACCGGTTGTAACGGGATCCGTTGCGGTAACCGTGGTATGGAAGTGGATGTTTCACAATTACTATGGGCTCTTCAACTACGTGGGAACCCATACAGGGCTTTTGGAAAAGAACATCAACTGGCTCAGGGATGCGCTTTGCCCTTCCCTGTATTATTCTGATTCTGATTACGACCTCCGTCGGGCAACCGATTGTGCTCTATGTTTCCGCTCTTGGCAACGTGGACGATTCTCTCGTGGAAGCGGCAAAGGTGGACAGCGCCACCGACCTCCAGCTCTTCTGGAAGATTAGTGGCCGCAGATCATGCCGACGACACTGTATATTCTGGTCATTACCACGATTAACAGTTTCCAGTGCTTTGCCCTGATTCAGCTCTTAACTTCCGGCGGTCCGAATCACAGTACGGATACGGTGATGTACTACATCTACACCGCCTTCAAGCTTTACCGCTATGGCTACGGAAATGCCATGGGTGTCATTCTTGCTGTAATCATTGCATTGCTTTCCGCTTTGCAGTTCCAGCTCGCAAAGGAAAAAGTAGGGGTGCCATGTGAAAAACAAATCAAAAATCGTTGTATCGCGTGCTGAGCGTGATTGTACTCATCGTTTTGGCCTTCCTCTTTCTTTTTCCGCTTTACTGGATTATTACCGGTTCATTCAAGACGGCGCAGTCCATCAACGGGACAAGTCGGATTGGATTCGAAAAAGAGTGGGTACTGAACAACTATAAGAAACTTTTTTCCAGACAGCCGACCGCGCTTTTCAGTTTCAGTCTGCCTTGGATGGGAAAGACGGTAGTTTCCTTCGGACCGAAGGTGCCCGGAGCTGTGCGCTGGCTCTTTAACACGGTGTTCATGTCTTTGTCTGCGATGGTTCTGACTTGTGTTACGGCGTCCATGGCGGGATATGCCCTTGCGAAAGCGCTTCAGAGGAAGAACGCTTCTCTTCACTCTGATTGTTTGTGCCATGGCACTACCGAAACAGGTAATTTTAATTCCTTTGATTCGACAAATGTCGTTCTTAAAGTTGTATAATACAATTCTTGCGGTAATCTTTCCGACAGTGGGGTGGCCCTTCGGTGTCTTCCTTATGAAACAGTTCTCGGAAGGGTGCCGGAAATCTGGAAGCTCTCCCATGTCGACGGCGCGTCCGAGGCAAGAATCTTCCACAGATTGTGCTTCCGATGGTAAAACCCGGTATCGGCGCATTGGCATTTTTACTTTTATTAACAGCTGGAACGATTATTTTATGCAGTTAATTATGCTGAGCAGTACGGATAAACTGACGATTTCTCTCGGTATTGCGAAGCTTCAGGCGGAAAAATGCCGACCGACTGTATCATCATGGCGGGAGCAGCCGTTGCGGCAGTCCGATTCTGATTGTCTTCCTGATTTTCCAGCGCTACTTCACAGGGCATCGCCATGGGTGCGGTGAAGGGCTAGAGTTTTTCTTCAGAAAAACGCAGTCTGAGATGATTTTCCACAGAAAGGAACAGTATGAAAAATACGGAAAAATTCGCAGGAATCATTCCTGCATTCTATGCTTGTTACGATGAAAAAGGAGAGGTTTCGCTGGAACGCGTCCGTGCGCTTACCCGGTATTTTTATCGATGCCGGCGTACAGGGGCTGTATGTGAACGGCTCTTCCGGAGGTGTATCTATCTTTCCAGGAAGACAGAAAGATCATTCTGGAAAATGTTTGTGCGGAGAATCAGGGAAAGCTGCGCATCATTTGCCACGTTGCCTGCAACAATACGAAAGACTCGGAGGAGCTTGCAGCCCATGCGGAGAGTCTCCATGTGGATGCCATTGCTTCGATTCCGCCGATTTATTTTTCATTTGCCGACTTACAGTATTGCAGAATACTGGAATCGAATTAGTAAAGCAGCACCGAATACCGGTTTTGTTATCTACAATATCCCGCAGCTTGCCGGAGTGAGCCTGACAAAGGATTTATTCCTGGAGATGAAGAAGAATCCGCAGGTAATTGCAGTGAAGAACAGTTCTATGCCGGTGCAGGATATCGAGATATTCAAGGCACTCGGCGGAGAAGACTTTGTCGTGTTTAACGGACCGGATGAGCAGTTTGTCGGCGGTAGAGCGATGGGCGCGACCGGCGGAATCGGCGGTACTTATGGTGCGATGCCGGAGCTTTTCTTAAAGATGAATGCGCTTTTCCTGGAGAATAAGATTGCGGAAGCAAGAAGCATTCAGGTAAAGGTTAATGAAATCATTACCCCTGCTTTTGCAGCGGGCACGGCAATATGTATGCCATGATTAAAGAGGTACTTCGGTTCGGAAAGGACTGGACATCGGTTCCGTGAGAAGTCCGTTAAGCCCGTTAAATCAGGAAGACAAGAAGATTGCCGAAAAAGATTGCCAAGGAGATTGATGCGGCAGTTCTGGAGTTTACGAAATAGACTGTGTAGCGTTTTCTACAACGGATATCGTACGCGTTGCGTGCGATTTTTTCGTTCTTAACAAGGGACTGAGGCGAAGTCGGAGACATCTTGTTCTAAACAAGAGACTGAGGCGAAGCCTGAGACCGCTTGTTTGAAAGAGGAAGCAAAGCGGCGGATTTTTGAGAAAGAAGGGAAGAAACGGGGAGTGCGGCTATGGTGAAGAAAAATCATTGTTTTGTTTCGGAGATTCCAATACACACGGGTATAATAACAAAACAGGCGGGCGCTTGACCGAAACACCCTGCTGGCCGATGGTTTTACAGAAGCTTCTCGGAGGTCGTGCGGTGTTAAAGAAGAGGGAATGTCGGGGAGAACCACGGTTTTCTGCGATCCCCTGAATGAAGCCATGTCCGGGCTGGACGCGATTCGGCCGGTACTCTTCAGCACTGAACCGGTCTCCTTCTCATCATCATGCTGGGAACAGAATGATGTGAAAGAACGCTTTTCGGCGACGCCGGAAAATATAGCGAGAGGAATGGACCGCTTACTCAGAAAAGCGGAGGCGGCGAATAGAGGGCTTTCGTGAATCTGAAAGGCAAATATCCTGGTCATTGCCCCTATCCGATTGATGAGAATACAGAGCAAGTGCAGTGGGGCAAGATATGGGAGAGGGCTGTGCGGAGAAATCGGGAGCGCTTCCCGCGCTTTTTGAAAGGGTCGCTTTGCAGAACCGTTGCCATTTTTCTCCGCGACGGACATTCCGGGATGGAAAACTATCCTTATGATTATATGCATTTGAGTCCCAAGGCGCACAGGGCTCTTGCGGAGAGCAGTGCAAAGAAGATGGAGAATATCTTTCTTAAAGAATGCGGTTATGAAAAGAACGGGAGGAAGAAAAAGCTTGGAAAAGACCTATTTTGCTGTAGATATCAGCGGGACCAGTACAAAAATATGCGATTCTTGAGAAAACTGGGAGCATTCTTTCCCATGGAAGATGCCGACCGAAGCGGAAAAAGGGCGAGTTCGCATATTGTGAAGAGGTGAAAAGCGCTGCTTCGGAAGACCCTGGAGGAGCATTCGCACCTTTTCGGGGGTTTGTATTTCTACGGCAGGGAAATTGTAGATGAGGAGGAAGGAACGATTCTGCATGCCGGCCCGCAGATTCCAGAGTACAAGGGGTGCAATGGAAGAAGACGATAGAAGAAGCGTTTTCCCTTCCTGTGAGGTGGAAAATGATGTGAATTGCGCCGGACTTTTGCGAGAAACTATTTCGGTGCCGCAAAAGGAAGGAAATCAGTACTGCTGCTTACGATTGGAACCGGAATCGGCGGATGCTTCTTGCGGGACGGAGAAATTCATCACGGAATTTCCCACGCGGCAATGAAAATCGGCTATATGCAGATTCCGGGCGGGGAGTTTCAGAATCTTGCCTCGACCTCAGCCCTCGTAAAACGGGTTGCGAGCAGAAAGAAAGAGCCGGCAGAGAACTGGAACGGCAGAAAGATTTTTTTGATTTGATGGAAGAAGGAGACAAAATCTGTGTCGAAGAGATTGGAACGTTTCTCGGATACGCTTTCTCTCGGTATGAGGTAATCTCTGCTATGCCTACAATCCGGAAATTCTGATTCTGGGCGGAGGCGTAATGGGAAGAAAAGAGATTCTTCTTCCGAAGATTTGTGCACATCTGAAAAGAACACCTGATTCCGCTCATTTTTGAGCATACCCTGGTGGATGCGGCAACGATGGGAAACCAATCCGGCTTTCTTGGCGCATTTGTTCATTTTCAGAAAAAAGCAGGAAGGGAGAAAGCATGCAAAAGTGTAAGATTTTTGCGGAGGATAAGAAGTTTTACTTAGGTACGGTAGCGGTAGAGGACGGTCGCTTTAAGGCTGTAGAGCTCGCGGAGGAACTCGGCGAGAAAGAAGCGTTTGAGAGGACGGAACCTTTTCTTGTTCCGGGTCTCATCGATCTGCATTTTCACGGTTGTCTCGGACAGGACTTCTGCGACGGGACAAGAGAATACATTACGACGCTTGCCGGTATGAAATTCGCCACGGCGTCACGGGAATTTGTCCTGCGACCCTGACGCGCCCTCTCTGACCTTGACCATGTTCTTTCTTTAGCAAGAGCTTATAAGGAAGAAGGGATGAAAGAGGGAGACGCACGGCTTCTCGGGATTAATATGGAAGGCCCGTTTATCAGCCATACGAAGAAAGGAGCGCAGAATAGAAATATATTTTGCGCTGCGATGAGAAGGTGCTGACCCGTTTTCTGGAAGAATCGGGCGGACTCGTGAAATTTGTCGGACTGGCGCCGGAGGAGAATCCGGGCTTCGAAGACTTTATCCGGAAAGCAAAGGGAAGGGTGAAGATTTCCCTCGCTCATACCAATGCCGACTTTCCGACCGCACTGGCGGCTTATCGAGGCAGGCGCAAGTCATGCCGATCCATCTTTATAACGCAATGAGCGGCTTGGATCATCGGAATCCGGCGTGGTCGGTGCCACGGTCGCCAGTAGGAGGTTTTTGCGGAGCTCATTACAGATGGTGTGCACGTGCATCCGGAGATGGTGCGGATTGCTTTTTCAGCTTCTCCGGAGAGGACAGGGGTAGTGCTGATCGGTGACAGCCTTCGCTCGACGGGATGCCGGATGGTATCTATGATCTGGGCGGACAGAAGGTGGAGAAGAAGGGCGTCCATTGCACCCTTGTGGAAGGAGGAATCTCGTGAGTTCCGTTTCCAATGTCTTCGACTGTATGCGTACCGCGGTAAAGGAGATGGATATTCCCTTAAAAAGCGCTTACGGCTGCGACCATCAATCCGGCAAAGGCACTGAGAGTCGACCTGAAATTCGGAAAGCATTTCCGTCGGAAAATATGCGGATTATCTTCTTTTGAACAATGCCCTGGGTTGGAAGCGGTAGTGCAGGCAGGAAAAGCGGATTGCACTTTAAGGAAGGAAAAGCGGAATCAAGCGGAAAAGGGTGGAGTGCTATAAGAGACAAACGAAGATTCGACCTGCTGTAAAAATAGATTGCAAAAAAGTCTGAATCGTCTAGAGTATCAAAGGCATTGGAGGACGGAAGTTCTCCTTCAACTGGAAGATAGAGGTAGACGATGAAAGGATTTTTAAAGGAGTTTAAAGAATTCGCATTAAAAGGGAAATATGATTGATTTGGCAGTCGGCATGATTATCGGTGCCGCATTCACCGCATTGGTCAACAATATGGTGAGCGACTTGATTATGCCCCTGATTTCCCTTGTTACCGGAAAGATTGATTTTGAAAATATGTTCATTCCCCTTGCGGGGCAGACCACGAAAGTCTATAAAGAGGCAGTAGAGCAGGGAGCGGTTTTTGCGTACGGTTCCTTCCTGACCGCAGTTATCAACTTTCTGATTATGGCATTTGTCGTTTCGTCTTTGTGAAACAGATGAATCGTCTGAAGAAAGAGGCACCGGTTGCGCCGACAGAGAAAGCCTGTCCGTACTGTAAGACCATGATTCCTATCGAAGCGACACGCTGTCCTCACTGCACATCCAAGCTGGCAGGCTATGCGGAGTCGGTTTAGAGAGGGGAAGACGGGAAGAGGGCAGAGGAATGCTCTCTTTTCTTAAATGAAGCGAAACGCACGATAGGAAGGTAGGGGAAGATGTACGAATTCAGGGAGCGGGTGCGCTACTCCAGGGTGGAGGAGAACAGGGAAGATGGGGTTGCTCAGGATGGTGGATCTCTTGCAGGACTGTTCCACGTTCCATTCTCACGATGTCGGCATGTCCATCGAGAGGCTGAAAGCGGGAGCCTGGTTTTAAGCGCCTGGGATATTCAGCTTTATGCGTTTCGGAGCTGTACGAGGAGATCCTATCAGTACTTCTCCCATCTCTTTAGAGGCATCTTTGCCTATCTAATTTCTGGATCAAAAATCAAGAGGAAGCGTATCTTCTGAAAGCGGACAGCGAGTGGTTTTTTGTGGATACGGAGAAGGGAGACCGCAGAAGGTGACGGAAGATCTGATGGAACCTTTCGGTGAACCGAAAAGATGTCTTGGGGCTTCCTCCTCTGAATCGGAAAATACACTTTCCGGCTAGAACATGAGAGAGGGAAGGACGATTCCGGTTCTTCAGGAATATTTGGATACCAACCATCCACATGAACAATGCGTTATATTGCGCTTGCGGAAGAGTGCTCTATGAATGTACCGGAGAGTCTGCCCTTTCCTTTTCGGGAAGAGAAATGACAGTTTACCGCTCGGCATTCGGGCGGAGTATCTGAAAGCCTATACCTATGGAGATACCATCTTGTCGGATTTGCAGTGGAAAAAGAGGAAGACGGTAGCTTTCTATAATCAGAATAAGGAGCTGTGTTGCCATGTTGAAATTGGAAAATCCCAGAAATGTAAGATTTTTGCGAGAACAGGATTTTTGGTGTTTTCATGCGAAATGAGGGGGAAAGAGGTGTACTGCTTCCAAGACAGCTTCGAAAGGGAAAGAAAGTGGAGATGAAATCACCGTTTTCTGTACAAAGTTCCAAGGACAGGCTGATTGCCGACAGAAGAAACCGTATATGGAAGTTGGAGAGATTGCGAAGCTCCGCGTCAGCGACGTGGGAACCATCGGCGCTTTGGATATCGGCCTGGAGAAAGAGATTCTTCTGCCCCATCAGGATGCGCTATGCCCTGAAGAGGGGATGAGGTGGAAGTTTATCTCTGTGGATGAAAACAGACGTCTTGCCGCAACGATGTATACCAAGAAGAAAGAGGATGCGACATCAGCCGGGAAGGTTAAATACCAGCCGGTATGAGAAGTGTGGCGAGCGATCGAGCATCTTCTCGAAGAAAATTTTGGCGAGCACATCCCTACACGGATAAGACCGTGGATCCGGAACAGGTCAGAAGGTTTCGGCGTTTCGAAAGCGGCTTTTAAGAAAGCCATCGGAAAACTCCTGAAAGAAGGCAAGATTAAGATTACGAAGACGGCGATTTTTAAGCTGTATAAAGAGGAGGAATAGTTTTTCAGCCGGAGGAAAAATGCTTTTAGAGAGGCGGAGTGGCGTTTATCTTGTATTTTTCCACTGAATGCAATCCGTTATTTCTCCTGAAAATTTAGTTAAATGTTGTTTTTCTGTTCATGCTGTTATAACTTGTACAAATTTTAATTCAGAATTTCGGAACATAGTCAATGAGCGAAAATGAGTAAAATAATGCTATCTTTCCATAAAGCAGCGGTTTTCGATTTTATGCTTTAAGACAGCAAAAGAAATATAGATAAGAAAGAGGAGAAACAGGCATGAGCTAGTGTGCAGCTTAAAAAATGCAGTAGAAGTATCCGAACGGTTTCGTTGCAGTAAAAGATTTCAATCTGGAAATCGAAGACAAAGAGTTCATCATCTTTGTAGAGCCCTTCCGGCTGCAGGTAAGTCGACTACCCTTCGTATGCGTAGCGGGTCTCGCGGATATCAGTTCCGGTGACTTATTCATCGATGGAAGAAGATGAATGACGTGAAACCGAAAGACGATATCGCCATGGTTTTTCCAGAACTATGCGTTGTATCCACTGCGACGTTTATGACAATATGGCATTCGGCTTAAAACTTCGTAAAGTGCCGAAGGATGAGATTGACAAGAAAGTACATGAGGCTGCAAGAATTTTGGACCTTGAGCATTTACTGGATCGGAAGCCGAAAGCGCTTTCCGGTGGACAGAGACAGCGTGTGGCGATGGGACGTGCAATTGTCCGTCGTCCGAAAGTATTCCTGATGGACGAGCCTTTATCCAACCTGGATGCGAAGCTCCGTGCGCAGATGCGTGTAGAGATTGCGAAACTCCATAAGTCTCTTGAGACGACGATTATCTATGTAACCCATGACCAGACGGAGGCGATGACCTCGGAACAAGAATCGTCGTATTGAAGGATGGAATCATTCAGCAGGTAGATACCCCGGAGAATCTCTATGATACTCCGTGTAACAAGTTCGTAGCCGGATTCATCGGTTCTCCGCAGATGAACATGATTGATGCGGATGTACGGAAGAAGGACGGAAAGGTCATGCCTGAGTTTTGCCGGTAACAAGATTACCCTGAACGAGAAGAAGGCAGCCGCTTTGAAAGAGAAAGGCTACATCGGAAAGACCGTGACACTCGGTATTCGTCCGGAAAACCTGCACGATGAGGATGCTTACCCTTCAGGAGCACGCGAGTCCGTGATTTCCGCGAGATCCGTGTATATGGGATGCTCGGTGCAGAAACACTGCTTTACTTTGATATCGGAGATGCCTCCTGGACAGCCAGAGTCGATCCGAAGACCAAGGCAAGAACCCGCGATACCGTCCGTTTCGCACTGGATGGAAACAAGATTCATATTTTTGATAAGGGAAACGGAAGCAACCATCACAAACTAGGACTTTGTTTGTGAATTATTCTAAAATAAACTAGAAATTTAGAGAAAAAGACAGGAAAGAAGAGATTCTTCTCTGTCTTTTTAAATGCTTGAAATAGGAGAAAAACTGTTTATAGTAAGGACGATAAAAAGCTTTTTGTTGAGAAAATGCGTTTCGTTACTGATAGATAAGGTGATTCAAGCGGATAAGGCAGACAGAGGAGAGATTTCGCCCTTCCTATTCGGAGATAAAAGGAAAGGGATGGAGTAGAGATGATTTCAAATCAGGGTTTTGCAGAGCACGATTGATTCCATTAAAGGAATCGCAAGACTGGACGTTGCTATCGCGGATATTGACGGAAAGGTTCTGGCCACTACATTTTAGAGGACGAGAACTTTCCAATATGGTCGTTTCTTCGCGGAATCCCAGGCAGATTCCCAGGGCAGCCGAGGCTACCAGTTTTTAAGATTTTTGACGAGCACCAGTTGGGTTCGTATTGATTGCGCATGGGGATTCGGATGATGTCTACATGGTGGGAAAGCTCGCTGTTTTGCAGATTCAGACGCTCCTCGTGGCATATAGGGAGAAGTTCGATAAGGATAATTTTGTGAAGAACCTCCTTCTGGACAATCTCCTTTTGGTGGATATCTATAACCGTGCAAAGAAGCTGCACATCGAGGGTGAGGCGTGCGTCGTGTGGTTTTTCCTGATCGAGTCCAACGAGACAATCGATGTACAGGCGCAGGATGCCCTGAAAGAGTTCTTCTCTTCCGAGTCCAACGATTTTGTAACGGCGGTAGATGAAGAAGACATTATCGTGGTGAAGGAGTTGCAGGCGGAAGACGGCTATGAGGAAGTGCAGAAGATTGCCGCCAGCGTGCTGGATATGCTTTCTTCTGAAGTGATGCTTTCGACCAGGGTGGCTTACGGAACGATTGTGAATGAACATCATGAAAGTTTCCCGCTCTTATAAAAGAAGCTAAGATGGCACTGGAAGTCGGAAAGATTTTTCTTTGTGAGACAGAAAGATTGTGGCATACAATGCGCTCGGCATTGGAAGATTGATTTATCAGCCTCGATTCCGCTTTTGCAAGATGTTCATTAAAGAGATTTTTCGTAGATGTTTCTCGGATGATTTTTGATGAAGAAACGCTGGAAACCATTTCCAAGTTCTTTGAAAACAACCACAGATATGTCCGAGACTTCGCGTCAGCTTTTTATTCACAGGAATACGCTGGTTTATCGTCTGGATAAGCTGGATCGGGCTACCGGTCTGGACCTTCATGTCTTTGATGATGCCATTACTTCAAATCGCTTGATGGTGGTCAAGTACATGAAGTACATGGAGAAATTGGATTCTTTACTAGTAGAAGGATGAGTATGGGAGAAGAAGAAAAGAGTATCCGGAGCACAAGGATGGTGCGGAGAAGGCGCTTCCATCAGAGAAGAGGTGAGGAATGCGCGGAGAAAGAGTATCCCTCTGAAATAGAGCATCTGGGAAGACAGGCTAAGAAGTCAATTTAAGCATGGAAAGAAGCAAGCAAAACGGAAGGTCGCCCTTTTCGTTTTGGCTGTTTTTACCATGCTTTTTTCTTTGTACTGGGAGGCGCAAGCTGCTATTTTTATTATTTCAGTTATCCCGGTTTCCAGCTCTTGAAGTCCGAGGCAAACGGAACAAAACAGGGAAGAAATTAACCTTCCCGCGTGAGTAAAAACTGCGGAGGAGTTACAAGACCTGATTCATGACAATTACCTTTATACGGAAAATGGGTGGATGCGGGAAAAAGTGGCATTTACAGGGACTTTTGAACAGTCTTCTGGAACAGGACCCTTACGCACAATATTCACGAAAGAAGAAATCGACCAGACGGTAGAGAGCAGCAGAAGGGTGTTTATCAGGAATCGCGCGCGTCTGTTTCGGAGACGCCGGACGGACCGAAGATTGAGTTCGTCTACGCAGGTTCTCCGGCAGAAAAAGGCGGTTTGAAAGCGGGAATCATCCGTGAAAGTGGACGGGATTTCCGTGAAAGATTTAAGTCTCAGTATATCGTGCAGAATCTGGTACAGGGCGTGAAGGCAGTTCCTAGAGATGATTGTAGAGCGAGGATGGGCAGAGTCAGCCTTCGCATTACCGGGGAAAAGTGGTTATCCGGCGGTGGAATACGGGATGCGGAGCAAATGGTCAAACTGCAGGGGTTCGGAGAGAGAGAAATCGGCTATCTTTCTTTGCGGGGTTCTATATAGGAAGCGTAGACGATTTTATAAAACAGTGAGACGGAGATGAAGGTAAGAAGAAGGCGCGTGATTGACCTTCAGGGAGCGGCGGAGATGTCGATGCGGCGGCGAAGCTTCTGGACTATTTTCTGCCGGATGATTTACCGCTTTCCGGAAAGACGAAAAGAGAGCAGCGGAGCGGTAGACGAAATGAACCACGAGACGCTTTTGATTCGGACAAGACACTTCTCTTTATACGGAAGATAGACAGGAGACGGCAAAGGAATGGTATGCTTCTGACGGGCACGAAGTGGATATGCCTCTTGTCATTCTGGTCAATCAAAATTCCGCGTCAGCGTCAGTTGTTCTCCGGTGCATGCAGGACTATCAGAGGGCTATCGTGCTGGGGACGCAGTCCTATGGAAAAGGAATCGTGCAGACGGTTCGTTCTTTCCCGGACGGTTCCGCGGTAGAATTTACCACGCACTATTATTTCACGCCGGCGAAGAAATATTCATAAAGTTGGCATCACCCCGGATTATAAGGTAGAGATTCCGGGAGGCGGACAGGAAGCGTATCTAGAGGACAGGGTATGTGAGTTGAAGAAAAGCCGTAGGGACGCTTTCCGGCTTTTCAGGAGTTTATATGCGGTAGACTGGGGTATGATGTGCATCGATTGGTCGAGGAAAGACCGTTTGTGTGGGCGGGTGGAGATTCCCTGAAAAAGGGCTTCTGGGGCACTCGACGCGGATGCTCCTCCACGCTTTAACCGATGCTTTACTGTTGCAGCGGCACTGGGGATATCGGAAGACATTTTTCCGGATACGGAGAATGTACAGGGCATTCCTCCTCGTTCTTCTGAGAAGGCGTATGCTCTTGTGGGAAAAGAGAAAAGGATACAGGCTCGGAAACGCAGATGTAGTACTCGCTTTACAGGACCGAAAGGTCAAAGGATTTCATTCAATGGAAGAATATCGCCCTTTTACTTACGGATAACCAGTTTTCCGTGAAAGCGACAACGGAAGAGGCCTGGGATTCACCGGGAGAGGAGAAGGGTCTGCTGAAGGCGATTGTACTCTTAGAGAAGAGTAAATAGAGAAGTGGAGCAAAATGGGGCAGAGAAGCGGTAGGAGTGTCTTCTTTTCCCGATGCCAAGTCACAAAATTGTTTACCTACATATGGGATGGAGCAGGAAAAAGCGGACCCGATCCGGACAGGATAAAATGCTGGGGGTTCTTAGAAAGAGGAAAGCTAAAAGATGAAACGATGGTTGGTCTTATTTTCCGCTGCTTTTCGACGATAGCAGGCGGAATGATGGTGACGTAGTTCTCTTGCGCAGAAAAAGCAATATTTACGCCGTGTTGGGAGAAACACAGACGAAACGAAATAAGACGGACTGGGGAGCGCAACGGCAAGTCCTTCTGCCCCTTTCAGAAGGACAAAGAAAAGCGGCTGTCCGAAAACAGCGGTGCGGAGAACAGGCGCAGAGATGAGTAACGGAAGTCGCGAACACGCAATGCCTTCGGTTGTGGCGATCACGAATATGATGGGGTATCAGGAGGCGGCTTCTCCATCTTTGGAGAAGTGCAGAAAGAGACGGAGCTGCCAGCGGTTCCGGCGTCATTGTGGAGAAGATGCGAAACTTCGATTGCAACGAACAACCATGATTCCGGGTTCAATTCTCTGACCATCAGCTTTATGGTGACAGTACTGCCACGGCAAGGTGAAAGGAACGGATGCGACGGTCGATATTGCGATCGATGTCCGTGAAAGCTTTCCGACATTTCCCCGAGCCAGAGCGAAGATTAAGCCGATCGAGATCGGTTCTTCCGATACGATGGAAGTGGGAGACCAGGTTGTGGCTATCGAAATGCGCTGGAGCTGGATGGTCCGTTACCACGGGAATCATCTCCGCGAAGAACCGGGATAGTTCAGACGAAGGAAGGCGTTTCAAAGGACTGATTCAGACAGATGCGGCGCGATAAACCCGGGAAATTCAGGGCGGGCGCTTCTCAATATGGAGGAGAGCATGATCAGTGCAGTGAAAGTATTCGATACCGATGACGCAGAATGGATATCGATTCCGTCCTCCGAAGCAGAAGATTCTTTCTTCCTCTCACCCTTACCACGAGAGAGAAGGTTCCCTGGAAGCGGAGCAGGGCGTACTCGGTGTGCAGGTCAAGGACATCGACACAGACTGCGAAAGCTTGCTATGCCGAAGGAATCTATATCTATAAGATTTTGCAGGATACCGGCGCAAAAGGTGAAGCTTTGCGGGAGAGATTATTACGAAACTCGATGGTCAGGTGTACACCACAGCCAATCTGAAAGGCGCTTCTGCAGAATGATCGAGGGTGAGAGTGAAACTTACGGTTATGCGGCAGGATGGAAGCAGAAAGCTGAAAGTGAACTCCGTTACCCTGGGAAAGGCTTCCGCATTGCAGTCCGAAACGGCGAGTAAAGGGACGAACCCGTATTCAGACGGGGAGGAATGCGGTTCTTCCGGCGGAGAAAGTGGAGCAACGGAGACAACGGCAGTGTCGGTGGCGAAAACAATCAGCAGAATGAGGACAGAGCAGCGGAAGTGCGGGACAGTTCGGAAAATGATCCGTTTAGAGGTTTCGATTTCTTCAACTGAGGCATAGAAGGCAGAGTTCTTTGTGCGCCCTTAGCCCGTTTCTTGACGAAAAGAAAGCGAGGCTATACCGCTGAAGGCGTTGTTGGAAAAGAAGAGGGCGTATGAAAATCTACTACTTGCCACCATGTCGAAAGAGGAAAGAGTTCATCCCGATTGAGGAAGGAAGATCAGAAATGTATGTCTGCGGACGGGCGTTTCGTCTGCGTTCATATCTGAATGCCGCGCGTCGCGATGGTGTCTGTACGCTTCCGCCGTTTATGGAACCACAAAGATATGATGTTTGTTATGTTTCGACTATACGGATGTGGTGATCAGATTATCAAAGGCGGCAACGGAAGAAGGCGTGGATTGCCCGACCGTAACAGCGCTATGCTGCGAAGTGGAGAGAAGGATGTGCAGGATCTGTGAATATTGAGAAAAGCGACAGCCCATCCGAAAGGCTAGCGGAAAATCGGAGGATGGGTGCCTCATTGATACTTTGTGCAGAAGGGCTTTGCAACCTTGTCCGATGGACTGAGGACGGTACCTGATGTCGAGCGCTTTTCACCCGGACGAGCTTTCCCACGGTACATGGACGACTTTGTTTCGGTCTTCCCGTTAGAAGGTTTCAGAGAGGAAGAAGAGTCACGCGATTTCGTGCTCTGGAGGCCGAGATGGGAGATACCGTACTGGATTCTCTCCTGGAGTGAGTGCCAGGCGCGCACGGGTGTTGCGTTATGGCAGTGCTGTGAGGACGGCTGGGCGATCCATGCGGCGGCGGGTTATCAACTTTCCCTCATCGCGAAAAGTGAGTGCACAATGGTATGAAGCGGCATGGCGAGCGCTTCGCACACTGTGGATCGCACAATGCTGATCAACGCAGACAATAAGAAGATGTCAGAAGTCCTTGGGAACGCTATCTTCACCAGATGCGGAGATGTTACCGCCGAGTTTGACCCGATAGAGTGCTTCGTTTCTATATACTCCGCGCACTGTAAAGTCCGCTCAATTTTCGAAGGGTGATGCAGTCGCGAAAGCATCTGGATCAGTTCTTCATGCGATTTGTAGCTGGAGACCTCATCACGTCTGAGAACAGTGTTCGAAAGAGGGAGGAGGATTTTACCAGAAAGCGGAAGCGTATGTAGCCATTCTCAGAGAAGATGGAAGAGATGTAAAGCCGCGATAGCGTTACGAGATTTGTCGAGCGACGAATGGTGCGTCATCAATGCTTCAGCCGGAAGAGGATTCTTGCAGGATTTGCAATGGAAGATAGAAGGAGATTCCATTGCGACGTGCAGGTGCTTGCAGATTAGCGTATTCAGCTTGAAAAGAGAGAGGAAGCTTGACGACCAGTCTGGAAGAGGTTACTGGGCTGGTTCGAGTACGATGCGGGCAGAGACAAAGACTGCTGAGCGGTTGCGAGCGGCATCGGGATCAACTCCTCGGATGAATTGCCCTGAAAGATACTAGAGCGGGAGTGACGATGAGCAGAAGATATAAAGAAGTTTTCGGAAGATGCAGTGCAGATTCATCTAGCAGCTATGTGAGATTCATGTGTGTGATGTCTTCGTGCGGGACTATCTGATACGGGTGCTTTCCGGATCATAAACAAGATCAACGGGAAGAAAGGAAGCGTCTGTGCGAAAGCGCAGTCGCGCCATCATGGCTTTTTCTGGATAAAGTTCTCGGGAGGAAGAGTTACTCCGTATCATCGAAACACAGAAACCATAAGTCACAGAACATTCGCAAAAATTCTGCGACTGCAGATTGTCGCCGTGCAACCGGCTTTGAGCGCTCAACTCGGCTTCGCACCGGAGAGAGACTGAGAGGCTTCGCTTTCCGTCTGGAAGGGACTGTGTCTGCAATCTTCGAGAAAGAGGACACGTACGAGTTCAGTACTGGAACTTCACCGAACAGAACAGGGGCGCTGCATGAAAGGTTTAACTGAGAGAGGGAGGCTGAGATACCTGTAAGCGAGGAAATCGGTGATGGAGGCATTCCAGGTGCGAAAGACGATTGACCGCTTGTTGTGCGGGACGGTTTTAAAGACGGTCAGCTGAAATGTCTCGAGGAAGCGAAGAGCGGGACACAGTGTGTGTGGACCATCGTGAAGGGGTCCGTCTTGATAATCAGTTTCCAGGAGGCAGTGCAGGGCGTCATCGCTTATCTTGCGGCATACCTTATGCGAACTTTCGACCTTCTTCAGTAGCAAAGAAAGGAGAGGAGAGGACCTCTCTTTCTCCTGGACAGGGTGGAGAGACCCGCATAATCTGCAGCGATGATTCCGTGCGGCAAACCTCTCCGCGCGCGCGGCGTGATCTTCGAAGAGGAGGCAACGGTTGGATCACGGCGGCGGTGGCGAGAAAGCACAGTGCCGATGCCCTAGATGCAAAAGGTCTGCTGGTCGCCGACCTGGAGTACCCGAGACCATGGAAGGATTGAGGAAGGCATCTGGTTTTGTCTGTGCCGATGTGGGCGGACAAAGTATGTATTCTTTTGAACGTGAAGGGCCGATTGTCTCGTGATGGGAGGCTGAGAGCGAAGGGGTTTCCGTCTGGTGAGAAAACTGTGATATGCGAGGCATCGGAGTCCCATGAAGGAGATATTGATTCGTAAATATCTCCGTGGCATGCGGTGTACTGTGCGTATGGTTGATGCAGCAACGTGTGCTTCGAGTCGGCGGCGGAAGAAGTCGCTCGCGGTAGAGCATCGCGTACCGCTTTTGTTGTATGGTACGCTTAGCGGTATCTATAAAGCTCTGCGTGGCAACTCTGAGGACCAAAGGAGTTGCTAAGGGTGAATGCCAAAGAAGGTTTAAGATAATTAGAGGCGCTTGTCTTTGCTTTGCGATGTTTAATCTCGGCGGTTTTACGGCGGATATACCTGCAGTTTCACGAAGGTCTTCGCCAATGCCAGACGGCAAATCTGGTGATGATGCTGTCGGCGACAGGGATAGGAAGAGGCCTTTATTCGCTGTGCGCTGACAGCTTATATTGCGGTGTGTGTGTTTGCGGAACTACGCGGAGAGGGCTGAACCGAAAGAATCCAGTTGGATTGGTCTTCGAGCGGATTCGCTTCTTTTCAGCGAAGCGTTTGCATCCCTCCTGTATGGAGTTTATAGCCGGCGACGGACTGATCGGATCAGTCCGCAGGTCATGCATCAGTTTGCCAGCGTACTGCCACGGTTTACGATATTCTGAAAAGCGGAAGGGCTTTTCCATGGCGACGACTTTTCTGTACCAATCATATCCGGCAAATGAGTAAATCTGGTAGAGGAATCCGGGACAGGAGGTGCATGTACATTTCGTATCCAAAGCCACGGTGCTGCATGCACTGCATCTTTCACTGCTCAGGCGCTTTTGTTGCCGTGCCTACCTCATCGCTGTGGCTATTACTGTATCTCGGTTTGCGTGGCCGTACGTTTGTTTTTATTCTCTGTACACACAAAGGAAAGCATGAAAGAGATTTGAATCTGTTTTCAGATAGATGGGAAAAGCAAAGTCTGACTGCTGATCCTGTGAACTGGTGTCTCCGATGATTCCTGTACGAGACGCTCGCAGATTGTCTGGTAATGGACGCTCTGCTTGCTTTTTCCGCGAAGGAGACGCTTCCGGGCGTTCTCTCCGCCTTCGAAGTCTGCAAATCGGAGGCTTAAATCTGACCATGCGCTTTAGGCGGGTGCTCCGCTGTGCGACAGCCTGTCTCCGGAAGCGACTTCTCCGCATCGGTGATACCTTGCAGTTTCGTCGGGAGGCTTCGACTAGTACGGACGGCATCAGTTTTTCGGGCATGGGAGAGAAAATGCGATGCTCGGGAAAAAGAAAACTTTGTCTCGTGGAGGACTCGGCGGTGCCGGAAAAGACGATTCTTTGTCGTGCCGTTTTCACAGGGAGACGATAGCAAGTATTCTTTACAAAGAGAAAGAGTTCCTGAGAAAATAAAGCTTTATTTGTTTACAGAAAGTGGAGAGAGAGAGGCGGAAGAGATGCATTTCGCGCTTTGGCTCTGAGGAAGACCTTCTTCTTCTCTCGAGCGATATTCTGGTCAATGCGACAAATGTCGGCACGCTCAGGAAAGAAATCGCTGCATGGACAAGACTCCTTCATACCGGTCTGTTGTTTTCGGACGATCTGTATCATCCGATGGAGACGAAAGCTCCTTTGCGAGCAAAGAGCAAGGGCTCTACGCTTCACTGCTGATGAACAACCTTCCCATGCTATCAGGCGGCGGACGCCTCTCGACTGCAATGGACGAGGAAGAGGAGATGCGGGAGGAAATCTTTGACAGGCTGGAAGATGCTGCAGTAAGTGGCTCAGGTGCAAATAGCTGCTTGCAGTCCCGCAGTCATGTTCTTTCAAAAGGCAACGCGACTCGGTTCGCGGAACGAGTGTCAGCTGCGAGCTTCGCTTTGCACCGTTTTCAACCGTCGCCGCAAATCTCCAAAACCTTTTGCAGAAAAGCATTCTGCAGGACTATCTTTATGTTGAGGGCTGAAAGTTTATTTAAATACTGCATTTATCAAAGTCTTGAGCTACCACCGTCGACTCTCAGAAACGACTCATGCATGCAAAGCGAGAGGGGACGCTCTTTGTGACTGAGGCTAAGGAGTTAATGATATGCGCGTTTACCAAGAGTCGCCCGCCTACCGCCGTCTTGAAACGACTCATGCGAGAAACATTCTGCGGGGACAATCTCTTTGTGTTGAGGCTAAGTTTATTTAAAATGCATTTATCAAAGTCGACTGTGCTGACCGCCGTCTTGAAGGCTGACTCCTTACGAAACGATCTGCAGGGACGTTCTGTATGGATGTTGCGCTTGCGCCCGATATGCAGGACATTCAGAGTAAAATGAGTTAAGCCGTGTCTCGCTGACGACCTCGACCAGGTCAGTGATGGTGGTGATCAGCGGTCCGGAGGCGTGACTGCCGAGTCGACGCCGACTTTCTTAAAGAAAATCGGGTGATGGTTCCGTCAAAGGAAGAAGAAATCACCATGCGATACTGAGAGACGCGATGCAGAGCCAGATCATACTCCGCAACAGCAGGGAATGAGTATGACTATGTAAATAAAACAAGGTGAACACCGATGCCGACCATGATGAAGACGCCGATGACAAGTCGTTCGGTCGCCGAACAGCCATTTCTTTCCCCAATCGAGATCAGCTGCTGCTTTCCGGTGAGTCGACTCGATCCATCAGTACACGGATGGTTACGCACGGACGTGTTCCGACATGACGGAGCTTTCTCTGAAATTAAGGACTGAAAGCCCGCATAATGATGGTGAGCTGCGACGTACGGTTTCAAAAGGGTCTACAACCGTGGAAACCACGAGACCGAGGAAGAGACAGGATAGCAGAAACCAGGAAGGCGTCTGCTGCTGTCCCGACTGGCTCGTTCAGATCTTCTATTTCTGCGAAGACCTCCCAGACTGGGCGTGGTCTTCCCACCCATCTCTTCATCGACGTTTCCAAAACATCCTGTGCCGTGATGACACCGAGGATGATGTTGTTCTCCGGGGCGGGGTGGAGTTCTCGCGTATCGCGTGATTCGTTCCAAACAATCTCTATTTTCATCCGCATAGACGAGAGGGATAACCGGTTTCCGTAATAATCTTTCTCAAGCTTTGTATCTCTTCGTGCGATAATCGATTCCTTCAAATCGATACGCACCGTAATGGCGGAGCCGTCCTCACTGCTGACATAGAACTTTTCGAATGTTATCGTGCTCGGCAGCCTGCTGAATCAGGGTTTCATGTCCACCGCGATGTTTCCAAAGCGATTGTCAGAAAAACTGAAGTTCGTGGTCATGCCAGGAACCGATGAAAGTCTTCGTCGTGTGCAGCCAGAATCTGCAATTCATTGCGGTCTTTCGGCAGCGTCTTGCGGAAACCAGAGCGTGTCTTCTTCTGCCTAGCGATCAACGCTTACCTCACGGAGGAGGATACTGCATCCATCCGGCTCTCCATTCCGGCAAGAATGATACCGGCTCTCCGGACTCAGTTCTTCTGAGTAGAGATGTGCCGTGTTCAACGCATTCCATGACCCGCAGGAGGGCTCCATCGTCAGCGACTGTATCGATGTTTCGGGTCCCTCTTCTTCTAAAGAAGGCGGGCTACAGATATCACGTTTGCGTGAAAATGCATTCTCCAGTTTCTCATGACGCACGCTGGTCGCTGCTGAAAGCGGGTCGACGCTAATCCTGGATATGGTCACGTGATTCTTTGAACGGTTCGTGCATCTTCCTACTGGATTTTTATGTTGATGCCGGATACAATGATGGGCCGTCCGCATTGGAAGGGCTCCCCGACTTTCCACAAAGCGAGGACAGTGTAACACTAAAAGGAAGAAGATAGCAATGTTTTTCTTCTGTTTTCTTCCCGCGAGAAAGAAAGGATCTTCAAATAGAAAAGAGACAGGAGCTGCCCTATCGACTCTGTTGTTTAAATATGATTCTTTTTGAGAAGTTCATCAATTTTATGGAAATTTGTCTATGCGATAGTCACTTTATAGGTCGATAAACTGAGTGCGTACTAAATAGAGTCATTTGTAGCATGATACCGGAGGAAAAGAGGAGTCTATGCATAGTGAGTTGAGATGATGGTTGAGAGTAACCGTGCCGAACGAATTTGTCAGGAGGACAGAGCAGGAAACGGAACAAAGAAAGCCGAGCGGAATCAAGAGGGGAATGTTACTCGCACTGATGCTTGTCGGAAATGCTTTGAACGACGTTACATGCGGAGAAAAGTGACAAAATTTGGCAGGAAGCATCCACCGGAAGAGACGATGAGCGGATCCACTACAGAAGGAGCACAGGGAGAACAGGTTTTTTCATCCGCAGGCACGCAGAAACAGGTTTATCTTCTTCTGTGGGGAGAACAGGAGGAAAGAAAGCGTCTCTCGTTCCAGAGCGAGGCATCTCTTCGGAGATAAGAGAGAGACCGCGTTACGGAGGCGCAGGAACGACGGAGGAAGAAGAAAGGAAGAAGAAAGGGCAGCCTTCCTGCAGGCACGTTCACGGAGAGCCTCCCCGGAGTCGGTACCGTTACCGCATCGCTTTGAAGAGGGCACTTTCTGAGCGGGACCACGATGAAGGTCGAGAAGGTGAGGGAGAACGGTGTTATAAGAAAGCAAAGGATGCCATCCTGAAGAAGTATAGGAGAAGAATCAGCTTTCATCCGGATATCGATATTGTTTTCAGCAGTCGTATCACTTTTACCATGAGGAAAATGGAAGAAAAGGAAAATACAGCCCAAAGCCGGAAAGAAAGTCGACGTTCGTTTTCAGAAGACGGAAAGAAAGTAGAAAAGTTTTGTCGGATGAGGAGAAGGAACTGCAACTCGTGCACTTCGGAAGCGACTTCCGCTGGAGATTCTTCCTAAAGGGAAGAAAGAGATGACCTTCTCTTTCTGCAAAACATTTCAGCACGACGGTACTGGCTGCCACGCCCACGGCGGGATAGCCGATGCCCATGACTTTAAAGCCTTCTGGATGGAAGCCCCGGCTAAGAGTAACGATACAGGGCGCTGGTATACCGACGGCAGTGACGGAGATATGCGGAAGCAGAAGAAGTTAAATCTCGTTCCGCAGGAGTACTACTCAATGCAGTCATTACTTCGACTATCGGGGTGGAGCTGACCTTAAAGGGAAATAAGAATACAAGTACAAGCCGGGAACGGTCATCATGGATATTCCGCCAGAATCTATAAGGGATGGGACAGCAGTGATCCGAATAAGATTGCGGTGTCTTCTCTCAAGACGATCAATCAATATCCGCTTCTTCCGGCGATTTCCTTCCGAGTACAGGCGCCGGAACAAACCCGCAGAGTAGTTTTAACTATACTGATTGTACAGAAAGACCTTAGCGAGGAAAAACGGCGGAGTATTTCCGTCTGAAGAATTTCCCGCGAGTTTAGCGGCGGTGTCATGCCTTTTCAAGGCGGATATCGTCTATAAACCTGGCTCCTTCGATGCTTTCGGTGACGCATCAGGTCGTAAATGGAAAACAGAAGGGTCTACGACGACCATTTTTCCGGTAACGATGCAGATTGACCATGAGGACAACAGCATCGATGCAGTGAATCAGAAAGACCTTTCCGTGCATGTGGAACGGGTAAAACCTACGACGATGGAACTGAAACACGGAGGCGGATGTCAGCAAAAAGGCGTCTTCTTCACCTGGGATAACGGCTGGGGAAAGAAGCCTGATGACGCGGATCAGTATTTTACGGGGTATGGTACCTGCGTGTTGACCGTGCAGAGGAAGCTCATGCCTCTGATTATACTTTTTCATGACAGCGAGTCTCGCGGACTCCGATGGCGGTATCTTAGTCCGGTGCGAAGGAAGCTGCCGATGAACGGGGCCACGACAACTACTTTTACAGAAATAATATCGAAATTTATGCGAAAAACGGCTATGTGAATATTGCAAGATATATGGGAACGGACCGGACCCGAATCCGCCTGCCAATGCACCTTATCTCGCAAACCCCGTGACCGCTCTTATGGGAATTCGAAAGACCCCAGTGTGGCGGGACTCCCCACGTTTCAACGCCCTATGTGGGCACAAACATGCGTAATTCGGACTATAACTCGCAGTTGACGCGCTCCTTTACAAATATCCGTATACGAAATTAAAAGGAAGCGCGGGATGCTACGATGACTTAAAGTGGTGTAGCTCAAAAACAAAATCACCTTTACGGAGCACTGGGCGAACAGCTGCCGGAATGGTGAAGCGGTTCTCAGTCAGATGAGGTGCTTGTCCCATCCTTCAGTGCGGAGACTTCCTGAACACGAAAGTACTCAACAGCGAAACCAGACTAGATATACCTCAGGATTTTCAGACACAGAGTATTTATAAGGATGGAAATGACGGTCCGCTGATTTTTAGTAACTGGTATGACAGCTAGCTCTCTTCCAGCTATCAGGCAAAGAACAGATTCCGTTGTGCGGTTCGGACGGGACGTATAAGACGTCCTCGAATCTCCGTTCCGGGTTTACGGGTGACCATTACCGACCGGCATACTACCTCTGCGACAACGACGGGGAAGTGTAAATGAAACCCTCGCTGTAACACAGAACAGCGCGGTTTCGGATGTGTGGATTACAGCATGGCCAGAAACGATGGCGATATCTATCAGGGCACTCCGTATAAGTTATCGGATGACGATTTCACTATGAAGAATCTAGCAGAAAGACATGAAGGCTTTCGATGTAGAAAGTAAATAACATGTCGGTTTTGCAAAGAGGCGGAAGCCGAAGAAGCATACGGGTATCCGCCTGCGGAGGTTTGGCTCAGGCAGAAGGGGTTCCTTCTTCCATGACGGTTTCCTTTTACCTGAACCGCTATGACACGATATATCTTCACGGAAGCCGGATACAGAAAAGCTACCACACGATAATCTTCCATCAGGTGCTTCTAACCAGTTTGGGTTGGAGAAAGCGTTCGAGAACGATTCGCCCATGTGTCGGTTTGCTCCGCCAGGTTCAGACGTAGAACAAGCTTCGATGCCGCTTTCGCACTCAGATTACGCCGAGGCGCGGCTATGCGGCGGAAGTGCCAGTGCGATGGCGAGCAATGATAACTATAAAAATCAGTTTTCCTTGCCGGTGCGGCGGATGCGGAGGTGGGCGGGAAGGCAGTATAGTGTACCGAACTGCGTATCGGAGATTATCTTGCGAGGTCAGATACGGTTTGGAGCCGTTAAATATCAACTCCGGAACTTTTGAAGCAGAATAAACCGTATGTCGATCATCCGGGCGCAGTGAGCGATGGAGGTCACCGCCAGAGGGTCGAATGTGGGCACTCCGACCGCCTTTCAGGAGGATAAATACGCAGTATCAGATTAATGAAGGAAGATTTCCGACCTTCTGCCTGCAAAGACCTGTGGATGAGAACAGTATCGTTCTCGGAACCTGGGATCCGCAGGATGATTTACTGCGAACCGACTGATATGAAGGGCAGGGGATTATGCGGTAACGTTCAAGAAGAACTGGGAACAGTCCGGACAGACGATGGTGCTCATTGAGTTCAAGGCACCGGATGATGCCGATCATCGTTCTGGAACAAGAGCTATAACCCGAGCGTTTGACTCGATACCCCTTTCGAGTCACTTTATACCAATATTTGCGGATAGAAGAAACGTTGTGGTCACGCTCGGCTTTGGCATACAAGATCGGAGTCGATTTGGAACGACCGTCGCCACGGATGACAAGACGCCGAACGTGGACAGATTTTACAGTACAAGTCCCATTAAGGATACGGAAAAATTGAAAACAGAGACCATACGGTCTCCGTCACGCAGCTCAGTATGCTTTCGGCGCGGTTACGGTGCTCGAGGCTGCATTCACGAATACGGTTTCGACGGAAATCGATCGCGCTATATGGTGGCAACGTGAGTTATATGGGAACCCTCACGCACACTCTACCAGTCATCTACGACGACGAAAGTACGGATCTCATTCTCTTCGATATCCTGGGAAAGGATGGGGATCGAAACGGCGATTTCAACAGGTGGACATCGAAAGTATGCTTTCGAAAACGCTCTTATGATAAAGAGCAATGCTGCCAACTCGGATACCTTGTTGCCGAGGTCTTCTGTCGACAGATTACCGAAGCCGGAACGGTTAGACCTCGGAAAGCCCTTGTATGACCCCGGGTATGGAAGCGACAGCATCCGAATAAAACCGGGGAATCCCGGCTCGATTGGCATTGTGGAACTACCAGGATGAGAGTGCCAATGCGTGGATCGGAAGACCATCAAGGCAGCTTGCCTTTGACCTCCGAACCACGGTGCACAATAAGCCGTTTATCCTGGATCAGCAGGGCTTTCTCGTTGCGAATGTCAATATGCTACTCGCAGTACGAAGCAGAGTAAGGTTTTCGGTAAAGAACACGAATGGCGTATCGTAAAGGAATCCTTTTCCCCGGACAGATGTTCCCGCAGGAATGTGGCAGCCGACGTGGTGCAGTCCAGCGGTACCCATCGTCTGGTGGAACCGGTCGTCTTCCATTGCCGGTGAAGAAGATTCTGGAAGTTCCGGCAGATCTTACCGCGCCGAATATTAAGGAGAAATTCACCTTTACGATTTCCGGCGTGGATGGAGCACCGCTTCTCGATGAGGAGGGTAATCCGGTCACCGCCGTGAAGAAGAATCCGGATGAAGATGGCGGAACGGTGGACTTCGGAAAGATCCGTCTTCTGAAACCGGGAACCTATAAGTATAAAGTACGAAAGCGGCGTGCAGCTCAGAGGTATAACGAGTCTGGATATGGGAGATAGAGTTCGACCGTTACGGTTACGGATCCGGATCATGTGAAGATGCGTTCAGACCTTCGTTACCCGATCAGAACCCGTTGACCTTCACGAACGTGCCGTACAATGTCGGGGCGGTTGAACCGGAGATCAAAGTCGCAAAGTTTCTTTCCGCGACAGCGGGAATCAAGAAACCGGATATTACGAATGCTTTTGAGTTCACTTTGAAGAGAGCGAGCGCAAAACGATCCGATGCCGGCGGAAGCGGGAACAGCGGACAGCCTGACCAAGCGAAATCCTTCCGCAATCGGCGGAGAGGTGAGCTTCGGCAGAGTGAAGATCACCGCGCCGGGAGTCTATAAATATACGATTACCGAGTCGGGGCTTTTCCTGGGGGTTACGAACGATCCGCGACCGACCAGAGAAGTTACGATTACGGTCCAAGACTTTGGAGTCGGAGAGCTGATTGCCCTTGTTTCCGGGGACGACTTTAACTATGTGAATGTCTTCAATCCGGTTCCGACGGAGGGAGCAGTCTCCCTTGGAAAGGCGATTCGCGGAAACAAACCCTACGGCAGATCCCTTCCGTTTCGTTTTACGGACGGATAAGATGAGATTGATTCTAATTCCGTGTACTGGAAAGAGGATACGGAAGACCCGAGTCTTGCCGATCTGGAAAATGGGGTCCTGGAGGGGGAACTGGCGAAGCAGCAGCAATCTCGGCCGCCTCGCAGAGGATAAACCGACGCTAAAGATGATGCCGAGAGGATTTTTCCAACCCATGCCGGCAGGCAACAGTTCAGAAACGGAAACGGTCATCATTCTCGGAGAAGGGCATACGTCCCTACAATCCGATTGTCTTTCATATTCGGGCGTCTACACTCATACCCCTGCAAGAGCTGAATGACAAGATTCCGAACTATGTCTATGATCCTACGGTGTATAAAGTCGTCTTCACGGTGACACAGGGACAAAGACACTAGAGGGATCTTCATGTAAAACACAGAAGATTTATAAGAACGGCGTGGAAGTCTCCGAAGCGCTCTTTTACGAACGAGTATCAACCGAACAGTCCGGGAGGCGGTGGAGGTGATCCGAAGAAGCCGATTCCGTATGACCCGGGTGCACCGGGAGGACCGGGAGTGAAACCCAAAGAGCCGGATAAGCCGATTACGCCCGAAACACCGGAGCAACCGACCCCGGGAGGAGAAATTCCGCGGATTCCGAGAGTGCCGAAGACCATCAAGGAGATTCGGAAGCGGATGGGAGAAATCCTTGGAGAAGCCAGAAAACGTCCGCTCACCCCGGAAGAGGAGAAAGAATTAAAAAGCATCTTGAGAAGTACTGGCAGCACTGAGAAGAGCCCGTTCGCACGTGAGAACGGCGGACAGTTCTTCGATACTGTGGTATGCACTGGCGTCCATGATGAGTTTTGCTCTGCTTTCGCTACTATCTTCTGGAGAGCAGGAAGAAGAAGCACTAGAAAGTTCCGGAAGAAAGGGCTGTAAAACAGACATTGCGGAAAATACTGCAAGTAAGAATGTACAGCATGGTTTTACAGCTCCTTCTCGATGCTTTCTGTTTTTGGAATATACTTTATGCTTTTTCAAAATATGCTTTTATTTTTGAAATTTCTCTTGTTTTTCAGGTTCTCACCGTAGTTTTTTCAGAAAAAGAATTGACAGAGAACAGGGTTCTATGTTATTTTCTTAATGTTCTGAATATGCTGATGTAGCACAGTCGTAGTGCGTCGCATTGGTAGTGCGGAGGTCACGGGTCCGATTCCCGTCATCAGCTTTCATTCTTAACAAGGATCGTGCGCAGAGGTGCGGTATTTTTGTTTACAGCGGGTACCGTGCGTGAAGCGTGCGTTTTTCTCGTTTATAGCGGGGGATGTGCAGGCATGTGCAGGATCTCGTTCACGGCGGAGGCTTTGGCAAGAGGAAGCTTCCACTATTTTTGACAGAAAAGAAGAAAGGGAGTTCTTACTGGACGAAAGTAGAACAGTGGAATATCCCGTGATTGATGTTTATGCGACGGGAAAGAATATTGAACGTCTTCGGAAAGAAAAGGGACTGAGCGTGCGGGATATCTCCTCCTTTATGGGATTCGTAGAGCCGCAGGCGGTTTACAAGTGGCAGCAGGGGAAGGCTTTACCCAGTCTGGATAATATGTTTGCCCTGAGCGCTTCTTTCGGGTTTCCATGGAAGAGATTCTGGTCAGACAGAGTGACGGCATGGAGAAAAGGAAAGCATTTGGCGGCATGATGCCATTTTCTTTTTCTGAATTGGAAGAAAAAGACTCGAAATTTAGCGAAAACTGAGTATAATAGATAGGCTAGTAGTTTTTACGCTGCGGTTTTACGCTTGTTTTATACGGCGATGAAGATTTTCTGCATCTGTGTGATTTCATTTGGATAGTGTAGGAGTGTGGAATGGAGAATAGTATGAATCCGTGTTTAGAAGTAGAAGAGCTTGTAGAAGAGCAGGGCTTTGGTCGTTTTGTTTGTACTTCTCTGGTCAGGGAGAGGGCACCGTACTGGGGAATTCGCCTCTGAAGAATCCTTCTTTCTTCCATGCCCGGTGCGGCAGTCAGTGAGGTGAGATAGATAGTATCTACCACGAGTTTTCCTCTATTCCCGGCGTCAAGGAAGACGTTTCGAGATTATCATGAATCTGAAGAAGCTGGCGGTTCGGTATACGGGAAGCACGGAAGAGCCGATTATGGCATATATCGATTATATGGAGAAGGGTACGGTAATGGCTTCGGATATCACAGTAAGTTCCGAAATCGAGGTACTGAATCCGGATCTTGTGATTGCGACGCTTTCCGGTGAGGATGCGAAACTCTATATGGAACTCACCATTACCAGAGGAAGAGGCTATGACGGAGCCAATACCGGGATCATAGTGACCTGGCTATCGGGGTGATTGCGGTCGATGCGATTTATTCTCCCGTGAAGAAGGTCACGTCCGGATAGAAGAGCAGGGGAGGAAGAGAAGCTGATCCTGGATGTGGAGACAGACAAGACTCTGGCTCCGAAGGAAGCGGTTTCGCTGGCTGCCCGTGTATTACAGACCCACTTGAAACTCTTTATCGATATGGACGGCAGTGCGAAAGAGAGTGCCGGAGCAGGGAAGCACGGAAGAGCAGAAGAGCGATGAACTCAATAAGAGTATCGATGAACTGGAGCTCAGCGTTCGTTCTTATAACTGTTTGAAGCGTGCAGGAATCAATACCGTGGAAGACCTTTTGTGCGAAGAGTATGGATGATCTCATGAAAGTACGAAACATGGGCAGGAAGTCTCTGGATGAGATTCTGAACAAGTTGGAAGGCATGGGACTGCATCTTTCCGTGAAGGCGGAGTAAAGAGGAAGTGAGACAGGGAATCGTTTTTGCGGTGCCCTGTTTTTTGAAATTGAGGCATGGAGAAAAATAAGAGATTTTGGACTGAGCAGAGGAAGAGAGACTATATACGAAACGCAGAGGATAATCTCTTCATCATTGCCGAGCCCGGAACGGGAAAGACGACCCTGCTTTCGAGGAGAATATTGAACCAGATTATGGGCGGAGAGACTGTCCCATTTCCTTTTGATTGCCTTTACTGAAGAAGCGGTAGAAGAGTTTAAGCAGAAGATTAAGAAACATTTATATCGGGAAATTGCGGTGAACAAAAAGCAGAGTCGCCGCTTAAAGAAGAAGGTGCACGGAATCGACCGCATGCATATCATGACCTTCCATGCCTTCTGTCTCTTTTGTTCTGGAGAAGGGGCAGGGCAGAAACGGAACAAGAGGGTGAGCTTCCTGTAGAAGAGCAGTGTCTCCGCCTTTAAAGAGAAATCAGGCGTTGTTACAGGAGCTGAGGAGAGATTTCAGTAAGATTTATGCCGATGAATTGCAGGACCTGAATCGTGTACAGCTGGAGATTCTTCTCCGCCTGTCTATGGACCGGAAGGGAAAGATGCGACACAACTGTCTCTTTATGGTGGGCGATCCCCGGCAGACGATCTATCAGGATGCGGAGGAAGGTAGACAGGTTTTTCTTCGAAATGAAGAAGAAAATGGAAGCACGGCGCAATGTGCGGGTGCTTTATCTGAATAGAGAACTATCGGGCGAATAAGCAGCTGGTAGACTGGATCAATGCCTCTTTCCGGGAGAAGATGCGTTCTTACCGGGATATGGAAGCTTCGCAGAAGACGGATTTCCTGAAGCACTGCCCGATTCACGGAGTCTACCGGAAAGCGGTTTCCGGCGGAGAAGGAGAGACCTGAAGGCGTTGCTCCTCGCTCTGCATAAAGCCTATCCTTCCTTAAGCGAGCGGGACTTTCTGGTACTTTGTAAGAGTAAAGAACGAAGTGATGCGTATAGGAGATTCTGAAAGAACTTCCTTTCCTAAAGGGCTCTTGTGATAAAGTCGTTCTGGAAGCCCGCTACTCGAAAGGACTGAATGCGAATATTGTCATCCTTACAGGCGCGGGAGCCGGGCAGGAAAGCAGGAGAAGAAAAAGAGACAGCCATCTTCTTCACCTAGAGTATGTTGCCGTAACAAGAGCAAAGCACGCGCCCTTTTCTTAACGGGAGAGACGAAGGCTGGTTTCAAGACAAGGAATATAAGCTGGAAGAACTCCCTGTGCTAAGCCCTATGAGGAGGAGTAGCTGATAAACGTGATAGGCAGGGAGAGCGGATGCGGAAGAACCATATCGGCAATCGCTTCTAAACCGATCCGATTTTCTTCTTGATCGGAGTGGGCATCTTCTTGCCGCCTGTACTAAATTCATGGAGGATTTCTTTGCTGCTCGGAAGGAGTTGGACGTGGAAATCCTCTTTTCTTTTTAATTCCTCGGCAAAGAAGCGGACATTCCGGTAGGATATCGCTTTCAGGAGTGCAGGACTTTCTCTTTGTCGCTCTTAAAGAAGATGCGGAGGCCGGAGGTCGCCGGATAGATCTGAATCCCCATAATCTGGGGACAGAGGGAGAGGATTTCACTGAGAATCTTTTTCCTCTTTCGCTTTAATTGTGCCATAGTCCAGGCGAAGCCGGACGGAGGTATCATTTTCATGGCAGACTTGAAATTCCATGGAGTCCCTTTCTTTTTCATGGCTAAGAAAAATAGCCTTGTATTTTTGATTTTTGGAAATAACACTTAAGTGTTAGTATACACTATTTTTCTCCGCATTATTCTAAAAATTTTCTATACAAATCGTTATACTGCTCTATGATAAGAGCGGAGGCGCCGAAAAACGAATTATTTTCCCAAACTTGTTATATCTCCAATTTCGTTTGTCGATATAGAAGTATACAATGTATTTTTAATATTCTAAAAAGAATAGAAGAGGAAGGAAAAATGGCAATTCAAAATTCAAGATTTTTGCAGGGAAAAGAGCAATTTCAGTCCATACTCTGCGACTGGGCAATCGCCACGGGATTAGAGGCAATGGTGCAGGCAACAGATGGAAAAACAGTGTATTTTGCTAATGCTGAAAAAGAGAGCCAGGAAGGCCGATGCTTTTAGATCACCATTCCCAAGAATTTGGCTCCTCCTCTATCCATGAAGACCTGTTGTATGACGGGGAGAAAGTAGCAACGGTATTTTTAAAGAACGGATTCGAGGGAGACTCGGATAAGGGAGAAGCGGCACTGCATTTCCTTTGCGCTTCCCTTTCTCTGTTCCTTACGGCAGAGTGCAGTGAGAAGCATTTCCATGAATTCGTGGAGAAGTTGTCCGCCGGAATCAATGAGACACAGTCTCTTGTAAAGGATATCCGGAAGTGCACCAACGATTTAAAAGAGTATTCAGAGTAGACAGAAGATTCTTGCTTTAAAATGCGAACATTGAAGCAGCAAGAGCGGGAGAGCACGGTAAGGGCTTCGGCGTTGTTGCCGATGAAGTAGGTCGTCTTTTCAGACAGCAGCTCCGCAGTAAACGAGAAGATTTCCGCAGTCGTTAAGCGGATTTCGGAAGTGGTTAACGGAATGAGCGGACAAGAGCTGGAAGAGCAGGCTTAAGCGTTCTTTTCTGAAAAAGAAGCGGTATCATAAAGCCGCTGTTACAGGGGGTCCTGTAGCAGCGGCTTTTTTAGTTCGTAACAAGTACCCGTCGCATAGCGTGCGATATCTCGTTCAGAACAAGAGGTATAGGAGAAGCTGGTATATCACATTCGGGAGACGCGCGCATCCTGTCATGAAAAGAGGAAGCGCTTTGATGCACTTCCTCTTTCAAGCAATTTCTGAATCTCATTTTTTATTTCTCAATCGCCTTCTTCTATTTTTGCGATACGAACCGACCAGAGCGGACCGCCCGCGTCATAGTTTTTCTTTAATTCCCGCATGAGCTGCGCAGGATCCCATTCCTTCTGCGTGTTCGGATAGGAGTTCGGGTCGGCAATGGAAACCGTACCGTTCGGATTCTGCTTTGTGATGATGATGAAATGTCCTCCGTTTGTGAGCGCGCCCTTTCCCATGAGTGCAACCAGAATATGTCCGTTGTTCAGGAGATCGGCGATGCCCGCCGGCGTTCTGTTCTCTGCGCTCACGCTGTCCACGATGAGATCGAAAGCGGAGAGTACCGCGGGAATATAGTCATGATAGGAACCGCTTTTCGGCGCATAATAGCCGTATGCGGCGGACCAGTTTGCCATTTCCTTCGGTGTGATGCTGCCGTTTACATTTCCAAAGGCGGAAACAATCATGGCGGCAGTGGTGGGACCGCAACCATACTTACTGATGCTGTCCTTCCCTCCGTAAAGGTAGCTTCCCCAGTGACTGTCATGCTGGTTATAGTATGACATCGGTCCGAGTGCGGTGTCCAGGTAGACATTATAGTCGTTAAAGGTAGAAGTACCGTAGTATTTTTTCGAAGGGATCCGTCTTTACCGGAATGACCGGCGGGGTTTGTGCATCATCCGCTGTGCCCTCTACCGTCGTCGGATCGTTCAGATCTTCTTTCGGAAGGGCAGCCGGTTTTGCTTCCGGAGCCGAAGCTTGTGCCGGAGTCTGTGCCGGAGTTTGCGCCGGACTTTCTTCCTGTTTAGCGCCCTGTGTTCCCGCGCTTTCTACAGCACTGCTTTCCGTAGGAAGCACTCTCTTCCGCATTCTCTTTTTCCGCTCTCGGGCTCTGTCACACTTTCTTCTTTCGCTTTTTTTCTTACTCGTGCTGTTTCCATTTTTCTTCCGTGTCGGTAGCCGCTTCCTCATTTTCCGGAAGGGATTCCCGACTGACGGCATCCTCCGCTACGGAATTCGAGGATGTTTCCGCCGTATTATAAAAACCTGCTGAAAACGATTTTCACCAAGGATTTGTCCGTCTTTTTACTTCGCTTTTCTTTATGCTCTCCCTGATACCCGTTGTAAGCGATAGCGGAGAAGCTTGCTGTCATCACGGAAAGAGAAGCAACCGCGGCAATGCCCAGTTGTTTTGCGCTTGCTGCCATGAGTTTCCGTGAAAGCGAATGAAGTATACTCATTTGTTTCTCCCTATTGTACTGCGCATGAAGATAGTCTGCAATTTCCTCTAAGTTTCCTTGTCGATCTACGGCGCCCAGTTTAAAGGCCTCCATAGGCATACCGTATACCACGGAGCTTTCTTTTGTCCTGCCCGAGCGTATAGGCGCCTTTCTCATGCATGGACAGAAGCCCCTCCGCGCCGTCCCGGCCCATTCCCGTTAAGAGAATACCGAGTGCGTGCTCTCCATAGACTTCCGCGACAGAGTGGAAGAGATAGTCGATAGAAGGGCAGTGCCCGCTTACTTTTTCGCCTTCCTACATTCCACGTGTCCGGAGTCCGCTCCCGGCATACCCGCATCTGTAGGCCGCCGGGGGCAATGAGGCAGAGTCCCGGATAGAGTTTATCGCCGTCCGCCGCTTCCCGGACTTCCATTTTACAGATTTTATTCAGCCGGTCTGCATACATTTTGGTAAAATACCGCCGGCATGTGCTGTGTAATCACAATGGGGGAAGTGTGGCGGGAAGTCGTTCCAGTACGGCGAGTAAGGCTTCTGTTCCTCCGGTAGATGCCCCATGGCGATGAGTTGAAAATGATCCTTTGGGGAATGAAATGTCTTTCATTGCCACTCTACTAAACTCCTAAAAGTAAAGATAGCTCTTATCCGAAAAAGCCGAAGGCAAATTGGGATAAGGCGGTTAAGCTTATTCTTCTTTACGATAGATAGCCGGTTTTATATATTTGTAAGGACAAGTCTGTTTCGTCAGTCCTTCGGAGTGACCGATGAAGAGGTGTCCTCCCGGATAGGTCACGTCGTAAAAACGCTTTACTAAAGCATCTTTTGTTTCCTGATCGAAGTAAATCATGACATTTCTACAGAAAATCAAGTCGAAGTCCCTTTTAAAATGAATCGGTTCCATCAGATTGAAGGGACGGAAGATGACATTCCTCCGTAATTCTTCGCTTACGGTATAGAAATCATTCCCCGACAGGAACAAAATATTTATTTTTCCAAGTTTTCGGAAGCTCTCAGACTTTCCGCTGGGTAACGGGGATCCGCCGCCTTGGAAAGAACATTGTGAGAGATATCCGTTGCCAGAATACGGGTGTCCCACTTTCCGGGTAATTTTCCGAAATACTCCAGAAGATACATGGAGATGTTGTACGGTTCCTCCCCGGAGGAGCAACCTGCGCTCCATATAGAGAGAACCTTGTCTTTTTCATGCTTCTTCAGGAGATCGGGAAGAACAACATTTTTCCAAATAATCGAAGTGCGATTCCTCCCGCATAAAATAAGTATAGTTTTGTTGTCAGTTTATTCAGGAGGGTAGTGAGCATCTCCTGATCTTCCCGCCGCAAAACATCTTCTACATAACTGTGAAAGTCGCGGTACCCGTTTTTCTCCAATATGGAGGAAAGTCGACTGACAATCAGGGGTTTCTTCCGCTGAGGTCAATCCCGAACTTATCCTGCATATAGGTATAGAGTCGTTTAAAATCCTCATCCGATAATCGTACATCAATCGACCCTCTTATACTGCGTCAGGGGATGCCTGTACCAGTGCTTCCGCGTCAAAGGACATTGCCACTTCGCCGCTGTCAGGGTAATCATGCCGTTGCACAGTTTCTGTCTGTTCTCAAAGCGGAATCGGTTGTACATCATCCAGGTCGATATCGATAACCCTGTCTTACGCGGTCTACGATGATACCGATTTGTACGGAATCGATGTTCAGTACGATGATGCAGGTCTTGAGGTATATTCTTCCGCTTCCTTGTCCATGAGTAAACGGATATCGATAACCGGAAGGATAGAACCTCTTAAGTTAATGATTCCCTTTACATAATGCGGAACCATCGGAAGAGAAGTAATACTGTGGTCATTGATGATTTCAATGACGTAGCTTGTGCTCATATACATTACCATTCCGCCGGATTCGAAGGTGAGGCAGCGTTCCGCATCGGAGCTTTCAACTCTTCTGTTACTTGCCCTTCCATCAAATCATCCATTAATTCTTCTTCGCCCATACTTCTCTCCTTAATTATTTTTCAATGGCTTGAGTACAAGCCTAAGACATCTAAGATGATACAAATGTTACCGTCTCCCAAAATGGAGCATCCGTTGATTCCGCTGGACTTTAAGTCATAGGCATTGAAGTATGCCGGAAGCGGTTTTACAACAACCTGCTGTTCGCCAATCAGGTCGTCTACAAAGAGACAGCAGGACTTGTCGTTTGCTTCTACCCAGATCAGATTACACCGTCTGCAAGGTCCGTGTATTTTTCCTTCAATTCCGTAGAAATTGTTCAGACGGATAATCGGATAGAAGACATCCATTCTCTTTACCATTTCGTTCCGTTTTCATCGAAAACCACTCGGCATCGTCTACCTTGAAGGACTGTCTGATGTTTACGATAGGAATGGTGAAAAATACTCGCCGACATTGACCTTCTACCGTCCATGATGGCAGGGTAAGAGGAATCTTCATGGTGAAGGTGGAACCCTTTTCCGATTTCGCTGAAATGCTGATGGTTCCGCCAACGGACTCGAGATTCTTCTTTACACGTCCATGCCGACACCTCGTCCGGAGAACTCGGTTACGGCAGTATTGGTGGAGAAGCCCGGAAAGCATCAATCAGTCCCAGTGCTTCTTTCTTAGAATATTCGGAACGCGGCTTGTAGAGCAGTCCTTTTCTTCCGCTTTGTCCAGCAGCTTTTTCCGGATCCATTCCGTCAACCGTCGTCGGAAACGGTGATGATGACTTCGGAAGAAGTGTGGAAAGCGGAAGGTCAGTTCGCCCTGTGCGTCTTTTTCCGGCAGCAATACGTTCTTCACGGCTTTCTTCGATACCGTGATCCATGCTGTTTCGAACGATGTGCATCAAAGGATCCTGGATGCTGTCCACAATCGTCTTATCCACTTCCGTGTCTTCTCCGACGATGGTCAGCTTTACATCTTTACCGAGTTTCTGTTTCATATCCCGAACGATACGATTCATCTTCTGGAATACACCGGAGATGGAGACCATTCTGAAGACTCATGGCAATATCTTGTAAGTCGTCCGTCAGCTTTCTAAGCTGTCTTGCGGACTTCATGAAGTTGTCCAGGCTTTCCTGCGGGAGCATACGAAGAACAGGAGAGGAGGTTACCATCGACTCCGTGATGACGATTTCTCCGACAAGGTCGTTTAAGCTGTCCAGCTTCTGTAAATTAACGGAAATCAAACTCTGCTTAACCGGAGCGCCTGTTTTCTGCTGTGCAGCCTGTTGCTGTGCGGCAGCTTCCTTCTCATTCTTCGGCTTAGCGGAAGAAGCTTCCTTCTGTACATCCTTCTCGTCTTTCTTCGGCTCTTCTTTCTTCGCATCCATGATTTCATAGGAGAGGATGTGGCTCTGTTCGCCGAGGACTTTCTCTCCTTTTTCCAGGGTCTCATCGCTGTCGAAAGCAAGGAAGAAACCGGAATCAATGATGGTTTGTGCGGTTTCCGGATTGCTATCCATATCGGAAGGATAGTAACGGAAGTCCAGGTCAAACTCCTTCAGAGCATTGACAATCATAAAAGCACGCAGATTCTCCATTCCGATGCCTTCGTCCAGGAAGACATGAAATGAATTTCTTTGCGCTGGGATCGTTCGGAAGAACCGTGTCTCCGCTCTGCGCACCGGACTCTGCGCTTTCCTTTCCGCCTGCGGCAGGAGCATCTCCGCCCTTTCCGGAGATTTTTGCCAGGAAGCCGTTGATCTGTGCTGCGAAAGCATCGACATTTTCATCTAAAGGCTCGCCTGCCTTGACCTTCTCAATACCGCCGCGCAGGAAGTCTTCCGAGCGGAACATCAAATCAAAGAGTTCGCTTTTCTGGTCTCCGTTTAAGGAATCAATGCCCTTATCGCGGATAAAGAAGAACATATCTTCAATATGATGTGCGATGTTGGAGAGCGGGGTGAATTCCATCGCATGGCACTGGAACCTTTAATGGTGTGCATGATACGGAAGATTTCATTGACATCGTCAGTGGAAAAATCCCCTACCTTTTCATCTGCGATGAGCATCTCATCCAACTTATCCAAGAGGGATTCCGTCTCCAGAAGATAGGTATCCAACATTCCTTCCATTGTACTATCCATAGTTTTACCACCTTTTCACTATTTTTCATTGGAAAATGCCGTACCAGCTTCTTATACAGCCTTCCCTTATTACTACTGTTGTCCTCTGTGCAAAAATTACTTTTTCTCGTTATCTATCGGCAATTCTCATGAGCCTATAAGTCGGCTCTTTGAAATGCAAAAACACTGCTTTTGCAGTGCTTCCATCCTTTTTCTCTACTCGATTCTGCCTTTATGGAATAGCGAAAAACAAAGTATTCGGATAAAATCGGAAGCATCCCTTCTTTCCGAAATTTTATTTTTCCTCTTCTTAGCTATAAATGCATCCTATCTTATATAGAAGAAAAAGAGGTTAGAAGCTCTTTACCGCCGTCATGAGCCGCTTCAGGTCATTGTTTACAGAGTTTACCATGTACTGGTATTCATAGGTCGTTTTTACAAGTTCTACTTGTTCCTGATCCATGTCACATTGTTTCCGTCCAGCCTGCTGGACTCGTTTCTGGTGTTGTGTATTCTGGCTCTTTTGCCCGTCAATCGCCTGTGCTACATGAACCTTTTTCTGTCCGCCCTTTTCCGCAGTAGATATGCGGTGGGGAAGTTCGTTCTCAAACGTGAGATACTTGGACTTGAAGTTCGGGGTATCGACATTCGCGATGTTATTCACCGTTAAATTCTGTCTTCCCCATAAGAGGTCCAGTGTCTTCTCCGTGAGGGCTATTCCATTTCCATAAAAATAATGACATAGCAATCCTTTCTTTCCAAACGGTCTTTCCTCATTTTATCGAACAAATCACGAAAAGATATAAGGGAAAAGGAGAAAATTTTCGAACTTGGATAAAGCCTCTTTTTGTTTATAATGACAGGAAGGCAAAAAGCGCTTTGCAATATTATTCAAATAAATTATATTTATTGGAAGCTTCTTATAATAAAAAGGATTTCGTCAGAAGTTGTTCAGGAATATGGGTGAGGTATACGCTTTTATCGGAGAGTATCTTTTTCGTGGAGAAGCATCGTGGAGACAGAAGGCGTAAAAAGGACGAAGAAAAATGAGTAGAAAAGTTACACGGTTCGTGTTGCTTTTTCGTGGTTATGGTCTGCGTAATTTCCTGCAAGAGGAATGGCGCAAATCAGAGAGAAGGCATACAGAAAGACAAAAGAGAATATTGAGTTGACGCTGTGGACGTACTATTCCGCAGCGCAGCAGGAAGTTTTTCTGAAAACGGTGGATGAGTTTAATCTGACCAGAGGAAAAGAGCTGAATATCACCGTTCATGTGATGAATCCGGGTTCCATCGGAGATTTGGACGGAAACCTTCTTTCTCTTACGGATAAGAACTTTATCCAGGATAATTATCCGGACATGGCTTTTATGTATCGGGATGCGGCACAGGCGCTGGATAGTAAAGGGTATCTGGTGGATTTCAGTTCTTACTTTTCGAAAGAGGAACTGGATTCGTTTGTGCCCGGATTTCTGGAAGAAGGAAAGCTTGGAAAGCAGAGTAAAGGGATCAAGATTCTTCCGGTGGGAAAGTCGACGGAGATTCTTTACCTGAATAAGACGGACTGGAAGAAGTTTGCGGATGCGACGGGATGCAGCATTTCGGAGCTTGCTACGAGAGAGGGCCTGGTTTCGGTCGCCGAGAAGTACTATCAATATACGGATGCCTTAACCGAGACACCGAATGACGGGAAGGCGTTCTTCGGGCAGGAAGACTTTGCGAATTTCATGCTGATCGGGGCGAAGCAGATGGGAGCGGACCTGATTTCCCAGGATGCGGCGGGAAAAGCAGTCTATCATTTTCCGAAGGATGTGATGTATAAGCTGTGAAGCTCTTTTTATGTTCCTTATGTCAAAGGCTATTTCAGTTCATCCGGACGATACCGTTCGGATGATGTGCAGACCGGAGAAATCATTTCTATGTTTCGACTTCCGCCTCTACCTGAACTTTCGAAGGAAGTCATCCTTTCCGATGAAAAAGCAATATCCCATCGAGCGCAGTGCTTCCGGCTCCGGAGTTTTGTGGAGGAGAGAAGCTCGCGGTACAGCAGGGCGCAGGCATTGCCGTGATTAAAGGGAAGGAAAAGAAGATTCGCGCGTGCATGGAGTTTCTTCGCTGGTTAACGGCAAAGGATGTGAACAGTAAGTTTACCGTCGGTGCGGGTATTTACCGGTCAAGTCGGAAGCGCTGAATGTGCAGACGATAGATGTTCTGGAAGGCAGAGGAAGAATCCGGCACTGGAGCAGGCACTGGATACCGTGTCCACACTACGATGTACACGATTCCGCAGTAGAGCAAGTTTCGAAAGTAAAGGGACCTTCTCGAGAATGATATGCGGGAGAAGGCAATGAGTGACAGAAAGGCAATCGATACTGCTGTCGCATCGGGTTCTTCCAGAGAGGACGCCATAACGGAGTATGATACGGAAGAGAACTTCGGTATATGGTATGATGCCTTTCTTTCAAAAAGTAGAAAGCTGGAAAAATAGTTTGTCTGGAGAGTATGAAGAAACAACCGATTTTTAGAAAATATTGATTCCTTTGGTATCTTCTTCTTGTTTTAGAGATGGGTATCCTTATGGCGTCTATCTACGGACAGGGACTCTTCAGCAGATGCACACCAATTCACGGGAAATCATTGAAAGCTGGGTGGAAGCGAGACGAAACTACCTGGAAAGGTGTGATGCTGAATCAGTGGATGAACTTAGGACAAACCGTACAGAAATTGAATCAGCTTGCAGAACGGTTTGGTGGAAGCCGGTAAGCTGGATATCGAAACCATTGATGACAGTTCGGAGAATGCGCCCTTCCTCAATGCCGTGTCTGATGATTTGATTTCGATGATGCGGACGAACAAAATGTTACAGGGTGTCTTCTGATTTTTAAATGCGGAAGACTTGAAGAGTAGCATGGAAGCGAGGCACTATTCGGATAAGCCGGGTTTGTACTTCCGTGACCTGGATCCCGAATCCAAGCCGAGCGGAAAGAACCTGGATATTCTGATAGAACGCTCTCCTTTTCTGGTGGTGCGGAATAAGCAGATGACGACGGATACCACCTGGAATACCAATTTTCAGTTCGGTACGCAGAATGTGCCTTACTACGACTTTCTTTATGAGCCGACGGAGCGGGATTTCATGCCGGAGCGAGATGTAGGATGGGAGGAACTCGGATACTGGAGTAGACCGTACACGCTTTTCGGCGAGAATCGCCAGGCTATTTCCTATTCGGTGCCGCTGCGTCTTTCCGACGGAAGAGTCTATGGCGTTCTCGGCGTGGATGTTCTTTAAGCTACCTGAATGACAACCTTCCGAGAAGGAACTGGATTCCAGCGGAACGGCTTCTTATTTTCTGAGCATTGAGAAGAAGAAGAGGACAGCGTCAGTGCGGATACCTACCGGGAACTTGTTCGTTTTCGCACTCTGGATACGACCATAGACAAGAATGCGGATTTCAGTACGGTCGGGAAGAACCGGGATGTCTACTCTTACAGCATTCCTCTTCGTATTTTCTACAAACGGGCCTTTTTCCGACCTGAATTGGCGTCTCGGTGGAGAAATCCCCTATAAGACGATGAACAGTTTTGCCGATCGGATGCTCTATGTGATGTCCGTGACGATTGTTCTCACGTTAATCATCGGTATTATGGGACGGTTTCTCCATCTCCATCTTCTTACAGAAGCCGATTCGGGCACTGGCGACAGAGGTGCGACGGAATAAGCCGACGAGAGACTGGAGGCTTAAGCAGACGGGCATTCTGAAATAGACCAGATGTCACAGGCCCTGGAGGATCTTTTCCGACAGGCTCCTTCAGGAACAGTCACAATCTGCAATATGAAAGAGATCATGATTTCCTGACGGACCTTTTATAACCGAAGAGCTTTTGGAAAAGACGGATTCGGGAGTTACTGGATAATAAAGGGAAATGGAAATGCCATCGGCGCCTACATCATGATGGACCTCGATAATCTGAAAATGGTCAATGACAGTTTCGGGCATGAGTATGGAGATAAGTATATTCGTTGTGCTTCCGATGCCATGCGGGAAGCGCTTGGCAAGGATACGCTCTATTCCCGTATCTCCGGAGATGAGTTCAATGTCTTTATCTTCGATGAGGAGGAAATCGGAATCGAATCAGTACCCTCATTGAAAAAGTTGCAGAAAACTATCGATGAAAGCTTCATCATCCTTCCGGACGGCACGAAGAAGATGCTTCTGTCTTTCCGGCGGCGTAGCTGGTACCCGGAGGGCGGTTTAACTCCTGATGAATTGCAGAAGAAGTACGGACTATGCGATGTATGTGGTGAAGAGACCACGAAGTCGCAGATTCGGGTATGGAGTAAACGACCGACCTCAGAAAGAGAAGAAAGAGAAGGAGAGGGAAGAGGAGAGAGCAAAGGGAAGGAACGGAAGAAGAAAAGAATCTACCGTTCAAACTTGACAATTTGCCTTTCATTCAATATACTGCGGAGGAAATGCGATGATGGTGCATAAGTACAAAAAGAGTACAGACAGCACAGAGAGGAACCTTGGGCTGTAAGTTCTTTCCTGCCTGCTTTTTGGAATATTCACACCGGAGCTGTTTCTCTGAACCCCAGTAGGAGGAGCCGTGAAGCTGCGTAAAGCGAAAAAGAGTGCCCGAGGTTTTTTCGGGAAGTAAGGTAGTACCGCGATGATTCGTCCCTGTCTGTGTAAAGCAGACGGGGATTTTTACATTCCGAAAAGAAAAGTGGAGGGAATATGAGTCAATTTAATTTGGAAGGCATACGGAAAGCGGCGGAGGAACTTCTGGAGAAGGCAGGAAGTCCGGATGCGTTAAATGCAATTCGTACACGGTTTTTAGGAAAAAAAGGAGAGCTTGCGGAGGCGAAGAAGTACCTGAAGGATCTGGCACCGGAGGAGCGACCCTCGTTCGGTCAGCTCGTGAATCAGCTTTCCGAGCAGATAGAAGGAGATTAAGGAACGTCGTGAGGAAATGGAGAAGGCGTTACAGGACAAGAGACTCCTTTCCGGAGACCATCGACGTGACCCTTCCGGGAAAGAAGATTCGCTATGGGCATCCGCATCCGAACACCCTGGCGCTCGAAGAGGTGGAGAAGATTTTCACCGGAATGGGCTATGAGGTGGTGGAAGGACCGGAGGTAGAGTATGACAGCTACAATTTTGAGAAGCTGAATATTCCGAAAGGACATCCGGCGCGGGATGAACAGGATACCTTCTATATCAACAGCAATATCCTCTTGAGAACCCAGACCTCCTCCGTGCAGGCAAGATATGTCGGAGACACATAAGCCGCCGTTTCGGATGATTTGTCCGGGACGCGTATTCCGTTCCGATGCGGTGGATGCGACCCATTCTCCCTCCTTCCATCAGGTGGAGGCCTCGTAATCGACAAGCATATTCATTTTCCGACTTGAAAGGCACGCTGGATTTATTTGCCAAAGAGCTGTTCGGAAAGGACACGAAGACGAAGCTCCGTCCGCATCATTTCCTTTCACGGAACCGTCTGCGGAAGTGGATGTCTCCTGTTTCAAGTGTAAAGGAAAAGGATGCCGTTTCTGTAAGGGAGAAGGCTGGATTGAAATTCTGGGCTGCGGTATGGTGCATCCGAAAGTTTTGGAGAGTTGCGGAATCGACCCGAAGGAGTATAGCGGATTCGCCTTCGGCGTGAGGACTGGAGCGTATTGCGCTTCTGAAATATGAAATCGATGATATGCGTCTGCTGTATGAGAATGATGTTCGTTTCTTAGAGCAGTTTTAAAGGGAAATAGCATGAATACATCCATGAATTGGTTAAAGGCGTATGTTCCGGAACTCTCCGCGACGGGGAAAGAGTTCGGAGACAGGATGACCCTGGTTGGCAATAAAGTAGAAACCATGGAAGACCTTGGGGAAAAATCTGGAAGATCGTTACCGGGAGGATTCTTTCTGTCGAGAAGCATCCGGATGCGGATCATCTCTTGATCTGTCAGGTGGACATCGGAAAAGAGACTTTACAGATTGTAACCGGAGCGCCGAATGTGGCAGTGGGACAGGTCGTCCCCGTTGTATGGACGGCGGGAAAGTAAAGGGAAATCATGAGGAAAAATTGGAAGAAGGCGGCATCTCCATTCACAGCGGAAAGCTTCGCGGAGTAGATTCTTTCGGTATGATGTGCTCGATTGAAGAACTGGGCGGAGACCGGAATCTCTTTCCGGAAGCGCCGGAGAGGCATCTATATCTTTCCGGAAGGACGGCTGTAGGGAGAGGATGCGGCGGCACTGCTCGGTTTACGGGATATTCTGCATGGTATGAAATCACCTCAAATCGTGTCGATTGCTTCTCGGAGGTCGGTCTGGCAAAAGAGAAGCGGCAGCAGCCTTCAGGGAAGGCTTTTCATTTTCCGGAAGTGAAGAAAAGTCGGGAATAAGGAGAAGATTGAGGACTATCTTTCTGTGGAGTTAAAGGACAGCGACCTTTGCAGCCGTTATACAGCGCGTCTCATTCGAAATGTGCATTTTGCGCCGTCTCCGATCTGGATGCAGAATCGTCTTCGTACGGCAGGCATTCGTCCCATCAACAATTTCGTGGATATCACGAATTATGTGATGCTGGAGCTCGGACAGCCTATGCATGCCTTTGATTATGATACGATAGCGGGACATCGGATTCGCGTGGAGAGAGCGGAAGAAGGAGAAAAGTTTGTCACTTTAGACGGTGTAGAACATACGCTGGATTCTTCCATGCTCTGCATTAAGGATGCGGAAAGAACTATTGCGCTCGGCGGTATCATGGGAGGAGAATTCCATGATTACAGATCATGTGAAAAACGTGGTTTTAGAGGCGGCTTGCTTTAACGGCACGAACATTCGTCTTTCCGGAAGGAAGCTCGGTCTTCGTACGGATGCGTCTTCTTATTTTTGAGAAAGGGCTGGATCCGAACCTTTGTGAACTCGCCATGGACCGTGCCTGCACCCTTGATTACGGAGCTTCACTGCGGAGAAGTGGTAGGCGGGATGCTGGACTGCTACCCCGTGAAGAAGGAAGAGAAACAGTTATCCGTTTCCGTCCGGAAATCAATGATTTGCTCGGGCTTTTCGCTTTCGGCGGAGGAAATAAGCGCTTCTGCTTCCTCTTGAGCTGAAGGTGGAAATTCGCGAGAGCAGTTGGAAAATTACGGTTCCGACTTTCCGGCAGGACTTAGACAGGATGGCGGATATTGCGGAGGAAGTGGCACGGTACTATGGCTAGACAAGATTCCGAATACGCTTCCGAAGGCGTCCACAGTGGGCGGAATGAGCTTTAACCTGGCACTGAACTGATGCTTCGGCATCTTGCCGAGGCTCTTGGGTATAACGAGAGTTATTTTTACTCTTTTGAATCCAGGAAGCTCTATGAGAAATTACTGCTTCCGAAAGAGAGTAAAGAGTGGCAGCAGATTACCATTGCGAATCCTTTGGGAGAGGATTTCTCCGTGATGCGAACCAGTTCCGTGCCAGGAATGTTACAGTCTTTGAGCCTGAACGATCGACATAAGAACAAAAATGCCAAGCTTTTTGAAATGGCGAAGTGCTATATCCCGAAGAGTCTTCCTCTTACGGAACTTCCGGATGAACGGATGACTTTAACGCTCAGCTTCATCGGAGAAGAGTTTCTTCAGTTTGAAAGGAGAAATAGAGTGCCTCTCTAAGACAGTGCGGCTTACAGGGTGCGCTTCGCTATGAGGCAAACTGCGAAAGTCGTATTATCATCCGGGAAGGAAGGCCAATATCCTCTATGACGGAAACTGTATCGGAACGATGGGAGAGATTCATCCGGACGTTCTGAAGAATTTTGAACTGAAAGAGAGAGCCTACATTGCCGTGCTGGATTTGGAGGAAATCTATCCCTATGCGGGAGATTACAGAAAGTATGTACCGGTAGCAAAGTTCCTGCCGTGGCACAGGACTTTTTCTCTTCTGGTACCGAAGAATGTCAGTGCCGGACAGGTCGAAGATACCATCCGGGGAAGCAGCCGGAAAGCATCTCAGAAGCTGGAACTTTTCGATGTCTACGAAGGGGAACAGGTTGTTGCCGGCTTTAAGTCCCTCTCCTACAATGTCAGCTTAAGAGCCAAAGATCACACTTTAAGTGAAGAAGAAATCAATAAGGTAGAGAGATCTCACTCACGGCACTGGAGAAAATCGGGGTAAAGTTAAAGGGATATGTAATTTTTCACTCCTTGCTTTAATACCTAAGAAACTGCGGAACTACAAGAAATACACGGAAAAATCCCCCGGATACGTTTTACTGAGAGTGTATCCGGGGATTTTATTATTCTTGTAATTTCTGTTCTATACGCGAATGTTGGCTCTCTTGAATTCCTTTTTCCAGTTCTCTTCTCTGCGCTTTTTCTTCATGTCTTCCCGTTTGTCATAGATTTTCTTTCCGCGGCAGAGGCCCATGTCGAGCTTCACGAGGCTGCCCTTAAAGTAAAGACGAAGGGGCATCAGGGTATAGCCCTGTTCCTTGATTTTCCCGAGCAAACGGTCTATCTCCCTTTTGTGGAGAAGAAGCTTGCGGTCTCGAAGAGGGTCTTTGTTGAAGATATTTCCCCGTTCATACGGATTGATATGCATACCGAGGATGAAGCATTCCCCGTTTCGAATCTGACAGAACGACTCCTTGATGGAGGCCTGTCCGAGACGGAGCGATTTCACTTCAGTTCCGAAGAGTTGTATCCCGCATTCTATATTTTCTTCCACAAAAAAAGTCATGATATGCCTTCTTGTTGTTGGCTATAAGCTTTTACACTTTCTCCCATTCTTCTTCCTCTTCCTCAGCGGCTTCCGCCGGAATAAAAATCGATTGTTCTGCTGGAGTGTATCTACGGAGTAGACTCGGATTCACTCTCTGTCTCCGATGCGATAGCATTTTCCGCTTCGCTCGCCTCTTGTCAGCATTTCTTTCTCGGAAAAGACGAAATAGTCGCCATTCATCATGCGAAGAGGAATCATGCCTTCGATGCCGTTTTCCAAAGCAAGATAAATCCCGTATTCCGTAGGTCGGAAAATCTTTCCGCTGAAGCATTCCCCGATAAAGTCTTTCATATACTGGCACTTCTTCAGCTTCAGGCAGTCCCGCTCCGCCTCATCCGCTCGCCTTTCCCGAAGGGAACTTTGCACAGCGACATCGGGCAGAATCCGTGCGTAGTGTGCACGGCGCTTCTCACTCTCACAAGTGCTCAGGTTCTCCTTGATGATGCGATGAATTTGCAGGTCGGGATAGCGCCTTATGGGAGAGGTGAAGTGTGTATGTACTTACCGCAAGACCGAAAGTGCTCTGCACAGTCCGTGCTGTATTTTTGCCTGCTTCAAAGAGCGGAGGATGAGCGTGCTGAGCATCGCCTCTTCGTCCTTTCCTTTGATTTCCTCCAGAACTTTCTGCAATACCTTCGGGCGGATGCTGTCGGATCTTTCGCACGAAGAACGATGGAAAAAGTTCGAGAGAATATGCGCGAGTTCTGTCCATTTATCGAAGTCCGGCTTTTTCATGGATACGATAGAGGAAGGAATATCCCGCCAGTAGTATTCTTCCGCGACGGTTTCATTTTGCCGCCAGCATGAAGTCTTCTATGATTTTTGTGGGATTCCTCACGGATGACATTGCGAATTTCCCGTATTTTTCCCGTCGGGATGAAAGAGCACTTCCGATTCCGGAAAGTCGAAGTCAGACCGCCCCTTTCTATTCGCTTCTTGCGGAGCAGACGGGAGAGGTACGCATCTTTAGAGCATTTCCTGAAAAGGCAGGTAAGAAGGATCGAGCGAGGAAGGCTTCATCCGCGTCCATATCGACTTCTTTTAGGAGGGCGGTTACACCGTCATAACTCATCCTTTTGTTGGAAGAAATGACGGAAGGGGTAATCTCATGAGACAATTGTGCGCCTTCCTCGTCGTAGTTCATGATACAGCTCAAAGTGAGCCGATCTACTCCTTCGTGGAGGGAGCAGATACCGTTTGAGAGTTCCCGCGGAAGCATCGGAATCACCCGATCCGTGAGGGTATACGGAGGTTCCGCGATCCAGTGCTTCCAGATCCAGCGGACTGCCTTCTTTCACATAGTTTGTGACATCTGCAATATGAACGTAGAGGCGATACTGCTTCTTTTTCCGGAAAATATTCCAGGGAAATGGCATCGTCGAGATCCTCTGCGTCTTCTCCGTCGATGGTAATGGTCGGAAGGCTGCGCAGATCTCTTCGGCTCTCGGATTGCACGGCTTCCTCCGCGACCGTCTTCGGAATCCGCTCCGCCTCCGCTTTCACTTCATCCGGAAAAAGCTTCCGGCAGGAAAATGCGCGAATCACGGAGAATGTCTACTCGGGATCCGTCACTGCGCCGAGAATCTCCGTAACAGCGCAGAGGGGATAAGAGAGAAAGGGAGTGTGTGTGACGAGGGATGGACGTGCGCCCTCGTCTTACCTTCTCTTTCTTCTCGCCGCCGTAGGACAGAATCTTAGCTACGACTTTGTCCCCGGGAACGGCTCCCTTTGTTTTTCCCGGATGGATATAGAAGGAGAGGGCAGCTTTACATTGTCCGGGAAGAGGAAAAAGACCCTCTTTCCGTGCTTTTACAAGACCCAGCACTTCTTTTACGGCGTGCTGCATCACCTTTACGACTCTTCCTTCCGCTTTCTCATCGCCTTCTTTTTCTTCACAATCTGAATCTGAACCGTGTCACAATCCATGGCTCCCGCTTCCGCACCGCTCGGAATAAAGATGTCTTCCAGCTCCTTTTCAGAAAGACTGACAAAACCGAAGCCTTTCTTCGCACGGGAATAAACCCCTTTAAGCGTATGGGGGCTTTTTGTGCCGCCTTCCTTTTCGGAAGGGAGAGCACGCCTTCAGAACTCCTTCTTCTTCCATTTCAGAGAGAGAGAGGCAAAGGCTTTCTTTTTCCTCCACAGGAATCCCTAAGAGTGCATGAGTTCCTTTTTCCTTCATCTTAGGAAGAGCAGGATCTTTTTCTATATCGAGGATAATTTTCTTTAACTTTTCTTTTTGCTCTTCTCGCATAAAACTCCTTTTTTGTGCGCAAGTCTCTTAGGGATGGAATGGGGTACCCATTTTCAGAATAGAAAAAGCCTGCAAAAAAATTGCAGGCTTCGAAAACGGAAGAAGAAGAATTACCAAATCATATCCAGCAGTAAAGCTACGGCAAAGAAAGCAATGGTTCCATACTTGGTAAACTTTTCCAGGCTTCCTTCAACGGAACGTCCCCTGTTTTCTGCCAGTAGGTATCTGTCTGTCCAGCTAAAAGCGCCTATACCGTCTCCTTTTCCTTCCTGCATAAGGATAATCGCGGATAAAGCAATCCCTAAAATGACAAACAAGATAATCAATACAATCTTCGCTATCTTCATATAACCACCCTTTATAAAATCGGTTCCGCCTTTCGAGACAAAAACCCATACTGCATCAGTCTACCGTCAATATCTTTGGGAGTATAGCACAGTGTGCCATATAGTGCAAGAGATGTCCTTCCAAGAAAGACTCGTTTTGTGCTATAGTGTTCTTGATTTACAGTTCTTTTTTAAAAAGGAAGAAAGTGCTATGGAAAAGGAAGAGAGCACTATGGAAGAAGGAAAAACAATGGCGGACAGAGAAAAGAGATGAGAGAAAAAAACACTGGAGGTGGTGGCGGCAATTCTCAGAAAAGGCGACTGCATATTCGGGACGGAGAAAGGCTACGGTGAGTGGAAAGGCTTTTGGGAGTTTCCGGGCGGAAAAGTAGAAGCGGGAGAGCGCCCGGAGGAAGCCTTATTACAGGGAAATACGGGAAGAACTCGATGCGGAGATTCGGATTGACCGTTTGTTTAAAAACAGTGGACTTTGACTATCCCCATTTTCATGTTCGATTGCACTGCTATTTCTGCACATTATTGTCGAGAGAATGAAGCTTTTAGAGGCGACGAGGCAGATGGCTCAGGAAAGAAGAACTGGACACGGTACCGTGGCTTCCTGCGGATGTCGCCTTGCTTTCAGAACTGAAAGAACTGCTTTAAAGAGGGGGGAGAAAAGGCTTGCAGCAGGGCATATCTATCGTTTATACTGAAGAAAGCACGGAAGTGCTTTTTCTTTTACATTCTATGCTTTAGCACTTAAAAGCATAAACGCTTAAAAGCGAAAAGTAAAAACAAAAAGCGAAAAAGCAAAAAAATAGTAAAAAGCAAAAAAAAAACATAAACGGAAAAAGAGAAGAGCGGAAATATCCGGAACGGATAGAGCAACAGTAAAGAAGACAGCAATAAAGAAGACCGCAGTACAGAAGGAAATAGAACAGGATAGGAGGAAGAGATGAGCGCATTACAGGGAGGAATTGTCTTTTGTTATCGAAGCGGCAGCAAAGTTTCTTTGGGGAGATCTCGTGAAGATTCCGCTACCGGGAGGGAGTAACTTGGGGCTCTCTTTGATGGTGATGCTTTTGATCCCTGCCGGAATCTACTACACCGTCCGTACCCGTTTCCTTCCCGTTCGTATGTTTCGGGAGATGATCCATGTGCTTATCGAGAAGCCGGACAGCAAGATGCAGGGAGACCTTTCCAGAGGAAGCTTTCCGGCTTACAGACCCTTATCGTGTCCACGGCGACGAGAGTCGGCATGGGAAATCTGGTCGGTGTAGTGGCGGCGATTTCCGCCGGAGGAGCGGGAGCCGTTTTTTTGGATGTGGATTACGGCATTAATCGGTTCGTCCACCGCCTTTGTTGAAGCAACCCTTGCGCAGCTCCATAAGCGGAAAGATCCCTCTATGGCGGTTTTTCGCGGCGGACCTGCTATTACATCCATGATTTTTCTTTCACAATAAGCCGGGAGAGAAGCTGGAGGAGGATTCCGAAGAAGCGAAGCATCATTGCCCTGCTTTTTGCCCTGTCCGGTCTGATTTGCTGGGCAGGGAATCAGCCAGGTAATCAGAATTCCGTGTCCTCTTCCTTTGAAAAATGCATTTTCCGTGAAAGCCGCTCTATTCCACGTTATTCCTTGTTCTGCTTGCTTCCATTATCGTACTTCGGAAAAATGCCACTGCGCGGGTTCTCGATATCATGGTCCCCTTTATGGCAGGTCTCTATTTTGCCCTTACCCTCTTTGTGATTTTGACGCATCTTCCGGCACTTCCTGCCGTTTTTGCACGCATCTTTTCGGAAGCGTTCGGTTTCAGACAGATTGTAGCTGGCGGTTTCGGAGCAATCCTGATGAATGGCGTGAAGAGGCCTCTTCTCGAATGAAGCGGGTTCCGGCTCGGCACCCTGCGCAGCCGCGGTGGCGGACACGGATCATCCGGTGAAAAATGGGATTGTTTCAGGCAATAGGTGTTTTTATCGATACCATCGTGATCTGTTCCTGCACCGCTTTTATCATGTTGCTTACGCCGGAGAAGATGGTAGAAGGTTTGCGGGGTATGGATATTTTACAGACGGCGATGAACTACCATTTTGGCGTTTTTCGGAAAGATTTTTCATTGCACTCATCCTTTGGCTTTTCAGTTTTTCTACTTTTCTCGGAATTCTTTTCTATGCCCGTTCCAACGTCTCCCTATCTTTTTGGGGACAAAGTGGGCGGCTACAAACCGCATACAAGGTTTTTGCTCTTATCATGCTTTTTGTCGGAGGACTGGCGCAGTATACCGTGGTTTTGGGATTTAGGGAGATGTAGGAATCGGTTTGATGACGATTTTTAATCTGCTCGTCATGTACCCGCTTAGCAAAGAGGCCTTTGTTGCATTATGCGAGTATGAAAAGCGGCTTCGCTCTTAAAAGCATTGTAAAAATTACATTAAAATGATATGATTTCCTTGTTCGTTTCATCATTTTGAATGAGGAGGAAGCTTTGAATGAGTGAAGAAGAGAAGAAGGAGCAGGTGAACAGGGGAAGCACAGGGAGAACCTGTTTTTTCGTGTGGAACCGCCGCTGGAGAAGAAAGACGAAGAGCCGGCCTCTGCTCCGGCAGAAGAAAAAGCAAGCTGCTGAAGAGAAAGTGGAAGCGGGAGTGCAGGCCGTAGAAGAGAAAGCGGAAGCGGGAGTGCAGGCTGTAGAAGAGAAAGTGCAAGAAGGAGAGCAGCTTGTTTCCGAAAAAGACGGCAGAGGTAGCAGCAAAAGGCTTCCGAGGTCAGGGGCGGCAGTGGAGAATACGACAGCTACCGTTGTACAGAAGGCGGAAGAAGCGACAAAGAAGGTAGCGGAGCAGGCGGAAAAGAAAGTACAGGAGACGGTTTCCGCGGCTGACCGTATCAAGGCAAATGTCAACAAATACAAGCCGGAGAAGAAGGCGGAAGAGCCGAATAGAAAATGCACAGAGCGGTGGCGCCGGGAACGGCACGGAGAAGACACCGCACCGATTGTGCTGATTGCGATTCTTCTGATTTTTCCTGGTATTTGCGCTGGGGCTATGCCTTTTTCCCGAGAAGAACGAAGGTGAATCTGGACAAGTACATCTCCGTGGATTTCACCGGCTATGACGGATATGGCAAAGGCGGATGTCCACTTTGATTCGGATGCGTTCCTGAAAAGACTCATAAGAAGAAGATCAAGCTGAAGAAGAAGGGCGATCTTCTGACGAGCGCCATTATGGAGGCTATACACCGGAAGCATTCCTGAATGATTATTATCTCTCCGGAAATTGGAAGTTGGACGGAGAAAACAGGAAAAGTATAAGAATGGCGACAAGGTTCATCTGAGCTGGAAGATTGATAAGGACAAAATCAGAAGAGACCTTCGGGTAAAGGTGAAGGATGCCGGTAAAGAGTTTGAAGTAAAGGGACTCGATAAAGTGGAGAAGTTCGATGCTTTTTGAGAATCTCAACATAGAATACAGCGGAACCGCACCAAACAGTATGGCGGACTTGGAGGGAAAGGCATCATGGACGGCTCAAGGGACTTTATTTCTCCGCAGATAAGATGGACGGAGCTTTCCAACGGGGATGAAATCACCGTGAAGATTGGACCGGAAAAATGCACTCGAGGCATTTATCCAGAAGACCGGTAAGGCACCGAAGGAAATGGAAAAAGCAGTTTAAGGTGAGAGGACTTCCTGCCTACATCGACAGCGCTTCGGCGATTAATGAGGAGAACCTGAACAACATCAAGAGCGAGATGGAAGACAATATCAAGAGCTCCGTTGCGAAGGAAGGCGATAGTGTGCAGCTGATTGGCACGGAGTATCAGGGCTACTATTTCAAAAGGCGAAGAACAAGAACTATGGCGTGCAGAATGTCTTCTATCCGGTTTATAAAGTGACGGTTCGGATTACTTTACCGAGCAAGGGCTTCGTGCAGGATTACAGCTACTATGTTTCCGCTTCTTTACAGAATATTATGGATGAAGGAAATGGAAAGGTAACCATCGACACCACGGATATGGATACGGTTTACCATACCTTCGAGATTGATACGGATCCGGGAACTGGCTCTCCAACCGTTTCTATCTGGACGGCTTTTGAAAGTCTGGACAGCTTGCGGAAAGAAGTTGTGACGAAGCAGCTTTTCCAACTTTAAGGTGGAAGAAAAGATTACCGGCGAGAGCGCTTCGACGGAAGAGTCCAAAAGATGCGGGACAAGCAGAGGTGAAAGCGGAGAAGCCGAAAGCAGTACAGAAGAGACAAGCGCAGAACTCATAGAGAGAAAGCGATTGCAAACAAATTACGCTTGAAAATAGAACCTGAATAGGGTATATTGGAGAGCGTGCCAGGATGTAGCGCAGGTGGTAGCGCGCTTGACTGGGGTCAAGAGGCCGCAGGTTCAAGTCCTGTCATTCCGAGACAAAAAGAGTTCTTTCCTTTCGGAGAGAACTCTTTTGTATGAATTCGTATGAAAAGGAAGTTGTTTGCGGGTGGATTATCGCGAAAGAGCGATGCCGGTGCATTGTACCAGGTAAAATGATTTTCTTTACAGTACTCTTCTATTTCTTTCGAGAGCGTTTCATCCGCTTCGTATTCCGTGATATAGACGGAGAGACCGGCGCTTTGTACTTTCTTTAAATAGTCTTTATAGTAGTTTGTGGCGTCTTTTCTCCTGCTTTTTCCGCTTTGTTTTCTGAAAAGTTGTAGGAGGTGAAGACATCCTCCTGGTTCACACCCTGAAAGAGGTATTTTGCCCCTCCGCTTTTCGGCTCTTTCGCTTTCAATTTGTCTTCCCGCCTTTTTCTTCTTCGATTACGCGCTGTACGAAACGGTCCCCTCCGTTTAGAAGGATGGCTTTCTTATATTTTTGTCAGATTCTGAAGGATTTTTGTTAAGCCCCTATAGCAGCCTTCTGTCGGAAAACGGTCATACACATCAAGTTATCCAGGAAGAAGCCGTCATAACCGGTTTTTGCGAGATCCTTTGCCCGGTCTTCCGTGATATAGTCCTGCCAGGCAGTCTGACTTACATCCACCCATTCCTCGTCCTCCCAGTTTTCATAGGAGCAAGCGCGAACTGTCGGAACTTTTTATAATCCGGATTGTACTGCTCGAGCGCACCGACATTGATATACGCATAGACGGTTGTTTTCCGTTTCTTTAGATACTCCAGATCTTCTTTCGTAAAAGTTCCCGGAGAGACAATGACGGTTTTATATCCGGAAAGGAAGGCGAGCTGCTTTAGGCGTGCTTTATGCTCCGCCTCTTCTTCTTACTTCCTGTCGTCTCTTTGCTGTTGCTTTCCGGCAGGAAAAACGCCGAGAAAAACACCGTAGTTGGCTGTTTTCTTCGGGAAGGTACGAAAAAGGACCAGGAGAAGGATCAGTAAGAGGAGCGGTTTCCGTGCGGAGCGATGCATCATAAGCGTTTCCCTTTCTTTATCGAAAAAGGGCAAAGAACTTTTGCTCAGTGTAACATGGTTGGGAAAATGTTTTCCACTCTGCTATACTGACGGGAATCCGACGCTTTCCGTTAACAAAAGAATAGGACGGAATAGCGGAAGATAGAGTGGGAACAGGAGATAGAGCAGAGAATGGGATGGAGATAGAATAAAGATAAGACGGAGAGCAGGACAGAATAGGAATAGAATGGAGGACAGGATGGAAATAGAACGAAGGATTGAAGCATTGCTACAGAGTGACAAAGACAGGATTTTTGATTGGGATAGACGGCAGGACGGGAAGCGGGAAGAGCAGTCTTTACGAAAAACTCGCAGAAGAATTTTCTGCAATCTCTTTCACATGGATGACTTCTTTTTACAGGATTTCAACGGACGGAAGAACGAAGGAAGGAAATAGGCGGAAATGTAGACTATGAACGCTTTCAGAGAGAGTTCTCCTTCCCTAAAGAAAAGGAAACCGTGCTGTATCAACCCTTTTCATTGCCAAACCATGCAATTACAGGAAAAAGTGGAGATGCCTTTTCGAGGCTGAATCTTATCGAAGGAAGTTATGCACTGCATCCTTATTTTTCCGACCCCTATGATCTGAAAAATATTTGTGGATATTGATCGAGACTTGCAGTTATCCCGTATTGCAGAAACGGAACGGGAAGAGAAACTCAAAGCAGTTTAAGACGCTTTGGATTCCGAAGGAGGAAGCCCTATTTTGCAAAGTTTTCAGATTGCCGAGCACGCGGATATCGTGCTTTCGTGGACGATTTTTAAAAGGTGCTTTCTGCCGAAAGAAGCGAAGCCCTATAGAAGGCGCAGCGAAAGGAATAATGAAGAATACGGCATATTTTTGGAGAAATTCTCTCCAAAAACGTACATACAAAATTGTTCTACAGAAAATCTTGACTTTGCGGGAAAAGGAGAATACGATTTCTTATCGTTCCAATAAACCCTTTTTGGCAAAGGAGAATGAAGATGAGTGAACAAGAGTATGTAAGTTATGCACTCCCCTTATGATAAAGGAACCGTTGCAGCAAAGATTCGAAAAGAAGAATTTTTGCCTGGAGAAACCTGAGTCGAAAGCGGCAAAATTTCATAATCCGATTAGTGAAAGTGAGACGGTAGAGAAGTCTCATGGACAATCCCTATCGGCAGCCCAAAAACTGGAGGAACTGGCCAAGGGAAAGAAAAATATCGTTTTAATCAGCTCCGACCATACTCGTCCTGTACCTTCCCATATTATTACGCCTATTATTTTTAAAGAGAATTCGGTCCGTTGCACCGGAGGCAAGGATTCGTATCCTGGTTGCGACCGGCTTCACCGTCCGTCTACACACGAAGAACTCGTGAACAAGTATGGTGCCGAGATTGCTCGATCATGAAGAGATTGTAATGCACTTTTCCCAGAAGGATGAGGATATGGTGAAGATTGGACAGCTTCTTCCGGCAGCGATTGCATTATCAATAAAGTGGTAGCAGACGCGGACCTTCTTATTGCAGAAGGATTTATCGAGTCTCATTTCTTCGCCGGCTTCTCCGGTGGACGAAAGGCTGTTCTTCCGGGAATTGCTTCGTATAAGACGATTATGGCAAACCATTCCGGTGAATTTATTGATTCTCCTTATTCCAGAACGGGAAATCTTTCGACAACCCCATTCACAAAGACATGGTGTGGGCAGCACGGAAGGCAAAACTGGCTTTCATTGTGAACGTCGTTTTGGATGCCGATAAGAAAATCATCGGTTCTTTTTGCAGGAGATATGGAAGAAGCGCACAAAGTGGGTTGTGACTTTGTGGAATCCCTCGGAACAGTCCATAAGATTCCTTCTGAAATTGCTATTTCTACAAATGGCGGATATCCTCTTGACCAGAACATTTACCAGGCTGTTAAGGGGAATGACCGCGGCGAAGCCACGAACAAAGAGGGCGGTACCATCATCATGGTAGCCGGTTGTCGTGACGGACATGGCGGAGAAGGTTTTTATCACAACATCGCCGACGTGAAGGATCCGAAGGAATTCCTGGAGAAAGCCATCAATACACCGCGCCTGGAAACCATTCCGGACCAGTGGACTTCTCAGATTCTGGCAAGAATTCTGGTACATCATCATGTGATTTTTCGTTTCCGACCTTGTAGAGTCGCATCTGATTACCGATATGCATGGAACTGGTTCCGACAATGGACGAGGCATTAAAGCGTGCCTTTGAAAGAGAGGGTGCGGATGCGAAGGTAGTTGTTATTCCGGACGGGCTTTCCGTTATTGTGAAGTAAAGGAGTAGATGAGAAAAAATGATACATAATTTATTATTAGAGTTTTTCTCTACTGCCCTCATGATTCTTTTTCGGTGTCGGTGTGCATTGCGATGAGGTATTGAATAAAACCAAGTATCACGGTTCAGGACATCTTTTGCCATTACCACCTGGGCTTTCGGTATCACGGTGTGCCTCTATGTTTTTGGCGGCGTTTGTATGAATCCGGCGATGGTGCTTTGTCAGACCATTCTTGGTTTGCTTCCTCCTGGGGTTGCGATTCCCTATATGGTTGCGGATATGCTCGGTGCTTTTGCCGGTGCTCTCGTCGTCTCATGTGATGTATGCGGATCAGTTTAAGGCGAGTGAAGACAATGTGGATCCGGTTGCCATTCGAAATATTTTCTCTACAAACCCGATTTGCAGAGATCTGATTCGGAACTGGTTTGTTGAGTGCCTGGATACGACTATTTTTCTTAACGGGTATCCTGATGATTGTAAAAGAAATTATGAGCAGCAGGTACCGATTGAGTCAGTCTTCTGGTATGGGCAGTCGGTATGGGACTTGGCGGTGTAACCGGATTCGCCATGAATCAGCGAGAGACTTGGGACCGCGTATGGCGTATCGAGTTGCTCCCGATTAAGAATAAGACAGACAACAACTGGCAGTACGGTCTCCTGGTTCCGGGAACGGCACCTTTTGCCGGCGCGATTCTCTCCGCTTTGTTCCTTCGTTATTTCTTAGGAGCTTTTTTTAATGCGTACAAAAAAATTGACCTATAGCGCCATGTTTTTGGCACTGGGAATGGTTCTTCCCGTCCTTACTTTCCGGCATTCCGGAAATTGAAAGGCACTCCTTCCGTGCATTTTCCGGTGCTCTTTGCCGGGCTGCTTCTGGGACCGTGATATGGTTTACTCCTCGGGATACTGATTCCGCTCCTTCGTTCCGCGCTCTTCGGCATGCCGCCTATTTTCCCGACAGCACTCGCAATGGCTTTTGAGCTTGGGACGTATGGTTTTGTAATCGGTTTTTCTTTACAGTCGTTTTACAGAGAAGAGCTGGAAGGCGGTTCTCTTTTTCGCTTATCGTCGCCATGCTTTCAGGACGTGCGGTCTGGGGTGCAGTGGACTTTCTCCTCTTAGGCATTCTTGGAAAGAACCTGACTTTTCCGATGTTTTTCTCGGCGGTTTTTGTCCTCCGTCCCGGGAATTCTTTTTGCAGCTCTCTCTGATTCCGCTTCTCATGGAGCGACTCGAGAAGGCAAATGCGGTACATTTGACGGAAAAACAGGATTTCCTGATTTATAGGAAGATATTTGCACAAAAGTCTTTTCATAGAAGGCAGTGAAAAACGTGCCGGATTCCGCATTCTCGGTCCGGCATGTTTTTGTTTATAACGAGTATCGTAGCAAAGCGTGCGATACTCGTTTTCCGCCGAAAGTGACTTTCTGCCACGGCAGTAAAAATGTGCTACACTTGAAGATGCAGCTTTTTAATCGATTTACAGGAGACACACAGGAGAGACAGAACAGGAGACATAGGAGACACACAGGAGACACACTACAGGAAATATGTAACAGGAGAGACACTACAGGAAACACAAAAAGTCAGGAGAATATTTTGTATGAAAGTATTGATGATTAATCGAAGTCCTCGCGTCGGAGGCAATACAAGTATCGCCCTCGCGGAAATGGTAAAGGTATTTGAGCAGGAAAAATATAGAAGTAGAAGTGGTACAGATTGGAAACAAAGATATACGAGGCTGTATTTCCTGCGGTTAGTGTTATAAAATGGAAAATGCGTCTTCAATGACCCTGTAAATGAGCTGGCAGAGAAGTTTGAAGCGGCAGACGCTTTGGTACTGGCCTCTCCGGTTTATTACGCTTCCGCAAATGCCACCCTGGTTGCCTGTCTGGACAGACTGTTCTACAGCACGCACTTTTGATAAGACCATGAAGGTGGGCGCCAGTGTGGTTGTGGCAAGACGAGGCGGTTTATCCGCAACCTTTGATGAATTGAATAAGTATTTTACAATCGCGGAATGCCTGTAGCCTCCAGTCAATACTGGAACAGTGTTCACGGATGTGAAAAGGAGGCGAAGGAAGACCTGGAAGGCCTGCAAAACCATGAGAACCTTGGCACGAAATATGGCTTTTCCTGATGAAGAGCATTGCCCTTGGAAAAGAAAAATACGGTTTACCGGAGCAAGAAGAGGGGATAGCTACCAATTTTTTATTCGATAAGGGAAATGATTATCCGAAAAGGATCAGTGCTTTGAAATCATTTAGTAGTGAATGGAGGAAAGCATGGAATTTGATGAAAGCTTGCAACAGTACGTTTACTCAGTATGAAAACTTGATTTTTCTTGGGATGAGGGAGCCTAAAGAGCAATATTTAGATAAGGTGAAAGCATTAGCAAAGAATTATAGAGATAATTTGGATCGAATAATTGACTTTATCTTGTCTGACCTTAGGGAAATGTACGGGAGATGTAAGCAAAGAAGATGTTAAAAACAATCTTGGGAAACCTATCATTGACTATAATCAGAGAACAGTGACTTACTGCGAGCAGAGTTTTGATGATTGCCATATCTTTGCGTTTGAATTTTCGAATAATACATTTGAGAAGTTGGAACATTTTTTTCCGTTGACGGATAAATAGCTTTATCGGAGGAAAAGCATGAACCTACTGGAGTATATGAGGCGTAGAAATAAAATGACGCTTTCAGAATGGGAAGATACTTTTGAGAAAAAGGAGAGAAATCATTGTCCTAAGGCATGAAGGAGGCGGAGGAAGTCTCCGAAATGGGTTTTGGGAATGGGATGCCTATTTCTTAGCATATGTAGACTGTGAAACAGGAGAACTACACAAAGAAGAAGGGGCGGATCGAATTTCCGGTTATAGACAAAGAGGAGCCTCCATTTCAGTTTGAAGAGGAAAGCATTTACAAAACTAAGGGTGCGTGAAAAAGCTGCCTGAGGAAGTTCCTGAGGGGCATTGCCTAGTAAGAACTATTTTTTTAGTGGTAAAAGTTCTTGAGAAAAATGCAGTTTTGTCCGGAGCTTGAAGAAATACTTATAGAGTATAGAAAACCCGTGGTTTTGCAGGATGATGTATTGGGTGAGCTAACTTATGATAAGCTGCTTAAAAAGCTTTGAGGAAATATAGCTTGGCTTCGTGGCAAGATCCATATTTCCTTATATGTAGATAAGGATAATAAGAGCGGTATAACAAAGGCAAAAAGCTTCGAAAACAATGGTTTTGGAACAGGAAAAATGGGATGCGGATTTGCGTAGTTTTGCTGCCAAAGAGCTTACGAAACTTGCCTGTGAATGGGCAGAATCTGAAGAAGAGGCTGCTTTAATTACGGAAGAAAGCTTTTGCAAAAGAATCAGTCTAAGTTTGCTTTGGGTGACAGCGGAGGTTCCTTTACCGCTTTACCTTGATGATGATGCGCTTTTCTTCGGACATAGCATTTGCAGTTAGCGGCAGTTCTAAGAAGGGGGCTATTGTCGGCTGATATTGAGGGATAAGAGAATACAGAGAATAAGAGAATACAGAGAATAAGAGAATACAGAGGATAAGAAGAGATATTTACCTTATCGCTACATAAATAGGATATTGTAGCGAGAAAGAGTATTGACCTTTTCGCTACTGATTTTTAAAATTATAGCGAATGGGGGTGCTCATATGAACGAAGTAAATATCTTTGATCAATTACTTGAAGAACAGAATGGATATATTCGATTAATTGATGCTCAAAAATGAAGGGGTATCAAAATGTGCAGTTCTGGATTATGTCCGTAAGAAGGAAATGGAAAAAGGTGGCTCCCGGTATATATATTTCGCCTGATGTATGGGAAGATAGACTATATTTGATTCAACTTAGAAATAGATCGCATGAAACAGCTTTGTATATTCATAATCTTTCCGATAGAGAACCTTTTGCACCGGTGATTACTGTTGGACGAGGATATAATGGAAACATCTAAAAAGATAAAGGTATTATAGTCCATACGGTAAGACCGGAATGGATAGAGCTTGGCTTTGACAGAGGAGAAGACCTTTACCGGTAATACAGTACGAATCTATGATAGAGAGCGTTGTATCTGTGACATTATCAAGAATAAAAATAGAATGGATATTCAAGTATTCCAGATGGCTTTAAGGTCTTATTTTTCAGGTATTGACAAAAATATCCATAAGCTCATGGAATATGCTCGCATTATGGGAATTTCGGATAAGGTGAGACAATATACAGAGGTATTACTATGATGAAAAGTGCTACAGCTGTAAAGGCAAAGATAAAAAACAAAGCAGGAGGAAGTAGTGACAAATCCCAGATAATGCTAAGAATATATCTGATGGAAAGACTTTTGGAGAGAGTTTCTCTATCACGATATAGAGATAATTTTGTGTTAAAGGTGGGCTTTTAGTATCTTCTTTGGTAGGTGTGGATAGTGCGTTCAACCATGGATGTAGATACTACCGTAAAAACGAACTATTACGTAGGTGCATTAGAATGGGAAGAAGTGATAGGGAGCGCAAGATAATTAAGAATAATGATTGAGTAATATAATGCATGCATACCTTAATCCGCTAGCATATTTGTAGGAGTCAAGAAGTTCGACCTCTAATGTAATTTTTAGTTGACGAGCAATATTAAACAAAGAGTATGAAAATGCAAATTTTCAAAAAGGAAAGGATACGAAAGACAGGGGGATATGAAATTAGATATTTTACAAGAGGAACCAAAGCTTGTCTTGACCTATCCTCACAAGTCTAACTTTAATCGGATAGGCTGCTTATCCATGGTGGTATTTTCCTTTATTGTTATCCGGTTACTGAAGCATCTTATACGTTATCATACTGATTTTTTTCCGATAAAATGATTATAGCCATTGTGCTGATTGTCGCTCCGCTCCTTGTATGGTTTATAGGATATTATCTCTTCATAAATGGGTGAAATTAGAAATTTATGAAAATGAAGTTATTCAATACTATACTTATGGAAGTAGAGGACGGAGTGTACTACATTTCAAATTTAAACTTGAAGATATAGAACAAATAAAAACGAAGAATCGTCCGTTTCATTGTCTGAAGATGAGCATAAAAATCAGGAATCCCGTTCTTTATGGTCTGCATGAGAAGAAACTCAATAAGCTGGAGAAGGTAAGTATCATCCTGGATAGAGTGGATTGTTTTATGCAAGAGATAGAACAATTTCACAGAAAGAAAAATCAATGAGTCGATTTAGCGGGAGCTTCATTTTAAGCTATAAGTAAGAATAGGAAGTCTATTGAGAGAAGCTTTTTAGAATGTTATAATACCTCGGATTCAATATGACATAAGGTTTCCTGATTTTTCGATAGAATCTCGAAAAATTGTACAATAGAAATAAGGAGTATAAGAAACATAGAAACTGGGGAATTGTCGGTTTACCGAATGTGGGAAAAGTCCACTCTTTTTAATGCGATAACGAAGGCGGGGGCGGAGTCTGCGAATTACCCCTTCTGTACAATCGATCCGAATGTGGGCGTTGTGGCGGTTCCGGATGAGCGCTTGCAACTTCTTTCCGACCTCTATCATTCCGAGAAGATTACGCCTGCGGTGATTGAGTTTGTAGATATTGCAGGGCTGGTAAAGGGCGCTTCCAAGGGAGAAGGCCTCGGGAATCAGTTCCTCGAAACATTCGGGAAACGGATGCCATTGTGCACGTGGTTCGTTGCTTTGATGATGATAATGTCATTCATGTGGACGGCTCCGTAGACCCGATTCGGGATATTGAGACGATCGAGCTGGAACTCATTTTCTCCGATTTGGAAGTCTTAGACCGGAGGATGGCAAAGACGAAGAAACTTGCGAATAACGATAAGGATGCAAAGAAAGAGTATGCTCTTCTGGAAAAACTCCATGCGCATCTGGAAGAGGGAAGCTCGCAATCAACTTTGAAGCCGAAGAGGAAGATGCCGCGTTCCTGGACAGCCTGGGACTGCTTACCCGTAAGCCCGTGATTTATGCCTGCAATGTGGGGGAAGAGAGCCTTCGGACGACGGCGCATCGAACCCTATGTCCAGAAGGTGAGGGAGTACGCGAAGAAGAACCATTCCGAGAGTTTTGTCATTTCCGCGCAGATTGAGCAGGAGATTTCGGAACTTTCCGATGAAGAGAAGGGTGAGTATCTGAGTCCTTGGGACTTTCCGAGTCAGGACTCGATAAGATCGTACGCGCTTTCCTATTCCCTTACTGGGACTCATGTCTTACCTCACCGCCGGAGAGAGGAAACCAGAGCATGGACGATTAAGAAAGGAACGAAGGCGCCACAGGCTGCCGGAAAGATTCATACCGACTTTGAAAGAGGATTCATCAAGGCGGAAGTGGTAAACTACAAAGACCTTCTGGATAACGGGTCTCTCTCCGCTGCAAAGAGAGAAAGGCCTTGTCCGAATGGAAGGAAAAGAATATGTGATGGTGACAGCGATGTCGTTTTGTTCCGTTTTAATGTATAAAAGAAAGAGAATCGTTGATGTGGATGAAGATAGCCAGAGGGCAGAGCGCCGTTGTTCTTCTTTGGAAGTTTTTCAGGAAGAACAACGGCGCTGTATATATATTTTCCTCCGCAAAAATTCGCCCCAAAACCCCTTAAATTCCACGCACTAATTCTAGTATCTTGTCTTGACTCTTCCTAAAAATCATGCATTATAATGTTGAAGTGGGAAAAAGTGGAGAAAGTGGTAGAAAAATGTTCACGGGAGAGTATCATCACAATTTAGATACCAAAGGCAGGATGATGATTCCTGCCAAGTTCCGTCGAGGATGGATATAACGAATTTACCCTGACCCGTTCCTGGACGGGTGTCTTTCTCTGTATGCGATTCCGGAATGGAAAGAGCTGGAAGAAAAAGCTCGAAGCTTTGCCGATGACCAGTAAACAGGCGAGAACTTTGAAGCGTTTTCTTCTGGAAGCGCCATTTCTGTGAATGCGATAAACAGGGAAGAATTCTGATTCCCCAGACACTTCCCGGGAGAAAGCCTCCCTGGAGAAAGATGTCGTTTTGCTTGGTGTAGGAGATCATGCCGAGATCTGGGCGGAGAACTTGTGGGAAGACAACAATGATTTCTCAGACTATGAGAGCTTGCGGAAGATATGGAGGGCTTTAGGAATCTGATGGAGTTTCAACACAAGAGCATCATGCTTAAAGAATGCCTGGAAGGGCTTGCTATTCGGCCCGACGGGATTTATGTAGACGGCACATTGGGTGGAGGCGGACATTCTTTTTCATATTTTGGAAAAGACTAAAACGATAAGGACGGTTGATTGAATTGATCAGACGAAGATGCGATAGAAGCGGCGAGCAGGAGACTGGCTCCATTTCAAGAGAAGGTCACGATAATCCGTGATAACTATGAACATTTTCAGACAATCCTTTCCAGCCTTTCCATTCGGAAAGGTGGATGGGATTCTTTTTAGACTTAGGTGTTTCCAGTTATCAGTTTGACGAGGCGGACAGAGGATTTTCCTATCGCTACGATGCGTCTCTGGATATGCGGATGGACCGCCGAGTGACTTTACGGCGAGAGACATTGTGAACGGGTATAGGAGACGGAACTGTATCACATGATACGGGATTTCGGAGAAGATCAATTCGCGAAGAATATCGCAAAGCACATTGTAAAAGAAAGAGAGAAAGAGCCGATTGAAACGACTTTTCAGCTGGTGGAGATTATCTCCCCATGCGATTCCCTATGAAAATGAGAGTGCAGGGAGGGCATCCGGCAAAGAAGACTTTTCAGGCAATCCGTATCGCCCTCAATCGAACTGGATGTTTTGCAGAACTCTTTGGACAGTATGATTCGGCTTTGAGAGCCGGGAGGGAGGCTATGCATCATCACCTTCCACCCTTAGAAGATCGGATTGTAAAGAAGGGTACTCGCACAAGCGGAGAATCCTGTATCTGTCCTCCGGATTTTCCGGTTTGCTAGTTGCGGCAGAAAGAGCTGGGAAAGGTCATAACGAAGAAGGCTATTGTTCCTTCGGCAGAAGAAATAGAAGAAAACAGTAGGGCAAAAGAGTGCAAAGCTACGCATCTTTGAGAAGAGGAGAGGAGGAAAGCAGACCCGGGGAAATACGGGAGAACGCCGTGGAAGGCACGGGAAGAAACCGGGAATGCGCCGGAGAGAAAGAGTAGGGGAAGAAAGAGTAGGCAGATGTGAGAGAAGGGATGCTGTCACATTGTGATATGGAGACAGGTTTTTATATGGGCTATAAAGAGGGGAAAAGTATGGCAGGAAGCTGGCAAGAAGGCATACAGGGTAGTATGTGCCGGTTCGGTAGCAATGAAAGAGAACTTGCACCGAAGAGAGAGAAAAGCGCATAACAAGACAGACGATGCCGAAGCAGGATGCACCGAAGAGAAAGGCGAAGAAGAGTGCAAGACTTCTTCACGGTGCGATTTCGAGGGAAGAGCGCGCGAGAATTCCTTCGTGAAAGGGAGATGGGGCATATTTTGCAGCAGTGAACGCCTGCAAGGGAAGGCTCCGGCGAACTTCGCGATGGTGTTTTCTGTCGCCCTCTTTATGTTTTTCATGGAGGGACTCTTGTTCCATTACATTCAGTTACAGACCGAAGTCAATACCAGAATGCATCGGATAGAGCAGAAGAAGAAAAGAAATCGAGAAACTGAAGCAGAAGAACGATGCTTTACAGAACGCTATCAATGCTGCGCTGGATCCGAAAAAGATTTATACCGTTGCGACGGAAGAACTGGGATGGTGTATCCGGGAGAAAACCAGGTGATTGAGTATAAAAGCAGGAAAGTGAGTATGTAAGGCGGTATGAGAATATCCGAAACACTGAGGAAGAAGAAAAGAAAAGACGGCAGACGAAAGATTCTAGCCGTTTTATATGCAGGAAAAAGCTGATGGTGGGATTTGTTTTTAATCCCCGCTATTTGCCGTTTTAAGTTCCGTTATTTTCGGAATGGTACGGAAGAACAGTGAAGAGTATAGTCGTATTGTCCTCGGACAGCGACAGTCCGGCTATGGTTCACGTTCCATTCAGGCAAGGAGGGATATTCTGGATCGGAACGGAACGATTCTTGCAACCAGTGAGAAGGGTACAATTTGATTGTGGACCCTCGGCGATTACTTCCCGAAGCGATGACCGCTCACGAAAAGGCGGTGGTCGATGCGCTACGGGGAGTATTTTTAAGGGAGACGAGCGGGTGGATACCGTCTCTTCCCTTCTGGAGGAGCAGAAGAAACTTCTACCGGAAAGAAAAAAGCGCGTATTTTAAGTTTAAAGAAGATATGAGTTTCACGAGAAAGACGCTTTTCAGAAATTCATGGACGAAAAGAATGCAGCGTATCGGAAGAGTGGAAATAAATACGAAATCAAGGGACTCTCTTTTGAAGATAAGTATAAAAGAAGCTATCCCTATAAAGAACTTGCGTGCAATGTGATTGGATTTTCCTCGCAAGACAACAGCGGGGGAACAGGCGGCGTGAAAGCAGTATTAGCAATAACGATTTGATTGGAACGAACGGACGGGAGTACGGCTATCTGGATTCGGATACAAAGTTACAGTCCGTGATTCGGGAAGCAAGTGATCGGGGATAGCATCGTTACCACGCTGAATTTCAATCATCCAGAGAACGGCAGAGAAGTATTTGCAGGAGTGGCAGAAGGAAGATGTCGGGTCGAAAATGGCGGCCGCAATCGTCATGAATCCGAAAAACGGAGAGATTCTGGCTATGGCGAGTACGAATCAGTTCGGATTTAAAACCACCTGAGGGAGTTGGATAAAAACCCTTTATCCGGATGCACTGCTGAATGAATACGGAAAAAAGGGAGGCTCTTGCGAAGTATAAAAGAGAGCATGACGGCAAGGAGATTTCGGAAGACGCGCTTTCCACGGTCTATACTCCGGAGGAGATTTCCTCCCTCGGCGCCCAGGTTGCCTGGAATCAGATGTGGAGAAATGTTGCGGTTTCCGATACCTATGAACCGGGTTCCACAGCAAAAGCTTTTACCATCGCCGGTGCTCTGGAAGAAAATGCCATTGTACTTCGACCCAATTTCACCCTGTGACGGCTATATCAAAAAGTATAGCGATGGCGTCCATACCTGGACGATCTCGTTGCCACAAAAAGAGACGGACACGGCACACTGGATGCGGAGCAGGCACTGATGCAGTCCTGCAATGTCTATCTCATGGACACCGCTTTTCAGGAAGGGGCGGAAAACTTTGTGAAGTATCAGCACATCTTCGGCTTTGGAGAGAAGACGGGGATTGATTTACCGGGAGAAGCGGATACCAAAGACCTGATTTATACAGCGGACACGCTGGAAAGACTTCCCTGCCACGAACTCTTTTCGGGCAGAACTACAATGTCAGTATGATTCAGATGGCGGCGGGATTTTCCAGTATCGTGAATGGCGGTTCATATTATAAACCCCATGTGGTGAAGCAGATTCTGAATGCAAACGGAACCGTCGTTAAGGATGTGGAGCCGAACTCAGTGGTAACCACTCCAAGAGCACGAGCGACTTCCCTGAAAGAAGCCCTTTACCAGACAGTGGAGCAGGGAACCGGACGGCCGGCAAAGATTCAGGCTATCACGTAGGCGGAAAGACGGAACGGCCAGAAGCTTCCCCGTTCGGAGAAGAGAACTATCTGCGTCCTTCTGCGGATTTGCACCGGTGGAGGACCCGAGCTCCTGGTCTACGTCATCGTAGATACACCGAATCTGGAAGGAGAAGCGCAAGCGAGCGCCTCTTTGCCACGAAGATTGAACAGAAGATTATGAAGGATGCGTTGCAGTTTTGAACATTCCTCCGCAGGGAGAAACTCGACCCGGAAGATTCTAAATAAGAATTTAGAGGAAGAGAAGAAAGAAAACGCGAAAGAAGCGGATAAGGCAGAAGGAAATTCGGAAGACGAGAAGCAGGATAGCGACGAGGAAGTGCCGGATAATCTGCCGAGAGTACAAAGAACGAGGGAGAATTAGATATGCTCAGGAATACTGTTTCGCTGGGGATTGCATTTATCGTGATGCTTTTGATTTCCCCGAAAGGACTGAAATATTGCAATCGGTCTGAAGTTTGACAAGAAGTCCGACGATGGATGCAGGCGCATTTAAAGAAGCAGGAACGCCGACGATGATCCTTTCTAATTGCTATTACCATAGGGTTCTGCCCTTTTATCGGGGAAAACAAGGTTTGCTCCCTGCGCCTACTTACTGGGTATCGGCTTGAAGTCGTCGGCTTCATAGATGACCACCTGAAAGTGGTAAAACACCAGTCGAAGGCTTTTAACCGAAGCAGAAAATGGCTGACAGGTGGTGATTTCTCTTTACATCGCGTATTTGTATCAGCGGTCATAGCACGGCTCTTCTCTTTGTGAAGGGGCAGAAGCTGCTGGAATCTGGTTTTTTCCCGATTTCTCTTTATCATTACGGCGACGGATACCGGCGCGAACTTACGGATGGCATTGACGGACTCTGCGGAAGTGTTACCATGGTGATTGTATCTTCCTGCCGATCAGATAGGAGGAGACAGCCCTGGAGCTCTGCCCGGTGCGGTGCTTTGGCGAATTCGATTTCGTATTCAATGCTTATCCTGCAAAGGTTTTTGCTGGGAGATACGGGATCTCTTGCGCTCGGCGGTTTCGTGGTCGATGGCGTTGCAAAACGGAACTTGCCCTGTATATTCCGATTTTCGCCTTCATATATTTTTGTGGAGCTGCTGGTCATTTTGCAGGTTTCCTATTTCAAGATGACGCATGGAAAGCGGATTTTTAAATGCATCGGATCCACCATCATTTTGAACTTTCGTCTTGGTCGGAAACAAGGGTTGGTGACAGTATTCACATTGTTACCATCCTTGCCGTTTTAGCAACCGCCTGAAAAATGATGTAAAAGGATAAGGCGGTGCACAGGAACGGTTTTGCAAAGTTAGAATAAAAGAACGATAGCGGAAGCGAAGCATAAAGAAACAGAGGAGGATGAGGGATGAACAGAGACAGTTTTGTATTAGGATGGGAAGAAGTGAGCGGCAGCCGCAAAAACAGATTATCGCGATGGAGGCGAGGTCGTATTTTTGATGCCAACTGAAGGTGGACGAGAAGAAGTTGCTTTCAATTTAGAAAGAGCGCCATGAAGGTCACGTAAAGTAATTAGCGGGAGCTCTGATCGCGATTTATTGAAAATTGATGCCGCTCATCAGTCCCGAATTCCCCATGGATGAGCTGTATGTGTTTCTCCATCCATACCGCCCAGACCCTCTGATTGGGAAAATCGAGCTCGCTTATCAGTCTTGCAAAGGAAAACCTGCATGCGGTGACCGGAACGAATGGAAAGACCACAACCGTAAGTCCGATTGGAGAAATCTAAAGAGTAAATTCGCCGATACCCATGTTGTGGGAAATATCGAAACCTTTTTACGCGGAAGCGCTGGATACGAAGAACAGTCGGCGACCGTCTGTGAGGTGAGTTCTTCCAGTGGAGTCCATCGTGGATTTTCGTCCAAATGTTTCCGCTATCACGAATATTACCCCGGATCATCTGGACCGGCACAAGACGATGAAAGAATTATATTGCAGAGAGTCGATCGCTTCGAACCGACGGAAGAAGACAGTATCGTTCGAATTATATGGATCCGAGCTCGAAGTTCGGAAAGAAAACGAACTGAAAACCGAAGGTGTACTTGTTTTCTCCGAGGAAGAGCTGAAGGAAGGCTTCTTCTCCGGACGGGGATTTCACTATCGGACAAAGGAAGAAGAAAAAGCAGTTCGCACAAAAAGACCTACATCTTCTGGGGAAAAGCACAATTATGAAAATGTGATGTGCGATGGCTGTCGGATGCAAATGGGCGATGTCTGATGAGCAGATCATCAAGGTTTGTAAGAAATTCAAAACCGGTAGAGCATCGTATCGAATTTAGCTCGAGAGCGCCTGGGGTTCGCTACACGACCCCGGAACCAATGTCGATGCGGCGATTCAGGCACTTCGCGCGATGCCGGGACCGGTTCTCCTGATTGGAGGCGGGTATGACAAGCACGTTGATTTTGATGCCTGGGTGAAGGAATTCAAGGGGAGAGTCAAGTACCTTGTCTTGATCGGGCAGACCAGAAATCAGATTGCGGCCTGCGCGAAGAAAAACGGCTTTCATCATCTGATGTTTGCAGAGGATATGGATGAAGCGGTGAAGGATTGCGCAGCCTATGCAGATCCCGGTGATTATGTCTTACTGAGTCCCGCCTGCGCATCCTGGGGAATGTTTAAGGACTATGAGGAGAGAGGAAGAATCTCTAAAGACTGTGTCAAGAATTTTATAAGAAGAAAGTAGAAGAAAGAAGCGGTAGGAAAGGGGTACAGAGTTGAGCATGGCAAACAAGAAAGTAAAACATTTTTATGATTTTTCTTTGCTGGTAATGGTTTCTCCATTATCCTCTTTTCGGTTTACTCATGCTTTTACTCCGCGTCAGGATATATGGCGGCACAGAGTGACTTGGGAGATATGTACTTTTTAAAAGAAACAGGGATTTTTTGCACCGATCGGCTTTGCGGCTCTTTTAATCTCTGTCCCGCTTTGTGGATTATCACCTCTTTCCAAGCTGAATCTCCTTCTTTACGTCCTTGCTTTTGCGGCAGTCCCTTTCACATTTGCGATAGGCATTGCCCTCACGGTTCCCATCGCTGGATTCGTTTGTTCGGTGTACGGTTTCAGCCTTCCGAATCGCATGAAACCGGCAGTCATTATTGTCTTTGCCACGATTTTGACCGATAAAGGGTATCGTATCAACCATTCCCGTGAAATCATACGAACGGCTTTGTATGCCGTTGTACCGGCGATTTTTGTCGCAGTGACGAACCCTGTCTACGGAATCATCATTCTCGGGATTGCGGACCTTCATGCTCTTTTAGTGGCAGTGCGTTCCTATCGCTATCACCTATGCTCCTGTCGTTCAGTACTTTTGTTTATCTTGCGGCGTATCCCTGCCACTTTTCTACAGAAAATCGGCATCTTGAGGGGTATCAGATTACCAGAATTCTTGCACGGAAAGATCCGGCTTCCTTTCCGGATGTGACGTACCAGACGAGACAGGGACTCTATGCCATCGCTTCCGGCGGGATTTTCGGAAAGGGACCGGGAGAAAGCATCCAGAAATTTTTGATGCCCGAGGCGCAGAATGATATGATTTTTACGATTATCTGTGAGGAACTGGGTCTTGTCGGTGCGATAGGACTGATGCTGGTTCTATGCACTCATTCTGTACCGCTTGTATGAAATCGCGAAGAATGCGAAAGACCTCTTCGGCTCTTTCCTCGGTGATTGGCGTCATGGCGCTATCATGTGCGTTACAGGCGATTCTCAATCATCGCGGTGGCGTGAAATGCTATTCCGAATACGGGAATCACCCTCCCTTCATCAGCTATGGAGGAACGTCTCCTGGTGCTTCTGATGGAAGTGGGCGTAGTGTTTAAATGTTTCTGGCAGACCACTCTGGAGAGAGACAAAGGAGAGTAGGAGGATGCGAGAGAGAGGAAACAAAAAGAACTTTACGGATGCGGGAATTCTGCTTTTTATCTTACTCAGTATTCTGATCGTCATCAGCACCCGGATTCAAACGGTGCAAATCACGGAAATGCGCAGTACAAGAAGGATGAATCATGAAAAATGATTTTCGAAAAAGGAGCGGGATTATAACAGCTTTTTACGCCCTTTTCATGAAGGATAAACTGAGACCGCATAAGACGCCGCCTTTCGTCGAAAAGTATGAGCTGCATTGGAAGAATCCGCTCAGTGTGGAAGTGATCGTCTATGAGAAAAATATTGTCGGCTACGTTGAACATATGCTCCAGTAATCTCTACTTTGATGGAGACGGTACCGTGGTGGAGTCCACGAAAAAGAAGATTCCGGCGTGCCGAGAGAATTACCAGATTGAAATTCACGAAAGTGAGCTCTATAAGCCCCTTCCGGTAGAAAATAAAACGATCTTTCAGGATATTCTGAATTTAAGTTCCGCGCTCAGCAGGAGAAAAATGGAATGCGACCATATTGACTATAGCAGTTCCTCGGAAGCGACACTATATATAGGAAGTGTCAAGGTGCTTCTCGGAGACAGTGCGACATGGAACAGAAACTGATGAGCTGAAAAGCATATCCTGCCGGCACTTTCCGGAAGAAAAGGTACACTGGACCCTCAGTCGATATCAGGGCAGAAAAGAAAAAGAGTCCCTATGTCTTCCGGGAAGAAAAATAAGCTCTTTCAAGAAATACGGCGATTTCTGTCCTTGCCGTGTTTCTCTATCATTTCTCTTTACAAACAATCTAAAATTCTTATAATGAGATAGTTAGGATTAATGAGAATCGACAATCCATTGCGGAATGGAATATAGATTTTGAAGGAGGAAGACATGATAGAAATCCAGCTTCCCGAGTCAGAGGCAGCAGCAAAGATTATAGTCATCGGTGTCGGTGGCGCAGGTAATAATGCGGTAAACCGTATGGTGGATGAAGGCATCGCAGGGGTTGAATTCATCGGGGTGAATACGGATAAGCAGGCTTTACAGTCCAGTAAGGCTTCCACTTCCATGCCCATCGGAGAAAAACTCACGAAGGGACTTGGCTGCGGCGGAAAGCCGGAGATCGGAACCAAGGCGGCTGAGGAGAGTGCGGAAGAGATTACCGCAGCACTCCAGGGTGCGGATATGGTTTTCGTAACTTGCGGAATGGGCGGCGGTACCGGTACCGGTGCAGCACCGGTTATCGCGAAGATTGCGAAAGATATGGGGATTCTTACGGTTGGTGTTGTGACGAAGCCTTTCCGCTTTGAAGCAAAACAGCGTATGAAGAATGCCCTTTCCGGAATCGATGCGTTGAAGGATGTCGTGGATACCCTGATTGTTATTCCGAACGACAGATTATTGGAAATTGTAGAGAAGAAGACTTCTCTGCCGGATGCTTTGAAGAAGGCGGATGAAGTTTTTACAGCAGTCCGTACAGGGAATCACGGACTTAATCAATGTACCGGGATTGATCAATCTGGACTTTGCCGATGTTTCTTCCGTGATGAAGGACAAGGGAATTGCCCATGTCGGTATCGGTAAGGCGAAGGGGGATGACAAGGCGATCGAAGCAGTGAAGGCGGCGATTTCTTCTCCGCTTCTGGAAAGCACTATCGAAGGCGCAAACCGATGATCATCAATATTTCCGGGCGATATCAGTCTGATTGAGGCAAAATGACGCCGCGTCCCTATGTGGGAAGAACTGGTCGGCGAGAATGCGAACATCATCTTCGGTGCAATGTACAACGAAGATGCACAGGATGAGGTATCCATCACCGTTATTGCAACCGGCATCAAAGAGAAGAAAGCGGAAGCAAAACCCGCACAGCCGGAATTCAAGGCACAGACTCCGGTTCGTCCGCTCGGCAGCACTACTGTACCGAGTTTTACGGCACTCGAGCTTCTTGAATCCGCAAAGACCGGTTTCTCCGGTTTTGGGAGAGCGCCCGGAAGTGCCCATTGAGCCGCAGAGCAATGTTCTTCGACCGAACCCGGCAGTTGAGCCGCAGGCACCGGCGAAGCAGAGACCCGCAAGAGAGGGAGGACTGAGATTCCTGACTTCCTGCGCAGAAAGTAACAGAATATTGTAGGCTATGTCCACGGGGCATAGTTTTTCTTGAAACGAGAAAAGTCCGCACAGCGTATTTTTCTCGTTTTCTTTCTACCATAGGAAAGTTTTTACCGTGGATTATTTTTTTATTCTAGAAAAATAGAGTTGGGGAGGCGCATGGCAAGTTTAAAAGAAGAAATTGAAAAAGAGGAGAACCTTTGCGATTATTTCTCACCCGGACGCGGGAAAGACGACCCCTGACGGAGAAGTTCCTGCTTTATGGCGGAGCAATCAATCTGGCGGGAACGGTAAAAGGAAGGAAGTCTTCCAAACACGCTGTTTCCGATTGGATGGAGATTGAGAAGGAAAGAGGAATTTCCGTCACTTCTTCCGTATTGCAGTTCAATTATGACGGAAAGTGTATCAATATTCTGGACACACCCGGACACCAGGATTTCTCCGAGGACACCCTACAGAACCCTGATGGCGGCGGACAGTGCAGTCATGGTGATTGACGGCGCAAAAAGGTGTGGAGCCGCAGACCATTAAGCTCTTTAAGGTCTGTGTGATGCGGCACATTCCCATCTTCACCTTCATCAATAAGTTTGACCGGGGAGGCAAGAGACCCTTATGAACTACTGGATGAAATTGAAGAGGTGCTGGGGATTCGTACTTGCCCGATAAACTGGCCTATCGGTTCCGGACATCATTTCAAGGGTGTCTACGACAGGGAGAAGGAAGAAGTGGACTTGTTTTGACGCCGAAGGGGGCGGAAAGAAAGAAGTCCAGAAAGAGGTCTTTCGGAAGGAGGATGAGGCGCTCCGCACGGTAATCGGAGAGGATTTCTATCAGAAGTTACAGGAGGATTTGGAACTCCTGGAAGGCGCGGCAGAGGCCTTTGACGAGAAGAAGGTGGATAGTGGAGAGCTTACCCCCGTATTTTTCGGCTCTGCACTCACGAACTTTAGCGTAGAGACTTTCACAGCATGAAAATGACAAAGTCTCCGCTTCCGAGAATGTCGGATCAGGGCTTGATTGATCCTGTAGAAGAAGCCTTTTTCCGCCTTTTGTCTTTAAGATTCAGGGCCAATATGGATCCGAAGCACCGAGATCGTGTGGCTTTCATGCGGATCTGCTCCGGGAGTTTGATGCGGAATGGAAGTGAACCACATTCAGGGCGGGCGGAAGGTGAAGCTTTCGCAGCCCACGCAAATGATGGCGGATGAGCGTAAAAATCGTCGAGAAAGCGTATGCCGGAGATATTATCGGGATTTTTCGACCCGGGCATCTTTTTCGATTGGAGACACCCTGGAACTTTCCGGAAAGAAGTTCGCGTACGAAGGAATTCCGACTTTCGCGCCGGAGCACTTTGCCAGAGTCAGACAGATCGACACGATGAAGCGAAAGCAGTTCCTGAAAGCGTTTCCCAGATTGCACAGGAAGGTGCGATTCAGATCTTCCAGGAATACAATACCGGAATGGAAGAAATTATCGTCGGCGTGGTCGGTACCTTTGCAGTTTGAGGTCTTGACCTACAGGCTGAAAAATGAATACAATAGAAGTTCGATTGGATATGCTCCCGTATGAACATATCCGCTGGATTGAGAATTATACCGAAGTGGATGTCACGGCGATTTCCCGGGACTTCCGATATGAAAGTGGTAAAGGATTTAAAGGATAGACCGCTTCTACTTTTTGCACATCCCTGGTCCATCGGGATGGTCTTAGACAGGAATAAAGGGCTGGAACTCAGTGCGTTCTCCAGAAATTAGAGCAAGAGCAGCGTAGCGGAAACAACAATATTTTTACATAGAAAAGGAGTGACTTATGGGCAAGACAATCAAAAGAGTGGCTCGAGGAACACGAGAAAGAGATGTTACAGGACTTATCGGCTTTGGTTCGGATTCCTTCGGTACAGGGGAGAGACAAAGGCGGATGCTCCTTTTTGGGGAGGAACCGAAGAAAGCATTGGAAGAGGGATTAAAGATCTGTTCTTCCTACGGTTTTACAACGAAAAACTGGGAGAATTATGTCGGAACAGCGGATTTTTCACCGGAACTTCCGCACAGTCTCGATATTCTCGGACACCTGGATGTTGTTCCCGCCGGAGAAGGATGGACGGTGACCGACCCGTTACCCTTTTTGGAGAAGGACGGCATTGTATACGGTAGAGGCGTGAGTGACGATAAGGGACCGATTCTTTGTGCCCTTTATGCGATGCGTGCGATTAAAGAGCTCGGTTATGAGTTGAAGAAAGGGTTCGCCTGATTCTCGGAACGAATGAGGAAACCGGATCGGCAGATTTGGCTTACTACTATAAGAAGGAAAAAGCGGGCGAGATGAGTTTCACGCCGGATGCGAGTTCCCCATCATCAACATTGAAAAGAGCGCATTGAAGGGAACCTTGCGGAAGGCCAGAAAGGCGGAAGGGATCCTTCGCTCTCTTACAGCCGGTGTAGCGGTTAATGCGGTTCCGCAGAAAGCGGTTTTGAGTTTACGAAGCTCTCCGAGGAAGATTTTCAGAAAGCGAAGGATAATGTAGAGAAAGAGTGCGGCGTACAGATTCAGAAGGAAGGCAATACGGTAACGGTGATCGGTATGTCCGCCCATGCTTCCACTCCGCATCTTGGGAAGAATGCGGGACTTGCCGCACTTCGTTTTTGCTGTACTTCTTCCTGAAGTCAGTGCAGAGGATAGAAGTACCTGGAATCGATTCTTACCCTTTTCCCCTACGGTGTTACGGACGGCTCCGGTATCGGAACTCAGATGCAAGATGAAGAAAGTGGAGACCTGACCTGTACTCTCGATATTTTTCTCTCTGGACGAGAAGGAGATGTACTTCATTTTTGACAGCCGTGTACCGATTTGCGGAAACAAAGAGAATTGTGAGGATGTGGCGAGAAAGTTTTCCGAGGAGAAGGGCTTCGCTTCGAGACGAAGGGCATGATTCCGCCCCATCACGTACCGAAGGATTCCGATTTTATCAAGGCGCTTCTTTTCCTGCTATGAGAAGGTAACCGGAGAAAAGGGAGAGTGCATCGCGATCGGAGGCGGCACCTATGTCCATGAGGTAGAAAATGGAGTAGCCTTTTGGTGCCATTCTTCCGGATGTGGATACCCACATGCACGGTGCGGATGAGTGGATGAAGGTGAAAGACCCGCTTTTTGCAGCCGAGATTTATGCCGAGTCGATTCTTGCACTTTGTCAGTAATCAAAGTGGTGCAGTTTCCTCCCTTTCCGTTTTGACGGGGAAGGGCGGTATCCGATATAGAAGCTTTTTCAATTCGCGGAGTTTTAAATGGAAGAAATGAGAAAGAAAGAAGAGATAGAGCAGAAAGAGGCTAGACGGGAGATTTAGAAAGGAAAGAGAATAGACCGAGAGAGACGGAACAGGAGAGCATCATCTCCGTACAGGGACTCGGAAAGGTGTTTCACACCGCCTCGGAGATTTTACCGCCCTGGACGATATCCGTCTGGATATTCAAAAAGGACAGATACAGGGGATCATTGGTCTTTCCGGAGCCGGAAAGTCCACTTTGGTGCGCTGTATCAATTTTTCTGGAGAGACCGAGCAGCGGACAGATTTTCTTTCACGGAAAGAGTTTGAGTACGATGAAGGAGAAGGAAATTCTTGCCATGCGACAGAACATGGGCATGATTTTCCAACAATTCAATCTCTTGGAACAGAGAAACCTTCTCCAGAATGTCTGCTTTCCTTTGAAATTGCCGACAGCGGCTTTCTTTCCCGCGCTTTAAAAGAGTGGAAGGATAAGAAACGGAAGGCTAAGTCTTCGGATAGAAGAAATTCCGGAGAGGGAGAAGAAGGAAGGAAAGCCGAGCCTGACGCCTTTCCCGGTCATTCTGAAAGCGCTTTTCAGCGGAAAAGCAAGAAAAGAGAAGAGAATCAAAAGAGCGCAGGAGCTACTTAAGCTCGTAGGGCTGGAAGGAAGAGAGAAGAGCTATCCCGCCCAGCTTTCCGGCGGACAGAAGCAGAGAGTTGCCATTGCACGGGCACTGGCGACGAATCCGGAAGTGCTGCTCTGTGATGAGGCGACTTCTGCACTGGACCCGAAGACGACCGAACAGATTCTCTCTCTTTTAAAGAAAATCAATCGGGAAATGGGCGTAACCATCATTATCATCACGCATCAGATGAGTGTGATAGAGTCTATCTGCGATGAAGTGGCGATTATCGACCATAGTCATATTGCGGAGTGCGGACCGGTCAAAGAAGTGTTTCAATCCCCTAAGACGGAGATCGGAAAGAGGCTGATTCTCGGTGAAGGCGAAAAGGAAGCGTTTTTGGCAGCGGAAGACGATTCCGTATCGTATTTGACGGAAGGAAGGCGCATGAGCCGATTCTTTCCGAATTGATTCTGGCCTTGCATACGCCGGTTAACATCCTCTTTGCCAACACGAAGGAAGTGGACGGGATGGCGGTAGGGCAGATGGTGATAGAACTGCCCGAGAACATGGAGGACATTCTTCATGTCACGGAATTTATGAAGGAACGCGGCATTGCATTTGAGGAGGTAAGGCGCTAAGGATGAGTATAAAAGAAATGATTCCCATGTTTCAGACGGAAACCGTGGCGACCTTATATATGGTCAGTATTTCCACGGTGATTTCTTACCTGATTGGCATTCCTCTCGGGGTGATTCTCGTTGTGACGGAGGAAGGAGGGCTTTGCCCGATGAAACTCGTGCACGCCGTTCTCGGCTTTCTCACGAATATTTTTCGGACCATCCCGTTCCTGATTCTGCTGGTCATGGTGCTGCCGATTACGCAGTTCCTGGTGCATACGACGCTGGGGCCGACGGCCATCATTCCTCCGCTCGTCTTTGCCGCTGCCCCTTACATTGCGAGAATGGTGGAATCCTCCTTAAAGGAAGTGGACGAAGGCGTCATCGAAGCGGCGCGTTCCATGGGCGCGAACCGCAGGCAGATTATCCGGAAGGTTTATCTTCCGGAAGCGAAACCGAGTCTCTATATCGGTGCAGCGATTTGTATCACCTCGATTCTGTCCTACTCCGCTATGGCGGGATTTGTAGGCGGCGGCGGACTCGGTGCGATTGCCTTAAACTACGGGTATTATCGCTATAAGACGGATATCATGATTATAGCGGTGGTTGTCCTGGTAGGCATCGTACAGATCATTCAGGAGTTCTGGATGCGCCTGGCAAAATTCAGCGACAAGAGGAGAAGAGTTTAGTTTTCTCCCTTTAGCATAGAAACCAAAAGGAAACTGTATAGTAGAAAAGGAGAAGTTATGAAAAAGAGTAGTAGCCCTGCTTCGGGACTTGCAGCGATTTCTCTCGCTGCCTGCGGTGGAAAGAAGGCGGAGTCACAGGCAGAGACCACGAAGGCTGCCGAGTCCGGAACGGATAAGGCGGAGAGAAGGAAAGTGCGAAAGCCACTGAGCAAGCGAAGGCGGACGGAGAAGCCGTGAAGATTAAGATTGGCGCTTCCCCAAGCCCTCATGCGGAGATTCTTGAGGCGGCAAAGGATGCTTTAAAGAAAGAAGGCGTGGACATTGAGATCGTGACCTACAACGACTATGTACAGCCGAACCTTGCCACAGACCAGGGACAGATTCAGGCAAACTATTTCCAGCATCAGCCGTATCTCGATGATTTCAACAAGGAGAACAACACCCATGTTGTCTCTGTAGGAAAGATTCACTATGAGCCGTTCGGTATCTATGCCCGGAAAGTCCAAGGACTTAAAGGACATTAAGGACGGCGCAAAGATTGCCGTACCGAACGATACAACCAATGAAGCAAGAGCCCTCCTTCTTTTTAGAGGCAAAACGGCATCATCAAGCTGAAGGACGGTGCAGGACTTACGGCAACCAAGCAGGATATCGTTGAGAATCCGCACAATGTCGAGCTTTATGAAGTAGAAGCGGCACAGATTCCCCGTTCTTTGGATTCTGTCGACTTCGCCTGCATGAACGGAAACTATGCTATCCAGGCAAACTTTAAGCCGAGTGATGCGCTTGCTGCGGAGAAGTCCGATTCCGAGGCGGCACAGACCTATGCCAACATCATTGCGGTTGCCGAGAAGGACAAGGATGCAGAGTGGGCAAAAGAAGATTGTAAAGTTTTACATTCCAAGGAAATTCAGGATTTTTATCAATAAGAAGTACGACGGTGGCGTAGTTCCCATCGACTAAGGAAGCGATTTCCCACAATAAAAAGAAAAAGTTTTAAGATTTAAAGTAGCGGTCATGCTTTGCATTCATGGCCGCTTTCTTGTAAGAATAAATAGATGTTATACAGATAGATGCTTTACAAGTTGTGTGTGCTACTTGTTCACAAACAGAAAAAGTGGGAACAAAGGCAGAGCGAAAAGATTCCATTGCTTAAGCAAGAAAGATTCAGCAGGCAAAGCAATGTAAAGTGATGGACGTTTCGTAGAGGGAAGGGTTTATGAATAATGTAGAGATGAGAAGATTTGCAGGAAAGCAGTGGAGGAAGAACTTTCTGACATTTTTTCGCCGCTTTTTATCCTGCTTTTTAGCCGTATATCTGGGGATTGCCATTGCGTTTTTCTTTTGTGCTGAGTCCCAGTCTGGTTTTGACGCTCTCCTCTTTACAAGAGGGGATACAGTATGGCTTGAATCTCAGTATTTCAGGGATTCTCCTTGCTCTTTTCTCTGTGTTCTTCTGCTCTACCTCGTGATAACGTCTTTTTCTTTTCTTTATATGGCTTTGAAACTGACGAGAGGGAAACGATCACGCCCTTTGATATTTTATACCTTAAATCTGAAAAACTTTCCCATGCAGAGAAGCCTTATCGGCTATACCTTCCTCTATCTGATTCTCCCTTTGGGGACTGAATGCGCTCTTTATCTTCTTCGGGTTCAGCATGAAGAATCCCTGTACTCAATTTCCTGGAGGAAGCGGCATTCCATATTGCTATTGGTACATTTCTGCTCTTTTATCTTTGTGTTCCCTTCCTTATCTTGGAGAGGAAAGCTGTCAGCCTGAAAGATGCGATGCAGAAGAGCGTGGCAATGATGCAGAAGGAGTGGAAACTCTTTCTCCGGCAAGTGCTCTTCTTTCTTGTGATTCGCCTTGAGGGCGAATCTGCTTGCTTCCATGTGGAGCTACATTCTGGACAACAGTTCATTTCCCGATATGCTCCTTTCCGCCTTTTACGTCCTCTACCTTTCTCCTTGCTTTATTCTCGTGCAGGCGAAGTTCTATCAGGAGATTCTGAAGAAGAATGAAATCCTCGGAAGAGCGGAGACTCCGGAGCCGGAGGAAGTGAGTACGGAGTGGCGGGATGAATCCGTTCGGGAAACGGAGGAGTTACAGCAGAAAGAAGACATAGCCGAGCCGAAGGAAGAGAATACCGAACAAGAGGAAGAGAAAGCCGAGAAACAGGAAGAAGAGCAAAGCGGAAAGCCGGAAGAGGAAGCTGTGCAAGAGGAAGAGAAAGTCGAGAAGCAAGAAGAGAAAGAGGAACAAGCAAAGAGCAAGCCGCTAAGCCGGAAGAGAAGAAAGAGGAAGAACTCAGTTTCGAAGAAGCCAGAAAACGGTATACGGACTATAAGGAGGAATCATGAAGTGTCCTTTTTGCAATGCGGAAGATACCCGCGTCATTGATTCAAGACCTGCGGACGAGAACACGGCTATTCGCAGAAGAAGACAGTGCGAAGTTTGCGGAAAGCGTTTTACCACATTTGAGAAGACGGAGACCCTTCCGTTTATGGTGGTGAAGAAGGATCTGAGCCGTGTGCCGTACGACCGTTCCAAGTTGGAGGGAGGCATCGTCCGCTCCTGCCATAAAAGACCGGTTTCCCGCAGCAGATTGCGGAGCTGTGGATGATATCGAGCAGCATCTTCTCCCACGATACGAAGGAAGTGAGTACGGAAGAGATTGGGGAAATGGTGATGGAGCGCTTAAAGACCCTGGATCAGGTTGCTTATGTTCGTTTTGCCTCCGTGTATAGAGAGTTTCAGGACATCAACACCTTTGTGGATGAGATTGGGAAACTGCTTAAGACCCGAGGAAAAGGAGAGGAGTAGCAAGGCATGGAGAGTAACATGAAAAGAAAAGTCCGGGGAGTCTCTTTTTTCCCTCCTTCTCCGTCCTGTCCGTGTATGCACTGGATTTTCATCGCCTGTATGAGAAAGGTATCAGGCACTCTTGATATCGATAACACCTTGCTGTATCACGATGAGCCGGCGCTCTTTGAAACCGTAAAAGCTCTTTGCCTTGCTTCGTTCCATCGGATTTCAAACCGCCATTCTCTCGAATAACGGAGAGAGTAGAGTGCGAAAAATTTGCGGAGGCGGTACGGGCGGATTACTATATTGCAAAAGGCGGGGAAACCCGGGGCTGATGCTTATCTTCGCGCCGTGCAACATTTTTCTTTAAAGAAGGAAGAATGTCTCTTCTTTGGAGACCAGATTTTCACGGATATCGTGGGAGGAAATCGAGCAGGAGTGCCGACCGTCCTGGTACGACAGATGGGAAAAGAGAAATATTTTCATATTGTATTAAAGCGGATTTTGGAAAAGCCTTTTTACTTTGCTATAGCATCCGGCATAAGCTCTGGGAAGAATTACCGTAGACACCGCATGAAGAAGACAAGGGATAAGACATGAAAATCATTGTGCCGATACAGGGAAAAACAGAAGAAGATTGCTTGAGAACGGTGCGGCTTTTTAGCGGCGCACCGCTATTTTTCCGTATGTGTATGCGATTGAACTGCGATATGACCTCCTTACAAACCGAAGTGAAACACTTTCCGACTTCTGCAGGAAATTAGGAAGTTGATTGGACAGAAGAAATTGATTTTTCACCATCCGAACGGATCGACAGGGCGGTGCCTTTCCTTTTGGCAAGAGCTATTTTCAGCTGAATCTTCTCGCGATGGAGAGCGGCGTGCCGGATTATATCGATCTCGAAGTGGAGACCGGAGAGGAAGGACGCGGACCCTGGAAGGAATGTATCGCGATGGTGCAGCATCTCGGAGGCAAGGTGATTGCCTCTTACCATGATTTTTCAGAAGACGCCGAGCATCGAAGAAGGAGAGGAGATTCTGGACAGACTTTCCTCTTATCCGGTAGAGGTTGGTGAAAATGGCGGTCATGCCGAGAACGAAGGAAGATGTTCTGAACGCAATGCTCTCCGGTAGAAGGTGGAAAGACCGGCACGGTAAGACGGAAATTGATCGTGATGTCTATGGGAGAAATGGGACGGGCGAGCAGAGTTCTCGGTGATTTGTCCGGATCCTCCCTACAGCTTCGTGCAGGTATTTACCGCGTCCGCGTTGGGACAGTGGGAAATCGGGGAGTACCTCTCCGCTTTCGGGAAAATCAGAGGAAAGAACAGCGTGGCATTCCTCGGTTTTATGGGGAGCGGAAAGTCCACCCCTGGCACCGAGAATCGCGGCACTTTCCGGCAAAAGAATTTTTTTCGAGATGGATGCCCTTCTGGAGAAGAAGTTCGATGCCGATTTCCGCATTTTTCCAGAAATACGGAGAAGAGCGTTTCCGAAAGGAGGAAGCGAAGCTCCCTCCATACACTGTCTTCCGAAAAGATGATACTCTCTCCCGGGGAGGCGTGGTTTTAAGAGAGGAAAACAGAAAGCAACTGAAAGAGCATTTTTTCACGATTTACCTGCGTGTGCGACCGGAAACGGTAGTCGAGCGGCTCTCCAAGGGAGAAAATGTCCGTCCCCTCTTACAAGGGAAAATGAACAGGCAGGCCATCGGAGAATTGATGGCGGAACGCAGTGCATTATACGAAGAGACGGCAGACTATATCCTGGACGGAGACGGGAAAAACTGTGGCGAACTGTGTCGAGGAATTACGGCGGGTTCTACAGGAAAATGGAATGCTGCTCCCTTTAAAGAAGGCATTGCAAAGAAAGAGAGAAAGGAAGAAAGAGAGAATGAAGAAACGATTGATTTTTAACAGCTGCGATTTTGGGATTTGCCCTGCTTAGCGCTTGCGGAGAGAAAAAGGCGAGTGAGACCGCAGGAAGCAGTGTGGGCTCGACGATTTCCGGGAAAGAGAGTACGAGCGCAAAGGAAAGCGCAGGAAAGAAACGGAAAAAGGCCGGAGAAAAAGGAGAGTCAGAAGGCGGATGCCTCGGCATATCAGGACTCCAGGTAGAACTGAAGTTTACGGCGAAGAATTTGAACAAAGAGGATATCAGTAACGACATTTTTGCGGAGAAAGACCTTACCGTACTGAATGTCTGGGGAACTTTCTGCGGACCCTGTATCAATGAGATGCCGGAGCTTGCAAGCTGGTCGAAAGAAATGCCTGAAAATGTACAGATCATCGGACTGGTTGCCGATATCTCCGGGGACACGGATGAGCAGCATATCGACCTTGCCAAGAAGATTATGGAGCAGTCCAAGGAGATTTTCAGAACATCATCCCGAATGAGGATTTCTCCGACTTACTTTCTACCGTTGTGGGCGTTCCCACGACGTATTTCATCAATAAGGACGGAAAGATTATCGGAAAACCGATTGTCGGGGCGCAGGTAGCGAAGTACAAGGCCTTTGTGAACGGCTATTTAAAGACGCTCAATAAGTAAGGGGAAAAGGAAAGCAAGATGAAGAAGTGGACGGCATTTTTGGCGCGATATCGAATCTTCTTTTCCGTCTTCAGTTCGGGCATCGCTCTCCTTTTCTCCTCTATGGGGCATATCGCGGAGAAGCGGATACCGTGTTACAGAAAGCGATTCGGGTTTTGTCTGGAATGTGGGGATAGGATAGGAAGGGCGCTTTGAACGCGATAGGACAGGAAGGCTGGTTTGAGCGCGATAGAGTAAGGAAGTGGTAGAGTAAGGAAGTGGAAATGCGGAAAAGGTTTAACCGGAAATAAAAAGAATAGGGAGAAGCAGGGCTTCTCTCTTTTCGGATGCATAGAGTGGGAACACAGATTGGCGCAACGCTCTTTCCAATCCCTATCTCGGTAATTTCTTCAAAGGGAAAATCTACAGTGGAAGCGGAAAACGGTTCTGTACGCCCGGCTTAAATTGCTATTCCTGCCCGGGAGCGGCGGATCATGCCCGATTGGGGCGTTGCAGGCCGTGGCGGGTTCCCTGCAATATCAGTTTTTCCTTTTTATATTGTGGGGATGCTTTCCCTCATCGGCGTTTTCCTCGGACGCACAGTCTGCGGCTTTCTTTGTCCTTTTGGACTGGTGCAGGAACTCCTTCATAAGATACCGGGGAAGAAGTGCTCTACAGAGAAGCTCGCGGTTCTGAAAGGGCTCAAGTATTTCCTACTTTTCTTTGTCGTCCTTTTTGATGAGTGCATTTTTTTACCGATTCCTTCGGGATGGCGCCTCCCTATTTCTGTAAATACATCTGCCCGCAGGGATTCTCGAAGGGGTATTCCCCTTGCCATTGCAAATGAAGGTATTCGTGCGACGCTCGGGAAGCTTTTTCTCTGGAAGAGCGGTATTCTGCTTCTGGTGCTTGTTCTGTCTGTCTTCGTCTATCGCCCGTTTTGCAAGTTCCTCTGTCCGCTCGGCGCATTTTATGCCTTTTTCAATAAACTGTCGTTTTCAGTACCGGGTCGATGAAAATGCCTGTATTCACTGCGGAAAATGCAGGAAAGCCTGCGGGATGGAAGTGGATATGTCGAAGAATCAGACAGGCCTCAGAATGCATCCGCTGTGGCGAGTGCGTGAAGGTCTGTCCGACGGATGCGATTACGACGTCCTTTGATAGACTGAAAGAGAAGGCGGTAAGAAAAAGAACAGCGAGGCATACATTGTAACGGAGGAAAACCAGGACGACGGTAAAAACTTTTGCTCCCGGAAAGCCTATAGAAAAGGAACAATGAGACGGTGGAAAGGAGAATATAAAAATGAAGAAGTTTATTGCGGATGAAGGATTCTGGAAGATTTTTCCGGAAGCGTTGATTGGCGTGCTCACAGTGCAAAATGTGCAAGAGTCCATTCAATTTGGATCAGGAGAAGGCAGCGGAGATTCAGAATCTTCTTACGAAGGCAAATGAAGACGCAAGACGTTTTGTTCGAATGAAACCATTTCCGAAAATGAAGTAGTAAAAAGCTTGGAGAGAGGCTTATTCCCGTTTTTCCGACGAAGAAAAGGAGCAAGGTGCGCATTGGAAGCTCTTTTTGAAGCGAGTCTTGAAGGACAATCCTGTGGGCTGTATTGCACCGACAGTGGATATTAGCAATGCGATTTCTCTAAAGCACGCATTTCCGATTGGTGCCGAGAATATGGATGCCTTTCAGGAGATATTCATCTTGGTATCATGAAGGGGAGAAGAATTCTGGCCAATCGGTTCAGAGAAAATGGAGCCGCCCCTTCCCGATGAAATTGCGTATTATGATCAAGCCGGTGTGATTTGTCGCTGTTGGAACTGGAGATGGAAAACGGACAGAAGTAAGCGAGGAAACAACGAGAGAATTTATTGCCATGGAGTGCGTTGAGCCGGAGCGAAGGGAAGAATTGCAAGCTGCACTGGATGAGCTTTAGTCAGCTATTATCGCAGTATGTCGGGGCGGAGATTATCACAAAAACAATCGTGGATCAGGGAACACCCGGAGATAACGATAGAGTAGGATTTTTCCTTGTTGATTTTTAGGAACGGATGCAGATTCTTACAATCGTACAAATTCGTGAGAGAAATAAATTTTTTTATTGACAAAGTTCTTACGCTTTAGTATCATTTACTGGTCGCCAATTTTAGCGACTGCGGGGTCTTAGCTCAGCTGGGAGAGCATCTGCCTTACAAGCAGAGGGTCACAGGTTCGAGCCCTGTAGGCCCCATAGTTCGGTCCGGTCTGCGTGTTATACGCAGCCTGGGTCGAATTTTTCTGAACAGCTGTCCGATTCCGGCGACTGTTTGAGGCGAGATAGCTCAGCTGGCTAGAGCACACAGTTCATACCCGTGGTGTCGAGGGTTCAAGTCCCCCTCTCGCTAGAGTGAAGGAGTTGAAACATTCTGAAGAGGGTTGTTTCAGCTCCTTTTGCGTTTATCGTTTTTCTACACTTTGCCTTTTGGAAACGGGAATCAGGAATGGAAAAAAATGGATTAATTTACTTTTGTAATAGAATAGTAGAGCGATACAAGGGAAGTCGGGTGCAGCACTTTGCCGGACGTCACCTCGCCTTTCGACGTTTTCTTTGTTTCCTCTACCGTTACCGCTATGGCAATGTACTCTGGATTGGTATAGTGTATCCTCTTTAGTTTCGCTCTCTGGAGAGTCGAATCACAGTGAGCACAGGGTATCACATCATGCACACGCATCTCGATGATTTGATCCCCTTTTATGCTGTTTTTATTGTGCCGTACTTCCTCTGGTTTCTTTATATTTTTACGGGTCTTGCCTACTTTCTTCTGGTGAATAAGGAGGACTTTTACAAAGTGAGTCTCTTCCTCTTTGTGGGAATGATTGCGAGCCTTGTAATTTGCGAGATTTATCCGAACGGAACCGATTTCCGTCCCGCCTACCTTCCGGATAAAAAAATATTTTCCTGATTATGGTGAAGAGGCTGTACCGTATTGACACGCCGACGAATGTCTTTCCGAGTATTCATGCCTATAATTCTCTTTGTATGCATATTGCGCTGATGAAGAGTAAGAATCTTCGGGAGGCGCGCTATGGCAGGTTTGTGCGTTTTGCATCCGGGCTCCTCTGCATCCTGATTTGTATTGCCACACTGGTTTTGAAGCAGCACTCCGTACTGGATGTCGGGGGAGCGCTACTTCTTCTTTTATTACATACGGTTTTTATCTATGGCTATCCGAGCTTTGCTCTCGGCGAATACTGGGAAAGACATAGCGCGAAAAATACAAAAATAAAGGCAGGAAGACAAGGGTAGAGAGATAAATAAAGATTGAAGAATAAAGAAAAAGATAAAGAAAAAAAGATAAAGAAAAAGATATAGATACAGTTATAGAGACAGGGTGGTTGTTTTGATGATACGGGAATATTTTCATAATGCCGTCGGGCACTTTAAAACGATTACGAAGCATAAGTTGCTCGTCATGCGGCTCTGCTTTTCTGTAGGCCTATATAAGCAGGGCTTGCTGCATGACCTCTCGAAGTATAGCTTCACCGAATTTAAAACGGGAATCAAATATTACAAGGGCTATAAGAGCCCGAACGGCGTGGAGCGGATTCTGACCGGGACTTCTCCGGCGTGGCTACATCATAAGGGGCGGAATAAGCATCATTTTGAGTATTGGTGTGACTATGATCTGGAAAATGTGCATCGCATGATCGGTTGTCGTATGCCGTATCGCTATGTTGCGGAGATGTTCTGTGACAGGGTCGCGGCATCGAAGAACTACCTTGGAGAGCAGTACACGGACGCCAGTCCCTATATTTACTATGAGAAAAATGCGGAACTCACCCCTTATTCATGAAAAACCCGGGAAGAGATAGAATATCTGCTCACGCTCCTGAAGGATCAAGGGGAGAAGGAGACCTCCGCTACCTTCGACAGGAAGTAAAGAGAAGGAGAAAAGAGAAAGAGTTTTTAGAAGGGAGAAAGATTGTGCTGAAAATATTTTTGGAGAAATGGAAAACGCCATTTATACTCCCTCGATTTACTTTAATAATCAGTATGAAGAAGAATGGCTGGAAACAGATTTTTGCGAAAGAAATGATTCGAGATGTTGACCATTCAGAAGTAGTGAGTGGGCATCTTATTGAGAGTCCGGTCTTGGGACCGATTCCACCGGAACGTCTTTCCGGTGGTGTTAAGACCCTTCTCCTTATGGCTTACGAGGAAAGTGGAGCAATTTTCAACGCTTCGGCATGTGGGGATAATTGTGCGAAGTGGATTTTGGCTATTGCTTCTAAGAAGGATTTGACGATTAATTTACATCACATTATGGATTTTAGTGAGGTTCAAGGCTTCTCTGCATTGATATTAAACAGTGGAAAACAGGTAAATGACTATAAAAGCTACTTAGAGGAAGCTTTAAAGATACCACTGGAGGATTACTAAATGAAAGGGAAACATCAAATTGTTGTACAAAATAAACGGATTCAATTTTTCCTTTTTCGATTAAGCGAAATATTACTTTAATCAAAGGAGACAGTGCAACGGGAAAAACCACATTGTTTTCCATGATAGAAGAATATGATCGTCTTGGAAACGATTCAGGTATTCAGGTTCAATGTGATAAACGTTGTACAAGCTTATCCGGACAGTATTGGGAAGATGCTTTGGATAGAATAAAAGATGCTATTGTGTTTTATAGACGAGGACAGTAAATTTGTAAAAAGCAATCACTTTGCAGAAAAGATTCAAAACAGTGATAATTATTATGTGATTATTACGAGAGAGAACTTACCATCCTTGCCATATTCTGTAGAAGAGATATATGGAATACATAGTTCAGGAAAGTATAAGAATACGCGACAGGTTTATAATCTGCTCTATAAGTTATATCCCGATTTTTTGGCTACAAGAAGTGATGTAGTACAAAACCTATTAATTGAGGATTCGCAGTCAGGATTTCAGTTTTTCTCAAAATTAGCGGAGAAATATCGAGTGGGTTGTGAAAGTGCTTATGGAAAGTCCAATATTGCGAAGAAGATTCAAGAGTATCTGAAGAGTAAGCGGAACGGTATGCTCGTTGTTGTAGATGGCGCAGCATTTGGACCGGAGATGGATAGAGTTTCAAAGCTTATTAACAGAGAGAATCGAATTAAAATCTACCTTCCGGAATCCTTTGAATGGCTTCTTCTCGAGTCCGATATTTTGAATGATGGAACAATAAGGAAAATATTAGACAGTCCGGAGGAGTTTATTGAAAGTGAAGTACTTTTAGTTGGGAAAGGTATTTCACGGAACTTTTAATAGAAAAGACACAAAAATCTCCTTATGCTTATGAGAAACCAAGCTTCCACCCTTTTATTTGCAAGATAAGAATTTGAAAGAAAATAGTAGATAAGATGCAAACAGTAGGATTCAATTTGTAAATCCGGCCTCAACATAGCGTTTTGTGAAAATCCTGTCTGTCAAAGCGGAAAAACATGATATAATTTCGCGGTATAGTTGTAAGTGGAATAGTCGTAATCGGAAGACAGAAATAGGGAAGATCAGCATAGAGTTTGGGGAACGAAAGGAGTCGTATGGTATTAGAACGGATCAACAGTCCGAAGGATTTGAAAGCTTTGTCGAAGGAAGAAAGGAAGGAGCTTGCCGGAGAGATGCGGGAAGCCCTGATTGAGCGCGAGCGAGCACATGGGGCACGTCGGGCGGATCTCGGATTCGTGGAAGCGACGATTGCATTGCATACCGTTTTTGATGCGCCGGAGGATCAGATCGTCTTTGATGTTTCACACCAGACCTATCCGCATAAGATGCTGACGGGAAGAGGGAAGCCTATACCGATCCCGCACATTATGATGATGTGGCGCCTATATACGGATCCGGCGGAGAGTCTCTACGATCTCTTTTCTATCGGGCACACTTCGACCTCCATTGACCTTGCGATAGGGATTGCGAAGGCGCGGGACCTCTTAGGAGGGAAGGAGTCGGTCGTTGCCGTCATCGGAGACGGTTCCCTCTCGGGCGGTATGGCGCTGGAAGGTTTAAGCGTTGCCGGAGAAATGGAGACTCGCTCATTCTGATTTTAAACGACAACAATCAGTCCATTGCGGAAAACCACGGCGGGATGTATAGAGCCTGCAAAGCGCTCCGCGAAACAAGGGGAAGCGAAGGACAATCTCTTCCACGGATGGGGCTCGAGTATCTTTATGAGGAAAATGGAAATGACACGGAAGCCTTGATTGCGGCTTTGCAGAAGGCGAGACTTACCAGCGTCCCGTGCTTTTTACATTTTCACAAGGAAAACTGGGTCTTCCCTATGCGGAAGAACATAAAGAGACCTGGCACTGGCACCTGCCCTTCTACCGGGAGACCGGAGAGACAAGGAAGGAATGGGCGGAGGAAGAGGATTACAGCGATTTCACGGTCGAGTTTCTTCTTCGGAAAATGAAAGAAGACCCCTCAGTTCTTGCGATTACGGCGGGGGTTCCCGCGGTATAGGGATCACGGAGGAGAAGAGAAAGGAAGCCGGTGCGCAGTTTGTGGACGTGGGCATCGCGGAGCAAAGCGGCGTAACCCTGCCTCCGGCGCGGCAAAACGAGGGAGCCAAACCGGTCTTCTTCACGTCGGCAAGCTTCTTAGAGAGCCTACGATCAGATGTCCCATGACGCGGGCATCAATTCTCTTCGATTACCATCGTGGTGAACAGTGCGTCTATTTTTCGGTATGCGGGACAAAACCCATCTCGGACTCTATCTTGCCTCGATGGCAAGCACGATTCGAATCTCTATGTTTTTGCGCCTGCCTTTAAGGAAGAGTACCTTGCCATGCTGGACTGGAGCCTGGAGCAGACGGAAAGACCGGTGCTCATTCTTGCGCCGTCCGGAGATGTCCTCCTTCCGAAGTTCCGGTAGAGAAAGATTTCTCCAAACCGCATTTTCACACGGTGCAGGAAGGACTTGGTGCAGCGATTCTCGCTCCCGGATCCCTCTACAGTGTCGGAAAGGCGGCGGCAAAGCTTCTCAAGGAGAAGTACGGGAAGGAAGTGACCCTCATTGAACCGGGGGATTCTTTCCCATCCGGATGAGGAATGCCTTTTCCGCTTTGAAGAAGAATCATAAAGCTCCTGTGTGCCTCGACGACGGAATTCTCGACGGCGGACTCGGCAGAAGATGCCCGCTACTACGGCATGGATGAGATGAAGGTGCTCTGCCTGGGACTTCCGAAGGACTTCTACGACGAGGTTTAACGCAGACGCCCTCTTAAAAGAGTTTGGCATGGACCCGGAGAGCATCATGAAGCGTGATGGAAGAGATGGGGTAGGAAGCGGGTAGGAAATAGAAATGCGCTTTTGTAAGCTCTTCTATAAATAGCTAAAAACAGCTTAAGAATTTGGAATGCAAGCAAAAACCTTTTTAATTCGAATATGTAATTCACTGTATTTACAATGAAATTCGTTTACTGTATAATGAAACTCATAGGAGGGCTTGTTATGGCACAGATTAGTTTAAGATGGATGATGATGTAAAGCGTGACATGGAAAGAACTTTTGAAGATATTGGCTTAAATATGTCCACTGCGATTAATATTTTTCTGAAAGCGGTTGTTCGGGAGAATCAGATTCCCTTCCCGCTTTCTGCTGATCCGTTTATGAAGAAAGTAATATGCAATATTTGAAAAAGAAGAATCAGGATTTTAAAGCCGGGAAATTGAAATTTGCGCAACATGACTTGATAGAGGTGTAAGTATGCAAGCTTTCACTTACAATGGGATATAGATGCATGGGAAGACTATCTTTACTGGCAGACAGAAGATAAGAAGACCTTAAAAAGAATCAATCAATTATTGCAGGATATTCTGCGACATCCCTTTGAAGGAATAGGAAAGCCGGAAGCATTGAAGGGAGACTTAGAGTGGAATGTGGAGCAGAAGGATTGATGAGGTGAACCGCATTGTGTATTCCGTACAAGATGAAATCGTGTATGTCCTTTTCTTGCAAGGGACACTATAACTGTTGAGTATGGCTGGTATTTTCATTCGATTGGAGTTCGGAATGAATTTTTGCGTGCACACTATGGAGAGCGTGATGGAAGAGATGGAGAGCAGAAGAGATGAAATCAATGGATGACATAAAGCCTTTTTGAAAAGAAAATTCTGGCTGAGTTCCCCTACGATGCATGGGGAAGAACTGACGTTTATGCAGGAAGCCTTTGAAAAGCAACTGGATGTCTACCGTTGGGAAAAATATCAATGAAGTAGAACGGATAGTAGCAGAACAGGTAGGGTGTCAATATGCCGTTGCACTTTCTGCGGGACGGCTGCGCTGCATCTTGCGACGAAGCTTGCCGGAAGAAACTTTATGGCCAGGCAAAACCCACGAAGGAACCCTGAAAGGGAAGAGGGTCTTCTGCTCAGACTTGACTTTCGATGCTTCTGTAAATCCGGTGGCGTATGAGGATGGAGAGGCTATCTTCATCGATACGGAACAGGATACCTGGAATATGGATCCTGTAGCTTTAGAAAGCTTTTTCCCTTTATCCGGATGTGAAATTAATCGTGCTGGCGCATCTCTATGGCACACCGGGGCATATTGAGGAAATCCGTAACATTGCAAAGAAAACATGGTGCGCTTATCGTAGAGGATGCAGCAGAGTCCTTTGGGGCAAGATATAAAGGAAAGGAACGGGCACTTTCAGCGATTACAATGCAATCAGTTTCAATGGAAACAAAATCGTACCGGTTCTTCCGGAGGGATGTTTCTGACTGATTCCAAAGAAGATGCCGATAAGGTAAGAAAAATGGAGCACCCAGTCCAGAGAAGATGCACCTTGGTATCAGCATGAAGAAATCGGCTACAATTATCGCATGTCGAATGTTATAGCCGGAGTGGTGCGTGGACAGCTTCCCTACTTAAAGGAACATATTGCGAAGAAGAAAGCCATATATGAGCGATACAAAGAGGGACTCAAAGATTTATCCGTTAGGATGAATCCCTATGATGGAGAGAACAACGAACCGAACTTTTTGGCTCAGCTGTATCCTGATTGATGAAGAGGCCATGTCTTCGCTGGTTCGGGGAGAGCAGAACTTCTATACCAATCCGTGAAAGGAAAAGAGTAATCCGCAGAAATCATGGAAATGCTCACGAAAGTCAATGCAGAAAGCCGCCCGATCTGGAAGCCGATGATCTTCAGCCCATTTATCGGATGAATGCTTTTGTAACAAGGAATGGAAATGGGCGGGGGCAGAGCAATGCCTATATCGATGAAGGAAAGGCACAGGACGTAGGTGCGGATATCTTCCAAAGAGGGACTCTGCCTGCCTTCCGACAATAAGATGACGGAAGAAGAGCAGGAGAGTGATAGAAGTGAAGAGAGCATTTCAATGATATTTTATATGCTGCAAATACTACTCGTTGATAGCTGGAGTGGAAAAATAGATGAAGATCTTAGCAAAACTTTGTAAAGGCATTTCTGTTGATTTCAATTTTTGCCGGTGGAATTGCCTTTTGTTATGGAAATGCTGGCAGCGAAAAAGCGAAGAATAAAAAGTAAAGGTATATATGAGAAATTCGTTAAAAGGCCGATGGATTGCTTTTTAGCTACCTTGTGTCTATTGATTTTTCTCCACTATACTGATTCTCGTGACTTTGGTTCGCATATTCCTCGAGAACCTGTCTTGTTTGAACAAGAGAGACCGGGAAAAAGACGGGAAAGTGTTTAAATTATATAAATTTAGAACAATGACGGATAAGAGAGATGAAAAAGGACAGCTATTAGCGGATGAACTGCGATTAACTGCATTTGGGAAAATGTCTCGATCTAGTTCATTGGATGAGTTGCCCGAACTCTTTAATATTATAAAAGGGAAATGTCTTTGATTGGTCCCAGGCCATTGCTGGTACAATATTTGCCTTTATATAATCCGGAACAGGCAAGAAGACATGAAGTTAGACCGGGACTTAGCGGTTTAGCGCAGTCAAGAGGAGAAACTCTTTAAGTTGGGAAAGAGAAATTTAAGTTGGATGTGGAGTACGTAGATCATATTACTTTTTGGAGATGAAGATTATTATAGATACTATACGAAGCATAATAAATGCGGGAAGGTATATCTGCTGATGGGGAAGCAACAATGCCATTATTTATCGGAGAAAGAGATCAGGAAGGGTAATAATGAGAGAATTACGCATACTTTTTACAGGAGTGGGTAGACGAGTTGAGCTTATACAAGCATTTCGGCAGGCAGCGCTTCGCCTTTCTGTTGCTTTGAAAATATGAGTGCAGATATGAATGGCACAGCTCCGCATTGGCCTATTGTGATTTTACAAAGAAAAGTTTGTGGGATGAAAGAAGCAGGTATATCCATGAGCTGGTTAAAATATGCGATAAGGATAAGATGATTTATTAATCCCAACGATAGATACGGATCTACTTACTTTATCGGAGAACATTTCTGCATTTAGCCACACCAGGGTTATGATTTCAGCCTCGGAAAAATCCGCCTTTGTCAGGACAAGAATAAAAACTTCGCAGTTTTTCGTAGATTGTGGGTTATATGCGCCAATGCCGGTGAATCGTTTAGAAGGTTATAAATCAGGATATCCTGCGTTTATTAAAACCGAAGGATGGCAGTAGCTCCATTAATGCTTTTAGGTGGCAGATAAAGAAGAACTAAAAGTTTATGCATCTCAAATTAAGGATTATGTTATTCAGCCCTTTATTGAAGGGACAGAATATACAATAGACATATTTTGTGATTGGGAAGGAAATCCGATTACCATTGTTCCGCGAGTCAGAGTAGCTGTTCGTGCAGGAGAAGTGTTGAAGACAGAAATAAGCATGGATACTAAAATGCAAGAGGAGATGATAAAGCTCTGTAATGAATTTAAACCATGTGGTCCACTGACAGTACAGTTAATCAAAGATAAGCGAACGGGAAAAATTATTATATTGAAATCAATCCGCGCTTCGGGGAGGTTCTCCGCTAAGCATGAAGGCAGGTGCAGATAGTGCTGAAATTACTTTACGATTACTTCTCGAGAGCGTGTCTTGGCCAAAGATTATATAGGAAAGATTGCAGACAGGGCGGTTTTTAGCCGCTTTGATCAGAGCGTTTGCATCAATATGGAAAGCTATCGGCAACCTTTAAAAAGCAGTGGTTTTTGATTTGGATGACACATTGTATTCCGAAAAAGAATATGTTCGCAGCGGTTTTTGATGCGGTCGCGGATTACTTGAAGGAGCCTCATGCAGCTCATCAGCTTTGGGACTACTTTTAGAAGGGAGAAAAGGCTATAGACTGCTATTTATCTGATTTAAACAGACTTGAGGGAAAAGGATTACTGTCTAGCCATTTATCGAAAACACTTTTCCGAAAATAGTGCTCTACTCTGATATGCAGGAAAGAATTCGGAAGTATAAGGAAGAAGGCATGAAACTGGGAATCATAACTGATGGTCGGGTAGAGGGCAGCAAAAATAAAATTTCAGCATTGCATTTAGATGAGTTAATGGAAGAAATTATTATCACGGATGCATTGGGGGAGAGCAGTTTAGAAAACCCCTAGACATTGCCTTTCGCATACTTCTTACCAAGTGGAGGATTGCACCCTCTGAGATGCTTTATATAGGAGATAATCCTGCTAAAGATTTTCAGGCGTGCAGACAGTTAGGGATACGGTATGAATGGAAAAGAAAACCAAGATGGCGTGCATTGGTGGGAGAGATGAAGCTTCAAAAACGTGTTTATCTGCGGATTCTTCATGATATTACTTAGGATGTTGTCTTGATAATATAAAAATCAATTAGATAAGGATGTTTATTCGAGAATTTCACAGTATTAATAGAAGATTAAGATTTGATAAGTTGAAACATGAAGCAGGAAGTTGAGGAATTAAAATGAAAGTTTGGATATTTAATCACTACGCAACAGAAATGTTTGAAAACAAGGCATGGGCGGCACTATTGGTTTGCAAAGTATTTAAAAAAAGACGGTGTTGACACTTCGATTTTTTTGCATCATCTTTTTAAATAGTGATAGACAAATTGATACGGGAAGTAATAATTATATAGTCACAAGTAGATGAAATACCCTTTGTCTTTGTGAAAGCGGCGGTAGCGAAGAAAAATAATATTGGGCGAGTTTTTAAGCTGGTTACAATTTTATATCAATTTATTTTTCCGTAACAAAATCATACGAAAGTAAGAATGGAAGACCGGACATAATAATTGCATCTTCTGTACACCCACTTACAATGGTGGCGGGTATTCAGATTGCTAGAAATTTAAGATACCTTTGTATTTGTGAGATACGTGATCTTTGGCCTGAAGCTATATTTCAATTTGGAAAAGCAAAAGAAAAAAGTATTATTGGGAGGTTAATGATAAAAGGAGAGCATTGGATATATAGAAATGCTGCTAGCTTAATATTTACTAAAGAGGGTGACGTGGATTACCTTAAAAGAGACGATGGACGCTGGAGCAAGGAGGAGATATAGACTTAAAAATGTTACTATATTAACAATGGAATCGATTTAGCAGACTACGATTACCGTGCCTGTAACTTATCTATAGAAGATGATGATCTTGTTGACAAAATGAAATTTAATGTAACGTATACCGGAACTATTCGACCGGTCAATGATGTCGCTAATCTGTTGGATACTGCAGTAATACTGAGGAATAAGAAAAATTATGATGATATTCAGTTCTTGATTTATGGAGATGGAGTAGCTACCAGAGTTAAGAAGAAGAGTTAAAAATGAAAATTTGGTTAACGTGAAGCTAAAAGGCTTTATAAATCGACAATATATACCGTATATTTTAAATCACTCGGATGTTACTATACTTAACTATGCACAAAAACAGTATAATTGGACCCGTGGAATAGCTCAAATAAGCTTTTTGAATATATGGCAGAGTGGCAAACCTATTATATCAACTGTACGCATGGGTTATTCGATTATCAATCGGTATCAGTGTGGAGTTGAATTGGAACAGGACACACCGGAACTGCTGTGCTGAACAGATTATTAGATTTCATGATATGAGTAGAGAGGAAAGAGACAGCATGGAAAAATGCTAGAGATGGTGCCAAAGATTTTGATTTTAGAATTCTGACAGATAAATTATTACATGTTATTGAGAGCGTAGTGCAATGCGGAAATTAGGAATGTTAAAATCGATTATATTTGAATATGGAATTAGATGGGGATTCTATCGACTACTATATAGCATAAAAATCAAGTCTTTAAAAGGTTACCCAAGCTAGAAAAATTGTACGAAAAACATTTATATCCAACAAGACTTAACCTCTTTTGTATAGATGTAGATATCCTGCGAGTTTTTATAAAAAACCTTGATAAAACAGAGCAAGAGAGATTGTTGGATATTGCAAATAATGCATGTCGAGGAGTTATAAAAGGATTTTCTTCTTTGAATTTAGATTATGGATATCCATTAGATTGGCAATTAAATCCTTTAACCGGAAAGAGGTATGATGAGCTTAAGAAATGGTACGAAAATACCTGATTTCAATACAGAAAATGGAGATATAAAGGTTGTTTAGAGGCCTCAAGGTTTTCTCATTTTATCACCCTTGCAAGAGCATTTTTACTTACTAATGATGAAAAGTATTATAGGGCATTTAGTGAACAGCTGAAAGATTGGGTTGAGAAGAATAAATATGGTTATGGGGCTAATTATAAATGTGGACAAGAGTGTAGTTTGAGGATGATAAATGCTTTACTTGCCTATACTATATTTGAAAAATTGGGAATTACGAGTAATATTGATGCCATATATCTTAAGGAGCTGATTAATAGTTGCTATAGTAAGATATTAAGCAATTTCTTTTATGCATATAAGTGCATCAAAAATAATCATACTCTTTTCGGAATTGATGGGAATGATTGCAGGGGCATATTGTTGTGGAGATGATAGGCAAATTGAAAAAGCATATAAGTTTTTGCAATAAAGTTATAGAAGAACAGTTTATGGAGGATGGAGTATAAACAGTTTTTCCTTTAATTATCAAAGATTAGCATTACAAGATATCGAATGTATCATCTCCATGTGCAAAAGCAACAGGGTAAACAGCTAAGTAGAAACAGCATAGAAAAGATAAGGAAATCTGCACTCTTAATGTATCAATGTCAGGATGAAAAACGGTGATATGCCAAATTATGGAGCAAATGACGGGGCATTAATCTTTTCCGGTTACATCGTGCGGTTATAGAGATTTCCGTCCGATAGTTAATGCTATATATGCATTAACTGCAGGGAATAAATTGTTTGATGATACTCAGCTTCAGGAAGAATTAATTTGGTTCTCCGGGAAAGGAATCGAACAATATGGTGAGAAAAGCTTGAAAAAGGTATCATCACAATTTTTAGCATGCTGGATTATTTACATTAAGAAATAGTGACTCATGGGCAATGATTGTAGCGAATGGATTTCATTCTAGGCCATCGCATATGGATCAGCTGCATTTTGATCTTTGGATTAATGGTGTAAATGTATTATGTGATAGTGGAACATTCTCTTATGCTTCTAAAGAGGGAGAGATTGGTGAAAAATAGTGCTCATAATACTGTTATGGTCAAGAATAAACTACAAATGAATACCTATTCTCACTTTTATGGTTACGGATTGGACGAAAACGAAAATTAGCAAAAATAACAGAGGATAGTTTTGAGGGAAATATAGAATCCCAAAATGGATATACACATAAAAGAAGAGTATTTTCCAAAGGAAATAGGTATATTATTATGGATAAAGTAAGTGAAGATGCTCTGATTCACTTTCATACGCCTTGTAAAATCATTGAGGAAAACGAGATACTTTTTAAGGCTGGTAGAGAATTATGTAGAATGGCTGGTTTTGTTGATTACGAAATAAAAGAAGCGTATAGAAGTGTTTATTATTTAAATAATGAAAAATTAATGATGTTATTTTTAAAAGTAAAAGCAGATCAAGAACTTATAGTTACAATAGATAGGGGAAAGAATAGATGATAAATGTTATAGGTCTAGGGTATATCGGCTTTACCGACAGCACTAATGTTGGCGAGTCATGGAGTGGAAGTTGTAGGTACTGATTATAATAAAGACTTGATTAGTGTTTTTAAATTCCGGAAAAACAACATTCAAAGAGAAAGGACTTGATGACTTATTTCAGGATGCATTAAAGGCCGGTATTAGATTTACAACGGAGTATCAACATACGGATATGTATATAGTTTCCGTACCGACTCCTTATGATAAGTTTAGTAAAAAGATAGATCCCCAGTTATGTGATTTCCGCTATAAAAGATATTCTTAAAGTTGCACCGAAAAGATGCAATTTTAGTTATAGAATCTCAGTTTCACCCGGGACGATAGAAAAATATACGTCCAATTCTGGAGGGAGAGAATAGAAAATGATATTCGTCTTGCTCATGCGCCGGAAAGAATTATTCCGGGAAATATGGTTTATGAGCTACTTCATAACAACCGAACAATTGGAGCTGATAGAAAAGAGGTCGGGGAAAAAGTAAAGGAACTTATTCCTCTTTTTGCCAAGGAGAAATCATTATTACAAATATTAAAACGGCGGAAATGACAAAGGTGGTGGAAAAATACTTTTCGAGCTGTTAATATTGCATTTGCAAATGAGTTAGCTAAGATTTGTAGGCATGACAATATGGATGTTTATGAAATTATAAAAATCTGTAATATGCATCCGCGGGTGAATATCTTCCAGCCCGGTCCGGGCGTTGGGGGCATTGTATTTCTGTTGATCCATGGTTTTTAGTGGGAGATTATCCGAGTCTTGCTAAGGTGATTGATGAATCAATGAAGACTAACGATTCAATGCCTGATTTTTGTTTTATATAGAATTTATGACATTATGAAAGAAAAATCTATGCATGAAGTAACAAAGGGTTGGATTGTATGGATTGACATACAAAGAAAAATGTAGACGATATGAGAGAGTCTCCGACACTTCAGCTTTTTGGAAAGTCAGGAGCACCATCTTGCTACCGGACTAAAAGTGCATGATCCCTATATTGAGAAGGATGTTGTGGCTAACCAGTATCATAGTCTTGATGAATTCCTTATAGAGGTGGATTTTGTAGTTATCATGGTTAAACACAATGAAATTAAAGAGAATATGGATAAGTTGGCGGATAAGATTGTTTTGGATTGTCATAATATCTGTAATATACCCGGTGTTTATCATTTATAATAGAAAGAAAAAAAGTGGAAAGGTTATTAAATGAAGAGCATGTTTTTGCTCACACATGTTCCGGATCCGAAAACGAATAAACGCATAAAAGTTTTTAGGAATATGGGATAGTAAATGTTATATGTACGAGAAGAAAGAGCCAAGATATTTGGGAACCTGCGTTTAACGATGTTGAGTCATTTTATTTATGATGTGGATTTACCGACGGCACAGCATATTTTTAAAGAGATACATAGTATCTAGAGGGTATCAAAAAGGCATTAGCGAAATTAAATGAATTGAAACCGGATTTGATTTATGCAGATGAGGCGATTCTTTACTTATAGCGGAAAATATAAAACAACAACATCGGGATATTAAGCTATTTTATGATGTGGCAGATCTTCGGAAATATATATTGAAGAGCCTAAAAAGGTTAATCAACAGGATTATAAACGAAAGCATTAAGAATATTGAAAAAGAGATGTTTTAGAATAGTTGATTATCTGGTTATCACTTCGGAAAAATTTTTATAGTGTATATTACTACAAACTGATTGATAAAGAGAAGGTGTTATTTATTCCTAATGCACCGGAAAAAGGAGGTCTTTGATAAATATATTAAGAAGAATGACGGAGTTTTTACGGTCGGCTTTTATAGGGTGGCATTAGATATTTAGATCAGATGAAGATGCTGGTTGATGCAGCGGAGATTTGTGGTTGTAATGTGCTATTTGCAGGCGCAGGCGGAACATCACATGACTATGAGGAAATTTCTAAGATACTGCAGCAACAAAGCTTGGGTAAAATTCACAGGAAAATATGATTATAAAATGGATATAGCTAATCTATATAGTAGTATTGACTGTGTTTATGCGTATACAATGCTGATAATCCTAATGTGAGAATAGCCTTGCCCAATAAATTATATGAATCCGTGTATTGTAGACTTCCTATTATTGTAGCGAAGGGACGTATCTATCTGAGCTTGTAGAAAGATGGGGAGTAGGGCTAGCTGTTAATCATAAGAATTCTCAAGAACTGATAGATGCATTAACAGAACTTAGAAATAATAAAAATGAGAAAAGTATTTGAGGAGAACTGTATTAAGATCACAGAAGAAGTAGTAGCGGACAAGTACTTAAATCAGCTGGTGGGGAAGATACAGAATGACATTATAAACAGAAAGTTCTCATATCTATAGATACAGAAGGCCCTGCCGGAAAAAGCCGGTTGATGCTTTGATTTTTGGAAAGACGAAATCGGGGAAGAATATGGAATCCGTTATTTAATGGATTTGTTCTGATGAATATGGAGCGAAAGCGCTTTGTTTTTGTGGATTTTGCAGAAGCCTGGGAATATGGAGAGAGAGCATCACAGAAGTAACTCAATGTGATTCTTGACAGGGGACATAATGTCGGAGTTCACATGCATCCTGATCATATGGCAGATAAGAACCGAAGATATCTGTGGCAGTATAGTTTTTGATGAACAGTTGGAAATGATATTAAAGTGTACTGAACTATATAAAAATTAGTTGGAAAAAGTCCATTATCATTTCGTAGCCGGAAGATATGGTGCAGATAATAATACAATCAAAAATATTGAACAACAGGGATACTTGTACGATATGAGCGAATTTTATGGGAACAAATATTGCAAGATAAATCCAGCTCCTTGTTTTTAATCGAATGGTGAATATAGGAAGCAATAAGATTATTGAAGTACCTGTAACATCTTTTAGAAGTTTTTAAGTGTCCTTTTTACACAAGATTTGATAAAATGGATTGCTCAATGGATATTCAAGGAGTTTTATCGAGTTATAAATAAAAGCATACCATGAGCAGTTAGTCGACGTAGTTTTCTTTTTGTACATAGTTTTTCTCTACTCGATTGGAGACAAAATCCGGATAATCCTTTATTTAACAAGAAGCTTGGTCAACGTTTACAGCTTGAATGGATTAAGAATAATGAAAAGATGGAATTCATTTCAGAATCAGACTTAAAAATATTGATCTACATACTGGAAGTGTTGATACCGAGTTGGATGCCTCACGAGGATTGATGGTATACTATTTTTATCAAAACGAGCATTAAGAGTATTGAAAGATAGGAGTATGCTAAATGTATAAAACGACAGCCAAGAATACTTTATTTTTCTTTTATTACTCCTACGGAAAGGTTTTGGTGGCGGAATAGGGGCATTACAGTCATTGCACTCATTATGCAGCTTTGCTGATGTGACCTATGTTGGACCTGAATTTAATCAATGCGAATTTGAGGAATACAATATAAAAATTAGAGAGTGTTTGTATCATTAAACAAAGCCAAGGGATATCCTAAAGAGGGTTGCTCGCCTTGTTTTCAGAGGAATAACCACAAGCTTTTTGAGTCCTGGTTAAAAATTGTTACAACAATAGACGCTAAAGAATTTGACTGTTGTTATTTGGACTATACGAGACAAGATTTTGTTGTGTACAGGCAAAAAGAAAAGGATTACCGGTGATTGTCAGAGCTCATAATGTAGAAAAAGCGATTATTTTTGACGCATTATAGAAAAATTTAACTAATTTTATACACAAGAAACTAGGTAAAAGAGCAGATGCATACAATACTCGAATGTTATATGCTTTAACTCCCCAAGATCAAAAGAAGGCTTGCTGAGTTATATGGTCGAGATAATAATATCAAATATGCCAGTATGTGTAAAGCAATTTAATACATCTATGAAGGAAGATTACCGGAACCTTTCGTAGCGATTACCGGTTCGTTATGGTTTGGTCCAAATGCTGAAGGCACTATATGGTTTCTTGAAAATGTATGGTCAAAGCTAGATGAAGATTTGAGAGACAAATATGCATTAGTGATTGCTGGATCAATCAAAATGATAAGATTAGCATCTTGCAGATATGATTCCTAACGTTTTTATACTCGAATCCAATGATATAGATCCTTATTATCTGCAGGCTTATGCATATGTAGCACCGATTTTCTATGGAGCTGGGATGAAAGTGAGATAGCGGAGGCTCTTTCTTGTGGCCTTCCGGTTATTACGACGAATCATTCCAGTGCCGGATATGAGTCTGTACAAGATTTAATTACTGCTTTCGAAACATCAATGGACTTTTATCCGAGAAATTGAGGTCTATTAAAACAGACGAATCTGCTTATGGACAATTAAGTAGAGTTGATTTCAGAAGGCTGTGCAAGTAATTATTCACTTCTGCAATCATGCAAAATTGTAAAAGAAACTTTTGAAGAAATAATAGAGGGATGAGTTGATGCTTTGGTATTGGATTGTATAGTTTAATGTTGCTGACCTTATTGGAACAATTCAGCAATATCGAAGGCAGAGAGCAAACCAATTTGTTTAATATATTCAAATTTTCTTTGTGTTTATGAGACACTATAAGGTGGAACGGCAAAGCACTCGGGATTGGGAAGGATATTATAACATTTTTAATTGGGAAAATATTCGTTCTTTGAACAAGTATTTACTATTCATTATTGGCCCTTGAGCCTGCATATTGCTTTGTCCATGAGAATGATTAATTACTTGACGGGAGTTATAGCAGTTCTACTATTTTTTATAGCTTGTATGCTTCTTTTTGCTTTTATCGGGCATCAGTTTATCTTGACGAGAGACAAGTTGGGCAGGCAAACAATGAGTTTACATCGGGGAACAGAAAAATAATAAATCCACATTGATAACAACTTATTTTCATATGGTGGGCTACAGGATGTGCAAGTGTATTTGTGGTTAGAACTAATATTGCGGTTGCGATATGTTTACTCTCAATAAAGTACATTGAAAATAAAAATATGGAAATTTATCTCAACGATTTTATTTGCTTCGATGTTTCATTTTGTAGCCATTGTGTTCTTTATAGTATATCCGTTTTATCATAAGATTTGGCTTAAAAATACTTGAAGGTCTAACCATGGCACTTGCAGTTGGTACTATAGAATTCAAAAGAATAATTCCTATAGTCAGGATACTCGCGATATGCTGAAAAATAAGTTCTTACAATATGAATAGAACAGAAATATTTGCATATCTTAGTATTCAACATACTGGTTATCAGGACAATAGCTGAATACAATACTTATTATACTGATTATTTTTGTATATAGGACGAACGTTAAGGTATAATTTAAGGTTTACAGGGCTATTCAATATATATATTATGGGTGCATGTTCAGGCTTTGACAATTGGCTATAATATGGAATTTGCAAGGATTGCTGTATTTTTCTTAAGTGCTCAGTTTTTCTTTTGCCATATATTTTTAGAATTAGGAGAAACTCTTTTGAAAAATTAATATATTTTATAATCGTTATCAATTTTTATGGGGTGAAGATGTTTTCACTTCTTAACAGTACTCCTGCATGATTCAATGTTTACAACTATTTTTCAAAAGTGATGATAAATAAAAAGAAATTATAGATTTGAAAATAGTCAAAATATGCTTGTCATAAATTATAAGTTGGAAGGATGGTAGTTAATTGAAAAATCATGGTAGTTTTTCGAACCGCCCAGAAGCAATAAAGCTTTGTCCACTAATAAATGAGATTAGGAAAACAATTGCAAGTTGTGGTTTGTGTAACTGCACAACATCGTCAAATGTTGGATCAAGTTCTTGAAGCGTTTTTCTATTCGGCCTGATTATGATTTGGATATCATGAAGAATAGGCAAAACCTTTTGATATTACAACTAATATTCTCAGCTGGATTCGCAAACCGTCTTGGAAAAAGGAAAAGCCGGATGTGGTTTTAGTTCATGGAGATACATCTACAACATTTGCTACTGCTCTAGCATCTTTTATCTTCAAATTCCAGTGGGGCATGTGGAGGCGGGACTTCGGACATATAATATCTATTCTCCATTTCGGAAGAATTCAATAGGGAAGCTGTATCTGTGTGGCTGAATATAATTTGCCCGACACCTCTTGCTAGAAAATTTATTACGAGAGGGTAGAAAAGCTGAGAATATATATATCACCGGAAATACAGTGATTGACGCAATGCAACATACTGTTATGATGAATACACCCATCCGGAGTTGGAATGGGTAGGAAGAGACAAGCTTATTTTTATAACAGCGCACAGAAGGGAGAATTTAGGGATCCTATGCGCCATATGTTTAAAGCTATCAGACGAGTTCTCGATGAACATCCTGATTGTAAGGCAATCTATCCTATTCATATGAATCCTTTGGTTCGGGAACTGGCAGAAGAGGAATTAGCAGATTGCGATAGAATACACATTATTGAACCAATAACTGTTTTTGATTGCCATAATTTTGCAGGCAAGGTCATTTCTTTGTTTGACTAGATTCCGGGGAATACAGGAAGAGTGCCCGACATACGGAGTTCCTGTACTAGTTATGAGGGATGACTACGGAGCGACCGGAGGGAGTGAATTGTGGGTATTGAAGTTAGTCAGGAACCGAGTGAAGATGTCATTTATAAAAACATTTAAACTCCTCTTTAGAAAGATAAGACTGGAGTATGAAAAATGAGTAAAGCCAGTAATCCATATGGGGGATGGACATGCATGTGTGCGAATAGCGGATATTCTGGAAGGTAAGGAATATACGCCGCCATGGAAACCGTACTATGAAAGAATAAGACAGTGCAAAGCCTTGATGCAAATATCTACTCAGCATTTTATATGTAATTCTAAATTAAATGGTTTCTTATACTCTTTATTAACAATGGCAAACTAATACTACTTCTCCTGTTTGTAGATGGTGGAGATTTTAAATATTACGAAAAATGGAGATAGAGATTGTATGGATAGGATTTTCAGAAGGTAGAGAAGTCACTTAGGTTGATGAGGAAAGTATCATCAATCACTTTTAGCCAGTAAGGAGAATAGTCGTGATTGATTTGAATATGTCTCTTTTGATTTATTTGACACTTAATATTTAGAACTGTACAATCACCTCAGGATGTCTTTAGAGTGATTCCAATTCTTTACAATGAGAGAAATACTGTGAGAAAGTTGATGAGCATAAATTCTATATAGACCGTATTTTTGCTGGAGTGTAAAAGCTAGAGCCGAAAAAGAAGAAGTATCTTGACGAGATATATTCAATCTCGAATATCCGGATTTGTTGAGAGATATTCTAAAAGAAATTGAAATCGAATTTGAAATCAAAACTGTATTAAAAACGAGGCAATTATACCAATACTTCAAGAATGCTTAAAGTTAAGGAAGAAAATTATTATAACGACAGATATGTATTTGCCTCGCAAGTGTATAGTTGAAATTTTATAGACGTAACTTACGAGAAATTATATATTTTCAGCTGGCGTAGGTTTAACAAAATTATGGACACTTTGTGTGATTAGTATGTATGATCTTAATATAGATAACACTAAAATCATACATATTGGTGACAATCTAATTACTGATATTAGTAAGGCTAAATCACGAGGTATTGAGGCACTGCTTCGCCCCTGATCAAGGCTACCACCCCAAAGTTTTATTCATCAGATCGGATTAAGGTAAACTCGGTTTAAACCATCTAATCAGTTTAGCTAATCATTGTTCAGACAATACGGTGGAGCGTCGGCATAGGAGAATTTACCTCGCACCGTTTTTATTTGAATTTTCGTCATTGATCAATAGAAAACAAAGAAAGAACTTAAAATGAACAAGCTTTTATGGCAAAGAGGATATTTAATAAAAAGTTTATGCGAAAAATTGTTTCCGGAAGAGTCTGAAAATTGTGTCATTTAAGACTTAATAAAATATCATGCGTTTACCATCTCTATATTATGATGCGTCTGTCGATACACTAATTAGATTCTTTTTGCCGAGTAGAGTCGATCGAAACAAATCATTCAAATATTAATAAATGGTAGTGATGAAGATATGTTGAATATCTTATCTTGCCAAAAAGATATAGGCATAGACATTAAAGAAGAGGTGAGTGTGCAAGATATTTTGGCACATAAACATGATGAGGTAATTAATAAAAATACTCCTAACTATTAGGAAAAATGTAGAGAGCAAAATAAGCTACTTTTTATATTTAGAGCAAATGGACTATTTGAAGGTACGATAGGTCTTGTTAATAATAGTATTAATGGAAATACACAAATTAAGTTGGAAGAGATATGTCAACGGGCTAATTGTAAGATAAAATATGTATGGAATTCAGTCGTTAAGTCGGTATCATGTGAAAAAGAAGCTTGGAATAAGGTGGCTGGCATGGCTTACAGTTGACCTCGTTGCCGGTAAGTATAATTGAGGAGTTTTAAAATCGAATGTATTTTGTTTGAGCATTTAATGTTTGACTGTTGAACAGCAAATAGTCTATCTATTGTTGCTGGAAAGTTTTTGTAGAATTAGATGATATAGGGAAAGAGAAAGAAAATACTGAACTGGTACATTATCTGGCGAAGAGGCTTTACAGCTTTTGACGGTATATGAAAAATATGGATATGTTCCTATAGGCCATGATGTTATTGATTTATACTTACAGTTCAAAACCCTTTTCCTGAAGATCTGAAAAGCGATTTCGATGCTTTATGATAGGATTTTTGATGGAGAGAAAAACTTGTTGAAATTGTAGAGTTTAGATATAAATATTTATTTAGAAGCAGAGATATCCCCAGTGTGCTTTTGGATTAATGGATATCTTACTCAAAAGGAAAAGAAAAGATAAGTGGTTGTTTGATTGGTTAAATATCCGCAAATTCAATAGAATGAGTTTTGGGTAATGGTATTCCTATGCTAAATATAGATTACTTGATGACTGATTTTGAACACAGTGAGTGCAGCTTAAATAAAAATGCTTAGAGAAAAGTTTAAATGATTAAAAATATATACGAAAATATAAAGGTATGCCAATTATCCTTAAGAGGATTTGGTTTACAATTTGCGCTTTTTGCGGAAGGCGATTTCCATGTTAGCACGTTTTTACGCGAGAATCTTGACAAGAGAGCAGTATGGAGTTGTCAACTACCGTTTATGGCATGGCGGTTGGTGATTAATTTATTATCACTCTAACCTTTATAGGTCCATAATGAATCTATATGTTAGATATGAAAAAATAAAAAGAAGTTTTATCTTCCTTATGTAGTTTGAGCCTGATAATTACACTCAACATGGACTCTTCTTTCAATAGTATTTATTAATCCCTTATCGAAAATCATGGACTTCTAGACCGCTTATCCTGTGCCTTTTTCTATATTCAATTAGAGTCCATCATTCAAATGCTGGATTACAAAAGATATGATGGAGTATAAACCGGCTATATTTGTCTCCTGCTTATAACTATTATATCGGTTTTGGAGGAGGTTCTGCATTATTTTTATTGCAGTGACAGCGGAATGGAAGATATACCCGCAAATATTTGCGTATCTATTATTAGAACTATAATTTATTTATTTTTGATGTTAAAAGTCTGAGTTTTATAATAAGGAGTTTGGCTCTATTCTTTATCATTTTGCTTTAGGATTAATGCCTCATTATTTGTCTGAATTTGTTCTCCAAAGCTCCGATAAGATAATGATAGATGAAAATGTGGCGCATCGGATGTTGCGTATTATAGTGTCGCTATTCCGTTGGTTCGTTAATTTCTCCTTGTTTGCAGGGTACACTAAAATTCTCTTTTGTACCCTATCAATATCAGATGATACAGTCAAAGAAAAATAAAACACTGGCGCAGACAACCAAGTATGGCGTTTTGGCAGGAATCTTGTTGTTAATAATGCTATTTGGATATGAAATTGTACTTGTTTTGTGGAGAAGGTATTTACACGTATTCAGGGCGATAGTGCTAACATGCCTAGGGTATACTTTAATTATATGCTTTTAATTATTTGCCAGAGTGCAAAGTATTATAATAAAAGATAACTATAGTTATCTCCTTTCCAATTATATGTAAGTGGCTTCTAAATATTTTACTTAATTATATTTTCACTAAGATATATAGCTATGTTGCTGTTTTATACACACCTTTGCTTGCTTTGCTATATTTTTGCTTTATTCATTGCGGATTTTATAGAAAAACATGTATGATGGAAATGAAGGCGGACTCATCTATGATGGAAAAATATTAATATTATCGTTAGTAACTTCTATTTTTGATGGTATTGTTTATTCAAAAATATTCCTGTTTTGAGTATGGATTCGTGTTATTATATTTGTTCCATTTTAAAAAGAAAATGGATTATGGAGAATATTGAAAGCTATATATAATGTTGTATTGAATCTGGAGTTTTTATAAAAAGAAGGTGGATAGAAGAAAGCTGAGGAAACGGTTATGCATAAAGAAAATAGTAGTACTTTTGAACTTCTAAGAATATTATCTATGTTTTATGATTATTTGTTTTCATTGCTCACTTTCATGGAAAGAAATTTTCTGATGGAGGGAAATAGGCTAACCATTAATTTCTTTACATATGTTAGGGAATTGGGTAGGTGTTTTGTTTTAATTTCAGGCTATTTTTATGATAGACCCCGAGTTTAAAAATCGATAAATTTATTAATCTGGTTGTTCAAGTTTGGTTTTATGTAATACTAAGTCACTACTATTGCGAGCCTGTTTTTAATCAGCAGTTTATTTATATTCTAAAAAGAATGGTCTTGTCCATTTGCACCCTGACAGGTATTAGTTTGCCCTAAGTCTTATTATTATATCTTTTCAACCATTTATATTCATCTTTGTAGAGCGACTAGTACTGGACAATTAAAACTCGTTTTGTGATGTTAAGTCTTATAATATGGAGTATTATACCATCCTTTTAGAAACATAGAGGACAGCTGTTTTATAACCGATTCATTTGGATGGTTGTTATATTATATTATCGGAGCATTTTTAGTAGAAAATTCTTTCTACATTACAGATAACAAAGATTAGATGGATATTTTTTATCAACCTTCATGGCTACGTTCATAGTATGCTTTCACAAAAATGGAATATAAATGGCATACTGGAAGTACATGGTGGCCGCCTAATTCACTAGTACAGGTTATTTGTCGGCTTCACTTTTTGCTATATTTTTAAAGATGGATATTAAGAATAATGCAATTATAAATTATGTTTCCTCGTGTACATTTGGTATTTACTTATTACATGATGGTGTATTGCAATCCATATTGTGGAATGATGTCTTTAGGACATATGAATTTGGGAATAATGGAAAAGTGATTTTGAGGATATTGGTTTCATCTCTTATTATATTTTTCTTTGGAATTATTGCGGATTCCTCTATAAAGTTTTTAGTAAAGCTATACAACCCTATAGTAAAGTTTAGTTCCAGTTTTATAGATACAATCCTTAGAGTGTTAGAGGCTAGTGTTAGCAAGGTATTTTTGGGGGATGAGAATTGAAAAACCATTAATTTCTGTTAGATGATTTGAAGTGAGGGGATGAATTTTGTAAATGATGGTCGTCTATGAAATTCACTTTGCTTTGAATAGCATAAACGTAAATAGTAAATAACCCGTCCGTTCAAAAGATTATTCCGTGGCAGAGCCACCGTTTCCGATAAATTAGAGCCACTGCATCTGATATTCAAGAGCCGATTATCCGCAGTTGGGAGCCACCCAAAGGTAAATGGTAAATAACCTGTCTTCTTTCCTTTTCCACAAAAATTGAGATAATCGTGAAAAGTGTGAAAAGTTGAACGCACTTTTTCCACTTTTACAAACTTTTTCCACTTTGTACACTATCTCAGGGAGGAATTCAAGATGAACACAAAACTTGCTACAAGCAGGATGCGAACAGGGCAATATATGAAAAATTTAATACAATTTGGAAATTGATCTTAAGAAAAATTTTGAAGTTGATAAACTCGGAAAAATCATATATTTCAGCTAAATTGAAGCGTAAAAGGGGAATGGTTCAATGAACTCCAAAGATGTCGGGGCAGAAGATGAGGCAAATAAAATAGAATTGTTTGATTCCCTGAAGAAGCAAAACTGTTTCTTTACCGGTTCTGGTATTAGTCTTTCTTCTCAAGTCGCAGAAGTGTTAGTGATGTTTTTAGGACATACATGCAACGTGTTCCTCCCTGAATATGAAAGTGATTTTTCTCATGTTCTCTGGAGATGTCAAGAAAAGATTATATTTGTAACTGTATTCAGCCGGAATTATTTTTATTCGATATTATTAGACTTTGCTCAAGACGAAACCGTTTTAGAGATGTGGAATTGTCTTAAACAAGATCATTATACAAAGCGTTATACCCTCAAAGCCTAATTTTATACACTATTTCATAGTGGTGTATTCATATCTTTCAATGTGCCAATATTTACTATGAACTACGATAAGATGTTTGAAAGTGCCTGTGAAATGTTAAACATTTCCCTATTCCGTTGATGTTGATACAAGTAAATTGAGTGAAGATAAAAAAACGAGTTATAATCTGTAAGCTGCATGGCAACCTACGAGAAAATACAGGGATAAAGTCACTTCAAATGATATTGGAACGACTATGTCATCTATCTCAAAAAGAATAGTAAATGGTTACATTACATTCATGCTAAATGGAACAATATGATATGTGTATTTGGGGATATAGTGGAAGGGATATAGATTATTTTCCTTTTTATTAAAAGATTATCCTAATACAACGAATAAAAAGAGATTTTTGAGCAAATTTGGGAATCCTGAAAAATCTACTGTTGATGGAATAACAAAAGAAAATGCTTCATTATTACCAAATGTAAGAAAAATAAAGGATACCCATCGTCAATGGAAGAGAAATTGACGAAAATTTTAGATTATCTTGATAAGAAAGCTGGCTATATGCCTACATATTTCGTTTCCTAAAAAGAAAAACCAGTATCTCGAGATGAAAGGATCTGTTTTAGGGAGCTTGCAGAACAAATCTCTACATCACGTCCGTATTTTTGACGATGATTTACTATGGATGCAAATAATGAGGCAAACTGGACATAATAATGATTTGAAGAAATTATTCTCAGAAACACTTGAGAAAGTTTCTGCGGGTGAAAAAATACTAGAAAGAAAAAGATTCTTATTATATGAAGCAAAGAATTTTTGGCGAGAAAGAGCGGATTTTTAGAATATAGAAAGCTAGCTAGAAACTTATATAGGATGGTGAGTAAAAAGTATCATTATCGAATGAAGATAAAAATAGTATTAAAACCTGGCGTTGGTTCAATATGTCTCTTCCTTGCAGAGTGTATTCCTTCAGCTTTGAAGCGTTACATGTACCGGTATTCCAAAGGCGATATGGGCTATTAATTTTGGTTAGGATTGGTTTGCAATTTTTGAATTTTAAATTCAACAAGAACAAATATATCGATGGTTATAACAAAACACTTGCGCAAGAATGCAAAGTTAAGAACTTTAGCCATAGATTATAGAATCCCTTTCTTAAAAAGGTACAGTATGGAAACAGCTGAAAATTAAGGGAACAAGCCTATGAAATTGGAAATTATGAGACTGTGATAGGTGCAAACAAATATTTGGGAAGATTAGATGTAGAAAAGGGATATTTTACGGAAGCAGATAACTTTGCCAAAATGGTAAGTGATTTAAGTGCTTTGTCCATTATTAACAGGAATCATAACCCGGATGAGGCATTAAATTATGCAATAGACAGCGGAAATAATTTAAATATTGTAAAAAGCATCAAAAAGGATTTAACTAATAGAGGTGAAATAAAAATATAATATAAATAATGAGGACAAAGAAAGGCTTTTAGAAACGATTCATAAAATAACACCGAAAAGACTAAGTAAAACATTATTGACGATAAGCAAAAGAGAAGGCTTATTGAATTAGAAGGTGGAACAAAGTCTATGAAAGCATATTTATGGGCGCGTTTGAAGGTAAATGGTCAATAACCCGTCATCTTTTTTTCTCACAAAATTGAGATAATCGTGATGTGAAAAGTTGAACGCACTTTTTCCACCTTACAAACTTTTTCCACTTTGCACACTACCCTCAGGGAGGAATGCAAGATGAACACAAAACTGCTACAAGCAGGGATGCGAACAGGGAAATGGGCTAACATTATTAAAGATTGTACGAGAGAGAGTGGTCTAAAAGTAGATGACTATTGTGCACAGCATGGCCTCTCCAGAAATGCCTACTCTACTGGCTGAAAGGTAAAGGAAGCCGCCCTTACGCAAAGTGGATTTGTGGAAGTACGGCAACAAGTGGAGGTTTCCTCCTGCTATCCATCTCCAAAGTTAACAGCTTCCGTAAACGAAATAGTTTTTGAGGGATTGACAAAAACACGCCGATGGATTTGCTGGCAAACGTTATAAAGATCTTGAAAAATGCTTAACGATGCTTCCGGATTCAAACATATCTCTGTCAGACCGGATACAGACCTTAGACGTGGTATTGAAGGTCTGATTGCAGTAGTCAATGCCGGTTTTAAACTTGATCCAAGAGAATCCGGCTCCATCTTTTTGTTCTGCGGTCGCAGTTGTGATCGCATAAAAGCTCTCCTGTACGAGGGAGACGGTTAGCTTCTTTGCTATAAACGACGTACAGATCGGAAAGTTACAGTGGTCACGGAATACCAGTGAAGCCCGCACTTTAACCCCTCAGCAGTTTTTCAATGAGCGATTGACCGAATTTTGCGCTGGCAAACATAGCGGATGTAATCAAAATCCGGCAGGTGCTTCTGCTTGAAGTTTATTGTCTTTCGAAATAGCATTTCTCTAAGACACTGTCCGTCGTCGTATCCAACGGACAGAGATATGTAACTCTGCGCACGTTTAAGGACTTTGTTGACGGTGTTGCGGACACTCTCGCACTCGCAGTGATGCTGCATTCACTCGAGATCCAGGCTGTTAAGCACTAGGATTTCTCGGTATTGAGTCATATTTTGACTTCTTCATCTGTCGTATTCACACCTGAGTGTGCCATACAGTATAAAGGAGTTTTTCCTACAAACAGGAGACGAAAGTGGCCTCGGGCACCGGAATTCGTAGCTCTTTTTCCGGAACGGTGGCTCCGAAAATCCGGACAGGTGGCTCAAAGTATCCCGGAATACCTTGATTAACGAATGCCATTGACTATGTCAAATAGAAAATGTATGCTTTTAGGTATATTTGTGCGATGGAGGAGGATGAATATGGCTAGTTCCGATCAGATAAAAAGTCCCGACGTAAAGCGCACCTTGATCAGAATGATGAAAAATTCAAAACAGTCGTACTACAAATCGCGGCTCTGAAGCAAAACAGGGCGTGAGATTGTTGCCCGGGAACTTAAAAGTATGTGGGACAATATGACTCCGTCACAAGAACAATATCATAAAATGAATAATGACGATTCCATGTTTCTTACATTGATGCCTCAATGATAGATTGTCCGATCTTATTGTGCTCTAAAGATCTTGAAGAGAGAATAAAAAGGATACCCGAGAGCATAGAAATAAAAATAAGCTTAAAACAATATGGATATGGCAATGAAGGAAGATTCTCTCAGAAGGAAATCCGGCACAGGAAAGACCTTTACGGCTTCTGACAGCATCAGAGTTGGGACTGCCTCTCCATATTATACAAATGGATAAGGTGGTTACAAAATTCATGGGCGAAAACGAGCGCAAAACTACGCCGGATTTTCGATTCGGTTGACACAAGCATAGTATACCTGTTTGATGAATTTGATGCGATAGGTGCTGATCGAGGTTTGGATAATGAGGTAGGTGAAGCCAGAAGAATTTTAAATTTTTCTTGCAGTTTATAGAGTAAAGATGAATCGGACAGCATTATAGTCGCTGCGACAAAATAATCAGCAGATATTGGATCAGGCATTATTTAGACGTTTTGATGATGTGCTTCATTATTCAATGCCGTCTGAAAGAGAAATAGAGCGGTTATTTGAATTTAAACTGGATGGATATTGCCCAAATTTTATTCCCGGTGAGGCGTTGCTTACAGCGGCAAGGAATTTAAGTCAAGCGGAAATCATTCGCGTTTTGTAGACGATAAAGCTGTAAAAGATTCGATTTTATACGGCGGTGAGATAACAGAAGAAAGACTTCTTTCCTTGTGTATGAACGAAAACTGGCGTATATCCCCAGGGAGGCATAAAACATGGCAGGGAAGAAACGTATATTTCTCCATGAAGTGAACAGAATGTCATACTCTTCAGAAGGAGCGCACAATACGGACTCCTTTCCTGTACGATCAAATCCGAGACAACATGCAGAGCATCTTGAAAGTCTGTTGAAACAATGCTTGGAAGAAATTCCGACTCAATCCAAAGGGGAAGTGCTTAGGGGAAAAGAAGGTTTGTATTTGGAATTTTCAGGGGAAACCAATAAAGAACTTAATACAAAAATCTTTAGAAAACATACGTAGGGATTTCGTCTTCTTAATATTCAGGAGGAAAAATGACACTACAAAAGCTACAGTATACATTCCCTTTGAAAAAGACAGAATATTATTTTGCGGAAAGTGGATGAACTACTAAGAAAAGCTTAGGTGGAAATGGAAACCCTAAAAATAATGACTTAATTCGAAGTATAGAATATGTTAGAGGAGCGAAATTTGAATCTTTTTGGATAGGGAAAAAAGAATTCATGCCTGCGCAGGAAGCGGTTTGGTGAAGTATGGCGAGATATAAGCAGAATAAAAGATGTAGTTGAGGCAAATTTCAAGAACTGCTGTAAAGAATTAAATATTGCTTGTAAATCCCCAAAAATCAGTTTTCCTGAAAGACTGGTCTTTTTAGTAAAAGCTAATGAAGATAATTTGGTTAACTTGTTAAGGATATGTGATGATATCGCTGAATCTCAGGAGAGCGCCTGAACCAACTTTCTCTTTTGATGGGCTCGAGGGGAGAACAAAAGATTGGGAAGACGAATTGTTGGAAAAGGCTAAGAACTGAGATTCTAAGACAACAGTCTGTTTACTGGATATCGAATCTCTGCAGAACATCCGTATTAATTAAACCTCATATTGTTCATGGGGGAATCTCAGTCGGTAGATACTGCTTTAGTCCTCTTCTGATCATGATGGGCACGGAACGGAAATGGCCGGACTTTTGCTATATTGCGATTTGAAAGAAAAGCTCTCTCGATGGAAGAAATTTTTGTTTCGCACAAATTAGAAAGCGTGAAAATTTTACCGCCTAGAGGTGAAAATGATCCTGAGTTGTATGGAGCCGTTACAGAACAGGCAGTTGCGTTGGCGGAAATACAAAATCCGAAAGTGAACCGAAGCGATCTGTATGGCTGTGACTGCACCGGAATATACGGAAGGAAATGGCCAGCCGTCTTCATGGTCAGGCGCTTTTAGATAGTCTTGCTGCCGGAGTAGACAGTGAAGATAGAGATAAAAGATTAATACTAGTGAGTGCCGGAAATGTGCTTCCTGGACGAATTGAGCTAAAGGGGATATCCGGAGGTGAATGGGCTTCATAGTGTGGAAAATCCGGGACAATCATGGAATGCTTCAACAATTGGGGCATATAATCAGGATGTAGATATTCAGCATGAAGATTTTTCCGGTTTTGCTCCGTTAGCCGATGTTGGTGAACTATCTCCCATAGTGCTACATCGTAATTTGGGACAAAAAGTGGCCGATTAAGCCGGAGATTCTTTTAAATGGGCAATGTTGCAAACAAATGGAACAGACTATTCAGAATGTCCGGACTTTTCTTTGCTAACGACGGAAAAGATTATTCAAAACACCATTTTCGACTATTTGGGCGACGAGTTCAGCAACTGCACAGGCTGCGTGGATGGCATCTCAAATCTAGTGTCGAGTATCCGGACATATGGCCTGAAACAGTAAGGGACTTATGGTCTCATTCTGCGAGATGGACAGAAAAGATGCATAAAAACAATTTTGTAATGATGACAAAAAGAGGTCGGGGAGACGTAACCTCGTTCGTTCTTGTGGGCACGGTATTCCGAATTTAAATCGCGCAATCAGTGTATGAATAACCTGGTAAATATAATCAGTGAAGAAATACTGCAGCCTTATAAAAGAGAGGAAAGCGGTTCTTACGCAATGAATGAAATGCACTTGTATACACTTCCTTGGCCTCAAAGAGGTTCTAAGATCTAGGAGAAGCGGATTCTGAATTAAGAGTGACACTCTTATTTCATTGAACCGAGTCCCGAGGCAGTTGGTTGAAAGATAAATATCGCTATGCGTCTATCGGTCTTCGCTTTGATGTAATCAATAACAATGAAACATTGGAAAGATTTTAAAAAGAATCAATGTCGAAGCAAGAGGAGAAGATAAAAAGATAAAGGCGATGGAACTAGTGGAAGTGATCGCTGGTTCTGGGAAAGAAAGTTAGAGATGTAGGATCACTCATTCCGATTTTATGAAATTAACAGGGTAGAATTGAGGAAATAAACCAGATTGCCGTTTATCCGGTTTCAGGATGGTGGAAAGAAAGGGATATCTAAATCTTTTAACGATAAGATCTCGCTATTCTCTAATAATAACTATTTCAACACCGAAACAAGATGTAGATTTTACACTCCTATAATCAACCAAATCGCAGCTCCTGTTGAGGTGAATATCTAATTTCTTTCTTCACTCAAAGCGATTCTTCTTATCTAAAAATAGGAAACCAGAGGGTTAGCAAAAAGCAAGAAATAATTAGTTTTCTCTTAATATTCGCCTTAAGAACTTCGTAATAATTCGTTTTTGCTTTGTAATAGACATATTGGAAAGCATACGCTATATTGAGACAGTCACGAGGAAAACCCTAAGAACAAAAAGAAAACAGTCTTTTTGTTATACTTGAATCGATTTAAAAAGGGTTTATAATCGTCACGCAACTTGGATTATTCCATAAATAAAAAGGAGAGTGCATTTATTATGAGAAAGCAACAAAATTGGTTGCAGCTTTCATCTGCAACAGCTTTACTTTGCAATCGGCGCTTCAGCTGTAAGCTTTGCTGCTGGTTGAACAACACTACAGGTACATGGCAGTATTTAGATAACGATGGCAACCTCGGTTGCTGATTCTGAAGAAGTCCGGAGACTATTGGTTCTACTCTGGATCCGATGGCAACATGGCTACCAACGAAGTTGTACAGAACAACAGTGATTATTACTATGTAAACCAGGATGGTGCTATGGTTACCAATCAGTGGGTAGCTTTCGACGCAGATTCCAGTGATACCGGTGCTGACCACAGATGGATGTATTTCGGTGCAGACGGTAAGGCTTACAGAGACCGCAATGATAAGATTACTACTTGATATCAGACCATCAACGGTAAGAAGTACCTCTTTGATCAGGAAGGCTATATGCTTTATGGCTGGCTTTAAGCGAGGACTCGACTTTTGAAGACTGATGAAAGTGCTTGGCAGGAGGCAGACTACTATTATGGCGGATTTGATGACGGTTCCGCCTCAGCACGGTTGGGTCTCAGTTGACTGTTCAGGATACAGATGGAAACGACACAACTGCTTGGTTCTACTGATGACAACGGTAAGATGACCAAGAATGGTAAGAAGACTGTTAATGGCAAGACCTCACTACTTCCGCCCGGATGGCCGTATGATTGAAGATTGGTCCACTGCGAGAAAGAACAACGCTTCTCCCTGCTGAGATGCTTCCGGCAGATGCTTCCAGTTCGAACATCGATATGTAAACGGTGATGGCGGTGCCAGAAAGAACCAGTGGATTTGGGCAGTACTCGAGTGAGAAGTTGACGAGGGTGATTACAACGATGACAGCTACTCTTGGTGGTATGCTGATAACAGCGGAAAGGTTGTAGAAGGATACTGTAAAGAGAATTAAGAGTAAGTTCTATGCTTTTTGACGACCTTGGACGTATGCTTTCCGGATTACAGGTATCTGGTAACGGACGTAACAATTTTAAGGCTGAAAGTGCAAGTCACAAAAAGATTAGCGATATGCGGAACTTGCCGATTACCTTGGATCTACCTTCAATGGCGGTATCTACTACTTCTCCGGTGACTATGAGAAGGATGGTTCCAGAAAGACTGGATACCAGAAGGTTGATTTTGCTGATGATACATATCAGATGTATTTCTTGAACAATGGTGAGGCGGCAGATAACTATGTTTCCAAGATTAAGAAGTATGTAAATAAGGGTGTAGTTCTTGGTTGCTGATAACGATACTTCTAATTACGGTTATATCGCTGTTCAGGCTGCTGATAAGAATAAGCTTGCTGGCAATACAACAGTTGTTCAGTATACAGATGGAGTTACTGCACTGACTGGAACGAATGTACTTGTTAATGCTGCTGGAACAGTTCAGAAGAACAAGTTCAACTTAAGAGACGCAAATGATGTTTACTATGTAACAGATAAAGATGGTGTGATTGTATACGCTAACTATAAGAAGCTTTACACATCCAAGGGTGATGGACATGATGTAAACACTGTCAGCGTTTCTAGAAACGGAAGGACTGATACATTCTGGACTGAGTAATTTTACAGTATTTCATTAGAGCTCCCGTAGGGAGCTCTTTTTGCTTTTAAGTAGAACAAGCGGATTATTGTCAACAGGGAAAAATAGAGCGAATAGGAAAAGCATGCTGGTAGGATAAAGAGTATTAATGAAAAAGCGGTTAGTTCTTTCGCAGTACTGCCTTATGTGAGTTTTCACTTTCTTGCAGTCATATTCTCAGAGGAAGAGGAAAGAAAGATAGATTTGTGTATCGAAGAAAGATTGTATAAAATCGATTGAGTTGCATATGATAGGCTGAGGAAGTGATGTATGTTTGATAAAGATTTATTTCTCTCTTTATGTGAAAAGTATAATGTTGAGTTGAGTGATACTCTTTACCCGTCCTATGATGAAAGGGATCGCAGCTTTGTGATATTACGAATCATGATATAAACCGTGATTTGCACCGAAGAAGACCTATTTTTCTGATTATGGAAAGCGAATTTCGAATGAAGAAAATAGCAACAGATGATCTGGAAATCTAACAATCTATCAATAAAATAATGTATACAGTAATATAAAACAAAAATTGATGTTTTTATTGAATATATGTAAAAACAATGATACTTTATCTCTGTGTGAGGAGGTTGTTTTATGTTAATAGAGTTTAGCTTTAAAAATTATCGTTCTTTTCGTGATGAATCAATCCTATCTATGGAAGCAACGGGCTGGGCTATTTAAAGAGTGTATTGATTCCTTTGACTTCGAAAAATGAAATTACTCTGCGTGTGCTATATATGGAAAAATGGAGGGGAAAAAGCAATGTTGTTCGCGCTTTTTGGCTTGCAGTACAGTTTATTCGTAATGCACAAAAGAACGCAGCATGAAAAAGATCGATACTGGTGCGTCCTTTTTATTAAAATGATTATTCTAAAAATGAACCAACTACTTTTTGATTTTTGAGTATACATTCAAAGGACAGAGATTTTGGTATGGCTTTTTCTGTTACAAGAGAAAAATAATTTCAGAGTATTTGTACCATTCACCAAAAAGGACAAAAAGCGTTGGTGTTTCTGCGTGAGGGGAGATATTTTTCTTTACAGAAGACAAGACCAGACGCAAGCTGATTGGAGAAATGTGCAGACAATCAATTATTTTTTCTCTATTGCGTGCACAATGAACGATGCTCTTGCATGGAGGCAATGCAGTGGTTTAGAAGTCAAATTTATTTTTCCAGAGATTTTGCTGAGATGCCTCGCCCAGCTGTTAGAGTATTATGAGGATCCGTTTATGCTTGAGGCAATTTCGAAATATGCGAAAGCTGCTGATTTGGGCATTCAAGATATGCAGTTTGAAATGAATAATCAAGAGTTAAATGAGAATACTAGTTTGCCAACGGATATGCCTGAAGAGTTAAAAAGGGTTTAACCGGTTTTATGCAAGCGCTGACAGAGTCTTCGACCAATGGAGAGATTTTATTAAAGCTCCAGGAAGTGGTAGCAAAAACGAAGCATACCGGAGTAAATAAAAGCGGAGGAGCTCTTTGTATCAATTAGAATTGGCTGATGAATCAGATGGAACCAGAAAATTATCGTCGCTTGCACCTGCCGTTGAGTCAGCTTTTTAACTACAGGTGGAGTTCTGGTTATAGACGAAATTGAGAGAGAAACTTCATCCGGTTTTGGTTCAATATATCATTTTAAAATTTCAGAGTAAAACTACAAATCCGTTAGGAGCGCAAATCATATTTTACAACGCATAATACAGAGCTGATGAATATGGAAATTTTAAGGAAGGATCTGATTTACTTTGCCGATAAAGAAAAATTCGATGGTGTTTCAGAGTTATATAGTATTAGCTTTTTTTCTACAAGAACGAGCGATAACATTAGAAAAAGCATATTTTGCCGGAAAGTTTGAGCGATACTGAATGTAGAATTGGAGGAGGTGAACTGATGCTCGCCAATTTAGAAAAGAAAAACCATATATTGTGGTGTTTTTGTGAAGGAAAAAGTGAACAGGCTTATATTTAAGGAACTTAAAAATATGACATTCCGTCTTTTTGAAGATTGTGACTGAAAGAAACAACTGGCTTTGTGAAAACTGCTATACATTTTCAACGGTTTTTGAAGCGATAGAGTTCCTGGAGGGTATAGACTGTCGTTTCGAAACCGTAAGAACTTGTAAGATTATTCCGCTTTCAATTTTCCTTATAAAATCGTAGTATGAGAGAGCTTTGTTTCTAGAGTGCCGGTAGTGGAGAGGACTGTTTCGTGATTGAGACCGGGAATAGGCTTCGTAAAGCGCGCTTACTCTAGGAAAGATTTACGATGGGAAAGGATTGATAAGGAAGTATGGGATTTTTGGGGAAGAAGAGTGTCGGATTTTTGCATGGTGATGATGTCCGCTCTGTTTTCATTTGCGGCATTTGCCCAATCTGTGACAGGAAAGATTCATGACGGAACATTACGGCGGATAAAGAGAACATTTCCGTAACGGTGGACAGTAGTGGAGACAGCACAGGGACGGACGGCTCCATCTACATTTTCGAAATTAAGCCGTATCAGAATGACTTATCCGGAAGATGGGATCCACTTGCGAAGGGAAGCATTGGAAAGAACCAGAAGCTTACTCTTTCCGCTTCACGCAGGACCCGGAGAGCTTCGTCTCTACAGTGCCTTCGTGCCGGCTGTCAAGGTGGGGAGCCGTTACGTGATGATTTCGGATAGAAGGTATCTGGAGAATCCGGAAATCGTTGCGGAAGACCAGAGTCCGGCGTTGAATCCGGGAAAGAAGGGGCTTCGTGTGGATCCGAACCTTCTGGACGATGCTTTAAGTTTGAACATCAAGCATGCCGGAGTGGACATTCCGACGCAGCGTTTCTTTGGAAACGGGATTTACTATACTTATGAAAAATAAGACCCATAAGATCAACAAGGAGCTGATTGACCAGCTGGATGCAGAGGTAAAGAGACTCAGTGATTCCGGTGTGGCGGTTACCGCGATTCTCTTAAATGCCTGGAACAATACGGTTTCCGAGTTGAATCCGATGGGCGTGAAGGAACTGCCGAAGGATCAGGCAATGTACTATGGCTTTAATGTGGAGTCGGAAGGCGGTTTTCGTGCGGTTAAGGCGATGGCATCCTTCCTTGCTAAGCGTTACAACGGAAGACAGGGCATGGAAAGATCACGAACTGGGTTGTGGGAAATGAGATCAACAACCAGTACTGGAACCACATGGGTGACCTGGATGTGTCTGCGTATACGGTAAAAGTTCCAAAGAGCCTTCCGTGTGTTCTATACGGCGATGAAGTCGGTTTCTAGCAAATGATAATGTTATGTTCTCTATCGACCACCACTGGAATATGCTTCCGGAGGCGGCGCCGGTTGGAAAGCATAAAGAAAGCGATATTCTGCTTGCTTTCCATAACTATGAGGCGATAGAGGGATATATGGATTACGGTCTCGCGCTCCATCCCTATCCGTATCCGATGACTTCCCTGAACTTCTGGGACGATGATAAGACCGGTAAGGTCAAATGATACGATGGATTCTCCGGTGGTGAATTTTAAGAACCTTCATGTCATCACGGACTTTATGCAGATGGATAGTATGCGGAACCAAAAAGGACAGGTTCGAAAGATATTCCTGACCGAGGAAGGCTTCACCAGCACGCAGGGAGGAAAGGACAAATCTATTGATCAGGCAGCTGCGGTAGCATACTCCTACTTTATTGCGGATAACAATCCGTATATTACGGCTTATCTGATGAGCAGGCAGGAGGACTCGGTAGACGAGACGAAGAATGGACTCGCCTTCGGTCTTTCCAAGATTGTGAACAATAAGCTCGTTCGAAACGTGCGCATGAGGTATTTAAGTACATTGACAATGCCAGTGCGACGGAAGGCACGGCGGATTTTGCCAGAGCGGTCATCGGCATTGATTCCGGGATCAGTTGATCCCCGGCTTCCACTTCCCGGAAGAGAGGCTAAAAAAGCCGGATGTCATTAACTACTAAAAAGGTAGATAATAATTTGATAAGAGGAGTCCATTCGGTGAGATTTTTAAGCGAAATATCCCTGGTGATAGGACAGAAAAAGTCGATTCGGAACAATTTTATAAAAAGAAATATCCTGAAAACGGGACAGTGAGAGTTTCGATTGGAAGAAACCTCTGTCTGATATACTGAAATAATAAATATAACGGAGTTTAAAAAGCCCATTGTATTCTTTGAGAAAGCCGTTCGAGGCCCTCGGTACTTGCAGAAAACGAGCGAAGCGAAGTTTGATGCTTAGTACCGTTAGGTCGGAGCCGAGCGAAGCGTGCTTTCGAAAAGATTACAACGGCCTTTATGCTGCGGAATTCTTTGCAATAAAAATGCTTCCGAACGGACTCGAACCGCCACTACCGGCGTCGGAGGCCGGGGCTCCATCCTTAAGCTGCGGAAGCATAGAAAAAGTATAGGAACAAAATGCATAGATTTGCAAGACGGAGAGGTGCATTTGTTTTCTGGAAAAATACAAGAAAATTGCCGGGCAAAGGTATTGCTTAAAAATATCCTTTTCGAGTACTATTAAGAGAGTTTATGAAGAAAGAATTGCCGATTCGTTGTGTACAAGAGCAAGGCGGAGGTAGAAATGAGAAAATATCTTTTTGGCTCTACGGTATTAACTTTGCACTAATCGTAACGGTAACTGCCTGCGGGAAAGGGAACGTGAAGCAGGCGACGCAGGCGTCTTCGAAAGAGGCGACTGTGGCTGCTTCTGAAAAACAGCAGGAATCGGGAGAAAAGACAGAGGGAGAAGAGAGCGGAGAAGTCTTATCCGAGGATCAGGCGAAGCGGGAAGGGGAGAAAGAGTTTAAGGATTCCCCGGAGAAGGCGGCGGCGTATCTGAAGACTTACTGAGTATTCAAGTTCCGGAAACTGCGGAGGGAAGGCATTTTCCGAAGCGTTACAGAAGATTACGGAGAAAGAAATCCCTGTTACAGGGGAGTTCGACCGCTTGAAGGCAATCTCTGTGGCAGTGGATGCTTCTGGATATAGAGAGCTTTGCACAGAGTTACACTGCGGAAAAGTTACAGGAAAGACTGCGAAAGATACGGTTTGAAGGGGAAGGGAAGAACTTTCTCCTCTTGTTTGTGCACTGGACGTGGACTTGATTACGCCGGAAGAAGCGGAGAAAGCGATGAATAAGGATAAGCCGGACAAGGACTTTGAAGAGGCGCTTCTGATGAAGGTCGCGGATGCGGTTGGAAAAGGAAGAAACTTCCTGGGGCTTGCGTCGGATCCGGATATTTTTGGAAAACTCGATAAAACATGGCAGGAGTTTCGTCTCTTTGAAGATCCGAAGCTCTCGGAGCTCGGAAGAAAGGCGGTGGAACAGAAGATTACCACGGATACGGCTTGAAGTCTTCCCGCCTGCGATGCTCGTTTTCTTCCGGAATATACTTTGCAGTACGGTCATTCGGACATTCTTCATGCGAGACAGCTGATTGGTTTATTGGATAGAGAGGGGCTTTGAATGCACGTGTGCAGTTGGAACCGAAGATCAGCATCTATCAGTATCTCTTGGAGTGGGGAGCGGTTCCCGAGGCGACGCCGACCTATGAAGTGCAGAAAGTTTAGGTGATGACTTATATCTGGTTCACGCGGTAGAATATGATTTGAAGTTAGAGTTTGCAAATAAAGAAGACTTGATGGCGTTTGATCAGGTGATTAAGGCTTTTCGCAAAGAAAAATTCGGAAAAATGAAGAGCGGAAGGGTCTGCTGTACGGCTCATGGTGGCAGCCGCTGTACAGTACCGTGCGGGAGGATATGCCGAAAGAGGATTACCATGCGATTTATGATTGTGTAGTGACGGATGGAGAATACGCAATCCATCCCTTCACGACGGAAGAAAAGAAGGATGAGGTCGTGAAGAGTCTCACCGCACTGGCAGACGGACTCACCGTCACGCCGGAAAAAGCGCTATGTGAATACTGCGTTTTATCATTACCTGACCGGACAGGATTATCAATAAATTTTTGAGACTGCGTAGAGCGAAGGGAGGAAATATGTCAAAGCGATATGAGAGAGTGGAGCGTTGTTACAAGAGCATAGAGGGAAGATTCCCTTTACTCCGAAGGTTGCTCTGATTCTCGGTTCAGGACTCGGTGATTATGCGGAGCACCTCGAAGTGGAAGGCAGCATCGATTACCATGAGATTCAGGACTTTCCGGTGTCAACCGTGAGCGGACACAAAGGGACGCTATGTTTTTTACACACATCGGGGAAGTGCCGGTCGTGCTGATGCAGGGACGTGTGCACTTCGTGAGGGATATCCTATCGAGGATGTGGTTCTTCCGACACGACTCATGCAGAGGATGGGAGCGAGATACTCTTTCTTACCAATGCCTGCGGTTCGGTGAATCCGGCCTTTCAGGCAGGAGACTTTCATGCTGCTTACAGACCACATCCTCTACTCTGTTCCGAACCCGTTGATTGGAGAGAATCTTTCCGAGCTCGGCGTGCGCTTTTCCGGATATGTCGGAAGTGTAGGATAGCGGACTCGGGAGAAGATACGGAAAGCGGCATCGGCGATGCAGCTCTCTCTTCAGGAAGGCGTCTATATGCAGTTTAGCGGACCGAGTTTCGAGACACCCGCGGAGGTGAAGATGGCACATATACTCGGAGCGGATGCAGTCGGGATGAGCACGGCTTTGTGAAGCGATTGCGGGGAAGACACGCAGGCATGAAGGTCTGCGGAATTTCCTGTATCTCGAACCTGGGTGCTGGACTTTCCGAAGAGCCGCTCAGCGATGAAGACGTGAAGATTGTGGCGGAAAGGTTTCGCTGCTTTTTCCGGAAGTTGGTCAGTGAATCGATTTTATCGTTCGGATAGTAGACCCATCGGAATAATAGGAAAGAAGAGAAAGAATGAAGCAGAGTTTTACAGAAGAAGAAATGAGAGAACTCCTTTCCGGCATCGAGAATGTCCGGCTGAATGAGGAAGAGACGGCGGTGGTGATTCTGGATCAGACCGCCCTTCCGGGAAAGAAAGTCTTCCTGGAACTGGGGGATGCGAAGGCGCTTTATGATGCCATTTTCGAATTAAAGGTGCGGGGGGCTCCCGCAATCGGAATATGTGCGGCTTTACGGAATCTACATCCTTGCGAAGAAGATGGAGACGAAGGACAGTCGGGCCTTTTATCAGCAGTTTCAGGAAGACGCGAAGTTTCTGAATTCTTCCCGTCCGACAGCGGTGAACTTAAGTTGGGCGCTTTCCCGCATGGAAGAGCTGGTGAAGGCACATCTTTCGGAGAGTGTGGAAGAGATTCTCGAGGCATTACGGAAAGAGTGCCGGCTTATCCAGGCGGAAGACGTATCGATGTGTAAGGCTATCTCGGAATACGGCTCTTTCCCTTTTTAAAGGCGGGAGACGGAATTCTGACACTCGCAATGCCGGGCCGCTTGCGACTTCGAAGTACGGAACGGCACTCGGACCGCTTTTTCTCAGGAAGGAGGGGCATTCCTTCCATGTTTTCTCGGATGAGACGAGACCGCTCTTACAGGGAGCGAGGGCTCACCTCGTATGAATTGCAGGAAGGCGGTATCGATGTCACGCTAATCTGTGACAATATGGCATCGTTAGTGATGAAGAAGGGGCTGGTGCAGGCGTGTCTCGTGGGCTGTGACCGCATTGCGGCAAAATGGAGACGCTGCGAATAAGATCGGCACCAGCGGCGTGGCAATCCTTGCGAAGTATTACGGGATTCCTTTCTATGTTCTCGGCCGGGTTCCACGATTGACTTTCAGTGTAAGACAGGGACGACATCGTGATTGAGGAGCGGAATCCGGAGGAAATCAAGAGTAAGTTCTATGAGAAGCCGATGGCGCTTTCCTCTGTCAAGTGCTTCAATCCCGCCTTTGACGTGACAGATCACAGCTTGATTACCGCCATTATCACGGAACGGGGAATTTTTGAGAGCTCCGTTTTTCCAAATCTCTGAAAGAAGCGTATCCAGAACGCGCAAGCGAAGGCGAAGAGGAATAGTCGAAAAGAAGGAGATCGCGTAGGGTTTTTCCCCGACGATACTCATATAAAACCATGCACGAAGTCGTGCGAGTTCTCATTTTGAAAAGGAGAGAAAAAGCATTATGAAAAAACGTGGAATGTATTGACCGGCCTTGTACTTGTAGCATCTCTGCTTAGCGCTTGCGGTGCTTCGGGAAACGCGAAGGCGACTACTGCAGGGGCGAAGGAGAGCACGCGGTGAAAGTGCCGAGGCAAAGCGGACGCGGAAAGAGTGATGCGGCGAAGAAGGGATTGAAGATTGCCATCGTTTCCAGTCCGTCCGGAGTAGACGACGGAAGCTTCAACCAGGATAACTACAACGGCATCTTAAGTTTTATTAAAAAGCACCCGGATGCAACGGTGACGCCGGTTCGTGAGGAGACAGGAGACACTGCTGCGGTTATGCAGGCGGTAAAATGATATCGTTGCGGACTATGATGTACTGGTTTGCTGCGGCTTCCAGTTTGCCGGAATCGGTAGTATCGCAGAGGACAACCCCAACACGAAGTTTATCTTAGTGGATTCCTATCCGACAGATGCGGATGGCAATGAAGTGACACTGGACAATGTCTATGCGATGCAGTTTAAGGAGCAGGAGAGCGGTTTCTTTGCCGGAATTGCAGCGGCTTTAGAGACGAAGAGCGGAAAGGTTGCCGTAGTAAACGGAATTGCTTATCCCTCCAATGTAAACTACCAGTACGGCTTTATGTCCGGGGTAAACTATGCGAAAGCAAAGTACAATGCGAAGGCGGAGTATGTAGAGATTCCGTCTTATGCGGGAACCGATGTAACGAATAAGAACGTGGGCGGAAACTATGTTGGAAACTTCTCCGATGAAGCAACCGGAAAGGTAGTGGGGAAGGCACTCTTGATAAGGGAGTAGACATCATGCTTGTTGCGGCAGGCGGATCCGAAACGGCGTATTCACCGCAGTGAAGGAAGCAGGCAATGCGGAAGTCATCGGATGTGATGTTGACCAGTATGACGACGGAAAGAACGGTGACAAGAACATTATCCTGACTTCGGTTTTTAAAAGTGATGCACTCGAACGTGGAGAAGCAGCTTGAGAAGGTGCTGGACGGCAGCTTCAGGGAGAGAATGCGCTTCTCGGTGCCGATACGGATTCTACCGGCTATGTTAAGGAAGAGGAAGACAGCAGCTTTCCAAGGAGACTCTGGAGAAACTCAGCGATGTGTATGAGAAGGTAAAGAGCGGAGAAATCGTTCCGGCTGCAAACTTTAACAACATGACACCGGATAATTTTACCGGTTTAAAGTAAATAAAGAGTAGTAAACCATGGCTGTCCGGAAGGAGGATTCCTTTCGGGCAGCTGTCCTGTTCATAGAGAGGAAAGAGCATGTCCGAATATATCGTGGAAATGAAGCATATCACGAAGCGTTTTCCTGGAATTGTGGCAAAACGATGATGTTTCAATCGGAATCAAAAAGGGAGATTTTCGCTCTTTTAGGGGAAAATGGTGCCGGAAAGTCAACACTGATGAGTATGCTTTTTCGGAATGTATGAGCCGGATGAGGGCGAGATTTGGATACGCGGCAAGAAGGAAGAAATTCATTCTCCGAGTTATGCGACGAAGCTGAGCATCGGCATGGTACATCAGCATTTTAAACTGGTACAGAATTACAGTATTACGGAAAATATCATTCTGGGACTTCGGTTTCGGATAAGCGCTTCGGGATTCTTCCGTATGTGGATCTGAAGAAGGCGGGAAAGAAAGTGCAGGCGCTTTCGGAGCACTACAGTTTGGAGGTCAATCCGGAGGACATCATCGAGCACGTCGGTATTTCCGTTCAGCAGCGTGTGGAGATTTTTGAAAATGCTGTATCGGGAGGCGGAGATTCTTATATTTGATGAGCCGACTGCCGTTCTCACGCCGCAGGAAATCAACTTTCTTCTGGACATCATCCGCGGACTTCGGGACAAAGGAAAGACCATTATCCTGATTACGCATAAACTTGCGGAGATCAAGCAGGTTGCCGACCGCTGCGCTATTTTGAATCGGGGAAAGCTCATCGATATTCTGGATGTAAAGACACTTCTGCGAAAACGATGGCCAATCTCATGGTTGGACGGGAAGTGAATTTTACCGTAGAAAAAGCGGAAGCAAGTTTCAGGGAAGACGGTTCTCGAAGTAAAGAATCTCACGGTGAAGAATCGTGACGGTTTTTCTGTGGTGAAAAATGTAAAGCTTTTACCGTGCATAGCGGCGAAATCTTTGCGATAGCGGGAGTTGCCGGAAACGGGCAAGTGGAGATTGCGGACGCGATAGCCGGATTGAAGAAGGTCTCGGAGGGAAGCATTTTTCCTGAACGGAAAGGAAATCACTACGGAAACGATTCGCAAGCGGATAGAAGAGGGATTTCCTATATCCCGGAGGACAGGCAGGATGTGGGATTGGTTCTGGATTTCACCCTGGAGAACAATCTGGTTTTTAAAGACGTATCGGAATAGTCGTTTCTCCCGTAAAGGAATTCTGAATCCGAAAGCCATTCGGGAAAATGGAGAGCAGTTGATTCAGAAATATGACATTCGTTCGGGACAGGGCGCGAAGACCATCGTGCGTTCCATGAGTGGAGGAAACCAGCAGAAAAGCCATCATAGGACGGGAAATCGAGCTGAATTCTTCTCTGATGATTTTCGTACAACCGACGAGAGGACTGGACATCGGCGCCATTGAGAACATTCATAGCAAAATCATCAGGGAACGGGATAATGGAAAAGCGGTTCTTCTGATTTCTCTGGAACTCGATGAGATTATGAATTGCGCGGATACCATTGGCGTCATTTACAACGGAGAGATGCAGAATATCGCGGAGGCGAAGAGTCTCACCACGAATCAGGTAGGGGAGTTTATGATGGGGTAAAACATGCATAAGAACAAAGGAAAAAGCAGCATTTGCTTGCCCTGCTTCTTGGACAGGGAAAAGATGCAGAGTGTGACGATTCCCCTTTTGCGATTGTACTGAGTCTCCTCTTCGGGGCGGTGATTATTCTTTTGCAGGGGAAAAATCCGCTCTTCGCCTATATGAATCTTCTTCAGGGTTCAGGGATTCTTCCAAAAGAAACGTATCCCGGGTATAAGAATATACTGACGGATTTTTGCAGTTTCTAAATGCCTGGACGCCGATGATTTTCGCGTCGCTTTCAGTTGCCGTTGCCCTTCGGGCGGGTCTCTTCAATATCGGTGTGGCAGGGCAGATGCTGACAGCCGGCTTTATCGCGAGTGTTTTTATCGGCTATAGTCCGCTGCCTGCTTTCCTCGCAAAGCCGCTCGTAGTCCTGGTCGGAATTCTTGTGGGCGTGGCTCTCGGCGCATTTATCGGCGTTTTGAAGCATCGTTTCAATATCAATGAGGTCGTTTCCACCATTATGGTGAATTATATTGCGCAGTATGTGATTGCCTTTTTTATCAATACTTATTTTGTGAATCCGACTTCACGGCAGTCCAGACCGGTGTCCCCGGCGTCTCGTCTTACTCTGATGGATACCCCGTTCGGTGCACTGAAAATCGATATTCCGCTTGCAATTGTTCTTGCGGTTGTCGTTGCGCTTTTGATTCAGTTCGTGCTGGATAAGACCTGTTTCGGTTTTGAAATCAAGAGTGTCGGTTTCAGTAAGAAAGCTTCTCGCTATGCGGGAATTCCGGTAGGAAAAATCTGGTGCTTACGATGGCGCTTTCCGGTGCCCTTGCAGGACTGTCCGGCGTGAGTTACTATCTTGGCTATTTTGGCTCTATTCAGCCTCGTGTACTTCCCAGTATGGGATTTGACTCGATCGCGGTAGCACTGCTCGGAAAACAGCAATCCGATCGGAATCCTCTTTTTCTCCTTCTTTATTACGATTCTCAGTAAGGGAAGCACCTATATGAATTCCGCATCGGGCCTGGAGTCGGAGATTGCCTCCGTAATCACGGGAATCATCCTTCTTTTTCTCTGCCTGCAATGCCTATATTCGTTATAAGGTCAATAAAGAACGGGCAGAGGCAGTGCAAGAAAGAGGCAGTGCAAGAAGAAAAGCAAGAAGAAGATAAGCGAAAAGAAGAAAAAGCAAAAAGAGGATAAGCGAAAAGAAGAAGTACAACAAGAGGAAGGAAAGCATAATGGAAAGAATTATCATCGACGGTCTGTCCTTTTTCTTTACCTCTCTTCATTATGGCGGTTGGCGGAATCTATAGTGAGAAGAGCGGCATCACGAACCTCGCTTTGGAAGGCTTTCAAGGAATGGGGGCTTTTATCGGTGCCTTTGTTGCCGTACTCATGATGAATAAAGGGGTCGGAGATGGAACGACACAGTTCTATACGGCAATCTTTTTGCCATTCTGGGCGGCGCCCTCTTTTCCCCTTCTCCATGCCCTGCTCTGTATTCGAATGCGGGCGAACCAGGTCATCAGCGGCGTCGTGTTAAATATCCTGGCGATGTCACTTACGGCATATCTTACAAAAAGCCTTGAACAAAGGACTCTTCCATGCGGCTTCGGATAAGTTTGTGCTTGGTGTGTCCAATCGTTTTTCGATTCCGGGGCTTTCCTCGATTCCCCTTTAGGCGCTTTTTTCAAGGAGCTCTATCCTTTTGAAATCCTGATTGTCCTCATTGCTTTCTCTGCTTGGTATATTTTGTACCAGACCAGGTACGGGATGAATCTTCGCGCCTCATGGGGACAATCCCCATGCCGTGGATGCTGCCGGGAGGATGTGGGTAAGATTCGAACGATTGCGGTTTTGTTTTCCGGCGCCTTATCCGGACTCGCCGGAATCTGCTTTGCATACTCCATCTCGGGAAATTTTTCTTCAGCCATCTTTGTCGGCTACGGCTATCTGTCCATTGCGGCGATGATTTTCGGAAACTGGAATATCCTGCCGACGCTCGCTTCCCTGCCTGCTTTTTCGGCTTTGCCCGTTCGGGCGGATATTTTCTTGTGCAGAAGATGCAGATGCCCAGCAGCTATGCGGATCTTGCGATGACGCTGCCGTATATTCTGACCCTTCTGCTTCTCATTTTCTTCTCCAAATACAACAGGGCACCGCGTGCACTGGGAGAAACTTACGATAAGGGAAAACGATAGGAGAATAAATACAAAAAGCGTGTGCTCCGTAAGGAAGCAGAACGGGATGAAAACAAGTAAACGCGACAGGGCGATGATAAGAAAGAGGTGGATATGGGCATCCGTTTTTACAATGCAAGAATTCTTTCGATGCAGGAGAATGGGGAGATCATAGAAGGCGAGCTCTGGACAGAAAAAGATCGGATCAGCTATATCGGAGGTGCGGTAGAGGAAGCGCGTGTCGACTTTACCAGAGAAATCGATTTAAAAGGGAATCTGCTTCTTCCCGGCTTTAAAGATGCGCATACGCATTCCGCAATGACCTTCCTCCGTTCCTATGCGGATGACCTTCCTCTTCTGGAATGGCTGGAAAAGCAGGTTTTTCCGATGGAAGGGAAGCTTACGGCGGAGGATATCTACCTCTTCTCAAAACTTGCCGTTCTGGAATATCTGAGCTCGGGTATTACGGCTTGTTTTTGATATGTATTTTCATCCGGAAGAGATGGCGAAGCTCGCGGTCGATACAGGATTTCGTGGTACTCCTGTCCGGCTTATAATTTCAACTCTTCTCTTCAGGAGTTGGAAGAGTGCTACCGGAAATACAATCATTTTTCATCCGCTGGTCTCGTATCAGCTGGGATTTCATGCGGAATACACGACGTCGAAACCCCTTACTGGAAGGGATGCGAAGCTTGCAAGAGCGTTTCAGGCGCCGGTCTTCACACACACTCGGAAACGAAAAGGAGAGGTGGAGGCTTGTATTTCCCGTTATGGGATGACGCCGACAGCACTTTGATGGATTCGCTTGGGATGCTGCAATATGGCGGCGGCGGATACCATTGTGTGGAAATGACGGACGGCGATTTAGACATTTTCCAAAAAGAGGGATGACGGTCATCACGAATCCGGCTTCGAATATGAAGCTGGCGAGCGGTGTACCGCGCACCGCGGATATCCTGGCGCGAGGAATTCCGATGGCCATCGGAACGGATGGTCCGGCAAGCAACAACTGTCTTGATATGTTCAGGGAGATGTTTCTCGTGACGGGACTTTCGAAGCTGAGGGAGAAGGATGCCGCGGCGGTTCCTGCGGAGGAGGTTCTCAGGATGGCGTGTGAACGGGGCACGTTGCATGGGACTTTCGAACTGTGACAGCCTCTCGGTCGGAAAGCAGGCAGACCTTGTGGTCCTTGACCTCCATCGGCCGAATATGCAACCTTTGAACGGCATCGTAAAGAATATTGTCTATAGCGGCAGCAAGGAAAATGTCGCACTCACCATGGTGAACGGCAGAATTCTCTATGAGAAAGGGGAGTTCTTTATCGGAGAGGATCCGGAAGAGCTCTATCGGAAAGTGAACCGGAGACTCGCGGAATTGAAGCGATAGTCGGAGAACTGTGCGATGCAAACGATTATCGGGAATTTCTGAAATTGAGGAGAAGGTCGGAGACTCGCGGAATGAAAGCTGATAGTTGTAGACTAATAAAATTGGAAATGATAGGGGATAAAGGAATGAAAGTCGGCATTATCGGTTGCGGATTTATTGCAGAAGTGCATATTCAGGCGCTGCGCGCGGTAGGGCAGGAAGTCTTCGCTATTGTAGGCAGAGACCGGGAAAAAGACGGAAGAGTTTGCGCGGAAATGGGGAATTCCCCATGTGTTTACTGCGTATCAGGACTTCCTGAAAGCGGAGGTGGAAGCGGTGCATATCTGTACTCCTCCGACGCTTCATTTTCTTCCTACCCGTTTTTTCTGGAAAATAAGATCCCGGTGCTTTGTGAAAAGCCGCTCTGCCTTAAAGAGAACGAGGCAGAGGAACTGAAAAAGGTGCAGGAAAAGTTCGGAACGCCTCTTTCTGTCTGCTACCAAAATCGCTTCTATCCTGCGGTACAGAAGTTGCGTTCTCTTCTTTCTTCTGGAGAGATGGGAAGGGTTTTGGCGGTCCACGGAAGCTACGAGCAGGAATTTTCATATTCCGCCTGTGCCGTATTCCTGGCGCTTTGATACGCGTTCGGGAAATACTTTTGCGTGCCGTTACGGAAATCGGTTCTCATGTCTTTGATCTTTTTATCGTATCTCTTACAAGAGAAGGTTTCTTCCGTTTATGCGAAGCGAATCAGGCGGGCGGAGCAGTATTACGAAGGGCGGGACGGACTGCTTCGGGACGGGAAGACGTTTTTCAAAGGCGAAAGCGGAGGGAGAAAAGTTCTTCCGCTTGAAAATGAAGATATCGCCGTAGTGGAACTAAGCATGGAATCTTCTACAGAAGTGTCTTTTTCCTTTCTGAAGTAAGCTTTGGAAAGCAGAACCATCTGGAAATCCATATTGTATGTGAGAAAGGAAGACTCGTTTGGGACAATGACAGGGCGGATGTTCTTCTGATTTCCCGGGAAAAAGGCGGCTCGGAGGAACTTTCTTTCGGAATGCAGACGGGATATCGGGATTGCTTTCATGCGATGTTTACCGACTTTTTATACCTCCTCCGGGAGGAGAGGAAGGAGAAATGACCTCTCTTGCTGCGGCACTGGAAAATGTGCGGCTTTGCATGGCAATCTATGATTCGTCCGTGGATCACGCAGTTGGAAAAAGAGAATAGAAAAGAATTTTCTGCTACAGCATTTCAAAATGGAACTGCTCCCGGGGAACACACTTTTTATGCGGAGCAGTATCATTCTCCGTACCGCACAAAAGAGGAGAATGTGCAGTATCTACAATGCTTGGACTCTACTCGGCTGTGCCGCGGAGTTTTTCCGCTTTTCATAGTCTTACCAAAGAAGAAATTTGGACTTTTCTGGAAGGAGATCCTTTTACGCTGTATTTACTTTATGAAAATGGACGTGTGGAGACGGTGTGTCTCGGGGCAGACCTTGCAGCAGGACAGCTCTTGCAAATTTACGGTTCCGTCCGATGTGATACAGGGGGATGCCTGAATCCGGGCGGAGAGTACGCTTTGTACAGCTGTACGGTGGTGCCATCGTCTACCGCAGATTGCTTTACGGCAATTTCAAGAGAAGCAGTACTTCAAAAATACGGTGAAAATGAGACAGTACGCTTGTTTTTCGAGAGAACAGAGGGAAGATAAGTAGCAGGACGCCGGATTAGGGAAAGAGGACAGGAAGAAACCGAATTGAGGGAAGTTGAACAGGGAAAAAAGCAAATTAAAAAGAAAGAGAAACAGGGGAAAAATGTATAGAGGGAAGAGACCGAAAATTCGAATCACGGTAACAGGGGCGGTTAGGGAAGGCGGGCTGTCATCGCGGACATAAAGTCGGAGACAGCTTCGATTATGATACGGAAAGAGGCTGAGTTTGTCCTATGGCGATGCATTGTGCTTTTCCCTTATATTGATATCTTGCGTTATGGAGGAACTCTCCCCGGGCAGAAAAGAAGGCGTTGCGGAATTTTGCTGCTCCGATGCGGATGTAGCGCTGGTGTTTCGGGCGGAGAGTATTCGGGATGAATAAGTGGAAGGAAAATACAGTAGTTTGAAGAGCGTGATAATCGAAAAGCGTGGAAGGGGATATAGATAGATATATATACATATAGTTTCAAGTAGGAAAGCAAAGAGCCGGATTCCCATTATGGAGAGATTCCGGAGTAGGGTAGAGGGTTTTTGATACAAAAATATTTAAAAAAATTATATTTTAATAGAAAATGTTCGATAAAAACCCTTTTGCATAAACTTTTCATTTTTTGTTGACAAAGCCGATTTCAGAATGCTAATATACACAAGCTGTCGCTCTAAACGAGCTACAGTCAGTACCTTGACAATCAAAGATCGAATAATACACAGACCCTGAAGATTCTTGAAAAGAAGTTCTTCTAAGAAGAACGAAAAGCCGGAATTCCGGCAGAGAAAATTCAGAAAGTCTTGGAGAAATTCAAGACAGCGAAAACCTAATTACAGTAAAGCGGAGTACTTTTCATCAGAAAAGTACGTAGCGTACAGACTACAGCGAAAGCTGTGCTTTGCGAAAGCAAAGTTCCGAAGTTGTTTCAAAACAACGAGGAAGTCACTAAGGAAAAACAAGCTAAGCGCGTTTTGACTTGGACTGAACTTTAAACTGTTCAAGAGAATAGATAATAATGCTTTTTCATTCATGAAAAAGCATTACCTATTATGAGAGTTCGATCCCTGGCTCAGGATGAACGCTGGCGGCGTGCCTCAACACATGCAAGTCGAACGGGATGCGTATCGGAAAGCTTCGGCCGGAAGATACGTTATCTAGTGGCGGACGGGTGAGTAACACGTGGGTAACCTGCCTTATGGAGGGATAACAGAGAGAAATCACTGCTAATACCGCATAAGCACACAGTACCGCATGGTACAGGGTGAAAAGATTTATCGCCATAAGATGGACCCGCGTCTGATTAGCCAGTTGGCAGGGTAAAAGCCTACCAAAGCAACGATCAGTAGCCGATCTGAGAGGATGACCGGCCACATTGGGACTGAGACACGGCCCAAACTCCTACGGGAGGCAGCAGTGGGGAATATTGCACAATGGGGAAACCCTGATGCAGCGACGCCGCGTGAGTGAAGAATATTTCGGTATGTAAAGCTCTATCAGCAGGGAAGATAATGACAGTACCTGACTAAGAAGCCCCGGCTAACTACGTGCCAGCAGCCGCGGTAATACGTAGGGGGCAAGCGTTATCGGATTTACTGGGTGTAAAGGGGCGTAGACGGAGTGGCAAGTCTGAGTGAAAACCCTGGGCTCAACCCTGGGACTGCTTTGGAAACTGTTAATCTAGAGTGTTGAGAGGTAAGTGGAATTCCTGGTAGCGGTGAAATGCGTAGATATCAGGAAGAACACCGGAGGCGAAGGCGGCTTACTGGACAATAACTGACGTTGAGGCTCGAAAGCGTGGGGATCAAACAGGATTAGATACCCTGGTAGTCCACGCTGTAAACGATGAATACTAGGTGTCGGGGCAAAGCTCGGTGCCGTCGCAAACGCAATAAGTATTCCACCTGGGAGTACGTTCGCAAGAATGAAAACTCAAAGGAATTGACGGGGACCCGCACAAGCGGTGGAGCATGTGGTTTAATTCGAAGCAACGCGAAGAACCTTACCAAAGTCTTGAGATCCCATTGACAGAGTATGTACTGTACTCTTTCCCTTCGGGGCAATGGAGACAGGTGGTGCATGGTTGTCGTCAGCTCGTGTCGTGAGATGTTGGGTTAAGTCCCGCAACGAGCGCAACCCCTATAGTTAGTAGCCAGCAGTAAGATGGGCACTCTAACTAGACTGCCAGGGATAACCTGGAGGAAGGCGGGGATGACGTCAAATCATCATGCCCCTTATGACTTGGGCTACACACGTGCTACAATGGCGTAAAACAAAGGGAAGCAAGAGGGTGACCTTAAGCAAATCTCAAAAATAACGTCTCAGTTCGGACTGTAGTCTGCAACCCGACTACACGAAGCTGGAATCGCTAGTAATCGCAGATCAGCATGCTGCGGTGAATACGTTCCCGGGTCTTGTACACACCGCCCGTCACACCATGGGAGTTGGTAATGCCCGAAGTCAGTGTTCCAGAGAGGAAGCTGCCGAGGCAGGACTGATGACTGGGGTGAAGTCGTAACAAGGTAGCCGTATCGGAAGGTGCGAGCTGGATCACCCTCCTTTCTAAGGATAAAGTAGGGGTTTGTGTGTTATTCGATTTTTGATGAAAAGGGAAGAAAGTTTTCGACGGCTATACGATGCCGAAGAAAAACCCGTATAAAGGTATGATTCGAAAAGAATATCTTTGATAAAAACAATTAGATAGTTTAATCTTTTCTGGTGTTGATGCGTTTAGGGGAAACACCCGTTCCCATCCCGAACACGACGGTTAAGACTTAAGCGGCCGAAAATACTTTGCTGGTAACGGCACGGGAAGATAGGTGGATGCCAGAAATTTTTTAAAGAAAATACAATGCTGCGAAGAGCACAGGAGGTTCATGACTTCCCATTGTACTGCTTACGAAAGTAAGCAATGTACCTTGAAAACTACATATCCGAAAGAAATAATTATTCTAGTAAATAGAGTAAGACATCCGAGGGTACAAGGTAAAAACTTGTACAAACAATCGAGAGTAAGAAGAGAAATCTTCTTCACAATCAGAAAGAGATACACGCTAGTATCTCGACACTTGAGCGATCAAGTGGAGAATTGGTTAAGCAATAAGAGCATAGGGTGAATGCCTAGGGCACTGAGAGCCGAAGAAAGACGTGATAAGCTGCGAAAAGCTGCGGGGATTGGCAAATACGAGTTGATCCGCAGATATCTGAATGGGAAACCCACCAGAGAAGACCTCTCAGTACCGTACAGCCAATACATAACTGTACGGAGGGAACCCGCTGAACTGAAACATCTAAGTAGGCGGAGGAAGAGAAAACAACCGTGATTCCGAAAGTAGTGGCGAGCGAAATCGGAAGAGCCCAAACCGGGGTGCGTGCACCGGGGGTATGGACTGCATTTAGATTTGTGAGTGAGTGGAAGCCGATGGAAATAGGCGCCATAGAGGGTGAAAGCCCCTTACACGAAGCGTAAAGAATCGAGCAGGATCCGGAGTACTACGAGACACGTGGAACCTCGTAGGAAGACGGGGGGACCACCCCCCAAGGCTAAATACTACTCAGTGACCGATAGCGATTAGTACTGTGAAGGAAAGGTGAAAAGGACCCCGGGAGGAGTGAAAGAGAACCTGAAACCCTGTGTTTACAAACTGTGGAACAGCGCAAGCTGAACCGCGTACTTTTTGTAGAACGGTCCGGCGAGTTATAGTTGCTGGCAAGGTTAAGGACTTTAGGTCCGGAGCCGAAGCGAGAGCGAGTCTGAAGAGGGCGTACAGTCAGCAGATATAGACCCGAAACCGGGTGACCTATCCATGTCCAGGATGAAGCTAAAGTAAAATTTGGTGGAGGTCCGAACGCACATCCGTTGAAAAGGGTGGCGATGAGGTGTGGATAGCGGAGAAATTCCAATCGAACCCGGAGATAGCTGGTTCTCCTCGAAATAGCTTTAGGGCTAGCCTCGCAGTAAGTCTTTCGCAGGTAGAGCACTGAATTCTTGAGGGGGCGTCAAAGTCTACCAAGAGATATCAAACTCGAATGGCGGTAAGATATAAGCGGGAGTCAGACTGCGGGATATAAATTCCGTAGTCAAAAGGGAAACAGCCCAGATCTACAGCTAAGGTCCCAAAGTACATGTTAAGTGGTAAAGGATGTGGGATTTCATAGACAACTAGGATGTTGGCTTAGAAGCAGCCACACATTCAAAGAGTGCGTAATAGCTCACTAGTCGAGAGGTCCTGCGCCGAAAATTAACGGGGCTAAAACATGACACCGAAGCTTAGGGATGGCGAATGCCATCGGTAGAGGAGCATTGAAAACGAGATGAAGCGGTACCGAAAGGAGCCGTGGATTGTTTTGAAGAGAGAATGCCGGAATGAGTAGCGAGATGGAGGTGAGAATCCTCCAGGCCGAATATCTAAGGTTTCCAGGGTAAAGCTGATCTGCCCTGGGTAAGTCGGGGCCTAAGGCGAGGCGGAGACGCGTAGTCGATGGACAACTGGTGTAGATTCCAGTACCTTACTAAATCAGAAATGTGGGGACACATGGAGGAAGAGAGAGCCGGGAATGAGAAGACCGGTGCAAAGGAGGTAGGAGTGTAGTAGGAAAAGCCGCTGCACAATCTGGAAGACCTGATGCGGATCGAAGTTTAGTAGAGAAGCTCTTTAACTCTGTGTCGAGAAAAGCCGCTATAGTGTTTAGTAAGCCCGTACCGCAAACCGACACAGGTAGATGAGGAGAGAATCCTAAGGCCGGCGGGAGAAGCATTGTTAAGGAACTCGGCAAAATGACCCCGTAACTTCGGAGAAGGGAGTGCCCAGGCAACTGGGCCGCAGAGAAAAAGGCTCAAGCAACTGTTTAGCAAAAACACAGGTCTATGCGAAACCGTAAGGTAAAGTATATGGGCTGACGCCTGCCCGGTGCTGGAAGGTTAAGAGGAGAGGTTAGAGCAATCGAAGCTTTGAATTGAAGCCCCAGTAAACGGCGGCCGTAACTATAACGGTCCTAAGGTAGCGAAATTCCTTGTCGGGTAAGTTCCGACCCGCACGAAAGGCGTAATGATTTGAGCGCTGTCTCAACAATGCACCCGGTGAAATTGAAGTGCCAGTGAAGATGCTGGTTACCCGCGCCAGGACGGAAAGACCCCATGGAGCTTTACTCCAGCTTGATACTGGGATTCGGTAATGTATGCACAGGATAGGTGGGAGACTGAGAGGATAGTACTTCGGTATTATCGGAGTCGCTGTTGGGATACCACCCTTATGTTATTGGATTTCTAACCTTAGGCCGTAAGCCGGTCAAGGGACAATGTCAGGTGGGGAGTTTGACTGGGGCGGTCGCCTCCGAAAGTGTATCGGAGGCGCTCAAAGGTTCCCTCAGGATGGTTGGAAACCATCCAAAGAGTGTAAAGGCATAAGGGAGCCTGACTGCGAGGTTGACGGACCAAGCAGAGTAGAAATACGGACTTAGTGATCCGGTGGTATGAAAGTGGGATTGCCATCGCTCAACGGATAAAAGCTACCCTGGGGATAACAGGCTGATCTCCCCAAGAGTTCACATCGACGGGGAGGTTTGGCACCTCGATGTCGGCTCATCGCATCCTGGGGCTGAAGTCGGTCCCAAAGGGTTGGGCTGTTCGCCCATTAAAGCGGTACGCGAGCTGGGTTCAGAACGTCGTGAGACAGTTCGGTCCCTATCCGGCGCGGGCGTAGGATATTTGAGAGGATCTGTCCTTAGTACGAGAGGACCGGGATGGACTGACCTCTGCTGAACCTGTTGGGAATCAATCCCATCGCAGGGTAGGCAAGTTGGGAATGGATAAACGCTGAAGGCATCTAAGCGTGAAGCCAACCTCAAGATGAGATATCCCATCGTAAGAGTAAGACCCCTTGAAGAGAACGAGGTAGATAGGGGCTGAGGTGTAAGTGCTGCAAAGCATTCAGCTGACAGCTACTAATAGGTCGAGGGCTTATCCAATGCGTCTGATTGAAATGATGGATTACTGCTGGAGTTATTTCTTGGATATGTTGTTTTATGGCCCGGTGGCTCAGTTGGTTAGAGCGCCGCCCTGTCACGGCGGAGGTCGACGGTTCGAATCCGTTCCGGGTCGTTTCTTTCAGGAAGTTGTTTCAGTTCTTATTGAAACGGCTTCTTTTTGTTGAATATCCTTCTCAAAATGGAGATAGTAAACTATAATAACTGCGGCTTAATAAGGAAAAACTTTTGAAATAAAATATAATTATATATATTATAATTATAAACAATCAATGTATTCTTATTGTAATGAAATACTGGCAAATAATTAAGTCTTTCAGTATAATATTATGTGCAATTTATAGAATTGTTCTTGTATTTAAACGATAAAGCTGATATGATTCATCAGGTAATAGTTCACATTCTTGTAGTTCATAGAAGGACTCCCCGTTAAGGGATAAAATAAGGAGGAATGTAGATGAAAAAGAAATTTAGCAATGATGACTGCTGCCCTGGTTCTGGCACTTTCTGCCTGCGGCGGCGCTAAGTCCGGATCGGAGACAAAGGCATCCGGAGATGCAGGCAAGGAAGAAAGTTCCAAAGCGGATGCGGCTAAGTCCGATGACAAGAAATCTTCCGGAAAAGAGCTTCGTCTTGTAAACGGTAAGATTGAGGTTGATGCACAGTTAAAAGGAACTTGCAGCCGCTTATGAGAAAGAGACCGGTGTGAAGGTAAACATCGAGTCTATGGGAGGCGGTATCGATATTCAGGGTACCCTGAAAGGCTATTTCAGGCTGATAATATGCCGGATATCTTCGTTAACAGCGGAGACACGGACTTCAAGAACTGGGAAGGTCACCTTGTAGATATGTCCAAAGAGAAGTGGGTTTCCGACACGGATGCGGCTTACAAGGATAAGGACGGAAAGGTTCTTGGCTTCCCGTATACCACAGAGGCTATCGGTCTTGCCTATAATGCGGATGTACTGGAGAAGGCAGGCATCGATCCGAAGTCCATTACCGGTCCGGAATCCATGAAGAGGCTTTCGAAACACTGGACAGCAAGAAGGATGAGCTCGGACTTACCGCAGTAGTTGGTTATGTTGCAGAGCCACCAACCTTTATTGGTCAACCGGTAACCACCTCTTCGGTGTTTATGAGGATGGCGGATTAAAGAGAGACGATACGAAGTATTTTGACCTTCTTGAACAGGGTAAGATTGATGAGGATCGTTTCTCCAAGTATGCGGATATGGTTGAGCTTTTCAATAAGTATGCAGATCCCGCACTTCTTGTTTCGGAACCTATGACCAGCAGATTCAGAATTTCTCTGCCGGAAAGTATGCTTTCGTAACACAGGGGTTCCTGGATTGGCGCTACCATGACAAACGATGACAAGGAGCAGTATGAGGCTGCCGGTAAGTTCAAAGTCGGTATGATTCCGTATGCATTCGAAGAGGGAATCGATACCATTCAGACGAACTCTCCGTCTTGGTGGGCTGTATTTGACAACGACAACAAGGAAGAAGCTTTGAAGTTCTTACAGTGGGTTTCCGAGGATGAAGGACAGAAGATTCTGGTACAGAAGGCCGGTTTTGTCAGCCCGTTCAAGTCCATCAGCTATGTAGCGGAAGATCCGTTTGCACAGACGATTACCGATTATACAAAGGCAGGAAAGACTTCTGCTTGGCACTGGCTTGGCAACAAGGAAGGTCTTGCACAGAATGCACTGGGTGTTGTTTACCAGGATTTTGCTTCCGGTAATCTGGATAAAGGCAAAAGTTCGTAGATACCGTGGAGAAGGTTGTTGCACAGTACTATGCCGGATAATTTCACTAGAGATTCCTCTTGCAATGGTAGAGGTCTTTCCAGTAAAATGTGGCTACAGAAGTTGCTGTAGTTCCATCACACAATACTACTTTTTCAGTAGTGCTATAGGGTGAAGAAGCGGGGCGGCGTTATGCTGCCCCATTTTTGAAGAAGGGGAACCATGAAAGGACGAGATACTAGAGTAGAGTCCATTTTTCTACTGTTACTGGGAGCAGTACTCATGTTTGCCGCTCTTTTCTTTGCTTTCACTATGAAGGCGAATTATAGTGGGGTAATGAAGAGCATAGCCAATCTAAGGGGTACGCTGTTGGTATGTGGCGCAATTTTTATTTTTACGGTCTGTATCGGGTGCCGAGTACTGCACATCATAGAAAGATTGTCTATTTTCTCTTTCTTTTCCCCTTGCTTTTTTACTTTTTGTTACGGTGATTATTCCCTGGTTTTAGGAATCAGGGTATTCCTTTACGGATTGGACGGAATTCGTTTTACAAAAAGTAGTAGGCTTACAGAATTATGTAAAAAGATGTTTCATGACCCGGCGTTTATCTGGTCGGTTATGATTACATTTTTCTTCGTTATCATGAACGTTGTTCTGATTAATATCGTAGGATTTTTGTCTGGCGCTTCTTTGTACAACAAAAATTAAGAGGGGTAGCTTTCTTTCGTGCAGCATATTTCCTGCCGAATCTGATTGGCGGAATTGTGCTGGGCTATATCTGGCAGTTTGTATTCAACAATGTACTGATGAATTACACCAAGTTTTCCATGCTGTCGAGTACCAATACCGCGATGCTTGCGATTATTATCGATCTATATCTGGCAGTATGGCGGATATATTATGCTGATTTATGTGACCGGTCTTACCCAGATTCCGGGGGATGTTTTGGAGGCGGCTTCCATCGACGGGGCGAGCGCCGTGCAGACCCTCTTTAAGGTAAAACTGCCCATGATTGCCTCAACGGTCACGATATGCACTTTCTTGACATTGACTTCCGCTTTTAAACAGTTTGATGTCAATATGGCCTTGACTAACGGTGCCGGTTCCGTACCGGATTTTATGGGATCTTATCTATCCAACGGTACGCAGATGCTGGCTTTGAATATCTATAATACGGCGATTGCGAAAAATAATTTTGCAGTAGCACAGGCGAAGGCGGTTCTGTTCTTTATCATTCTGGCTGTGATTTCTTTGATTCAGGTACGAATCAGTAACAGTAGAGAGGTGGAAATGTAATGAATAATGCAAGAAAAGGGAAAAGTTTACTTTTAGGAATCGTGGGAACTTGCATTGCAGTCTATGTATTATTCCCCTTTTACCTGGTTATGATGAATGCTTTTTAAGAAGCAGGCGGATATCGTGGCGGATCCGGTTCGTTTTCGCGGAGTGAGTTTCGCTCAGTTGACGAAGAATCTGAACTCCGTTATCCATAATTCCAACTTTTAATTTCTGGTATGCCTTCGGGACTTCTACCGTGATTACGATTGTATCTCTGATTCTTCTCATCCTCTTCGGCAGTATGGCGGCATGGGTAATCAGCAGAAATCATAAGAAGGCTTGGGCAACCGCAATTTATATGGTATTCATTGCTTCCATGATTATTCCTTTCCAGGTGGTTATGCTTCCGCTTGTATCAACCTTTCGTGACGTGGGAAAGTTCATTGGAATCAGTATGTTACAGTCTGTGCAGGGAATTGTCTTTGCCTATCTCGGCTTTGGCGGCGCGATGACCGTATTTATTCTGACCGGATTTATCAAGGGAATTCCTTATGAGCTGGAAGAGGCGGCTGCGATTGACGGATGCTCTCCGGAAGGAACTTTCTTTAAGATTATTTTCCCGCTTTTGAGACCGGTGATTACGACGGTGACGATTTTAAACGGAATGTGGATTTGGAACGACTATCTTCTTCCGTCTCTGATGCTTGGACAAAACGGAAAGGTGAAGACGCTTCCCGTTGCGGTACAGGCCTTTGTCGGCTCTTACGTTAAGCAGTGGGATCTCATTCTTTCCGCTGCACTGCTGGCCATTTTACCCATGATTATCGTTTTCCTGATTGGACAGAAGCAGATTATGAGCGGAATGGTTGAAGGAGCGGTAAAGGGCTAAGAAGAGGGGCCTTATGGCAAGAATAAAAGATATTGCGAGACTCGCGAATGTAAGTCCCTCTACCGTATCCAATGTCATTCATAAAAAGAAAAGAGAAAGTCAGCCCTGAAATCTACAGACGAGTCGAGAAAATTCTGGAAGAAGAACAGTATGTTACCCACATGGGGGCCAGGATGCTTTCGGCGGGTGGCTCCAGACTGATTGCCCTTATCCTTGCGTATAAGCGAATAGAGAAAGAGCATTACGGAAGATCCGTTTGTTTCTTCCGTAATCGGTGCAGTGCAGCTTGCTTTGCAGGAGAAGGGCTATTTTCTTCTGCTCTACAGCAATCCGGACATGGAGGAATGCGTAAAGGATTTCCCAGGGAGTGGAACGTGGATGGCATCATCCTTCTCAGGGCAAAGAGAAGGATACTATAAGATAAAGGCAAGCCTCTCCGTACCGGTTGTTTCGATCGATACGCCTTTTTCTGCTGAAGATAAAGACTATGTGAATGTCGGTCTGAAAGACTATGAAGCGGCAAAAGAGATGACGAAGTATCTTCTTTCCATGGGGCACCGGAAGATTGCCTTTTTCTCTCTGACTGAGGGCGGAGAACTTCTGGAAAAGCACTATATTGATAGTGAACGCTATCGAGGATATAAAGACGCGATGGAAGAGGAGGACTTTCTGCCGGAGTCTGGCACAATCTGTCGTTTACGGAAGAATGGAGAAAAACAATATCTCTCTTTTTATGAGGAAAAAGTTCTTTCATGCAACAGCCTTGTTTGTTACGGCGGATATCATGGCACTCGAGATGATGCGTTTTTGTATGGACAGAGGCATCTCCATTCCCGGAACAGCTTTCTATTGCGGGATTTGACGGGATAAAAGCGGGGCGCTGTATGCATCCGATGCTCACCACGATGGAGCAGGATAGCGCGGAAAAAGGACGGAAAGCGGTAAAAGAGTTACTGTCCCTGCTTTCTGCCGGAGCGTGTCTTTTGCAGACGCAGGGGAGAAGCAAAGGGTAGTATCCTGTAAAAAGGAGAAAGAAAACAGTAGAAATAAAGTTAGTGATGTGGAAGGGAAATGCAAGAATATTCTCCTTCCGGCAAAGCTTTTTTTAGGGGAGACGGTGGCTAGAATCTAGAGGGCGTGCTTTTAGGCGCGCATTTTATCAATGTAGAGGAGTGGGATGATGAAAAACATGGTGGAAAAGAAGCGGTCGTATACCAGATTTATCCGAGAAGTTTCTGTGATAGCAACGGGGACGGCATTGGAGATTTGAACGGGATTACTTCGAAGCTTGATTATCTGAAGGAACTCGGAATCGATGTCATTTTGGTTGTCTCCCTGTCTATCGCTCTCCCAACGATGACAACGGCTATGATATCTCCGATTATGAGGATATCATGGAAGACTTCGGAAGTATGGCGGACTTCGACCGTTTACTGAAGAGCGCGCATGAGAAGGGACTGAAGATTGTGATGGATCTTGTGGTGAATCATACGAGTGATGAGCACGCGTGGTTCCTCGAGTCCCGGAAAAATGCGGAAAATGAGAAGCGGGATTACTATATCTGGAAGAAGGGAAGAAAGCTTAGTGAAGTTTCCCCAGAAGAGCGGAAGCACTTTGCTTCCGATGTAGTGGAGTATAAGGGAGAGAAGTTCCTTCCTCCGAACAACTGAGGGTTCCTTCTTCTCCGGCCCTGCCTGGGGATTCTCAGAAGAGACAGGGGAGTTTTATTTGCATCTTTTTTCGAAGAAGCAGCCGGATCTCAACTGGGAAAATGAGAGAGTGCGGAAAGAAGTTTTTTTGATATGATGAACCGTTGGTGTGAGAAGGGAATCGACGGTTTCCGTATGGATGTGATTTCCCTGATTTCAAAGCCGGAAGGACTCCCGAATCAACCGATTCCGACCGGTGCCATCTATGGGGATGCAGGCCAGGTTTGCGCAAACGGGCCGCAGGTCCATGCGTATCTGAAAAGAGATGAACCGGAAAGTGCTTTCCCGTTATGATTTAATTACGGTAGGAGAAACCGCAGGCGTCACCCTGGAAGAAGCTAAGAAATATGCCAATTCCGATGGAACGGAGCTCAACATGGTTTTCCAGTTTGAGCACGTCGGTCTGGATGACAATCCGAAATATGGCTTTAAGTGGAATACGGAGAAGATGTCTGGTTTCTTTGAAGAAGAATCTTACGAAGTGGCAGAACGGTCTATATGAAGTAGGCTGGAACAGTATTTTTCTTCTGTAACCATGACCAGCCGCGTATTGTTTCCCGTCTCGGAAATGACAGTGATCTATACAGGAGCGTTCGGCAAAGTGTATTGCCACCTTCCTTCACATGATGCAGGGAACGCCTTACGTATATCAGGGAGAAGAACTCGGCATGAGCAATTATCCGTTTCAGGACTTGTCGGAGTTCCGGGATCTCGAGGAGTATCAATGCTTTCCACGAACTGACCGAGAAAGCCCATTTGGATCCTGCAGAACTTTTCCCGATGATAGCGTTTAAGAGCAGGGACAATGCACGTACACCGATGCAGTGGGATGATTCCGAGAATGCCGGATTTACAAGCGCGACCCCTTGGATCAAAGTGAACCCCAACTATAAGAAAGTGAATGCGAAGGAAGAACTTGCGAGAGCGGATTCCGTTTTTCCATTATTATCAGAAGTTGATTTCTCTTCGTCATCACTCTGATTTGATTGTTTATGGCGACTTCCGCCTTTTTGGAGGAGGGAGATCCGGATCTCTTTATTTATGAAAAAGACATCTGGACGGAAAAAGCGCTCCTCTGTGTATGCAATGTTTCAGAAAAAGAAAGAGAGTATACGGTTCCTGCAGAGTTTCAGAACGGACAAGTGCTGATTCAGAATATGCCGGATAGGGATGTGCACGCCGGGAAACTTGCACCGTACGAGGCCTATGTTTTAGCAGTAGAATAAGGAACTTTGTATAGGATGAACCGTTAGTGTGAGAAGGGAATCAACGGTTTCTGTATAGTAGAAAGAGTGAAGGAATGAAAAAGAGTGGTGGCAGGAGAAGGTCGCTTATCAGATTTATCCGAAGAGTTTTAAGGATACGAAGGGGAATGGAATTGGAGACATCAAGGAATTATTGAAAAACTCGATTATTTGAAGGAACTCGAATCGATATCATCTGGATTTCTCCCTGCTTTCTGTCCCCTCTTGCCGACCAGGGCTATGATATTGCGGATTACTACAAGATTGATCCGCGATTCGGCTCCAATGAAGAACATGGAGGAGCTGATTTCGAGGCGAAGAAGAGGGATATGTATATTCTCCTGGACCTTGTGGTAAAACCATTGTAGTGATGAGCATGAGTGGTTTCGGAAGGCGGTAGCGGATCCGAAGGGACCTTTCGCCAAGTATTTTTACTTTGAAGAGGGAGTAGACGGGCACAGAGCCGAACAACTGGCGTTCCTATTTCGGCGGATCGGTTTGGGAAAAAGGTGGAAGGAACGGAGAACACTTACTATCTGCATCTTTTCCACAAGAAGCAGCCGGACTTAAATTGGGAGAATCCGGAACTCAGAGAAGAAATCTATAAGATGATTAACTGGTGGCTGGACAAGGGCATAGCCGGCTTCCGTATCGATGCTATTCTGAACATTAAGAAGTTTTTCCCGCTTCGCGGACATGATTTTCCGGTGGATCGGGATGACGGACGGAGCAATTGTACAAGAATGATTACGGAAGCGGAGGGAATCGGTGATTTTCTCGGAGAAATGCGAGATCGTTGCTTTAAGCCGCACCATGCCTTTTCCGTTGGAGAAGTTTTTAATGAAACGGAAGCGCAGATTCCGGAGTTTATCGGAGAAAACGGCTATTTTTCCTCGATGTTTGATTTTCGTGCGCATTCCAGTGCCCGTTCGGAACTTGGCTGGTACGATGCCGGTATCGTGACCCCGAATATGTATCAGGGATGCCTGCTTTCTGACGCAGAAACTCGTAAATCCCGTAGGATTTATCTCTACGATTATTGAGAATCATGATGAACCCAGAGGCGTGAGCTTCTATATTCGAAGGAAGATTTATCCGAGAAGGCAAAGAAGTTCCTTGCTACGATGCAGATGCTGCAAAGAGGCCTTCCCTTTATCTATCAGGGGCAGGAAATCGGCATGGAAAAATGTGGTTCTAAAGTCCATTCGGGAAGTGGATGACATCAGCACTCTGGATGAATACAGAAGTCTGTCTTCGGGAAGGCTTCTCGGAAGAGGAAGCCTCCGGATTGTGAATCGCTATTCCAGAGACAATGCATACGCCGGTACAATGGGACAGCAGTGAGAATGCAGGCTTTACGACAGGAACGCCCTGGCTTCCGCTAAACCCGAATTACAAAAAGATCAATGTAGCACAGCAGGAGAAAGACCCCGAATCCGTTTTAAGCTACTATAAGAAACTGACCGCATTAAGGAAGAACCCGGAATACAAAGAGACAATGGTTTATGGAGACTTTGTTCCCTTTATGGCGGAAGAAGACCGCCTGATGGCGTTCTATAGAAAAGGGAGAAAACCCTCCTCATTCTCGGAAACTACCGAAAAAGAAGAACGGGAGCTCGAGCTTCCCGCTCCGGTAAAAAAGCTAGTCCTTTCCAATGCGGAGCCGCGGATTACGGGACGAAAGATTACCCTTTCCGGTTACGAAGCGACTATTTTGGAAATATAGATTGTTATCGATTACAATAAGGAAAACTGCTGCTTTATGACTGTGCAGGTTCGTTCCGGGGTAATCTGAGCCCGTGGGTACTTGCGAAAAAGCAAAGGAACTGCGGCTTTTCGCTTAGTATCCCCTACTGGGCGAGGTTAGCGGGAGCGTGCCCTGGAACGAACCTTGTACAGTCATAAAGAAAGTTTTTATTTTTTACGATTCTAGGAATAATTCCTTAAAAAGCGTGAAGACACAGTATCTTCACGCTTTTACCATTTTTAAAACATATTTTTCCCTACTATAGCACTCGTTAAGTTGAGAAAGAAAAGAAGGAGCGTCTTAGAAGTAGAGGCTTCCATCAAAAAGTAGTTATAGAGGAGGAAAGAAAATGAATAAAGGGAGAAAATTTGCAGGGCTTGTTTTATCCGCAATGGTTTTTGGTGCGGTATCCGGAGGAACCATGGTGAGGGGTCAATGTTTTATCCAATCAGTATCGAAATGAAGTCCTTTCCGAAACGGCGAATTCCGGAAAGACATCGTCTGATGCGGGAGTTTCAGACCGGCAGAATAGTTCGAAGGCTGAAGAGAAGAGCAGCGGGGTACAGAAGACGGCAAACGGCAAAGAGAGTACGGAGACTTCGGAAACGGTCTCCGGAATTGTAAAAGGAGCTATGCCGGAAGTCGTCTCCATCACGAATACGATTCGTTATCAGCAGTATGGCTATAATATTTTTCGGAGAAAGCGGGCAACAGGAAGCCGCTGCGAGCGGTTCCGGTGTGATTATCGGAAAGAATGATACGGAGCTTCTGATTGTGACAAACAATCATGTGGTTGCCGATTCCAGTGCCTTGTCCGTACAGTTTGTGGACGGAAAGTCTTATGACGCGGAAATAAAGGGGACAGACAGCGATGCGGATCTTGCCGTTGTATCCATTCCGCTTTCTTCTTTATCCGAAGAGACGAAGAAGAGCATCAGTTACGCGAAATTCGGAGATTCGGACAGTATCAATGTCGGCGATCAGGTTGTTGCTATCGGAAATGCCCTCGGCTACGGGCAGTCCGTCACAACCGGTATCATTTCCGCAAAGAACAGGGATGTCAGTACAAAAGAGGGAAAAGAGGCAGGGACTTTTACAGACGGATGCGGCAATCAATCCCGGAAATTCCGGCGGAGCGCTGCTGAATATGCAGGGAGAATTGATCGGCATCAATGTAGCGAAGTATTCCGATACCACGGTGGAAGGAATGGGGTATTCGATTCCGTCTAAGAAGGTGAAGTCGATTGTAGACGGTTTGTCCCAGAAGAAGACCAGGGAGAAGGTCAGTGCGGAAGAAAAAGGCGTAATCGGCATCCAGGAAAGACTGTCGGACAGCAGTATTGCGGAAGCCTACAATATGCCGGAAGGAATTTATGTCTTTAAGATTCTTGATCAGGCAGGAGCGGACAACAAAAGCTTTACAGGAGAAGGATATTATCACAAAAATTCGACGGACAGTCTGTTTCCAGTCTGGAGGAACTGTCCGGCTTGCTTTCCCGCTATAAGGCAGGGGAAAAGGTAGAGGTCACCGTACAGAGACTTTCGAGTAAAGGAAAATACGAGGAAAAAGACTGTTGAAGTCACGTTAGGGAAGAATACAGTAGAGACGGAGAAAAACTAAGGCATTTCTTGTGGATCATCTTTTGTTTTATTCCTATTCTTCGCTGCGGGTTTATTCTTCTGCAACTCTTGACGAGATATAGTAGTAAGGTGTTTACTATAAAGGATTGTCAAAAGAGGTTCATGGATTAGCAGAAGAAGGATTACGGGATGGAGAAAGCTCATTTTAAAGATCAGGATAAGAGGAAGTCTTACTTTAAAATGGGCTTTTTATTTGTTCTTTTGTTTTGGGCTGTGCTGTCGGTTCGGGAAATACGCTCGCAGGGGCAGAGAATCGGAACGAACGGCGGTGCAGCTACCCTATACGAGGACGGAGGGAAGGAGAGAGAGTTTCACGAGTTTGAAGCATATAAGAATCTGCCGTATCCGTCTTCTTATCCCAATCACTACTATGATGCTTTTCTTTTTCCCGAAGGATAAACGGAAAGAGGCTTTGGGAACCATCATCTATGTGCATGGCGGCGGGTTCGTTTCAGGAACAAAGGATATTGTGCAGGACAATCCCTATTTCTTAAAGTGGCTCCGTTCCGGTTTTCAGGTCATTTCCGTAGATTATGCTCTTGCACCGGACTATCCTTATCCGACGGCGCTGTACCAGCTTTCTTATTGCGTGCAGAAGCTTTTTGAGGGAGAAAAGAGAGCCTCGGAATCAATACAAAAAGCTGATCTTTGTTGCCGACAGTGCCGGAGCCAGTCTTGCGGGACAGTTTATTCTTACGCAGGTGAACAAGAGTTATAGTAAGAAACTGGATATTCCTTCTTTTGTTTCCAAGAAGGGAGGAAAGATTTGTGCCTTTATCTCTCTTTCCGGTTTACTCGATTGTACGCGGTATCACAAGACAGGACTTGCGGAAAATGATAAGACTTTTCCTTTCCTGGGGAAGGCAATATTTTCAGGAACTGTCCTTCTATAACGGGAAGAAAGCGGAGCAGACGAAACTGGAAAACTATCTTACAAAGGATTTTTCCGCCCACTTTTTAAGTGATGGCAATGTAGGAACGTTTCGTGACCAGGCAATCGATTTTTAAAGAGCGCTGTGTCGAACTGGGCATTCCTGTTGTGAGTTATTTTCCGGATAGCTCACTTCCGCACGATTATGAATTACACATGGATAGTCAGGAAGCGGAGGACTCGTTAGAGAAGCAGATTCGCTTTGTGAAGTTTTTGCTGTCTTGAGAGGAAAGCTTTTCAAGCCTTCTTTCCTATTGTATAATTACCCCTATGGTTAAAAGATATGCAGAGACAACTGAATCATGTGCAGGTACTCCTGGATGCTTTGGTATTAGGGTCTTTCCTATACCTTGGCGTGGTACTTTGCTATTTGGAATCCGATTTTTTCCTGAGGGACATGGTGTGCTTTCACCCAGGTTTTATTTTTCTGTCCTGATTCCACTGATTCCTGCCTATCTTTTTTTCTGTATTGGCTTCTCGGCCTCTACCGACCGATGCGGACGATGCGGATCAGGAGGCTTTTTCCGTATTCTGCAAAGCAATTCTATAGGGACTTCTGCTCTCCGCCTCCATCCTTTTTGCTTTTCGTAAAAGTGGTTATTTTTGAGCATTATTCTACAAGAATGCTCGTTTTCTTATATTTTATCCGTCTGTATTACGACAGTGGAGCGCTACCTGCTTCGTAAGATTCTTTCTACTCTAAGAAAGAAGGGATTTAATCAGAAACATATTATTCTCGTGGGCTTTTCTTCCGTTTCGGATCGCTTTATCGACCCTTTGTAAGAAGAATCCGGGTGGGGTACCACATCTACGGCGTTGTGGATGATTTTGCGGCTCAGGGGACTTCTATCGCGGCATTTCCGTTGTGGGAAAGATTAAGAGTCTGGGAGAATTGCTTTCACACACACGATTGACGAAATTGCCATTACTTTGCCGCTTGCCGCTTATGAGAAACTGCCGGGGATTGTAGCCACCTGCGAGAAGTCGGGTGTCCATACCAAGTTTATTCCGGATTATCAGGATATCATTCATTCCAAACCGATTACGGATGATATGGACGGTCTGCCGGTGATTAATATTCGAAAATGTTCCCTTAACCGATCCGGTCAACGCACTCTTAAAGCGTATCATTGATATTTTCGGCTCCTTGGTGGGAATCGTTCTTTTTCGCCTATCATGCTTCTCGTCGCAGTTCTTGTCAAATGGAGTTCGCCCGGGCCGATTATTTTTCAAACAGGAGCGGGTAGGACTGCACAACAGGCCGTTTTTGATGTATAAATTCCGTTCTATGGGTGTGCAGAAGAAGGAAGACGAAAAAGAAAGCCTGGACGGTCAAGGGAGATCCGAGAGTCACCTGGATCGGAAAGATTATTCGAAAGACGTCTATCGATGAACTGCCGCAGTTTTTCAATGTTTTAAAAGGAGATATGTCTCTGATCGGACCGAGACCGGAAAGAACGCAGTTTGTGGAGATGTTTAAAGAGCAGATTCCGCGCACATGATTAAGCATCAGGTTCGTCCCGGAATGACAGGCTGGGCACAGGTGAACGGGTTCAGAGGAGACACTTCCATCACGGGTAGAATTCAGTGTGACCTCTGGTACATTGAGAATTGGAGTTTAGGTCTGGACATCAAGATTCTGTTTTTAACCCTATGGAAAGGTTTTGTTAACAAAAATGCCTATTAATTTTTTGGCGCTTTTTGTGGTATGATACTTTATCGTTTATTTCGAAAGAAGAGGGTTCCATCGTTTGGGATATGCTTTATAAGAGATAGTTTGGGAGGTGAGACTTTGGCATTAGAGCAGAATAAGGGAGCAGACGTCCCCATGGCGAGCTACTGAAAGAGAAGACGGAAAAGGGAACAACAGAGAGGAAAGACAGATAAAAGCAGAGACTGAGCAGGGAAGAGGAAGAAAGCAAGGCAGTCGTCCTCTTCTTCGGCACGGATGACGGAAAGAAAGAGAAACAGTATGCGAGAGCATACGGATTTTCCTTCCGGAGAAAGGATGCTTCCTATATTGTGACACTTCCGGAAGAGAAGAGAGGAAACCGGAAAATCGATCACCTGGATGTATTGCAGGTGAATTCCCCTGCAGGATATTCAGGAAGAACTGGAGGAAGTATACAGTAAGAAGGCGGAGCGGAAGAAGTCCATTTGGAAACGGGTTCTGCTTCTTTTCCGTAATCGAGATTTTTGACGCTGGTGATGATTGTCTGTGCCGGATATGTTGTTCGCTATATGAACGTGAAGCCGGAAGTACAGTTCAATGTAAAGAATGTCAAAAAATCAGAATATTGATGTGACCAAACAGGAACAGATGCAGGGATACTGGACGATTGCCGTTTTCGGTGTGGACAGTCGTGACGGGGGAGTCGGAAGAGGAGCCAATGCGGATGTGCAGATTATCGTCTGCATTGATCGGGCTACAGGGCGGTGAAAGCTCGCTTCCGTTTATCGAGATACGTATCTGAATCTTGCCGCAGGTTCCCGCTTTGCGAAGATTAATGAGGCCTATGCGGACGGAGGACCGGAACAGGCGGTTGCAGCCTTAAACAAGAACCTGGATCTGGATATCGAACACTATGCTACCTTTAACTGGCGTGCAGTGTCCGATGTAATCAGTATGCTGGGTGGAGTGGATATTGATATTACGGAAAAAGAATTCAAGTATATGAATGCCTACATTCATGAGACCAGTATTGAATCAAGGTCAATGTCAAAGAATCCGGCAGCGGAATATATCAGAAACCGGGGATGCAGCATTTGGACGGTGTACAGGCGGTGGCGTATGCCAGACTTCGTTATATGGATGATGATTTTACGAGAACGAAGCGGCGAGAGAAGTCATTTCCCAGGTACTTGCGAAAAAGCAAAAGCAGGCAGACCTTGCAACCTTAACCAATGTAATCGATACCGTTCTTCCGCAGATTGCCTTCAATCTGGATGTGGGCGACTGTTTGGAACTGGCTAGAGTGTAAACCGCTATAATATCGTGGGATCCGAAGGTTTCCTCACGATCTGGATACCCAGATGATGGGGAAAGAAGGGAGACTGCGTCATTCCGAAGTCTTTTGGCATCAATGTGACGAAACTCCATGCTTATCTTTTCGGAGATGAAGATTATAAGCCGAGTTCCGCGGTCATGGACATTCAGCGATACGATTGCTTCGATTCCCAGGATTATAAGAACGGGAAGGGAGACCGTAGCAGTGAAGAAGAAGTCCAAGAAGGGCGGAGACGACGAAGAGGGAAAAGCAGAGAGTCGAAGAAAAGAAGAATGAGTACGGAGAATCTTCTTCTGATAAGAAAAAGGGAGAAAGCGAGTCCGTAAAGAAGGGAAAAGACAAACCGGGAGACAAACGGAGACGGTAATGTCGTGGAGTCGACGAAATCCGGGGAAGGAAAACGGGAGACGGAAGAGTCAAGTCCGGAAAAGAACACGGAAGAGTCGAAGACCAAAGAAGAACCGAAGAAGAATACGGAAGAGAGTAAAGAAGACGGAAGAGTCGAAGAAGAATGATTCCGAAACGGACGGGAAGAACCGAGTATCGGTGGCGGACCGGACAGCGCGGGCGGCGGCGAAGATAACGGCCCCGGTAATATCGTGGATTAATAGGGAATTAGAGGAAAGCGATGACAGTGGAGATACAAAAGCAAGGAAGAAAAAGACTTTTATACGATAGGAGGGGGATAAGTCTACTCTATCTTATTTCGCTTCTTCTGGTTTTTCCTTTCTACTATCACAACGGGTACTATGATATCTTACAGGCCAAGTTTCAGTATTTCTGGATTTCTTCTGCGGCGTACAGTGTAGTCATGGGGCTCTTTCTCCTGCTTTGATGCTATTACGCTCAGAAAAAGAAGTCCGAAAGCGGATTTATTCCGCCCTCCTTTTTCAGGATGAGGGAGGAAGAAAACTTCGCTTTTTCATCGGATATTTTCTTCGCGGCTTTACTTCTTCTTTACCTGATTTCCATGTTGCATTCGGATATCTTTATGAAGGATGGTGGGGAAATACGGGAAGATTTATGGGGACCTGACCTGGCTGCTCCTTTTTCTGGATTACTTCTTCCTGACACGGTTTTATCGTTTTAGAAAGGACATCTTCTCTTTCTTTCCGCTTCCGTTTTTGCAGGCAAGCTGGGGATTAGCGATTTCTTTTTTTAAGAATGTGATGCATTTCTTTGATTTGGTGGAAAGATAAGTCGCTTTGGGCGACCTTTGCCGGCGGAGTGGGGAATATTAACGGATACTGCTCTTTTAATGGTGAGTTATGCCGGACTTTTGCCGGAGCTTTTACCTTGAGAGAGAAAATGGCAGTGGCGCGTTCTTTTTCCTTTCGCTCTATTTCTATACCGTGATTGCCTCAATCTACGGGATGAGTGACAATGTTGTTTTTGCGCTCTTTACCCTTTTTCCTTGCCCTTCCCTTCTTTTGCTTTAAGAGAAAAGAGCCTTTTGCTGTCCGTGATCGACCTCTATATCGTATTTTTCCTTGCGATGAAACTGGCTGTCTTTTTATTCCGAAAGAAAACTCTTCTTATCAGGTTAGGCGATGTCGGTTTCTTTCTGAAGATGGGGCATACAGTGCTGCCTTATCTTGCAGTTGTTTTTCTTCGCCTTCCTTCGCGTCCTTGTTTGGAAAGGCAAGGAGGAGTTCGGGAGTGAAGATTTATCGGCCGCTGTATTTTTGTTCTCTTTTCTGCGTTCTCGGGGCGGTTTTCTTTGTCTTTTATGATGCCAATGTCTCCCATCGGATGCAGGCGCTTACAGCCTATGCGGACTATTTCACTTTTAATGACGCGTGGGGTTCCGGAAGAGGCTTTTATCTGGAAATTGGGCTTTGATTTCTTTGCAAGGAAGATGTCTTTCCTAGAGCGACTAATCGGGTACGGACCGGATAGTTTCTATATGATTACGAATGATTTTTACAAGGCGGAAGTCAGTCGGAGCGCATACGAAGCGATTGATAACGTACACAATGAGTGCTTAAATGTGCTTCTTACCTTAGGGGTACTGGGCTTACTTTGCTACCTCCTTTTCCTTATTTCCGCTTTTTCGGACTCTCTTCTCAAAAACCGAGGAGGGAGAAGAAGAGGACTTTAGCAGAACGGTATTCCCGAGAGCCTGCGGGTTCTGCCTTCTTTGCTACGTTGCACAGGCTATTATCAATATTGCAGTGCCGATTGTGCTGCCGATTGTCTTGTCCTCTTCTTCTTGGGATTGGGAACAGCGAGACCGTAAAACGGACTCGCTTTTTAAAACAGAGACTATTCTTCCGGCTCAATCAGACCGTAGCTCTTCGCTTTTTCTCTTGTAAACAACATTGACCTTTCCGCTGTCTCCGTTCTGGAAGACGAAGAAACTGTGTCCGAGAAGTTCCATCTGTAAGCAGGCTTCTTCGGGGTCATCGGCTTCAAAATCAATCTGCTTTGTGCGGACAATCTTGATCTCCTCTTCCTCGTACTCTTCCGGGGCTTCAAGAATTCCGTGGTGAAGGAAGCAGCCTGGTGTTTGGAAATCAGTTTCTCTTTGTACTTACGAATCTGTCTCTCTAAGACATCTTCTACGAGGTCGATGGACTGTTACATATCTTCCGTTGCCTCCTCGGCACGAATTACAGTACCTTTTGACAGGAATGGTTACTTCGATTTTTGCAAGTCTTTCTGGGCAGAAAGGGTTACATTACAGGGTGTGTCCTTTTGGAAAAATTTGTCTAACTTTCCAAGCTTCTTCTCCACCATGTTTTTCAGACCCTCTGTCAGACTAATGGTTCTTCCGGTAATACTAATGTTCATAAATAAAACCCTTCCTTTCTTTTTCTTTGAGAAGAAAAACTTTCTTCTAAGTGGAGTATACCATTCTTTCCAGCTAAATGAAAACACAGCATTTTCACGCCTTCTTTATTGCCAAGAGGGGACTAATGGTAGACTCTATGAGTTATAGATTTATACAATGCCATACGCTTGCTGTATGGAGAAGGAGTATAGAAGAATGAATCTTTTTGAAAGAATATTTGGAACGCATTCCAGTAGGGAGTTGAAACTGATACAACCGAAAAGTGGATAAAATCCTTTCTTTACAGGGAACAATGGCAGCGATGTCTGATGAGGAGTTGAAAGCACAGACGGGAAAGTTTAAGGAGCGGCTCCAGTGCGGGGAAAGTCTGGACGATCTTCTTCCGGAAGCGTTCGCAACCGTACGGGAAGCTTCGAAGAGAGTGCTCGGCATGGAACATTTCCCGGTGCAGTTAATCGGTGGCGTGGTACTCCATCAGGGACGTATCGCGGAGATGCGTACCGGTGAAGGAAAGACGCTTGTCTCCACTTGTCCCGCTTTATCTGAATGCTTTTGGCAGGGCAGGGTGGCATATCGTTACGGTAAACGACCATCTGGCAAAGCGTGACTCGGATTGGATGGGACAGGTACACCGTTTCCTGGGACTTACAGTAGGAACCGTTCTGAACGAGATGTCCACGGAGGAACGACAGGCGGCTTATGGCTGTGACATTACTTATGTTACCAACAATGAGCTCGGCTTCGACTATCTTCGTGACAATATGGCGATTTATAAGAATCAGCAGGTTTTAAGAGGATTAAACTACTGCATCATCGATGAGGTGGACTCCGTTCTTATCGATGAAGCGAGAACGCCGCTCATTATTTCCGGTCAGTCGGGAAAAATCCACGAAGCTCTATGAGCTTTGCGATATTCTGGCGAGACAGCTCGAAAGGGGAGAAGAGTCTGCGGAATTCTCTAAAATCAATGCCATCCTTGGAGAGGAAATCGAGGAGACCGGTGATTTCATCGTAAACGAGAAGGAAAAGACCGTAAACTTGACCCAGCAGGGTGTGGAGAAGGTAGAGAAATATTTTCATATCAATAACCTGGCGGATGCCGAGAATCTGGAAATCCAGCACAATATCATTCTTGCCCTTCGGGCGAACAACCTGATGCAAAGGGATGTGGACTATGTTGTGAAGGATGACGAGGTTTTTGATTGTCGACGAATTTACCGGACGTATCATGAACGGACGGCGTTATTCCGACGAGTCTGCACCAGGCAATTGAAGCGAAGGAACACGTGAAGGTGAAGAGGAGTCCAGAACGCTGGCAACCATTACCTTCAGAACTTCTTCAATAAGTTCAAAAGAAAGCCGGTATGACCGGTACGGCACAGACGGAGGAAAGGAGTTCCGAAACATTTACTCTATGGACGTCATCCAGATTCCGACGAACAGGCCGGTACAGAGAGTAGACCTGGATGATGCGGTATACAAAACAAAAGAAGAAAAGTTCAATGCCGTAGTGGATGAGATTGAAGCAATTTCCATGAAACCGGAGCACCGGTTCTCGTGGGTACCATTGCGATTGAAACTTCCGAACTGCTTTCCAATAAGTTGAAGAGAGGGGCATTAAGCACAATGTTTTGAATGCGAAGTTCCATGAGCAGGAAGCGGCCATCGTGCGGAAGCCGGTGTGCATGGGGCGGTAACGATTGCTACGAACATGGCAGGTCGTGGTACGGATATCAAGCTCGATGAAGAGGCAAGAGCAGCCGGAGGACTTCATATCGTCGGTACGGAGCGTCATGAATCGAGACGTATTGATAGTCAGCTCCGTGGACGTGCCGGAAGACAGGGCGATCCCGGACAGTCCCAGTTCTTCATTTCTCTGGAGGATGACTCGATGCGCCTCTTCGGATCGGAACGGCTTATGGGAATGTTCGAAAGCCTCGGGGTTCCCGATGGAGACAGATTCATCATAAGATGCTTTCAACGCGATTGAGAAGGCACAGGAGAAGATCGAGTTGAAACTAACTACGGTATTCGTGAGAATCTTCTCAAAGTATGACGAAGTCAACAACGATCAGAGAGATGTCGTCTATGCAGAGAGAAAAAGTGCTGGAGGGCGACAATATGCGAAATCCGCTCATTACGCGCTTTATTACCGATATCGTAGACTTCTATGTGAACGAGAATATTGTGGATAGCGACAGCCCGAAGGACTGGGATTTCCAGGGGTTAAATGATACTCTGATGCAGATTATTCCGCTTGGAAAGCTGAAGTTCACGGAAGAGGAATATGCGAACATGACGCGGGATGAACTCGCGCAGAACTCTGAAGGAGAAGGCTATCCGTCTTTATGAAGAGAAGGAGCGGAGTTCCCGAATCCGGAACAGATGCGTGAAGCGGAGCGTGTCATCCTTTGAAGGTGATGGATCAGAAGTGGATGAGCCATATTGATGATGATGGATATCCTCCGTGATGGAATCGGCTTGCAGGCGTATGGACAGAAGGATCCGCTCGTAGAATACAAGATTGCGGGTTATGAGATGTTCCAGGAAATGATGTGGAGCATCCAGGAAGAGACGGTGCGCGTACTTTACCAGATTAAACTGGAAGAGAAAGTAGAGAGAGAACAGGTGCGAAGCCGCTTGCAACAAACCGGGACGAGGTCTGCTGAGAGCGCCGAAGACCAGAGGGAAGGAAGATTTATCCGAATGATCCCTGCCCCTGCGGTTCGGGGAAAGAAGTACAAGAACTGTCACGGAAAGAACATTTCCCAGAAAGAACAGTAGAAGAGAAAGGAGCCGCTGTGATTGAGTTTGACCAATGAAGGGCAGAACTGAATACGAAGTCCGAGCCGTTAAAAAGCAATTAGAGCAGGCTCTGGACCTTGAAAATAAAAGAAACGCATTCTGGAGCTCGACCGCATGATGGAAGAGCCCGGATTTCTGGTCGGATGCGGAGCAGGCAAACAGGCTTTTCCACGGAAGACCGTCATCTGAAAGATGAGGTGGAAGGGTTTTCACCGTTTGCAGCAAAGTTATGAGGATATTGATGCCCTGATTCAGATGGGACGGGAGGAAGAGGATGCGTCCGTGATTCCGGAGATAAAGACCCTCCTCGAGGAGTTTTTCTCGCGGAGCTGGATAACATGAATACCACGCTGCTGCTCTCCGGTGAATATGACAGCATGAATGTCATTCTGCGCCTGAATGCCGGAGCCGGAGGAACAGAGGGCAAACGACTGGGCGGGGATGCTGTACAGGATGTATACGAGATGGGCGGAGCGACATGGATTTTCCGTGAAGATTCTGGATTATCTTGATGGGGATGAAGCGGGGATTAAGTCTGTTACCATGGAAGTGGTAGGAGAATATGCCTACGGGTATTCTCGGTCGGAGGCGGAATTCACCGCCTGGTTCGTATTTCCCGTTTAACGCGGGAAAACGTGGCAGACTCAGTCTGTCTCCTGCGATGTTATGCCGGATATTGAAACGGATATCGATATCGAAGTGCGGGATGAAGATGTCAAGATGGAAGTTTTTCGCATCCGGTGCCGGAGGACAGCATATCAATAAGACGTCATCCGCGGTGCGCTCAATTCATATTCCGACCGGAATCGTTGTAGCGTGTCAGGAAGAGCGTTCTCGAGTTACAGAATAAGAATAAGGCGATGCAGATGTTAAAGACAAAGCTTTATCTCAGAGAGAAGGAAGAACAGGAAGCACGTCTTGCGGGAATTCGGGGAGAAGTCAAGGAAAATGGTTGGGGTTCTCAGATTCGTTCCTATGTTTTACAACCCTATCGGATGGTGAAAGACCTTCGTACCGGGAGAAGAAAGCGGAATACGGATGCGGTGCTGGACGGCGATATGAGACCGTTTTATTACGGCATATCTGAAATGGATGCAACTGGGCTGTCCGGATCGAAAAGTGAGTGGAAACGAGTAGAAAGGGGATAGGATGAAGATTGCAATCATGGGATTCGGTACGGTCGGATCCGGTGTGAAGGAAGTGCTGGAACTGAATCGGGCACAGATCGAGAAGAAGGGGGAGAGAAGATTGAAATCAAGTATATTCTTTCCCGCCACGAGCATATTCAGGGCGTTCCGGATGAACTGATTACGACGGATTTTGCAACGATTGAAAACGATCCGGAAGTAGAGCTTGTTGTGGAAGCTATCGGCGGAATTCATCCTGCCTATGAGTACATTAAGAGCTGCCTGGAGAAGGGAAAGCATGTGTCAGTTCCAACAAGGCGGTTGTCGATGCCTGCGGTTCCAAACTGTGCGAACTGCGAAGGAACACGACCGGAATTTCTACTGAGGCCTCGGTTGGGGGCGGATTCGGTTATCCGAACCCTTTATCATAACTATGCGGGGGAAAATGTCACGGAAATCACCGGCATTTTGAATGGAACCAGTAACTTTATCCTCAGTAAAATGAAGGACGAGGGCTCCACTTTCGCGGAAACGCTGAAAGAAGCGCAGCGCCTCGGCTATGCGGAGAAGGATCCTTCCGCGGATGTGGACGGATTCGATACCTCGAGGAAGACGGCGATTCTGCTTTCGATGTCGTCCGGAATGCGTTGTCGACATGAAGATATCTATGGAGGGAATCCGCAATGTATCGGATATCGACATGGCGTATGCGAGAAAAATGGGATACCATATCCGCTTGCTCGGTTCGGTGGAGACAGTGGAAGAGCAGTATTTTGCTTATGTTGCGCCCATTATGGTCGGAGAAGACGATCCGCTTTATTTTGTTAACGGCGTATACAACGGGATACGAATCGTGGGAAACTGTCTCGGCAATACGATGCTCTACGGGAAGGGCGCGGGAAAACTTCCGACAGCCAGTGCGGTAGTTTCCGATATTATTGCGGCGGCAAGGCACAAGGATCATTTCAGGGCATCGGCTGGTCGGAGAAGATGCTCACCATCGAGCCGATGGGAGCCAACGCCTTTCGCTATTTTCTCCGTATAGAAGGCACGGCACAGGGAATCGAAAAAGACCTGTCCGCGTTCTTCTTATCCGAAGGCGAAACGCTCAGTCCTGTGGTTTTGGACGGCAGGACGGATGAGTTTGCCCTTGTCTCCACCCTTCTTTTTGAAGAAGATTTCCTGGAACGGTTACAAGCCTTTTGAGGAAGCTAGCGGACGCAGGGTGTTTCACTTTATTCGTGTAAAAGAAAAATGTTGGAAGACTAAGTAAGATGGGCTGAGAAAAGAATCTTTTTCTTTTTGAAGCCTATTTTTTTGTCAGCTGCCTTATCTTTCCTTTCTCCGTTGCCTTTTCTCTTCGTTAAGAGAGAAAGTGCGGAAATGGAAAGACTAAGCTTTCGTATGACAGCGTATCGATATCGTATGACGGCATATCCCGTGGCGACGGAAAGACCGGAAGAACGTGCGGTTTCAAAGGGAAAAATGGGAAAAATAGAAGTTTTTGACAGTAACGGAGAAGAGGAAACCTTTCGCTGCAGAGGAACTCGGAAAGAGAGCCAAAGGAGGAGAGATTTACTGCCTGGAAGGGGACCTGGGAACGGGAAAGACTGTTTTTGCGAAAGGGTTCGCACGAGGGACTCGGTGTGCAGGAAGTGGTGGATTCTCCCACATTCAATATTGTGAAAAAGAATACCGCGGAAGAGTAACGCTCTATCACTTTGATGTTTATCGTATAGAGGACTATACGGAATTACAGGAAATCGGCTTTAGCGATATGCTGTATAGCGGCGGTGTCTCTCTCATTGAGTGGGCGAGTCAGGTAGAGGAAGAGATTCCTGAAGAGGCTAAAATGGATTACGATAGAGAAAGATCTTGAAAAAGGATTTTCTTATCGAAAAATAGAGATAGGAGAAAAGAAGGAAATAAAGAATGATTACTTTGGCGATAGACGCTTCCGGAAGAGTGGCGGGTGTGGCGCTTATGCAAGATGGCGAGCTTCTCTCGGAACTTACTTTGTTTAGGACTTACGCACTCCGAAACTTTGCTTCCTGCCACGGTGTCCCTTCTTTCCGCGTGCAATCTGTCTATAGAGGAAGTGGATTTGATTGCTGGTGGCGAAGGGCCCGGCTCTTTACGGGACTTCGGATTGCTGCCGCGACGGCAAGGGGCTGCCATGAAAAACGGCATTCCGCTACTCGGCATCAGTACCCTGTCCATGTTGCAGGAAAAATCTTTCCTTCCTGCCGCTGCCGATTCATGTTCTCTTAGATGCTCGAAAAGAGCAGGTCTATACGGGCTCTTACCTTCAGGGAAACCTCCTTCGTGAAGAGCGGGCCTGCCCGCTTTCCGAGCTCTTCACTTTGTAAAAAGGTCTTACAGGACAGCAGGTTTTTATGGGAGATGGCGTCCTCAGGTATCGGGAGGAGATTCTCTCCGCTTTAGGGAAGAACAGGGCCATTTTTCCCGTCCGCACCTTCTCTTCTCCAACGGCCCTCCTCCTGGCTTTCCTTGCGGAGAAGGCATGGAAGGAAGGAAAGCGAAGCTTTCCATCTGGAGTACTTACGGAAACCGCAGGCGGAGAGGGAGAAGGAAAGAGGCGATTTGAAAGATTTTCAGATTCTCAAAGAAGAAGATACGGAGAAGATTGGAAGAACGGAAGATCACCTTGCTGCGAAGAACTATCCCTGTCTGATTTTTTCCGATTCGTCTTTTGGGGAGAGGCAATCGATTTCAGGCATTGGAGGAAGAGTGACCATATCCATTCGGGCATTGGAGGAAAAAGAGACCATGCTGGTTCAAGCGTTGGAGGATGAGGAACAATGCAATTTCGGGCAATGGAAGAAAAAGATTTGGAAGAAATATACAAACTGGACCGGGATATTTTTCGCTCCATGGCATATAGTGAAAGGGATTTTCGCCATGCAATGGAGGGGAAAGTTCGATCGAACACTGGTTTTACAGGAGGATACAAAAGATTCTTGCTTACGGCATTCTCCGCATTCTTGGCGTGGAAGCGGAACTGGAAAGCATTGCGGTGCGGGAGACGGGAAAGAGGAAAAAGGCTACGGTAAGAGGATGCTTTCCATATTTTTGAACATGGCGGAAGAAAGCCGGAGCAGGAAAAGTTTTTGGAAGTACGGGAAGGAAACGCTGCCGGGAAAAGCCTTTATATGAGGGAATGGGCTTTCGTGCTTTTGGAAAAAGAACAGCCTATTATCGGGATCCGGTAGAAGATGCGATTCTGATGGAAAGGACGATAGGATAATGTTGGAAGTTTGTTTACTGGGGACGGGCGGAATGATGCCGCTTCCTAGGGCGCTGGCTGACGAGTCTGATGGCGCGCTGTAACGGATCCAGTCTTTTGATTGATTGTGAGAAGGAACGCAGATTGCCATGCGGGAGAAGGGGTGAGTCCTTATCCGATTGATACCATTTGTTTCACCCATTATCATGCAGATCATATTTCGGGACTTCGGGGATGCTTCTCAGTATGGGAAATGCGGAACGGACGAAGCCGGTTCGCCCTGATTGGCCCCAAAGGACTAAAAGAGGGTGGTGACGGACTAAGGATGATTGCACCGGAACTTCCCTTTTCTCTGGAGTATCATGAACTTTTCGGAAGAAGTAGAAAAGATTGCTTTGGAGAGTTTTTCAGATTGAAGCTTTTAAAGTGCAGCACAGTATTCCTGTTACGGCTATCGTCTGACGATTCCGAGGAAGGAAAGTTTTCCGTGGAGAGAGCGGAAGCGAAGGGATTCCCGTGCAGTGCTGGAACCGTTCGCAACATGGGCGAGACCGTACAGTTTTCAGGATCGGCTCTTACCCGGACATGGTTATGGGGGAAGAGAGGAAAGGAATTTCCGTTGTATACTGTACGACACGAGACCGGTTTCCGCGTATTAAAGAGATGGCAAGAAAAAGTGAACTTGTTTATCTGTGAAGGAATGTACGGAGAAGAGGATAAGGCGGCAAATGCGAAAAACATAAGCACATGACCATGGAAGAAGCGGCCATACTGGGTAGAGAAGCGGAACCGGAAGAGATGTGGCTCACGCATTACTCTCCTTCCGAACTGTATCCGGAACAGTATAAGGACCGCTTTTGAGGACATCTTCCGTTAAAGTTTGCGCGGGACGGCTGGAGTAAAGAATTGGTCTTTGAAGATTGAGAGGGAAAGATGCAGGATGTTTTACTTTTTGGGGATAGAGACAAGCTGTGACGAAACTGCGGCAGCACTGGTTAGAAAAACGGCAGAGAAGTGCTCTCCAACGTGATTTCATCACAGGTTGCGATTCACGCGGAGTTTGGCGGAGTTGTACCGAAATTGCCTCTCGTAATCATCTGGAGAAGATAGATGAGGTGATACGCCTTGCAATGAAGGAGGCGGAGGTCTCCCTTTTCGGATTTGGACGGAATTGCGGTAACGGTCGGGCCGGGACTGGTCGGTGCGCTTTTTAGTGGGCGTTTCCTATGCGAAGGCACTGGCGTATACGCTTTCCAAGCCGCTCGTTCCGGTACACCATATTGAAGGACATATTGCGGCAAATTATCTTTCGAATGCGGATTGCAAACCGCCTTTTGTCTGTCTTGTGGCGAGCGGAGGACACAGTCACCTTCTTTTGGTAGAGGACTATGGGAAGGTTAAGATTTACGGCAGAACCAGAGATGATGCCGCGGGAGAGGCTTTCGACAAGGTGGCGCGCGCCGTGGGTCTCGGCTATCCGGGCGGGCCGAAGTTGGAGAAGATGGCGAAAGAAGGGAATCCGGAAGCCTATCATTTTCCGACGGCGAAGATGGAGGACGGACCTTACGATTTTAGTTTTTCCGGAGTAAAATCGGCGGTGCTGAATGAGATGAACAGGCTGAAGATGACGGGAGAAGAAGTCCATGCAGCGGATATATGTGCTTCTTTTTCAGGAAAATGTAACGGAAGTGCTTTCGGAGAAGGCGATTGCCTCTGTAAGGACTTAGGGGTGTCCCGTCTTGCCATTGCCGGCGGAGTTTTCGGCGAATACGGCGCTTCGCGAAAAATGCAAAAAGAAAGCGGAGAAGGAAGGTATCAGCTTCTTCTGCCCGAAAAATGATTCTTTTGTACGGACAATGCGGCGATGATTGCGGCACGGATACTATGAGTGGAAGAAAGGGAAGTTTGCAGATTACCGAATCAATGCCTATCCGTCCCTTTCCCTTACGGAAGGATAAAGGCAGAAGAGAAAAGGGAGGATAGTAGAGAAGGGTAGTGCAGAAGGATAGTATAGAAAGATAGTAGAGAAGGAGAGGCTACCTATGGAGGCAAAAGCGGGACAGAGGCATAATTGCAATCATTCTGATGGCGGGCAGCGGAAGAAGAATGCGAATCACGGAGAAGAAACAGTTCCTTCCTTTCACGGAAAAGCCTCTTTTTCTGCGCTTCGGTGGAGTCCTTTCTTTCCTGGGGACGATGTGAGAGATTCTCCTTGTAATCAATGAAGAAGATCGCTGCGTTTCGTGGAGTCCGTTGCAGAAAAGGAAGGTTGGCGGAGCAAAACGGAACTGCATCTTTGTGGAAGGGGAGCGGAGCGCTCTTTCGGTTTATCAAGCTTTTGCAGTTTTTAAAGAAAAAGGGCGGGGAAGACGACATTCTCTTTATTCATGATGCGGCGCGTCCTTTTTACAGAGGATTTACTGAACGTTTATGGGAAAAGAGCAGGAGCGCTTCCGCGGTCATTCCGGGCGTTTCCGTGAAAGACACGATTAAGCGGGTGGAGGACGGCGTGGTACAGGAGAGCCTGAAGAGAACCGGCCTTTATGCCGTACAGACACCGCAGGTTTTTCTTTTCTCTTGCTTTATGAAGCGTATCAGGATTTTTTGTACAGCGGGAAACGCGGGAAATCTTGATTACGGATGATGCAATGCTTATAGAGGCTTTTTCCGAAGAGCAGGTCTATCTGATTTCCGGGGAGGAGCAAAACCGAAAAATTACGGTGAAAGAAGATCTTTCTTTCTTGTCGGAATAGGGCATTCTTATTTAGAATCTGTATTCTTTAGAAAAGCGGCGCATTCTCTCTTATCACTTAATTTATAATAATTTCATTTATTCCTTTACATTCTTAAAAAAACACTCTTAAAAATAGGTGCAGAATTTTTAGTAAAAATTTTATAAAGGTCAAATAAGGAAGAAGAAAATGAAGACGAAGATTTATGTACAGATGTTGGGCGGATTTTCCTTGAGCATTGGTGAGAAACAGTTGGATCTGGGAACAAACAGCAAGGCGAATTTTCTAAAACTGTCAGAAAATCGTTTTCTTAAGAGGTCTTGGTGGTGTCTCAAAGCGGGATTTAATTGACGGTGTTTTCGGGCATAAGGCACTTCTGGATGAGAACAACAGCTAAATAATTTACTTCATCAGGCTAGGACGCAGCTTAAGAAGGCAGGGATGCCAGGAAGAAAAATTATCGATGGAAAAAAAGAGGGGTCTATGCACCCGAGTATGATCCGAATTATGAATATATCCTCGACGTGCACGAGTTTGAAGATACCTGCCTGAAAGCAAAGAATGAAGAAAAATAAAGAAAAGAGATATGCGTATTATCAGGAGGCCTTTGATTTATATAAAGGAGAATTGCTTCCGGAGTTTGCAACGGATTACTGGGTCATTCTCGAAAGTGTCAGACTGAAGCGTCTCTATGATGACGTGATTGACTTTTTAGGAAAGTACTACAAAGAGAAGGAAGATTACGAGTTCTCTTCGAACTCTATGATAAGGCAAACAAGATTTATCCGGATAACGGATGGCAGATTGAGATGATCGATGCCCTGATCTTGAAGAAAGACTATAAGACGGCCTATGAGTTGCTACACGAAGTGTGCGCACCACTATCAGGATGAACTCCGAAGTACCGGATTCCCTGAAGCTCTGCGTTCCTGCTATGAGAGGTTGTCGGATAATGTCCGTGGTCACCGATGATATTCGACAGATTCAGGCTAATATTGTCCGGAAAGATGAGAAGCTGAAAAAGTGAGATGGGAGCCAGAAAGATGGGAGCCTATCTTTTGCCCGTTCACGAGCTTTATCGATATTTACCATGTTCTCAGGAGAAATCTGGAGAGAAGGGGTTCCTCTATCTTTATGATGCTCTGTACGCTTGTGGATTATGAAGGAAAGTCGATACAGAACCAGGAGAAACTCAATGCCAGAGCGGAGATTCTCGAGCAGTCTTTATCGGAAGGACTGAGAAAAGGGATGTTTACACGAAGTATTCTTCCTCACAGTATTTGATTCTTCTGATTGGAACCAAGAGAGAGGACTGTGCCATCATCTACCAGAGAATTTCCAGAAGAGTGAAGGAACTCGCGGGATCCAGAGCGGAATTCCGTTACAGAATTGTTTCTCTCGGGGAGATTCCGGGAAATTCTGGAGCAGAAACGGTCAGTTTGAGGAGTAAGGCGACTCAATCAGGAGGAGTGAGGAGACACAATCAGCGATACAAAGATTTATGGATTGGATAAGAATCTAATACTTGACAGTGATTTCGGGATTTGGTATAACTTTCTTTGTTCAGCAAGCGTGCGTAGCTCAGCTGGATAGAGCGTCTGGCTACGGACCAGAAGGTCGTGGGTTCGAATCCTGTCGCACGCAGAAGACTCTTCGAAAGAAGAGTCTTTTATATCTGACTCTTGCATTTTGCTTTAGGATGTGGTAGAGTCCCATTGTGTTTCAACGTGACTGGAAAGGGGCAAGCTTTGGCTTGCTCCTTTTTAATAAAGGCTTGCCTTTACAGTGAAAAGCAAGGATGAAATGGAGCGTTTGATGGAAGTAGAGAGAACACAGGCGTATTTGGAGGAAATTCTTCCGGAGATGGGCTATGTCCTGGACAGCGTGACCTTCACGAAGGAAGCGGGAACGCATTATCTGCGCGCCTTTATCTTTCGGGATGATGAGGCGGATATGACCGTGGAGGATTGTGCCATGGTTTCAGACGTTTATCGAAGTGGCTGGATAAAGAGGACTTTATTCAGGAGGAGTACATTTTTAGAGGTTTGTTCCCTGGGATTTAAAGACCGGCCGGGAGAGGAACTTTCGGAATGGAACGTAGAGGAAGAAGAACCTTCCACAGAAGAACCTTCCACGGAAGGGATCGGTAGCTTGGAAGAAACGGAGCAGTATTTTACAGGAAAGAAGAAGGAGTATGGCGATGAATAATGATGAACTCAGCTTGGCGCTGGATATGTTGGAGAAAGAAAAAGGAATATCCAAGAAAGCGATTATTGAAGCGATTGAGTTATCTTTGCAGGCAGCGTGTAAGAATCATTTTGGATCCAGTGACAATGTTAGAGTCAGTATGAATCCGGATACCGCACAGTTTTCTTTGCTTGCAGACAAAACCGTTGTGGAAGAGGTGACGGATCCGAATACCCAGATCAGTCTGGATGACGCCAGAGCGATGGATGCTTCTTACGGCTTAGGTGACATCGTGCAGGTTCCGATTGATTCCAAGTCTTTCAGCCGTATTGCCGCACAGAATGCGAAGGGCGTTATCGTTCAGAAGATTCGGGAAGAAGAACGGAAGATTCTGTATGAAGAGTATTACTCCATGGCAAAGCAGGTGGTTTCCGGTGTGGTAGAGAAAGATACGGGAAGAGCACTTATTGTGAATCTCGGAAAGGTGGACGGATATCTCTCCGAGAGTGAGCAGATTAAAGGGAGAAGATTCTTCCGAATCAAAGAATCAAAAGTCTATGTGGTGGAAGTGAAGGACAACCCCAAGGGACCGAAGGTGATGCTTTCCAGAACGCATCCCGAACTGGTCAGAAGACTTTCTTTGACGAGGGTATCCGAGCTTAGAGAGGAATTGTAGAAATCAAGGCCATTTCCAGAGAAGCGGGATCCCGTACGAAGATGGCGGTGCTTTCCCATGATGAGGATGTCGATGCCGTAGGCGCTTGTGTGGGCTTGAACGGCAGTCGTGTCAATGCAATCGTAGAGGAACTCAGAGGGAAAAGATTGACATCATTAACTATGATGAGAATCCGGCATACCTCATCGAGAATGCCCTGTCTCCGGCGAAGGTGATTGCCGTTATTGCGGATCAGGACAGTAGAGATGCGCTTGTCATTGTTCCGATAATCAACTGTCTCTTGGCTATCGGAAAAGAAGGGCAGAACGCAAGGCTTGCCGCAAAAGCTGACAAATTATAAAATCGACATTAAGTCGGAGTCCCAGGCGCAGGAGCAGGGAATCTTCGACGAAATGGGAATCGATTATCATGGGGAAGCGGAGTCCTATGATGAGGAGAATATCCGGAGGAGGCTTCGGAAGAAACGGAAGAAGAGTAGTACAGTGTTTACCGGGGAGGAATCATGAAGATAGAGCCTTTGCGTTCCTGTATTGGTTGTAATGAGAAAAAACGAAAGAAAAGAACTGCTTCGTATCGTACGGGAAGAGGAAGGATACTCCTGGATTTACGTGGAAGGAAGAACGGCAGAGGAGCCTATATCTGTCCAAACCTTTTCCTGTTTTGATAAAGCGGAGAAGCGAAAAGCATTTTTCAGGGCATTTAAGGGAAAATATTCCGGAAGATACGCTGAAAGAGCTTAGAGAGGAAGTAGAAAGACTTTGCAAGATAGAATATACGGCTACCTTGGTCTCTGGCAATGAAAGCAGGCAGGGTGAAGGCAGGAGAATTTTTCTGTAGAAAAATCCATCAAAGAAGGAAAGGCAAAGCTGGTTCTTCTCGTGAAAGATGCATCGGAAAAATACCGTTAAGAAGTTTGCTGAACAGCTGTTTTTACTATAAAGTTCCTTTTTCCAATATGGAACGAAGGAAGAACTCGGCAGAACCATCGGGAAGGAAATGCGTTCTTCTCATCGATAGAGGATGAAGGCTTCGGGAAGAGAATAATCGGTTATATAAATGGAGGGAATGCGAATGTTAGAGGAGAATAAGGCAAAAGGCAGTGCAGAGAATAAGGAAGAGGGTGCAGTGAAGAAGAAAAAGCTGGCTGTTGTTTTCCACTCAAAACTCAGTCAACCATCAAAAACCATCCTTTAGGCGGTAAAGTTCTCCGGATAAGGCAAAGAAGACCAGAGAGCAGGAAAAGAAGGATGAGGAGAAGAAGTCTCCGAACGGGAAGACCGCTTCCTCCGGGAACTGCAAGAGTGACTTTAAAGGCACTGAATGCCATTCAGAAGAAAAAGGCGGAAGAAGAACGCAAACTGGAAGAGGAGAAAGCGTCTTCAGGAAGAACGCGAGGCGGAAGAAAAGAGCCCGGAGAGAGGCGGAAGAAGCGGCGAAGGCGGCACAGGCTGTGAAGGGAAGAGAAGGTGGAGACGAAAAGCGCCTTCCGCTCCTGCCCGTTCGAACCGCATCTCCGGTATCTCCGCACGTCCTGTGCAAAGAGAAAGCAGAGCATCGGACGGAGAGAGGAGAGAGAAGGTCCACTTCCTTTGCGAGAAACTGACAGAAGACCGAGCTTTCGAAAGACGGAGACAAGAAGTTTGAGGGGGCCGCGAAAGGCAGTTTGCGAAGAAGCCGGCTGCTCAGGCTTTGCCCGGATATTGTGGAGAAGCAGAGCAGGGTGAAGCATGACAGTGTGAAACCCCAGAAGAAGGTATACGGCAATAAGAGTTTCGAAAATGAGAAGGCCAGTCTTTCCGAAAAGCACCGTGCAGAGAGAAAGCAGAACAAGTACGGGGCAACGCAGTCCTATGACAGAGATGAGCAGGTCAAGGTAAAGAAGACGGAAAAGGCGCCTTCATTAAGCCGGAAGTCGTAAAAACAGGTGGAAGAGACCATTAAGTCCATTACGCTTCCGGAAGTGATTACGATTAAAGAGCTTGCGGAGAAGATGAAAGCAGAAGCCTGCGGATATCATTGAGAAGCTCTTCTTGAAAGGGCAGATTGTAAACTTGAGACACGGAACTCTTATGAAGATGCGGAGAATATTGCCGTGAGTACGATATTCTTTGTGAGAAGGAAGAGAAAGTGGATGTCATTGCCGAGCTTGTACAGGATTCGGAAGTGGATGAAGAGAAGGATCTCGAGGCACGTCCTCCCGTTGTGGCTGTACGGGGACACGTTGACCACGGTAAGACGTCCATCTTGGATGCGATCCGGAATACCAATGTAACCAGTAAGGAGCATGGCGGAATCACCCAGTCTATCGGTGCTTATCAGGTTTCCGTCAAAGTAAACGGAGAGCCGAGAACGATTACCTTCCCTCGATACGCCGACATGAGGCCTTCACGGCGATGCGTATGCGTGGTGCTCCAGTCTACGGATATTGCCGTGCTGGTTGTAGCTGCGGATGACGGCATTAAACCGCAGACCATTGAGGCCATTAATCATGCGAAGGCAGCCAACACGGAAGTGATTGTTGCCATCAATAAGATTGATAAGCCTGCGGCAAATGTCGACAAGGTTAAGCAGGAGCTCGCGACCTACGATCTCGTTCCGGAGGATTACGGCGGAAGCACCATCTGCCGCCCGGTATCGGCGAAGACCGGAGAAGGACTGGAAGAACTCCTGGAGAACATTAGCGCTCGAAGCGGATGTCCTGGAGTTGAAAAGCCAACCCGAATCGAAAAAGCCTATGGTGTGGTTATCGAGGCGGAACTGGATAAGGGAAGAGGCTCTGTTGCCCGTCTTCTTGTGCAGAAGGGTACACTGCATATCGGTGATGTTGTGGCTGTCGGCTCTGCCTTCGGTAAGGTTCGTGCCATGATTGATGATAAAGGAAAACGAATCAAGAAAGCGACACCGTCTATGCCGGTAGAGATTCTCGGCTTGAATTCCGTGCCGAATGCCGGTGAGATTTTCCAGGTGAAAGATAATGAAAAAGAGGCGAAGGCCTCATGCAGATACCTTCGTTTCGGAAGGAAAGCAGAAGATGGTGGAGGAGTCCAGAAAGAAGGTTAGCCTGGATGCCCTCTTCGATCAGATTAAGGCCGGAGAACTGAAGGATTTGCCGATTGTTTTGAAGGCGGATGTACAGGGTTCTGTCGAAGCGGTACGGGATTCTTTGCAGAAGATTCAGAATGATGAAGTACAGGTGAAGGTGATTCATGCCGGAGTCGGTGCCATCAATGAACTCCGATATTAACCTTGCCATTGCGTCGAATGCCATTGTCATCGGTTTCGATGTCAAGCCGGACGCGACCGCGAAGGATATTGCCGAGAGAAAATGTCGATGCGTCTCTACAATATCATTTATAAGGTAATTGAGGATATTGAGCTTGCGATGAAGGGTATGTTGAAGCCGATTTATGAGGAAAAGGTCATCGGTCATGCAGAAGTGCGGATGATTTTCAAGTCCTCCGAGTCGGTGATTGCCGGTTCCTTCGTCTTAGACGGAAAAGTGCAGAGGGGAGCGAAAGTGCGCCTTACGAGAGGGGGCGAGCAGCTTTATGACGGTGAGATTGCTTCCGTACGACACTTTAAGGACGATGTAAAGGAAGTCGGCGTGAAGCAGGAGTGCGGTATCGTCCTGGATAACTTTACGGATATTCAGGAAGGTGATCAGCTGAAGTCTATGTGATGGAAGAGTAGAGAGATAAAACGAAAAGAGATACAAAAGAAAAAGCATGGCGAGAAAAGGAATGAATGCTTTGCCGTGCAGGATAAGATTGGATGAGAAAGGAATCGCGGTTTGAGAAGGCAGAGTTTTAAAAATCAAAGAAGGAATGAGGATGTGTGAGGGAATCTCTCCTCCTCATTCGAAAAATGAGGTGAAGGATAGCTGGTTTCTCCTTTTTTGTAGATGTGACCGGTGTAGAGCTTACACCGGATTCGCAATACTGCAAGGTCTATGTCTCCTGTTTGGGCAGCGAAGAGAGCCTCGGGAAAAACGATAGAAGGCTTGAAGGCGGCTTCCGGCTTTCTTCGAAGGAACTTGCCAAAGCCTGAATCTTCGTCATACACCGGAGTTACAGTTTGTAGCGGATCATTCCGTGGAGTACGGTTCTCGTATGGACGCGCTGATTAACAAGGTGAAGGGAAGAAGATGAAGCACGCCCTGTCGGGGAGGCGGTAAATCAGGAGAATCGCTATAAAGAAGAGGAAGAGTAGTGGACAGAAATGAAAGAGGAGATTTTGGAAAAAGCTTCTTTCCGAAGCAAAGACAATATGTATTTTAGGCATACCCGTCCGGACGGGGGACTGCCTCGGTTCTACCCTGGGATGGCGGAACTATCTTCGTGCGCGTTTTCCGGAGAAAGAAGTCACCGTGTTTCTCATGGAGGCGAATGAAAAAGTTTGCCTATCTTCCCGGGCTTTACGGAGATACGGCATGACAGTCCGAAAGAGGAGCACGATCTCGCGCTGATCTGTGATTGTGGAAGCTATGATCGCCTTGGAGAATATGCAAGACTGGCAAAGAATGCGAAGGAACGCTACGTTGTCGATCATCATATTACTTCGAGCGGAGAAGATTTTTCCCCTGCCATACAGATTCTTCCGGAGGCGTCCAGTACTTGCAGAAATCAGTTTTGACCTCATGGATTCCCGCTATTTTACCAAAGAGGTAGCGACCTGCCTTTATACGGGCATCATTCATGATACAGGTGTCTTTTAAGTACAATTCCACAACGGCGCATACGATGGAAATTGCCGGAAATGTATGGCTATGGGAATTCTTTCTCATCCATCATCGACGACAGTTTTTATATGAAGACGATGGCGGAGCAGAAGATTACCGGCAGAGTGCTTCTGGATGGAGAACTCTGTATGGGAGGACGGATATTGGCGTCCTCTTTAAGTCTGAAAGATATGCAAAGCTATGGCGCCGATCAGAAGGATGTGACGGCATTGTCAGCCTTTTGCGGGAAAACGAAGGGGTAGAGGGGTTATTTTCCTCTGCGAAGTCGGAAGCAATACGTATAAGGTCAGTCTCCGCTCGAACAATACCGCGCTGGATGTTTCAGAGGTGGCAGCACACTTTGGAGGAGGCGGACACAAAATGGCGGCCGGTTGCAGTCTGAAAGGCGATGTGCAATCGATTCTCATGAAGCTGTTTTCCGAACTTGGAAAACAGTTGGACGAATGAACAGTCGTTAGAGAGAGCAGTAGAACATGGACGGAATCATCAATGTCAATAAAGAATCTCGGTATGACGAGCTTTTGATGTACTTCGGGTATTGGAAAGCGGATTCTTCATGAAAAAGAAGATGGGACACGCGGGCACCCTGGATCCGATGGCGGAAGGGTGCTTCTTGTTTGTGTAGGCAAAGCGACGAAACTGGTCGAGAGCCTGATGGCGGAGAAAAAAGGTGTATACCGCGGAGATGCTTCTCGGCTGGAGACGGATACGGAGGATAGTACGGAAAGCTTCTTTCTACGGAAGAGAAGCGCGTTTCTAAAGAGGAACTGCTATCCGCTTTTCATGCCCTTCTCGGAAAGAGAGAACAGATTCCGCCGATGTACAGTGCAAAACGGGTCGGAGGAAAAAGGCTGTATGCGATGGCAAGAGAAGGCCCGTTGCTGGAACGGAAGCCCTCTTGATTGAAATTTTTTATAGACTTTCTTTCTCTGTCGGAGCCGGACTCTTTTGCAGCGCTTCCCCTGTCAGGAAAGTACCAGAGAGTCCGTTTTCGAGTGCAATGTTCGAAAGGAACGTATATTCGCACGCTTTGTACGGAGATAGCGGAGAAAACTCGGAACGAAGGCTTGTATGACCGCGCTCCTACGGGAGGAAGTCGGAGAGTTCCGTTTAGAGGACAGCGTAAAGCTTTTCGGAAATAGAGAAAAGGGTAGAGGAAGGAGTGCTATCCTCCTTTTTAAAACCGCCTCTCTATAGTAAGAAACAGACAGCACTGACCTTCGGGAAGTTTGACGGTGTGACATCGGACACCGGAAGATTTTCCACCCTCTTTGCGAAAGCGGAGGAGTATGGCTACAGTCTGCGGTGCTGTCCTTTACGATGGAAAAAGGAAGCTTTCTTTTACAGGAGAAAAGAAATGCTTATGGAAGACGAGCATTTTACTCGTTTAAAAAAATGCCGGCTTTTCAGGAAGTTTATCTCTATCCCTCTAACGATGGAAAGCAGCGCGGATGTCTCCCTGAGGACTTTGTCCGGAGCATTTTGCATGAAGCCTAAAGTAAAGCAGCTGGTGGTCGGGACGGATTGCAGCTTCGGCTATAAAGGAGAGGGAGATGTCGCCTTACTCGAGCGCTTGCAGAAGAAGTATGATTTTACGCTAACGGTAGTGAGAAGCTCTATACGGAAGGAGAGGACGGACAGTCTATTCCGATTTCCAGCTCCTACATCCGAAAGCTTTTTGAAGAGGGAAAAGTGGAGAAAGCGTCACTGCTTCTCGGAAGAGCCTACAGCATGAACGGAACGGTAATGCACGGAAAAAGAAAATCAGGGCGGACTCTTTCTTTTCCGACCGTGAATATTTTTTCCGACGGAGGGAAAGATTACACCGGCGGAAGGCGTGCATTATACGAAAAATCACAGTGCAGGGCGAAGAGTATGATGCGATGACGAGTATCGGCAGAAATCCCAGCATTTCCGAGGGGAATCCGCTTACGATTGAAAGCTATCTACTGGATTTTCAAGGGGAACTCTATGGCGAAAAGATTCGTATCAGCTTCCTCAGAAGAATCCGGGAGCAGCTGAAGTTCGATACGCTTTCCGCTTTGCAAAAAGCAGTTACAGAGAGACCTCGAGACGGTAAAGGAGATGCGGGAAGAAAGACAGGATACTTCACCGGCATAGAAGGGGAAGACGTACTGACGAAAGGAAGAAAATATTGTATACTGATAAGTACATAAGCAGGTAAGAGGCAAACAATAGAAAGGAGTATTTTATGAAATCGACAGTGGATTATAAGATGGCTTTCTATGTTTTTCTGGTCGGATGTGCGTCGGTGGGAGTCAGAAGCTTGACCTCGCCTGAACTTCCCTTTTTGTTGGGCATCGTCGTAGGACTCGGACTCTGTATCTTTAGTGCCGGACTTAGCTTTCTGGAGATTCGGGGAAACCGTGCCTTCTTTTTATGGTTTTGCAGAGAACTGGAACGGATACGGGATTGTGAACAGCGGCTTTTATTACAGGGATGTCGGCGTTCTTTTTCGAAAGAATGGCGACAGGGAATTGCTGTAGCAGTCTTTCTAAGTCTGTGTACTATCCTGGAAAGAAAGGAATTCGCGCTTTGCTCTTCCTAAGTAGAAGAAAGGGCGTGCAAAGTGAAAAGCAGGGATCAAACGGATAGCGGAACAAAGGGAGAGGACAGCAAGAAATCCTTGACAGTTTAGGCAGAAGTACAGTATTATTTTTCATCGGACAGCAGTTCTTTCTGTCCTGAACTTTCCGCTTCGCACAGGAATCCGCGTTGGGGAAAGAGACAGATATTTTATTCAAGTGGGGCGTCCAATCGGGCACTCATTTACCGCGAGGGCGTAGCAAGTCGTACTCCGACGCTTGTTCCGTTTATCGTGAGAGTTGCGAAAGCGCAAAAAGAAGGAGAAAAGATGATTACAAAAAGAGAAAAAGCGGAACTTGTTGCAAAGTATGGAAGAAAGCCCGGAGAC